>WLWD01000105.1_pt1 | contig 250240 bp, 176 predicted proteins | sample 6712731 | NCBI WGS metagenome assembly WLWD01 (sample SAMN12718690, study PRJNA576275) | sponge metagenome | isolation source: marine sponge | host: Mycale hentscheli | place: New Zealand: South Island, Marlborough, Capsize Point | collected 2014-11-01 | reverse complement strand
CCCCCCCCCCCCCCCCCCCCAAAAAAAACAAAAACAAACAACACAAACAACAACAACAACTGGTGTTCAGATTAGCGAGAGTTTGGATAAACGGGGGTTCGGTTAACTGAGGGTCTACTGTAGTTTTTTTTGTTTTTTTTCCCCGTAAATAATAACAAAAGTATTTACAAAAATTGATATTAGTTTAGTGTATGTTATTGGACAATTACTGTATCAAGTTAGTTTTTGGCCATATCGGTTTCCTATAGCTTTAGACTACTGACCAGAGCATGTGTTCTCTTCATGACATCACACAAACCAGTACACCTGTTTTAGGAAGTAAGATTTCAGGAAGCAGGAAGGAAATAAAATAGGGCAAACTTTAAGCTCAAATATTGAAGAAACTATGACAGGAAAAATCTCAAAATTTTTGTATGACTTTTGGACACTATAATCTACACGTTAAACAGAAAAACAAAAAAAAATCCATTGCACTCTCCCTTGAAAGTTTTACAATTGTTTTAAAATTATTAAACATATATTTTTCTATTACCTTGACAGCATGATGGGGTAAATCTGCTGCACATTCCTGCCAGAAATCCCAGTGCTTATGGTCGGATCCTATTGGATGTTCTATTTTCCAAGGAGGAACAAGCTCGCTCTGTTGTCATTGAATCGGTCAAATAGAATAAACCGCCACTCTCCCCGCAACGTGTGCAATTACTATTTGGTATGTTTTTAGTACATCAACTCAATAAGTAATTTAATAGTTTCTTTACAGATTGTGTTCAAAAGCGATATAAAGATCATGACCACCGCAAGTTGATGGCTACATTGAGCCAAAAGTGTAGGGATGCTGGAAGGCACATGACGGATGATGCCAATGAATCAGAAACTACTTCAGATTAGTTAATCTTAACATTTAAAATGGTATTTCAGTCCCTCCTAGTGCAATAGTTTGCCATATCTTCGATCACTAGTCTTGCAAGTAATTGCTGTGTGATCCTACCGGATATGGTTCCAAAATCATGTATGATCTTGCATGAAAGATCGTCCAGGAATAATCATGCATTATCATTCCTGTAAGATCTCAAACATTTTAACAACCATGATCTTGCTAAATAATCCATGTGTGATCATATTCCAAAATCATGTGTGATCTTGCTTGCATGATCTTAAGGGAATAATCATGCATGATCATTCCTGTAAGATCTTGAACTAATTGCCAACCATGATCTTGCTAACTAATCCATGCATGATCACACCTGATATGGTTCCAAAATCTTTAGTGATCTTGCGAGTGTGATCTTGCAAGATCACTAACATTTTTTTTGTAAGATCTTGCAAAGAATTTTACTTGGGAGGAGTGGTGGAGTGAGGTAAAGGGATGCTAATGGCAAAGTGGACATCAAGAGAGTGCATACAGTTTACCCAGAGGACTGATGGCTGCTGTGAATGGCATAGAGAGGAGCCTTCTTTGATACCGTGCTACCATTTGGCTCCCAATCAGCCTCCGAGATCTTCACAGTGATTGCCAATGATGTGGAGTGGGTGGCAAGACAGGCAGGAGCACGGTTTGTAATTCAATACTTTGATGATATTTTGATCTTGGGTGTTTCACACTCGGGGAAGTGTGCAACAGCAACCCAGAAGTTGTTTGGAGATATTTGAGAGCCTAAGTATGCCAGTATAACAGCAGACGGGCCATTGGGCATCAAACTCAAAGAACACAGTTGTTGGAGGCTCGGCTTTCACAGCAGATACTGATGTAAGTGCAGGTACTGATTTAGCAGTGGCTAGTGAGGAAGTTGGGTCCCAGGACAAGGAGGTGGAATCACAGGAGGAAAGTTGGCCTTTGGAAGTGCAGGTGGTGTTTCTGGGAAAGATGTTCAGGGTTGCTTGCAGCCACACAGTGGATCAAAGCAACAACACAGGATTGGGTGAGGGCTGTCTTCCCCCTAGGCAACTCTTGGGCTTGGTGGGTGCATGTGTGGCACCCACAAGCAAGGTCCCAAAAGACCAAGGGATGTGGAGTGGTGGAAGGCACAAGCAAGGTCCCAAAAGACCAAGGGATGTGGAGTGGTGGAAGGCACAAGCAAGGTCCCAAAAGACCAAGGGATGTGGAGTGGTGGAAGGCACAAGGAAGGTCACACCTATGCCAGCACACAGGGCAATTCTAAGAGAGCGATAGGACATCCATATATTGAGATAAAGAGGAACCTTACTAGGGGGGTGGGATAATGCAAGCACATTAGCACTATGCATGCTTGATATCCAAGAAGCCACATTAGCAGTAGACCTTTCCAGTAAATGAGGGAGGGAATCATAGGGAGTAGAATTAGCTAGATTTCAGCAAGGTCCTGCTGTGATTGTCCTGGGCCTCAGCATAAGAAGCTCAAGGGATGCAGTGGGACTGAGGTATAAGAAAGGCAACGCCAATGCCAGCATATGGGTGGGTAGGAGGAAGAACTTTGGGTAGAGATAGATGAAGCTGTACGACTCCTCCCACATGTAACATAAAGAGCAATTGGAAGAGCACGAAAGTCTCACCTTGTGTTCCAAACTATGCACCTGAATTATAGGTCAGTTCACAAGGTCGTGTAATTAACTCATTATCTCACTAAATCTTGACAAGGTCAACATGATAGCACTGAGATTAACAACTTGGATAAAAACTCCCGCATCACTTTCATGTCCATTAATTCAGTTAGTCCTTAGGCTTTTTTTACATAGTTAAACAAACAAACCTATTATAAGAACAATGCAGCACACATCATCCAGTTGAATATGACTGACTCATAAGGTTGAATAATCAAGTAATTATTTAGTCATCATCTGCCTGATGATTGGTACTGCAAAGCATAGAAGCTCTGTACATAAATATTCAATATGCTACAAAACATCAACAACAAAACAACAACAACAACAACAGCCCAGTGATGAATTACATAGTACTGCAAGACTATTCAGTGGTTATATAAATATGTAATATAATCCAGCATTACTGGGTGAGCATAGAATACACTCTTCATTTGAACAGGTGAACTCTGCAGGTACAATTAGTCAGCAATAATTGGAGAAGAAAGTCACTTTCTCAATACATACACAGACAGAGACTAACTTTATTGGTAGCACATAGAAAAACTAATATAAACCTTATAATACAAACACACAAAAGAAGAAACCTTATCACAGCATCTTCTTTCTCTCTGACATCACAAAGGAAAATTTCGCAGGTGGTAGCATCTGTGGAATACATCAAATAAGTTCCAGATGTAGAAAAGCCGCATGTTCTGTCAGCAGAGTTGGTGTCATACTTGGGTAATTCTGTGCCAGTCTCAGTGTCCCACAAACGAGCAGAATTGTCTGCTGCACCAGTCAATACATGGCTGCTGTCACCTAGTTAGAGTCAAGGATTGTTAGCAAGGTTTATTACTTTCTGAAAGAGCACCGAGGAGGATAACTTAGTACACATCAAAATAGCACATTACAAAAATTAACACACAAGTGATGAAATAATTTCAATATTAAAATTTTGTGACTGCTCACAGGAAAGTAACATTCTACAATGAACTGTGCACTCATAATACTAGTTGTAATATAGTAGGTTTTTAAATCGATATAATATGTAGTCACATCTAACCGAATCAATTTGTAAAGCATGTTGTCCTACTCGTTTTAATCTTAAGTGTCATGTATTAATTACTTGATCACTTGGAATAGCCCATGCTTTCGAGGGTGGGTTATTTGAACCAATTGACACTTTTTAGGTGCCACTTATGTAATACATGTTGTCCTTACTTGTTGTAATCTTGTGTGTCATGTATGCATTAGTACAACAACAGCTGGGATAGACATGTCTATGAGTCTTTACAACAGAAAAGAAGCCTAATATGAAAATTGACTGTCACATGAATTGTTAGAAGACAAAAGGAAGAACCTTAATGGTGCTTCGATGGTTCACAGGCATTTTTATACTCTTAGAAATAGAGCCAATTTCAGTTCAGTGTTACTATTTTGTTATTTGAAAATATATATTACAACATAACTGATAGAGAAGACTCAATTTCCTCTATTAAATACATACTGACACAATTAAAAGAGTAAATCTGAAATGTCTCTTAAGAATCAATCTCAACATATTTATTGAAGTTACAGTATTTGGACACTAGCAGTGACATCTGCACATTGGAAACTATTCTGCATAAACATTCACTGACTAGCATGCACACTCTTGAACATTAAAACTAGATTTTTAAACATTGTTAGTCATTTGAAGCAGCTCCCCAACTGAATGCATGTGCATGCTCCATGAATAATGAAAAATATTTAAGTTTTCATAATAATTATTTCATTGTTAGAGGGTATATACAAAATAATGGTGGTCAAGCGAATTCTTCAACAAATATATACGTAACATATTACTCATGATGTTAGAGGAGTATTCTTTTGCATAGTTGAAAAACCAATACCTTACACCTCAGATATCTTTTTTTACCTTTATTAGTACCAAGTCTATCTCCATTAGAAAACCATCAAGTATTTTTTATTTTCATATATTTGAGTAGCTCTCCTGCCCATGTAACATTGAATGTCTCTAAGTACTAAGAGCAATTGTATATTTTTAAAAACGCACTCAAAATGACACTATTGTTTGCGTTACGAATATTCGTAATAGTGCGCTGCATTGTCCTGACCACGTGTGTACCGCTCATGCGCAATATTCAATTTCACCCACCTTGTGCTATAAGTGCGGCCATTTTGTTGTAAAGAACTCGCTTGTCCAACCGGGCTCTTTATAAGAAGTCTTACTTCGTGGACGGACTAGTTGCTTTGGAGGCGTTTTCTAACTCTTGTCTACCTTATAGAGCCAATACAGTAGTGTAGTTAATTTCTTTGAAGACATTCGTGGCATCGCGCGGATGTCGTCTTCTCTCTCCACTTTTGTTTAAACTCACCGCAAAAATTCGGCCTTCAAACGTGTCCAGATTTTCTATTCTGGTACTTACACTCGCTAAGGTGAGTTTATCATTCACGGGTAGTCCGGTATGACGATGAAGAATCGTGTGACTTGCCCTCAATGATTATTACATTGATTACTAGTCGAAAACTCAGAGTCATACCTTATGTTATTACTTACTAAGGGTTTCTTGGTTTCACTTGATGTAAATTCTAATTTTTTTTTTTAGAAGAGCGAGGTGACACCAGTGAGAACAGGACAGGACTACCTCTACCAAGTTAACCTAGCATATAATGCTCTTGATGAGTGGCCTAGCTAGCACCAGCTAGGAGAGATCTGATAGAGCGTTTTACATAGGGATTGATAGAAGTATAATACAACTGTTCTGAAATGGCTACTGTGTCTCAGCTGTGCGTGGCTAATGGTGTATCCGTGGTTCCCATTGAGGTGTTATCTAGTGCGACTACCTTGAGGGACTTCATTGAAGAGAAAAGTGCTACTGTCGCAGTAGAGGTGAGAAGTTTCATCATTCATACCTAGTACAGGCTGATATAACTTTCCAGTGGTAATTGCTGAAAGAACTAATTAGTTGCACTACCAGTACTCTTTAACTAGTTAGTTGGCAACATGGACATGGGTGGCACCTGTCAGTTGCAGTGGATAAAAGGAATATGTGTTAACAATTTGGCCTAGTTTTGATTTGTAGTAAGGTCTGTACCAAGGGCATATTTAAAACAGTTAGGGAAATATTTCACTTGATGCCAAAAGTTAAAATTACTAAGTGCATGGTGGGTGTTGTTCAGTTGGTGTGTTTCTCACTTACAGTGTGGACAGTGAAGCGATTGTATAGTTCTTAACTTCCACCTAGTGGTGGTTGCTAACATTGCATAATCACCACAGAGTTTAATTTATATGCAGGACAAAGATGCATTCTTTGTTGTGGATCTGGGTCAAGCACTACACAGACATTCTATGTGGAAAACTTCATTGCCCAACATTCAGCCATTTTATGCTGTTAAATGCAACGAAGACCCCTTGCTGCTCAAGACTCTGGCAGCGTTGGGGACAGGCTTTGACTGTGCTAGCAAGGTGTGTATGACCATGATACCTGTAGAACTCATTTTTTAGGTTTCCTTAACTGTACATCTTAATAGAATGAAATGAAGACAGTTCTAGAACTTGGAGTCAGCCCAAGTCGCATTATATATGCTAATCCATGCAAGCAAATTTCTCACTTGAAGTATGCTGCAAAAAAGGGCATAGAACTGATGACGTTTGATGACGAGTTGGAACTCCACAAAGTGAAGAAGTATTTTCCTTCCGCCAAGTTAGCAAGAAATGCTCTCGTGAAGAGGAAATGTTGACATGTAGTTTTGTTCATTACAGGCTAGTGGTTCGCATTCGTGCAGACTGTCCAGATTTAGTCCTGCAACTTGGTGTAAAGTATGGTTGCTCAGTACCTGTAGCCAAAAACTTGCTTCACATTGCATCTTCAATGGGACTGGCTGTTGTTGGCGTCAGGTAAGCTCACACTGCTCAGGTAGTATTAACACTCATGGTATTTTTTTTTTCCAGTTTCCATGTGGGAAGTGATTGTGAGACACCATCATCGTATTTGCATGCCTTGGAACTTGCTGCAGAAGTGTTCCGCCACGCTGCAGAAACTGGTCACAACTTGACTCTTTTGGATATAGGAGGTGGTTTTCCTGGTAGCAAGACTAAGAATGACCTCTTCTTCAAAATGGTTGGGTGCATCAACCAGGGAATGGAGCTTTTCAAGCAGTTTCCTCAGCTGCAGGTCATTGCTGAACCTGGTGAGTGTGTTGTAAAGTCTATTCGGATGAATAGTTAGTTTAAATTTGGATTTGTTGTGTTACTGAAGGTCGATATTTTGCCTGCGCCACTCATGCCATAGCTGTGAATGTGATTGGAAAGAAGATCCTACAATCCAGTGCAAAACCATCTAAGTCGTTCATGTATTACGTTAATGATGGTGTCTATGGATCTTTCAATGGGATTTTATATGAACATGCATCCCCCACACCAGCAGTGTTGAAGGTGAGTACCAGGATAGCTTTAGTAAAGTAGACTGTATTGAAGGGCATTCTAGTGGTCATAATAAGGTTATTATTGGAATTTGTAACCTGCATAATGTTAGCTAAATTATTTGTTTCAGGATGTTGGACCATGCAAGAAGTTTGATGCCAGTATTTGGGGTCCAACTTGCGATGGGGTTGACAAGATTGGTTTGACAGTAATGCCTGAATTGGAAGTTGGTGACTGGCTCTATTTTGACAACATGGGCGCCTATTCTATTTGTGCCTTTTCAAGTTTCAACGGGTTCCCTAGACCAATTTCGTATTACTACATCACCGAATCTGACAGGTTGGGATATTTTTTACTAGACTCTTGAGAGAAATTCATACTTGAATTTATTTATAGTGAAAAAATTGCGTCTCTGCTGCATGGAGTGCCCAGTGTAACAGTGTTGGAGGAGGCTGAGCCAGATGGTGATAAAACTCAATTGGTTGTGGTGGAAGCTGAGGCAGACGTGATGGAAGAACTGTGCGTCATTCCCGTGGACCAACACCCACATGCACTTACAGTATACTGAGCCATATAACATTTTGAATAGTCAAATTGTGTTAACTTTTTTTTTTTTTTTTTTTTAATCATGCCATGTATTATAGTGAAGTGAAAATTGTATGCAGTGATTTTGTAGAGTAACAAAAAAATATATATAATGTTAATGTGATGCCAGAATGAGACAGAAAACATTGAGGCAGACTTGATGGAAGAACTGTGCGTCATTCCTGTGGACCCACATGCACTTACAGTATACTGAGCCATATAACACTTTCAATAGTCAAATTGTGTTTAACTTTTTATTTTATATTTTATAATGCCATGTTTAACATCATACCAGAAAGCTGATCAGTGCATCTGATAAAGGGGCCTCAGTGCATCTGGTAAGGGGTCCCCAGTCCACGCATGCTCACGAAAAGCTGGACCGCGTGTCAGTTACTCAGTCAATGTTTTTCTGATAGAGACAGCCAGCGTGAAGTAGCTAAACAGATCGAGTATTAATGGCCGAGAACTTGACGCCCGAGAACGTGAGCGCCATCATAAATGGCGTCGTCGCCAAGCTTAGCGAGGCACCCCCAGAATCGCTGATTCGCAGCCTTCGCGAACGCAGCGGTGAAAGGACTGAGGAGACGGCCGCAGGAGGACCCGACGGACCCACCGACGCTGAACGTAAGTTGTATTAGTGTTAGTCTCCTCCTCCACCCAGCGGGTGTGAATTGTTATAGGGGAGATACATAAAAAAAAAAAAAAAAAAAAAAAAAAAAAACCTAGTAGTATCACGAGCTGAAACAGGCTCACAAGCAGTAACACGAGCTGAGACAGGCTCATAAGCAGTAACAGAGCTGAAACAGGCTCATAAGCAGTAACACGAACTGAAACAGACTCATAAGCAGTAACAGAGCTGAGACAGGCTCATAAGCAGTAACAGAGCTGAAACAGGCTCATAAGCAGTAACACGAGCTGAAACAGACTCATAAGCAGTAACAGAGCTGAAACAGGCTCATAAGCAGTAACAGAGCTGAAACAGGCTCATAAGCAGTAGATCAGGGTCAAGAACTGACACGGGTTCAAAGTGGTATCATGCAGTACCGGGAGAAAAAATCAGGCTCAAAGCAGTACGACGAGCTGGAACAGGCTCAAAGCAGTATGATGAGCTGAAACAGGCTCAAAGCAGTAGGATGAGCTGAAACAGGCTCAAAAGCAGGGTCATGAACTTAAAAGGCTCGAGCCTCATTGGCATAATTCACAGGCTGGAGTGTAAAACCACAAGTAAACTGATACCAGTGTTTCAGTATAACATGGGAGTCATAATTCCATTGACAGGCAAACATTGGTACATATTAGAAGTGGTGACATATGGCTGGTAGTGTGTGCACGGATGGCATTGTTCATGGTTGAATATACACTGCAGGTCGTGAGAGCAGGCGCTATACCCCCGAAGAGTTGGCCGCAGCCGGCCTCATGGAGTTTGCAGGGGACAGCACTCGCAGCAGCAGTGGGGCAAAGGCAGCAGAACAGAAGGGCCACAGCACCCCTGAGTCAGCAAAATCCCTGGCCTCAGTTGGACCTGGTCTGCCGGCCATATCTCGTCGCATATGGGATAGGATTAAGGCGAACGAATACGTGGAGTTCATGGACCTGCCACCAGCTCGGGGGAAGGCAAAGTCACTGAGCCAGGAACTGGAGGGTCAGATAGTGGTGGTCCAGGCAGCAGACCTGGCCCAGTCTCGGAAGGTCATTCCAGATCTGCCGACCTGGCTGCAGTGCTTTGCGCTGTATACAGCAGTAATCCTTAAGGATCAGCCAGAGCGAGCTACAGAGCTCATGGCCTATCAGAGCGTAATCGCTAAGGCAAGCCTGCGATACAAGTGGCCGTCGTGGATTATGTATGACGTGAGCTTCCGACAGGAAATGGCGGGAGTAACTGGCACATCGTGGGCTAAGGTGGAACCCAGTATCTATTCCCTGTGCTTCACAGGTCAGGCTCTGAGCACCGACAACTGGTGCCACAACTGCCAGACCCTAGACCACACCCCCAACACCTGCCCACTCAGGCCTAGGAAGAGATCTTGGGGAACGGCAGTGGGACAATCAGCAATGGGACAATCAGCACTGTCCAGCAATAGGAGTAGAGAGGTGTGCCACAGGTACAACCGGTTCGGGGGCGAGTGCAAATTCGGACGGGAGTGCCGGTATAGGCACATCTGTAGTTCCTGTGGAGACCCACACCCAGCCAGTCGTTGCAAGCAGGGTCACAGTGACAAGCATGAACAACGCCCAGGCATGAATCGACCTGCAGCATGAAAGAACAGCTCATATATGACTTGATATACACAGCAATATGATATGGGACATATACATTACATATATATATATATATTTATTAAAAAGAAAAAGAGCACGCTCTAAGGATAGTTGTATGCATAATGTGTTGTATGCTAGAGTCACAAAAAAAAAAAAAAAAAAAAAATCCTTTATCTCTGGTTTCCCACTACCCCCTCCCCCTCCCTATCCCTCTCATTAGGTCCAGACGGCACACGCACAAGCCAGTTGCTCAGAATGGAGGCATGCTGTAGCGAGTTGGAGGAGGGCACTATACCTATGGAATTTGGAAACACAGCTACACCGCTGGTAGCCACGAAGTGGGCCTCGCTTCTGGCTGGCCACCCAGACAGAACTATGGTCGAGGTCATCATACGAGGCATACAACAGGGATTTCGGATTGGCTATAAAAGGGGCGTGAACCCCCTGAAGTCTAGCAAATGCAACCATGCCTCTGCGTCGGACAAGCCAAACATAGTCTCCAAGTACATCGAGGAAGAGCTGGAAAAGGGTCGATTACTAGTTGTGGAGGATAGCGGTCTAGGAATCCACTGCAGCCCATTTGGGGTAATTCCAAAAAAGTCCAACCCAAACAAATGGAGACTAATACTAGATCTATCCTATCCACAAGGAATGAGTGTCAATGATGGCATCTCAAAAGAGCTAGCCTCACTCAGTTACGTGGGAATAGACGAGATCATTGCCCGTATAGTTGAGTCGGGACCCCGATCTGTGATGGCAAAAATGGACATTAAACAGGCATATCGCAATGTTCCAGTCCACCCAGAAGACAGCTTACTACTGGGCATGCGCTGGCAGGGTAGAACGTTCGTAGACCGAACCCTTCCTTTTGGCCTCAGATCCGCCCCCTTAATTCTCACAGTGCTCGCAGACGCCTTGCAATGGATAATGGAGCAGTTTGGGGCGACTTGGGTGCGACATTACGTGGATGACTATATCACAATCGGCGCGCCAGGATCGCAAGAGTGCACAAGAAATGTATCAGCTATGTTAGCTGCCTGTGCTGAGGCCAACTTGCCCATCGAACCTGAGAAGAACGAGGGACCAGCCACTACCATCACATTTCTGGGGTTGGAACTGGACTCCCAAAAAATGGAAGTGAGACTGCCAGAGAACAAGCGAACACGCTTGAAAGAGATGTTGGAATCATGGAAGGGCAGAAAGGCCGGAAAGAAAAGGGAGTTGCTGTCACTAATAGGTCTCCTATCCCACGCCAGCAAAGCAGTTAGGCCAGGGAGAGCATATGTAAGGCGCCTGATAGACTTGTCCACAGTGGCAAAACACATGGACCATTACGTCCGTATCAATAAAGAGGCCCGTGCAGACTTGGAGTGGTGGCGCTGCTTCCTCGAAAACTGGAACGGTACAGCCCTAATGTTCGCATGTACTCAAATGGAACTGGACATCACACTGACATCCGATGCCTCTGGCAACTGGGGTTGCGGAGCCTACCTGGGAAATGAGTGGTTCATGCTCCACTGGTCAAAATCATTCGAAAAGGTTCATATTACTGTGAAGGAGCTGGCTCCGATCGTTCTGGCAGCCATGATTTGGGGACAGTCCTGGAAAGGAAAAACAGTGAGGGCGAGGTGCGACAACACAGCAGTGGTCGCCATTGTCAACTCGGGCACCTCAAAGAATCCACATGCCATGAACCTTGCGAGGTGCTTATCATTTCTAGCAGCCACATATGAGTTCAGAATGTCTGCAGTTCATCTGCGTGGCACACACAACACACTAGCTGACGCCTTATCCAGAAACAATCTCAACCTATTCCGTTCCCTCCACCCACAGGCGAATCGAGACGCAGTCCCTATCCCCATGGCTGCGCTGGATCTCATTCTGCTACAGGAGCCAGACTGGACCACCAAAGACTGGACGAGAATGTGGACTACTACGTGGGACACGCGCTAGCGAAGTCAACACAGAGGACATACAGATCGGCTGAGAAGCGCTATGTAGCATTTTGCACTATGCACCACACGTCACCTTTACCTGTTGATGAAAAAACATTATGTCGATATGTAGCGTCACTCGCCAGTGATGGCTTGCGCCATAGCTCGATCAAGGGCTACCTAGCGGCAATCAGACAAGTAAGCATCCAGCAGGATGAGGGCGACCCACATATCAGTAACATGGCCAAGCTCGAACTGGTTCTTCATGGAATAAAAAGAGTACAGGCACTCAGCCAAACCGCCCCCACACGCCAGCCGATAACGATTGAGCTACTGGATAAGCTAAGGGGCTCCTGGCTGGCAGGCACACCGACATGGGATGAGCGAATGCTATGGGCGGCAGCGTCAGTGTGCTTCTTTGGTTTTTTCAGATCGGGGGAAATAACTGTCCCCGGTGACCAAAGTTTTGATGAGTCTTGCCATCTTACAGCAGCAGATGTCACAATAGACAGCCATCGCAACCCATCCATGCTGCGCATCAGACTGAAAGCATCGAAAACGGACCCTTTCAGAGTTGGGGTGGATGTGTTCGTGGGATGGACAGGCTCCCCCATCTGCCCAGTGACAGCAATGTTAGAGTACGTGTTAATCAGAGGAACGCGTGCCGGACCTCTCTTCCTGTTTAAAGATGGCAAGTTACTGACAAGGAGCAGATTTGTGGAGAGAGTGAGAGTTGCACTGGATAAGGCCGGCGTGGACAGCAGACCATTCTCTGGCCACAGCTTTCGGAGTGGAGCAGCGACAACGGCAGCAAAGAGAGGATTGGGCGATTCCACTATAAAGCTACTCGGTAGATGGAAGAGCAACGCGTACCAGCTGTACATAAAAACACCAAGGGAGCACCTGGCAGCAGCAACACGCACCCTTGCCCAGGGCAGATAACTGGCAAGCAGCCTACATAATCTTCAGTATGGACTCATCAGTTCTCACTAGCCACAAGTATACCATGTTGACTGTAAACACATTATTATATTATCATATTGGTAAGGGAGATTTGGGCGTGAGGGTTGGGGAGAAGGAAAATAGTGGTTGATTGGGCTGAGTTGTTTATTTGGAGGGTGTAAACCACACTACATAGGTGCTAAGTAGTGTGAATTACAATTAATAGCCCAATCACTTCCGGTTAAACCGGCGAAAAATGACCCCGCCCTCACCGGCAAACCTTAGGTAGTAACCATAACTGAGTATGATGTTAAATGAAGTTTAATGGCACATTAAACTAGGTTAACAGAATACCAGAAAGCTGATCAGTGCATCTGATAAAGGGGCCTCAGTGCATCTGGTAAGGGGTCCCCAGTCCACGCATGCTCACGAAAAGCTGGACCGCGTGTCAGTTACTCAGTCAATGTTTTTCTGATAGAGACAGCCAGCGTGAAGTAGCTAAACAGATCGAGTATTAATGGCCGAGAACTTGACGTCACAACTTGACTCTTTTGGATATAGGAGGTGGTTTTCCTGGTAGCAAGACTAAGAATGACCTCTTCTTCAAAATGGTTGGGTGCATCAACCAGGGAATGGAGCTTTTCAAGCAGTTTCCTCAGCTGCAGGTCATTGCTGAACCTGGTGAGTGTGTTGTAAAGTCTATTCGGATGAATAGTTAGTTTAAATTTGGATTTGTTGTGTTACTGAAGGTCGATATTTTGCCTGCGCCACTCATGCCATAGCTGTGAATGTGATTGGAAAGAAGATCCTACAATCCAGTGCAAAACCATCTAAGTCGTTCATGTATTACGTTAATGATGGTGTCTATGGATCTTTCAATGGGATTTTATATGAACATGCATCCCCCACACCAGCAGTGTTGAAGGTGAGTACCAGGATAGCTTTAGTAAAGTAGACTGTATTGAAGGGCATTCTAGTGGTCATAATAAGGTTATTATTGGAATTTGTAACCTGCATAATGTTAGCTAAATTATTTGTTTCAGGATGTTGGACCATGCAAGAAGTTTGATGCCAGTATTTGGGGTCCAACTTGCGATGGGGTTGACAAGATTGGTTTGACAGTAATGCCTGAATTGGAAGTTGGTGACTGGCTCTATTTTGACAACATGGGCGCCTATTCTATTTGTGCCTTTTCAAGTTTCAACGGGTTCCCTAGACCAATTTCGTATTACTACATCACCGAATCTGACAGGTTGGGATATTTTTTACTAGACTCTTGAGAGAAATTCATACTTGAATTTATTTATAGTGAAAAAATTGCGTCTCTGCTGCATGGAGTGCCCAGTGTAACAGTGTTGGAGGAGGCTGAGCCAGATGGTGATAAAACTCAATTGGTTGTGGTGGAAGCTGAGGCAGACGTGATGGAAGAACTGTGCGTCATTCCCGTGGACCAACACCCACATGCACTTACAGTATACTGAGCCATATAACATTTTGAATAGTCAAATTGTGTTAACTTTTTTTTTTTTTTTTTTTTAATCATGCCATGTATTATAGTGAAGTGAAAATTGTATGCAGTGATTTTGTAGAGTAACAAAAAAATATATATAATGTTAATGTGATGCCAGAATGAGACAGAAAACATTGAGGCAGACTTGATGGAAGAACTGTGCGTCATTCCTGTGGACCCACATGCACTTACAGTATACTGAGCCATATAACACTTTCAATAGTCAAATTGTGTTTAACTTTTTATTTTATATTTTATAATGCCATGTATTATAGTGAAGTGAAAATTGTATGCAGTGATTTTGTAGAGTAAAAAAATAAAAAATGTTAATGTGATGCCAAAATGAGACGGAAAACATTGCATAGACTGTGATATGGTAGTTGGTTTATGCAGGTTGTTGAAATTGCAGTTGTTTAAGTTTCTCCACTTGTTGTTTCCAGATGGGAACTTTTCTGTTGGCCAAGTGCCGCTTGGCATGCTTAGAAAGATGATCACTTCTCATGAATTTTCTCGAGCATACAGGGCAGGAATATTTCTTTTCTCCAGTATGAGTACGCCGATGACGAGCAAGTTCATCTGACCTAGCAAATCTGCGATCACATTCTTCCCAACTGCATAAATATGGCTTTTCCCCAGTATGAGTTCGTACATGAGCCTTCAGGTGTGAACTTTTGTAGTACGTTTTGCAACACCCAGCATGCTGACAGACAAAAGGTTTAGGTCGGTCTTCTTCAGCTTGCTCCACTAGCCTCTGCTGCTCAATGGTGGATTGTGTAAGGACAGGAACAATTGGAATTGCCTTCTCTTGAATGAGCTTTGTGATGTAATCTTGGTTATCTTCTGTAAGTACAATGACTTGACCAGGAGGCAAGGTTCCTTCAATATGTTGTGGGCTGCAAGACTTAATCGAAGTGATAAAGCTGGCTAGCAAGTTAGTTGGCTGTGGTTAAATAAGAAAATTAGTAATCTAATTACTGGAAGAAAAAAAAGGTCATTCAGAACTCACCTTTGGATTCGCATCCGGTACGACTTCCTGTTGACTAGCTTCAGGTGGAGATTGACTGTTCTCTCCGCTGCTAACCGAAGAAGCTGGAGATAACGGGCGCCATTCCTCACCCGAAGGTGGGGGAGACCTTCCCGGGTCACGCAAACTTAAAAGTGATTCTACAGCCGTAGTTGTTCTTTTGTCGAGAGAGTTTCGATTCTGTACAGGTGACACGCTTTAAATCAGTGCAACTATACAGTTAGTGACGCACTTACTTGTGTTGTAGAAATAGGAGAATTAACGTCGGGAGAGTGAGGAGGACTACAAAACGCACTGTCCATGGTCCGTTACCGCTACTACGTTTTAGTGGAAGAAATGTAATGCAGGACCCCATGTCTATTTTATACCTTGTAAACATTGTGGCCAGCATGCTTCCAGCACTGGGTTTGCACGTGTTGTGGGCGTTGTAGTTAGCACGTGGTAGGCACGCAGAAACCAAGTATACATTCCCTGAACACACCCTAAACCCGTGCCTCGAGCGTGCACACACACACACGTAATTTGATAATGTGACGTCATATGTAGCGTGCAGACTTTCAAAACGCTTTAGCTCGAGTTTTATCAACCCTTACCCCCCGCCCCTTTACGCGCTCCCCCAGTGCCGTACACCCCCCCCCCAGTTTATTCGCATTTTATTTTTCTTTTATTTTGCGCGCATTTTATATTTACTTTTGTTTTCGTTGGCAAAAAAGAATTTGTTCCTTCCACTCTCCCTCCTGATTGATATACTGGTGGCGTGTAAAGGGATATGAAAACTTTAGTAGAAGAAGATGAGGAGTGTGAAGTGTTGGCATCATCAAAGTCAAGGACTTGCTGGCAGACTATAAAATGTATTGCGGAAAGATCTTGGGATGATAGCAATAATAGTTTTCCTATATATCGTCGTGTCCTTCTTCTCTTTTCGTTCAGCTTTTATCTGATAGACGTTGGTACGGACGGTTGGGTTGCTTCAGAATACTACATAGCTGACAGACGAGGTACCGATGAGTATGCCAAGTCATACTTAATAGCAACTTTAGTTTTTATCATTGTTCCTTGTGTTATTCTTAATTTTGTGTCTTGGGCTCTCTACACTTGGGGTTTCTTATTATACTACCATAATGGACTGAAAAATTTCTGTATTAAAAGACTTAAACGTCTTCATTACAGAAGCAGAGATCGAAGTCAGAGAAATGTCCCAAGAAGCCAACTGTATGCGGAACAAATTTTTGCAAAACGTCCAAAATCTAATACTTTAGCCAGTAGTGTTCCTTGTAAAAGTGTTTTCATTGTAGATTGGCCTAAAATTTCCTCTGATGAAGACCTGCCTGATTCGTCTCCCAAGATCAAGGAGCAGCCCTGCACTAAAGAACAGTTTCCTTCGACTCGAGTTGTGGAACTTAAGGATGTGGACGAAGATGAAGCAGATTTTGGTTTGGAATTTTATCCTTTGGATTTTTTTGACGTCAGTGAATATGCTGTAGTCACTTTACTTCACATTTGTCTTCTAGGATATTTATTTCGTATACTGCGTCTTATTTATGTATCTTCTAAGAAAGACTGCAAGGATGGATACAATTTTGATCGCTACAGGGATTTGTCATTTTTGCGTCTTGTAGAATCATTCCTTGAAGCTGCACCTCAAGTGATCCTTCAGCTCTACCTACTTGTGGTGCACACAGAGGCAGTTTTGTGGTACAGAGTAGTCACACCCATTTCCATATTCATTTCAATAGTGTCACTTGCTCTGTCGGTTGGAGACTATTTCTCGGCTTCTCAGGATACTGAGCATTATGACCCGCCCCCTCCACATCAGAAAAAACAGAAGCGGCTGTCATGGTTGGCTTATATTTGCATCATAGTCTGGCATTTCCTTATGATTGTGTCTCGTGCACTTTCATTTGCTCTATTTGCGACATTGTTTGGAGGCTTTGTGTTTCTGATAATTGGGGTACATTACGCGGCAATGGTGTACTGGATGTTCTGGCAGCAGGCTCATGTGTTCAAGAGAGATGAGACCGATTTTAGTGAAGAGGAGCGGACATGCCAAGCCGGGAGGAAATGGTTTTCCTGGCGTCTGTTCACTATTCCGTGCAAGCAGCTTTGCAACAACTATGGAATAGAATTTATTGTAGCTGCTTTTAACGTTTTCTTCCACTTCAAAATTCGCGATGGAGGATCACGGTACACCCTCATTCCATTTTACTTGCTCGCCTTCATTGAAAACTCAATTATGATTTTCTTATGGTATTTTGTGAGAGATTCCTCCCAGTGCACATGGTATGCCATTCCAGCTATTGTGACTGTTTTTGGAACCTTTTTTGTTGGGTTGACATTAATGATTTTGTACTACCAGTTTTGTGTGCCCAGCCAAACCTTGATTCAGGAAGGACCAGTTCGACACCCAGTTATGACGTCCTCTCTCAGTCGAATGTATGTTAATACGATTATTAGAGGAAATTTCTTCAAGCGGCTTTTCAGAAGAAACAGAACTTCAAATTAGCTGAATTGAGTTTCATTTGATTTCATTTTCTATCATTTATCTGATTCTAATATGGTTTTACTGCTTACCAAAATATGCAAACTATTTTGTTCCTCCATTTAGCCACAAAGAATGTTATTATGGTAATAAAAAATTTGATGACTACACATTGATTGGAAAATAAATATAAATTACTCTTTCTTGTTCAATAAACTGATTTGGCTGTCATCCTTGATCTTTCCTGGCATATATGCAAGTAGTCCGTTCTCATTAATGGGACTCCCTTCAAAGCTGTAATTAAACTCCTCCATTTTACGAGAGATCATCTTTCCACCAACTGCATTCAAGATGGCGTTGCCTGCACAAATGTCCCATTTCTTGATCAAGGTAGTGTGCATGTACAAATCGGCAGCTTGTTCCACTACCTGTAAGGTCTTGTAACCAGAACCAGCCGCTGGAACTTGTAGAATGTTTTCTTTACCAAATGCCTTATTGGCAACATCAGCCACTCCACCAGGATGAGAGCGAGAGTATGTTATTTTTAAGAGCTTGTCAGTTCCTGCGATTTTAGACTTCTGAATAGTGGCCTTGAGGGAACTTGAGATCCCGTGATCCACCCACCCCCACTTGGTCACACCTGAAAATGGTTGGTTGATGATGCCAGCGATGGGTACGCCTCGGATGGCTATGCAGATCATAACAGTTACATACTGGAGCAGAGAAGGGTCATTTTTCCCTTGAGTGTACTCCAGTGTGGCATCAAGTGGATCAATCCATACTGTCAATTCCTCTAATGCGTAATAAAATAGCAACAAAACAGAATATGAAAGGGAAAAAAAATGCACAATTTAATGCTTAAGCAACAATATTGCACACACTTTAATTTTGTCAGTAACATACTGATTGGTACTGCTTCATCTCTCTTTGCCATAGAATGGACTTCCGTGTTGTACTTGGAAACTGGCTGTGGTGCCACTAAAGGCACATCATCTTCTTCAGATCGACACATCAGATTTGGCCACACAGATCTCAGTCCTGACATAATGATTTGATGAGATTCCTTTGCAATAATAAAAGAAGCTAAAGCAATATCCTAAGTTAAAAAAAAAAACCCTCAAAAACGTGATACCTGATCTCCTAAGGTGACATACTCGTCTTTCCCCTCCTTAGTTTTTCCTTTGGATAATTGATTGATTTTAGAATTATCCATACCCCGTATTTCTACGATTCTCTTTCCTGCTTTTTCAGCCAAGTCGATGCTTGCAGCTATTAACTGAGAAATGTGGATCAACTGGTCGTCGCCAGAATACTCTTTCTTCGTGTTTAGCACAATATAAATTGTAACTAGGATTCCCAAAACTGCTAGAACCGTCAAAGTAAGTTTATTGAGTCTCATTTCATTTGCCATCTTCTCCCAGCAATTCCACTTTTTCAAGACTTATATGTACATAAGGTAAGTATCGTTTGCAGTCATTTAATCTGGTACAGTATCGCTCATTTTTCTCAACCAATCAAACGCGCGTAATTCCGTCACAAGATTAGCATTTCAAATTCGAACTCTTTTATCTGTAAGCTTTTATACTGTGAGGCCAAATTGTTAATAAAGGGTTGCAGTAATGGAAGCTTTGTACAAACGCAAGGGTAAGGTTGGGGTAGGGAACAAGGAGAAGCGTAAAGAACTTAGTAGGCTGGCATCTAAAGCAAAAAGGGAGGAGATACTTGATTCTAAAAGGAGAATGCCTTTGGGTGAACTTAATGTAGCTGGTAAGTATACTTTAGTAAATTGATGTATGTGTGTAAAAATTATGAGTATTTGCAGATCCAAAAAGAAAGAGTGCCGTAGACACCAAGAAAGCAAAAGCTGAAGAGCGTCTTCGGCAACTTCGGGAGTGGCAGAAAGCCAGGCAGGAAGCCAAGATGAAAGCTGATGCTGCGAAATCTAAAAAGCCAGCACTTTCCTTACGGAAGTCTTCATCAGTAAACTTTGTCCCACAAGTAAATTTTAAAAGAAAGCCGTTACCGCAGAATAACAATGAAGGGAATGAGGTGCCATCTTCCGGTCAACCTTTGCCCTCTAAGCCAGCAGCAACAAGAGGGGTAGCCAAGCATACAGCTCCTAAAGTGAAAAAAGCTACTCCAATCAAAAGATCTCGGCCTACCAGAGGTTCTACTCAGCAAGATGTGCAGCAACCAAAGAAATCAAAACCTGTCTCAAAGACTCGAGCGACAACCAAATCTCAGTCAATCGCGAAAACCCGATCAGCCCCAAGCACAGAACGTCCTAAATCTGCCCCGCAGCCGGTTAAGGGAAGTGCACCAAAAAAAAGTAAGTCTTCAACTACTAGCGGAACCACGATGTCAACAATACCACCAAGGAAAACTCGTAACTTGCGCAATAAAGAAGTCACTCAACAGACACCCCTTAAGGAGCAGCAAGAGCCATCCAGTCCTCCATGCAGAACTGTTGACAAACCTGCCACAAAGACTGCCGCCACACCCCCTCCCCAGCCATTAGTCATTGAAGTTCCTCCGACTACACCGAACAAAAAGTCCTACAGGCCCGTCTGCCCGTCACCCTTGCTGCGCAGCCGCTCAGCTAGTTGTAGAGCTCAAAGCGAACCCATTGAGCCGCCATCTGTTATCTTTGTGGACGAACCAGCCTGGATACCGGGTGCATCTGCTCCTGAGAATCCAGCTTCGAACAAGTTTGGGGACTTTATGGACTCCTTCAGTCCCTTTAAATTTGGTGGAGGCGAGTCTGATTTTCAGTTTAACTTTAACAAAGATCTTCCAGAAGGACCGGCAGCTGGCAATAGTCCTGAGACCAAGTCCACAAGTGATTCTGAGACCTCGAGTACAAGTGGGAGTGGTTCCAAAGAAAGGAGGGGGCGGAGGAGGTCACGTTTTGTTCATGAGTCTGAGGAAGAAAACATCGTACCTTGTGTTTTGGCTGCGAACGAGGAAAAAATCACTACTAACTCTGACGAGGTCACAGGTGAAGAAAGTTTTGTGAACTGAACTTACTATAAGCATTTACTTTTTGTTTTTTAATTGCAGAAAGGGTTGACATTTTAAGATTCAGGAAACTTCATTCTGATGTTTGTGAAAAACTCGTTTCCTTTTGTGAGATATGGGAAGCAAAGAACACCTCATTGGAAGAATCCGATGGAGATTTTGAACAAGGTAGTCAATGTTTCTGGTGCTTATCTTTGCTGGGTGAAAATAGTCTTACTTATGTCGTGTCTTTCTTTAGTACTGGGTCAGATTAGAGGAGCTACAGGAGGTGCTCAACTGCTCATGAATTCAAAGCTGAAGCAATACATAGGACTGGTGGACACCGCAGAAGCACAGAGTGGCCTCAGAAAAACCACTACAGAGGACCTTCAGGTAGACATTCTCATGGAGGAAATAGTTGCATTTGTACGAAATAATTTGAGAATGAAGTATAGGAACTATTATTTCAATAATGCAATTCTGAATGTTTCAGTAATGAGGTTTGTTTCAGATTCTCTCTCTTTTATTTTTATTTTTGCTAGTATAGGAACTATGAATAATGTAATTCTCTCTCTCTCTTTTTTTTTTGTTTTTTTTGTTTTTGTTGCTGCAGTAAAATACGGTAGCTGAGCGCAGGTGAGAGAGGAAAATACTGTGTTTCAGTACAACTAAAGATATTGTTATCACCATTTATGATGGAGGAAGAATTAGTGGAGGGTTCTGAAGTGTGGTGCCATTTTGGCAATTACTCACTTGCCTGGTTTTACACTGTGTTACACCTCATGACTGAAATAATCAGTCAATTTTGCGCAAGGAGAACAGTTTTATTGTTGGGTGGTGGGTTGACGTGGCATACACGGCACAAGTTTAATGCTAATGTGTAGGGGAGTTCTAAATTCCTTACCAGACTCTAACTTGCCCGTTTTATTATTTTACCTGGCTCAGTGACGACTTGGAAGAGGAATGGCTACAGTACATTGGTGTTTTATTTGATTGTAGGGATTCTGGGACATGGTGTATTACCAAGTAGAAGGCCTTTTTAAGATGTTTGCTGATCTGGATGAACTGGAAAGGAACAACTGGATTCTGTCACAACCTTCGCCCAAAAAAACAAAATTGCAGGTAATACCATGGTGTTTTTGTTTGTTTGTTTTTTTCCCTTCCTTTGTTTAAATTGTTGAAAATAATGCCTTTCAGGAGTTGTATTTTTTTTGTCAAATTATTTTTTGTTTGTTTGTTTGGTGATTTGCCTATTAAATTGGTTGACGAAATCTTCAATTCATTATCATGTGTGAAATATAGAAGACAGTTTTATGGCTTGATTGGGATGTGTCTGTACAGCTGAATCCAATTACCAGCCATTCAGTATTAGTTATTGGCTTCCATTGCAGAGGAAGAGGAATATTGCCTCGCGCAAACCCAAGAAGGCTGCTGTTGTGAGTGAAGCTGCCAAAACTAAAATGATGGAGCGCAGGGAAGAGCTGAAGAGGCTCAAAATGAAGGCCAGGCAACAACTTCAAGAGAAGGAGACAGAAACTGACAGCAACAGAGTGGAAGAAGCGAAGGAAGAGGAGTCCATGATGAGGAGTGAGGAGGCAGAATCAGCAGTGGAGGGTGTTCATGAAGTGAGAGAATCGAAGACTGTAGAAGTGCCTAGCGCAGAGCGAATAGCTCATGAAGAGGACACAGAGACTCATGAATTGCGATTACAAAAGAGAGAGCTAGAAGGTAATAGTGTAAGCAGTGAATTAATGGCCATATTTGTTTTGTTTTTGTTTTTATTGTTTGTTTGTAAACTTGTAGTTTAGTTTTATTTTTTTATTGATAATTCCTTTCTGGATATGCTTAATATTATATTGGAACTTTTGAAACTAGAATAACTTTGAAGTGCTCTATTAATCATGCTCAGGTGCTAGGGTAGTGTCGTATGAATATTATGCCTATTAATGTCACATACCTCCATAAGCTCTTCAACATGTAACATATACTGTATTAGATGCAATCCCGCCTTCCCCATTGAGAAGGTCTGCCAGAATCATGAACAGAAGCGTCTTCTCCCCCATGTGCAGTCCAGTGCTCCCAGCTAGAAGGTCAATGAACACTCCAAAGAAAGGGCTACAGGAAGATGCACCCATTGGTGTACTGATTTCATTTTAAAACACAAGATTGCAAAAGCGCCAAGATTTACTGATGAAATTGTGCTGTAGATCTGTGTTTTATTATTATTATTTTTCCTCATTGATGAATTTAATTCATTATGTGCATTTGTATGTCGTAGTTGATCATCACTATCTAGCACCACTCTGATACATACAAAGTTTTTATACTACTAGAGATAGTCTGAAAGTCAAATGTGGTATATAATAGTCGGGGAAGATGTCCACAACCAGGACACATGGGCTAATTGTAGTCCCACTCATGCAAGTGCCAAAATTCATTCACTTGCTTCAAAAGTGCCATTAATAGAAGACCTCAAGATGTTCCATAGTTCTGTCATGGGGGAAAACAACGCTACTAAGTGAAACTAATTTGGCATTCTGTTCACAGAAAAACTTCAAAGAGAATTTATATTCAACTTAGTTCTGATAAAATGTAGCTACTGACAAGATACATTCCTTCTCTTGTGTAGTCAAAAAAATTATTAATATACTTTTTATTATTACAAAATAGTGCACATTAAACAAACAAACAAATATTCTGGTTATTTCACAGTGTTTATTGTGAGCTGGTGTTGGTGGTGACAAGTAAGGCGGTATGTTGACCCCCTAGAGATGCAGCCAACACTTTCTTCCCTTCAAGGTTCTTCCCACCCACTTTAGTCGGCTTCCACATGTCTTCCTCCTCCTCCCCAGTGCCCAACTGAAGATTGGTGCCCATGCCCCAGCTGTACACGCCCCCAGAGTGATTGACGGCGAACGAGCAGGCACTACCGGCAGCCACTTGCTTGATGGCTGAAACGTCCGAGACCTTGCGTGGTATTAAAATCTCGCCAGTCATGTCAGCGCCTAAACCAAGACGTCCGTATTCAGGTCTCCCCATGACAAACAAATCGCCGTCGTTGCACATGACGGTGTGGTGCAATCCTCCAGCTATGCACAAGTTGGTATACTCTCCGCTGCTTCCCTCTAGCCACTTCTTCTTAAGCTTCTGTGGCTGGAAACGGTTATTGGAATCTCCGGTTCCCAGCTGCCCGTAGTTGTTCAGCCCCCAGCCATACACCCAGTCGCCAGTCGTGCGAGCAAATGTATGGTAAGAGCCACAGAAGATGTCCACAAACTTTGGCTTGGGCTTCGGAAACCGGACCACTTTGGGTGAGATGAGGACCTGGATGCCTTGGCGCCCACCCCTGTGGCAGAACACCTCGCAGATTCTGCCCAGCTGGCCCTGCTCTGCACAGCCCAGGGTGAGGATGTCGTGGCTCCTGGTCAGAATGACAATGTGGTCACTGCCTGAGGCTATCTTTGTGGCGTCACCTGTTATAATGCGGGTGGGGGCGGCACTGGGGAGAAGAAGTTCCACCAGACCGAAGGGACCACTGGAATCCTGCACCAATCATACAACATGATAGCATTTACGTAAATCTTGAATTAGCGTTATATCTTTTAAGTCAAAGGGTTATGAAAATGAGGAGTTGAGTAACAAACTGATTCATCCCATACCAATTACACACACAAAAGGAGATATAGGCACACCGCCAAAATTATTTGCTAATAAAGTTGAGCTATAGGTTTGTGTTATTAATTTACCCCTTCATAAAGTCACACTCTGATTAACAACTGAACTGAATGGATTAAATGAGGAGCATTAAATGAGGTTAATAGGCAGACTGGAGGAACATGCATCAAGCAGCAGTCAGAGAGTGTGGCTGGTTAGACAATGCAAGGGAGAAATCTAGAAGTAACAAATCGAAGTGAGGACAAAGAGAGAGAAGGGCAGGGAACAGAAACACAGGTCAAGGGTTCACAAGTCAAGTGTGGGTGTGCGAGGAAGAAAGATCAGACTACGGAACGTGAAGAGGGACAACAAGGGCGAAGGGCGAACCAAGTGACCCGTACCAGGGTGAACCAAGTGACACATACCAGGGCGAACCAAGTGACATGTACCAGGGCGAACCAAGTGACACGTACCAGGGCGAACCAAGTGACACGTACCAGGGCGAACCAAGTGACACGTACCAGGGCGAACCAAGTGACGCGTACCAGGGCGAACCAAGTGACACGTACCAGGGCGAACCAAGTGACACGTACCAGGGCGAACCAAGTGACACGTACCAGGGCGAACCAAGTGACACGTACCAGGGCGAACCAAGTGACACGTACCAGGGTGAACCAAGTGACACGTACCAGGGCGAACCAAGTGACATGTGCCAGGGTGAAGTGGAAGCACTCAGGCCCACCAGGAGGTTGCCGAAGACACGGTGAGAGAAACATGGGAGATACCGGCCCCTTCCCTTCTTATGCCGAAGGAACAAAAGGGGAGAGGGAGGAAGAGAGAATGAATACATATGTATATAATATTTTATTATACTATGTACGTATATATATAATAGAAATACATGTAGATGTAAGGGGAAATCGTAGGGAAAAAGGAAAATAGGAAATATTAATCACTAGAAAAGAAAAATTGCAATATAGAATCAAACAATGCAACCAAGTAAGAGGTCTCGACCAGGGTTCTATATGCACAGGCCAATTGAAATCAGGAGGGGGAGGGAGGGTAAGGGTGAATGTAGCAGATGGACAGAGTGGAGGCAGGGATGAAATAGAGAGAGGGGGATCTTGGATAAAGGCCCAAGAATTGCATGAAACTCCTTCTGCTGGCTAGTTAGCTGAAGGGGTCCTGACTCAGCATTTAGCTGGCAAGTCAGGCAACAAAAGTGATCAGTAATCAACCCAATGCTGTTCTCAACGAATTTCACAATTCCCCAGTCGTCAGTGCATCACTGCAAAATTTGATTTCCCCCCAACGCACTCAGATGGAAGTGTGCTCAGTTCAGCGACAGAGGTCCAGACGTGCAAGACAGGCTGCGGAGCCTAGAGACAGCAGTGCTAACTCTCACGAAGTCCAAGTAAAGCAACACAGGTCTAGGGCAGTGCCTCAGGGGGAATTTGCCGGAATAGCCAGGCAACCATACATCCACTTGTCATATACCATCAGCAAAATGGAGGACTTGAACGCTCAACACTGAAATAATGTCAGATCATTTGAAACATGCCACTGTAATAGTCCACTGCTTCATTGCCAAATTGTTTCCCCACTTAATACAGCTAATCCCAGGGTTGCAAAGAGTTCTGTGTTTCAATGATAGTGCTACCAGACAGTACCGAAAACAGAAAATTGCAATTTTGAATACTTCCACGATCACGATTTTGGCCTCACTTCTTTGCGACCAGCCGCAGAAAGAGTCCATGAGATGGGACTGGAGGGACTGTGAAGTTCCTTGAGCCAAGAGCTAGCCTACAAGATCACTGCACACTCACACTGAAAGGAGACACGTCAGTGGTCAGTTGGAAATATTCAAGAAAAGAAACATGGGAAAGAGATTTGGTGAAATAACAAGAATTAGTGGAACTCGCTCACACAGCTGCTTTACTCCAGATTCCAAACACAAAATCTGCATGAAGAGAATATCTAATAACAATATAATTATTTACTAAGGGTTACCATGAAGCATAGCATAGAAGAAGAGCACTTTGAATTAATCATCCTACCAACTGGGAAAATATGTAGCAAGTATATACATGATAAAATATGGTAAGGTGGATGCATTAACAGAATGGTCAATAGAGAATTTTGATGCTGAAGTGGAGTTCATGTTAAAGAAAAGATATGATAATGTATTGGCAAGTGGACACAAGAAGTGGATGCCACTTCATGATGTGATGACACTAAACCTCCATCACTGCCAGGGAAGAGAGAGGCAGGATGTACAGGATGGTTGAGGGAGACAATACCAGAATACCATCATTACTACTACCTAAGGTTACATCATGAACCTATAGAAGTTTACAATTCCACTCAGATTAAAGACTCTACGTATAATAATATATAACTAATTGCATTAAATGCTCACATAAGTCACAGATGTCTGGTGAATCAGTTCACTGGCTATCCACTTAATTGTATGTGAAAGTTATAAGAACATAATGACAGTTAAGACGAAAATTAGCCAGCTATATGTAGTTACGCAATGTAAAAAGATGATCTCCAAAACACACACCGGGAAGGAGGAGCCTGATCATGGACCCATCAAGAGTGTCTACCAAAATGTTCCAGTACAATAAGCAAGTGTCCTGAGGAGCCACTGCCCATAGTGTTTATTCAGGTTATAGCTGGGTAAAAACCATGCACCTCATGAGAAGTTTTATTTTTTAATTCGCTCGATTCCAATCGGTAGTGTGGGTAATCCATGCATTAGGGTGGGCAATCCATGCATTAGGGTGGGCAATCCATGCATTAGGGTGGGCAATCCATGCATTAGGGTGGGCAATCCATGCATTAGGGTGAGCAATCCAGCATTAGGGTGGGTAATCCATGCATTAGGTGGGAATCCATGCATTAGGGTGGGCATCCATGAATTAGGGGGGGCAATCCATGCATTAGGGTGAGAATCATGCATTAAATTAGGGTGGCAATCCATGCATTAGGGTGAGCAACTCCATTGCATAGGGAGCAATCCATGCATTAGGGTGAGCAATACCATTGCATTAGGGTGGGCAATCCATGCATTAGGTGGGCAATCCAGCATTAGGGTGGAAATCCAGCATTAGGGGGGGTATATAATCCAGATTAGGGTGAGCAATCCATACATTAGGGTGGGCAATACATGCATATTAGGGTGACAATCCAAGCATTAGGGTGGGCAATCCCGCATTAGGGTGGGCAATCCATGATTAGGGTGGGCAATCCATGCATTAGGGTGGCAATCCATGCATTAGGGTGGGCAATCCATGCATTAGGGTGGGCAATCCATGCATTAGGGTGGGCAATCCATGCATTAGGGGGTAATCCATGTATTAGGGTGGGCAATCCATGCATTAGGGTGGGCAATCCATGCATTAGGGTGGGTGGGAAAATACAATCGCACATTCCATATCACGTACAGTAACAACCTGCCACCTCTGTTCTCACACGTGTACAAAGCTCGGCAACAACAGGTGGACATCAAACCATAACAAGTGTCCCTTCTAGTCCGTCAGTAGTCAGATCAGGTATCATAGCATTGGACACACAACTGCTCTCACTAGTAGTCAGATCAGGTATCATAGCATTGGACACACAACTGCTCTCACTAGTAGTCAGATCAGGTATCATAGCATTGGACACACAACTGCTCTCACTAGTAGTCAGATCAGGTATCATAGCATTGGACACACAACTGCTCCCACCACTCCCTCACTATCACTCTCTTTCCAGTAACTGAGCAGAGTACGACACACTTTGTGGCATGGATGCACAGGAAGTCGCTGGTGAGGAGTACAGTGAAGAGTTATCACGTATTTGTGAGATGCACTGAGATTGCACTAGGTCTAGGGAGGGGGACCAAAGGGGGAGATGTGCAGGCTCGAGTATGTGGTAATGAGCCTGAGGAGGACAGCAACTCTCAAGCCAGACTCTCCATCACTCTGGAGATAATGACAAAATTGAGAGAGGTAGGTGTGGCAGGAGGGTCCAGACTCCTGCTATGTTGTCTTCTCCATGTTGTCACAAAGGAAGAAGACAGACTACATTTTCAGGAAGAGGATGAAATGGAATGAGTTGCTTGCTGAAGACTTAAAGTAAAGGCAGAGCTTGTTGGTTTGTTTGCCTTTTCCATACGTGCCAATCAATCTTATTGCTCTTCATTTTCACTAAAGGAAGAGATAAGGAAATGGAACGGGTGGAATGGGATACTGAAGACTTAAAAGTAAGTAGTTGAATACAGTGGAAGTGTACATAGCCAATACAATACAATACAATACAATGCAATACAGCTGTGTGTATTGGGTCAATATGAGTGAGTCAGGAGGTGATCGGGAATTGTTCGTGCAATTTCGTCAGGTGCTGGCCAACGGTGGCTAGCATTGTGGGGGGGAGGAGAAGGATAGAAAGATAGAGAACAGTACATATTCCAAACTTTAGGATTGGGTAAGGGTTACCACTCAATACATACCCGTTGAGAGGGGCGTGTAGCTCCTGCCACATGCTCACCAATCACACCAGAAGGAAATGATGGAAAACACCTTTGCCGGGGGGGGGGGGGGGGGGGGGGGGAGGGCCGTACCGAGACCACACCCAGCCCAGTAAGGGAAAACCAATTACCCATTAAACTGTTCAATTTTACTGGCTCTTTATGTCTGCCCCTCCCCATAAAAGGGTAGGTTGGGTGGGGCTTTTATCCAGCTGTTGTACATACACTGTGTATCTCCTATATACAACACATACTACAGCATAAAGATTTCTCTCCTGTACAAGATAAATGGTTGCTCCTGCATAAGATGACAAACCAGGGGTGCATTTAAGGGGGGAGGGACGACGATGAAGGGAGGGCATTTTCCCACCTTGGAAAATACTTTGCCCCCCTATATAGAACTATTTGATTCTACACCATGAAATCAGCATAGTTTTGTACATGTTCAAAGGTTTCTTATGACTCTTTCATTGGACTCCCAGAATCTAAGAAAGTTGTATTTGTCCCTCTTAGATTTGTCTTCTGTATGCAAGCCATGCAAACTTATCAGTATGAAATAAAAAGCTCTCCTGTACAAGATGAAGAATTGCCAGTATAGCACGAGACTAAATAATTCTATAGCACAGTATAGCAGTCATGTGATGACCACATCCTTCACAATCCAGCCTCAAGAATTCCTCATGCAATACCAGCAAAATGTCCGTCAAAGGTTTTTAGAAGAAGAAAAAGGTATGATTTTTATTCTACATGGTTGCATGAAGTCTCCATAAGTCCAGTATGAATTAAGCATCTGCATTTTGTAAGCCCTTAATGCAACAATTTGAATAAAGATTAATCCATACTCAATGCAAAGTAGTTCATATTTAATTTTGGAACGTCTAAAGCTGGGATATATATGAAGAGAATAATGTAGCCCATCTCGATTACCATTACTTTACCAATACCAAAACCCCCATAAGTTTCAAGATCTTATGATGTGTGTTCATGAATAATTCATTAGCTGGAAAGGCCAAAGTTCACAATGATGGATAGAAAGACAGAGAAGCAGGTGAGATGGACAAAGGAGAAGATGGGAATTCAAGACTGAAGAGAGGAAAGCAAGAGAATAAGAAGAGCTGAGATAGCGCTGGAAGAAAGTGAGCAGAAGAAATTGATGTAACTAAACCAACTGGTAGAGGATAATAACAAGGACAAATATACCTCATGCTACTGCATCTTTAATTTGCAAAAGTTAGCACATCAAGAACACCACTGTGTGCCGGGGCACTAGCTAGTTCTAACATTCTACTTACTCTGAATACGCCACTGTGTGCCGGGGCACTAGCTAGTTCTAACATTCTACTTACTCTACGAATACGCCACTGTGTGCCGGGGCACTAGCTAGTTCTAACATTTACTTACTTACTCTGAATACGCCACTGTGTGCCGGGGCACTAGCTAGTTCTAACATTCTACTTACTCTGAATACGCCACTGTGTGCCGGGGCACTAGCTAGTTCTAATATTCTACTTACTCTGAATACGCCACTGTGTGCCGGGGCACTAGCTAGTTCTAACATTCTACTTACTCTGAATACGCCACTGTGTGCCGGGGCACTAGCTAGTTCTAACATTCTACTTACTCTGAATACGCCACTGTGTGGCGGGGCACTAGCTAGTTCTAATATTCTACTTACTCTGAATACGCCACTGTGTGCCGGGGCACTAGCTAGTTCTAACATTCTACTTACTCTGAATACGCCACTGTGTGCCGGGGCACTAGCTAGTTCTAACATTCTACTTACTCTGAATACGCCACTGTGTGCCGGGGCACTAGCTAGTTCTAACATTCTACTTACTCTGAATACGCCACTGTGTGCCGGGACACTAGCTAGTTCTAGCATTCTACTTACTCTGAATACGCCACTGTGTGCCGGGGCACTAGCTAGTTCTAACATTCTACTTACTCTGAATACGCCACTGTGTGCCGGGGCACTAGCTAGTTCTAACGTTCTACTTACTCTGAATACGCCACTGTGTGCCGGGGCACTAGCTAGTTCTAACGTTCTACTTACTCTGAATACTCCCCAAGCATAGACATCTCCATTATCCAGCAGTGCCGCTGTGTGGCTGTCACCAGCAGACAGCTGGACCACACCCTTGTTCTCCAGTTCCTTGACTTCTCCAGGAACAAACTCCTGACCTTCCTCCTTCACGGTGCGTCCCAGAGCGCTCTCATCATTGCAGCCCCACGTGAAGACCTGGTGCATAGTACAGACAACAACAATAAAATCAGTTCATGAAATAGGAACACCAAACTGGAGGGGAGAATTATACTAACGATGGGAGAAATCCAATTACAAGTTCTTGTGGGGCCACAGCAAATTGACTGCAATTTAATTTAGCACTAACCTCGGCACATGTTATTTTGTCTACATACGTAAGTTAGCAAAATTACTGCTGATTATATCTTGGTTTTACATCACCTTAAATATAACCTAGGGGCTGCCACACGATTATAAAAAAATCCTCAAAGAAGCCACCAATTTTTTATTTCCTTTGCAGGGAACAGTCAAGATAGTTTGCTTGTGTCATGGAAGACGTATGCAATGTAACTCTTGTTGGCTGATAAGACTGTATAGAACACACCGTGCTAATCCATATAACTCCCATGAAGCCAATTAAATGGCAATACAAGAGAGGAAAAAAACTAACAGCAACACTCAAGAGAACACTCACTTTTCCTTCTGCTGTCAATGCTGCAGTGTGCATGCCCCCACACACCACCTGCACTACTCTGTGGCCCTCCAGACTCTTCAAAGGGTAAGGACGCTTTTTCTCTACCATATCTTCTCCCAGACCCAGTTGGCCGACATCTCCCTGGCCCAGCACCAGGACCTGTATACACACACACACATTTAAGATGGCTACCATTGAAATGTCAAGTGACTAATACTTTATCTTGTATCAGAATTTTTAGCTCATAGCTACCACAATGACAACAATAACACAAGTAAATAACGCTTACGTTTTAATTAGACTAGCTTTTATTGGTATGTGAGTACACTTTATCTCTCTCTAGTCTTATCTACTTTCGGCCACACCATATAACCACCAGGAACACATTTATCCATTACAAAATGATCATTCATAATTCCCTCCATCTGACTTGCCTGGCCTCCTTCTCTGACTTCTGATGTCTTCAAAACATCTTTTGATGCAGAGCTGGACACTAAATAACACAATTTCCCGAGGAAGGTCACAAATTGTAATATAATCTATATAATGCACACCACAATCTAACCTGAAGCAGATGGATCTTGTTTTGCCTTCTTCCTGTCAGTCCTGTCTTCATCCTCTACACAACATAAGGATGAAGACAAAGTAGTTGTTTGGAATTATAGACATAGATATCGTTACATGTACAGACAATTGCTCTTTATAAAGAAGACACTGTACATAATTTAAATGGTACAGTAAAGTTGGTCGGAAAGCAATACAATGAAAACAACAATAAACACAAAATAACCTATATCATTATTATACTCATCGCATAATCTTCTTCTCCCAGTACAGTCAGAGTACCAGCTCAACAATATTAAATATACAAGGCATGGGAATTAAAAAAAGCAGTGTTAATAACTACACTGTCCGAGCCGGAGTGTACTATCTAGACATGCTGAAGGCAATTAGTAGAGACATCCTCAGCAAGTCATCTGTCATATACTAAAGGCCTTGAAGAAACTCATCACTGCTATCAAAGTCACTAAATTCCAATCAAATTATCTGCTGGGGCTGTGAGTCAGTCTTCTAAAATTAGTTCTCAATTATGTTTTGATATGACGGTCCTTTGAGGATGCACATTAAAACAAGATCCGGTCAAAGATGGGTGTGGTATTTTTTTATTCTTATGGTAACTTGAAAGGCAACTAATTTTATAGCTTTCACTGCCCCTACCGAAAAAAAATAACAATGAGCTTGCTTCAAACTGGTACACAAGCCAACACCCAACAAAGGTCTGCTTAGAAAGTGTATCATTAAGTAGAGTGAATGATTGTCAAATTGTAAAATAACCTCTGAAATAGGTTATAAAAAAACCCCAACAATAAACAGACAATTAGAACTGGTAATCATAGGGTCGTCTCATGCAAATTATTATGAGCCACAGATGACTACAATGTGATAATCAAATACAAATGTCGACCCTTCACCATTGCCATTACAGCACTTCAAGAAAAAAAGGAGAGACTGCAGTTAACTTGATAAATCATTAATTAATATCTTACCCCATGACCACTTCTCATTAGCTACCAAATGGAAGTTCTCCACTGTAAAGTCAACACATTACAGCACCTTAAATGTGAAGGGTTTAATTTCTTTTTAAAAACAAGGAACCCAATGTATTCTGAACAGTAAACATACCACCCACACTTACAAAACACCACATGTGTACAACACTCGACCATTGTATACACTTGTGAACACTTGCATGTAATTGTAGGTAGCATTTTACCGTCCTATCTGAATTTCATAGTTCTACCAACATTGAGCTACGAGGAAAAGAAACGTACCTACAACTCGGTTGCGTTTCCTTTTTCTTGACTCCATAACAGATTCCTTCACTTTCAGCGGTCTTCAGTAGATTTAGTCAGGCAGAATTCAGTACAATCACCTCGTGGCTAACTTTTTTTAATGTAGTCAAATTGTGACCGCCATAAACGGATTTTTGGTGTTAACCGCAAAACTGCTTTTAGAAATTGCAAACGTGACAAATTTAAATTATTATACAGGAACAAAAAAACTAAGTGAGTAACAGTACAATTTAAAGGCAATGAATGTTAGATTGTTGACGATGTTGTTAGCTTTCACATTCTGGACGGTGTGGCTATGATGACGATTACTACCAATTGACGATACCCATCATTGACGATACTTACCATTGGCGCCAAAAGTTGGCATTTGGCGCGGTGGGTACAAAGTGTATAGATAGTGTACTCGTAAGAAGAACGTAGATTTCTAATTCGATTCGTGGACGTCTTTACACTTACGGAATGAATTTCAAAGGTACTGATTATTTTGGTCTGTTCTGTTTTTATTTAAGCTTCTCTTTTAGGAGGATATCAGTCAGTAGATTCATATGGGGGAGGAGGAGGTTATGGTGGAGGAGGAGGTGGAGGTTATGGAGGAGGAGGTGGAGGTTATGGAGGAGGAGGAGGTGGATATGGAGGAGGAGGTGGTGGCTATGGAGGAGGCTACAGAGGTAGTGGTGATGGTGGTGGAGGGTTTATCCAGAACTCACAAGGATTCTCTTCTCCTGGAATGTCTCCTAGTGTGGGTGGAAAAGGAGGAGTGAGTGAATTGTTTATGTATCTGTTACAGAATAGGTGGAGAATATCAACAGTGCAGCATAATGGATACTTTATAAGTAACTATACACTTTGCCTTGTCCAAAATATTTTGAGTTCTGTTAATATCAAACAAAATGGGAACAGTTTGGTAAAGCAAATGAATTTTTTTAATATCATCAATGCCAGTATTGCTATTACTAATGCACAAAATCTTTGGTTGACTCACTACGTCTAAATTACTAACACATTCATGCATAAACAAGAGTTAGCAAAAAAAAAAAAATCTATGTGTTAAATGCCTGTGGGTTGTGTCTCTATTAGAAACCTCGAAACCAATCTGTGATCCCTCTTACTTCAGCCCAGATTATGTCCGCTGATGAAGTAGCTGAAGGAACATTCAAGACCAGTGGCAAGGAGATAGGGATGGTAAGTATTATGTTGTCACAGGTGTAATTGCAGGGGTCAACCCATGGCATCTCAGATTTTGATACAGGATTTTTTGCTAGGGGGGGGAAAGTCAAATAGCGACCTTATAGTTGTATTTTTTTTTGTCCTTGCAATACTAGTAAGGTAAGGAAATTAAACTTATTTTATTATATTTATGTATTGATCAATTGATTACCTCTAATAAACAGCTTTGTTCATTTTGAAAGCTGAATAGCTCTGACATTAATTAAGCCAGACTCCTAATAGGTTATCCTTCTATTTTGAATGGAGTAGGTGTATCATTTATGGATCACCAGTTCCAGTTTGAAAGTTGCTTTTAGCACTGGTCATTGTGAAGCAGCTGCCTGGTTGGTAAGGGTATATTTGTTGCTTTGGCAGACTGTAGAAGTTGCTGAGTAGTAGCTAATGGATATCAGAAAGTATTTTAGGAAAAAAGAGACCTTGTGGCTCCAAAGGAAGTGAATCCGAACCAAAAAAAAGCAAATGTGATAGCTATGAATCGGTGGAACACAAGGAACAGATTCGAGCAGTGCAGCAGACAGAGAGTGAGGAGGTGAGGGAGGAAGAGAGAAGAGGTGATGAAAGAAGTGCAGCAGAGGGAAGAAGGGCAGCAGAGGGAAGAAGTGTAGCAGAGGAAAGAAGTACAGCAGAGGGAAGGAGTGCAGCAGAGGGAAGGAGTGCAGCAGAGGGAAGAAGTGCAGCAGAGGGAAGAAGTGCAGCAGAGGGAAGGAGTGCAGCAGAGGGAAGAAGTGTAGTAGAGGGAAGAAGTGCAGCAGAGGGACGTTATATAAAGATGAACATTGGCGGAGGCAATCCCAAACTAAGCTCCAACCTAAAGCATTCAAAGGCTAGCCTGAAGAAATTGTACAAATCTAGGCTTACCTACAAAAAAAGTTGGGAGGAAAAGTATTTTTTGTATGTTGTAATAAGTATAGGTGAAAATCATAGGGGGGGGGGGGAACTCTGCTCAGGGGGGGAAATCCCAGGGTTCCCCCCCTCCTCCCCTGTATCAAACCCTGCATCTGTTTCCCCTCCACTCAAGTGCTTAGTATCGTGTTATATCTTGTTGTTTTTTGTTTTGCTTTTTGTTTTTTCATGCACAAAGATAAAATGCTATGCATGTTTTTTTTTTTTGTTTTTTTTTTTCTTTCTTCAATTTTCATCTCTTTACTACATGGTCAGAGTGCCACATAAGGTTATGTTAGTCCTGATTGTTTTAGACGTGTGTGTCTCATGTAGGTGTGTGTTGTTGGTGAGATCATGGAGGCGATGGTCAGCCCCACCAATGTCGTGTATCAGATTGATGACCGCACCGGACCTTGGATCAAGGTCCAGAAGTGGATGTCTGAACAAGACTCCAGTGACCAGGCCACTTGCCAGGAAGGGATGTACGTGAAAGCCATCGGCCATCTTAAGATGTTCAATAACCAGCGCAGTGTCACGGCATTCTTAATAAAGCCCATCTCAGACTTTAACGAGGTTACTCATCACCTGGCTGAAGTGATGGCTTGCCACTTGATGGCCACCAAAGAGATGCCTGTGGTAAGGCCATGACATGGGTGGTGTTGGTGTGCATAAGCCTAAAAGTGGGATCCAAGTAGATTATTCTTGTTGTTAAGCTATTGAAGGGTCTTAAAATATATCAGTAGTATTCATTTATTCCCAGTTTCTCCTCTCTCTCTCTCTCTCAACAGCCAGAGCAGTTCAAGAAGTCAGCAGGAGGTGGGGGTTCCTACGGCACCCCCATGGCTACCAGCACTCAGATGACTCCCATGCGCGGAGGGGGAGGAATGGGAGGCGGGGGTTACTCGGGCGCTCAGCAGACTGATGATGGACTTGCTCCTCTGCAGCAGCAAGTGCTCAACACCATTTCCAGCTGCCAGGACCAGCACGGCATTAACATCAACCAACTTATTCGAACAATGGCTCAGCGAGGCCAGAATGACAAGAATGTCAGGTACGTATATGATGATGTCTGGATAAAGGGAGTGTATTATTATGATGGTATTGATGTTGTGGGCATAAGATGCACCAAATCCTAGCATTCTCTACCCCTCTATTGTGCCCTGAAGTTGTTGTTGTTGTTTTTTTTTGTTTTGTTTTTTCATTCCCTATGTATGTTTGCAATGCAAGGATTGTTAGTGCAATAATTGCGTACTGTCTTACCCTCCACACACACACACACACTTGCAGGAGTGCAGTAGATTTCCTGTGTAATGAAGGCCACATCTATTCCACCATTGATGACGACCACTACAAGTCTATCAACGGTTAGCAAGCTCACTCAATACACTCCGTGAACTTACACATCATTGATTACATGTAATAACTGGATTTCAAAAACGCACAATTGCAATTAAATACAATGAATGAATCAATGCACAGTCAATAAAATTCGTTTTGAATGCAATTTAATGAAAATTTAATAAGAGATTATGACGTGTCAAGTCTTCAATCTCCTTCATCAAATACCTATACACGTGAAAATGTATGGAAGTGATACTTTTCTGTGTGCCTTAAAATAAACTCACTGTTCGCTTCGTGAAGTGAATTTTAATGTAGCTGACTATGGACTGGGGACACTTGTCCAGCATTGCCTCCACCTCTAGCAACTGTGACTCTACAGAATCCTTGGGAAATGAAGTGGAATATCGTGCAGAGTACAGAAGTAGTTGCCTGTGAAACACCACATAGAATTTACAATAGTTGATGGTTCATTGGTACCGGTTTGCCATTATGGAAAATTGGCACATATTTGGACTAATAAATGAGAAGTTTAAAATAGTTACTTGGGAGTTACAGTTTGGTCGTGCCTGTATTTTAATGTTGATTAAAGTTTTTACTAAGGGAAAGAAAGGGGGTGGGATAGCATAAATGTGTGACTTTGTTCTGAGAAAGTACACACAAACAGCAACAAAACAACAAGCAGTGAAACAGTTGTAAGTGACCTTGTCCACATCAAGCAGCAGCATTGTGCCATGTCACAGAACTGGTCCAGAATTGAAGACGAGTGTTCAAACTTCATCTGTTCCAGTGCTTTAGCTAGGTCATCAGAAGAAACAAATCCTCTCACCAGAACCACGAAGATGGAGTGCTCGAAGCATAGGTGCTGCAACGATGTTGAGGATGCAGCATACTTCTCCACTTCCATACTCTCTGGTTGCGATGGACTATCCTCGACTTCTCTAACAGCTCCCGTAATTAACGACAAGTAACTGAAACTTGACTTTCCGTCATCCCTTGATAGAGCAATTTTATTGAGTGGGCAAAGTTCAGTACACCTATGTGAGGCGCTCTGGAGTTCTACTGGAAAATCTGCAGAACAGTGTTGGTGGGGTGCCTCATTAAGAGCATCCAATTCACTGCAGCATAAGTTTGATGTGTTGCTATTGACCTTGCTAGTACATGAATCATCTAAGTCACGTCTCCAAGAAACATATGGACGAAGCAATAGAACAGTTCTTGAAAAAATATCGCCAGTGGCAAATATTATTGATTTACCACAATTATTATGTGATGGACAGTCATCTTGTTCAGTTCTCTCTGCAGTACCTTCCTCGTGGCTGCTCTCTCCTGCAATGCCGAGCCCTGTCATTGGTTTGCCACTCCATTGTTGCGGAAGGTCTCCGTAAGCCCTCGCGAGGTCAACCCAAAAGCTAGCATGAGAACGCTGAAGAAGAATGCACTGCTGCAGTGCATTTATCTCAGCTAAATACACGACACAATTCACACAACATGAAGTTCAGCCGGGACTAAGCATGAATGTCTTGAATGTCAAACTAATATTACTACTGTACAGTTCATGTACGACATAGAAAACAACACTCTAGCCCTACTGCACTATACACACTTTATAGTGTTAAAAGGGTGTTCAAACTAAAAGTACATTGCCAAACTAATCACAACGTAGCCCTAGTCACCCAAAAGGTACAACCCCCTTGCAACGTGGCACATACCTTCAACGTTATGTAGTTGCCTATGGCACTGTGCTAGGAGTCTCCAAGCAGACCAATCATTGCTACGTGGAGGGGCAACCTAATAAAGCAAAAATTATTTGTATCGTCTACAGCAAGACTGTCTAATCTGTTGACTACACGTAACTAATTGTTACATGCTGAAGTTAAACATGCTTAAATAAGAGAACACCCATTGAAAATACAAAGAGTCTGCATTTGGTCATCCATTTCACACTTACCAATTCTTCTACTTTCTTTAATGCTGTTTCTGCTTCGCCAATTTTAACAAGGCTTCGAGCAAGCGCATCTTTCAATTCTCGTGTCACACAGGCATTCTCCTTAGGAACCAAACCTAGCAGCTCCTTGTATAATCTGGCAGATTCGGGATAATTCTTTTCATAATAGAACAGAGCAGCTGTGTGTTTCATAGTCATAAATGTCATGTCATGAATTGATCCTGGAGCCTCAGATGTACTGTGTTGAGATAACTCCAAATACCACTACATTCCATAGTTATGCAGCTAAATTAGAGCTAACACATTGGTCAAACATCTTACATTCCTTTCACAATATCTTGCTTTGTAGAGTTTTCTCTCGGGACTTTTAGAAGGTCCTTCTTCTTTTTCGGAATTTTCAAAGAAAGAATCACCAAAAATCATCGTAACTTAAAAAAAAAACAATAAAGAAATCTCGAAATGAAAATAATCACCAAAAATCATCTTTGAAAAGATCTGGAAACTCACATTTATATATTGGTACAGTATCGTTTTTCAAGCCTTTGAGACCCTTTACCCGACAACTACATATCATAATGGTCATGGCTTTCAGCTTTTGTGGCTATTGGGTCATCCGCTAAAAAGCCTGCAACTGCATGCACGTAGAGTCAGTGGTTTGTACAGCGAAAGTACCCACAATTAATTTCTTCTTTTGCCAAACTTTACAAGGTAGCAGTAGCACCTGGAATTTGTGTCCTGGGGCAATCTCTTTGAATTGCGCATAGTAACGTTAATTCGTTGTACAAAAAAGAAGTACAATGGCCTCTAGCGGGGGCAGAGTGGTGGGAGAACAGATGGTTAAAGAAGGAACGGACGACTGTCTACCAATGGGTTGTCTCAGAATTTTAAACCAGAAGGAATATGATCAGATTGATTATCCAGTATTTGAAGGTTAGTTGTAACAATCCACTACATAAATTAGGGTAAAAAGGAAAAAAAAATGTTTGTATTAGGGGAGTCTACTATTGGAAGAGATGAGAGTTGTGATTTGAGCATTGATTCTATTGCTTTATCGAGGACACATGCAGTTCTGTTGGTGGAGAATGGTTTTCACTTTATCATGGATACTGGCAGCGTCAACAAGACATTCAGAGATGTGGTACGTTGTGCTGTTTGGATGGTATGTAAGCTTACGCTTTTGCTAGAACCTTGGTGCGAGTTATAATTTTGGAACTAGTTTTATGTTTACATTTATTATATATATTGTACAGATAGGTATGATTTTAGCAAGGTGGAAATGGTCATTTTTACCATAACCTGGGGAATTAGATGTGATTTACTTTGAGCGCTGCAATTACTATCACAGTGTTGAGAGGTCTAGCATTTATAGTATTGGTTGGATATTTAATGCTCAGCTACACTTAATTAATTCATTGAGGGAGTGGCCAACTTTTCAGGCTACATTTATTGACCCCATGTAATTTTGGCATAGAGCAATACTTTTGGTCAACATAAATTGAAATTTTTTTTCTATAAAGTTAACCAAAATTTTCATTTTATTTTGTATTGACTAATTTTGTATTGTAGAGAAGCAACATACCACACAGAATTACCAGTAAGAGCCTCAGGTTACATATCATGCAAGGAGCAATGTAAACCACTCCATCCATTTACTTGTCTATTAGAAAATAAGAATAGGTTACAGCCCAGCTGCCTTTATGGAGTACTAAGAATGACTTATGTACCTATTAGAACCTTATTAATGACAAGTATTCATGTACTGGCTGAAAGAAGTGAGAAATATTTGATCTTCAGGATAGAATTGTTTAGGGGGGGGGAAGCACAATGAGGGTGTAAAAGACATACACATGAAAACATGCCCAAACTTGGTCGAAACCAAGCTGATATAGCTATTGATTATTAGCCAACTACATCACTGCATTATGGAATTGCTACTTTTTATTTGGCCATTCTTTAGATTATTACTGAGAGACAGATTACATTTCAAAATATTCTTTCAGTTATATAAATCATCAAATTGATATTTTACTCCAATAATTCTATTCGTTAAACATTTGTTTTAACTATTGTTTATTGGCCAACATTTTCATTATCACTATCAGTCATCGGCGTAATTAAGAAATTTTGTGAGTTTTCCAATCACTTTGACGATGGGAAGACAACGAAATGATCTATAAGTAGATATCTCCAATTTGGCACTATTTTGTTGCTGCTGCTGAAGACTCCAGAGTAATAACTGTAAGGTAGTATGTAGAGAACAGGTTTCTAGGGGTAGAGTAAGTATGAAAGTCTTTACTTCTATATTTCCAATTGTAAAATTTTGATGTAAAAATGTAGTGAAAATATTTACTGGAGTAAAAATATCTGTCAATTGGCCTTGATTCTGGATTATTGGCTATCAGTGTATTGGTTAAATCATCTATCAGTACAACTCTAGTATAAAGTACAATATAGCCACATACTAGCCCAAAAACATTTTCCTATGTGCATGAACATAATTTAAAAAAAAATTATATTTACATGTATCAAAATCTTAAATGTACACACTTTTGGCTGAAATTTATGTGGGACTTTTTGTCTTGCACTTTGCACTTCACCTGGGCCTCAACCCAACTGTTGCTGGTAGCCATTGCAAGTCCATTTCCCATGCTGCTTATTATGTGTCAACATATAAATCTATTCTCTTCCCCATTTTGGTCATATTTACTCATCCCTTATACAACATTATTAAACGACATTCATTGCATTGTACTTTTGCTAGCAATACTATTAAAGTCTCTACAATCCAAGTTCGTGACTGTACCAGTGAAGGCTAGCATTAATAATGTACTAAAGTGTAATTATAAGACATGCTTTACATCTGAAGCAAGAGCTCATGGTATTTGTGCACGTGTGAGTGTTATTGTTTTGACTGTCATTAGGTGCAACTACGACCTAATGCCTACTATGAGTTAACCAATGGAATTGAGTTAACACTTGCAAACATACGTTGTCGATACTTTACCGCCCTACCTGAAGACTTTGTGGTAAAGCAGGAGGTACCGGATGAACCTGAATCCACTCAAGCTTATGCCCTGCTGATGGAGGTAGACCACGATGCAACAGATTCAGAAGATGAAGATGCTCAAACAGCCATGACCAGCTTGCCAGTGCGAGGTAAAGATGCAAAAGATTGTTGTTGGCATTAAAATGTAATATGTTTGAGTGTTTGTTTGTGTGTGTGTGTGTGTGTGTGTGTGTGTGTGCAGATGAGAGCAATTCAGTGTGTGGGAGTGATGACACAGGAGCCGTGTCCTATACCACTGCTAAAGAGAGGTTGGGCGACGGAGGAATGGAATGTGAGTATTTATGAGTGGAGGGGGAGGGGAAAGCTTTATTTGGTACTGGGATGCCTAATAATAGTGCAGTGTGGTGTATTAACTATGGTAGACACTGTCTTGTATATGGTATAATAGTAGTAATAAGTAGCGATGTGCTTTATAAACCACAGTTGCAAGTCAGCTAGTGGAATTCAATTAGAAAAAGTCGGCCTGGTCAATCATTAGCAGTCTAAGTGATGCCTTTTTGGTATCTGTTATTAAAAATTTTTGCATGTGCACAGTTGATGACATATTCAGATAGTAGCAACCAGTACACTCCTTGTGAACATGATGAATGCTTTTGTGTCATAACTAAATAGAAAGTTATCAAGTATTATGAATTTTTTAAAATATAATGGGTCACACTAAGGAAATATGAAACACTCCAAATGTTGTCTAATGAGCATCTCGCTCGCTTACTAATACATAGTGAATTTGTCATCAATAAGCTATCCCACACCACCACTATGCTACTGCACACTCTGCCTGTGATACTGGAAGGTAAGGTTTTGAATGGGATTTTTAGTTGGTAAGTTGGCGCATTGCGATTGATTTTATGTTGTATCTCTTGGAACAAGTAGTGAGGGATGTGGCATATGCACTTTGTTAATGTATGGTCTAATAGTAGCACATGCAATGGATAGTTTTGTATGATGACATTTGGCTGCTGAAGTCACAGTGATGTCCTTACAGTGTGTCCTTGTGCTAATATTGGACATGCAATTAGAATCCTTTTTATAAAGATATGCATGGCTTTTTATTTTTATTTTTTATATTCTTCGTGTCAATAAATTGTAAATCAGTTGGAATAATTAGATTTCAGGAGAGCCCAAGCTTTATTCCACAACTGAGGGCAGCATTGTGTGGAATAGAAGTTCATAGCATGTTCCTTATGGTAATGGGATGTTGTTGCGAAGAAACGTTTCCTTTAATAGATATTGTATGTATACTAGTATCATGATCAGAACATGTATATCCATTCGTGAAAGTTGACAAATTATATATGAAAGCTTATTCTGTTGTTAGGTAAAACCTGCACTTAATGCATTCTTAGTTACTACTAATATACTTGAAATATGGTGCTTGGCAAGTACATAGTGAAAATTCTTGAACATAAAAAATTTGCTAGATTTTTTTCCCCCATAAATCCGAATCATGGAATTAAGGTGCAATTGTTTCAAAGGTCACCTTTCTGTTAGTAGTTGGTCAAGTTTGTTACTTTCAACTAGTTCTCTACCTATTGTTGCCAAATACTAGAGTTTCTAATCAGGCTGGATAGATGGTATATGACTTTTTGAATCAGAATCTAGGAGAAGTCAAGAGGCGAGGAAGGTTAGAGACACAGTGTTCTCTTAGGAAAAAAGTTATGGCTGTTACAATTTCTGAAGTGCCAGTATGAGCTGCTGAAGTAACAGTGTCAGAAAGAGTGGATTCACTCTTCTTTGTCATAGAGACAGTCTAAATTATGATTGTAAGCACGTGCAGCAATATGGACAGAGTTGTAAGGTTTTGTTTGACAGTGATTCTGTGCTTTTTGAGGTTGGAAGAGGTGTTGAAGAGGGTATGAGGTTACTGGAGCAAAGTGTCTGAAGATATAGCACTGAAGTAGCCAGAACCAAAGGTTGCCTTTAAAGCTAACTAGATACAGCTACAGTACAGAGATCAGGAAACAGAGATAGTGCACAAAAGGAGCATTATAGTCAATTGTAGTATGCATATTTACTCCAATACTGTTATATTGTGGCACCTGAATGAATCTGTTCATGAGATGTCATGTTCATACTGACTCATTGTTTTTATCTTTTCCACTTATAATTAATTCTGTCATCTGAAGAGATTCAATGCATAATTACATGAATATTCAAAAAATTAATTAAAAATTTGATGGTTAGTTGATTGGTAACACATTAAAAAATCAGGTTCAAGGTTCTGTAGCTTTTACTGCCAATCTACTGGGCTATGACAAGTTGAAAGAGTTGCCGGAGGAGGTGGAGAGAGACACATTTGAAAAATTTTCCAACTGGATATGGCAAAAACCTTTGCTTTGCATGTCTACCTTTCCTATATCTCCACAGCCAATGCAGTAGACAGATACCAAACTAGTTGCTAATCAACTTCTGCTAAACCTAGCTGAAGGGTGGCAGACACCTAAAGGAATTTCAGTTTGTGTTGAGGAGGCCCATTCACTTAAAGTAATTGACCATCACATCCTATGTGCGGCAGAACTAATTTGGTATGGCCATGTCCCTTGACCGGTTCCCTGTTTAGTGGTTTAGTAAAGGGTCTGACTTATTTATTTATTTCATTAAGATCCATTCTTACTATGCAAATTTTATAGCTAGCTACTAAATAATATTTTTGAACTTCCGTAGTATCAATAAATAGTTCATACATTTCGATTCTGTGGAGCCTTCATCAGTGACTTCTGAAAAGTAAGAAAATAAAATACTTGGTGACTATATAGTTTTTATTCCACAATTATCAAGTTCTGACCCTTCATAAAAACTAGATTGAAACTTTCTCACCTAAAGGGGTCTGGAAAAAAAGCAAAGGAAAAATGCGAAAAAATATTAGTTGTTGCTGGGGATTCGAACCCAGGGCCACCAGCTTTAGCCACCGGTGCTCTAACCACTGAGCTACGACAACCATCGACTTCCAAGACTCTCACACTTTTCCTTTATACTGTTGAGTAGTACCGCTTGCTGCAGTCTCGTACTCGACAGACCACCAATCCACAAATTATGGCTCCTCTCCGGAGGGGGAGGTGTTTCCAGTCGACACCGATGACGGCACATAATTGGTGGTCTGTTGAGTACGAGACTGCAGCAAGCGGTACTACTCAACAGTATAAAGGAAAAGTGTGAGAGTCTTGAAAGACGAGGGCTGTCGTAGCTCAGTGGTTAGAGCACCAGTGGCTAAAGCTGGTGGCCCTGGGTTTGAATCCCCGGCGACAACTAAGATTTTTTCACATTTTTCCTTTGCTTTTTTCCAGACCCCTTTAGGTGAGAAAGTTTCAATATAGTTTTTATTTTATTTTATTTTCTCACTTTTTAAAAGACACTGATGAAGGAAGGCTCCACGGAGTCAAAATGTATGAACTATTTATTATTGATACTATGAAGGTTAAAAAATATTATTTAGTAGCTAGCGATAAATTTTTAGTTATAAGACTAGCTATCATTTATCCAGGCCAGAGAGTTGAAAATGAATCAATTGTAGATTTGAAAATTTGCAAATGGTCACCATTTTCTGATTGTTTAAACGGACTGTTGTGGATACTGTTTGAAATTTCAATCAATCCTTCACATATTTTCCACTCTGTAGCGACTATCAGCACCGTTATTACTTAGACCAAAAGAATTTATGAATATACCAATGTGTAGCTCATGCAAGTTGGTATGTAAGCTTGAGCAAGTCGATATGCAACTCGTGCAATGAAATGGTGGACATTAATGCTGTCTTCATGAGAGGAGTTTAACATACAAGGGACACTCAACTCACCAGTAGTTTCAGTTTCAATAGGAAACTCCAAGCACTCCGGTAAACCGCTGAGAAATAGTGCAATGCAAAAACTACCATGGGCATCAAAGAAATTATTTTCTCATGTGAGTAAGGAAGGCATGACTGTAGGGGCATTGCTAACAATCACTTACGATTGTACGGCCTAAAATCAACTAGCTTTTTCTGAAAAAAAGTCAAAACGAAAAATTAAAGGGACTTAAAATGTACAGTGGAACATTTTGATGCTTGTTTCAATCTTCGGGAGGCTGCCATCTTCAAGGTCTGCTTTTTTGTTGTGTGGCAGAATGACTGACTGACTGAGTGTTGTAACCCTCTCGCGCACGCGTGCTGAGGGTTAATAAGAGATGAATTACAGGAAGCCATAGCCAATCCAGGCTGAGTTGTTCCATTGTTAATATACATGTCCTCCTATGGTAACTTACAGGTATGAATAACAGCTGTATTGTAATTGTATTCATTGTTTGTTGCTTTCCTACAGTGTAATCTCTGGGTGAAAGGTCAGATGTAACTTACCAAATCATCAGTTGCACACCATGGATGTGGAAGTAGAAAAGGACTGCTCAAAGAAGCTCCTCGATAAAGATGGCACTGCCTTTAAGGAATATACTGAGAATACTACAGCCCATGGGGTGGTCAGGATTTTCAAGAAAGAATACAGTATCATTAGGAGGTTGTTTTGGCTGTTAGTAGTAGTGGGTGCTGCAGCAGGGTGCTTATATAACTGTATTGATAGGATTGGACATCTTGCCAGCAGCCCCACATCAACTGCTATAACTAGTATGCGTGTAAGACCTTCAGAATTTCCAGCAGTGACTGTCTGTAATACCAATGCTTACACAGCTTCTGGCCTTGAAGTGCTTGGCCTTAGGGAGGTTGGATCAAAGGCACTCAACATAGACCCATTGAATTCCTCCGAATTGAGCGAATGTGAGAGAATCACTGCTGGTAGCACTGTGCTCCTTGAAGACTTGAGAACAAAAGCTGTGCAGCCTTTGGATGAGTTGATATTGGAATGCTCTTTTGCAGGAGAGTCATGTGACTTAGACAGACATTTCGAGCATCATTTCAGTGACTTTGGAAGTTGCTATACATTTAATGGAAAGTCGAGGGAGCCTGTGGTAAGTACATACGGAACAGGTTCTCGCCAGGGTCTGTTTCTCATCCTGAACATCGACCAGAGCCAGTACACAGCATCTCCATTGACAGATGCCGGAGTGAGTGTGTATGTGCACAGTTCAAGGGAACCAGCTCAAGTTTTTGACCAAGGGATCACTGTTCCACCAGGAAGGGTTGGGTTCATTAGCATGAGGAAAGAGACCACCATCAATAATGCTGGCGTTGGTTGCACGGAGGACTATGACAACAGTCGCTTCAACTTTATTGGCAACGAGTTTGATTATTCTTCTTCAGCTTGCTTGCTTGACTGCCAGCTTACTGCCATTGCAGACAACTGCAGCTGCTACCATTTAGGGCAATCTATTCCTCCTAGCAACCCTATGTATGCCAACTTACGCAATTGCACCTTTTCTGATGTATGTTGTATCCAAAAAATGTCAGCTTCAGCTTTAGATTGTAACTGTCTTTCTGCTTGCACATCCACTGTCTATGATGCCTCTATATCGTACAGCAGGATCCCTGCTGAGTATAGCAGGAATACGTATCGGCAAGTGTTCGGTAATGATTCTTTTGTAGACATAAACTTGATTGGGCTTTCTGTGTTCTACAAAACACTTGACGTACGGCTGGAGACTACCAGATTCTCGTATTCTGCTGTTGCCTTGCTCTCAGACATTGGTGGGCAACTAGGACTCTTTCTTGGTATCAGCGTCATTTCAATTTTGGAGTTTTGTACGTGGCTTTTTGATGAAGGTGTGGATCGACTTTGTTGCTTGAGGATCTCCAGAAAAGGCAGAAAACAAAAAAAGATGGAACCTGAGACTGATCAGTACGAAATTAAAGATGACTATTATAATGCAAATAATATGAAGAGTATTAGTTCTTAAAAATCTCAGGTTATTTTCTTATTCATGCTCCGCAAGAACCATTTGCAACTATTATTTATTTTTCCTCTTATATTTAATGAGTGTTTGGGGAATCACTTACTGTAGCTATTGTTTAATTAAGTTGTGTCCAATCTGATAGGACTCACGGCTACTTAGTCTGTGTTGTTACTTTCTGTTACTTTTTATTTTTTTGTTTGATAATTCCTGATTTCTTTGCTTTTTATTGTGCTAATTTTTTTAAATTTTATTAATTAATTTTAATTTTTTTAAATTTTGGCTGATTTTTGAGAAAACACAAAGCTGTCAGCTGTTGTCGTAATTACATGAGCAATTAATTTCTTGCTGCTGGTGGCAGTTTTGATTTATGCTGAGTTTTGTGTTGAAAATATATACCGGTGAGTGTCTCTGGCCTGTTTAGCTTCTTCTCTTGTAAAGACATTGTTTACATGTACCATTTTCATTGCTTGAGCTATATTGATGCCTGATTAGAATAGCCAATAAATTATTCTTTTGGTCTGAGATGATGTTGCAATAGCTAGCTAGTGTATAGTAGCGCTGAGGGTTCGTACCTTTGGTGCTTCATATACCAGCAAGTACCTCGCCACACAGTGGCATTTGATGTGCTAACTTTTTGCAAATTAAGGATGCAGTGGCAGCTCATGAATTATTCATGAATACACACGACATTATTTGTATAGATGCAATAGGCTTTGCAGCTAGGATGGTGAAGTACTAATTTAAGAAAAAATAAAATAATTTGAAGGCTTATGAATAATTCATAAACTGAGCCCGGTTGGTAAAGTGTCATCTCAAACTGAATGGGCAAGGTGTCATCATATTCTGTATGAGGCAATTAAGGAAATGAAGGTGATTAGAAACTAAAAAAAGCAGGTCAACGAAGAACGGACAGAGGAGGCAATAGTTTCACTAATCACACATCTTAACCCACAATCATTGTTTGAACAATTCATCCTTCACTGAAACCTTTTAAGTAATGTTATTCTTGGCTTTCGTTCTTGACCAATATTCTAGAAACTCGAGAGGAAGTAACAGTTATACCAATCTCTCATTTTCCTTTTAGTTTAGCTTCGCACTTCTTAAATAAACTGTTGCAGCTTATGCACAGATCATCTTCAGAAGACGTGTAGTGTTTGATTGTGCCTCAATTCTTTATAAAACCCATTGGGCGGGATAGTGTCTGAAGTGAATTGTACAATACTGTAACTAACTAAACTTGCAAATGGAAATAAAATTTGAAAGGAGTTTGTCGAAGGGACTATTAAACAAAGATACGACCGTCTTCAAGGAATACTTGAAGAACACCACAACCCATGGAGTTGCCAGAATATTCAGGAGCCACTATTCCATTGTGAGGAGACTGTTTTGGCTTCTAGTTTGCATAGGAGCTGGAATAGGCTGTCTGTATAACTGTATTGATAGGATCATGTTACTGGCCAGGAGGCCTACCTCCACTACCACCACCATCAGGAGTCAGATACCTCTTACATTTCCTGCTGTAACAATTTGCAACCTGAACTACTTTACTTCTGCTGGTTTGCAAAGTGTAAACCTTCGCGATGTAGGTTCAACAGCACTCAACATAGATCCTTTAGATCCAGAAGCTGTCAGTGGTTGTAAGATGAATCTTTCTTCACATCCTGAATCCAAACAAGTTACTCTTGAAGATTTGAACAGGAGGGCCAGTCAGCCTTTGTCTGAGCTTGTTTTGAGTTGCAATTTCCAAGGAGAGCCATGTGACTTAGAACGTGATTTTGAATCATCTATTTTGGGATTAGGAACTTGTTACACCTTCAACGGAATAAGAAGAAGCCCTTCATTGAAGAGTTATGGGACTGGGAGCCGTCAAGGGTTGCTCCTTTATTTAAATATTGATCAGGATAATTACGTGGCTTCTGGCCTTCAGGATGCAGGGATTAGGGTGTCTGTACACCCAGTGTCTGAGCCTTCACAAGCCTTAGATCAGGGCATATCTGTTCCACCAGGAAGGATAGCTTTTGTTGGCATTCAAGAGGAGCGGATCATCAACAATGCAATGGTAGACTGTGTTCATTCCAATCATATTGAACGACTCAATTTTCTCTTGAACACTTACAGCTATTCTGCATCGGCATGCCTGACGGACTGTCTGTTCTCTGTCATAGCCAACACATGTAGTTGCTATCACAGTAGGACTTCACTTCCTCCTGTGAATCCCATATATGATGACATTCGCAACTGCACCTTCAGTGATATTTGCTGCATCCAAGAAGTCGTCAATTCTCCCATGAACTGCACTTGCCCTTCAGCCTGTGAGACTATTTTCTACGACCGGACAACTAGTTACTCTAGCTTTCCGGCCAATTACGTCAGCCGCCTGTATCAGGATGTATTGGGCAGTAATCTTAGCCAGAATCTTGTTGGTCTGTCAGTTTATTTCCGCACTCTCAGTGTTCGAAATGAGACGACAGTTTATTCTTATAGTTTTGTGGCACTTTTGTCAGACATTGGCGGCCAGTTGGGACTTTTTCTTGGAATTAGTGTTGTCTCCATACTTGAGTTTAGCACTTGGCTGTTTGATGAGGGTGTCAATAGACTTTGTTGCTTAAGAGTATCGTGGCGAAAGAAAAAAGAGGAAGATGATGAAAGTAAAAAGAGAAAAGTGTCAATGTCATTGTGTAGTTTGCTGTACAAATAGTACTATGAGGAGATTCCTGTCTTAAGTTTGGATTATTCTTTAATTCCCTTAGTTGTACTGTGAAATTGTATTAAAAATTTTCTTCCTTTTTTTTAATGTTAAATCTGTAATGTACTAGTAATAGAGCTTGAGGAAAACTTTGGCACTTATTTTGATTTCATTGATGTGAGAATTGTCAGATAAAATAGTTATGAAGTTTTTTTATCTATATTTTTATTTATTTTTATATTTTTTACTTGTAAGCAATTGATTGAAAGTGCAGGTTGCTGACAAAGCAATAGCCATTGAAGCCATTGTCAGGCAGTATTCCTCATAATTTAACTAAATCTTAATAACGTCTAGTGTTTTAGCATGTGTAGCATCTAACAGTTGATTTTATCTTGTTTCTTCTGTTATTTTAGTCTTATATAGTTAATCTCTGGGGTGAATACAGCCTTGCTGAAGCCTGTTTCTTTGTGGTTTTAGCAGCTAGAATTTGTATGTTGTATTTCATGGTCGTTTATGCACAAGTACACTCTAGTATGTATAAAGTAAATAAACATATGTATATATAAATGTGTGTGGATGGTACATGGTCCCTTAGTAGTAGCATGGGTGGGTCCGTTTTTCACCTTAAAATAGTTTTTAGGTGTACCAGAAGGGTTGTTGTTTTTTGTTTTGTTTTTGTCTTTTAATACTACAACAATAAATAGAAATAAACTAAATAGTTGTACACCAGGCCTATAAAGGTCGGTAACCCCAACAAGTTCCCGCTTTCTTTCAAGCACAAGTAGTCTTCTTCTTCCAATTCCTTGTACCCCAGGAAGGCAGTGGGTGGGTGGGTAGTGTCACACTTGTTCGTCTCACTCGTATAATCCCAACTTTGGCTTTGGGCCCTTTGGGCCCTCGCCAAATTATACTTCATGAGACTCACTGCATGTGCCACTGGTAGATTTCAAAGCTGTACACACAGACACATGCAGTTCATAGAGACATCCATAAATTTTTTGAGATATTCTAATCAAATCATGAATCACATAAAGATATTGGTCATGGTATGAAAGTATAAACACAAGTATTAAACATTTGCAACACGAGGATGATAGAACAGATGGTGACTGAGCACTTCAGTTTATGAGAGTGACTTAGCACTCTCTTTGAACCACGCTTTGGCTGGGTGTGAGGAGTCTCCGAGCATACTCATTTCTCTCTGAGTCTTGTGGCCTGTAGTAGAACCTTCTAAAGGTGCTCTCCCTACTCCAGTCTGCTGTTGCCAGAATGTCTTGCATTGGCATGCCCCTGTCCCTTGCTGCGGACGTTGAGGTGCCTCGGACTGAATGGGCCCTGAACACTGGTGTCAACACCAGCCCTACCCATCACCTGCTTTAGCCAATGAGCTATCCTTTCTGCAGTAACAGGTCTATGAGGTCTGACATGGGACAAGAGGAGTCTATTAGTGCTGCTCGAGTCAGTTGGTCTGAACTGTCTAGTGACTGATTCGTACGACTTCAAGCACTGTACGACACACAGGTCATAATCCTCTTCATATGCCCCAAAGAATAATTCCTTCGGAGATGAACCTGGCGCTCTTTTCTTGAGCAAAGTAGGCATTTTGAAGGGATGACCTGCCGGAATCTCAAATCCAGCGCTGCTAATTCTGAAGATCTATTGGCACTTACCAGTGCCATCAGCATTGTAAGCTTCAAAGAAAGCTGCTTCAGGTCTAGCAGGTCATTACGACCCAGGCCCTTAATGTAAGAAGTAACTAATCGTACATCCCATGTGCTAGAGTACCTCGGAGTAGGAGGTCTCTTGTTGTAAATGCCTTGCATCAGCCTAGTCACCATGGGGTGCTTGCCGACCTGCTGTCCCTCGACTTGCCTATGCGTCATAGATATGGCTGACCTCGCTGTGTTGATAGTGCAGTGTTGTAGGCCCTCCTTGTATAGAGAGGCCAAATAATTCACGATGGGTTCAACCCCCCCCCCCCCCCCCCCCCCGAAAGAGGATCAATCTTCCTCTTATCACACCAGCTGCACCATCTTGCCCAGGCTGATTGGTAAACTGAGTTGGTGAGTTGGTGCCTGCACTCCAACCCACTGTGATGAGGTCAGTAGCCTCGACTGAAAGGCCTCTTGCTTCGCTCTGTCTCCTGATATTCTCCAGGTGGCTATCTGTAGAGGGGATTGCGAAGTAGTAGAGGGTGTGGTTGACCGAATGGGTCCATTAGGAAGTCTTGGTGAGGAAGAAGCAACATGGGATGATCAATTAGGCACTCTAGCAACGTAGGGTACCAGTGCTGTGCAGGCCAAACTGGAGCCAACAGCAGTATCGTTGCCTGCTCTGCTTTCAATCTCTGTAGACACCTGCCGATTAGGCAGAAAGGTGGAAAGGCATAGCCTCCTTGAATCCCTCCCCAAGGCACCTGGAAGGCATCTACGGCCATGGCAAAGGGGTCTGGTTTCCAGCTGATGTAGTTCTCGGTTTGATTGTTCAAGCGAGTAGCAAACATATCTACTTTCAGATCCCCAAAGTGCACCTTCAATGTCTCGAACATTCTGCCATCCAGCTTCCACTCTCCTGATGTATGAGCTGTCCTGGACTCTGCAGACAAGGTTATTCCCCTTTGGAGGCACCACGACCATAGCTCCTTCGTGAACTGGGACAAAGTCTGAGATCTCGTGCCTCCCATGTGATTGATATATGCAACCGCTGACTGATTGTCCATTCTCAGCTTGATGTGAGCCTCCCTCACATTGTGAGCTAAGGACTTCAGGGAAAATGTTCCTCCGAGAAGTTCGAGAAGATTGATATGTGCCCTTCTTTCTTCTGCAGTCCACATACCTCCTGTTGACTTTCCCCTGCAATGGGCTCCCCACCCCAATAGATATACATCTGTCTCTATTTCCATGTGGGGGGGTTCCAGTGATACCGGTCTGCCATTCCATTTTACGACCTCTCTGATCCACCATCTCAGCTCGTCCTTTGCCTCCTGACTGATGGTGAGCGATGTTTCGAAAGACTGAGTTCTGGCAAAGGCTCTGTTCTTGAGAAATTGAAGGTTGCGGTAGTGCAATGGTGCTGGGAGGATTGCCTGCACTGTTGCTGTCATTCTGCCTATCAGTCTCAACAGCTGCCGAACAGTGATTGACGGAGCCCTCAATGTGTCTTGGCATTCCTTCTGTATTCTCTCCAGCTTGTCTGTGGGCAAAGTAAGTGTCAAATCTATCGAGTTCACCAGGAACCCCAGAAAGCGTAGCCTCCGCTGGGGTTCTAGTACGGACTTGCCCCAGTTTATGACAAACCCCAAGTACGTCAGGAGGCCCAAAACCGCCCTCGTTGCCGAGTCTAGTTCTGCTCTTGACTGTGACAGTAGTAGGAGGTCGTCTATGTAAATGATGCATCTGATTCCTCGTCTCCGTAGTGTGGCCATTACTGGCCTCAATAGCTTTGTGAAGACCCTTGGTGCACTGGCCAGGCCGAAGGGTAGACACTGAAACTCGTAATGCTGCTCCTCCCAGATGAATTGCAAGAACTTCCTGTGAACCTCTGCAATTGGTACCGAAAGGTAAACATCCTTGAGATCCACTGTAACCAACCAGTCGTCCTTCCTCAGGAGGTCTCTGAGCATCCCTATGCCCTCCATCTTAAATTTCCTTTCTACCAGAAACTGGTTTAGTGGTCTCAGATTTACTACTAACCGGAGGAGCCCTCCTTCTTCGGAACTGTGAAGACGTTGCTCAGAAATGCCCCTGGACATGGCTCGACCTTTTTTATGGCTCCCTTCTGTTGTAGCAGAAACAATTCCTGTGACAACGCCCTTTGAATCCTTCGAGGGAAAGCTCTGGGTTTTGGGGTAATTTTCTGGGATGGCACGCTGGCAAATTCCAGCTTGTAACCTGGATTGTTTCTGTGATCCACGGGTCTGTTGTAATTCTCTCCCAAACTACCCCACAATGTCTGAGCCTTCCTACGGGTGGAAACATGCCTGGGTCTGGGAAGCTTGAAACGAACCAATGTGTGAACGAGATTCAACTGATTTACTTGCTGGATGGGGTTTTCCTTTGAAATTTCTGTTGATTGTGGTGGAAATATTTCTTGTTGTTGAAATTTCTCTGCTCGTACGGCCCCTGCCTGTTGTGGGCCCTCTTCCCGCCGTACTGGGAATGAGGGTCCCGCCCCCAAAAAATTGCAGAGATCCTGACGATCAGTGTACTTCACCCGCTTGGTGGGTGCTCCTGAGGTTGAGGGCCCAACTGAGCGTGACACTTTAGACATGGTCTTGTCAATTTCGATCCTCTTCGAAGCCATGTCTAAAAAATTTGGACCAAACAAGTTTCCTTCCCACTTGGGGTAAGCTTCTTGTGCCAGTGGCTTCAGCTTGGGGTTTATTTTAGACCAAGCGACCTTCCGTCTCTCCTGTGAAATCTGATGAGAGGCACTTCCCAGGAGCACCAATGATCTCTGAATAACTCCTAGTAGTTTCTCCTTCGAAGGTGGAGGGGTGTTCTTCTCCAGAAGCTCTGCCCAGAGACAAGTGAAAGGGCCTGCCATGTCCAGAATGAACTCCTGAATCTTGAACAGAGTCTTCTCGGAGCCAAAATGTGGATCCTTGCCCTTGGCCTTTAAATGATCTTTAATCTGATCGTCAAGCTTGGGGACTGACAAAGCAACAGAGTCTGGCTTTGGGAATTCTTTCATAATGGCCTCCCTTTCTGAATCAGAGAGGGATCTATTGAAATGCTTCTGTAGAAATGAGCTAAGGCACTGGTGAGGCTCCCAAGCCATCCCTGAGTTGACGCTGGGGTCAAACTCTACTAGTTCCAAGCTCTCAGCTTCATCCAGTAGATTGACTTGGTCCTCAAGATCAGAGGGCTTGCCCACTGCGCTCTCCACCCCCAGGTCTTGAGCGGCTCCACCCTCTGCACCTTCATCCTCACCACAGTCTGAGTTGAGCCACAATCTTTTCCGTGGACCCGCAGGCATCGTGGCCGGGGCTTGCGGGTAATTGCCGAAGTATGGCGGCCACATCCATGGATTCATCCAGTACGGAGGGACACAAGGGTAAGACATGGGAGTCTCCTCTCTACTATTCCCACTAAGGGAGAGCGATTCCGTCCCACTAAGGGTTGGGGGTAGCACCAAAAAACCTACCTCTGGCTTCCCTTCGCTCGTGGCGAGTAGCGAAGAGTCACTAGACCTCCGTCGGTCGTCGCCTGTCCGACATCCTCAAAAGGCGGTGTGAAGCAGTGTGACGTAGTTAGGGAAGAAGACAACAGGGTACAAACTCACTGTGGCTAATTATGCGCAGCAAAGAAAAAAGCGGGAACTTGTTGGGGTCACCGATTTTTATAGGCCTGGTGTACAACTATTTAGTTTATTTCTATTTAAACGAACAGGAAAATATCTTCGAATTGCTGTGGGTTTTTTTTGCGAGTAATGAATATTACCAGTGTCACATGCAGTGAGTCTCTGAAGTATAATTAGTGCACCAGCACAACACTAGGTATCTGTTTATTCAGACCTCACGAGCTTTATCTTGACTTAGTTGTGTCCCTATTTCTTGTACTAACTCACATATGTATCGTTTGATCACATCTTGTACTGCATGTTATCTTTGATCCTCTTTTTTTTTTTAAGCCTTTAGAGATTGATGTATAGCTATATTCCTGTTTGATTCCTGTGGGACAGACTTGTTTTCATTCATGGAAGATGGGATATTACAGTTTATTTGCAAACACTAGCACAATTTCTCTCTGTTAGATTGGTTAACTGAGTAATAGAACCAGCAACTATTTTGCTTTGGTTAAAAATTTGGGAAATACTTTATCACTTAGAATTTGGTTTTCAGTTTAGTTTCTTCTTTCTTTCTTTTTTATATATGTTAAATTTTTTTAAAATAAGTACCAACTATCGGTAGGCACGTTCAAGTTATTTTAGATATCACCGTCCACATTTTCAAAGAACTATTTTACTTCAAAGATATCTTGTGTAAAAATAATCATTATGTGGGAACAAGAGTGAATTAGAGCTTCTGGGTATTTTTACATCAACACAGGATTATTCCTAGCTGTACCATGTAAATCATTAGGGGAATAACTTTTGTCTCCGAGTCACTTTGCAGGACCACATTGGGAATGATTTCAACATCATGTGATGTTTAATTGCTTTTATTTGTTGTTATTGTTGTTATTTCCACTGTTATTTATGTCAGAAATTATATGATTTGGTAAATTTTGTATTCCAATCACGATCATAAGAACATTGGAATGTTGACAGAAGTGGTATCAATGTTTCTCTAGTAATGATCCTATTTCTAAAGAAATGGCCAGATGAGAGTATTTGTATGAGTAATAGCACGGGTAACCGTGCTATTCGGGATTTATGGTACGAGTACCGTGATTGAAATAGCACTCAGCTTTGCCTCGTGCTATTTCAATTGCTTTACGAGTGCTATTGACCCCTAATAGCATAGGTTACCCGTGCTATCACTCGCTAATAGTAGGCCAGTTTTTTAAAAAGTCCTTTGCAATTGTAGCTACACTGTATTGTTCACTCACTATCTCCTTATTTCAGGATTAGCTTCCGCTGGAACTTTGTTTTCAACGTACGGCACGGCCCCTCCTAATCTGTTGAAAAACATTCCGTCTAATGCGGGTAGAGCTTCTGTGGTAAAGAATGACATTGTCTCCAACTACAAACTACTCGAACTGTACGTTTCCAAGGTTAACACTGCACGCGTGCGCACTTACCCATACTTTTCATTTAGCTACCGTGGTATTTTACTTAGTTTCCACTTAGTTACCGAGGTATTTCAATTAGTTACGTGCTATTTCACTTTCCCCATGCGATTTCAATTGAACAGCGATTTTTCCCATACATTTTTTAATGGGAAACTTACACGCCATACTATTACAATGGTATCTTATTACTTTTACTGCATTAGTTGTCACTTGAATCTTTTATTAGTATGTGTTTACTTAACTTATTATTCTAATCAGACAGGAAGAATTTATAGGCACACATTTCACACTAGGACTTATTGGTGACTTCCCTCGGGGCTTGTCTTAATTTGTGGTGCGGATGAGTTGGTGTTCCCACAACGTTTATGCAACGACAAGATTTGGGAGGGTTTAAATAAATAATGAAGAATACACCTTGTGTCTCAATAGAGACTTCAACAATCACTTCAAGAGTCAGAATTCTTTGTCTTGTGTTACATTGAACCTATAGGTGAAGGGAAAAAATTTCAGTTGTCTAAATAGAACTTGGAAAGGATCTTGCTTTGCTGGTCAATTGATGAGTTGGTGTATTTGGGTAGGTAAGGGTAGTCAGTTAGTGTAATGGGTAGGTAATGGGTAGGTACTTCCTGTACTCCACCTATAAAGAGCAGCTGCTGCTCACCTGAGAGTTTAGTTTATTAGGCATGTTTAAATCTTCTTGACATCTGGATGCTCAAAGCTTCGAAACTGGAAGTCAAAACAGGCAAAGAGTGTTCACAGAAACTCTTCAACAAAGATGGTGTTATATTCAGAGAATATGTGGAGAACACCACAGCCCATGGAGTGGTCAGGATGTTTAAAACCCACTATTCTATAGTTAGAAGACTGTTTTGGTTAGTAGTTTTCCTTGGGGCTGCTGCATTCTGTCTGAATAACTGCATTGAGAGGATCAGGTTCTTGGCAAGAAGGCCCACCTCTACTACCACTTCCATCAGGAGTCAGCGTCCTCTGGTGTTCCCTGCTGTGACCATCTGCAACCTGAACCATTACACTGCAACAGGATTACTTCAAGCTGGACTATTGGATGTTGGTCAGGGGTCATTGAATATTGACCCTTTGGATCCAAGTGAAGTTGACAACTGTAAGAGAAATCTTTCTGGCAATGCCATCGCTAATCAGACGAGACTAGAATATTTAAACAGAAATGCTAGTCAGCCGCTGTCAGAATTTGTCTTGAATTGCACTTACTTGGGAAAAGTGTGTGATCTTGACAGGGATTTTGAAGAAACGGTTCTCGGAATAGGAACTTGTTACACATTCAATGGAATACAGAGACACTCTTCTCTGACCACTGAGGGAACAGGTAGTCGCCAAGGTTTGTTCATGTTACTGAACATCGGCCAGGATGAATACGTGGCCTCTGGACTCTTAGATGCCGGAGCAAGGATCTCCATACAGCCGTGGTATGAACCTTCCCAGGTACTGGACCAGGGCATATCGATTCCCACGGGGAGATTTGCCTTTGTTGGCATCAGCGAGGAAAGGATCATCAATAATGCCGGTGTGGACTGCGTCAGCATCTCCGATACAGACGCATTTAATTTTCTGTTTGAGGCTTACGATTTGTCTTACTCTTTGGCGGCCTGCACTTTGGACTGCCTGTACACTGCCATAGTAGACAACTGTGGCTGCTATCACAGAGCCAACTCCTTCCCTTCAAACAAGCCTCTCTATAGCAATGCACGCAACTGCACCTTCAGTGACGTGTGCTGCATTCAGAGAGTGCTCAACTCAGCCATGAACTGTGACTGCCCCACTTCTTGCAATACCACCTATTACAATGCCTTAGTCAGCTACTCCACTTTTCCTGCCCAATACGTGAGGGAAGCATTCGAGACATCAGAAAGCAGTGATCTGGAGAAAAACCTAGTAGGGTTGTCGGTTTATTTCCGTACTCCCAGTGTCCGCACGGAGACTACTAATGTTGCTTATACTTTTATAGCCCTGCTGTCAGACATAGGTGGTCAGCTGGGCCTCTTCCTGGGAGTCAGCGTTATTTCCATCCTAGAGTTTGGTACTTGGCTACTTGATGAGGGCCTGGAGAGGCTTTGTTGCTGTCGTATAGTGTGGAAAAGAAAGAAGGCAGGAATACCAAGTGATAATATTGAGGGAAGTGTCAATCCTGTTAGCTCTAGGAACCATAACTTGGAATCCATGAAGGAGATGGTGTAGTATAGTATTGGTGTAGTATAGTATTGGTGTTTGACTTAAGGAGTATTTAAGTTTATACACCATTTTGTTCTGTGCAAGACAACATGATGTTTAGCTGACTAGTTTCTATTGTTATGAAGCTATGGTCACAGGACTCAGCAATAGAGCTATGTATAGTTACCAATGTTCACTCGTTGTGAAGTTCATTGTCACCTTTTATCATTTCACAGGAAGCCACATACCTATACTTGTCACAAACTGTAAGTAAATTCTAATGCAAGTAAAAGTCATTTTGTCTCAATATAAAAATTCAAGGGAATTCAAATTTATCTCTGTCTGCACAGTTTATCAGAGTAAAAGTGAATTCTTTTTTATATGGACCTTAAGTCCTTGGCGGATGAGATGACAGTAAAGGTGTTAATATCTCGAGTATTTGTTGTTGTCTTAACTGGGAACGAGAGATGATAAATTTATGGGGAAGGTGTGCATAATTGACTTAGCAGTTAAAATACTGAGCACAAACTGTCAACATACTGAGTTGGCATAACTTGTGTGAGGATTCCCCTGGAATTCCTTCAACGTTTGTGTGGTTGAGTCTGTTTGCTGTCTTGAGCATTACTTAAACTTTTTCTATTTGTATTTTAAGCTTGTGAGATTTACCTAAAAATAAACTGGTGTATCAATATCTAAGGTCTATTTTTCTGCAGCAGTCCCTACATAACTCAGGTATTATGTTCACAGATTTCCTAACATTTCACAATCTCCTAATTAGTAAACTATCATTACGTGTCCTAGGTAGATATTATGAGTGTCCATGTTCATCATCCACTTCCCCTTTTCCACATCCTCTCCTTACTAATTAGGCAGAGTTAGCCAGATCTGGTCCTTTGAACCCACTTCTAACGACTTCCATTTATCACAATGTTGGTGCTGAGTGTACCAGTGCCCTGTTTTAATTAACTGTAGATTACAACTTTTTTTAATGATGATTTCTCGTGTAACGCGAGCACTTCATCTAGTTTTATCATAATGTGCTCTTGAGTGTGTATTAGCTACTTGTTCTAGGTTGGGTCAAGTGAAGCTTTATGAAATTGTGCAGGGGGGCGTGAATAGTCCGACCAGTCTAACTTGAGCCGGACCATTTTTTGTGCAGCTTTAATTGGTAAAAGTACGCCTTGGGTGTGAACAGTTAATTTAAGTGGGCGTGCCTAACAGAAACTTGTGGAGATCACTCGTATCGCCCATGGTCATCTCGTGGTAGAATTTTGGTTCATGCAATTTTGTCCACTTTCAGCCATTACGGTATCAGACGAGCTCTGGCCTTTGCTTCATTATTATGGACTACGGACTGTGTTCTCTGAAATTTATGATAAGTGCTTTGAAACTCAAGCATTTAAGCTGATCTCGTATTTGTGAGTTAGCTAATTAGCTAGCTAGGATGATGTTATTAAAATAATTATATAATAATGACTTTAATACAAAAGTAAAAAATTACTTCTAACTCTTGTTTCCACTGTCCCTGCAGAAATGAACACAGTGGTTTACCTAATTCAATCAAATCTTCCAGCATCACAAAAGGAAATGTTTAATCAAGTGGTAATTTTGACCAAATTCATGCTTTTCATTCTTAATTATGGAAGCACAAAAATTATGGATATCTTATAATTGTGCTAGTTCTTAGTATTATTTAATACACCCTGTTTATTACACTTGATCATTGACACACCTACTTCCTGTGTTAGACCACACCTACTTCCTGGCCTAACCAATTTTTTAACCCAAGCTGCCCTGCTGTGAAACTAATTTTGAATAAATAAACTATATTTTTATTTTTGTTTTTGCTAACCTAGCAATCTAGTGCAATTAACTAAATCACGACCAACTTAGTTTTAATTATCATGCTAAAATTTTCACGGTAAGAATCAAATTAAGCTGCTAGATTCCTCTGAGTCCAGCAGTGTTGGCTGCATGAAAAATATATTTCTCTGTTCTTCAACTTATTTCAGTCCCCAAGACTTCATAATTGATTCTTGCTCATCCCAACCAATCGTAATATTCTTTTAAATCGTTTTCTCTTCTGTAGTTTTTTTTATCTGCACAACAATAATTAATTACTGCAAGAGTTTTATATAGCATTCAAAAGGAAGCTAAAGGTGGGTGGGCTGACCTTTAAGCTAGTGCTCATTGGGTGAATGGAGACCCTTCCACTGACTGATAGTTGTCATCTACCCTCTTGCTGTTGTTATAATGCTGCATATCCTCTTGAGATGCAACTAAATAGTGTATATATGATTTTAAAGAGTCGTTCTTGACATATTGCAGCTAATATTACAACCTTGACCAAAATGTTGTGGATTAAATTGACCAGACGTGAGTAGTCCTTAAATTTGATACTTAATAAGTTAATGTAGCTAAAGTTAGTCATAGCTTTCTCTTGTTTCACGAGGCTGCTTGTAATATTTTAGAACTGAATTTATTATAAAGTATTACATCACCTTGTAAAATAGAACTACATATTGTACTGCTAACTTTCTTCTTCTTTTTTTTAAATTTTTTAATTTTTTTAATTTTAATCCCCTCTCTTTCCTTGATAGGGTGCTCTTTTCAACATTGTTTCGTACACAATCTTTTTATCATAACTATTCCAACTTTGTAGCGGATGGTGTCAGTGAAGAAGATGCTGAGAGTGACCCGGCTTCTCCTCCTCTCCTGGCTTCCACCAGGCTTCTACCCACAACACCAGGTCAGGGAACATGTTCTTTGTTTTTATGTGTGGCTTGAAAAGCTTAGTAGTTTGCTAAATAGGTCGGTACCTCATGAGAAGCAGCTGTTAGAGCAACACTACACATCAATACTTCATGTGAACTTATTTTTGTAACATTTGTAAATTCATTATTCCATTCCAGCTTTGGGAGAAATTAAAAGAGAACGGAATGAGGAATTGGCTAAGAAACCCTCACCAGTTGATCCCTATGATGATGATACTGACTTTGAAGATGAAACTGAAGCTCCTGGTGCTCACAAACCAGAAGAACGGAAGAAGTCTGTCACTTTAATTGAAGATCCCTATAATGATGAAACTGATTATGAAGATGAGACTCAAGCTCCTGATGCTTACAAACCAGAAGAACGGAAGAAGTCGGTCACTTTAATCGAACCTGCAATTTCTTCTGTAGCTGAAGCTGGTATGGAAGAGAGGGGCGGGGCTACTGCAGGAGGTGAAGTGGAACCAACAGTAGCTTACAACATGGAGACGGATGACGAGCAAGACACTGAAGAAGTGGACGGTGGGAAGGGAGGCGGAGCCAGAGTGGAAGCCACAGTTCCTTATGCCGTGGAGACTGATGGAGATGGTGATGACGGGGAAGAACAGAAAGACAAGGTGACAATAGTTGAACCTACAATACCTTATAAGATGGAGGATACAGATGAAGAGGAGGATGAAGATGGAGTTAAAATGGAGGACCAAGGTGGAGTAGAGCCTACTGTAGCCTATTGTCTCGATTCGGATGAGGAAGTTGAAGGCACTGAAGCTAGGTCTGGCAATGTTGGTGGTGTGGAACAAACTGTAGCATACAACCTGGACGAAGAAGAAGAGGTTAATTCAGAAGATGAGAAATTAACAACTCCTAGGAAGAGGCGTGGACTGTTTCTGGATTCAGAGCAAACTGAAGTTGACGATGAGAGTAATTCCACTAAAGGAGTCTTAAAGGAAGTTTCTGAGGAACCTGCTAAGGGCCCAGCCCCTAGAAGTGGTAGGTGGTGAACTTATATTAAGTGTGATAATTTATTGACAGAAAGCGGTACGTCTCATTTGTGGATGTTTGTGGGTGTGGAGGGGAGGAGGGGTTAATTTAATAATTTTGATTTACTTTGTATCTTGGCTGTATTGCAGAAGTAATTGAGGACTCAGATGAAACTGATTTGGAAGGGGAAGTCCCAGCTGTAAAACCTACAGGCCGAAAAGGTGTGTTTGTGTATGTACGTGTGTGTGTGTGTGTGTAATATCAAAATAGTATTTTGAATTGAGTGACCCATGAGATAACTGACTATCAAACACTTTCCATTGTGGATGCTCATTACTGTTGGATATGACATAATGAATAGCAGCTTTACTTTGTGTAAATAGCTATTTTGAAAGCATCTGGTCAGAGCATGCTATTTACCGACAGGGAACCACCCTATTTTTTTTTTACAAAACAAAGACTAGTGCATGTGAAATGCCTGGCTATATCACACCCTGATGAGTACAATAAGTTATTATATAAATATATATGTATATACACACCAGGGATGGGTTCAAACACTTCCTACAGTGCTTACTTTAACATTAAGCACTTTTAAAGCACTTGGTTTAAGGAAATGCTTAAACACCCGGCCAAGCCAAGCACTTTTAAAGTGCTTTCAAGCACAATATCCGGCACATTGTGCACTTTATAATGAAGTACAGCAAGATCAGTTTTAATTGGAAATACTTCAAGAGTTTTAGAATAAATGAAAAAGCTATTTTTATTTTGTTGCATCTGATAAGCATTAGTCTTTTAAATGTCATATCATTCAGCCTCCATCTTCTGTGCAAATGTGTTAGTTACATTTTTGTTATCATGTTCATTGAAAGTGCTAAGTGCTTATCAAGCACTTTGAATTTATGGGCTTAAATATAATCCCAAGCGCAAGTGATTTATTTTACAAAAGTGCTTGAAAGCACCATCAAGCACTTCAAAAAAGTGCTTAAAGTACTTATAAGCACAAGCACTAAGTGCTTGAACCCATGCCAGATACACACACACACACACACACACACACACACACACACACACACACACACACAGAATTGCATGTTGCATATTTTGTACAATTGTATGTTTGTTCAGAATCTACCAGCATGGCATCTAAACTTAAGCCTAGTGGTGATGCTGTTGAATCTGTAGCAGAAGAGACAGTAGATGAGTCCAGTAGCACCAACACCATGAGAAGATATTCCTTTTCCCTAGTACCTGTTGTTTCTAACAAACGCAAAGGCCGAGCAAGAGGAGGTGGGAATGTGATGCAAGGGAAAGGGAGAGGGAAAGGAAGGGCCACTGCTGCAAGAGGAAAGGGAAGGAAAGGAAGGATTTCCCCTAGTGGAAGTAGCGTGGCTTCAGAAGCAGATAGCATGGAGTCATCTGGCATGGTTCGGACGAAATTGACTGATGCGGAGGCAAGCAGCAGTAAAGAAACGTTTAGAAGAACTCGAAGTAAACCTATCAACTTGGCTTCTAGTAGCAGTACTGACAAAGTTCTATCTGTAGAGGAAATGAGCAATGTCATAAAGCCTGGCGATACCATAAAGACCATAAAGGATGGCAGTGACGGCAAAGTTGCAGGTTCTTGTTCAGTGGCAGAGTTGGTGTCTGGGGAGGAAAGTCACGAGCCATTAACAGGGGGTGTGGCCTCAATTCCGGTCGTTCCGAGCAAATCTGAGAGTTCGGGGGCAGAGGGAGTGAGTGCCAGTGGTAGTAGTGACAGAGTATCTAGAAGGACTCGAGGCAAGGCCGAATCATCGCCTGTTGAACCAACTCCTAGTAATGACGGGGATAACAATCTTAAAGGTGGAGCTAAGGGTGTGACTTCAATTACAATAGGTGAATTAAGTGATAATCTTTCAGGTAAAGGTCCTGTCGAGAACCAATCTGGTAAGGATAGTGGAACTGAGGGTGTGGCTTTAAGTTCCGGTTCATTAGAAATCAGAAGTAGTCCAGGAAAGGACTCTGACTCTAGTGGCAGTGGGAAAATCATAAGGAAGACTAGAACCAGGCAAAACCTAAATGTGACGACGTCTAGTGCCAGCACGACGACTAGTGAAAGTGCCAGTGCATCTCCTTCAGGCACGGGTTTAAGCTCCATCAGTAACTCTAGGAGAACTAGAAGCAGAGCCAAGGTTACAGCTTCAGGTGCTGATGTTACACATGGCAGCGATGTGAGTGAGGCTTCCAGCGTGGATCTTGCCTCTAGCAGTAGACCTAGAAGCACTCGGAGAGGAGCTAGGGGTGGGGCACCTGCTGCTACAGCGCCTAGTGAAGTTGCAAGTGATGTTTCTTCTGCTACGATGCTTGGCTCCAGTAGCAAGCTAACAAAGACTCCGGATGTGGTATCCAGTGCCGTGACTGAGTCCAGTCTGAGTGATGCTTCTACGGGAATGGCTCTTGGCTCTAGCAACAACCCTACAAGTAATTGGGGTGGAGCCGAGGGTGTGGTTTCTACATCTAAAGATGACGTTAGTACAGTTTCTTCAGGCTTGGGTCCAGGCTTTAGTAGCGATCCAACAAAAAATAGGGATGAAGTCAACGTCACATCTTCAAGTGTAGGTACTTTACCTAGTGAAAGTACAAGTCTTACTCCTTCTAGCCTGGGTCTTGGTTGCAGCACCAACTCGAAGAAAAGTGAAAGTGGGGCTAAGGGTGTTGGATCCAGTATCAGCGCATCGTCATCCAGAGTAGATGCTAGCAAAGTTCCATCAGAACTTGGCTCTAGCACCAACCTAAGGAAAACCAGGAGCAGGGTCAAGGGTGCAGCGTCGAGTGCAGCTAGCGAATCATCAAGTGAAGCGCCATTGGGCTCTAGCGCCAATGCAAGGACCACTAGGAGTGGGACTAAGGGTGTCACATGTGGTGCTAGTAGAGTAACTAGTGAAGTTAGTGAACCTTCAGAGATGGCTCTTGGTTCTAGCAATAATGCCAAGAAAATAGAAAGTGTGACACCAAGTGTTAATACTTTGGAGAGTGAAGATATTTCTGACGCTCCTTCTGGCATGGGTCTTGGCTCTAGCAATACCACTGGTACGAATATGGGTGGAGCAGAAGGTGTGGCTCAAAATGCTGATCTACTGGCTGGCAAGGGAGTTGGCGATGTTCCTCCAAGTGTGAAGTCCATTGATTCTATTGAAGATACTAACTCAACAAGCACGACAGCAGAACTTGAAGCCAGCATAAAGCAGCACAGTCAGAAAGCAGAGGATCACAGTAGGGTTGTGAGCGATGGAAAACAAAGTGAAAGAAAGCTTACCCCAGATCTGAAGGCTCTTGCCACTGTGGTGTCTGCTGATACAAGTGCCTCTACTGTGACCACTAGGGAACTGGGCAGTAGTTCTAAACTCAGGAGAACTCGGAGCACTGCAAAGGCTTCAGCCTCCAGTGTATCCAGTAAGTCTAGCAGTACTTCTACTGCTGCAAGTGTTTACGTAGAGGCAGGGCCTCCTGAAGCTGGGATCTCAGTGGAACCATCTGATAAGCAATCTGAACAGGGTGCCAGTGAGAGGTATTCATTGAAGCGGCCGATGCCCACCACATCCACACCAATAGAAGACATCCCCATCAAGAGACCGAAGATAGGCGAGGATCCCTTGTGGGAGGAGTCTCCAGATATTGAAACGTCTGGCAGCGTGCAGAGTGAGACAGCTAGCACTTCCGCTGCGTCCATGGAGCCTGGTCCTCTTCTGACAGGGCCTGGCAAGCAGGGCAGGAAGAGAGGGGGTGCCAAGGTTCGTGCGAGTAGGTCGGCATCAATTAAATCCGCTACATCCCAAGTGGATGCGACTAGCAATGTCTTAGCTGGTCCACCTACCCCTGGTTTGTCTCTGCTCACTCGTCTCGACACCAAGGGTGCTCCTGGCGTTTGCAAGCTCACTGAGATGGAAAGGGATGTGATGGGATCAGGAGGTACGAGTCTAATGGGAAGGCTTGAGAAATCACCTGCCAAGTGTAACCTCTTGAAGAGTAAGTAAATTGAAGATAAATTTTAAATAACTTGTTAAAAATATTTTCCTTTCTTTTTTTTTTTTTTTTTTTTTTTTCCCTCCCTCTTTTTTTTTTTTTCCCTCCAGCAAGTCACAAGACTGGTGACCCCAAATCACCTATATCAACTCACAGGAAGGGTCACATGACACCTCCCTTTGGTTCTCCCTTTCCCACTCTAAAAATTCATTCATCTACTTCAAAAAAATCAGCACCATCCCATTTTCCTGCTCCTGATGACAGAGTTAAACCTTCTGTGATGTTCACTGGAGTCGTTGATAAAGAAGGAGAGAAGAGGCTGAAGGCACTGGGAGGAAGTCTTGCTGAGAATGTTTATGAGTGCACTCATCTTATCACAGATAAGGTAAGGATTGTGGTAGCACTAGGTATAATTTCAGATATGTAGTATACCCTTTTTTTTTCCTGCAGGTTAGGCGAACTGTAAAATTTTTGTGCTGCCTCTCTCGTGGCTGTGTGATAGTAAATGACAACTGGTTGAAAGTCTGCCACAAAACTGGCTGCTTTCTTCTGCCTGAGGAATTCTCTGTCCAGGACAAATCCATGGAAAAACAGTATAATTTCTCATTGGCGAAGTAAGACGTTATTGAGTGTGTGTGTGTGTGTGTGCATGTGCACTTTTGGCGTGTGATCAGATGGTTCAGTTGAAGATTGGGTATGTATATGTGACCGTCTAAGGGAAAACCGGGCACAACGCGGCGTGCGTAATATCGAGAAAAGATCGATCGATTTCTTAAAAATGTATTGTTTTAAGCCGACGGAAGGGAACGGTTAGGTCTATTATAGCGGTAACGACTTAAGCTACGTCGATAAAACTTGGAGAGCTCAATATCTGGACGCCGACAACTCCGTAAGTGCAAAAAAAAATTTTCGAAGTGTGCCGCGTTGTGCCTGGTTTTCCTATAGACGGTCACATATATTGACATGTAGATAAGGTGTGTGGTCACTTTTTAGTAGTGCTGGCAGAAAGTAAATCTTTGTTTAGTGTAAAACTGATAGATTTTTCCCTTTTTTTAAACATTTGTAGCAAGTGGTAGCTTTTGAAGACCCTTTTCTAGATAACATTTAAATTTTCATGCCAGTATTAGCAGTTGTTTTTTGTTGTTTTTTTTGTTTTTTTTTTTTTGTTTGTTTGATCTTAACAGAATAATTTTTGAGGTATAGATATTTTTTTTCCATGTTAAAGATCAACCATTATGATGGATATGTTTTTTACTTAAGTTTAAACACATGTATATATGCCACCCACAGGTCTCTTGAACTAGCCAGATCGCATCCTCTACTGACTGGCTACACAGTGTACATGACGCCCAATATCAAGCCATCGAGGGAACAAATGTCCGACATCATTATCAGTTCCGGAGGAGAACCCGCCCACTTCAGGTATCCGCTCCCTCGAGCACCCAAGATACTAGTGCTGTCCTGCGAGGAAGACATGGAGCTGTGTCGTGAGTGCATTGATGGTGGGCAGCTTGTGCATATGGTGGAGCTCATTCTTGGAGGAGTCCTCAGGCAACAGCTGGATCTCTCCTCGTATCCGTAATATATTTTAAAGACTGTTTAATCACTTACCTGTTGCTACCCGTAGAAGTCCTGATGCAGTGGAGTGTGTATTTTCTTGGGGGTGCAAATGAATAGCTTGTAGTGATCATGTTATTTGTACATGATTAACTTATAATAGAATAACGTTGTGATTAAAGGTGAATCTGTTTTTAGTGATAGTACTTGCATGGTATATCCAACACTACATTTCATGTAGCAAAAATTAGGATCGGTTACGCTGAATTACTGTGCCTGGTTACTTTCTGAAAGTTGGCAAAGTCGCACTCAATTTAGGAGCCTGCCTGACCAATTAAATATAACACAAGTGTAACTTTGGTTGGGGAGACTTTTATATATCATATTTCCTTAACAAGTCTTGCTAGAAATTTGCTCATTCCTCCAAAACATGACAAGAAGCCTGCCATGGTCCTGGCTGCTAGAAAGTCAGCCACACGAACACCAAAGCTATCTCCTCGAGCTGTCTCCACAAGGTCATCTAAATCACCTTCAAAGACAGTTGCCAAGTCACCCAAATGTTCTACGAAGTTGACTAAATCTAACAGATCTCCCAAGTCCCCTACCAGATCACCTGCACCTCCATCTAGAAGAGGAAAATCTAAAGCACAAAAAGTGGTATGTCTAAATGTCTCCCTTTATGTTTAGGTGTTGACTTGTTAGGTATACAAACACTTGCTATGCTTTAGTCTAAGCATATAGAGCTGTTCATCAGGACAGTGATAAAACAACTCTACCAGGATTGGAAACGCCCCGCCCCATTGCCAATACAAAACAGGCGTGTTAACATGTGCATATCAAATTTTGCAGAGTTTTTTTTTTTTTTTTTTTTGTCTGCCATGAAATTTTAAATGAGTTAGCTGGTGACACAGAGACGGTAATATCTGCTATACGTGTCATTATAGACCTGGACCAGGAAGCTGGAGTCAGTGATAAGTCTCTTACTAATCTTCTAAAGTATCTTGAATAGAAGAGTACAAGAAATTGTTTAATGGCTGTTGCAAGAAACTATTGTGCATGTACCATGGTACGTTCAATCTGTCCAATCAGATTGCTTGATTCACGGTGAATATATTTCACACCCACCTCCTAGGAGGTGAATAAGTAAACTGTCCAATCAAAATTAGTTTTTGTGCATTTCCTATAGCCTAGAGCCATGGTACAAGTTGGTTGCACCTTTCCACGTTTAGTCGGTATGAGATTTACACAATTCTCGGGCCTTTGGCCCTCGGTTGTGTAAATCCCATGCCAAACTTCACGTCATGGTGTAACTTATTTATTGTGACCATAATGTTAACATCAGTACCAGTTGTTCTCTAGCGAAGGGATTGTAATGGCTGACACAACAGTGTAAGATTAGCATTTGTACAGTTACTACGGGGGCATGTGATCTGTTTCCAAATCCAGTAGAATTGTTTTATCAATGATTAGGAATAGTGTTGTATGAATTTAAACAGCCCAAAGATAATTGAATAGCATTGCTTGAGTGAAAGTAAGCGAGCGAGACACTATCAGTAAGCGAGCGAAACACTATCAGTAAGCGAGCGAGACACTATCAGTAAGCGAGCGAGACACTATCAGTAAGCAAGTGAGACACTATCAGTAAGCGAGCGAGACACTATCAGTAAGCGAGCGAGACACTATCAGGGGTGACACAATTAAAAATTGGGGATATTAGTTTGGATGTACATATGTCATTTTTGTACTTTGAACTTGGCATTTTTGTGTTCAGTGGTCGACCCCATCCCGAACTTCACTAAACAGAATCCTCTGGTTTACCGATCATTACCCGTATCATCCTAGAAATAGAATTGTTTAATTGTTTTGAATGCTTTTGCGGGTGCAGTTAAAGCTTAAACACTTACCAGAGATCCATTTCTATTCAAGTTAGTGGTGGTAGTAAGTTAATGTGCTATTTGTTATAAGCCCTACGCAAAGTATTTAAATTTGAAAATTCATTGTCCACTAGACTAACCACGAAGGTAGGTCTTGTGTAGGTATGTCCAGTTGTGTGTAAGTATTGTGCGTTACAGCTACTACTTAGCTTAAGAATATCACAAAGAAACCGTCTAAATAACGTGTGACTTGTTTGTTTGTTTTGTTTTTGTTTTTTTGTTTTTCCAATTCAAATAGTTACGGTGAGTGGTTCCTATGGCATTGAAACCCCTTACTGTGTATAAGTAATTTAATAACTTGACCTGTTTTTAGTAGCTAAAGTGTTAGATCATTTTAACAATAGTGTAGTTTTAGGCTCGCTCGCCATTTGTGCTCAAGCACATCACTAGTAGTTAATATAGTGCAACCTGTCATAAAATTTGCAGTTATACCACAGCACCATATAATTAAGCTAATAATGACTAATGACACTTATTATAATTATCTTGAATATTACAACTTCCTGGACTCAATGTTTCAAGTTGTGTTTTATATATGCTTTAGAGTTCCACTCCAGCTAAGAAGTCTGTCAAAAGACCAGCAAAAGAACCTGCTCAAGCTGCTTCGAAAAGAAGGAAAAAGAACTAGTTATATATATATATATATATATTTTTTTTTTTTTGCGTACCATTCAACACTAACTTTTATATAGCCAGCATCTGCATTTCTTGTTTGATGGGTTTGGTTATTGTTGTTGTTTTTTTTCAAGCAGTAAAATTGTTTAATTTAAATTTTACCACCATTATAAGGTGTATTATTGTGACCAGTATGATGCCAGCCATAAACTGGTAGAAGTTACTTCAATTAATGTTATCATTTTGTTGTTCGATATTTTTATATACACTACACCAAATATGATCAATATTGTATCAGTGCAGTCGAGTTCATTAAGCTAGGAGAGCAGCTTCAATTAGGAAGGGGGAGTGGGGGATTTAACAGGTAGTTATCCCAACATTGCCATGTACCATAGTTTCACTGGTAGAACATATACAACACTTGTGAGAAACTTGCTGGGGAACTATGGCATATAATATATATTATGTCAATAATGGTTCTATACAATATTAGTAATTGGTGAGAAAGATTTTATTTGTGTTATGACACACCTTACCCAAACTTTGTTCATAGTAAATACTGTTTGACCTTTGTAATGGACTGGAAATGTTTGAATTGTTCTGCAGCAACTGAATAAAGTTAAATTATTTTGGTCAAGTTATCCACATTTAGAAAAAAATTTCGCTTTGTAACAAGGTATTAAGGAATGTGTTAACTTTGCAGTCTTGATGTTAAGGTAGGAGGAGTTTAGTAGCGCAGGTGGTAAGGCTTTTCTTGACATTGACGCCTTAGAATTTTGGTGGATGTAGTTTTACGTTGATATTTTTAGTTAATTTCAGACGGGCAATATTTTGAGCCCGCCTCAAAGTGAAAAAAATTATGCATGCATAGTAAAGTTATGACAATGAATGTAAAACCACATTTTATGGTGAAGGTCCTCCTTGAATATGTTAAGGGCTGAGGAAGCTAACATGAATTGGTCAAGCTCCATAACAACTGCAATCTTCATGGCCAGGCAAGATACACCCAATCCCATTTATCACATGCTCACTAAAAGAATTAGAACTTAGTAGCACACAATTTCAGTTCACTAATAAAGATGTCAATAGTGTGATATTAACAATAAATCTATAGTATAACTACTGCAATGATGGATTCAAAAATATATATATATTTTTTAAAAGAAATGAGATTGTTAGTTGGGCAATAAAATGGATGCAAAAAAAAGAAGAAAGCAAATAGTACTTTCTGTACAGCTAATGTACTTGATGGTCTGTCAGAAGAATCAAGATGAGATGTGAAAGTTAGGATACCACGATCTGTCATAAATAAACAAAAAATAGATATAGTTCATGTACAGCACTAGTGTTAGGTAAAGTATCGTCAACTATCCATACCATTTCAACTTAACCTCCGCTTAAATATTGGTCAAAGGTTAGGTTATGAACTGGCACATAGCCAGAATGCTGTATGTGTAACTGTTAGTTAGACAATAAACCTGATGAGGTCAAAGTACATGTATCATTGATGTACAGAAATCTCCAGCCCAGTTCACTTGTGTCTATGCTAGAGAGTTTCACTCACAATCTATTTATTATTCGAGATTATAGCATACCAAATTGAAGGATTAAAGATCTCGCAATGAATAAATATAATAATAGCAAATTTTCTCGTTCTAACAGCCAGACTGAATGAATAAATAGATAGCCCAATTCTACCAATCTTCTAGTCTAATATATTTGAGGTTGAAGCACAATACCAGTGATATAAAGAAATAAACCACTGCAGTTAAAACAAAACTTACCTCTACACCTGGTTCCCGGTAAAGGTCAGGTTCCATGGGGGGATTTGGTTCTGCTGGAACATTAGGTTCCATAGAGCCTTCGGGTTCTGCGTGAAGGTTAGGTTCCATGTGGAGGTCAGGTTCCATGTGTAGTTCAACGTCTCCATTGGTGTTTGGTTGATTTACTTCAGAATTTTCAGGCAGAAATACTCCAGGCCTCTGGAATACTTCACTTTCCTTCTCTAGAAATTTGCTCACTTTCTCAGCCTCTTCAGAACCATCAACAACTGGCCCAGCAAACTCCTCTGTGTAATGTCCATTCTGAAAACAAACAAACAACAACAAAAAGAAGAAAACGTTTGTAAATACTCTTCAATACAGCCTTTGCAATTATCCCACTTACTGTTAGGGGAAACTTCTGGCTGTGCTCTCCAACTGTTAGCTGTTTGCCATCTTTCTGTATGACAGTACCAGTTGTCACTACTGAATTTTTTCTGGAAATTTAGTCAAATGACAAAACACACACACACACACACACACACACACACAATCAATCAATTAATCAATCTGTACTACACTAAACATTTTATCCAGTGTGAATTATAACCTAGTGGCAGAATTGGTGCTTAGAAAGCTGGTATGAAATTAGTAAGAGTTAGCTTAGGGACCACATACCATCCACACATACAAACATATAATCATACCCGATTATAAATTATTCACCCACACACACACACACACACACACACACACTTGCCCAAGACACATCAACTTGCACTACATGCTACGTGGAACAATAAGTTGCAGTATACATGAAACATTCCAACAGTTTGGCCATAAATTTCAGATGCTATAAATATGCTCTACAACTGTAGGGGGTGAGATTAAATAGAACACCTGGCAGGGAAGCTTCAGAACAAGAATCAACACACCCAACCATCCTTAGCTTATTTCTCTGCAGATGTTTCACATTCCATGCTCCCCAATAACAACAAACTGAAGGGTCGCATGCCAAAAATAACAATACCAGAACATAAAAGAAATAACAATACTTTGCCCACAAGTCCAGTTTCCTCACCCAAGATTGACGACTGGCAGGCGATCACTGTCAAAGATGGGCACACTTTTCCCCTCTGCTCCTCGTCCCATTGTGGTGACCTTGACGCTATCGGGAGAGTCTATCTGCAAGCACACTGACACTCGCGATGCCTTGGAGTTCTCATCAATGACATTTAAATTGTATGTCCGTTCCTGAAAACAAACAACAGCACAACATTAGCATCACATGATATATTAGCATAGCTCAACAGTGGTTAAACATTCAACTGTGAGATGCACACACACACACTATATACACTTTTTCACATGACCATCCTTACCTGTTCCACATGTTCACCGGGCTGCATGTTGTCCACGAGCTCATAGCTGCCCATGCTGTCTCGATGGATGACAAAGCGATGAGCCTCTGGCTCCTGGTCTTCATTCTTGAAGTCTATCTGGACTTTCTGCTCCTCCTGGAAGGCACTGTCTTCTTCATTGTATGCAGGTGGGTGAGAAAGGATGACCCAGTCTTCTGCCTTGCTAGCCGGATCCTCCTGTGACCAAGAAACGTGGAGACAATGTTAGGTAAGGTGTGTCCAATAAAACAGAGCACACAGGGAAAACGAGTTAACACACACACACACAGGTTATTGCAGCAGAATTGACGGACTATACATATTATCACGCACAAAATTTGACAGAATAGCAACCAAGTGTTAAGTACTTCATGTTAGCACCTTAGCCCGATAACTTGCTGCCAACAAATTATAGCTATCATTTAAAGGCCGTGTGGCACTCAACTTCACACATCATTGTATCAGGACACACTTGGAGTGCTATAGTTCTATGGACATGGAATGCTAGAAATGTGAATGCTTTAGGGGAAATTACTTCTGTAACAATTCCCTTATTGTCAGAGTTATGAAGAAGTAATGACTGATCACAGTCCACAATTTAGCAGAAACAAATTTATAGAACAAGATCTATCTATTGTAGTATTTGTAAACTGTGCTATGAGAGTGTGTCCCACCCTATGTGGGTGTGTCCCATATATTAATGAGTTTTCATCAGTCATTAGTTATGAGCTACAGTAATGACCACAGCACAGCTCACTGAGGGAGTGATGGGGACCAGTTCTCTTGGCCTGTCCTTCTCATTGACAATTGGCTCCGGATTCTTCCTGGCTGAAGGAAGGGTCTTCTTGAAGCTGTACCGCATACTGCTCCGTAGGAACACGTTGCCAATGATGTTGGGCGTGGCTGCCGTATCCAAGCTACAAACAACGGAATTTATTAATGAATGAGCTGAAGTTGAAAATGGAGCGTAAGATAAATTCCTAAAATTACCCAGATTCTGCTGATTGTAGCTTTCCAGAGAACTACTATAATATCTTTGAGGTGTGCATTTAGAGAGCAGATTAGAAGTAAAGGAGATGGCAAAGAATAAGTCAATTAAGGTCAAAAACTTTAATCTTTCTTCTCAGCTGGACAGAACAAAGCAAAAGACAGATCCAAGAAGAGAATCAGAACACCAATCAAGCAAACACTGGATTGCTTAAGACATAGCCAGCTAATCAAGGTGTTTAACAGGCCATATCATCTGTTTTACCTTCCATTCAATTGATAGCTGCAGAAAGCCAGACAGCCACAAAGAGGAATGTCAGCAGCTAAGAGAAGCCCTTTTAATTATCAAAGCAAAAATGCTGAATCTGCTGGAGTGCAACTGTGTATCCTAGCAACAAACCTCAAGACTAAATTCCTTTCCCTTCTTCCCTTCTTGACAAAAACCACGAAGATGCGATCAGTTCATCTTATGCTGGCCTATGCACAATGCATGCCAGATCCAGCACATGCATCACTGAAGCATGCTGAAATCCAAACTCCTTCTGATACAAGAAAAACAAAAAACTTTGAATATCTGAAATTTATGAGGCCAAATCAAACTATACACTGTCATCCACTTTGCCTAATGTAATCAATATTTTGAGCTTAGAAATTGTTACAGTCCCAAATAATCCAAAATACTGTCTATTTAGCAATGAATAAACTGCTAAGTTGGGCTGTGACTGAGGCTCTAGTGATGCAACTCAAGTCTGCAGTGGACTAGTTGAGAAAAATTCAAATTCAACTTGCTTGAGGCATCAGATTAAAGTTTCTATTACAAGAACCATTGCTACTTGGTGCGGCGTAGCATAACCATGTAATAAAAAAATATGTTATAGTTAACCTGAAAGCCACAATGAGCAGACAATCTGGAGTTACTCGAGGTACACAGGAAATATAGGTTTAAAGAACACAACAAACACTAGGATACGCCCACAACGACTCACTGAAAGAAGACATGCTGTTCAACGGCATTCTTCCATATCCTCTTGGCTTGAGGGCGCTGGCCCGTGTAGAACTTCCTCTTGACAGTCTTTTTCTTACCACTACTGCCTTCTTCTTCATCATCCTGAATAAAGTAATAGTTCACACCACATGCTGAAAATACACACACACATATATACCACTGCACCTGTGTATCTACTTGTAACATGACATAACCAGTATTTTATTCCACGTGCCAAATTAGAAATTCACTTTAACACAAGCCATTGTTTACAATCGCCAACACCCAGCCTCTGCCACTGCTGCAGGACATCTGCTGTCATGACACATGTCCAGGGCATGCCATAGTGCTACTGTACATGTGCACAGCCAGAGACACAGACCGAAGTTGTCATATTGTCAGACAATATCCGGAAGTTCTCAACAAAACTCTATCAGCTACAAATGACCACAATTTGTTAGTGCACCCACCACTTGGCATCATTTCATAGCAACACTTATCACAACACCTTATAGCCTATGGAGATACCTTTTTGTTGGTTTCAAGAAGTCCTACAATACTTGTTTTTTTGTAAGTCATCAAATATGAACCTCGACCAAACTACTAGATGTACTACATTGAATTTACTAATACTCGCAACACTGTTTTAAACAAACAAAAATTCAATAAACCCACAAAATGATATGCCAGAAGCTTAGGGGAGATGAGGAAAAGGGAGATACTGGAAAGAAAAAAAAAGGAAAAAAAAAAGATAAGGTTAATTTGTTTTTGAAGAGGGAACCAGACCACTCAGAACCTAATAGGCTTCTCAAACTACTCACAATCTCTCCTTACAGCCATTGATAGCTGATACCCTAAATAATAACACATAATACTTAGTGTTCACTTAGTGGGGCAGCTGCTAGGAACCACAATTGAATGATGTTGCAACTCTTAAGAAAAAAATAAATAAATAAAACAAAGCAGCTGCAGAGTTAAGTGTATAATGATACAGCACAACTGGTGTAAACTGAAGGCTTCAGTAACAACAACAGAAATAAAACATACTTTATTTCTCAACTGTCACACACACACACCTTGACCTTGAAAGGAAACCACCCATCGGATGATGCTTCTCTGCCACAAGTGACAGACTAAATCACAGTTATTAATATTTCTGATGAATGGTGACGACACATCATGTCTATCAATGTCTTGCTTTCTGAATGCTCTCTCACACACTCACACACCTGTTCATGAACATAATAGATGATGCGGAACTTGTCTTTCTTGTAAGATATCTTAGCAATGTCCTTCCATGGTACGTGGATGTCTTCCTTCCCCTCGCAGTAGATGGACACACCTTTGCACCCGTTGCCAATGGTTACCATCTGACACTCCTTCAAACTGTCGTCTCTGTGAGACTACAAAGAAACATAACTTAAAGTAACACTAACTTTTTATTCAACTAGTATGTAAGGGTGTGAGAAATACTTTACTAATCACATATTATGTAACTGAAACTAAATATAATTTGCAAGTTTGTAAAAAAAGTATTAGACAATTTTTTGGGACAAGAGCTTTAATTTGCTTTAAAAACTTGTCACTCCATTACTATTGTAGTAAACCAATGCACAATGCCACCCAACAGTTCGAAGAGTATATAATTGAGAGGGGTTAAGTTAATTAGCATATACTCCCACATATGTCTCATAGAATGCTTCAATAGCTAGTCTAGCTACCTTAGCCAGAAAGAAGTGTTCCCCATATCTGGTGAGGTCCTTGGCAATGCTGAGGAACTCTGCATCACACTGGGAGGGGGTGTAGCCCGCCTTGGCCTTGTGCACCTGAACCAGTTGATTCTCATAAGTCTCTGGCTGCACAGTAAAACAGACATAAATACAAATCAATGAAGGGAAGACACGCATAGATATAAGTTAAAAGAAATTGTGTATCAAGTGTGGTGTGTGTGTGTGTGTGTGTGTTTGTGTGAGTGTGTGCACTAAACCGTACCTTGAGAGCATCAGGGAGCAGTTGGAACTGAGGGAAGTCTTTGTAGTAGCCAGACTGGTGAGTGTCTTCCTCATAGTCACCTAGCTTACCTGGAAAGAATAGAAAAACACAATCCGTGTGAAAGAGACTTCAGTGTATGCCCACCACAATGCCAACAAGTGTAGAGGAAATTAACTTTATTACTATTAATTAATTAATTTATTTTTTCTGAAGTGCACTTCCAAGCTATCATTCCATTGTTGCTAAAATAAGAATTGACTGACATTTTGCCCAATTGGCAAAATCATTACATTAATTTACTCAACCAACAGAGGAGGAAGTAGATACGGGTCAACCACTCCCACCAGCGACCACACCCACCTTGCAGCATGATGGCCGAGAGTCTGATGGCAGTCTCTCTGTCCACAAGGACTCTATTGGATCGAATGTCCTCACACAGTTGGAGACACAACAGGTACCTACAGCAATACCAAATACACATCAGCAACAGGACAACACACATGCCACACACCCACTTGATGACATGCACACATCCAACTGTGAGGGTGTGGGCGAGAAATCAAGAGGAACTGCTTAATCTATGCCATTGTTAAGTGATAAAAAAGACCAGCATAATCTTATCTTGCTTGATGCAGCTATAAAATTACTAATAAGTTTTCTTCATGTACTGTTTTTTTTATTTTTGTTTGTTTGTTTGTTTGTTTGTTCAGATTACAGTTCTCTAAGTACAGAGCATATATGCATTTCATCCTTCCAGGTTACATCAACAATATTCCCACAACTCTCAGCCGGAAAAAAATGTTTCAAAATGAAAGTTTTGCACATCAAGGTCTGGCAACCAATAGACTGCCGTGGCATGCCATTCCCAGAACTGCTTCAAAATCCATTCTCCTTGGACTTGGAGCCATGACAATGGCATGTTGAATGAATCACTTGTAGTGAATCAGACACACCTAGTGCAGGAATAGATATTCATTTCCTCCTCTCTCAGTTTGCACAAATATGCCAAGATCTAAATCACCCAACTAGCTGCCATCGTAGTGCACAAAGGTGTTTTTCAAAAAAAAAAAACAACCAAAAAAAAAAAAACCTTGTGGAGGATTTTAGACCAGCCCATGTATACATGTCCCCACACATGTACACATGACACATGTCTGGAGAGACAGATGACCATCGATCTAGACACTTAGAAAACTAGAACTCCTTTCCTATTACCTCTGCCAATATACTTGCCAAAGTGGGATAACAGAAGTGAGCATGCCCAGCAGATTAGTGGAAGTTAATGGGAAAGACCATAAGGCATAGTGCCTTCCTTATTGGAGAGAATGAAATGGAGCAATGGTGACAATCTACCAATTCCACGAATTAGAGGGCCATACAGAACTAAGGTGAAAAAACAAGCCACTGGCAACACAAAAATCCTGTAAAAATAAAAAAAAAAATAAAAAAATAAAATAATAATAATACCCACACTTCTACACTGCCAATTGTATTGAACAAGCAATGATTATCTGTTTTCAATTTGCATTATCATTGAAAGAAAGCCAACATTAACCAATTAACTGATGGAGGTTGAAATCTTACATCAGATAAAACCCAAGACGTTATCAGGCAGGAGAATTGCCACTACAGCCAAACTGTGACCTTGGGATGTGTACAACGTAATGGCTCGTTGAAAAAGGAAGTAAAGCATTTCTAGTTTGAACCAATTCAACAAAAACTCCAGTAGTAAAAAATGCAATTTGGTGGTCACTGTAGAGAGTGAAGATTGCAGTGCTGGTTAAATAAGCTTGGCATGACAAGTGTAATTGAAACGGTGGGATGGGAATCTCTTTGTGAAGTGTTTACAGATTAACACATTGGAGATCAAATCAATTCGTTTATGATTGCTAATTAGCACAAATCAACTTTGTTATGGACTATGCAGCATATAGAGGACATAAAGATCTTGATATATGCTAGCTACTGCTTTGTATTATAGTCTAAGTGACTACTGATACATAATAATGTGATTTAATTCTGGTCACTAAAATAATCTAGCATCACATGCTCATGTACATTACCTGCATCATTCCCAGCTCAAATCTTTCTTTACGTACTAGTAAATAAATAATTGTTATTACAACAACAACAAAAAAAATACCCTGAAGTTGTCTGGCCACATCCTGTGTCCAAATCTAACACAATCACCAAAACAAACAACATTTCAACTGCTAGACCGCTAAGACCATTGACAACCAACCCCACAGCCAGATAGATACCAGACAAGCACCGCCCATTTCCTGGCAAATGCAGCAACTACTCGGAACTCAACTACAGAGGGAAGAGAAGTCTTACAAAACAAGGTACAAAAAAAATCCCGCCTCATGAATGCTTTCATGTAACGTGCCATCTCCTCCTCTCACCTTACTGTCACAGCACGACTAAGAGGACCGGGGAACAAGGATTTACACAAACACTAATACAGTGCACACTCGTATACTTCAGCAACACCAACTCAGAGCTCAAGAACGGCAGAATTTGACACTGGTGCATGTTTCTGATGGCAGTTTGGCAATACCTGATAGCACATATCTCCTTACCAACCTGGAGTGGTCGTCTTTCAATAGCCTGGAATTGTTTGGGTCCGGAACATAGAACTTGACACCGTAATGGTACTGCCATGGCTCTTCCAGGACCTCACGCTCTAGTGTATATAACAATAATAATAATGGTCGACCCTACATAGAGAGTACTACCACACTTTTAATAATAATAATAATAATAATAACAATAAAATGGTCGACCCTACATAGAGAGTACTACCACACTTTTAATAATAATAATAATAATAATAACAATAATCTTTTCAGAGTCTCCTTTCAAGCAACACTACATTAGAACTGGGTAGTTACTGAGAATATTGACATCATAAGTTACAATAACAGCCAAGGACATTCCTCAGGAGTAGCTTGGATGTGAATATCATTAGGATGCAGATTCCAGTGACTCCTTTTTGAGGAACTAAACTTTTAACCTTACTCTGGAAAAGTTGTTACATCAAAGAGAATTGTGGCCAGTTGGAAAGAAATCTTGGTATAATAATAAATCACCATGGCAACATTAAGCTGAGGAGTAGCGAGCTGACAACCATACCCTAACTTGGCCATCATGAGGTCAGTAGTTGACTGAGCACTGTGGAACTTACTAGAAAATTTGACCAGAGTTGTTGGATGTTTTTCTTTCCCTTTTTGTTAGATCATTAATCTGAAAGACATGATCCTTACGTCAGAACCCTGGACTGACGCTGGCTTGCAAAAATACGATATTATTATTAAAGTGAACAGCAAACATGTCTGTCTCAAACATCGTAAATCAGTCACGGGGTCAAAGTCAGGTCAAAGTGTGTCAGCAACAGCAGCAAAATGGATTCCAATCATTTATCAATCATTTGTAAAAAAAACAAACAAAAAAAAACAACAAAAAAACAACCCTAAACTTGTCAATCCATTTAAACAACAAGGGTGAGCTCCACATGACTACAAACTCAAATCATTCCCTGTAATATAATTTCTTTACCACACTCAAATAATTCAGTCTTGTATTCTCACAAACAGTTTGCCTAAACGATTAAGGGATCAAAGGCAGACATTAAATCCACACACACACACACACAGCATGGAGAATACTAGAATACTAGAACACTCAAGGCAGCTCAGACAAGGCAGCTGTCAACAATGCAAGATGGCAGAAGACAACCAATGGCAGTGTGATCACACACACTTACACTTTACTTCAAACATCTGCACTTATATCTAATAACACCTCCTAATGACACTATTGGTCTAAACAGAAGCTACTAAAATGGAGGGTCATTTCTAAAATAGTCTGCAACTACACATTTACCAACCTTTCAAGTAAAAATCTAAAAATAAAGACTTACACCAGTTTTTACCTCGTACATTGAGCTATTCAGCCCTCCAGCCTCTAGACTCAGGTGCTGAATTAAGAAAGTTGTTTATTTAATGCACGGTACACATGCTATGCATACTTGTGCATTCCAAACTAAAAGCCTCCCTCCCAGGCAACTTTCACTCACCAGCAGCAGAATACTGAGCTCGAAGTTGCTTTTTTGGAACCAAAAATATCTGTGTGAAAAAAAAAAAAAAAAAAAAAGATAGAAAAGAGAGAAATTTTGCGTAAGATACACTGCTATTACCCTTGGGATATAACAATCATTCATTACTTATTGCAAATCAATTGTCCAAATAATAGTGTTTGAAAAGTTGGTTTATAGAGGCAATATAAATCATACCACACCTTCTGGCGGAGGTGATGATCTTGACCCTGGTGCTCCCTCACGTAGTCGTCATAAAAAAACACTGAGAAAAAATCCAACTCTAAGGTTTGGGTCTCCATGTGTGCAGGGTCTACCACAGCCTCAGTGGCTGGTTTCCGCTACAGATGAGAATATAAGAATGAGTATGGACATGGAGATTAAATAAGGACACCATTTGCTATTAAATATTTGACACCATGATCCAATAGTTAGTCATAATTTGTTATCTTACAGTAAAGTCTCCATTCTTAAAGAATAACTCTCAGCTAAAGTTTTTAAAAACTTACTCCTCCATCTAAATCCAGGTTTCTTCCATCCAGCAAAAAGACTTTCAATTTCTGCGAACCTTTAGAGCTTTTTTTTGCTTTCTTTGGAGCTATTCTTTGTCTAGTATTCTCCTGCACATCTTTAGATATAGGCGACGCCGGTGAAATGGGTTCTACAGCATCTTCACAATTCTTGGAATCTTCTAGGCTCTTTACACCATCCTCCGGTACGCTAGCAGCATCACCAGCTTTAGCTTCATCCGGAGTTTCTACAGCCTCAACCTCATTTGGAGAGACAGCTCCATTCACCTCCGCTTTGTCATCAGCCCATGCACTTTCCCCAGCTATTTCCACGTCCGCCATGGCTGCAGGTACAACCGCCTATAAGTTACGTCCTTTGGTGTGTTAGAAATTCAGAATTCTAACTTACGCTTGCTAAGGCTGTAGCTATTTACTAAAGAATGTTCAATGGCATTTCATTATGTCACGCCCTTTTAAATGGTATCACTGTTGTTTGACGCGAAGTACCGCGAAATATGAAGTTATAGCGATTCCTTACCAGACCAACAATAATGACGAGATCAAATTCAGTGGTTGAAATACATTCAGTCACATGTATATAAATATTTATTAGATCAACAGCTCAGACTGATCCAACAAGAGTTATTGCCACTCCACCTACCTAGCCCTCACTGTGAGTAATTTTTTTTTCCAGAGTAATTTTCCCCCCCAGAGTATTAGATGAGATAGCTGAGGGATATGACCACAAGTCCAACAAGAGGATTTGCTTATGTAAGACGTATTGCTTGTATTTAGTACGGGGTGATATCTTGACTGGCTAGATACCAGAGGTGTTCAGCTAGTAAGTCTATGGTGGTCCTCTGTATGCAGTCAATTAAGAAAGTACAATTAGAGCCTCAGCCACTGTTGATTTATAATATTTCTATGCCAGGACATTTTTGAAGGTTGTGATAATAATAGACTTAGGTCAGCTGTGAGTGTGTAAATATTAATTATTGAGGACAGTTAGCTATGCCAGTGGAGTAGATTTAAGGGCAAAATTAGGCAAAATTGTTAAGAACCAGACAAAAGCATAAAGTATGAATCTACTCTTTTAAAAATATCATGCTCCAAAGCAAAAAAAAAAAATATATATATATATAATAATAATAATAATAATAATAATAAATAAATAAACAAAATATTATAGTGATATTAAATGCTGTTTTCTTGCTTATACCATTACATGAAAAAGTCATGTCAAATCCAGAGAAGGCATGAAAACAGGCAGTACCCCAGGATATTACCCTGTCCTTTGATGCTTATGGAAATTACACATGGATTAATGATATTGTCAACCAATTCCAAATGCTACCCATAATTACAGATCAGGATATTGATGTTGCATATGAATATGATCAAAGTAAGTACAACTCTACAGGAAATATACCCAATTATAACGTTCAGTAACACGATTTTATATAGATGGCCAATGGATCATGCTTACAATAAATGTTCAGGTGTAGATTGTTGATAAATAATGTGACAGGTGCAGTCCATAAAACAACAAAAAATAACAACAACAACAATATCATAGCTAGGTGTATATCACACACACATACACAGACGAAAAAGAAGATGCAAACTTACTACACAAAAGTCAGCAGCTTACAGTGGCTTGATAATATGATACAGGACTATAAACCAGTGGCTTGGTATGCTACTCTATAAACCAGTATAGTAAACCAACTTACCACTTGGATGAATAATTACATGTGCCTTATTTGTGGTTAGTGTTTGTAAATAACCCCAAACTCCACACATTTTATTTGGAGCTGACAATGCCTGCTAAAAGTGTCCAGCCAGTAATCGTACTTTACCTAATTGCATTGTAGCTGGAGTGGACATAACGTCCTTGGTAAGGTATGGTATTTTTTAAAAATCACTTATTTCAACCACAGCTAACCGTTTGCAGATTTGCGCTTGCGCAGAAATCAACCGCTCACTATAAAATCTATTGTGCCACATCCTGTACCATTACTACAATTGCTCCTCCAGAGTGCAGCTGAACGCAGTTTCTTCGGAGATTTAGAGATCCGAGAGAAAGCGAGGTTGCGGCGCACGGCGGAGTTGGTTTCTAGGCCGTTTTGTAATTTTATCAGCGAAGTAATTGGAGCGGAAGCCACCAAATGAATACTATCGCGGAAAGGTCAGTGTATATAGTTAAAGTCATTTAGACCTAGCAAATTGCAAATCTCGATGCAATCATGATTTTGATTAATACACTCGTTATGGTATTATTACTTGTAGGATGACACTTCAAATGCAGCAAGAAATGGATTTCGGTACCTTCCCAGAATCTAGCCTGCTCGGAGTGCAGCACTATCTGAAGGATATTGAATTACCCACTCCACCACTGAGCCCTGAAGATAAAGTCTCAACAGATTTAGACACTTCTGCTCCACTCCTTCCTGAGCTTCCTCCTATGGACAACAATGCAGAATTAGACTTGGATGCAGTTTTCAACATGGCAGGTTTAGACCCAGAGGAGGACTTCAACTTGACCTTTTATGGTAGCCCTGCCTTGGACCCTGTCAGTCAAGACTTATGTTCCATTTTGGATGACAAAGCAGTGTTACAAGATTGCATGTGGGGTTCGTCAGTGTATGAACCCAGGAATATTGCGAGTACAAGCACTGATCCAGAGATCTACACTCCTGCCCCGTCCCCTCCAGCAGAAATAAAGCAAACAGCAGGCGATGAAGCTGATGACAGTTGCAGTGAGGGATTCTCCAGTGACCCCAGTTCTCAAGAGAGAGACATAAGCCCCCAGGTATTCACCTATGGCGCGGCTGCCATGCTAATGGATCCCAACCACAGACAGGTGCAGCCGATGCAACTGCAGGAAGAACAGCAGCAAAGAGAGCATGAAGCTAGAGTTACCAGGAAGAAGGAGAGAGAAGAGAGGAGGTCAATAGCAAGCAAGCGAACAGTTCTGATGGGCATTAATGGAAGAAGGCCTGCTTCTGCAGATTCTGGATCAGGTAAGAAGTTCTGTTGTAATTCACATAACCAATATTACTGTTGATAATATCTTGCTATTGTAGAAGAAGATATTGATGTGGAGGAGATTGACGTAGTAACTGTTTCTGACAAACCTGTGGGAGCTAGACTAAACCTCAATCCTAAGAAAAGAGTGACTGTGTCCCAGTCAGCACCATGTTCCAGACAATCTTCCCCAGCAGCGATGCTGACCACTTACCAATCTATGAAGAGGCGGCGAAACCACACCAAACGTGCACATCGGCTCAGTTCTGCCGGTTCCATAGGAGATGGGATGGAGTCTGACGAGGAACAGAAGAGAGCCTCGCATAACATATTGGAGAGGAAGAGGCGCAATGATTTGAAGAAAAGCTACCAGGCATTAAGAAATAATATCCCAGAACTTGAAGAGAACCAACGTGCACCAAAAGTAACCATCTTGAGAAAGGCCACAGAATTCATTAGCGAGATGACTCTCAAAAATGACAACCTTAACAGAAAATATGAGCAAGAGAAAAGAAGAGAGTTGCACCTGCTACAGAAACTTGCCTTGCTGAAATCTCTGTTGAAAGCCTGACATGGAGTGTCACCAATCAATCTAGAAGTCAATTCAATAACTTCATTTAAGACTATTTGTCCTTACCAATTTTATGAGTTAATTTTTATTTGGAACTATTCTTCCCTGAACTTATTAAACCTTATATTACAAGTGTAATCACTTTTCAATTTAATTATGTACCAATTACATGAACAATATCTATTAAAAAACAAAACAAAACAACTTCAGTGATTTAATTGAGTGGGCTTTATAAATTATAAGTTAGTATTAAATATACCAAGTACAGAAAGTAAAACATTCACAGCTAGCATCAAATGTTTTTCAAATCAGTTTCAGGTGTGGAGATATATGATGTGTATTTTTAGTAAGAAAAATCATCCTGTCCATGATTCTACAAGAACAAACATATATTAGTTATAAATAAAACTGCACAGAAATAGAAGAATTATTTTTAGCATAGCCAAACCCTGGCCTCTAATGAAGTTTTTCTGACACTTCAATTGAAGTGATAATACTGCAAATATGCAGACTAATGAGATGTCAACAGGGGAGGGTTATAAAAAAGGTCACTCTAGCACAAGTGGATAACACTAACCCACTATTCAAACAGTCCAAGATTATTATTATTACACAGCATATTTACACAGTAACAAAACCAGCACCACTCTTATTATTTTCTTGTGATACCCAAGTAAATTTGCTGCTGGATCTCCACAAAGTGGCCAAGTCTGCAGCCATTAGAGGGAATGGGCAGCCACAACTGGTAAGTGGCTCCTCCCAGAGGTATTTACATCACCTACAAACATCTGAGCTCACCAAACCTTATCAAGTTCTAGGGTTTCCTTTGGCAACACCTACTACCCAATAACTGAATAGCTGGGAGAGACCTCAAGAGACTTAGTCTCAAATATAAAACCAAGTTTGGGTTTCCAAAGGCAAAGGGCCTGATTTGAGAGGAAGGAATGTCCAGACACTTTTTTTTTTTTTTTAAACCAAACCCATCTATACTTTCCTTACAAAAAAATAAAAAAATTAATAAATGCTCTGGGGTAAAGTGGGGGAATCCCTTACCAATACTAGATCCAATACCAGAAGTAGTTAGACTATCAAATCCTGATAAGGAGCTCTATGGTTAAGGTCGTAAATAGTCTATTCTAACTAAAAAAAAAATTAGTCTGCCAATAAAAGGGCTCTCACTATTGCATATCAGTGTATCCCCATACTGAGCTTGTAAAGAATAATTAATTAAATTAAACATTACCCCCCACTGATGTATTACATACACCCACACACTTAGGTATCTATATATATATACTCCATGTGCCAATAAACAGTGCAAGGCAGAACTCCAAGTTGTCTGCTATTCAAGACTATCATCTTTGGAGACTAGATCTAAAAGGGAAGTGGTGATGCTTGTTAGCATGCAGAATGTACACCTGTGGAAAAACATAAAGCAAAAACAAGAAACAAATGTAACTAAATCACTCGTGAGTGACCAGCTCAACTGCTTGGACTTCTAACTCAAATGCAATCATTCGTCACCTCTCTCTCTCTCTTTATATACACATAATATAAATACAGAAAAGTGAATAGACTATTAATATCACAAGGTCCCCTTTATAATCACACCGATAAATTGGGGGAGGGGAGGGGGAGGAAAGCCTTTGCCATAAAGTGCATACCAAATTGATATATGGGAGGAGGAAAGGGTGGAGAAGGAATGTATGACAGAACCCCTCCCCCCCCACCAATAGGATTTTGTAGTCATCAAACAAGAAAAAAAAAACACTCAATAATAAAAGTGAAAATTACACACACACACACACACACACACACACACACAGATGAGCCAGAAGTCCTAGCAGCTGGCTAAACCCCACAGGGTGAGGTGCACAAGTGATGATGATGCTTCATAGTAGCCATGAATGACTTCAAAAATTTACAAATGGGATGTCTTAATAAACACCTTCTAGCCATCCACACTGAGCCATCTTGGATAACTGACCCACAGCACGCATGGCTAAGGAGGACAACAGCTTCATTAACAGGGGCTTCTATAAAAACTGATAAAGGAAAATAAATTAAGGTAATTGTGCTTAGAACAAGACAAGTCTTTTCACCAACACAGGTTAGACAATGTTACACTCCATACAATGCTAATGGAAATATACTCATGTACATACATGTTTAAGTTACAACATGTTCCCAGGTTTCTTCTATTTATTCCTCATAAATCTGGTGACTTTATGAGTCCACTTCAAACAAAGAAACTGAGCAAATTAGGACTCAAGTTTAACACACATACACACAGAGTCAAAGTTCAAGCCAAAATTTCTGTCCTACTTTCAGCATCTTATTGCCACTTGCATTCAAAATAATCTGGTACTAAATAATTCAAAAGAACCAATTGACCCCACAAACCTAGAACCCCCTCTGACCTGACCAGTTTACCCACCTGGGTTGTTTTAGGGACACCTCCAGCTAGAAAACAAGAAACTTCAGATAAGAACAGCAGTTCCTGGCTCAACTTGCCAACCTTAAATTTGGCCTGTAATTCCACAAACAGTAAACTTCATGCTCTTACAATCATATCAGGTAAAATAGAGAAAAGGAAACTCAAAATATTAATGTTACTACATAGCCACTTATAAATATCCTCCGCCCTTTCCCCTGCACTAAATCAGTCTATAGAATAACTGCTGTCCGTTCAGTCAACACATGGTAGTAATTTATATAGTGTGTATGGAAGTCTTACTACAACATGGGAAATATTACCTATCCGTTAGGTGGTGACATGCATTCTAACATGTAACACTATAATGGCATGCCGTGTGGTTCTGTGAATGCCATACAAACAAATTCCTGAAGCTATGGAAAAATAAATGGATAAGGAGCAACCATCCAACCTGAGCTTCAATTGACTCAGTAACAAGTTGATTCATGAGAAGGGGGGGAGGGGAGGGGAGGGGCTGCACTCGCTACATCCATTACCTTCAATTCGTACAGGATGTCTCGCTTGTAAATAGGTGGGTAAAGGGTAATGGGATGAAAAGGAGAGAACTTGTTGAATAATGAAACTATGGTGGTGCATCAATCCCAAAGGAGTGACTACACATACAATTTAGGGCGTGCATATCAGGAGTTGAAAGGCTTGGAAGTCTTAATTTTAAATTAATTGATAATTCTCTCTCTCTCATTTTTTAGTCTGGCTTTACAGCTTCGTCACTTGCAGAGATATAAATTAAGCCATCTAATGAAGACTTCAACAACACCCACATTTAAGGCACAATTTAAAGCTAAATGAATTAACACAATTATAATTATTTGCATTCCCTAAAAAAAAAGTTCAGTAATGCAAAATATACATCAGAAGACTCGGTGTTTAACAACTTTCCTGGCTACAACCAAAACTTCAACATGTATCACATTAGTACATAGTCCCTACAATTAGTACATAGTCCCTACAATTGGTCCAATACATCTTGCAATAATCAAATTACCAGAGCTTGTAAGTAAGTCTAGAAGGGGCAAAAACTTCCTTAGATTTTGGGAAGGGCAAAGAGAGAAATCATAAACACTATCTGTTGCATAAGAGACCCTTGAAATACTTAAATACATGCTAATTATACCACCCATTACAAAAGGATTTCTAGGGCAAACCAAAGGCTTTTCTAGGGGTGGATGACCCCCCACTGCCCTTCCCCACCCTTAGAGCCATTCACAAAGAAGTGCCTAATAAAATCATGAAGCGAATTTTAGAAAGGGAAGATTCAAATGAATTGGGGGTAATCCCCTTTACAAAATTGAATAATCCCACCAGCAAGATGCCAGGCGGCTGTTGCATGGTGGAAGAGGTAAGGATTCTCTTTCCTTTCCAGACAACCAACTCAGAGACTGCACAGATTCTTTTGTAAGGTTCCATCTTTCCCTCAGAACACATGCACAACTCACCCAACAATTTAATCTGATGCGAGATAACCAAGCTAATGCAATTACAACACAGAAACCCTACACAGATAATGGTTACAATTTTCTAAGCCCACTACAAGAGATACTATTTGAATTGAGCTACACTATATCACCTATAATACAGATAAATAATAGTTGTTTTTTTTTTTAAATTAAACAATTTCCCCGGTCATCAAAGTTGCGGGAAACCTCATCAACTGGCAGGCTGTCCGAAATATTTCAACTAAACTTCAATAATATTGCAGCTATATATGACATGCACACTCTCCACAGTAAAGTTAGTTACCACAGGGGGGGGGGAGGGGGAGGAGGAGGAAAAGTGTGAAATTGGTAAACCCCAACAACTTTTTAGGAAAGTTTTCAAACTTCCAATAGCAATGGTTAATAATACGCATATTTGAAGAATTGGCATTTTTTGGGCACCCCTTGGTCCCACACTGTCCGAATAAACAAAGTTTGACTGTATAATAGATAAACCAATAATCTAAAATTGCATGCAGTACAGAGAAAAAAAAGCAAAAAAAAAAAAGCAAAGCAAAAAAAAAAAGCAGCTGCTACTTCTATACTACATTTTTTCAAGTGTAGCTCAGTAACCGCAGGCAGCCTAAAATACATGTATATAAACATCCCAGGATGACGGGTATCAATAAACAACAACAAAAACAACAACAAAAACTACAACAACCCACAACACTATAATCATAATTGCATAAAGTGCAAGTAATAAATGAAGAATTCAGGGAAACAAAGAGTGATTGCATGAAAAGACTAGATATATACACACAGAGCCTTTATAGTGCTCACCTTCTCTATTAATTAAACTAATAGTATAAAACTCATGCTCCATGAAAGGACCCTATCACTGCGAAAAACAAACAAACAAACAAAAAACAAACAAAAAAAAAACAGTATGGGCCACCACTTACTACCCATCACCAGCTAATATGAAAGGCTATAGTACGCTATAGACAAATTTTGTTGCAAAGTGGGTATCAAGAATTACTGATACAGTCTAATCATCGTTACAGTTAACGCATAGGGAGTTACCTCTCATTAGTCTGAGACAAATCCTTCAGACCTCCTCCATCTAACCTACAATTACTGGGCTACAGATTCTGGTCAAATTCAAGCAGAAACAATAAATTACTCACCAATGTTTTAATTAGTCAATTATTCAACAAACCAACTATAAAGCAATGAGTTTGGTACATGTCCAAGTGGAAGAAGTAGCAAAAACCACAGAAACTTAAACAAACATACCAGTAAAATGAAAGTCGGCCTATCAGTCTAAGTAAATGGAAAATTTAAAAATAGAGGGATTTATACACAAGATGTGATGAACATGTATAAACACTGGCTCTTATCTCAATTTATTCAACACTAGGTATTAAAACTTCCACCAGCTAGTGCTAGTTAATCCAGCATGTCAGGTGAGCTCACCACCTCCACCACACAGGGGGATAAGGGAGGGCAAAGGTTACAGCCACAGTTGGTGGTCACACTGGCCTGATGAAAGGCTGCTAACTAGAAGGTGGGTTGGTCTTATTCAAATCTGAGTTGGGCCTGACTAGAACCATTAGCCACAATTCATAAATCTAATTACAGCAATGATTAATTACATGGCACATGTAGTAATAGTACCAGTGGTGAAGGGAATGGTCTAGCTATTGCAATTAACTTTTTTTAAATTTTTTTTTTTACAGATGTAGCTACACCTTCCAATTTCTATAGTTATCAACAGAGCTTGTTTAATAATTGTTGCCTTAGCTTTTACAATAAGCTGTTGTTGTTTGTTTTTAATTTCATAGCATAGGAGCAAGATATTTTAGCCTATAATATTGCCATTATGTATTAGGGTCAGACAGACAGGACAACTACTAACATTCTCCACATGCACGCTGAGGGATATATATACTTGTACATTAGCATATGTGATCGAGTAATTATATTGACAACCTTTTGGTAATGTATTTTGGGCTTTCCAAAGCACGCTAGCCTTGGGGCAGATATAAATACTTGAGATTTTGTCCACCACATACCAACGTATTGTGGACCATGAGAGCCACTGAAAGACTCCCCCTCTTCTTCAGCGCCATAAAGGCAAGTACACTACTTCTACTTCAGCATCCTGGCAGCGTGCCACTAAACACAACACTTGGGTTTCAAGAACACTATATTGAATATCAAGTTTGCCGCCCCATCCTAAACTAGCCCACTAACTGATGGTTACCATCTAAGATGACTTTATCCCCACAACCGAATACTGAGTAGTCAAGAGTCCTGCCTGGTTCATCAAATAATTCCAGGAAGCTGGCCTAATACTTTCTTTTGTTCAATATGCCATGACACTGTCAGGGAAGGAAGTTAAAATATACATGCAATGGCACAGCCATAAACATTGCTTTACCACACAATGAGCACCCAGTCAGTTTTATCACTAACCACATCAGGATGCAGGTAACTAGACTGCCAGATAAAGGGTCAGTCTGAATTAGCTCAATAAGTGGCGAAGGTCTCTCTGGCGTATAAACGTAACTTACCTACATGGGTACATGGAGAGAAGAGACACGAGCAAGCATGTCACACAATACACTGCTACCAACTGAGAGTGTGTGGCCTACCTTTGTGCTGCTGTTCTATGCAATGCTTCATCAGTGGACCCATGGGTTATACTGATAATATTTATAAGCTCTTTGTGAACTGTTGAGCTTACAGGACCTATACCTGCTACCACACATATACGGTTCTTTAGAACTTGGTGCAGAGGTATAAATACCAGTGACAAATGTAGTTAAATTTAGCATCATTGATATTTTACCATACAAGGCAAGTATCCACAGGAGCATAAGCTGGCACTAAAACAGTGAGAGATTTGCTACTGAGTTAAATGTACTGGGGGCATAAGCTGATACTAAAGAAGTGAAAGACGCATTACCGAGCAAGGTGCACTGGGGGCATAAGCTGACACTAATGCATCCAGAGACTCGTTTTATTAAATTAGATGCAGTGTGAGTGGACCCATCATGTTTGGATGGTGCACAGTAGTGGCTTGAAGCTATAGTCACAGAAATATAGCACCACTGCATAGTCTTCAGTCATGAATAGAATCAATGCTTGATGATAGACACTAACCCACTGCATCATATAACAGGCAAACACAAACACACACACACACACACACACAGCAGCTGGTGCTCCCCAAAAGGAGCATGAGCCTTGGTAAAGGAGACTGCCCACCATGGCCACCATGGCCACATATCACCACATACTACAGATATTGTAGATACTACACCACAGGCTTGGGGACTAAAGATGCATCACCACGACTACAAGCTGGTAAGGTCACACACTACAACTGCAGTAAGAGGTGAGTGGGTGGGGCTGGCCAAGAGAATGAAATCTTACCAACTGGGAAACTAATCACCTGCTTATTCAGGTAATAACTGAGTGTGAAAGCTACTTGGTGATACAGCTACATGATGCTTTCCTCTTCCCTAGACCAGGTTGATAATGTTAAAAGCTTATTGCCCTGGCTCTTAAAACCCAGTTTCCACATACTCAACAAGTTTCAAATTGGCAACCTATCTCAGGCACCTGCTTCAAATTCAAATTATCAGTGCCTACTTGACACCTTAAATAATTTTCTATCACTTAATTATATCACTACAGTAAGTAGCATGGATGACCAATACCAAACCAATAATGAAACTGTCGCCAATAAACTGATTAATAATAGACCAATATATTTGGTGAGTGAGACACTATACAGGGATAACGAATTGGTGTGTATGAGTAATAGCACGGGTAACCGTGCTATTCGGGATTAATAGCACAAGTTACTTGATTGAAATAGTACGAGGCGAATATTTCAATTGCTTTACAAGTGCTATTGATCCCAGGTTACCCGTGCTATCACTCGCTAATACTAGGCCAGCTTTTAAAAAGTCATTTGCAATTGTAGCTATTATATCGTTCACTCACTATCTCCTTCCGCTGGAACTTTCTTTTCAACGTGGGGCTCCTCCTAATCTGTTGTAAAACATTCCGTCTAATATGGGTAGAGGTTCTGTGGTAAAGAAGTACATTGTCTCCAACTAAAAACTACTCGAACTGTACGTTTCCAAGGTTAACACTGCACGCGTGCGCACTTACCCGTACTATTTCACTTAGTTACCGAGGTATTTCAATTAGTTACGCGCTATTTCACTTTCCCCGTGCAATTTCAATTGAACAGCGATTTTCCCCATACATTTTTGAATGGGCAACTTACGCACCGTACTATTAATATATATATACACATGTGATGTACTACGTGTGACATACGTATGTCATTTTTGTACTTGGACTCTTACGTTTTAGTGTCCGCTAGGTGGGCTCCCCTGTCCCAAACTTCACAAAACAGAATCCTCTGGTTTATTAATCTTTACCTATTTATCCAAGGCAATTGAATTGTTTACAGCTTTAAATTCTTTTGCAGGTGTGTAGTTATAAATGAACTGAAGTTCATTTTCTATTAGAATTAGTGGCGGTGGTAAGTTAATGCGTTATTTGTCATAGTCGTACGCAACACTCTTGTCGGTCTTACTTGAAAATTCATTGTCCAGTAGTCTAATCATGAAGGTAAGTCTTGTCTGTATGTCCAGTGAACAAGTGTGTATAAAGTGTTGTGAGTTAGAGCTACTGCCTAACTGGAGAACTGCTTTTTGTAGCTGGAGGTTAAAATTAATCATTATAACAATAATACTGTAGTTTTTTATGTAACCTAACAGGGAGGCTCCCAGCCTGCCATTTTGTGCTCAAACACACCACTAGTACTATTGTACTTGTAGCATTCAACTCCCTTCTATCATGTTTCTTTTTTTTTGACCTTAGAGTCTCAAACATAATAATGTGTGTATGTATGTATATATGTATGTATGTATGTATGTATGCTCAAGAGCTGCATCAAAACTACCACATACAGAATTTACTATCAACCAACCAACCCTTACCAAGTTAGGAATTTAGGCAAGAGCTAATAACCAGAACATCTCTAGGCGGCAAATAAGTTCTCACACAATGCACAAACACAGCTATTTGGCGCCACCTATCTCCCTCTAACTACAACTCACCGGGTTTGTACCCTCCCAACCAATAGACCCTGGTTAGAACTGCACAGCAGCTGGCTTCTCAGAACCCAGTAAAGTACAGCTGCAACTATGTAGCTTTAGTGACTGCATGGGAAGGGGGGGGGGGGGGGGGTCTCAGCTAAGGTGATATATCACTACTCTCACCCCAGGGTTTTTCATTCTTCCCTCCACTCTCTCTCTCTTAAACACACCACCCACTGCACACACACTATCAGCACATAATAAAATCTGGAAGTTGATCTGCCAATACACCCAACAAATATAGTGTAATTATAAGGTACCCCCCCAATCTGGATTATTAGTTTTAATTATTATTTTTAATAAAGCATGTTTCTGCACATCACACTTGCTGACTGCCAAGTAGCAAACAACGGAATTCGAACTATTAAGGGTGGCCGCACATAGCAACGCGCACCGCCTGTAGATCCGGACATTAATTTATTTCCCGCCAATACCCCACCATTTGATAATACGCGAGCAGAAACTATCGCGCAGTAGTAGCAGAAGTATACTTTGGAAGTTGTAGTATTTTAGTTTGTTGTCTCACATCCGTTTACAGTAACTCTCCATACGTCGTCTGAGCTCACGCAGCAAGGTGCACCAGGCTGCCTCTCCTCCTGTAGCCGTTCTCTGGACTCTGCGCACCTGAACTCAAGCGGATGGATACACCAGGCTCGATTTCTGCGGAGCGAAGACTTCCCAAGCTGCGCAGATCTAATACCTTCACCTATGGCTATCTCCAATAAACTGCTCTCTCTTGTTATTGATGTTTGTTTACTCTTGATATAGGTGGGCTCTTTTTAGAACCAACACAAACTAATTGAAAAAAAAAATTGCTCGTGTACTCGTAGTACGAGATATGGGGGTGGGGCTATTTCTTAAAAATTGCGAGTGGAATGAAAGTTCCAAATTTTGTAACAGTTTTTCTTGGAATCTAATAATGAGAACAGCACAAAAATTTTATACACGGGTAAACAAAAAAAATGAACTGCACCACAACGAGAATTTTTCAATATCTTATAAATAGAAAAAATTGCGAATATATCATAAAGTAATATTGAAATGGATAAAAACTCGTTGTCTTGCAGTAGAGTATCGGCTCGGCTAGTAGTGCACCAAATTGCGGAGCTCCAACTTACCGCACCGCTCCAAAAAAGTGCTACAAAGTTTTATAACCAGGCCCCGATATTTCCTGATATTTCCTCCAGATTCGCTCTAAAATTAGTGAGCGGCTCCTTCGGCATGTACTGTGTCCTTGTGTTGTAGTAGAGAAGCCCATGTAAGTATACAATAGTAGTAACCGTGCATAGCAACCATCAACAAAAAATTGCGTAGGCGGTGTGCGGCCACCCTTAATAGCAAACCTACTTCTCTAATATTAGCTGTATTGTACAATAGATCAAACAGCTCAGTTAGCTCGAGAAAAATAACAAAGTATGAGAACAGTACAATACATGCTAGCTGCTTGCTGCAGTGTGAGAGTGTTACAGTATTCAGTTTGTCTGTCAAGTCAGTCAGTCAGTCAGTCATCCTATCACGCAACAAAAAGCGGATCTAGTAGATGGCAGCTTACCGAAGATTGAAAAGAGCATCAAAATGTTGCACTGGAATTTCAAGTTCCTTTATGTGCCAGAATTTTTAGTTTTGACTTAGAAGCTAGTTATTGTTAGGCCATACATTCTCAAGTGATTTTAGGTAACGCCTCCTATTGTCACACCATACTCACGTGAGTAAATAATTTCTTTGCTGCCCACGATAGTTTTGCATTACATTATTCTCAGTGGTTTACCGGAGGTTTCCCATTGAAACTACTGGTGAGGTGAGTGTCACTTGTATGTCTTACGAAGACAGCGTTAACGTCTACCATCTCATTGCATGAGTTGCATATCAACTTGATCAAGCTTTAGACTTGCATGGGCTACATACTGGCATATTCATATTGATACCTCTCCGTCTTTGTAATAGCTAGCTAGTGTGCAGTAACACTGAGGGTTTGCACCCTTGGCGTTTCATTATTGGAGTTATTATAATAATCCCAAAAAGATGGGTGTGAATGAACATCGTACTACTCCAAAGACTATACATGAAGCAGCTCTAACCAAATTTGGACTCAAGGGTCTACTTCATTCCTTTTACTCATTTACACTTTTTCTTTTAATACTAATATATCCCACCTTACCAGCCCGCCCACTGACATCACATGACCAGCTTGCTTGCTGTGCCCATGAAAGGATACCTGTTCAGATACCCATCTGGCTGGCATTCCAAACTGAAAAATCAGCAGCCACAAGCCAGGACTCTGTGGGCTATACCCACTCCTATCAGATTGGAGGACATGAAGTGGCAATATTACCAGCTAGTCTCACAAGCCAGACCCTAACACTCCATGTAAGGGTGGTCTGGGGAAATTCAGTACATGAAGTTGTTCCGCCAGTGTCAGCATTTTTTCTAAGGCACGCATGATGACGGAAATTTACGATTCACAACTTGCAATGGTTTACGCGCGCTGTAATAAAATCCCAATGATTGATTGAGTTCCTTTGGCAATAAACATTCGCGCATTGTTATTAAAATACCCGGAGCAAGTGATGACGTATTATTGCGCATGTCCGCCACGATTTTCATGGCATAGTTGACACGAAACAGTCTAAGCAAATTTCACCAGACCCTCCTCCTTCCCTTTTTCAGCTCTTCGCGCGTGCTTATCTGTACGGTTGTGGGAGGGGGGTCTGGCTTGCGAGACTAATTACCAGCTTATAGGGATCCACAATCTTTCATAATTATAATTAGTTAATTAATTTTTCTACAATATAAAAAATTATCATCAGGAATTCATATCAAGGTAGGGGCACCCTCAAATTCTCCTCAAGAATTTTCAAAGCTAATGAAGTATAATAGGTAAAGTTGAATTTTTGACCAAACACTGATCCAGAGGTGAGTATATACACTTTCATATAGGCTCGATCAAAGTAGAGTGTGTTTAAAAATGGGTGTGGCTAAGTACTGCAGTGTTTCCCACTCCAAGTGAAAAATCCTGTATGACACCAGGATTATAAATTTTTAAAGGTGAATTGGAGTGCATGCCAACACAATCAAAATCACCAGAGTGCACTATTACATAACCAGGCCTCCCTTCACACCATGTCATTAAAACCACATTAGTATAGTCACAAGCCTCAAGTCTTGCACAATACACACCATAAAAGTGACCTTACAAATTTCCAGACTGCATGCAGAGAGTCAGGTCCTTTCTCTTCAAGCTCAACTACACAGCTTACAGCTTTCTCTTCCAATGGCAGAGCACACATTTTGTGAATAATTGAAGCAGAGGCCAAAATTAAACCAAACATTCAAAGCAAATTTCACATGGTCAAGTATATTTACTAGATGGTAACAGTGAGTGTAGGTGCTGATAACAGTCCAGAAAGCTATCTGTTAAGTACTTAAAATGAAGAGATAGGTTTAAATTGAGCAGTTCAGACCACATCAGAATATTTTATTTTTTGCTCTTACAACTATAAATCCCACTTGGCTAGTGGGTACTTTAAAGCTAATGCAAAATTTAAATCTGTTCACCAAATTGGTGGGAAGTCTATAAATTTTCAGTGCAAAAAAATTAAAAAAAATAAAATAAAAATGTGCACTGATATGTACAGATAAGCTGAATAAAGAATTTTCAAAAGTATCATGCTGACCACACCGACTGCCCTGCCCATCTCTCTTGCAGTCTAGCCTGTAAACAGATAACAGTTGGCAACAAGTGGTAAAGAGAGTCTTTGCTAATCCACTCAATCACTCTTACAAACACTTCTTCATTTAACTTCCAACTACACTGACCCTCCATCTATCTCGGCACTATACTTTAGGTAATTCTAAGCAGCACCTTGGGTATTTTTATCCTTGCCATTAACATTAGTCAACAAACTTGTCTGTTTAAATATCACCAAATTAATACCTCTTCAAGCAAACAACACACACTTCAAGTGTAAAGCCACAAATGAATAGGATGGAGAGAACCCAATTCACCCACAACTCTTGGAATACAGAGTGCACATTGTATTAAAGAGGAAATTGAGAGGCCAGAGCCTGCAGTTAATAGCTTAATCAGATTTCACCTGTGAGAGTAATCAATAGACTTCACTTGTTTGTACAATGTATAGAGGACCTCCTTTCATCCATTGCACCTATTTCCACTGGTCACTGGGAGAAGCAAACACAAAAGGACTGTGGTTGTCATTGACTAGGAACCAAGTGAGTTCTGGTGGAATAATGTCAAACCCAAAAAGAAAATACAAAAAAAAAAAAAGTTTTTTTTTTAAACTACGGGGGGGGGGGGGGGGTTGTTTTTTCCATGAAACTGAAGAAGAAAAACATTTTCAGGGGAGGTAGTGGAGGAGGGGCGGATGTAAGGCCTAATTATGGAAACAAACTGATGTAGCAAAAATGCTGTATATTCCATACATTCCTACATTGTAAGCTTCAGAAATTTATCTTATTCAGCACATAATAATAACGCATCAAAACGCCAAAGGTGCGAACCCTCAGCGCCTATACACTAAGCTAGCTATTAAAAAGCCTTTTCTCAGACCAAAATAGTTATTTGGCCATTCCTAAATAGGTAGCTTGTGAATAGTATGCATCTTCTAAGTGAGGCTAGACACGCAAGGGACACCCATGCGTAACTCCAATTCCAGCACTAGGTAAATTACTCAGCATAAATCAAAACTACCTCAGGAAGCAAGAAATCATTCGCTGACGTGATTACAATGTGACAATAGGGGCGCTACCCACAACACACACTACCTATGTGAAGCCGACTGCTTCAGGTTATTTAAAAAACGATGTACCATGCATGTGTGTGCTGAGGACAATAGAAAAGGAAAAAAAGAAAGTTGCATGGAAAATAAATTGGTATAAGCATTCATTTACATGAACCAATGAAGCACCAGGAGGTGCGAACCCTCAGCGTATGCCCATTTACACACAGACAGTTGCTACTTACGACGATACAAAGAAAGAAGCAAACAACAGAGCGAAGGGAACGCCTCTAGGTTAAAACAGATCAGCTCCGCAGTATATAACTCGACTCTAGCCTCCTTTACACGCATGAAGCGCGACAATTGCAACAGCAGTGCGTACAAGCCGGCCGGCCACTGTCTAGCTGCAATTTTCAGCTCACATAATTACAATGTGCGGTACCGGTAGCGCAATACAATGATCGTACGTACGGCTAAAATCGACTAGCTTTTTCTTGATAACTAAATCGAAACAAAAAATTCTAGCACATTAAAGGGATTTACTTTGCAAATTTCTCTATCTTTACATCGTTTCAGAGCCGGGAAGGCCGTCGTCTTTGAGATCTGTTGTTGAATGACACACACACACACACACACACAGACAAAGTGACTACTGTAACCCTCTCACGCATGCGCGCTGAGGGTTAAATATTCAACAACTGGTTGACACCAGGAAAATAACAGCTCTACATCCACATTTATTGCTTCATTTAATGCCCACTATCTTCACACTATTTTATACTGGGTGAGTAGAACACACAGCTGCCATTGTGGAGATTAGTCTTGCATAGCCAGACCCTTTACTGAACCGCTACACGGGGAAAGGGTGTGGTGACACTGAAGCACCTCATCAGTTTTTTACCATCAGAATCTGAAGGGTAAAATGTGGTCGGAAGTATCGATTGAATATCATTAATGCGGCCGCTAGTATTTATTAGTTTGTGCAGTAATCGCTGTGGTAGGAAACTAGCTGACCTCTGCAGCGAAAATGTCTGATAAGGTAGCTTGTCATACTCACATAACATTTATTGCACATTTTCAGCATACCATTATCCCATGCATTACAGTATTGTAATGCTAGCTGTCAACTCTCTAATCAAAACTTCTCTTTTTCTTGCCCGATCTGTTGCGTTTGAATCTGATCCCAGTTTTGGTGCAATTAGACTGGTCCTTTCAACATCCAACACACACACACAGAACTGACATCAACCATCTCCAAAGGTTTGCCCAGATACTAACTTTAAGCTTTGAAGCAACAAAACAATAAAAAAATAAAACAAAAAGGTATGAAAGCGGGTGGTGCAGAGTGAAAGTGGTGCGGCAGTTGTATATACTCATTTACTAATTGCATTCAATTAGAACTGATTCTAATCACCAGACCCTTTCCGCGCGTAGCAGTTTGGTAAAGGGTCTGGCTGCGCGAGACTATGTGGAGATTCAGTCACACTGAGCAGCATTTTGTTTTAACTAATCAATTGGTCAATTAGGAGTCACACTCCAGACTTTGTGGCTTCATAGCTTATACAACAGCTCCTGCCAGGGGTGGCTACTGCACAGTCAGTTTACACAAGTAAAGGAATAAGCCTGCAAATTAAGACCACAATGTTGGCACTAGAGCTAAGAGCCCACTTTTGTACCACAGAGCCTGAAACAGAGACTACAGCATGTTTCCTAAGTGGATGGCACATCACATTCAGGAGCACCAGATCCTCTGGCCCACCCTCCCACTTTGGCACTTGACTGGAATTCCACAAGAAGTGGTGGTGAATTAGTACTGTAAGTTAGATAATCACTGGTGCCCTGCACAGTGCAGTGATGGAAGAGCTAGACAGACAAAAAAACTTGGCACCCAGCAGAGTAAAAATGGTAAAGGGACATAAATAGTGAGCAAGTGTAAGCATTGAACAGAAAGAAGAAAAAACAAACAAACACATTTAGTAAAAGCTTCCTGACAAACAGCCAGTTATCCAATACTACCACACCCTTTACAGCCTGACTTGCTTTCCACACTGCTAATTGCACTACTACACTTCACTATTGATTCTTACCCCAAGTCAAGTCGTGGTCAATGTACTAGCTGTTGTAAATTAAGAATGCAATATCTTTATCCATTCTTATATGATTATTTACCAGTTGATTTAGTTATCATCTCCTGCACTTTTTCTTCCTGAGTTCCCCCCCCCCCCCCCCCCCCCCCCCCCCCTCTTTTCAGCTCTCTCTTTTTGAGTCATGGATTCCCTTCTCTCTTGTCTATACTTCTCTCCCTGCTTCTCACTTTCTGTCCCACTACCTGTGATTGTGGACTTACATGTAGGTAACCATCAACTTTAGTTGTCCTTTCCTCACCAATTTCACTCGCTCTTAGCTAATAGCAACCGTTTTTCTATTGCTCGAGTGTGGCGATGCTTTACCAACCCAGGTCAGCTAAGGAATTATTCATGAATACACACCATCATCATCATTACTGACAGATAAGTGTATTGTTTTGTTTAATGCAAAGGCACTTCAGGGAAGAAAAGGCTGAGAAATCAAACAAAGGAATCGAAAAATTGGTGAGCACTACAATAAAAAAAAAAAAAAATAAAATAAAATAAAAAAATGTGCTCCAATTATTGGTATATATTACATATACAAAATATAGTGTATATGTGTGCGTGCACATGGTATAATAGTAACACAAGTGATAAGAATATGAAATGATATTGACTTTAGGGCCAAAAAACAACAACAAAAAAACAAACCCCTATGATATAGACCTAAATACTTGAACTTTTGTGTACTTTGTCAACTACCAAGCAATACATAGCGAACTACTGTTGCTAAACCACACATTGGAGCTTCAAGAAGACTAGGTGCTAATAAAGAGGGCTGTAACTCATACTGAGTTCTCTTCCTAGTTCATTACTCATAATAATGTATGGTAAATATTGAAAGGTTATATTGAGACCATGAAGGGGGAGATGTGTGAAAGGTTCTTAAATTAAGGCAAATGTGCTATAGACGAAGAGTGACCAAGACATAGTTCAGGTAGCAATTGTCTCACAGTCGACTTATAAATATTTAACCTATTATAAACCAATAGGAGGGGGGGGGGGGGCACAATAAAAACTACACTGGTAAAAGAATTGAACAGATTCTTGAATAGTCTTTGGATGACTCAAAAATATAAATCCACACAAGGCTCAATGCAACAAAGAGTGTTTCAAGTCCACAGTGGCACTGTAGCTGCCATTGTATCTAGTTGTCTTGTGGACTGTCAAACATAACCACATGTGCACCTGACAACATCTAATTTGTTGTCTTACCACAGAATTAAAATGATAGCTAAAAGCAATTAGAGGAAAGTTTTTTTTTATACACTGCAATAACCTTGTAACCAAGAACTTGCTTCTGGAGTAAAATGTGCAGGTTTTTGGAAAATCCGCCTAAACTCGGCAAACATTTTTTTTCAGTATCTCCGCCGGGTTGTTGTTGTTGTTTTTTTCAAAAAAATGTTTATGGCAGAAATGGATAGACACCATTTAGCTCTAGCTTATGACGCAGTTGTAAGCTCTGGCGAGCTCTAGAACTCACGCTATGAGGCTAGAAACACTAGCCGGTTGGACTCGTGTACAAGCGTTGCTAAGAAATTATTGGCGGGCTTTTCACTAACAGAGGGGAAAAAAACTGTAGCTAACTAATTCACTTACTATTCTACGCCCCGTGACCTTAGCAACGCCTTTACGCGGCGTTTTAATAAGTTTAGCAAAAATACTGAAGTGTTGTAGTGGGTAGGATGAAGGCAGCTTGTGCTACAGCTTCCAAATTAGGAGGACGGCATCCCAAGGCCCCGTGTAACCTACTGATAGAATAAATTAGAAAACTTTAGATGCCGCGTTTAGGCGGATTTTCCCAAAACCGGTCACAAATGTATAACAAGAAAATTATGCTATTTCAATATTAGTAAACTGTAATAAATAATTTAGTGATAGCGATACACCAAAGGCCGTTATAATTATTTTGAGAATAAAACAATGGCTACTGAAGAAGTAATACAGTACTCCTATTGATAAACATTTAGCTTGGATGGCTTAATGAGAGTTTTGTTTGTGCCTGTTTCTCGCTAGCACCTCATGGCGCCTATGGCTGTTGATCACATGACATGACCTGCTGTGTACCACCAACCAAGTAAGAATTAAACAGTCAGTCATTGAGGAGAAGAACAAGTAATACACTAATAACAGCCACCACATCGAGAAAGAACTACCTCAACAGAAATGGCCTTCATGAATTTCACGTTATTTTCCCATCCCTTAGGACCATGTATAGCTAGGAAAAGCAAGTTCTTCATTCCAGTTTCACTGCAAATATCTGAGCATCAGCCTAGTAGACTAAACACAAGATCACTTGCATCAAATGCTGGTTGAGGGATGGGACGAGAGAGGGGAAGGGAAGGGAAATAGTATAGTATAGCTCACTCTATTACTAACAGACTAAGCTAGATACACACACATACCCTAAAATATCCCATATATGGGATTTACCATCTCTTATGCTATACCAACTCAAACGCTAACATACTATCAAATCCTAATTCAGCAAAGGAAAAAAACTCCAAAAGTAACTCTAACAAGTGAATTGAGTCAAGCTAAGGCTGTAGAAATATTTCTATTAGAAACCTAACCATATAAAGTAGAATATTGTACTTACACCCTTTGATAATGGCCTAGAGTTAAATCAACGTGGACTCAGTCATTGTCGAAACTTTATTGTCGGAACTTTAGTGTCTACCCCAAAATTGAGTGTGTTGTATTTTGTCTTTTAGATTATAATTTTTCTCAAATTGTCATCAATTGCGTCAACAAAATAGGGTAAATAATATCTTATGCCACTGAGCTAATAAACATACTGGGACTATACCTTCTATGATTTCGGCTGATGAAGTAATAAGCAGACAGTTGAAGACTTGAACTGCATCTATCTTCAAGTTTTCATCTTGTTACAGGCTGGCACTGGACAAAAAAAATAATTTATTGAAAATAAAATAGATCACAGCAACTACATAAGCATCAGATTAAACTAGGCATTACAGTAGAAGGTTTGGAGATATAATAGCATGGAAAACTGTGGTATTGAGATTAATATCATGAGTGGTGTGAGAAAATTTCACGAGGTAAAGCAGAATGAAATTTCTTGCCACCCGAGTGCTAATAATCTCAAAAACCTCAGTTATCAGTGCTTCATACGTTAATATTATAGCAAAAAATAACTTGTATTGTTGCAGCATATTTTAGTCAAAGAGGACCAGCCCACTCTGCCATTATTCACACATTTCATTCCTTCGCTAAGTTAGAGTTGCCCAGGATATACTGGATAGATTCCCATGACCAACAGATCATTATTACAGTTTTCCACTTCTGTGGTATTTCAAAACAACACCACTGCATTGAAAAATGACTTGGCTATGGTATTATCTACAGATACACATGCAACTACACATTTATTCGTGAACACATGACCCACAAAAATTGACTAATACAGTAGCCAAGTCATTCTTCAATACAAAAAAGTTTGGTATAATTTTTTTTAAATGCAACAGTAGTGGAAAATATTGAATTCATGACCTGATTGGTCAGTGATCTATCCACAATCTACCTCACTTCATCCACTGGGCCATACTGCAGCTAAAGTCCCAGGCAATGCTAGTTCGCAATGAAAATAACGTGTGAATATTGGCATATTATTTCTTTACATATCAAATCAGTATTTCTATTACGAATATAAGAACAGCTCCCTTGATGCCCGACACAACTCAGCTACGATCAAAAAACGATTCAATCCTTTCATGAACTGCACCTTCTTTATCTTTCCCAAAAATATTTAGCAACCTCCTAACATACATTATATCAAAGCGAACTTTGAATGAGGCATTAAAAATTTTCATGCTTGAAGGATGTCACTCACTGAAAATCTGCTGTTTGCTTGGGGTATAAATTTACTCACACTTTGGTTAAAAAAAGAAAGAAAAAAAGTCAGTCCAATATTCCTGACTTACACACATGCACGTCCAGTGCTAGACGACTCACACACACGCACATCATTTAACATGCTCCACTTAAAAACACCTTTATTTGGAAGTAAATGGCCACCCTCATAGTCTCATTCACTTGCTTTCCTTTATTGAAAATCTAAAGATAAATACTATTTAAAAGTCAGAATCCTTTCTCTCCGGATTCTATAATGCCATTTGTATGGACTACATGTCCAGGCTTGTTGGCTTGAAACAGGCATTACTTTAGCTACAATAAAGGGAGGGAGGGGGCGCAGTCAATAGGTAACTGAGAAAAAGAAGAAATACATTTCCATTCCAGCCTACATAAGTACTGAATTATTTACAACTTGATGGAACTACCTGTTTAAAGTGTCAATGGACCTGCCTTACTTTGCTAAAAGTCCTGTTTATTGTGGTTGTAAAATAATTATACTATTTAGTGAGCCAAGATGAATTGATCCTCCAGAGCAAAGCGCCTGTACATTTAGCGATCATTTCCTACATGCAATAATACCCAACAACCTCTGGTGTGTACTTAGGGGGGTTGGCACAGACTGTATGCAGCCAACAAAATATACGCCTCAGATGAAAATTTTCATTTTTGAGAGTTGTGCAAATTATAAATATATTAAGGTAGTTAACATAATGAAACAGGGACTAAGGGGGGGGGGGGGGGGGGGCTGGACATGTGCATGCCCTGTCACGTGTAGTGTACATGGTGCCTCACATTGCCAAGCAATGGTTCAGCTGATGAAGAGGCGATCTAGTCTAGTCTCCCCCCTCTGTCCCCTTTGCTACCCCCCCCCCCCATATTGAGATAAAGTACCTTCCACTAGTATAGAAGTAGTGTGGGTGTGACTTCTGGCTAAGGGGGTGTGGACAAGCCTTTCAGGCAGTAGCTAATGCCTCACGGTCCCTAGCCTGTCACATCTCACCCCAAGGAGGAGGCAAGGTGGGGTGACTCTGCAGGAGTTGTGTGTCTGACGGTCCTCCACCAGCCCGGACTGCTAAACAGTAGGAACACATCTGTAGGTAGGTAGTAGAGGTAAGCGACACGTTACATGATAAGAGTGAAATGGGAGTTAATTTAGTTAAAACAAAACAAAACAAACAAAAACACAGCCATACTACATTGCTGGCAATTCCAGCATTATTTCAGAACAATCCAGTACTAGCTGAAGACAGAGTTATTTCATAAGAACCATAATGGACTAGCAAAACAATAATCAAATATTTGAATCAAATATAGTTGGCTGACTACAACCAAAACACACCCACTATTATTCTTAATAGCATTGCATCAATATAGCATGAAGTTGTAAGTGCGGACCATTAATGTGTGTTGTGAGTGAATGCCTGTCCAAGCCGGCACTCTTGTTTATTACTGCTGTTGCTTTTTTGCTACTTTTTACAGTTTCTTTTGTCATAAGAAATATATAAAAATAATCAATAGATCAGTAGAACTGATAGCACATTAAAATTTTAAATCTCATCCCTGGGCTCTAACTAGTTAGGCACCACAGGATCTTCGAGTGGACAGCAGACTAAAACACATAACTCCGCCCCCTCATGTACATACTAGAGGTGATGTAATATTCTTGACAAGTCCTTTGTGGATCAGCTGATACTTATGAGCTGCTCATTGCTCTAAACAAGATATAGATATGGCTCAAGTTTAAAATATAAACTGCTATAAGTATCATTCCATGCAAGGCTTTGCTTGTAGGGAAAAAAATGCAACTACTGGTCACCACACAGACACCTTTCAGCAAGCACTGAAGAAATAAAATCTGGCTAGGAGCATTTCATGTGTGGGTGTCCCGCTTCCCCACAAGCCATTGTACTCCAACTATGTAGAGTAGGGCCTAGAGTAATGGAGTAATATAACTGGCCCATAGCCCAGACTTGTGGATTAGAGATAGAGTAAGATTCAACCAACCCAACACAAAAGAACCCCCTCACAATTCAAATTGTTAACTCCAATGGCTTGACAAATACTCCACTGAATCTCTCACCCACTCACAAATTATTTTTAAAAATACATTCTAACCACGAGAAATCAACATTAACCTATACTATGCAACTATATAATCTATTTTAAAATATTGGCAATTTACCACCTTAGCAACTCTGATGAAATATATCCAAATTTTTAAGACTGTCTCCTGTTTCTGGTCAGAACATATCCACATACAAAGTCACTAAGCCACCTATCTACCACATAATCTTGGCCCAATACCACACCAGATCTGCCCAGCCTTGCTTTCTCCTCTGGAAGAGATAAGGTTCCAGGTACCCTTTCAGACCACATGACCTTGCAAGGCTTCAGGACCTTTTGAATTGTGGTCAAGTATGAATGAAGGATTCATTACAAGAGATTCAACCAGAGCAATAAGTACAATCAGCAAACACAGCAATTAGCAGTGTTCACTGTGGCACCACAAATTATAATATAAACAAACTGTTGGAGGCTGTACCAAGTTCATTATGCACTTGATGACATGGGTTAGTCTTTCTATTCACCTAAGGAAGCCAAAATCTTTAGGTAATCCTTTTATGTGGACCCTGTCACTAACAAACATAATTAAGTAAGTGGTATTGTCATGCTTCTTGTACAAACTTGAAAATACTACTGCTATACAAGGACTTGTTAAAACAACTTGGAGTTAGACCACCACAAATAACATCTATGATCTTTCAAAACAAAAATTCCAAAATGAATACCCAGTTGCTAACAATTCTCCCCATTCCGCTCAATTTTATTTTTCTTAATGAATAAAACTAAACCAACTTTACCCCTCAAAATAAACAATAAAAAAACAAAACAAACAATAATAATAAGGGTAGAGTAAAAACATGAGTGCAGATAGTTCTCGTCAGTTTTAGTAAAAACTCCACTGCATCCAAACTGTCCAAATTCAGCCATTGCACACTCAGTGCATGGCCAAACAAAGGCAGAGAGCATTACATCTGAAGACATGCTAATCTTCCTTAGAAAAAGCAAGAAAGCCTGTAGAAAAGATAGCATGAGAATAATAACATAGTTCTCAAGCACAGAACTAGTTCTACAGTAATTCTTAATTAAGGAAGTTTTTTATAACTTGTTGCCCCTCTATTGACTAGCACAAAATGTGTACACCAAGTAATGCTTGGGGGGGTTTGGTTAAAACCTAATTGTGCACACTCAGCATTAAACATATTGGCAGCCTCATGATAATCTGCTGGGTATTTATAGAACCAAACTTGAGAGGGTTCAAGCCAACATTCCAGGGGGGTTTCTAATTTCCAAGATGTTGATGAAAATTTTGTGGAAAATGTCACCATGAAGGTCATAACAATTTCAGAGTGAGGCAAAATGCCCTTCCATAAAAATCCCGGATTTTGAACCTTAAAAAGTTCATAGTAGTAATCATCATCATTACTAACACATGTAATATCAATTGTGTGCCAGACCATTTCCAGCCGAACAGTTTGGTAAAGGGTCTAGTTACGTGATACGATTTTCATACACCTATCCCCACTAACCTACCCTGTGACTATCTTAAGTTCATATACCACTTACTTTAGGAACACTAATATTTCATCATAGCCACACCATATCTTTCTGCCACAGTATCCATGTCTCATTGTAACCAGGGTTTCATACAGATCCCCCACTCCACCCAGTTCCATGAAATAAATTAATATTACTACTTAATAGTATTCTGTGGTTATGATTTACAATGGTAGTTGGTCACTCAATATTACATGAAATAAATTAATAATATTTACTACTTAATAGTATTCTGTGATTATGATTTACAATGGTATTGTGTGATTTTGTTGTTTGTATAATATATCTAATATTTGGTGAAGGTTCACTTCAGTTAATTGAGGTCCTTCAATTGCAATATGCATTAGTCTTCCAAGGTTGATGTCACTAATTCTAGACCCGAGACGATTTTTAACCAAATGGGTGTGGTTTCAACAAAAGTGGGTGTGGTCAAACAAACGTGTGCGCATGTACCCCCCCCCCCCCCCCCAAGAAAACAAAAAAAATCCTGTATGAAACCCTGGTAACCACATCATTTTTCCCAAATATACAAGCCCATTGTTCAGGGAGATATTAACTTCTTTATTACCAGTTTTATCTCCTTCTGTTCATATCACCAGTTGGTCACTCAATATTACGCTACCTACTTGGTAATATTAAATATTGGGTCTGTCTCTTAGCTAGTAGACAACCTATATTCAGAGGATCTAGTTAGTGGATAATGAGGAGAGAAATAAGCCTTCTGTCTCTCGCATTGATATCATCTGACGGAGTTTGGTTGTTGAGTTGATTGTTCTTACTGGAACCCTGACATTTCTATACTAGTGAGTCTTTACTGTACTGGCTACTCTGCTTCTGTTCAGTGTAGTGTGTGTCAGCAGACTATGCCTGGATCAAGTCCACAACTTGCTGGATAATACCAAACATGTCCATCGTATGCAACAAATTTCTCACATTAAATTAAATGTAAGAGTTCGCATATAACAGAGCGTAGCCGGGGATATATTTGGTGACAGGTGGAATATGGCGGCTGTCAGTTTTGTCACCAACTTCAAAACAAAAAACATAAATTCATAATAAATAAGTCATGAGCATCTTAACAACACAAAAAAAAAAAAAAAAAAAAAAATTAAAAAAAGAAGAGAGAGAACGAAGAATAGCGATTTTGTTCTTGTTAAGATGCTCATGACTTATTTCTTGTTTATGTTTTTTTTTTGTTTTGAAGTTGGTGACAAAACTGACAGCCGCCATATTCCACCTGTCACCAAATATATCCCCGGCTACGCTCTGTTATATGCGAATTTAGGAGAGTTCTATTTGCGTGGCTACTTGAAGTTAGAAGTCACAGGGCATGCCGAGGATTCTCCTTTATATACACGGACCTCTGGAAGGAGTTCAGAATGTAGTAACGAGGCCAAAGATTTCACGTACGGAGAATAGCATTGAATTATAACCTGACCTCTACACTTAAAGTCCTACTCAATGGTAGTCACTTTTATTCCTTCATCACACGTGATACACAAGAAGCCAATACATAATATACTCAGTGTTAATAGCACAATGAAACTAACTGGCTTTTGTGTCCTGAAACACACTAGTAGAAATAGATATATTTTGACTATATATATAGCATTACTATACTGTAAGGCTCAATATCACACAATACTTCAATGTACCTTGGAACGGAATGCAAGATATATCAACACTCTGTATTATTTCCTACTCAAGGTTTACCTTTTTAACAACATTAGGTGTGAACACTCATTAAAAAAGATTCATATAGAGGAGAAATTAAGTTACTATAATAATGATGGATTTATAGACACGCTAAAATAACCAGCGCACTGACATATAAAACGCATGCCCACATATATAACACACACCAACAATGGTGTTATCAGTGACTACTGTATAGAACAGTAAGGCAATCTCCAAGCTTTTAGATAAATCCACATCTGGCTCTCAACCTGAGCATTTACAATTTAATTCACAAAATACGTAATAAGGCTATCAAATATAACATCACAATAGTCGACAATAGCTATGCTGCAAGAAATCTTCTACCAGTGGGCAAAACTGGTTGAAGTACATGAGGGACTTCTATAAAGCTTGAATATATGACACAAATATCCCAGCTATCATATCTAACTACTTCATTAAGAGCCCATAAAGTCTGATAAAGTGTTAATAAAAATGTTTATACACCACACCACCTGCTTCAGTTCAAACAGTGGGTGGGTCAAAGGAAAGCCATGTAAACAAAATGGGTGGGAAAAGTGCCGAGAAGTCCTGGCTAAACAAATTAAGTTAATCCCTCACAGGCAGCCTTCTTCAGGTCAAACTGGAATTTAAAAAAAAAATGCATGCTGTACATCAGATAACCCACTGTGATTTGTACAGGTGACCAACACTGGTGGAGAGAGTAAGACCAGCAACACCACCTCAACACCTTACCACATTGGGAAACTCAACCTGACCCCACAGGCAACCACTCCATCTGCCAGCAACTAACTGTGGGACAGTGGCTCAGCTCGTGAGGTGGTGAGCACACTCACCAGACTCATAAACCAAGCCTGTGAAACTTCTGCCAGCACACCAATACAGAGTGACATCCCAGATTATGTGACCAGCTCTCTTTACCACTATTCTCCTGGGTCTCTCCAGTAAAAATCACCTTTGTTGCACAAGAAACTTAACATTATGCCTGAATTAATGATTGCCAGTATATTAGTTAAAAACTGGACAAGTCATATAATAACCTCCTCAGTGACCTCTCCCTACAAGGACTTCAATAAAGAAGTCAAAGTGAGTGAAGATAATATTAGTTTTTAATTGGCGAGCGAGCGAGACACTTACAGGGTTAACACAATCGAAAATCGGGGATGTTTGTTTATTTATTTGTATATAATATGTTTGGACGTACGTATGTCATTTTGTACTTTGACCCTCGCGTTTTTGTGTTAGTTATGTGGTCGACCCCGTCCCAAATTGCACTTAAGTCAATGCGCTCTTTGTCATGGTTATAAGCCGTGCGCAACAGTATTTACTTGAAAATACATTGTCCACTAGACTACCGCGAAGGTAAGTCTGTGTAGGTGCATGTCCAGTTGTGTCAAAGCATTGTGTGTTACAACCACTACTTAGCTAAAGAATATCACAAAGAAAACTTTTAAATAACGTGTATTGTTTTGTTGTTTTTTTTTCCCCTTCAATTCAAGCAGTTGCAGAGAGTTGTTACTATGGCACTGAAATCCCTTTACCGTGTATGCGAAATTAAAAAACTGGACCTTATTTTCAGTAGCTTCAGTGTTAGAAGTCAAAATCATTCATATGAAAATAGTATAGTCTCTTTAGGCTCGCTCGCCATTTGTGCTCAAGCACATCACTAGTATAGGGAAGTACTCATAATAATATAATAAACTTAAGTGTATTCACTTATGGGGTCTTAAATATAATAATTAGGTCTGAAAGTTAGATAACCCTTTTCCAGCTGTTATCATAACTGCTTGAACCACACCAGGTTAATTATACACTGGGAAAAAACACAGAGCTGCCTACAGAGAGCTGAATAGAGAGGGAGGAAGGGCTGGAGATGCAGGGAAACATGATCACTGGCAGCTGTGGCTTGTTCAACAGGAAGGCAAGAAGGTGATGGCCACTACCTCTACTCAGAGTCAATAGAGCAATACTGGGTGTGTGCCAAGAGAGCATGTACATACAACACCTGCTAACACTCAGCTCAAGTCTAATTTTTCACATGCAAATCCAAGCTTACTTTCAGGGCTCATGAGTAATGAGTGACCAGAAGTTTCAATAGTTTCTAACATTGTAGCTCTTCTCTGGTTAACCCATGCTAGAGAGGGTTACAATACTCAGTTTGTCAGTTTGTCTGTCAGTCATTCTGTCACACAAAAAAGCGGATCTTGGAATATGGCAGCATCTCAAAGATTGAAACAAGCATTGAAATGTTGCACTGGACAATTAAAGTCCCTTTAATGTGCCAGAACTTTTCTTATTTTTTCAGAACTATTTATTTTTAGGCAGTACGATCGTAAGTGATTGTTGCTGATGCCCCGTCACACTCATGTGAGCAAATAATTTCTTCGCTGCCCGGCAGTAGTTTTGCATTACACTATATTCTCAGTGGTTTACCACAGTGCTTGGAGTTTCCCATTGAAACTACTGGTGAGGTGAATGTCACTTGTATGTTAAGCTTCTCTTATGAAGACAGCATCAACGTCTACCGTTTCATTGCACGAGTTGCATATCAACTTGCTCAAGCTTTACATATTGACTTGCATTAGCTACATATTGACTTGCATGAGCTACATATTGGCATATTCATACTGATACTACTCCAAATAAATTATTCTTTTGGTCTTTGTAATAGCTAGCTTGTGTAGAGTAATGCTGAGGGCTTGCACCCTTGGTGCTTCATTACAGAGTCTTTTCTATAGCATTCCTTCAACTATTTCTTATATTATATTCTAGCGATTATTTATATCCCTCCTTAGATTATCATCTATCTATTCGTGATGTCCCTTTCTTCTAGTGATAATAAGGGTATGGTTTTGATCAGATGCAGCACACACACAAACCACTGCAATATCAACCTCCCTCACCAGCTATATCAGCAATGCTTGAAGCTGCGCCTATAAAACTTGGAGATCTCAAAAAGTGAAAAAAAAAAAAATTATGATGGGGCTCGCATTGTGCTTGATTTTCCTGTGCACTGTCACACACACACACACATATATATGGACGTACATGTGGCATAATAGTAGTGCAAGTGATTGAGCAGTGAATTGACAACAGTTCAGTGATGACTTAAGGGCTTTGCAAAGCAGAGCAGACATAAACAAACGTTTAAACTTGTTACTTTCCGCTGTGCACAGTGGACTATGAGTCACTAATAGACGGATGGCACTATTCCTCTTTGATGACGTTATATCTCAAGTACACGTTAACATCAGCATACTGTTTAATGGGCAATATACTTCAACTTCATCGTGCTGCTAAACACACTCAGCTTCAGAAAACTAGGGATCAGAAATATAGGGAATGTGCTTGCTCTCTTCAGGAGCATTAAAGGTGAGTACACTTGGACTTTAGTGCCACTATATGGAGAATCACCATCAACTTAAATGAACAGCATAACAAATTTAGACTTCAGCATGCTACCCCACACCACTTGAGTTTAAAAAAACAAAAAAAACACACACACAATAATACAGATGAAAAACTATAGATTAGTTTCGCTAACCAAAGCTGGAAGTCTTGGTGAGCTCTGAAAATGTACGCATTATTGTTTATAAATATAGTTAGGCTGCTTGAGGTTAGCTATTTCTGCTGAAGCACACTTCTAAATATTATTATTATTGTGGTTATTGATAAGGAGTGATAGCTTGGGATTGAGACCTTAAACTAATTTTATCACAGCCACTTCCTGAATGAAGTGTCCCTTATGGCAGACACAATCATCAGCCACAAACTAACAGATGCATCTGAGATGCATCTGCAGCAGTTGGTCATGCATGCATGGCTGGGCAGTAAGGGCGAACAGAAATAAGAAGGAAATAAGTTAGAACCAACTAACTGCCTTCTTATCAGTAGAAGGAAATCCAACACTTGCAAGCTCTAGGTGGTGATCAGGACTCCAGATAAAAATAAATAAAACAATAAATAATTGCCGTAATAACTAGGAATTGAAGACTGTTTATCATCTAGACTATTATTATTATTATTATTATTTTTTTTTTTTGGGGGGGGGGGGGGGGATTTAACTTTGACCAGCATCAAGTGATCACTAGCACAGTCAAGCAAAAATCATTACCCCCCCCCCCCGCCCCTTTGTAATTTCTTGAACCTCACAATAATTCAGCACTTCCTCCAGCACAATGAATGAGAGTGAGGGAGTGACTAATAATCCACACTTCCCTTCGTGATGTCAGCCGGTTACACTTCCACTAGCCACACTATTGTCAAGATCAGGATGCTTACCCCCATGCTCGGCGCTTAGCAACACAACGAAGAATGCTCATCACTTGGGTGCCGACAGACAGTACAGGTTTAATTATCTCATTAGACTGGCCCCACCCACCTATACAATGCCATGAATTAATAGCAAATGCCAAGAGGTGCCAAGCCAGCAACATAGGCGGAGGACATCCTCCTTGCCACTTTACTTCATTAGCACCATTGTTTCCAAGGCAACCTAATAAGGCTATCTTTAACCTCCTTTGTGTATAATTTACTTCCAATAACAATCATTTTATTCGAGAAGTAACTTACTCTGACCTTTCCTCTCCTGCCTCTTCTCCCCCCCCCCCCCCCCTTCACTCACACACACACACACACACACACTCTCTCTAGATGAACTGAGCAGGGTATGCATGTTTAAATGGAGATGACTGCACTCCTTTAACACTGATACTGGGGCAGGGGGAGAACACAGGTTAGCAGCAAAAAAATACAGGGTAGGAGAGAAAGACTTGAGGCCCTACACTTCTTTTCCTGTGTGTGTGTGTGTTCGTGTGTGTATGTGTGTTCATACACTGAAACGTAACAAAGAAGTCCCACCACATTGAGAAGCATTGGAGACTGTGACAAAAGAGGCAACTAAACAGGTTAGATGTCCTGTCAGTGTCTACTGTAGGGTTTACATAACAGAGAAAACGAGGGAATTGTTATTCTATTTTATTCAATGATTTCCAAGTCTTACATAAGAACGTAATACTATTTCCTATAACTAATGGTTCGGACTTAATTAAGCTCTCCACTTCAAGACGGGGTACAATTTTTTTTTCACTGTGAATAGCAAATGCTTACCACTACAAACTGAAACTTACAAATACAAAATATGAACAAATATACAGTGACCAACAATAGAGAAGCCTGGTACTTGACCAATAACATTGTCTTAAGTTACTGGCTATTATTGTGGTGCCTAGCTTTACTCAGATGATGGATCAAGTGCACAGGATGTTTCATGGATGTTTATTATTATACATAGGGAAACAAACAGCTGAACTGTATGATCCATGCTAGAGCAGGATGAGGAAATATAGCAATGAAAAATGTCTCTTATAATAATTCTCCCTTTTACAACAAAAAGAATAATAAAAAAGTCCACAACAATACACGAGTAAAGATTGATAAATAATCAACATACTATCACAGCTAACCTACGTGGAACAATTCAGCGAGCTTTACAAATATGCATCCCTCCCTCGGCTAAACCACTGACGATCAACTTCCTCCGCAAAACGACTCCAACCGCTACCGGCGTTACAAGAAAGCCACAACTTGGCTTCACCCAATCACACTTACATAGAAGGAGACTCATTGCTAATTAATATGAAATTGAACTAACAATGGGAGACCACAAGACACAAAAAATTAGTCCCAGAAGAATTGATTTTGATTGCACAACAAGCCCACAACAACCACCGCACTTAGCAACACCTCCCACCTCTGACTAATATCAAAAGGCAAATAAAAACAAACCATTTTATTGCCGAGGCTAGCTAATTTAATTGAGGGGTACCCTGTACTTTTTGTTTTGATTTCATTCTCCGCTTCATTTTCCCTGTGGGCAGCCTAACAAACAGTAGCAGATGCTGGAACATACTTCACACTTGCTGAAGTCGACCACCAAAGCAACCCCGCCCACGTTCACACGCTCACTGTATAGTCCAGAAAGCAAACAACATTCCCCTTTTCCCAGCCTGAGAATTCACAGCTAGGATGGTTGCACTCGAGAGTTGGAAATAACAGTACGCAAGTTGTAAATAAGAGTTAGATCCTTTCATCCTCTGGCCTATTTTAGTCAGCCAGAAGGACAAAAACATTAACAAAATAGTTTCAATTTAGCAGCTCTTCCCGACACATTAGGTGAGGCTTGTTTACCACCAACTAACAGAGTCACTCTCTAAGGGATATATCAGCCAAACATGTTATGCAACATCCACTTCATTGTTAATCCTATCAGTATTACATTGTATACACTACCATCCAGTAATACAGACAAAGACAAGAGTCAAAAGTTGAGCTCTAAATAGACAAGTTTAGTGCAACTAAACTAGCTTAATGAAGGGAGCAAGGCCAAAGCTCTGGGCATGCATGCAGTAGCAGTCTCTAATACGATGCTAGTCACAGAGCAGGCACAGCAATCTCAGCACCACAGAGCATTGTTACAGCTAATGCCATGCTGAGACCAAATGCTTTCAGCACGCGACACTACAATGCCAAGTCAAGCTTTTTAACAACCCTGTCTCCATCCCTTTTCCAACTTTGCACAAACGCAAAATCAGGATATCTCCTTCCTATAGACGCAGGCTGGAGAAAATCCCCAGTTGTAGCAAGTGGGCTTTACTTACACCAAATTGTGAAGCAGCACTCAACATTTGAATTCAACTTTGCATGTCAGCTACCCTTCAGCCAGCGACTCTTCTCCACATAAGGATCATAAAAATGAGGTACGATTATAAATTCAGAATATTTCCCCCACAACGTACAGCAAACTTGTACGTTACCTCCCTGTGGCTGTTACACAGAATTTTGACTTAAACCTGTTGAATATAAGGTACACACACTTGCTTCTTTCACCATCTACGATCAGAGTATAATAACAGGAATCAAACTATTACTAATGTGTGTGGATATGTGCGTGTGTGCAAATGTGAGAGTGCATGTGGGTGTGGGTGTGAAAAAGGGATTAAATGTGAACAACACACTTTCTTTCCTATTGTAATACCTTTCGGCTCTAAGTCATCACAGTGAAACTACTACACTGAATATCACTCCATCAACCACAACCTGCCATCAATATATGCATAGTACTCACTCTGAGGAGGAGGAGGCACGCTAGTGTGAAAAGGTGGAGGGGAATGTGAAGTTTACACATATCCAATAATGTAACGGAGCCCGCTACATTTAAGGGGGGAGCTTTCTAGGTAAGCCTTCAGCCCTAGTCTTGTTTACCAGCCGTTCTCCATGCGGAAAAGGGCGAGGCCCTGGAAGCAGAACATCTGGTAACTTCCGCCAGTTTTCCATGCCGGAATGCAATAAATTTTGTTTTAGTGCTGTCGTAGACCTGCGTGACATCTATTGAGCACATAGTTATGAAATACAGCACAGTAAGTATAGTTTAGTAAATGCAGTCAATGATAAGTGACTTTCACATAACCGTAGTCACAAAAGTTCTCCTTCCTCTGGGTCCCACTCCTTGTCGTGTGGAGAATGGCTGGTCAACAAGACCACTTTCCCCCTATAAATCCTTTAGTACCTTAGTACTACATTTTGACTTTACAACATGAAATCAACATAGTTTTAGATATGGGTCTCTTTAACACAACAGGACTCCTGTATATTCTCTTCAATTCTAAGAAAGTTGTTTTGGCCACTCCTAGATTGGCTTTTCTGTAAGCAGCCCTGAGAGCAACTAAGGGGGAAAAAAAAAGAAAAAAAAAAGAAAAACCCCAAAGAAAACGAACAAACAAACAAAAAACAGACACATTGCACGGAACTTCAACTATTCATGTACAAATGGTCTACATTTAAGCAAGTGCAGCTCAAATCACTTGTTTGCTTAAATTTACTTCCCAATTGACAGTTGAAGTTTGATTAAAAAAAAAAAAAAAAAAAAGGCAATTCATCTCATGTAATTCTACCACCAACCTAATAATAAATCACAAGCACAGCCTATGACCAGATACCATGCATAAAAAATAATGTACTGTGCTCAGTAATACATTGTGATTTACTCATACACTCCAATCCCATTTTATTTGGGCATCTTGGGGCCTGAAAGTGCCCGTATCTCAGAAAAAGTTCGTAGGGAAAGACGATTGTATATTTCAACTACAGATTGAGACAACACTTTTCAAGAATGTTAGGCTTTTTTCCCCACGCTGTGCAGTCCTCTTTAGTTTGCCCTCTCAGCAGGCTTCTCCACAACTCTCTGGAATCAGAAATAACTGGCTTAAACTTTCACAATCAGTTAATCAGCAGAAGTTGCATGGTAAGAATTGTGGCCAGTATTGGGGCGTGCCCATAATAGAGGAATCTGGATATGAGGAATTCAGTGATTTAGATTTAAAATAATCTGGTAAAGGGTATTTATTTTGCCAAACACATGCCAAGCAAATAAGGTAAAAGGTCTCCAACAGCAATGATTCCGTAGGATCACAAGTCTGCAAAGTTACCAGATTACTTAAGTGGCCATCTCCTGCATGCCTGATGAAAATATATGCCCCCCCCCCCTATCACTGGTGCCAACCCTAATTACTAATTGAGCCAAACACTTAAGTTGATGTAGCTTGCTGAAATATGAGGTAAAGGGACTTCATTATCATTGACCATGAAAAAATTGGCAAGTTGCCCACCAGACTATTCACAAGTCACTCACTAGATAGTTCATAGTTCAAACATCACAAACATGATTGAATGTCAACAAAATGAACCTAAACTCACCTAAGCTCATGGCCTTTTCAATTACTATTAGTCTCCATATTCCAATTCTGAACATGTATGTCCATCACTTTCTAAATATTCTCAAGACTACAAGGCCCTTCAAGGTTTTCCAGGTTCATTGAAGAGAACCTGAGGGTTCCATCATACCACACTGAAAAAGTGGGTGGAGCACATCAGTAACTAACTTCTTGTTGGATGTTCATTCTTTCCACTTGCACTCTACGAAGGGAATTTGGTAAAGGTCTTTTAAAAAACCGGACTTGTTACCACTAAATTGATGAATAGGGTCCCAATTATCACTTTAGTCTTTTTACGAGCAGCGAGAACGGAATGGTCCGGCACCGCTGAGGGTAATGGAAACAGTTCTTTCGGGAAGGTAGTCGAGAAACACCTGCTCCTCACTTCTAACCTGGAGCGAGTGCACAGCCATGGCGAGTGACTAATTCCAGCCTCCAAAAGCCCCCAGTAAACACTACTCCACATGGTGACGATGCGCATGCTCAGAAAACGTTTTAGGCTCTCGGGTCAGCTGCGAGTTCACCGGAGCATGTAAAAATAAAGAGCCTCTGGAGAGTATGCTGCGTAAGATTAATATATGATGTAGTAATCTATTCATACTGGCTGTATCATTTTGAAGTACAAGCTGAAGCTGCCAAGAAACTGAAAAAACAAACCAATACCACCCAGCAACACAATACCAAAAAGGGTTGTTCACTAGTTGGGACTAGGTGTTCACTTCAATTTGCAGACATGTACACTGCCTGGGCTCTCTTATGCAAACTTTTTCATTGCTTAACTAGTAGAACAATCACCATTGTACACACACATTGCTATTAGTCTCGCGTAGCCAAACCCTTTACCAACCGTAAGCGGTTATGGTTGGTAAAGGGTCTGGCTACGCGAGACTACATTGCTATGTGCTTCAATGAAATGTTAGTAGATACATTACATTTTATTCTGGTAACTTTTGGTGACTTTAATCCTGCCAAGGCACCAGCCAGATAATTCTCATAATCTTCACCAAATAGCAGCTATAGTTTTTTACAAGTGCACATGCAGTTACACAGATTAATTACTGACTTCTATGTATCCAAATATAAATGTACCACAAGTTTAATTTGTACTGTTGAAGTCACCCCACCTGGGAACTTCCCTCCTTAATATTTTAGTAAAAAAAATTTTTTTTCTCACAATTTAACATTACAGGGGGAAAAAAATCACACAAATGATTGAGACTTTCCGGACATTGACCTGCAGACAAAAGCAACAACACAATAACAAAATAAACAACATTATAATAATGCAGAAATGAATATTTTAGAGATCGCAATTACCCAATGCTCATTATCAGTAAACTCACACTAATTGACAAAATTGATGCTTTAAAAGAAGGAAGGAGATTCCTCATGATCACATGTCCTCCTAGAACTGGAGCCAATTAGTCATATAGACACACGTCTGAGGTGATATGCTGCCCCCATCACAACACTGATTAATTACCTGCAACAAAGAGGGGTGGAGCAAATGGAAAAATTGGGGAGGGGAGGGTGAAACAACAGCCTAAATAGCATTTACCTGTGCCTGGTGCAACACAGACTGCTAACATGCCTGTGTCTCAACTCACCGGACATATACCACACGGTATTTTATTGAATCCCGTATCTTGGAAGATAGTTCTAGCCAGGCGATAAAAGCGCTGGATGTCATCTCCACCTTCACCTACATCCATAGAAACGCCAGCCCCTTGGCTGCACTGACACTCCATTTCTACAGTGCCTTCATATACCAGAGTATCCAAAATTCTTATAATATCCTGGTTAGTCAAATGAACCTAAAGTATGTATGTGTAATACATATAATTATATATATACATACATGTGTGTGTGTGTGTGTGTGTGAGCACCACTATCCATTACACAGAGAAAGAAATGCAAAATGTCAAAGTGTGATGAGGGTTCCTCCAAAATATGATTGGAACTCTCACCTCTACATACACTACTATATTGGCTACAACCTACTTTAGTAATGCTACTACAAATCCACAATAGTGAGTGGAGCTAAGAAAAGAGATCTCACAGCACACTTCAATTCATCTTGATGCTGTTTTATTAGAACATGTGGATTAAAATGTTATTGTGTATGTGTGTTTTGGCCCATCACTTTCTAACCTTGCTTATTCCTAGCTCAGTAATGAACTTAAAGACTTCTTGACTGGCACAAAGTGAAGCAGCTCTCACTGAAAATGGGTCTGAGTGACTGGACTGAGCTTTGAAAGCCTACACACACACGCACACACACAAAATGCAAAATGCAAATTATCTTGCTGCCGCTAGGCGGTCACGCGCACCTGGCAGAGCCAGGATGCCTGTGCACTAAGCAGACACTGTGAGCCGTGCAAGCAAAGCTCCTGGAGCCGGGCTAGGAACTCGCAGGAGAACAGGCCTTTCCTCACAGCAAGTGGTGTGGGCACCCGAAGTCCCACCTGGACCATTGCTGTTTCATGAGGAAAGGCCTTGAATTTGCATCCCAGCAAATGCCAGGTACCCAATCATAGCTGGGTGGACTGGTGGGGCTGGTGGGAGGCAGATGGAAAATCAGATGGAAAAATTGTCTGAGTTGGGCTTGAACTCAGGACCTCGGGCCCAGGACACAACCACTACACCACTCACACACACTCACACACACACACACACACACACACATACACACTATGTAATAATCATAAAAGTATCAAAATGAATAGTCAGTACGGTCAACAACAACAAAAAAAAAACAAAAAAAACAACAACAACCTACAACAAGAATACAAACACTTTTAGACCACGGCACATAACAAGTAATATAAAGCAAATGAAAAGCATGCAACACTTGATCCCCTCCAACTGTTACCTTCTGCTCCAAGAATTTAAGGCAACGCTGACTCAGCACTTCCACAAACTCGCTCTCAAATTCTCCTTGGTCCGAGTAGAAAGCTCCTCCAGTCAGCGACACGTCAGGAGTGAGGTTGTATAGCATGTAGACCTTCTTCTTCGAGGCCTGAACAGATTTAGCTAACTTGATTAGCTTCTTGCTCTCCAGGGTTTTCAGAATTTTGGTAAGGTGTGGCTGACCAAGGTTGGACATGTTCCTGATGTCCCTTGTCCAGATGCCTTTGTTGCCCGAGTCCTCAATGATCTGATATACAAGCTTTTCTTCTTTCTCAAAACCTTTCGTCTTACTAATGCATAGTATATAACAACCATAATTACTAGTGGTGTGCTTGAGCACAAATGGCAAGCGAGCCTAAAGACTATACTATTTTTATTGACTTCTAACACTGAAGCTACTGAAAATAAGGTCCAGTTTTTAAATTTAGCATACAGGGTAAAGGGATTTCAGTGCCATAGTAACAACTCTCTGCAACTACTTGAATTGAAGGAAAAAACAACAACAACAAAACAATACACGTTATTTAAAAGTTTTCTTTGTGATATTCTTTAGCTAAGTAGTGGTTGTAACACACAATGCTTTGACACAACTGGACATGCACCTACACAGACTTACCTTCGCAGTAGTCTAGTGGACAATGTATTTTCAGGTAAATACTGTGCGCATGGCTTATAACCATGACAAAGAGCGCATTGACTTACCACCGCCACTAACTCGAATAGAAATGGAAGTCCCTTAAGTTGTCAAGTTTGAACTGCACTGGCAAAAGAATTCAAAACGGTAACAATTCAATTTCTAGGGTGATACGGGTACTGATCGATAAACCAGAGGATTCTGTTTAGTGCAATTTGGGACGGGGTCGACAACCGAACTAACACAAAAACGCGAGGGTCAAAGTACAAAAATGCCTTACGTACGTCCATACATATATACAAATAAATAAATAAATAAATAAACATCCCCGATTTTCGATTGTGTTACCCCTGTAAGTGTCTCGCTCGCCAATTAATATTTGAAAAATATTTGTTGGACCATTTAAACTCTGTAAGACCTTCTATAAAATGCACCATGGAATTAGAGGAAGATAGTAAGCTACCTTTTTTGGATTGCTTATTAAAGAGAGAGAGTGATGGTATGCTTACATCCACTGTGTACAGAAAACCTACACACACAGATATATACCTTCACTTTAAGTCTCATCATCCTAATCATGTAAAGAGAGGAATAGTGAGATGCTTGTATCAGAGAGCTAGGAGGGTAACTAATATGAGTGAAAACTTGAAGGAAGAAGAGAAACACCTACACAAAGTACTTCAAAGTAATGGTTATGACAACGCAACCATTAAGGCAGGTTCTAAAGAGTTACCTTCTAAAGATCACACAGATACTGAGCAAGAGAAAGGTTTGATTCTTACTATTCCATACATAGCAGGATTGAGTGAGAGCATTCAGAGAGTGTGTAGAGACTTTGACATCAAAACAGCATTTAAGTCGGGTAAGACTTCACATCTTACTAAAGTCAAAGATACTATACCTATTGCCACAGAGTCATACATAGTGTACAGTATACCCTGCAGTTGTGGTAAAGTATACATAGGTGAAACAACTAGAAGGCTTGAGCAGAGAGTAAAAGAACATCAGGGTGCTTGTAAGAGAGGTGATGCGAAGGTTTCAGCCATTGCTGAACATGCTTGGCAGCAGCATCACCCCATTAAATGAGAAGAGGTAAGAGTTGTAGACAGAGCCAGTAAGAACCGTGAGTTGGAAGATCAAGGAAGCTCTTACGGTGTAGCTACAGTGCAAATGATTAAAAAAAAAGCTAGCCTACTATGTATTAATGAGTGATAGCACGGGTTCCGTGGTGATATAATAACACAATGTAAACAGCAATATTTCTGGAGGGCATGCTTACTGTTTATTATATCCTGGAGGGTGATTTGCACGCAGCATGGACAGCCAGTTCTGGGAGCTCTACACCTATGTCTCTGTTAAACTTGTTGTCAGGTGTCATCTGTATGTGATAGTTCACTTACTATCTAATTCAGTCTTATAGAATAGAAATTTTGTGCTAGAAAATGAGTCTCAAACTAGAAACTACGCGAACTGTTTGTTTTTAAGGCTAGCAATGCATGCATGCACATTTACCTGTACTATTTCACTTAGCGTGGTATTCACTTACTCACTGTGCTACATGTATTTCCATTGAACAGTGTTTTCTCTCTATACTATGCTATGTAAAGCTAACAATCCAATTATCCTCTAGGAAATTTAAACTAAATTGGTTCTGATGGTCACATACAAGTGTTTTAACCTTGTTAACCCTTAACGCACATGCACGAGAGGGTTATAGTAGTCGTCCTGTCTGTCTGTCATGCTTAGATTTTGGAGATTACTGACAATTTAGCTGCTGGCTTAGGTATGAACTTACTCAGAACGACGATTTAAGACCTTATATTGTGCTATTTCGAATTTTGGGTTAATTTTAGAGAAAAAGCAAGCTGTCAGCTCTGCATAGGTTAAGCTATTGTAGGTAACGCCCCCATCGTCACGTCGCAATCATGTGAGCAAATAATTTCTCCTTCTGCCCGCAGTAGTTTTTATTTTATGCTGAAAAAGTTAACTGAGTGCTGGAATTCAAGTATTTTATATACCAGTGAGAGTCTTCTGCATGTTTAGTTACGTCTTTTAGACAGCAATTAGCTACATCTACTGTTTTCATTGCTTGAGCTGTATTGATAACTGATAGGAATAGCCAAATACTTACTTTTTTTTCCGGTCCAAGAATTGATTTTGTCATAGCTAGCTAGTGTACAGTAGCGCTGCAGGTTCACACCTTTGGTGCTTCATTAACTTTAGTAACTCAAGTATATATTATTACCTGGGAGTTGATGTAGCAGTGCGTAACTTGTAAATCAGAGTAGAGTCTTTTTTCCTCTGCTCTATTTTTATCTTGCCCTGGAACGGGATAAATAAACAAAGAAATAAAAGTAAATATATATCAGCTTGGAATTATTAGCTATTAGGAAGACTAGCTATCAAAAAATAAATTCAATAAAATAATGAAATAATAAATGAAATAATAATAACACTCTGCCCACATGGAAGACTCCCATTAGTCGTTTCTCCTCTCAACTTATCCATAAAACAAAAACCACACATTATTTTTCTCCTTTATTTCACTTCACCAAAACATCTTGGTGCGTTCTACAAAATAAGTTGTGTATATTTGAGACTGCACTTTCTCCAAGAATTCATGGGTCCTATGACAACTTTCCTTCCCCTCCCTTCCTCAGTTGACCTAACCATTTCCTTGTTTTGCATATTGTAGCTTTAGCCACTGGTGACTAATCAAAAGTTGTTGAGAGTACATCTGAATTAAAACCCAAACCTGATATTGGAGTTCAGCCAGACTTTGGAATTTGTGTTTTTAGTAAGTACATCACTTGTCTCATCCCACCAGAGCCTCATATACCTGAGTTAGCAATCTCTCCAAAGCTTTCAGTCTCCTCTCTGCATCCAGTTGTGGCTGGTCTATCTTAATCACCTCCTCCGTAATGCCTCTTGCATTCTCTGCGCACAGTTGCAATATTCTCTCCTCTAGGTCCACCAGACTAACTGACAGCTCAGGAACTTCTTGGGGTTCACGTTTAATGGAGGTAGGTTGAGTATCGTACGAGTTATCTGCTACTTCTTTCTTAACAGTCACCCCAGCCATCTTTCACAGGAGAGGACCGTTGACGACCATTACCTGTTAATAGTTCGTGTCGTCGCGCACCAAATCGAAGCCCTTCGATATGTACGACCTTTACCAGTAAGAAGTGCGTGCGAACTACTCATCAGTTTAATGTTGTTGTCCACCACCTGCAGTTTCATTGTACTCGTTGAACACAATGTACTCATTGCTCAGGTAGACCCAGAGGCTGGCTAAGGTCTGCATTAGCCCACTACCACAATGGGCATGTACACACTTATTAACTCATTGAATACTGAATTACGGGGAGTATATTTTAAGCAAAAAGGAGTAACTGTACAAAAAAATACTCCCTTATAGTTTGCCACAAACACTTCATTTTTTGAAGTGATATGGCATTTGTCCTAAGCAATGCTTATTTGCCCTCTTTTAAGCCACACCCCTCAATTATTAGGCCACACCTACTTTAAACTAAAAATCGGAATTTACAACAATAATTTATCACCATTTGTAATATGCATTATTGCCACGGGATACGAGCTATAGCTTGCATAAAAATCAAGTTCAGAACATTCCTGCTCTTCTAACTGTCTAAGCTGTTCCTCCATACTGGCATCAGAAAGTGACTCTCCAGCACAATAGCCAGCTATATCTTCAATAGACAGTTTAGCTAAGGCTGCCATAGCTCAATCGATTCCTAGCTAACTTTGACAAACTGTAACTCTTGAATGGCATAAGCTATAGACTTCAAACAACTTTCTAAATTAAGCCCAGCTAATCAGCTGTTTAGTGACATCATCATTACCATAGTAGCAACCACGGTTGCTAAGATAAAATTAATACTAGCCCACAAGAATTATGGGGTCAATTTGACCCCCCATAGTATTCAATGAGTTAAGTTAACAGTACTAAATTTGAAATACGTAATATCAAAACAATAATGAAGTGGTAAAGTACAATATTTTAACAAAGTCTACTTCACTTGAGAATCTACTCCAAACCCAGCAGTTCCACATCAAAAATCAAAGTACTAAATTTGAAATACGTAATATCAAAACAATAATGAAGTGGTAAAGTACAATATTTTAACGAAGTCTACTTCACTTGAGAATCTACTCCAAGCCCAGCAGTTCCACATCAAAAATCAAAGTGGCATTAGGAGGAATAGTATACAAATACGTCAAGGAAACATTAGCACTAAATAAAACTTGTCACAAAAGAAAGCTAAGAAAAAACAAACTATCACTGGCAACACTAGTACATGCAAACAATCATCATTTAATATAAAAACCAAACATACCTACTCTTAGATTAGTTACTTTAAGGGTGCTGGCACACCGGATACGCGCTCCGCCCACACAAATCAATTAAGGTTAATTGGCTGTTGCTACGGAAAATAACTCCGATTCTATACCTTGCAGGTTCACGCAGCCAAGCGGATCTACGAGACATGCTGGCAAAATGTGGACTTACCAAGAATGACTGACACACGCACTGAACCAAAGAAGTTATGAAGCCTCAAAGTCCCAAAATAAACGGAACTTATTGGAGATAGTGGAGGACGCACAGAAGCCAGAATTTCGTCCACCGCTTCTTCAGCTCATTGTTTACAATATTGTCGTTTTTGTTTTGTTCAATTCTATTTTGCTTTATGTTTACTCATATTTTTACGTGATTTTTTTCTTGTTGCGTCACAAATGTATACTGTATCGAAAAACAAAAACGACTACTTTTATTACCTTGTTAAGTTACTCCGCTGTACCAAAATTGAAACACTAATCATCCGCCTTTCTGTACTTGGAGTACAAAATAGATTCCAATTGTCTCGCACTTTTTTGCAGCTGTGCAATTTTCTAGCCCCGCCCTCCGTAAGCCGAGTTAACTATACGCGTATAAGGCTCTTATCTATGCGCGGGTATTTAAGGTCCGCCCTCTACCTCTACAACTCGGTGGTTTCGTGGTTTATTGCTCAATTAAGCCGCGCGGGAGCGTTGCTATGTGCCAGCACCCTTAACCGTACCCCACACTCCTCTCAAAATACTAACAATGAAAACCTCATCATCTATTAATTATGAAAGGATATACTCCAGGATGTCCCCTATCACCATAGGCATAGTCAGGAGAACATGTCAACTTGGCCCTTTCTCCGACGGACATCTGGGCCACGCCTTCATCCCAGCCTCTGATCACCTGACCCTTACCGATTTTGAACTTAAACGGTTTGCCTCTGTCCTTGGAAGAGTCAAACTTTTTCCCATTTGTAAGTGTTCCTACATACATAGCCAAATACCCCATAAGGTGACAAGACACCGAGGGATGATATTAAATATATTCATAGTGGCCACATTCTTAACCACACCTATGGACCTTTGCATATTATCATTCCTCTACAAATAGAAAAGGAAGCCACCAACAGCAGGAGGTAGGTAAAGGTTGCCATAAACTTTTTTCTTTTAATGTGACAGAAGTAGATAACCTACCTGTATAGTGAACGACCACAGTCTGACCAGTCTTGGGAAAAGTCCTACCTGAGATACATAATAAAAAAAAAACAAAAAAAAAACATGCTTTACGTCAATTCCAGTAACGAACATGTACTCACCATCTCCTGGAGATATTTGTTCCACGTCTACACCCATTTCAGCAACACTACTCTATCAGTACAGAAAATCAAGGGTAGTCCGTTAGTTCCACACACACTCGTCACTCTACAAGGGCGCACGGCGGCAGGTAGGTCTACTCTCGCTTTAGGAGAATGAGGTAATAATTTTGCGTAATTTTAGTTTGCGAACTGAGGGTGATACTTTACCATTATTTGGTTGTTGGTGGCGAAGAAGGCGGGGGAACTATCCTACACCGCCGCGGCCGTCTAGTCTGGATGAAGAAAGGATAATAACATTGTATGATTGTCCTAATGACATGGCGGCTTTTAAAAAGAGGCTGAAAAAAGAGTATGAGGAACTTACCTTACGTCCTCCGGTTGGTATAACTTTGGACGCTGAGTCAGTCGAGGGAAACTTAGAAGTGTGAGCTCTCTATAAGTCCTGCTCTAGTCATATCTGTCATTTTATTTCATATTACCAGGTGGAAAATTAACGTAGATGGTCCTGAGAACACTCTTTATCAAGGGGAGAAGTTCATTCTGCAATTCAAGTTTAATTCAAGTTATCCATTCGATTCGCCCCAGGTAGGTGACTTTATTCTGTGCATGGTTTCTGATGTTCAAGCATAGTTTCATGTTTGAGTAATATGGGAGTAGCAATAAGGAGGAGAAGAACAGTGTTCAATGTGCTGCTATTATTTGCACAGAGACCCTCTTTAATAAGATTGAATGCAATCAATGAGTAAATAACTGAGAAAAAATTGCAAGATGGTTATGTTAGAGATTTCCCAAGATAGGAAAGGTCACCTGGGATAGTGCAGAGCTGTTGTTGGCTCATAGACTGTGAGACACATCTATATCAAGAGGTAGAGTAGAAACACCCAGATATATGTAGACCAATGGATTAACTGGCACTGTAGTGAAGTGTGTGTGTGTGCGTGTAATATATAATACTTACTAGTGATGCGCTCTAATAGCACAAAATAGCGAAGCGAGCGATGCATGTTCCCTGTAATTGCAGCTATTCCATGTATGCTTAGTGTGGCTAGGAACATTTAATGGCTTTTCAAAAAGAAAGATTCTTTACTTTGCTACCTGTTTCTGTTTCGTTTTAGCTCTCCTCCTTCTTGCCCTGTCTTTTTCATTTCTTATCTCTCTCCTTACTAATTTTTCTTCTGGAGTTTCTAACGCCCTCAAAGCTGAGCGTTTCTAACGTTTTGTCTCTCTTTCGCAGAATTTGTTTCACTGGGCATCATTACTTCGTACGGTGGGTAAACAAAAAAAAATGTTGCTAAGAAGGTTACCCGCCCGCAGGAGAAAATGTGCACACGCCCACGAAAGAACAAAAACAATTCCTAGACCTAACAAAAAAAATAACAAAAAATATATAATAATATATATATATATCGGACTAAGTCAGCTCCACTGCTTAGCTGAATTACATGAGTCAAGTGTGACATGTGAAAATAAAGTAAGAGAGTGAAATATCTTGCTATGTCACCTTTCCAGAGTATAATTAGTCATTTCTATGCTAGATATCTTCCTGCAGTAGCTTAGCCTGTAAAGTTGGCTCTGTAACACACACTCCCCCCACCCCCCAGCTAATAAAACAGCTGCTTTGACCGTTGGATAAGAGGATTCCGGGGAACTGATGTGAATATATCTAGCATAGCATATATATAAAATATATATACTTACACACTAGTGCTAGTATCGATATTTGAACTATCACAAGGAGATATTAGCTAGCTTAAAAACACATCCATGTGTCATTCCCTATACCCAAGTTTTCATCTTCCAGTTGATCATCAAATCTGAGATGTTTAAATTACCACTGGCAGCTTCTATAGCAGTAGTAGTCAATATATTTGCAGCATATAGCGTTACTGAACTGTTTCCTTCAGTCTACAGCTAACAAGTATTGTTTTCATAAGATTTCTAGAATACATGATTAAAAATGTCCATGTGAGGAACAACAAAGGACAGAAAGTGAAGAATAGGAAAGTTAATGGATTTAACTTCTTACCTGCAAGTTTGAGAGTGTTGCTTGAGGTCTAAGAGAAAGATGTTCCTACAAAAATTGCATCGGTTGGACAAGCAATAATGCAGACAGCAAGGCCAAGAGTCATACTAACACCTCTTCAACTGGGTTTGGGTGTACAGCTCCATCACCACTTTGCGTCTCGTTTCCTGATTGATACGCTACACCAGCATAGTTTCTGCTGCTCATACAATTAAGTTCACCGGTTTCAGTAAAATCCTGTGCTAAGTTACGGGGGGGGGGGGGAATTTCGAATAGTTCATCTCAGTTTGTCCAGTATGTGGCACGCAATGCTGACCACAGAACCCACGATGGAAGTGATACTTTCCATGGCCGGCATGGGAATGATTGCTATTGTAACTCCCGGAATCAAGAATATCAACCAAATTCTCAGAGTGAAAGTTACACCCAAGGATAGAGCTGCTGTGGGAAGAGTTCCAGTCTACTATCACAAGGAAGAATGAGTAGATATGACTGCTGTGATCTTTGAAAAAATTACACAATTTCAAAGCTGAAGAACCTTCAGCTTACCTTGATATCCTCAAAAAGATTTCTACTTCAGGGTACTGGAATGAAAGGAAGTAGCCTATCTGATAGAATGGGGCTGGAAAAGTGTGAAGGAAGACTACTGCCTGCCCGGTATGCAGACTGCTGCACTTTGAGGTGTTCAGTTCAGAAGTTGTTTGCTTTTGGAGGGTTTTTTTTTTGCCTCCAAATTTTGTTATCTATATAATAATAATTATGCTAGTCTTTCAGTAATGATGATGACGGTGTGTATTCATGAAATGATTTATTGGCCGTGCCTGGTTGGTAAAGTGTTGGCAGTAATGAAAACGGTAGTGTATTCATGGATAAATGGGTCAAGAAAAGTGAGAAAAAAACGACGCTAATGGTGTGTATTCATGAATAGCTGAGTCTGGTTGGTAAAGCATCATCAGTGACGACGATAAGTGAGAATAAAGCCCACTGATGTAACTCAACCAAGTGGTAGAGGGGATTAAAGTACATAATACTGCTGTATTCTAATTTGCCAAAGTTAGTTGGCTGTGTGGTGTTGTTTGCACAATAGTCATCATGTAATTTTAAAAAAGAAGTAAAGATACAATACAGTAGATTATTTCAGTGGCTTACATAAATGCCAGCAATATCCTCTAGAAGCCTTTCTCTTAAAGAATCAGTGGTTGCTCTTGCTACTGTAGACTCGGCTTGTTAAGCGCCCCCGCTTATTACGGAAAGGAAATGGGCGCTTAAGAGTGAGTGGTATCCTAAAAACTGGGGCTGTGCGCCAATTAGCAGTAGACTGAACATGTGGAGTGCTTAATAAAAAGTGCTAAAAACCCGTCAGAAAATAGATGCTTAAAACAGCGCTTAACAAAGAAGGATAGGAATATAACCAACTTGCTACATATGCTCATACTGGTACTAAACTGTCAATATATTATTTTCCTGACACACACAGATATACATGAACATCATACTCACTAACTACAAAATACGATTGATTATAGCAACTTTAATTTTGATTTTTAATCAGTAGCACAGCTATGGAATTTTCTATGTCAAATAATGCATTACTAGAGCAAGTATCTTGGGACACAGTGGCGCTTGAGGCACGTCTATGGTATGTCACCAGATTCACCCCTGACTTCAAACTGACTCTGACTTGCATTGCTTATTGTAGACATATTTTGCCTCATAGGTATAATAGAAAAAAATTGATTCCTTATTCTTTACAATTTTATATACATGTATGTACCAGTCCATAGTTGTCATTTTGATTGTAAGTGTTATTGTATAACTTATTCCACAAAAACTAGCTCCTATTGGGGGGAAGTTTTAAATGTATTCATCATTAGTAGTAGTAGACATTTGATTGCGTTCATTGTGGGATACAATATTTAAACAGGCTTAGAACATAACTACTGTAGTTTTGTATTGTCACAGAGGAACTTTAAACTGCTTAAGTCCTTCAAAGAGGGACACTATTAACTTGGTGTCCCCGCCTTGAGGGCAGGAACACTTAGTGTCCCTCCGATTGTGCTTAGAGTCCCATTGTTAGGAGCAGTTGCTACGTTCTAAATTAGTTAAGCGCTGTGCAGCCATCATGAACTACCATTTTTAGGGTCCTTCAGGCCCTAAGTAGCGACCTTGGTGCGCTCGGGAGCTACTGCCTAGGGCCTTCGAAACCCTAAAAATGGTAGTTCCCTCTGAGGCAGCACCTAACTATTAGGAGGTTCATGAAGTTCACTAAACATAGGGGATTCACTCGTTAGAGAGTTCACTTAGAAGCTCCACTGTATGTCTAATTACATTGGCCACCCCTTACCCATGTTACTCTACTCTGCATTACTTCATAACTTGAAACATCATAGGGTGCCACTTCTTTTACACTTAAATTAGGTGGAGCGTAAAAAGGTAGTAACTGTTGAAAGTTCCTTCAAACTTTTTTTTGCCGTTTCTTTAGCTCTGCATAAATAAGTATTCATCATGTTTATAAGACAATTGTAACTCGCACTTGGCATCTCTTTAATTTGTGTTACTCCACCATGTGTAACTTGCAAATAGATAGCAGAATTGCAAAAGTAAAATATTAGCTTATTTGTGAACTATTTGCTTCACTTAATTTTTTTTCTTCTTCTTCTAATTATCTTTCAATCACTGCACCACTGAGTGCACCACTAAATGTTAATTCATGTTACACATGTCCATGTGTCTGTCTGTCTCTTCAGGTGACATTCATCGGTGACCACATCCCCATTCACCCTCACATATATGGTAATGGTCATATCTGTCTGTCCATCTTGGACACTGACTGGAGTCCAGCCATGAACGTTGCGGCAGTCTGTTTGAGCATTCAGAGCATGCTCAGTACCTGCAAGGAAAAGGTGTGTGACTAATAGGGTTTTTGTTTTAGTTACATGTAAGAATTTATTTTGTACATGCTTGCACCATTACCAAATGCCATGTCATCTTTCAACCTTCAAGTATATGTTAATTATCAAAGGACAGCATACGGCACCGATGAGTAAATTGAGATTTTAATAGCATTTTTGTCTCAAATTACAGCTGTATTCTGTGAGATCATATTTTAGTCTAAACATAACATTCAGCGTATTTATGCAAACTTAACTGAATTACATTATTTACAATATTTTTTATGCTTTCAGCCACCAAAGGTCAGACTTCAATATTGCAGGTTCACATTTTTAAACTTGGTCAAGTTTCATGTTAAACCCACTAGTGTTACAAAAATTTGTCCATGCCAGCCTGACTATTTCAATATTTGAATAGATTCCTCCTCCTGACGATAAGATATATGTGATGACAGCTGGAAAGAACCCCAAAAAGACACGGTGGCTTTTCCATGGTAAGCAGAAATACACGTGCTTATGTTAATACTACATACCTAGTAAGATTTGGTTTTCATGTAATTAAAATGTCATTGTCTGTTGCACTATATGTGTACAATTGTATAGCACCCTCTTTATTAACCCTCAGTGCGCATGCACGAGAGGGTTATAGTAGTCGTCCTGTCTGTTTGTCTGTCTGTCTGTCACGCTCTGATTTTGGAGATTAATGACAATTAACAGTTGATTTAGGTATGAACTTACTCAGAGCGAAGATTTAAGACCTTTTACTGTGCTACTTTTTTAATTTTGGGCTAATCGTTGAGAAAACGTGAAGCTATCAACTCTGTGTAGGTACCAGTTTTTATGGGCAACGCCCCCTAGCGTCATGTCATAATCACGTGAGCTAATAATTTCCTGCAGCCAGCGGTGTAGTTCGCTTTATGCTCAGGGAAGTTAACGGAGTTGAAAGAAGTGAAGTTTCGCGTTGAAAATGTATACTGGTGAGTATTTCTGGCTAGTTTAGCTTCTTCTCTTATGAAGACAGCGTTTCCATGTACCATTTTCATTGGTCCAGCTATTTTGATGCCTCATTAAAATAGGTAACAGATTGCTTGTTCTTTAGGAAGGAGATTATAATATTGTAATAGCTATGTAGTGTTTAATAGTGCTGAGGGTTCGCACCTTTGGTGCTTCATATGAGTCAGCATTTTGTGTGATGAATACTCAACCAATTGATGTTGCTTCTTGTTTCTTACAAGTCACCCAATAATTTAGTAAAATTAAATAGCTTGTATCAAAGATGAGGTGGGTGTGCTTTTTTTCTACTACATCTTAGTAGCATTAAAAAAATTCACACTTCTCTCCATTGTGATGTGTGATGGTCGTTTTGTACTGGAAATCCCTTACTTGTCCCTAACTTATATTTCCTCCACAGATGACAAAGCTTGACAGGCCACTTTTACTCCAATAACATGACTAAAGCAATGCAGCATCATAAGATTGATTCATTCATTTACAATTAATTTTGTTTCTTAACCTGCATTCATCTTTTCTTTTTTCTTTTTTCTCAGACTTTTTTTTTTCTTCATTTTTGTGTCTCGAGTTACATATTTTTTTTTTACTTCATACAATTTTGATATTTTAGTTGAAAGTACATAATGAAGTTTAATTTAATTTGTATTGGGAGCAATTTAGGGAAATAATAATGATGATTTTGACATAGGTCTGGAAATGTGCACATGTAACAACAAAAAATAACATAAATGCCAAGAAAAGAATTGAAATGACCACAATTGATCTGAAGTGTTTGTTAGTTTCACACTGCCGACTCATGTGTGCTTATTGTGGGGACATGAAAGGAAAGAGGCCGGGAATGGGGACGACCGTAATGGTTTGGATATCTGATGGGAGGTACAGGTTTGGCTCTCAATTGTGCCTGAACTTCTGGTTCAAGCTTGTCGTAGATTTCGTCACCCTCAAGGTTGGAAGGTGCCTGGATGGGATTTGGACCAGCAGGTGTGGTCTTTGAAGCAGAGGCCTCCGACCCTCTGGAAGAGCTGTTCCCTGTGCTTGAATTCCATGCTCCACTGCTAGATTTTAAATTCAGGGGTTCATCAATGCCATCTGAGGTAGTAGATAAGCTCAGACGATGGTTGGGTGCTGATACTAGCCTCTTACGAGGAGGGCTTTTTGATCTGTTTGAGGTGTTATTGCCCAAGGCTCCCTGGGGGTGCCTTGGATATTGAGGAGAGTTTGTGGAAAATGCTGGGTAAATGTATGGGCTCCTTTGCTGCATGTAATTTGCCACCATCCCTTGTTTAGTCAGCCGGGGAGGCCCACTGCCAGGGGAGCTAATAGAACGAGGTGTATTTCGAGGTGGAGTTGGGTGTGCACCAATTTTTTCTGCTTGGTGGTGGCCTGTGAAAGTGCTTGTCGTTGCTGGTTTGCTATGGATGTCCATGCTGCCAGAGTAAGCAGACATTCTCTTCTCCCTGATGTTGTGCATGCTGAAGGAGCTGTTAGCCTTGTTCTCGTGCCAACTGTCAGCTCTGGGTGACCTCCGCTGATGAGGCTGGTGGCGTTGGCTGGCGCTTAAGTGATGGGTGGACGCAGACATTCCCCTGCTGTAATTGGAGACACCACCCTTGGGGATCTTCCTACTTACCCTTGGGTCTTGATCAGCTATATTGGGATCTGTTGTAGATCCAGCCATGATGGCTGCTGCAGTTCCAGTGGTGCTCATGCTGTGTATGCTGTTTCTCTGCCGAGAGATGGGCATAGGGGAGCTGCTCTGGGCTCTGTCTACAGGTCGTGCCACTAGGCTGGTCAGTCCTCGAGTCAATCCATTTTGTCTGGTCTGGGCTGTGCTTGTTGAATTTGCAGTGTCTTTGGGAGGTACCGGGGGAGGGGGTACAGAAGGAGAGGACAGTTGTTTCTTTGCCTCAGTCACAGTGTGTGTTTGGGGAGTTGGCGAAGAGGAGCCCTGTTGTTGAACTAGCAAGCGCCGAGCTCCTTTCGGAGACCGTGGTGTCCTCGTGCCATTTTCTGAGGAGTGGGGAAGCGGGTTGGCATTACTTTGTGCTACACCTCCACGAGGAATTCTGGCCATAATTTGGCTCGAGGGACTTCCCCCTCTGCTGTTTGGGCTGAATTCGTCTGTACCATTCACTTTAAATGCTCGTGCTCCAATTGGAGATCTTGGGGCCACCCGTCTGTGCCTCTCTGGTGAGGGCTGTGAGCCAGAACTTGTGGCACCTGGAGTGCTATCACGCAGGTCTATCTGCCTGCGCTGCAAGGAAGGTGTAAGGTCTGCAGGTGACGAAGAATATGTCGGGGTTGGCAGTGTTGGAGTCTCACTGTTTCTAGAGTGCTCATTGATTTGGTCCTGAAATTCTGGTGGAGGAGGAAGAGGCTCTGGACTGTCACTGCCCTCTTTGGCAGCAGTAGTTGCATTACTCCTCCAGAAATCTTTTCCCATTGCTTGTTTCCTGTGCTCAGATTGCAGAGCTGGTATGTCAGTGAACACGGGTAGTCTGGCGTCATCCTCATGAGTGTAGCCACTCTCATTGGTGTCATTTCTTTCTATATCTTCATCCATCTCTCCCAGAGTCCCTTGAGTAAGCTGATTGTCAGAGTCCATATCAATACCGGTGTCATCTGTACACGACTTCTGGCTGTCCACATCTTTGCTCTCCCGATCCCTTACCACTCCACTGTTTTCTTTCATGATCACAGTGGTCTCAAAGAGTGGAGAATCAATGACTGTGTCTGCAGAGTCATTCGTATTAGAGCCCATTTCAGAAGTGGGACAATCAGAGAAGACATTGTTGCTCTCACTGAAGGTTCTGCCTGGATTGGAGCTGCTCAGAGTACGGCTTCCACTTGAAGTAGGAGAAACAAAAACCGGAGAAGTGAGATTACTAGCATGTGCCGTGCTGGTACTACCATTTCTTCCTTGATCTGGGAGAGCTTTAGTGCCACTCCTCCTTGTGTGATAACTCCCTTGCCTTTCAATGGCCCCTTCCACTTGACCTATGGCACTTCCTGACACAGTAATGCTAGTCCTTGCATCCATTTCGCTGACTCTGTCCTCTCTAGAAACTCGACCCTTGGGGTTGGCGAGTGCTTGATAACCAGGAGTTCCCTGCATGATGGAATTTTCTCCAGACAACCCAAGACCCGTGGAACTGTTTGCAGCTGCCATTTCAGCCTCTCGTGATCCCACAGGCAAGAGATTTCTAGGTACAAATCCATTGTGAGAGATTAAAGTGGGCTGGCTGATCACAACACGGCCATTTCCAACTTGACTTCTCAAGTCTGTTCCCTCTCTGTTAACCCTAGGCAAAGGTCCTCTATATGAACTACTTCTGGTCTCACTTCTCTCTGTATCTCTCGTCTCTCGTCCGCCATCTGGCTCCACCTCCTCATCTTCATCTTTCACTTCATAGTCAGATTTGAAACATGGGCAGCATTTTCTTGGTATCCCCACCCAAAAACAGCAGTCTGTTTTTCCTGGGTGGCAGAGTAGATAGAAAGCAAGCATAAACACAATTCCCAACACGTAGAGCCCGATGATAGCCACGAGGGAAATCAGCTGAAAATTTGGCAAGGTTGTCAAGCTTGTACTGGAACTGAGCTGGTGATAGAAGTATATTAATGTGGCCATGGCGGAATTCTCTAACAATACCACAAAGTGGTATAAGCTGGCCCATATTTTGGTCCTCCCCCTCTTCAAATTGAAGTAAACAAACACATACATGACGGCTGCAACAACATCGAATGGGATTTCTAGCAGCCACCTTCGAGTGAACGTAAGCTCTCCATTTGGGAGACGCTCAAGATCCGCACAAAACGTAGTTCGCTGAATGAAGAGAAAGATAAGTGTGAGCAAAATGTGACCACCTATTGCCACCAGGGCATAGAACTGGAAAAGGTAGGCAAAGATGGCGATGACTGCAATACGTGATGCCAACATGCAGAGGTACCACAGCATTTGAGTCACATGGGCTGGAAGGACCACGCGACGAGACTTGCCTGAAACTCGATCATTCAGTGTGAATGTCAAGATACTGTAGAGGACAGACACCAGGCTCACCGAGAGGGCAGACAGGACAGCAGGAGAAGTTGGAGAGAGCATAGCAAACGATTGCTGAGAGGCTAGTGTATCATCCACAGCAACTAAGATGACATATAGGTGCAAGACCAGCTGGGGGGCGGAGCTCAGGAAACTGTGGATGAATCGAACTAGAATGGCGTCTCGGCGGAGATATGGTAGATTGGAGTGCTTGCGGATGAGAGACAGGTATATTAGCTGAGAGAACCTGCATAAAAAGAGTAAGAAAACAAAAATAATAAAAAGAAGAAAAAGAAGTTAATAATAATAATAATAATAATACTCAGAGTCTACCACAAACACCTATATTTCAGCCCTAGTCACAAACTGGCCTCTCTTGTTAGGCTAACCACACACACAAAAACATGTAAATATATCTATGTGCAACCAATAGAAAGAGGGAGGCACCTGAAGGAAAAATTCCAGTCTAATTAGCGTGATTCACTGATCCCTCCCTTGTTTGTAAATTGTATTATCTGAGCTGAGCCCTTTCCCATGGACAAGTGGCATCAGTAGCAGTGCATGGTAGAGGAAGTTGGTCAAAATCACTGACCACAAGAAACCATAACTTTTAGTCCCCCTCTTCAGAACAAATCACCAGACAAGTGCTAAAACCTCTACATAGCTGGATCTCATGAGTGAAAATCTTAAAACAGGGTTGGGACAAAGGACTGAAAGAATCTAACTTCTCATCAGCAATTGCTGTGGTTGGGCGTGTTTTCATCTCTATACAGCTGCAGCATACCCGATTACCAGTGAACATAAGAAGTGCCTTGAGGTTGTGTGCGAAAATGTAACATGTACTTGGCATAATCTATCCTATACTCCAGTAGGAACAGTAATAGTATAATGTAAAAAACAAAAAAAAAAAACAAAGCAAAATGGTAAAATATCCCATATTTAATACTCTAGTGAAATGTAACTGAATCTTTACACAGCAGAGTTAAATATTGTGGCTAGACATAGAACAAGGCTTGACTTTGAAGAATATACACCTTGGAAAAAAAAAGAATAAGAAGATAAGGACTTGACTGAGGCAGCAAATGACTAATAGCAAACCAACTCTTACTATCACTCAGAGAGAAGTATGCGAGACCAACACTGGAGCATTGTAACACACTAGTGCGACAAACCACATAACTATTGACATCGACATCATATACGTAATGGAGAGTTGGATGGATAGAGGCTAAAGGGTTCCTTGATTGTCGTACACTATTATTTCATTGAAAATCCGAACTTGAATGAGGTTTCACAAAATTTTATGCATAGCAAAAAAAATTAAGGCATGTTATATTTTCACAGAGACGTATGAGATATGATGAACCAATTAAAACCCTCAATGCAATATGTTGTATTGAGACAGAAAACGACTAAGTTCTCTAAATTTATAACTACTTCTGATGACTGGAATCACAGGCAGATAACAGACGATTCCTAGTGGCTGTATATACACGAAGAGACTGCAACACATTTGGATAAAGCTAACAGACCGAATACTTTGATGTGCATGTGGGAAACAGCTGTTTGCTGGTCAGGACAATATCATGCAAATATGAATCCAATTTTTTCAGAGATGGAAATACTATAAATTATGATTAGCACTTCCTTTATTAACAATTATGGCCACTCTGTTTATTATATTAGCCAAACCACCAGCAGACCTTTTACTGAGCCAGTTCCTTGAGGATTGGCTGACCATAGCAGACTACACTGACCTGGGAAGAACCCAACTAATGAGTAAATAATCTAACTTAATTTACTGGTGTGAGCTCAAATGAACAACCTCAAAAGATCAGACCACAGTAGTGACCAAGGAACGAAAGAATGAAACATAATACATACAGTACAACTTATTGTAGAACCAGCCTCAACTATTTGGGTGTTTTTTTTTTTTTTTATAGGTAGCTTTTTTAGTTCTACATGTTTGTATTCTTATACATAATTTTTTAGGGTGGGTGGGGAGGGGGGGGGGGGGGGGGGGTGATTGCTCCAATATCCAATAAGATGATATACTTTTATGTGTCCTTGTAATGAAGAAGTAAAAGTGCTTATTGAGTAGCAAATGATCAGTATCTATTTTGTCACCAGCAGCCCTTGGAGATTTCTGACTTGTCCGTTTACAGCAAGCACTCAGCACAGTTGTCATGGCGGGGAAACTGCTCAAAGGCCAGGTTCGTGTAACCAGCGCGCTGGTGTCAGCTGCGACTACGGTCAACAGACAAGTGTGCAAACATTCTCACTAACACAACCACCCGGCTGGTGACCTCACACACAGGAAGGATTCTGTGAATGTAGGAAGTTTTGAGGATACTTTCACCCAGTTATCCAGCAGAACCTGTAGCCAGCAAGTTTATTTGTTCTGCAGTCAGTGTCAACTTCTTTGTGGTTTGAGCAAAAGTCATTTAAATTTACAAGTACCTTTTATTGTTTGCCGACTCCCTGTACCAGACACTTGGTGACATAGCACATACCAAAACTTCAAAATGTTCCCATTCCATTTTTGCACGTGTTGCAAGTTGAAAAGTGAAGGTGATTGTGATTACCATAATTTATCAATAATACTTCTAAGTATATAACTAATAGCATTGTTCCCTTTTGTTGTGGTTCCATCCCAGAACATAGAGGCTTAGGCACTTTGAGACAAGTGGCGCTAAAGTTAATGCATGTGGTTCTCTTTCTAAGCTAGTTGAGGCCAGTGAGTCTCACCTGACCAAATAAAGATCCATTAGGAGTGACAGCTCAGCCTAGCCGGACCTCATTGCAATCATCTCCCATGACTTTGTTAACCTCATTGCAATCGTCTCCCATGACTATTAACCACCAGACTGGCCAAGTACACGTAAGAATCAACAACAACAACAACTGCTCCTCCAGTGTTGGTTCAATTAGTGGTCGGCAAACTTGCTGACTTTTCCAGATGGAACGAAAAATACAGGAAGTCCCAGACAAGACAGTCAGACGAGTTGCCCAGCACTTGCACACACATACGAGAATGCTTGTTGGAGTTGGGGAGGCCAAGCAGCTGGGGAGGGTATGAGAGTATGTCCTGATTTGTTTGTGCTCACTGAAACATCATCTTCTCCATGTGGACAAACTGAAGCACCAGTGGAAGGTGCTAACTGGGCATGCTCAGACAGACGCTAATTATTATTTTTATATTATAATAAAACCAAGAGCTGGCCATGCGCTGATTTTTAAACAAAGACATACTTGTTCACCTCGTGTTTGTAAGGTTTTGAGTGATTTAAAGAAATTACAAACTATGTACTGTCAGTCAAACTGGGTTGATAGAGTGGGATCCAGAAAGTAGAAGTATATATTTTTGTTTAAAAAAAAACTTGGTAATTAGTTCACACTCAATTCCTACCAGAAATTAAAAAAATTAAAAACCAAGCCAAATGTCCAATTTGATTTTTGTTTATACGGAACGTCAAATTGAATTACTTATGAACCTATGACCTGGAGCTTGGCAGGAAGCAAGAGACATGGACAGAGCGGCTGGTGGACTCGCCATACAGGAGTAAAGCCATGCAAATTAACCTCCAGAGTTATACAAGCTCAGCATCATGAGATGAGAGCTACTCTTTTCCTAGAACCTACCACATTATTACATGGAGTAAGCTAACACCAACTCAAAGAGACTCACAGCTGAGGGTGGCAAAAAACAACAACAAACAACAAAACCCTCAGTCCTGACCTGGCTAGGCTAGCAGAAGTCTGGCTGTCCAATGTTGTCGCTAGTGTTGGCAAGGCTGAAAGGAAAAGTCAGGCTGTCACAGCCTGTCTTCCTTTCTGGTGGTGAACTGTCACATGACAGAGGATGACAGGACAGGTGCAGAAGAACCAGAGACTCAAGTTTGTTCCTAGAGGTCGCTTTATGTGGCTTTCTCTCAAAGTTATCTCACTACCTCAAAGCACAGACAGCTTTTCTGAAAGTAGCTGATAACACTCTTGACTTTTGACTAAGCAGACAGAGGGTAATCAAAGGTGGTTAGCACCTACTGAAGTGGTCATCTTAAGCTGCCCAATCAACCCAAACTTCAAACTTTCCCACAAAAACAGCGACATTTTGTATCCTCTGCCCCCAACTTGTCTGGACAAAGACTTGATCCCAGGCCAGGAGACAACTGCACAAAGGAACAAAGGATGCAGAGGCGGGTTCATGGTCCCTTTGTTTGTGTACATTTTTTAGTTTTAATTTCATGTTTACTGTCTTCTTCTTTGATACTCAATAATGTGATAATTGAAGTCAATATTATGAAAACAATACCAAAAAACTGACTTTCATACATCTACTAAAACACACTTGTTTGCTCGTGAGTTGCAATATTTCACACTCAGACAGAAAATCAGTTATATGCAGCAAACTTTAGCTCATAAGGGGAAAAAATGCACGTGTGGTCTACTCTCAAAGGTATGGACACATTGAGGGATAATCTAATTAAAATACAACAGAACTAAACATTCCAAGTATTTCTGCAATGCTGTAGCAGCAGGACGGAAGGGAAATGCTCTGCAAGTGGCCCAATAGCAGGCAGTGGGTGTCTCCTACAGTACTGTATCACCCAGGAGGTGGGAGGACCAATTGCAGCAGATAAATACGCTTGCTGATATAACTGGTTTTGATATGAATGCCAAATACCTGAATTAATAACCAAAGCTGCAGAGTATTTTTTAAGCAGTGAACCAATGCGGGCGTCCTTCAATGTGTTGTAATAGCAAATTGATTCACACCATGGCTTCCTCCCAACAGTGAGAGATCAGCTCACTGAATGAGAGAGTAACATAACCTATGCAAACTCCATTCCATTACAAACTCCATTCCATTACAAACTCCATTCCATTGAAAGATGCAAGTGTTAGCTAACATAACTCTTTAGACCTAGTGTATGTAGTATGTGTACAACTAGAAAATGGGGGTGGAGCTGCATATGGCTTTTCTGACATTCATGATATCACCAGTAACCACGCCTACTTTTATTAGCTCAACATTAGGAGTAGCACAATATCATTTGTTCGAGGAGTAGTACTATGTAGGTCATCCCAACAGAAACCATAATGGGAAGCCATTATATGGATTGTTTTGCTTTCATGATCCTGAGCTGTGAGCAAGGAAATAAATGTAATTATCACATAGTAAATGGATTGTTTTGCTTTCATGGTCCTGAGCTGTGAGCAAGGAAATAAATGTAATTATCACATAGTAATTAGTAGGGACTGAGAAAGGAAGAGGAATCAGAATACCACAATTTTGATCTAAAATTAAAAAAATAAGTTAAAACAGCAACACCTGAACTCTGCATGAAGCAGCCATTATAATGATAGTAACTTTGACATGACTGACTGTAGCAGTGCTACAAGAACATACCGGTATAGACAGTTAATATAAATAGATGTTAATATTGCTGCAGTCAGCACCCAAGTAAGGAGTGACATTGTCTCAATTAGGAATTATTCACAGGGAAAGAACTAGAGTAACTTGATATGGTGATTAAAGTTAACAGTACAAGGTGTGAGTAATGGCTGGACATCCATGGCATTGGAGGATTAATAGCTCGGAACACAATTAAAGTGAAGCCAGAGTATTATCTATAACACCAGTACTACGACCAAACATGCTATCACATTCTAATATGTTATAGCATCTTTACTTAAACCCGTTTGTAAAATTTAATAAATATTATATGACAGAAAACATTCTCCCCATAGTAGCAGGCAAAAAAAAAAAAATTCATCTTTCTTACAACAGAAGCAGAAAGAAGGTATTCAACAATACGCAAACAATTTGAAAACAGCAATAATAATTAATGATCATAATAACGAAAAAGATAACGATGATAATAGTGTAATAATTATTATTATATTATTATCTATAATACCATTGTTATAGTTAAATACAGCACATATGTACTACAGTCTGAACGTGCACCCACTCACACAATTAACACGATACATATATACAACCACATGGTGCGACATGCACTCACAATACTTCTTGTAATCAGCAATGAATGAAACCCAAATGAAGAAGTACAAGGTGCCCATTGGTTTGGTTGGCAACCCTTCTTAGAGTAAGCTAGAATGCCAACAAGCCCACAGAAGAGCTCAGACAACTTATAAAGAGTGCTGTCTAATTTAATTAAACACTCGAAGGAGGACTGTATGATAGAGAGGGAATAGTTTCTTAGCTTGCCAGGATCATCCTTAAAGGTCTAATATGGTAGCCATGGTTCAGAGTATAACTCCAAGGGCTGGTTCTGATAAAATCATTTTTTTCTTCATCACCCAGGCACATTACTTGTGATAAATAATAACAACAACAAAAGTTCTGAACAACAACTGAAACTGCTGCTAAATCCCACTCACCTGTAGACAATGCCCAGAGTCAAGATATGCAGGACAAGTGTCCACAGTGTGAACTTCTTGCGATACTCAATAAACTCCAGGTTGTGGGGGTCTCTTTCTCGCCTCCTGCGATGGAACCGGTCCAGGTTGTAGTACCAAACCATGGACACCGTAGCAACGCAAATACACGGCACCACCAGGAATCCCAGAGAGAGCCCAAACAGGACTAACCTGTTTGGGTACATACTGGTGGCATAGAAATAGGCCACCCAAATGTACACAAAGAACTCCACAATGTAGAGAACGATGGATACCATCCACGAGAGAACTTGCCAGCATGTCCCCAAACATGCCCATCGGCTGGGCCGTTGAAAGTTGGGCATAGTTCCGTGCCTTGGGGACGAACCAACGCTGCCCAACTCGGCGGTCATATGTGGCAGCGTCACCCGGGGGGTTAAAATAGGAACATGACGAAACGATTGCGGCGATGAAGCCATTGAAGTCAATATAGATTAGGCTGTAGAATAGATACATAGTTTTAATATAAAACCAATAGGATAAAATATGCTGCAAATATAAATTGTTAGGAAAATTTTAACTAAAAATACCTGCAGATTACAACCACCTGCCACTAATGATAGAGACTGCTGCTAAAAGCTTATAGGACTTTGAAAACATCCTCTTTGGGTGAAGTGTTTATTATACCAGATTTCGTCAGTAGTTCACAGCCAACTATCAAGCCCTGAGTATGTCATTTGGAATTCACACCATCCAGTGAATACATTGGAATTTCAAAAGCAATAAAATTGTCATCACGGCGACCCTTTTGTGTGCAATTTGCCAGGTATTTTATTTAGCCAACAGATTACTAAATGACCACCTATACAAATAGTAGTACAAAACAAACAACTGTAATTTATATCTAATTGCTCAGTAGAGTGGGTGTGCTTATTGATTGAAGGAGAGACTTCCCACCTTTGAATACGTACAACATCACAATGCCTGCACAAGTCCCTACACAGAATGTGTAGACACTCTTGACAAGGATGGTCAACTGCATAAGTCCCCATCACACATTAACACTTCACCATAACTGACACAGCAAAAAAAGCTAGCTATACTCAAGCTAAATAACTTGCCAGTCCAAACAAATGTATAACAGTTATGTTCCTTCAGGGGGGGATAAAGGCAATGAAGCATGAAGAAATGCATTAATAATGGTTTAATAAAAAAACCACATTGCTAAATTCCTTTTAGAAACAACCACATAACAATACAATGGCCATTACTGCAGACCCAAACCATGAACTAAGGTAGAAATAACCACCTCTAATGCGGGCAACATCTACGCTGGACAACTAGAGAGTAAACTACAAAAATACCGCTATACCCTACTTTTTATAAACCCGCTGCATACCTTACACTAACTCGTTAACCAGCACTGACCTTCAGTTCATGGAGTAAGCAAGACTTTTAAACCAGCTACTTACACCTCCTCTAAGTAATGTCTAGCCCGCGGAGGCTACAAGAGCGACTGCAGAATAACCGGTACCTCTGCATAGCGAGAGTGCGTTATAAATTCCTACAAATGCCACACCCCTTAGTAACGGTAATAGTATTAATAAAAAAAACAACCGCGGAAGTGGGTTTGTTCGCTTATTCCGCTATGCAATGCCCAGTTCAGAGTTCTATTGACACATTATGTACACGCATGTATACAATGGTAACAGTATAAAATATATAATAAAAATAGTGTTCAGTCAGCAAGAAATAAATGACAGAATTAATACTTAATAATAAACAGTAATATAAACAATAGCTAACTCATGAATTACAGACAGTAATTCATAACCAACAAGCTCGTTAGAGGAGAGGGCGTTTCACAGGCAGGTGGGCGTGTTCCATATTCACATTGATGTAGGGCATGAGGTTATCTGTGAACCAGGACTCAGTAAAGCGAAGGTGGTCAGTAGGAGAGGACAAGAAGTGGAGACGCCCTGTAGAGTTCAGGTACTGGAGACCCAACAGGTCCTGCAAGGATGAAAAAAATGTATACAGTATATAATAAATAATAATAATAATAATAATAATAATAATAATAATAAAAGAGAGAGAAGAAGAAGAAGAGAAGAAGACATACTTACATATAGTATAAAAAAATCTAAAAAAAATACAAACAAAATTGTCCGGGCATTATTAAATAAGGGCACAAATACCAAGTCAAGGTAGCACCTGACCCCAGGAATCAAACAAACATTTCCTCCACTATCAGCAGGTACCTTAGAAACAAAAACCAAAATTATTGCACTCTGATGATGGGACACTTTTTATGTCCACTTCAGCTAGTGCTTTCTCTAGAAGAAGGTTTGGATATTATTACATCACTAACTAATGCCACTTCATAACCTTTTAGGAGAACTGGTCCCTGAGTTTGTCACCATGGATACACCTACTACTTCCTGCCAGCTCAAACCTTATAAATTATTACTATGGCTTGATACTTCACTTAATAGTGACTATAAACACCACAACAATAGTTCATTCAGTAACAAAATTCATTAGGCTACCTTTATCATTATCACCATCATTATAAATATTGTTATTCTTGTTTTGTTGGAGGTAGACATGGAAACAACTTTTATTAACACATTAGGCATTTAAAATAGCTCCACCTTACGCTACACTTGCTCATTCTCTCCCAAATCAAAGTTGACTTTTCTCTGGCTTATGTTGACTCCTATTTGTGTAACTTTGTAACGCCAGCTGTGGAGTATCACTGACTGCATATACAATACCCTTCTCTGGCTGCTAACAATAACCAACAAAGACTGGAGTTATTTCCTTAGGCCAACATCCTCAGGTTAAAAAAAAAAAAAAAAAAAAAAAAAAAAAAAAAAAAAAAAAAAAAAAAAAAAAAAAAAAAAAAAAAAAAAAAAAAAAAAAGCAAGCTAACCAACAAAACTTGTTGTTGTTTTTTTGTCTAGCCATTACAATACACACAGTTTAATAAAACTGTTCCTGGCTTATCCATTAAGCGATATACTGACAGAAACTGCAGCTGGGAGGGAGAGCAAGCGTAGTTATGTCTCTAACACTAAGCATAAGGTTGTCTGACAAGCTAGTTATGAGGAACACCTTGCAGAATCTCACCAGAGGAGTAGTCGAGTGAGCGAGGAATATGACTGTGTGGTGTGTTTGCTTTCTCTGTACATTTTAAATCTACATAATGGTTCAATTGCTACTCTGGACTCTTTAAAAGACAGAATGAGTTGTGGGAGAAAGAACTACAATAATAATTACCACATAACCAAACATTAAAGATGTACATAGCAAAGGAAGAAAAACTCAACAACCAATGTATTTCAAGCATTCAAATTATCCATTTACTATTATTATTGTACATAGATGTACTAATAGAAACCTCAACGTCTGACATAAAGCTCATGAATATCATTAGGCACTTGTGGTGCGCTATGGAACATTATAGACAGACACAACACCAACAAAGATACAAGTTGAATTTAATAAGAAAAGGGGGAAGACAGATTCCTCTTTACGGGATTAATTTATTACGACAAGTTCCCGGTTTCCAGTGAGTTAGATCACAAGGTCGATGAAACATAAAACCACTAATTAACATTCCAGTAATCGTCGCAGGTTCTTGACGGCTGGAAGAGACTAAAGACAATCCATTCAAGTGACTTGCTGGGAATGTACTTCATGCAAACACTCATTGACACAAATATTTGGATTTTTGTTTGTTTTGCTATGACGACCATAACAGAATAAGTTTAGAGTGGACTTCCTTGACATAATTTACACCTAATGGGAATATGAATTGTATGAAGCAGAATACTGACAACAGTCAAATATACACTATGCAAGATTATCTGAAAATAATAACGGTGAAAATTAGTGATAGACTATTGGCTGATAGACTAAATTTATGGGTAACATTTTCGCCCCATTCCCCAACTACCACTCCCAGCCCTCCTTTTCTATGTTGTAATAAATGCAAGCTAGGCAATGAACTCTAATTGACAACCTCTTTTGAAGTTGTCCACTTCTTTCTAACCTGTAGCTCTTTCATAATGCCTTGTAAAACTCACACAAATACTAACACACTTTCTTCCCACCGTACAATCTAGTAGTCCATAGGTTGCCATGGGAGGTCCATCGCCCTACTAAAAGCCTGTCATCCCCCAGGTAGAAAATTAGCAAGGAATGCAGCATATGTTACATACTTACCTTAGTCCAGATCTCGCTCTCATACAGAGTGTACAGTTCCTTTGTCTGACCATCCTTGTAGAATCCAAACCACTAGAACAGCCAGAGTAAAAAAAAAAAAAAAAAAAAAAAAAAAAAGTTACAATGTTTTAAGAATTGAATCAGTGCACAAGTAACGTTACAATAAAAGTACATGTATATTGCCATTGACTGACTAACAACAGCATTCAAACATTATCACTTAATCAATTAAAGTAATGTGATTTAAGATGTGCTTGTCAATGTAAAGTAATTCCAATTGAAAGTTGTACTGCACTTGAACATTAACAGTTTTCATGTCATGCATTCCACATGTGCTATGAGATGAAATTTTCTGGCCAGGTGGACTACTGTTACCTTGCCACTACTGGTATTAACACATTCTACACATTCAATCACTATATCCCCCATTTCCCTACAGACTCAAATTAACCACCCGGTAAAAAAATACCCCAAATATCACTAAAATTGTCAGACTGACAAAATCTCTCTCAGCCACATCTATATAGCATGCACCATGTAGAGGATTATAATAGCCAATTGGTTTTATCTGTTTGTGAGAGAGGTTGGAAATGGCTACTTGAACAAGATGACAGTTTCATCAGACCACACTTCAAACAAGACAGCAAACTTGACTGCAATAATATACTTCTTCACACCATGTGCACCACACACTATTATAGTAAACACAACTAAGCCAAGGTGAGATTCCTTGCTCCACATGATCACATCAGATAAAGATTTAGAGCACAAGCCTTGAAGGGGTCACACTCCTGGTGCTGTATTTCTATTTAGTGCAGCACAAGCACTGAACCAGGGTCATATTGTTGGTGCTGTATTTCTGTTTCATTGTCCCAGAGTCTCTGGAATGCAAAAGGAAGGACGTACACAAAAGGTTGTCTAACAAACAGTTCCACGCATGAATGCACGTGCATGGGGAATATCTTGATCCATTTACAATTTGTTTCCAAGTATGGATAAACTTTCCCTGGAAGTGTCACTAGTAAAACTTCCAAGTGGTCATTGTAGGAATTACAAGTTGCTTTTACAAAACTGAGATCTCCTTTCTTTTGTCTCCGGGACATTCCGTAACTTGTTCTATTGTTTTATAGTTGTCATGGCAACCAATGAGGGACATGTATGTATATGCACACCGTACCATCTGAACTACTTTCTCTAGTGCTAACATAAGCACTCTGACCAGTCTGCAGTAAATCTAGTGAAAATTCAATCCTATAAAGAGAGAGAAGACATCTAATGGGTATGAAGTTGTATGCATACGCTGAAAATATTACGAAATGACAGTTTCCCCCCCCGGAATTTATGAGCACAGGTATTTAGTCCAGTGGTCGTTAAAATGATTTTCAAAGAGTCTTTTCCTCTTCTTTTGCATATTAATTTCCACCACCAGCGTATGTACAGGCACAGAGTCCGTGTCTATTAAAATTTGTTGAACATGTGTAGCTTAGTGGAATTAAACAAGTGGACATGTAAATGCACACATTTCCCTTCGCCAGTCACATGAAAGAACCGCTGAGATTGAATTATTGTTTGTTGTACGAGTTGTGGGGTACAGGCATGTACTCAAACGTACAAGAAGTTATTCCGGTTGATTTGGTTCTGATTGAGAGCTGTTCTGTCCACATGCATGGTGTGCCAGGGAATGGGTTGGAACCTGATCAGCTCGTACATGTGATATCCACATATGTGTATTTCTGTGTGTCCACATGTGTGTATTTCTGTGCGTCCACATGTGTGTATGTGTCCACATGTGTGTATTTCTGTGCGTCCACATGTGTGTATTTCTGTGCGTCCACATGTGTGTATTTCTGTGCGTCCACATGTGTGTATTTCTGTGCGTCCACATGTGTGTATTTCTGTGCGTCCACATGTGTGTATTTCTGTGTGTCCACATGTGTGTATTTCTGTGCGTCCACATGTGTGTATTTCTGTGCGTCCACATGTGTGTATTTCTGTGCGTCCACATGTGTGTATTTCTGTGTGTCCACATGTGTGTATTTCTGTGCGTCCACATGTGTGTATTTCTGATGTGTGTATTTCTGTGTGTCCACATGTGTGTATTTCTGTGCGTCCACACGTGTGTATTTCTGTGTGTCCACATGTGTGTATTTCTGTGTGTCCACATGTGTGTATTTCTGTGTGTCCACATGTGTGTATTTCTGTGTGTCCACATGTGTGTATTTCTGTGTATCCACATGTGTGTATTTCTGTGCGTCCACATGTGTGTATTTCTGTACATCCACGTGTATATTTCCGTATAGATGTCCAGTGCTAAGATATTGATCTTACTAGAACAAATGTTTACTTGAATGGGGTACTGGATTGCAGTATGAAACTCGAGCAACTGAAGTCAATCTTTTATTGAATGTGTATGAATAAATAGAGTGTTTTTATTTTATTTGTCTAGCTAAAATAAAAAGTACTAAAATGAACTCGAACTATAGTATGTCCAAGTTGAGTTGGCCGCAAGAAAAACTTGAATAACTTTAGAACAGAAGAAGCTACGCCTCCGGGGTTTGCACCGGTTAAAAATATTCCCTCAGTATACTTCCAAACCGGAGAGAAAGTGCTATTCCAAAACTCAATACAAAAGTCTATGGGAATAGAAAAAACCCACAGGTTTCCCGCTCAAAACGCGCCCGCTTTTAGTCACGCGGTACGGCTCAATTGATCACGCGGACTGTCTTCATTAAGAATTTTGTAAACAATAAGCGGCTTCTCCTCAGATTGCTGCGTTTCTAGCTTTATATCGCGATTAGCTTAGGTTGCCAGTGTGGAAACAGGATAGGCGGAGTGTTCTGTTGTCGCAGAGAGTACAGGACCACCTGATAGGATGTTGGTAAGATTATTTTGTCTACCTGTTCAATTACGATAGTTACAGTATTAATGCGCACCTGTGCTACCGCCCCTTTTTCACGTGCAACGTTGACATTTGCGCGCTTAATTGACTTGGATTCACATGACTAAATTGCTTCCGGTAAAGTACTAAATGCATTCCTCAATTACCGCGCTTGCAGTCGTGCCAACTCAACTTGGACATACTATAGTAAATTATGCTTCAATGCTATAGAGTGCTATCTAGTTTGTCACTAGATAAATCAGTCAAAATTCTGTATCTGATCAACATTGAAATTGAAAGGACATCGATTCGTATAGAACTTCATTCCTAGTCTATAAAAAATATAGCTATTGATCTCTTGAAGATATATGTCAGACCCAATCCAGTACATGTACCTTTCAAATTGAAACAAAGGACAATTGCCAGAAAAAAGAAGCACCAAAGTGCGAACCCTCAGCGCTACTAAACACACTACCTAGCTATTACAATATAATCTCAGACCAAAAGAACAAGCAATCTATTAGCTATTTTAATCAGGCATCAATATACCTCGAGCAATGAAAATGGTACATGGAAACCCCTGTCTTCATAAGAGAAGAAGCTAAACAGACACTCACTGGTATACATTTTCAACGCGAAACTTCACTTCTCTCAACTCCGTCAACTATAAAGCAAACTACACCTTGGGCTGCAAGAAATTATTTGCTCATGTGATTATGACGTGACGGTAGGAGGCGTCACCCACAAAAGCGTTTTCTCAACAATTATCCCGAAATTCAAAAAAGTAGCACAATGAAAGGTCCTAAATCTTGGTTCTGAGTAAGTTCATACCTAAATCAATGGCTAATTGTCAATAATCTCCAAAATCAGAGCATGACAGACAGACAGACAGGATGACTACTATAACCCTCTCGTGCATGTGTGCTGAGGGTTAATAATATATTATCGGCAGCCCTGCAAAGTCTTAGTCTTAAACTGCAAGTCATCTGTCAGATGTGAACATAAGGCTGATTGAATCCCACCGAGTAGCAAAGCAAAGCAAAAGACGTAGACTATCAGAAGAATTATCCCTTACATGGTATGGACTTGGTTAAATAGGGTGTCACCTGCAATGCCAAGCTTTGCTTGCATATCCTCAATTATAATAAGAAAAATAAATAATAAGTCTGGCAAAATTAAATGATTACATGTACACCTTGGAGATTTAAGATTATTGTGATGTGTGTGTGTGTGTGTGTGTGTGTGTGTGTGTGTGTGTAGTATTTACTGACTTCTCTGCTCAATAATCATTAGCTTAATTTCTGGTAAGGTGTATCCGAATCGAGAAAGTTGTACTGTAGGATACATCTAACAGTAAGCACGCGTCACCAATTGCCTGGTATTTATATTTTATTTCAAGAGAGAGTTCACCCTCAGTGAAACCTGCAGAGGACTTCAACTGGAAGTCAAAATATCCGGTCACATTCTAAATACTGTATAAAGTAGTATAGGCTGCTTAAAATGACAAAAATTGCTGTTTAAAAAAATCATAATCATCATCATCATCATCATCATCATTATTATTGCTAAGAAAGCCTTACTTCTAAATGATACCCACCTCACTCTCTTTTGGCTGGACCATAGTGTCTTTACCGAACTTGACCAGTACAAGGTTGGAGATATTGGAAAGACGTTCCTTGTAGGCAGAGTTGAATGTCTGCTCCACAAAACAAGTCAAGTTATTACAACAGAATCATAGCATACACAAGCCACTAACCCAGAAAAGAACATAAATGAAAATTATTTCATAATATTGAAATACAAAATAGCAAATCCCTCGCCATGACACCCTCATGCTACAATAAACACTTCAGTTTCAGTATGGCTCTCACATTTTCAAAACTACAGCAACAGTAATCACAATTCACAGCTGCACCATGGAACATCAGTCAGAACTACCAATTGCTTGCCATAGTCTGGGCTCAATAGGCTGAGGAAGGAGGAGGGGGGGGGGGGGGGGGGGGTTGTGTGTGTGAAGGAGTTGCTGCATTAAGAGGCCAGGGGGTACAGAGATGAAAAAGTTCCACTTTGGCAAGGCCTATAAAAACTTAACTAACTCAACTAACTCCCTTCCCTTACTTACTGGCATTGTTACCTAACAGTAAAGCTGCCTCATCAGTTGACACTTTCTACTGACTTGATAACTGGCCTTTGAAGTGCAACATATTCCCATGTGGTACAGTATCAGTCTGGCTTCAGGCCACCAACCCAAAAAACTCGTTTATTGCCTTTATTGCTGCTATGCTAAAAGTAATGTAACACACTTCCCCCACACTTACATTTTCTTGGTTGATATCAGGGAGGAAGATACAGTCTTTGTGATATTTATCCAGGTTAAGAGGGTCGTGCCAGTACTCTGCCTGCACCAAACTGGAGGAAACAACAACAAACAATATTAAAAACAACAACAAAACAAAACAAACAAAAAAACATAAATAAAAAAGGAATATTACCATTTCCCTTGGCAGCGTAACCTTGGGGATCATTAAAAGAGCAAAGTAATTAGTAATTACAGGATTTGGCTCTCTCTCTCTCTCTCCTTTACTAAAAAAAGAAAAACTTAATCCTAATTATACATGCGCTCACATTTCTGGCATTGGCTGAAGGAACCACCTCCACCAAGCAAAGCAAATAATAAATAAGATAAACAAGCAAACAATAGCTAAAACCTTCCTCGCTAATGAAACTGACAAGACGTCTACACAGACCCCCTGGCTCCAGCTACAACACTTGGCTACAATAGGTACTGCCAGGAACTCAATTATTGAAGTGGATATTGCATAATCCCAGCAGCTAATATAAATAGACTGTTATTACACGCACTAGCGATCAACACGGGCTAATGTTACTACTGGCAGCGACCAAAATGGTGTAACATAACTCTTGTTATGTGTACAACAAGTGGTACGCATTTCTTAACAATCTAACGATGTATGACTTCTGGGTCGCCCTAACTTCTAAGAGTTGAGCATGTCTCTTTGATACTGTCATGTTTCTGAAAAAAGAAGTGCTGTAATTTTGTTATGTGTACTTACTGTTTTAGTTAAGGATAAAGGCTATTAGAAAATCAGAATTAGAGTGCACACCTTAAAAAAGACAATGTATCAATAACTAACCTTTAATTAATACCAACACACCCTTATTACAACATGCAGCTAATTAACAGCACCGGTACAACTGTGAAGCAGCAGGCACAGATTGTGTACTAATCTCATCACCTGTTAGCTTCCATGACAATTAATCATATAGTTCACATGATTCGTATTCTACAGCTATTTCTCTATTAGGCTTGCCAGTGTTAAAACTGATCCCATCAGTTAGTCATATCATCACCGAAACTTTATTTTTTAATCTGAGTAATTGTGAATCAATGAATCACAAACGTATCCATTATCAGATAATCTGACAATTAGACATCACAACGAGAACAATAACTGTAAAACAACACAAGTGCCTCTCGACGTCCGAAATGTGTACGTATGTGTGTGAGTAGGTACGTGTACACAAAGCTGTGGCAGGTTGTGATGATCCACAGCTCACAAGCTGTTTTTCCAATCCTATTGCTTACCTCACCTGGCTGTTTTCTACAAGTGATAATTGCACTTTGTTACTATAGCCAATCATAATTAAAAAAAAAAAAGTTGTTGTAAACCATGACAAGATTATAGCTGTGTTGAGAAACCAAGATTAAACCGGGTAAAAATAAATAAATAAATAAACATGAAAAATTAAGTGGCATTCATTTTAAAATATTATTTTTTCTGGAAATAAAATTTCAGTATTGCAGACTTTAGGGAATTACACCATTTTTAAATTCTATACCAACAGTGCAAATATTTTCTATAAACAAATGGAACCAAGCTCTGATCTGACTGCAAGCAATACAAACAACACACACGCTAAAGAGATTTCATTGCAAGAAGGAAGGTGGCAAAGGTACAGGACAGATGTGGAGAGCAATCCTGTGTGTGTGTGTGTGTGTGTGTGTGTGTGTGTGTGTGTGAATTATGTACATACCAGTTGCTGGTAATATTCTGAAAGTGTTTGTCTCTTCTTGCAATCTCTTACTAAGCTTGATAATATCCTCTGCTAGCACATGAATCTCAATACTGACATACACACACGCACGCACACACAAATTGCTACTACATTCATCTGCACATAAGGCAAGCAGAGCCTCTTCTTTTCACGTGTGCCTCTAATTGTAGGACAAATTTTCATTAGCATCGCCCCACAAGAACACACAGTTTCTTGCAGTATTGTACAGATGAATGCAAACATGTCTGTCTTCAAGTTCAAGCAAGAACTAAAAAGCTACAGTAAGAATGTTTTTAACCTAGTTATGCTTGCATGCGTGGGAAATACAAAACTGGGAACATTGGTTGCCCATTGACTATCATACATCACACCTAATAGAGTAGTCTGTAGATCAAATTCTTGAGGCCAACATATCTTTCCTAAAATTCTTAGTCAGTGATGAGTGAGTGAAAACCAAACTTCAATACATCGTGTAATTTAATCATTTCAAAGACAGAGCCGCTCATAGTTGCCACGTTAGAACTTATGTCTTCAGTTAGACATTTATCCTGGAACATCACATGTTGAAACAATACCCACACTCGCCATTCACACGTCACGGCTATTGAGTTCCATCTCTTTCAATTGCTCCCTCTCCCTTAAATACATGTTCAGCACACAAATATCTCAGTGTTTGCAGGCTCCCCTGCTGAAGCCTCACTCATCACTGCAGTACTCTGTGTTAAAAATAAAATAAAAATGTTAGGAAAAGATTATCACCACAGAATTGCCTTTTTTCACTCCACCTTTGTTTTGGACTACAACTAACAGGAAGCGCTAATGGCATAACAGTTCTACACTGCTGGCAGCAATGATGGACAGGCTACTCCTGAGTAGCTTTATTAGGCATTAGCATCTCCATCTGCAATAGCAGGGGTTCAAATATCTGAATTATTGCATTGGAAAAGTGTGATAGCGGTGCAACTCAACTCCGCCCAAGCTATTGAGACTTTTTTTTTGAAAAATTTGCGCTATACACTTTGCAGTAGTCGCAGTGACATTGGAAACTGACAACAATTAAACCTAATATCATAATTATTTACAAACAATGTGAAGGCGTAGGTGATAAACGAGACTAAGACAGTAGAGCGTGTCTTTTGTTACACAGAAAACAATAACTAACAAGTTCCCTGAATCAAATTTTACTTCAATAAATGTTGTTTTAAAAATGTCCCAAACTAAGTTGCCCAAGGAGAATATAAACAACTGGTAGAAAGGGGAGAATAACAACAACAAGCACTACCAGCAAGTGAGCCATTCAGAGATACTACCAACTACCCAGACTTGTCACGCACTGACTTACCAAAAACAATGCAAGTAAACTGCTGAACTCACTAATACAGTAGGGAGTTGCAACTCCAAACTAAACCCTGTCAGCCACAACATATGTATAGGAGCAAAGTGCATGCCCTCAGTAAAGTGATGCCCTCAGTAAAGTGATGCCCTCAGCACCAATACAAATCTGGAATCAAATATATGCCCTCGGTATAAATCAGAATCAAAATGTCATATTTACACTAGGCGTCACACTTGTAGAATCAAATAAGTGTATAAAGTAGGCACCACCTTTATGAACCATGTGAAGTGACATCGTCTTGCCGCTCTCCGTCAACACATGTGTCAATTGAGTTGACCTCATGCTCATCGTGCATGATGATATTTACATATGCATGCAATACTGCACGCCATACAGTACTATAGTTCACACTTTCACGCCATACAGTACTATAGTTCACACCTTCACGCCATACAGTACTATAGTTCACACCTTCACGCCATACAGCACTATAGTCCACACCTTTACGCCATACAGTACTATAGTCCACACCTTCACGCCATACAGTACTATTTCACACCAACCAAATAAGCTGCACGTGAAATGGTAACTCAAACAACTGGTGAAAGTGTCATCCAATGGACTACTTCACAGGTCAGCCAAAGTGACCAGTTCCAATAGATGCCCACCTACCATCGGAATAAAAATGCTAGTTCGTGTTACCACAGACACGGGTACAAGCGCTGTAAGTGTCACCAACTCTTATTCTATATGGTATCCACACTCACACTTTTTCTGTTAATTCGCTGTTATACTTAGTGCTTCGATAGAACCACGCAAACGAAGGAAAGATAAGACCTTTATTAAAATGTTGCTACCATTTATGCAGCACTATTTACAACGTTTTAGTGAAACATTTCTTCTTGGAACGTTTTGGAACACAGCCTCCGATACACTGGTATATTTATCGAAATAGTAACCCTATAAATGCTTTGTGAAAACCATACAAGTCAACAATGCTCTCTAAACACATTCAAACAGAGTCCAATAGTAACTTTGATGTGCTGGAAAGACTAAGCAAATGCCGCATCCAGGTGAGGGCAAACAAAATACATACAAAGCATTCAATACAACACACCATGTGTAAAAGTAACCGGGAACATGGCGGACTTTCAGGTAGACAATGACATGCAGACGTGGAAGCAAGTATTCTCACTAGCTGACACACAGCAAATTGAAGGATAACAATTTAAATCTGCTACAGCGCCATTGCTACGTATACAAGAAATAATGGGATTCTCTACTCTGATCACAAGTGCCATCAGTGAAAGTTTCATAAACTAGAACAAATATTCGCACTATGGAAACACAAGACAAACACTTATTGAGATTTCTAGTTTGTGTGTGGTCTGGCAGACAATACTAATCATTTCAAATCACACGGTCTTACAAGCACACTAATTTCTTAAACCACATCATTAGGGTGACCATTATTTGGCAATGAATATTGTAGTAATGACAACTCTTTATTGGAACTTGAAACCACACCCTATCTAGGGACTTTACTCCGCCCACCCTTAATAGTTTTGCAAGTGCAATAGATCACCACTAGCAGCAATAGTTCATTATACCCAATAACAGATAAGTTTATTTCCTTACCTTATTAGTCCTCTATTGTAAGACTGGCTTTAGAGCAAATTGAGGACCAAGAGCCTGACCACACCCACATACCAACTCATACAAGGACAGGACAACTCCCTTTCAGGAATCTGTCAGTCCACGGGATTACAGCACCTGCCCCTTGGCCACCGGCATGTAACTTACCTTATAGAACCATTTTCCATCGTAATTAAATGATTATAATTTTCTAGTTGGTTTGCCCTATTCAGTATTCATACAGTGTTCAAAATGTTTTATAGTTTCTCTCTCTCTCTCTCTTTTTTTTTTCCTTTTTTTTTTTTTGAAGGTAAGGTGTTGGAGTTATCAAAAGCACTACCTACCCTGACAAAGTGAATACTGCTACAACAGGCCAAATATGTGATAAATTGATGCATACATCACACAAACAGCAACAACAACAACAGTAACCACAGGAACAACAACAACAACAACACACAAACTCACTTTTTCTGCACATAGGAGTCATAGGCCCCAATATTGAGTAGTCTCCTGACTTCATTGCATATGAAGGAGTTGTTAGCCGGGCAGCGGGGAAACCCGTACACTCCTTGGTGCTGGCCCCCCACAGACAGCAGATTATAAATCTTGACAGTAGGACAACGCTGTACCACCGCACGCCTGCAATATAATGAATTAATGAATGAATGAATGAATGAACGAATGGGTTACTCATGAGCTGAGACAAGCCAATTGCATATGTGGCCTATACAATTAATTATCTCGATGATAATGGGGAACTATTCATGCCCCCACCACCCTGCGCTCTTCAATGGCACCCTGTAAGGAGTCCATGTGTGTGTGCCAGAGAAATACTCCAAGACTTGAATTGACGATTGTTGTTAATTGACTATCACATGCCCACCTTCAACATATTCAATTAACTATCTATTGCATCTAGCTTTAGCATCAACCTTGGGTACTCTCGTAAACTCCACCCACTTATAAGGGTGTGTCTCTATGATAATACCAAATAATCCACAAGAACTGAAACATGAATTTGTGATAGCATCCAAGGGAGTAAGGGAGAGAAGATGGGAGGGGCAAACCCTCTCTTTCATCATTCCTTGTACCAACTATGTATGTGACTATACAACAAAAGGCTAGCCTGATTAGTCAACCACGTGGAGGGGTTTACTGTATAGAGGGAATTTCAAACCCAAAATTTTGATGGTAAATGAAATTTCTCAATGGTCCCATGGGACAATTGACGGAGTAACTGAGTAGCCCTCATAGAGTTTAGTACTAACCATCTTCGGTTTCCAGTGCAATAAGTGTCAGATGTAGACTTGTCTCAATCCTTCAAGCCTCAGATATTTCTTGCATTTCAGTGCTGCATTTACGAGGGGGCGAAGAGGGGCACTCACCCCCCCCCCCCCATTTTGACTTTGCAACATGAAATCAACTCAATTTAGTAAGCAAGAGTCTCTAATATATAACAGACTCCCTTATTGTCCCCTCCTAAAAATCTGAGAAAGTTTTTTTTCCCCCTACTAGATTCGTTTTCTGTATGCAGCCCTGAAGAGGGTTTACTTTAGCCAACAATCTACACACGTACTTCGTGAGCATTATTAATTAAACATTAAACTGCACAGTATCCTAATTAAGTGACTTATTGACACACTATGTTTCAGTGAATCAGTTTTAATATACAAACATATTCTTCTGAAACCCAACACTAACAATTTAACACAGCAAGAAAATGTATTCAATACAGGAAAAATAGAATAAGCTCAAACACACTGAAGGCAGAATGCTGCAGGACTAATTCTGAATCTGAAATAACTAATGAATTGTTTATGATAACACACCACGTACGTCCAGCCCAGCACAAATACCAGGTGGCTGCACGCCGGCTGTGTACATAATCATAGATGGTTGGTGGTGACATCTGTACACACTGTGTGTTATGTAAACTTAATAAAATCACCAGCACCATTGCACACCATAGTTGGTAAAGGGTCTCCACAGTTTCACCCTAAAAGTAGAATCACTTGAAGCACGTAATACACACTAAAGCAAGGTAGGCAGTGAGCACAGTCTACACTAATTCCTCCACAATTGTCAAAGCTCCACTTTATTATCACAAGTCATCATTACTGACTGCTCAACATAGTTCATTTTTAATGATATTTAAACCAATATTGCAAAATACAAGTCCCCTACCCTATAAACGCATGCAAGAGGTGCGGTTAAATTTATTACTAAATTCCAAGAAAATAATAATTTCTTTTTTGCCATACTCTACAGCAAGAGGTACTATGGCAGTACTATTGAAGCTATAAACATGCGCTCCTCACCTCCTGAACCTGGCAGATCCACGTATACCTTAACACATACAGCTACATGGTTATCTGGTACATATTTAAGCTCACACGACAAACCCAACAAATGAAAATCAAGGTTGAATCATTGGGAAAAAATTGGTACAGGGTCATCTAAAACTGGTACTGGGTCATCAAATCTAGATACTGAGTCATCAAATCTAGATACTGAGTCATCAAATCTAGATACTGAGTTTTAAGGATTAGAGGGAGGAGGGAGGGAGGGAGGGGGGGGGGGGATTTTTTAGCAGGAGCAAATGCCCTTCTGCCCCTACCCCCCCCCCCCCCAAATTCAACTCTGATTAGAGTGGGTCATCTTGTACCAAAAACATTATCCTCTACCCACAGTACACTGTTGAACATAAGTTATAACAATTGTTGCTGCATTTTTGGTGAAATGCAATCAAAGTCAGATATTCTTGAGCGTGACCAAGCTCCTCTGATCCTTACCAAAATTCAAAAGCATCGCCCCTTACCTAAAAAACATCCTACTATGATTGAAGACCCCTTACCAGAACTGCCCTCCTTGTGAGAAACCAATGACATTGAAGCCATTGGCAAGTTTCGGGTCGGCAGACAAGTTCTTGCACACCATGTCCACCTGATCATTGACATTCTTGAAGAATCCATTGAGTGCATCTTCCTCCATGTCTTTACCTATCTTTATGGACTGGACGTAGATACCTTCCACATTCTGTTCCACCATCTTGATCAGCCGACCCAAACTCAGAGGGTTACAGCAGGTGTCACCTGCAGAGTGAGACAGTAAGTGACAAGAAGACTGGCAGACAATAGTGTACTAGTAACTATAACTTTCTTAACATGGTGCCTTGGGAACAAATCTATTTTTAAAATTAATGTGTTACTAGTCTACTCCTCATTTCTTCATATAGGTGGTAAAACAAGTACCACATGCGGTACAAACCATGAATTAGAAGACAATGCAGGATGTACCTAAGTGGTACACGAGATGTTTGACATTGTATGCAGTGATGTAGGAAGATGTTTCAGTATGGGTGGGCTCCAAGGGCATGTGTTCTGTGATCACATTTTTAAATTGTGCAGAAAAGTTATGGGGGGCTCCAGCCCCCCCCCCCCTCCCCCCCACTTCCTACGCCACTGTTATGTGCATATATATTACACATTGGATATTTTCTCTTAAGTATGTCTGCACCACGCAAGTAAACGCAGCATATTGAAGGCTCCGACGCACCCGCCCGTACTGGACAACTGAGTTTTTAGAAGTACATATGACAGAGTTACCTCTAAACATTTACTGTTTTGGAAAAATATCCAATGTATATTAAACTCTTCATATACTCGTCATACAATATGGGAATGACATTTCAATCTCAGTCTTGTATTTTCACTCACTTTCGGCTCATGAAAATACTTAAGTATGCTAATGAAATATCTCCCCATATTGTACTCTGACTCGTGCACTAAGTATTATGTATATACATTTGTATATGCATAACACACTTACTCAGGCATTCCGGAGCAAAAGAAAGGAGAAAAAAAGGTCTGGTGGCACACAATGCCATACTTAGCAGCAATAGAACAGATACTGTACATATGGAGGTTTTCCTTGCCAATGAAATCAAGGTAGTTCAAGTACAGTGATTTCTCTGGTCCGTATATGAGGAAAAGAGTCTCAGTTGCAAAGGCACAGGTTTCTTTTCAGTAGCCATTTCTTGACAAAGCTATAAACTAGTAGCCATTTTGCTAGCTATAAACTGCATACTGGCTGATGGTTACATGGGACATGAAAGTCCAGGTGGACATTTGAGAGAATGGACATTAACAAGGTGGACTACTAAGAAAAACCACTGAACTGAATCACCTCCCTCCCGTCCCTTGTAGCTTTAGTATCAGCAACTTGTGCCGGTACCAAAATAGTGGCGATCCAATCAGATTTCTGAATATTCAATTAAGCACATTCCTCAACCACATATTTAATGCGCCCCAGTATTCCGCGTTGTTAGCTATGGAAGATCAAGTGATGAAGAGCGTGTTTAGAAGTTACAATTTCTGTGTATAAAGCCAGAGCAGATGAAAGGGAATTTTAAAAAGAGATGTTTTATGTTTTTGTAGCTCCCTCTACAGGGTATGGAAAGAGTGCTTGTTTCCAGAGTTTGCCACTCATATATGACCAACTCCTACCCAAGTGTGAACCAGCCAATATTGTTGTTGTTGTTCTGCATTATCAGTCACAACGAGACGTTCCACAAAATTGCAACGAAATGATTGACTCGCAATTGATTTTAGCCTACACATCAATGATGACGTAATAAACACCTGTGATGTCATTTGCACAAGTCGTTGATACTAGAGCTACCAGACTACCACCCCCACCCCCCCAATCCTAGTCCACTTTCAAGATAGCTGCACCCCTCCTCCAACTTCACACTTAATATGCTACATTATGACACTTCACTGGGGCAACAACTTTTATCATACATTGAGCCTGCTCAGCCAGTGGGTATCTCGACTACTAAAACAAAGACAAACAGATATTGTACATAAAAGCTAAAACATTACCCATTCCGTGCCAGAACACGATAGGGACGGGCGTAGCACAAGCGCCAACGATAAACGCAGCAACGACGAGAGCCGTAACCTTCCACATGGCTTTACTTTCTAAAGGGGCTCTCAAACAGAAGCTGTGGTTTTTTTTTACTCACACTCAACGAACGTGAATATTATTTGCAATTACATTTGACCTTTAACCTCTACACAGTTGAGTGGGGGAGTGGCGTAGGTGTGTTATACTGTACTCCGAACTATTACAGCACGGCGGACTTGTCGGTTGTTCCTGTAAGTACAGTAGTAAGGCAATCTGTATCCCCAGCCTTGACTTTGCCGCTTCTCAGGTATTCAAATGGCCACTGGACGTGTTTGGCATAGCTGTTTTAGTCTCCTCGGTGGCGGAAAAGCGTCTAAATACGCTTTTATAGGGAGAGATGCACAAAGGCTCTTCTGGGGAAGCCGTGCAGCGAAGTGGATTGTACCAGGGCTGGAGTCAGTGCGGAGTTTGAGCTCTGGCTCTGAGACGCCCGACACTCCACGTGTCCTTATCACTGGGGGATTGGGTCAGCTAGGCAGAGGACTGGCTGAAGCAATGAGGTAGTTAAGTGGGGTGCTTAAAAAATAGTCAGTGTAGCTTAATCTACTACAGTATGATGTAGTGTGCTATGCACAATCAGCTGTTAAAAAAAGATATGTCTAGGAGTGAGAGTATTCATCAATGTAGGTAAAGGGTTGTAGAATTTAACATTCATGTTATTGAGCAAACCACCTTATTTACCACCACTTTTACATGATACGTTTGATTCCATGCAGGAGCAAGTACGGGAAAGACAATGTTATTTTGTCGGACATCAAGATGCCCACAGTGGACATATTGGAAGAAGGTACATATAATCTCATCGAACTTCTCAATATATTTCTTTTAATTTTTACAACGTTTACTCAAGTGTCCATAAAAATGTTCTTACAAAGAAAAACACTTGTTAGCTTTTGTAGATGAATAGTGAGGGTCTGTTCTTCCGATACTCCTTCTGAATGCTTTACATTATTGTAATCCATACTTTGAATATTTGAGTAAACTCAACCACGAACTGTTGACTGACAGACAAGATGAAAGACATGTGCATTTGAGGGAATCTGCCATAGCATGTAGTAATACATGCCATGGATAGTTATTATATTAATATTTATTTTATGTTACAAGTGCAGCATTTAGTCTGTTATGTTTATGCCCTTGGGAAAATAGTCTTTAGCTTGCTTTCCTGTTCCGCCTCATTTGTATAGGGCCATATGTGTATGCTGATGTGATGGACACAAAACATCTTCACTCCATTGTGGTGGACCACAGGATTGACTGGCTCATACACTTCTCTGCCCTCCTGTCTGCTGTTGGGGAGAACAATGTCCCTCTTGCACTGGAGGTGAGGCATCTCTCTTTGAAAGGGTGTGAGCCCTTCAACTGAACACCAGTGGTAACTATTGTGCTAACACGGGTTTTTTTGTGCATCTCACAACAGTTGATAAGCCTATGGTGGTCTTCTATGTACCCACTTTTTACTAATATCGGATTTAATCGTCAACCTGTTTGATGTCGTTGCAAGTTCTAAGCTCTGCCCTATTTTAAGAATCATCGATGATCAACAATTAATTTTTGTTCTAATAATAGACCACCAGACTTGTTTATTTTTAATGCTGTAATTGGAATGAATACGGTATAGTTCATAGCAACAGGAAAAATGATCAAAGAGAGCTACAAATAAAATTTGTTCAAGTCTGGTGATAATTATCCAACACTTTCACTTGCAAAACTTTGTGTTAATAGTTGCTAATGCTGAGTTAATATTAGCTAATACTGAGTTAATACTTAGAATTTCAATTTGCTGTGTTTTCAGCTTTGTCGCTTTTGTAATAAAAAAACAGATATGATGAAACTGAGAGCTGAATATGTATTAAATGGAATGCAGTTGTATTGCTTGAATAGGCGTTTTTTGTCAGTCGATAGCTTATTTGAAACAGCTATATAGGTGTCACTCTGATGTGGTTATCTTGGACATAGGTGATGCTTCTAGTGTGCGATGTCAGTCCTTTCTCTTTGGCAATTTTTCTGGTACTCAGCTAATTCTGAGTTAATACAGTACTGAATGGGGAGTTTTGTTTTAATTTCTTCGCTGAGTCTGTGTTTTGTCTTTGTTGATAATTAAAGCGCAGTTATGTCTTAAAATCAAATTGTTATTTCTAAGAATTGTTAGTGTCAGTATTAGTCATATCATCAGAAGTCCCTATCGCTATCACTCACTAATAGTAGGCCAGCTTTTTTTAAAGTCATTTGCAATTGTAGCTACACTGTATCTTTCACTCACTATCTCATTATTTCAGGATTAGCTTCCACTGGAACTTCATTTTCAATGTACGGCTCCTCCTAATCTGTTCAAAAACATTCCGTTTAATACGAGTAGAGCTTCTGTGTAAAGAATGACATTGTCTCCAACTAAAAACTACTCAAACTGTACGTTTCCAAGGTTAACGCTACACATGTGCACACTTACCCATACTATTTCACTTAGCTACTGTGGTATTTCACTTAGTTTCCACTTAGTTACCACACTATTTCAATTAGTTATGTGCTGTTTCACTTTCCCCGTGCGATTTCAATTGAACAGCGATTTTTCCCATACATTTTTGAATGGGAAACTTACAGGCTGTACTATTAGTGAAGAAACCCATTGAGCTCACAAAGGCTGTCAATAATCTCACTGTTCAAACAATGCAGTAGTCAGTCACTTCCTTCACAGTTCAGTAGCATTGTACATAATAACTTGCACGAGTTACTGGAATGCCATCTTCACATTGTTTACACACTACCCGGGCCACTCCATATGGCACTATACGTTATTATCTGAAGATTTTGTGGAGACACTATAGTTAATGAAGCACCAAACGTGCGAACCCTCCAGCGCTAATATACCCCCATAACCTAAGTTAGCAGTGTTGTTCAATTATTAAGCTTGAGTGTTTTATTTAGTATGTTCTATCTTCTTTTAGGTCACAACAGGAAAATGTCCTGTTTCTCATCCAGGAAAAATATAAAATCCAATGCGCGCGAGACCATAATTACAAAACACAGCTGTGAAAACAATCAACTGGTCAGTTTTCTAGGTCGGGTGTGCTGTAGTGAAGTCCAGTACTTGATCTTGCTATGTATGTTACTGTGTCAGTTCTGCTAGAAGATTCTTCTCTTAGAAGATGTTTCTTTTGTCAGGAAAACATGCTTTTGTGTCATTTTCATTCTTTTCCCTCACATCAATGAGTCCATGTTGTTACCAAGTCAAAAAAAAGCAAAAGTCAATGCGAAAATGTTGATATAAATTTGTATTGTGTTTTTAAGTAGGGGGTTGTGGTAAGGAATTGGATGAGAAACATGAAATTTCCTTACTTTGGCCGTAGTAAACAATCTTTGAATTACCTCTTACTCTATCTCATCCCAATTTCCCAGGTAAATATCCGTGGGTTCCACAATGTCATTGATGTCTGTAAAGTGCACAACTTGCGGCTGTTCTGTCCGAGCACCATTGGAGCGTTTGGTCCCACAACTCCTCGTAATCCATGTCCTGATGTCACTGTCCAGAGACCCAGGACTATCTATGGCGTGTCTAAAGTTCATGTAGAGCTCCTTGGAGAGGTGGGTACATAGTTTATGCTACCTTTAGAAACTTCTGACTTTCCATCATGTTGCTGAAGGGGGGAGGGGGAAATGGTGAAAATTAGTATACTACCCCACTGTTACTATTGTTTGTGTATTATGATCTTATCACTTCCCCCGTATTTGTGCATTCATCCCCATGCTTTCCAGCTGTTACTACAGTTAGCTGTTTTGTAGTCATATTAGTTGTTTTTTTATCTTTACTTGTGGCCACTTGACTCTTGTATTTTGTGGTCGTTTACTCTAGTGCTTGTGATGTGGTCAGCTACTATTCTATATCAAACTTGTCTAACCAATTCTGTGTGTGTGTGTGTGTGTGTGTGGACTGTATAACTTGACAGTGGATTTACAACCCACTAGAGTTATACATTCTAGCTTCCAAATACATACACTCAGGACTCTCTCTAATTCACATTGGATACTTTCAGTGTCAATTTTTTGACTTGGCTAAATATCACTTTTTCACATTGTGCATCATAATCATAATCTGTGTTGCTCAGTATTTCCACCATCGCTATGGAGTCGATTTTCGATCCTTGAGGTTTCCTGGAGTTTTGTCTGCTGCTGCCCCAGGCGGAGGAACAACGGGTAAGTGGTGGTTACCCCCCCTCCCCCCCCATCCCCTTCGTGTTGCAGTCATAGTCTTGTTTGATTAGTGGATTTATTTTGTGATTGTTTTGGAAGATTACGCCGTGCACATCTTTCATGATGTCATCAAGACGGGTCAGTACGAGTGTTTCTTGAAAGATGATAGTCGTCTTCCCATGATATACTTGCCTGACTGCATAGCCTCCACCATTCAAGCTATGGAGACTCCTCCAGAACTTTTCAAGATGAGGTACGTATGGAATGTATGGTAGAATGCTGCTGTGTACTCTTCCCCCCACCCACTCACCTCCTTCTCCCCTCCCTTCATCTTTTAACATTAGGACATAATTAGTGAATTAAAAATACAGCAAAGCTTCAGTAAATACTTGATATTTTATTGCACTTTCAGTGTTTAATTTAGTACACAGTTTCGAAATTACGGAATTTTCCTTTTTGTTATTAGGAAATAAAGTTATTTTACAAAATAATTAGTGCAAACCTATAGATTTGATGTGCGAAAGAAACCATCTATGTAAGTTGCAGTATATTTTTGTCAATGAAATCACCCCACTGGTATTTTGCCATTTTCACAATTTCTTAACCAAGCATTGTCCAGGAATTTCACCGCTAAATTGCCTAGTAGAAGAAGTGCAGGAATGTTGTGGTTAGATTGCCATAGATCACCACTACAGTTTTCGCTGCTAAAAATACCACACTTTTTATATTGAAAAATGGCTGGGCTACAGTATTAAGTCATACATAAGTGATTAGCAAATAAGAGTAATATACTCTCAGTTGTATAGTACATGATTTTATATATACCTTATTGGTTTCGTACATGATAGCTTCTCTATCTTTCTTGTTGCTACTGTGCTATTGAAATATAGAAGTATGTGAAAGTGATATCGTCATGTGTGTGTCATGTCATGTAGGACATACAACATCCAAGCAATCAGCTTCACACCCAGTGAACTGGTGCAAGAGATGAAGAAGTACTTTCCCAACATGAAAGTGACTTACAAGCCAGACCAGAGGCAAGCCATTGGTGAGTCACCAAACAGACATATCAGTTATGTGTTCAGGATATCAAAATTTGAAGTTGAATTGGGAAGGGGTGGGGGCAGGGAGGGGGGGAGGCTTTTATGTATCATCACATTTTAAATTTGAGAAACTGTGTACCTGTGTTTTATTATTTGCCAGGTAGTCTTTTTACCATCTGCAAACCATGGTTTTGTATAGTGTGTGCGTGTGTCCATACTTACATATATAATACAATATATAAATACATATGCTTATGCTTTGTAAATATACTGTGGTTTGTTACATGCTGTAGCTGATACCTGGCCCGAAGTTCTTGATGATGCCAATGCTCGTAAAGATTGGGGGTGGAACCATGAATACAATTTGGAGAAGATGGTTAAAGACATGGTGGACAAGTTGAGAACTTAACTGCTTTGCTACTTTTGTGTTGTTCTTGTTTTCTTCTTCATATATTTTTTGTAGACTCTGTTACTAGTGTAAGTTGTCATGTTTCTACTATCAGTATTTATTTTATATCATGTTCTGGTTTATTTTTCAGAATAATCAGACTTGCCCCCTTTATTCTAGCTAGCTAATTTTAGCCAACATGGTTTTATTAAGACTATTTGTCACTTGCCTTCCCATTTTGAGCCCTTATATTATATTATTGACAATTTCTTTGTGGGATTAACATTAGTTGTTGAACAAAATGTGTCAACACAACAGTGTCCTCAGAAACTGGATGTACTTTACCAACATATTGGTGAACAGTTTGGCTTGCAAGACTGAGGGACTTCCCCCTGACTGCAACATGTATATGACCTCACAACCAAGCAAGAGATATGCAGAACATCATGAAACTCACTGCTGACAGAAATCTGTGGGTAATTTATGGTGTAAAGTTGTTTTGGTTGAACATATACATTTTAGTTTTAGTTATAGTTTTTTTTTGACAAAATATATTTTAAGATTAATTTTAGTTATAGTTTTTCATAGCAGAAACTACAATTTTAGTTTTAGTTTTGGTTTTTCCAATATACTAATTTTAATTCTAGTTTTTCAAATTTTCAACTTCTATTTTAGTTTTAGTTTTGGTTTTTTAGAATTCATTTTTTTTTAAATTCAAGTTATCAATTTTAGATAGTTTTTGCAAATGCAGACTTAAATTTAGTTTTTGTATTCCACCATTATTGTTAGCTGGTTTTTAGCTTCTTTTTTCCTAACGGAGTACAATAATTTAGTTTTATTATTACCCTGTGGCCAGTCTCTACTTACTGAAACGGGCAGCAAATACAGCACGGACTGAATGATTTGACATGCACATGCTAAGGGAGGGGCCTGGGCTAGAGAGCCGCTGTGACTGCATGCATGCTGTCCAACAGTTTGCCTTAGCCCAACACGATTGGGTAAAGGGTTTTGCTTTCTGCATGGGACGACTACCACTGGTCATTCGTCTTCTTTCAGTACAAAGAATTAGCTATATTTGAATGATTCAGTCATTCTCAGCTGAAATAATTATAAATTCGACCTTTCGACTTCTTGACCGCTAAAAATGAGAAAATTAGCGGTTTTTATTAAAAAATAAATTTGGTTTTAGTTTTTATTCAAGAGCTGTTTCAGTTTTTATTCAAGAGCTCTATGACTTAGTTTTAGTTATTATCATCCTATGTGAAATTAGTTTACTAAAATGTTTTAGGTGTTGAGGGGGCGAGGTCAGGAGTTAACCAAAACAACAACTATTACAGTGTGGAATGCTCCCTGGCCAGATCATGTTGTCAGGGAACTGGTAAAGTTTCTGAAGCAGCCACAGGCCTTTGTGAACAACAATTGTTTGTGTCTGTTCTCACACCATTCACCTCATACTTCAACATCTATCTAGTGATAGTGGTTGCAGTTAGAATAGAAGATTTCAATTCAAATAGCAATTGGTCAGCATAACTTATTTCACCCGTGATCTTTATCACTGTGGTTAGCCCTGTTTTTGTTTTTCCTCAAAGTTTTTATTTTATTTTAAATAAGTTATAAACAGAATTTAAGGATATTGACACAACAAATCTATAAATAGCTAGTGTAAAAATAGTGCATGTAATTATAAAGTTCTAAAAACACAAAATCCTGTCATTAAAAAAATCTAATATATATATAAAACCATTTAGATCTACAAAAACCTTAAGAGGATAATTTGAGTCTATTTCAAGCTCTCCAGCTTGGCCTAAGGAGGCAATGTAAGCACCATCAGTGGTAAATACTGCCATACAGTGGTTTGTGCAACCAGTCAGATAAACGTGCTGATCAAAGATAAATATCCTCCTAGGATATTGCATGCCTTTCTTGTCCAAATTAAAAGTTTCTAATTGGACTCCGTGCTTATCAAAAATACGAATGCAGCAGTTGTCAGTATCTGTTGTGTAAATGTTCCCATGAGAGTCAGCACACATGTCACTGATTTTGTAAGTCAGTTCTGTGGAGTTAATCAAGTTAAATTCTCTGTCGTACACACAGAGAGTATCTTGGGTTTCTCCTCTGTCTGTAGTAACGAGTTCATTGTCCAAGATGATCAAGACACCTCTTCCTGTGCCATTGATTAGCTCTACTTCATGCAATTGAGTGTTGTCGCCATTTTTGTCGCAAGTGAACATCCTGTTGCTAAGTTCGTCGATACCATAAATGTTGTCTTCTTTATCACAAGCAATGGAAGACAACTTCTGTAGTCCACAGTCATGTACAATCACAGTATTATGACCATCAGGAGCTAATTGGATGATTGCTTTGTAATTTTCAATGCACAAGATGTCACACTTGGAACTCACAGTCCCACCATAAGGTTTTACTATGTCATTCCAGACTTTTACTGGCTTCTTGAGGCTAGCTGGGCTGACTGTGGCTACAATGGGAAAAGGACTTCCCACTACGTGTTGCTTATCTACCAATATGGTCAGCCAATGTTGTCCGCGAACAGAGGGCGTGAATTGCACAGTGTACAGACCTGGGCCATCATCTTTAATAGTGCAGTCAGTGACACTTCCACTTTGTGATTCCACTGTTACAGCTATCTTGCCCTTTCTCTTGGTTAGCGGGCTATCACCAATACCCGTGATCAGAGTAGCTTTAAAAGGGACACTTACTTCTGTAGTTTGGTTCATTTCAACGAAACACTTGAGCGGGTCAATTTTTGTAATGATTGACGTCCCTGTCTTACAGAGATCCCGCAGTGACTCTGTACTCAGCACTTTAACCCCTATGTCAGCCCTCTCGACTGGCTTCAAATTTCTTTTGAGCAGATCTTCTTGATTCTCTACCTCAAGTTTGATTCTCTGTGCCAGTGGTGTGCCCAGCTTCATGACATCTGCATCAGGTAAGTGATTCACACATTCTTTGGTAAAGTTAGCGATACTCTGAACCTTCTCATCGGCACTATGTAATTGTTTTTCCTGCTCCAAAAGTTTTCTCAGTTTTTCATATGTGATGATTTGAACATTTTCAATACAATCCTGTTCTGACAGTAATAAGACGTCACGTAATGCAGTAAAAGAGTCACGAACGCTGCTTACAACTGTTTTCTCTTGGTCTTTTAGTTCACACCTTGCATCATTTACTTTCTTTAAGATTTCCTTAATATTACCATGCAAGTCTGGCAAATAGCTTACCTGATGCAGAAGCTCATCACGTGCTGCTCCAGCTGCCTTCACTAAGCGCTCTAAATTGTGATGTTCGTGATCTTCCTCCACAGAACGGCACTGGCTACAAATACAGACCTGACATTTTAAACAGTGGTACACCAACAGCTCCTCTTTATGAACCGGGCATTTTGTGTTTGGAGGCTTTATCACAGTTGAAGTATCAAGGAGCACTACATTGCCATCTGCACACGAAGGACAAATGACACTGGAAATCTTAGTGCAGAAAGCTTTTCTGTACGTCAAATCATAACACACTTCACACTTAACTGTTGTAGCATCTTCATCGGCTGTTTCAACGGAATTTTCACGACAATTTTGTTCAGTAACAAAAACAAGGGATCGAGAAAACTCACGCTGCTCTTTAGCACACGCCTTGTCTACTACTACTTCTTCGTGTATCTTCGGCTTTGAAGCTTTCAAAATTCTTCCTCGTTCGCATAGTATTTGATCTATTCTTTTTTTAATGACATCGTGCATGTTCATGAATTCATCGTCAACAGAATGAGCCATGAATAACTCAGTAAATTCCACGATACTCTGAATTTCTGCAAAAGCCAGAGATACACATTTTTCCTGCACCATCAGACTATCCATTTTTTTCACAGCTAGTTTTTTAATTCGGTTTTCCAACTCCTGCTGACGATCATCCAAAATTTTATGCAGGTCATTAAAAGAAGCAGAGAGTTTTTGAAGATTGGACTCCTCTTGGGTCCTGGCATCATCTTTAGCTTTATCAATTACCATTGCAGCACAATTTAAACGCTGATGCAACTCCTTGATCGGATGTAACTCATTTTTAAAGTTATTTTTAGTCTTTGAAATTAATAGATTAGTTTTGTCATATTGATGGTGTTCATGGACCTCTCTCTTCAGGCTACAAAAGCGACATATACAACTCTTGCAATCATAGCAGTAAAAATCCAATGGATGATTGTGTACAGGACACATAGCAGAAGGCTCCTCCACGAGTACAGCATTGGCAAGATTTTCCTTGAGGTCAGCAAGGGAAGATATTTTATGAGCTAAGTAATCTTTCAGTTTGGAATGTAAAACTGCACAATCAATGCAGATAAATTTGTTACAATGTAAACAAAATTTCTCTGCGTTTGAATTTGCAACACACAATTCACATTTCGCCTCTAATGTATTGCCAAGGCGATTCTCCCTCTCTAACTTTATCTTTAATCGATTGATAAAACTGGCAGTTTTGAGTGCATTAACATCACCACTGGGCAAAGTTGTCTTGTACTGACACTGGGGGCATACAATAGGCTCACCTGGACCGGCCTGTTGAACTAAATTGACGACGCAGTCTTTGCAGTAGCAATGGAGGCAAGGGAGGACCTTCGGCTCAGTGAAGTGTTTCTCACAAATACCACAGGTAATTTTATTCTCAAGACTGACTCCCTCCATTATTAGCGGATTAGTAAAAAGGCGGGTACCTGGTCCTCGATGACTCTGCTGGTTTTGAAACTGTTAGTGCTGCTATAACCGACCTTTGACTTCCACAAATTTTTTTCACCACACCTCCTTAATTCACGCGGTACGCGGGATGCACGTGAAAAGGGTCGTTAGCACAAGCGTGAAAACGTCAAAGGAAATACACAAAGCCTCAAACCGAAAGTTTTGACCATCAGGATACATATTAATGCTGCGGTGTTACATAGTCTTAGCAGCTCTAATAAGATAACAAACCTAATAAAGACAATAAAGAGTTGTTTGTTTGTTTATGAGTAGCTCTACCAATGATAGTTGAATGGTATATTGATTAGCTACACTACCATTAGAGTAACGAGAGAAAATTAGAAAAAAAAGCATATTTTAACCTGCTTGCTAACATCAACTTTTCTTACTGATGTCAAGAAATGTTGTTTGTTTTTACAAACAAATGTTTGTATTTGTACAAACATTATCTGTGGCGCGTCACTATTCTTTTTTTGAGTTGACTCTGTAGGCAGAGGGTCTGACCGTGTACACACGTAGTTTTGTTTTCCTCAGTTTTTCCCACCACATCGCGCACTACGCCCGCTTGTTTGCTATTGGACGACGTTATGTGCAGAACGGCTGACCCTCACCTTTGACCTCAGAGCGCGGCCGATCAAATGAACTTTGAACCTTAAGCACGTGCGCATGCGCATATGGCTGACCATCTAGCTCTGCGGGGCTGACCATTACTGGGGGGCTGACCATTGCTGCGGGGGTGATCATTTGTGTGCCGACAGACCCATTCCAAGCAGCACCTCAATCATGCTAGTACATTGGAAAAATAGCTGTAGGTACACATCAATATTTTGCAACTGTAGTTTTATAATTATAATACTTGTTCACACAACAATCAAAGGGTGTGGCTTCAATTTTGGGCGTGACTGCTCATTCTAAAAGTTGAAGTAAATGTTATACTGGTGACACATATTCTTAAGTCGACAGACCACAACTCCATAATGGAGCAAACTACATGTGTATGTATCTAGTAGCGACAATCATGCTAGTAGCAACATACAAGCACTTTTCCTGCGTCCATGCATCTCACTCGCCTCCTCCTCCCTTCCCCACCCCAATTTGTTCATAGAAATGTTTCTCCAATGTGTTAAGAGTAAATGGTAAATACAACTTAAGTACGATCGACGTGATGACTCAAGGCTGCACTAAGAGGTCACTAACTGAAGAAACCTTGAGTACTATGTTAGTCAACTTTATTCTGAAAATGCAGTCTGCTTGTAAGCTAGTATAACATTCCCAATGTCATTGACAAAATACTGATGAACTATTCCATAAAAATAAAATACTGTAAATTTCCAGTATGAAGAAGCTCTTAAAGAGTTGGATTATGATAGTGTCAGTGATAAGTTTAGTTGTCCTCAATGTTCCAGTAGATTTTCCTTCAAACAAGGATCAAATCGTCATTGGAAACGTATCCATGGCAATTCCTTGGACACTCTTGCATCTCAAACCTGTAACAAAGAAAATAAAGTAATTACATGTTACCAAAGGTCCAGTGCTCCTTTCAGGAACACAATGCTGTTTTCACTACAGTACAGTACAGCACTTGATGTTACACTGCTCATCTCTACTTGATAAAGGTCTCAATAATAACCATTAAATAGGAATGCTTAATTAGAAAACTAAATATACATTATGAATGTAAGAAAGTACCTCTTACTAAGATGAGTGAAAGAGACCACAATGGCACTCTATATACTACACACATGTACATGTGTAAGTGTATACAATATACGAGTTTGTACATGAGGAAACAGGTGTGACGAGCCCCACAACAAAAACTTTAATTTGTACAGACATAGCAGCAAAAGCTCTACAATTTACTCATGGGCTGATACAATAATGTGTAATAATTGAAACTATCATTTCTCAATGATTTTACATGCCACAGTTGTTCATGTATGTGCATGTGATACAGAGAGTACCAGTACTTATGATTGCAACATTGTGCTCATATCTATCAGGATCCTGTACATATGGCAACAAAATGTTGGATGGCTTCACTAAACTTTGCTCTAATTACAAAAAATGGGGTGTTGCTTGCCAGTCAGAAAGTATTCAGATGGACTCCTCTTGTTACAAACAATGCAAAAGTAGTAAATTTAAGAGCAATACAAACTGGTATGGGTGGGCTCTAAGTAGTCACGCGTACCCAGAGCCTTTACCAATCGCTGTGCGGGAAAAGGGTCTGGTGTGGTTCAATTAGTGTGGGTGTAAATGTTAATTATTTTCAGGCGCGTGAATTGGGGAGGGGGGAGCTGGGCCATTTTAACCAAAAAAATATATAACAATTATAAGGGCGGGGTAAATAAAACAATTAACTGGCATATACAATACAAGTATAGAGTATTGAAACAAGATTGTTATAATAAGAGAAATAAACTGAGGTGGAACACGTCACTGATGATGAAGAATCCGTGAACATTCTCACTAGAGAGATTCAAAGTGAAGATTGCAATCCTATCTGATATATACAATACACAAGGTGCTGTGGATCCTTCTAAAGATCAATGCCTACTTGCAATACAAACTAAATCCCAACTACAAACGTATCAGCAATACTTACACACAGTAGTCTGTATTGAATTTACATTCAAAATAACTAAAATTTATATATGATTTTAAATGAATAACGCTGGTGATTGATGAATACGTCAATATTAACACACAAAATCTTTACAATTTGTTACTATTATTATTAGCCCTCAGTGTGCATGTACAAGAGGGACTATCCAGCAAGTTGAGGACTTGATCCCAGCATAGTCTATCGACACGCACTACACCAAGCAGAACAGAGTAACTAGTGCAGTGAAGACCCACTAGCGGGTATGGTAGCGTCAGAGTTCCAGTAAGAACAGTCAATGACAGTGTTCTAGGTTATAAATATAAACAAAAAATGGAACATCGACGATGCACGACCATCGACGGTACACGAAAATAAGAACAAATAAGCATGCATGAATACTAATGATGAAATAAAATGTAATGTTATAGTTACTACAGTCAGAGAAAACATGAAAGTATGAGAAAACATGAAGCTGTTGGCTTCACATAGGGTACTAACTGTTGTGGAAAATGTCCCCCTATCGTATACGTCGTAATCATGTGAGCAAATAATTTCTTGCAGTTTGAGATAGTTTTGCTTAATCCTGAGAATTTAACAGAGAGCGAAATAAAGATAGGTTGTAAAAGATTCTACTAAATTTTTCTAAGCAGTACAAAACATCAGAACCATCTTTACATGAGTATTTCGAAGAATACTACATATGTTGCACTTGTAATACGTAACTAAACTATTGGTCACTCAATGTAATACACGTACATTACATGTTATTTCACAAAAATGGGCAATGTGCTACAGGAAGATTGGCCTTTCTGATATAGATACAAGACATGTTTGCAGTAACATTTTTAACACATGGTGGAATTCTAAAATTAATTTTCTTCCATCAGCTCAAAGAATACACAGGCAGCGCTGAGAATACACAGGCGGTGAGCCAGAGAATATATAGGCAGTGAGCCTGAGAATACTAGGCAATGAGCCTGACAATACCTAGCCAGTGAGCCTGAGAATACCTAGCCAGTGAGCCTGAGAATACATAGGCAGTGAGCCTGAGAATACCTAGCCAGTGAGCCTGAGAATACCTAGCCAGTGAGCCTGAGAATACATAGGCAGTGAGCCTGAGAATACTAGGCAATGAGCCTGACAATACCTAGCCAGTGAGCCTGAGAATACATAGGCGGTGAGCCTGAGAATACCTAGCCAGTGAGCCTGAGAATACATAGGCAGTGAGCCTGAGAATACATAGGCAGTGAGCCTGAGAATACATAGGCAGTGAGCCTGAGAATACAAAGGCAGTGAGCCTGAGAATAGATAGGCAGTGAGAATACATAGGCAGTGAGCCTGAGAATACATAGGCAGTGAGCCTGAGAATACATAGGCAGTGAGCCTGAGAATACATAGGCAGTGAGCCTGAGAATACATAGGCAGTGAGCCTGAGAATAGATAGGCAGTGAAACTGAGAATACATAGGCAGTGAGCCTGAGAATACATAGGCAGTGAGCCTGAGAATACATAGGCAGTGAGCCTGAGAATAGATAGGCAATGAACCTGAGAATAGATAGGCAGTGAGCCTGAGAATAGATAGGCAGTGAGCCTGAGACTACATAGGCAGTGAGCCTGAGAATACATAGGTAGTGAGCCTGAGAATAGACAGGCAGTGAACCTGAGAATACATAGGTAGTGAGCCTGAGAATACATAGGCAGCGAGACTGAGAATAGATAGGCAGTGAACCTGAGAATACATAGGCAGTGAGCCTGAGAATACATAGGCAGTGAGCCTGAGACTACATAGGCAGTGAGCCTGAGAAAACATAGGCAGCAAGCCTGATAGTGTATGCAAGAATAGATAGGCCCTGGGTGTCAGTGCGAGATTAGGTAGGCAAGTCTGATAGTGCAAGATTGGATGGCAGTCATCATACAGGATTTTTTTTGGGTGGGGGGGGGGGGATAATTTTTTTTTCAACAACCACTTGACTACCATCCAAAAGTTTATTGGCGAGCGAGCGAACTTTTTTTAGCCGTTTCTTTCTTTCCGCAGCACGGAGGAACATTCTAAACAGTAGATAAGGCTCTACAGAATATGTACTTACAGATTTTAATGTCAATCGGAGTTACTCTAATGTTTTTTCCCGGCCGTACGTACAGGTGCGTATGCTTGAAAATTTTCTACTACCGATGGCATTTCTGCTTGTAAACAAACTGCTGGAAAGCCAATTCTTTTACCATATTCTACATTGTGGGGGTAGCTCGCTCGCCCATTGCGCTGTTGGAGCGCACCACTAGTATATATAATACTTGTTGCACTAGTGAGAGTTCAATATGTGGGAGGTGAAAAAAGAAGTGTGACAGTAAAATATCCTTCCCATGTAAAACAACAGTAATATAACAATTCATTGTATTCCAGATGTTTTTACTCAACAAGGTACTATCAGGAGTACAATATTTAAATGAATTCATTGAATAAATAAATAAAATAAAATAAATAAATAAATATATAATTATGAAATAATAAAGAAATAATATATGAAATAATAATAAGTAAATAAACTGATAAATATTCATGTGCTATAATTATTTCTTCATCATAATATGATCTCAAGTAGACTTCAAACAACCATCCTTGCTCTTTGACATATTTTATACCAAAATAGCTAGCTGGATAACAAGCATTAGGAAAGGTGTGGGCTATTTTTAAATAGTGCCATCCCCATGTATTGGCAGCCGCTTTGGTAGTTCACTCTGAAAAATCTTGCACCATGCATGGACTAAGAAAGTATTTGGTACGAAAGGAAAAACTGTCTGAATCAGAGAGCGGCGGTGCTAATTTGGTTGTCTCTGACCCAGGTCCAAGCCAAAGCACGGAACAACCATGTGAAGTGTGTATTACTCCTAAAGGTATATCTGAAGTGGTTGAACCTCTTACAGAAGAAGCTCAATCTTCTTCTGAAGAACTTGAGCATCTTCCAGAAGAAATTCCACCTCCTTGAAGAAGAGAAAGTGTTTATCTTCATCTGATAAAAAACAACAGTACATTTCCAGACTCTCCTTCAGAACAGAATGGCAGAGCAAATATCCCTGGGTAACTTGTACTGACTCTAATAAAGGGATGTTCTGTTCTCTTTGCTTGAAATGGGGGAAACCTCCCGCTGGATCGAGAGGTGCATGGACAACCAGAGGAATTACAAAGTGGAAACATACAACTGAGGTTCTGCAGTCACATTCTGAATCCCAGTGGCATAAAGATGCAGCTATTACAGCTAGTATGGCTAAACAGACTGAGCTTGGAGAATCTGTTCTAGAGCTTTATAATACAGCTGCTGCAAAAGAACGTGAAGAGAAAAGGAAAAGAAACCGAGAAATATTATTGAAGCTTATGAGATCAGTTATTTCATGATTAAGAATAAACTTCCACATACCACACTATATTCCAATCTAATTGAGCTTAAGGTCCTTAATGGTGACAAAATACTGGAAGAGCATATCAACCAAAACCCAGCTAATGCCCAATACACATCAAAGCTCAGTGCTAATATGCTGCTTGAAGCTTTGGACACGTACATGGCTCGAACGGAAACTATTTTTGAGTTTGAAATCAAGTCCTTATTTTTCCATTATGGCAGATGAATGCCAAGATATTTCTTCACAGGAGGAACTGTCCATCTGTTGCCGGTGGCTGGTTAATGGCTGCCCACAAGAATGTTTCATGTCGATTCTCCACGTGAAATCAGTGGATGCCGCTACTATCACTGATGCTCTTCTGACATTTTTGAGAGACAACGACCTTGACTTTTCCAAATTAGTTGGACAGGGCTATGATGGAGCCTCGGTTTTCTCTGGACATGTAAATGGGGTGCAAAAGAGGTTACGATTGCATTCTTGCCATGCCATTTACATTCACTGTGCATGTCACAGACTGCAGCTGGCATCACTCCAGGCTGCTGATGCCATTACTTCAGTGAAGAAATATTTGGTGCAATGAGTAATCTGTGGAAATTATTTCACTACTCGCCAAAAAAAAACTGAAACTCTAGTAGCTGTTCAGGCTGCACTCAACCTCCCTGAATTGAAAGTGGTGAAACCTAGTGACACTAGGTGGCTATCACATGAGAAGTGTATACGAGCTATTCGCAAAGAATTGCCTGCCATCATAACAACTTTGTACCAGCTTTATGAAAATTCTGGGGATGCAGAAGCGTATGGTCTTGCATTAATCTTCAGTTCCTTTTCTGGAGTGGCCACTGTCATTCTTTTGTCAGAAGTACTGGACTTGCTGGCTCGACTCAACTGCTTTATGCAGCGAAGAGCAGCTGACTTCAGCGCTTTACAAAGAATGATAGAAAATGTAACACAAGAATTGAAGCTTCTAAAAAGAAGTGGGGCTGAATGGTGTTCTGAGGTAACATCTGTAGTGGAAAATTTGGAAAAACAGTATGAAATCCCAGTAGGACATCTGCGAACCAGAAAAGGAAGTGCTATGGCTTATGATTCTGTGGAAGAATTTCGAGCTAATGTTGCTGTTCCTTACCTGGATGCATTGTTAGATAATATTGAAAGTCGATTTTCTGATGATGTCGTGAAGCTTCTAGTGTCATCCTCAGTCTTCAATCCAGCTTTACTACCTAGAGACGACGCTCTCCTGGCTGAATATGACACCACAGAGATAGAATCACTGGCTCAATTCTATGGAAGTGAAGCTGAAGTGATTTATGATGGAGTGACTCACAAATCACCATCCTTAGTGGATAAAGAAGAGGTGATTGCAGAATGGCGCATCTTCAAGAGGGTATTGTTGCAAGAAACTAAGATCTTCATGGAGAAAAATAAGCTTAGCAAGGCACCATCTTTGCAGGAGATCAAAGTTTCAATAGAATCTTCAGAAGCTTACGCTGGAATTTTTCCTGAAATGTTTAAACTACTGAACATTATACTTGCACTTCCAGTAGGAACTGCAAATGTGGAAAGATCTTTCAGCCACATGAAGCAGATCAAAACTAGACTGCGAAACAGAATCAATGAACAGAATTTAATCCATACTATGAGAATTGCAATTGAAGGACCAGAACTTCCACATGTTGACTTCAACGAAGTACTAGAGATTTTTAAATCAAAGAATAGGCGAATGATCTTATAAAATCATTGATTTATGTGATGACTTTCCTGTTGATTAAAGATTAAAAAAAAAAAAAAAAAAAAAACTGGCAGAGGAAGTGGGGGTGGAACAATGTTCAGTGGGGGGGGGGGGGGGGGGGGGGGATTCCAGGGCGTCCCCCCCTCTGTATGAAACCCTGGCAGTGAGTCTGAGAGTGCACAGATAGAGTATGACGATGTGCAACTAGATAGGCAGCAAGTCTGAGTGTGAGGATGGGTAAGAACAAGAACAATACTCAAGCATGATAATACACCAGTGGTGAGTCTGGCTGGCAAGGCAGCACACGAGTGCGAGATAGGCGGCGAACCTGATAGTTGGAACTAGATATCTGGGTGTGGGACTAGATAGGTGGCTAGTTTGAGTACGAGAATACATAGGCAGTGAGCCCGAGAGTGCACGAATACATTGGTGAGCTAGAGAGCAAGAATACCTTAATAGCATTGGGTGTGAAAACAGATAGACAGTAACTTGAGTGTGAGAATAGATAGAGAGTGAGCCTGATCGTGTGAGAATAGATGACAGCAATCCTGATAGTGTGAGAATAGATAGGCAGCGAGCCTGATGGAGTGAGAATAGATGGCAGTGAGTCTGATAGCGTGAGAATAGGTAGGCAGTGAGTCTGCTGGTGTGAGAATAGACAGCCAGATGGTGTGAGAACAGATAGGCTGAAGCCTGATAGTGTGAGAATAGACAGACAGCGAGCCTAAGTGAGAGTGAGAGAATAGATAGGCAGCGAGCCTGATGGAGTGAGAATAGATGGCAGTGAGTCTGATAGTGTGAGAATAGGTAGGCAGTGAGTCTGCTGGTGTGAGAATAGACAGCCAGATGGTGTGAGAACAGATAGGCTGAAGCCTGATAGTGTGAGAATAGACAGACAGCGAGCCTAAGTGAGAGTGAGAGAATAGATAGGCAGCGAGCCTGATAGCGTGAGAATAGGTAGGCAGTGAGTCTGCTGGTGTGAGAATAGACAGCCAGATGGTGTGAGAACAGATAGGCAGAAGCCTGATAGTGTGAGAATAGACAGACAGCGAGCCTAAGTGAGAGTGAGAGAATAGATAGACAGCAAGCCTGCGAGTGAGAATGGATGGCAGTGAGTCTGATAGTGTGAGAATAGGTAGGCGGTGAGTCTGCTGGTGTGAGAACAGATAGGCAGAAGCCTGATAGTGTGAGAATAGACAGGCAACGAGCCTGAGTGAGAGTGAGAGAATAGATGACAGTAAGCCTGCGAGTGAGAGTAGACATGCAGTATACCTGATAGTGAGAGAATATGAGCCTGATAGTGTAAGACTAGACAGGCGGCGAGCCTAACAGTGAGAGAATAGACGGCCGTGAGCCTGATAGTGCAGAATACATAGGCAGTGAGCCTGAGAGTAAGAAAATAGACATGCAGCGAGAGTGAGAGAATAGACAGGCAGAGAGCCTGATAGTGTGAGAATAGACATGCAGCGAGAGTGAGAGAATAGACAGGTAGAGAGCCTGATCGTGTGAGAATAGACAGGCAGCGACTGTGATAGTGTGAGAATAAATAGAGTGAAGGGCAGCGTGCACTGCATAGACACTTTCAAAGGGGCCCCGGACAGACCATCACACCTTTATTTGGTGGAAATGTAACTATATGTACTAGAACCGCCTACCCATGCTCTCTATAATGCCACACTGGCAATAGTGTAGTGTGGCTTGTGAGTCCCAAGACACATCCAGCAGCACTACAGTTCATTCTCTAATCTCTCTCATTATGTAACCCCTATTTGCTCCGCCTCCCTTCTCATGTAACACTCTCATTAGGCTTAGGCTACAAGCACTGAAAACAGTGGCTATCAGGACTAATGTACTTGTGCCCGGGTGCCATTGCTCCACATGTGACACCCCACATGTGATCGAATGGTCGCAGTATTTGCAGGTCCTCTGCCGACCTTTACCTGGGCTCGGGTGATGTGATGGTGGGCTTAATTAGTGTGGGTACAACCACTAAGATAATAGTAAATTTTTCTCGTTCTAACAGCCAATAATTATTTCAGCCGAGAATGATTGAATAACCACTAAGATATTTCATGGCACATGAATTATTCAACTCAGTCAGCCATATAGAAATACAACACACACAAAAAGTTAGAGCAGTCTTATGTCACAGGATATACCACCTTATTATGTCATCCATTGTTTGTGGTCTTCCCAATTAGTGAGGGGAACTGAACAAACTAGGTCCAGTAAAGCGAGATTAAATATGACATGATCAAAATAGATCCAAAAGCCTGTCAGGAATAAATAATGTGCTTATAAACTACAAGCCAGAGACACAGATGGATAAAATTTGAAAAATTGTTCAGATGTGCCCACACTTGACTGCCATTGCAGGGCTCCTCTAAAAGGTTCTAAAAGAACTAAAACATTCCGCAGACTGGAATATTTTTAGAGATGTTCCAACTGAGGGAAACCAAGCATTCTACTTGGTAGAGCTACAGCTGGTAATTTAGTGATATGAAACTCATAACAACTAAATGACAAAACTGACTAACAGAACAGAACTTGTTATCCTACATATAGACTCCTTGCCATGTAGAATACATGGAGGTATAACCTCCTAACTAGAACTGAACTAGACACAGCTGATGCCAATGCCACTGAAAGATTACACAAAATAAAGTTAGCTGAAATAATAGACATCTTCCAACAGAACAGTCACAGGATCATGTGTTAATGTTACTGCATTAGTCACTCCTTATGACTGCAATAGTGTTCCCCAGAAATTAAATCAGCAATTTTTGGGAGGCACAAATTCACTTAGGGGGAAATCACAGGTTACATATATTGCATAAGATCAGCCTTCAGAAACTTGCCAGAGTACGGACTAGCATTCAGATCACTAAGATATCAGCATCTTGCGATAGTACTGGTCTCATATACAGTGACATCTGATTACATTACTTGACGTACATATTTACATGTATATTTATTGACACAAACACACACACTTGTGTCCTAGGTGACCACAGCTAGCTAGCCAGAGCCACTAATTGCTCCGAGTGTTGGTGATACCTTCTAGCAATGTAGACCTATTGGAATCAATACTTCCTTATATTACAAACACACTCTAGAGAACTCACCTTGCCATCACTTCAGCAATGTCAGGTAACTCTATGATCAAATGTTGACACTTCTTGAGCCATCATTCACAGCTAGTCTAAGTCAGAGACATCGAAAGCAGCTTCACCCACTCCATCCCACTACAAGGAAAAGCAATAGAAAAAGAAAACACATTGAAGTGAATAAATGCAATCTTGAAATTCAACTTATACTCTGCAAGCTAATCCCACCAAGAAATTGTTAGAAACAGTTCAAACTCTAGCTGAGAGGTATAGAGCTGACGTTTCTTCCCTGTCACTAACCTCTAAAATTAATGTGGTTGTGGTTTTTACCACACTGTCTTGACCGTTCTATTTCTGCATTATACTACAGTATGTGTTCATGCATGCCTTTACTTCTTGTTGTGTTACAACTGACTCCAATCTAGAGATTCAGAACCGCCGTGTTAATATTTTTAAGAGACTATATATTATAGAAGAAATATTCCTACACAGGAAACTAGTTGCACACACTGGCATACACTACTAATGAATGACAGGATTTAGTTTTGATCAATACTCATTCACTGATTAAAAAATTAGGATCACAAGTTAGGACCAAGTGATGGTAAAATAACTCGCCAGAAGATTTTAATAGCCTCAAAGGTTGTAAAACAAGAAGCCGTAAACTCCTGATCGAATGGTACAAACAATTGGTAAAGGTTACATAGCAAAAGGTTTTGCCATTGTCAGAATGAGCAGTCTTTTAGACGTCTTTTGATTACTGTATGTCACATATAGCTTTAATATTGTATTTTTTATGATTCTTTAAAGTGATCGACTTCCGTGGCTGCATTAAATGGGGCTGCAATTGTTTTTGTTCCCCATTTAACTTCAATAAATCCACCTGATATGAATTCTCACTTCAAATAAATGCTTCGACTAGACCTCTTGAGAACTAATGTGGAGTTGTTGGCTGCAGCTACTTACTTACAAATTTCTATATACATAGCTCAAAGAAATATTATCCAAGAAATCCCATCATATTGAACTGCTGCACACTAACCACTGTCAATACGATAAATATATCTCTGGCCAACTCTTAGACACACTTCTGAGGATCTCATGACCCATACTGATTGTAGACAAGTTCAACACCCTATTATCCCTATCATCATTAGGGCTCTTCCGGCTTGTCACCCAAGGGGGAGCTAGTTAGACAATGTGAATGGGGGGAGAGGGGGGGGGCAATCGACATTAAAGTTAATCATACACCTTATAAGATGTAATTCTGTGTCAAGACTTAGAATAAAAATTTCCCCCCACTGTTTTTTTTTTATTTTTCCTACTTAGCCTTACACCTTAGCCACTGTCATCATGTAATACCACTGTTAATTAAAAATTGCCAGTACACTAATGGGAAAAAACAACAACACAATCTCACTAAAGTACTAGGGAGGTGGGGGGCATTTCATTAGTTACAGTGGCCGAGTGTTTACTGCCACTCCTGACGATGATATGGAACATGTATATGAAGAACCAAAATGAAACAGGTTTTGAGTTTGTTCATGTTAATGATTTCTCAGACAATTCCTTGTCAGATGGCGTATTGTCACAACAATTTCTAAATTTAATAGTACAGCACGTAAATTGCCCATTCAAAAATGTGTGGGAAAATCACTCTTCAATTGAAGTCGCACAGAGAAAGTGAAATAGCGCGTAACTAAGTGAAATAGCACATAACTAAGTGAAATAGCACGTAACTAAGTGAAACTAAATGAAATACCACAGTAGCTAAGTGAAATAATAAGGATAAGTGTGCACGCATGCAGTATTAACCTTGGAAACATACAGTTGGAGAAGCTCTACCCATATTAGACGGAAATTTTTCAACATTTTAAGAGGAGCCATAGGTTGAAACCGAAATTCCAGAGGAATCTAATCCTGAAATACAAAGATAGTGAGTGACTGATACAGTGTAGCTACAAGTGCAAATGATTACAAAAAAAAGATGGCCTACTATTAGCGAGTGATAGCACAGGTAACCTGTACTTTTGGGATCAACAGCACTCGTAAAGCAATTGAAATAGTGCTCGGCGAGTGCTATTTCAATTGCTTTATGAGTGCTATTGATCCCTAATAGCACTGTTACCTGTGCTATTACTAATACTATAATAATATAAAATTGTATTCGATAACCCACACTTTAAGCAATGAATTGGCAACAGAAATGATTAGTTCAGACAGTTACATGTTTTACAAGTTTGGCGGGGAGAGGTGTTCAAAGAAAACTCTTGTCATGTCAAATAATTTGCAAAACTCCTAAATACAATTCATTAGCTATCTATTAAGCACTACACATCACAGTATTTAGTACACTTACTCGCATATCATAAGTGAATTCCTGCCGTTGCAGTCCTCTTCTCCTTTATCATCACTCACAGGTAGCACAAATGCAGCCACCTCCTAAATCCATCTTGCAGGGTCACCAAGGACAACTTTCCACAAAGGTCGAAGGTGAAAGCTAGCAACAAGAGCGCGCGCAAAGACATCGCGTGAGGTCAAAGGTGAGGGTCAGCCGTTTCTGCACATAACGTCTTTCTTTGCTATTCGGCGCGCGCTCTTAGCGACGCTTACACCGTCGTGAATATCATTAGAGCCCCCCCCCCCCCCCCAAAAAAAAAAAAGAACGGGAAAGTAGTAGTATAAGAATAGCCAGCCCGGACCTTCCATATTCAAGCGTTTCATAGTCATGAATATCATTAAAGCCCCTCCCTTAAGAACACAAAACCAAAACAATAACAAAAAAGTGGGGATAAGGTTTTGTCTGAAGTTTGAAGACTACGAGACGGCATGGACGAACAGAGTGAAATAACCTGTAGCATCTGCTCGAAGTATTTCTCTGAGCCGAAGGTTCTCTCCTGCCTCCACTGTTACTGCAAAGACTGCATCATCAATTTAACATCGCAAACTAGCCAGGGTGACCCTATTGTATGTCCCCAATGCCAGTGTAAGACAATGGAAGACGTGAATGAACTCAAAGCTGCCGACTTCATCAGGAAATTACAGAAAAACGTAGAGAGAATGAATCAACTTAACAATTCAATGCCTTCAAAATGTGAGTGGTGCATACTTAATTTTAAAGCTGAGAAATTTTGTCAGCAATGTGACAAACTTCTCTGCAAAAATTGTGTTGAGACACATTCCACAGCACAAATGTACTTGTCTCACAAAACACTTTCCTTTGATCAACTTAAAGAAAACGCAGCTGAGTTTTTATCGGTGAACGAACCTCAAGCTTTGTGTCACATTCACAACCAGCCACTAGATTATTACTGTTTTGATTGTAATTGCTGTATATGTTTGCTCTGTATTCATCAGAAACAAATTCATGAGCACCATCAATTTGATGAAAATAGTGTTGTGACTACAAAAATTAGAGAAAAGTTTAAAAATGAGCTAAGACCCATGAAAGAACTGCATAGTACATTAAGAATTGCTGCAGAGGAAATTAATGAAGCAAAAAATGATGTCAAGACTCAAGAGGAGTCCAATATTCAACAGCTCTCAACTGCTTTTGAAGAACTACATAAAATTTTAGATGAGCGTCAACAGGAATTAGTGAACAGGGCCAAAGAACTAGCTCAGATAAAAATAGACAGTCTGATGCGGCAAGAAAAGGTGGTATCTCAAGCGTCAGTTGAAGTTCAGTGTGTAGTGGACTTCACAGAGAAATGCATGAGGCACTCCAACGACTATCACTTTATGAATATACAAGATGTAATCGATAAACGATTAGATCAAATGGTATTGAGGCGAAACAGCTTAAAGGAAGCTTTAAAGCCTAAGCTAATGGAAAAAGTAGTAGTGGAAGTAGCAGCTTGTGCCAATAATTTGATAGATTTTTGTCGTGTCCAAACATTTGTAGCTGAACAAACTTGTATCCAGGATGCAATAGAAATTGCTGAAACTAACACCTCCTCTGCTGAAATTGCTGATGAATTTGCTGATGAATTTACTATAGTTAAGTGTGAAATATGCTATAAGTTGACATGTGGAAATAGAGCTTTCTGCACAAAGATTTCCCGAATTATATGTCCTACATGTGCTACTGGTGGTGATGCCATTCATTTGAATTCCTCGACTGTGCTAAGGCCTCCAAATCTGAAATGCCCGGTTCATAAACAAGAGATAAAAAGCTACTGTTCAGACTGCAAGGAGTGCATCTGCAATCAGTGTCGATTTGCAGTGAAAGGACATGAAGATCACAAATTGCAGGAATTAGTAGAGGCAGCTAAAATAGCACGTGATGACCTATGCAAGATTAACTGCTTGCCAGATTTGCACGAAAAGCTAAAGCTAGCATTAAACAAAATTAAAGTTACAAGAGAAGAAATTAAGGATCAGGAGAAATCACTGATTAGTAGTCTTCGTGACTCTTTCACAGCATTACGAGACATCTTGTCTGAGTCAGAACAAGAGTATATTGAAAAAGTTCAGATTAAAGCATATGAGAAATTGGAAAGACTTTTGGGGCAGGAAAAAAGATTATCTAAAGCTGATGAAAACGTCCAGAGTATTGGTAATTTCACCAAGGAGAGTGTTGTGCACTTATCTGACCCTGATATCTTGAAGGTTCATGCTTTCTTAATAAAGAGAATAATTGAGATAAAAGAAGTTGATACAATTCTAGAAGATAGTATTGAGCCTATGGAAATAGCAAATGTAGGAGTAGAGGTGCCTAGTGGAGAAGCATTGAAACATCTTTGTCGTACACAAGCTTCAATCATTGAAAAAATTGATCCACTAAAGAGTACAGTAGACATAAACAAAAATGTTGATTTAAATGTACCTGTTACAGCTACTCTTGTCACAAGGCTTAGAGATAGCCAACAAGCCAAGAGAGACTGCAAGGTGTCATCTTATGTACAGTCTCTTTGTGATGGAGTAGTCACTGACTGCAATATTGAAGAGGACGGACAGGGCATGTACACTGTCTATTTCACTCCAATAGTTCGCGGATGTCATTGGCTGACGATTCTAGTAGATGAAGAACATGTATTGGGCAGTCCTTTTCTCATTTTTGCCTCAGCCAACCCGACTAGTCTGAAGAAACCAGTAAAAGCTTGGATTGGTGTAATAAATCCTTTTAACGGGACTTTGAATTCTAAACATGATATTTTTGTGATTGAAAGGTTTAAGCGAATAGTTCAATTAACAGCAGGAGGAAATGTACAAGAGGTTGTACACAACTGCAACCTAGTAAGATTGTCTTCCATTGCTTGTGATAAAGAAGACAACATTTATGGTATTGATGAACTTAGCAACAGGATGTTCACTTGCGACAGAAATGGCGACAACACTCAATTGCATGAAGTAGAGCTAATCAATGGCACAGGAAGAGGTGTCTTGATCATCTTGGACAATGAACTCGTTACTACAGACAGAGGAGAAACCCAAGACACTCTCTGTGTGTATAACAGAGAATTTAACTTGGTTAACTCCACAGAACTGACTTACAAAATCAGTGACATGTGTGCTGACTCTCATGGGAACATTTACGCAACAGATACTGAAAACTGCTGCGTTCATGTTTTTAATAAGCACGGAGTCCAATTACAAACTTTCAATTTGGACGAAAAATGTGTTCGTCCTCGTGGAATATACATCTTTGATCAGCAAGTTTATTTGACAGATTGCACAAATCATCATTGCGTGGCAGCATTTAGCACAACAGGTACTTTTATATTTTCAATAGGAAGAGAGCAAGAGGAACACTTTCACTATCCAGTCAAAGTGTTTGTAGACAGAAATAGTTTTATTTATGTTTTTGATTTTTTAAATCACAGAATTCTATGTTTTTAAACACTTATTGATTTATATTTTTAATGGAATTACCGTATTTTTTATTTTTATTACCTAGGTGTTTGAATTGGAATTTTTACATTTAAAATTTAAAAGTAATTAATTCAATATAAGCTGTATATCTTGAAACAATTAGTTGCTCCTGGCCAGTCAAATAATGTATCAATAATTTAGCTAGTGACATTTAATTTGTTTGGTTACATTACAACATATTTTTTTAAGATTTATCCAGTAATTCCCAAACATGCTGACTTCTATCTTACACCATCATACAGCTTGTCATAACAATATCCTATCATCCAATCCTCCCAATATGAAGTCTGTTATCACACCAAAAAGGTCATACTTTGGACTGCTGAAGACAAATCCAGATCATAGTTAGGCACTCCCACTTGTTTTCTGCTCTGTCCCTCATCTGAATCCGATCTACATTAAGCTGGCAGATTTCCTAATTGCAAAATAGCCAAAGAATGCTGCTACTAATTAAGTGTGACAATCTGGAGAACTCTCATCACCCAGAGGTTGAGCTAGGCTTTACAGTGTGTGTGTGTGTGTGTGTGTGTGTGTGTGTGTGTGTGTGTGTGTGTGTGTGTGTGTGTGTGTGTGTGTGTGTGTGTGTGTGTGTGTGTGTGTGTGTGTGTGTGTGTGTGTGTGTGTGTGTGCTATTGTAGTTGCTGTACATTTTTACTTAAAAAATATTATTAGAAATTAGTTTCTATGGTATATGTATAGGTTACACTACTATGTGAGTTAAAGGGTGAAACCAACTTATACCGTGACTCAAGCTATAGGAAACTCAAACTAGTTTTTGATTGGATGGTTCACTTATTCACCTCCAAGGAAGTGGGCATGAAATGTATTCACCACAAATTAAATAGGATGGTTTGAACGTCTAGATTAGTAGCTAGCTTTGTGGTAAGCTATGAGACATCAATTACTGTCCAAATAATTATATTTTGGTGTAGCTAAGTGTTGAGGTTGATCAAGCAACATCAGTCCCAACATGCCCACAACATGCAAGACCGGAATGATATGAGGCCAGATGTAGCAAGCATTGCTGAGCAGCAAATGTTGCCGCTGTCTCTCTTTGCAGTCAAACATAAAAACTCACCCACGAGCTAAAACTCCAATTCCCATGCCATTTTCCATACTTACTTGTTAATAGAACTTGTTGAAGTCAGCTGTGCCACCTAACCATAAATATACTCTACAATCTACTTCTTACTTGCAATGCAAGTAGTTATGCTCACATACCTCTACCCTGCATGCTAGGTCTAAGGGAATAACAACAGTGTGACACTAGAGAAATATATATACCTACCTATTCACATACACATGTACATCTCTTCTGCTGAAGTTCTGGCTATTAAATTTGATGTGGAAAGCTTCATTGTCTCAGGTACAGCCTATGGTATGATTTTATTTGCATCTATGGGACAAGCAGCTTGGGGTATTGTTACAGCTTACATACACTCTCTGATACTACATATGGATTGCTTCCATTCAGATAAGACGGTCTCATTTGGAGAGAAGGGAGGCTAAACTCACCATTTTGATAGCAGTATAGAGCTGCTCTAACCATTAGCTACCTAACCCACAACTTATTTTGCTAGACACACTTCGGCTATACAGATACAGTCTCTGTAATTTCAGCCACACCCCCGTTTCTGACCTAAAGAAGTCGGAATGGGTCGTCGATGGCTGTATACTTTCATTTGATCTGGACGCAATAATGTCGACTGTAAGTCAATTTTATTTGGCAGTTGAATTGTAGAACTAAAGAAATTTGTTTTATAGGCTTCATACTTAGCCCAGAAGATGTCTGTCACATTAAGCACTGGTGCAAAGATACCTTTGTTTGGGCTTAGGTAAGTTTGCACACTTTTCTGATGATAAAAAATAGAGGACTAACATAGGCCAATTAAAATATCACTACAGGCGGTATTGCAAGACCTGATTGTTTTATAGTTGTTGAGGGAGGGGTGAACATGTTAATTTAAAATCTGACTGTTTCAGGACATGGCAATCTGCCCCAGGCAGTGTGGGATCAGCTGTGGAGGTTGCGGTGCAGAGGAGCACGAGAATGAAGCAGAGATTGGTGTCACTCTGCAGAAATGCTTCAAAGAAGGCACAGTGAAAAGAGAGGAGCTCTTTATTACCTATTTTGTTGATAGCTATCAACACTGCTGAGTGTCCATTTATTATTTGTAGAACGTGCAGTATATTAAAGTTAATTTAGTTTCTGTGTGACTTTAGGAGCTCTAACTATGAACCTGCAGACTTGGTTTCTTCCTTCCAATGCACACTCAAAATGTGTAGCTGCAATATCTTGACCTCTACTTAATTCATTGGCCAGCCAGTGTCACTGAAGATGCTCCCTGGCCTTATCCTGAGAAAGACAAGCTGAGATACAAAGAAGAAATTATAGCAAAGTGCTGGCAGGTTATTTATGCTTACGTTAACTAATTCTAAAGTACAATAGTTTTAATGGCTATCTTTCCTTATGGCAGCAATTAGAGCAGTTTGTTTCTCAAGGCTTAGTGAGAGCCATTGGCGTATCCAACTTTACTATCACCAAGATAGATAGAGAACTTGCTAAAGACATAGTCTGGCGTAGCCGACCCTTTACTACTAAAGACAGCCAAGATAGTGCCTGCTGTCAACCAAGTGGAATAAATGGCATCCTTATTTTCAACAGCGGAAGCTCAAGGACTACTGTGATAGCAGAGGTAGTTTAATAGTGCTTTAGCCATTTTTTAAGGGCATAATGAGGGATGAATTGGTATGTATCGGGGAAAGGGATCATCACCATCATCATTATTATTGTTATTATTAAGCTAGATTCCTGCCTCTTTTGTTTGTGTTTGTGTGAGCTTGTTTTTGTACTGGATGTCCAGGTATTATTGTGGAGGCCTATTCTCCCCTTGGGAATCCAGGGAGGCCAGATAAAGAAGCTGGGGAACCAGAAGTTATGGAGAGTTCAGATCTAAAGGAAATAGCTGCAAAACACAATGGCACAGTGGTACAGGTACTAAAGTATTATTACTGAAGCTCAATGCTTATCTGAATCATTTATCCTGTCAGGTTTGCTTGGCGCATGGTATTCATCAAGGGATTGTTGTAATTCCCAAAACTGTCACTTATTCCAGATTACTTGAGAATATTGGTGCAACTAATCTTGTATTGGACGATACGGACTTAGAAAGGCTCAGAAAAGTAGATATCGGGTATCGCCTTTACAAGGTAAATGTAAGTCATGGAGTGGGTGTAAGATGCTATTTATTTTTAGATACTTTCACTGAGTCTCTTTTTCTGATTCAGTTGGGGGTATATCCGAACTTTATTTCAAGTATTGTAGTATACTGAGATATCCTTATATCTCGTGTGCTTGTTATTTACATGTTAGAGAACGATTTTTTTTTGTTTTTCCCCCCACATAGTGGATCAAATCCTATGGCACACACACACATGTAACCATGCATAGCTTAGCATATGATGGGAAAATATAGGCTCTGGTTGAGTATATTGCTTTTCTATTTCCTGATTTAGATCTAACTACAATCTTAATCTTGTTACTGCCTTTGTTTTTGTTTTTTTGTTTTTTAACCCCTTTCACCGCCATAACTGCCGTACTGCGATTTAAAGTAACACCTCAGGAAAATCGTTGTTTATTCTCGTCTGTGTTGCTTCACTCAAACATATAGCCTCAATAAGTTAGCTATATAATTAATTAAGTGATTTTTAGACTCCTTGTGGCGGTTTCTCTAAGCTAAAGCGTCAACATCGAGATAGCTTTCAAAGTCCAAGTTTTGGCTTACTTCAAAATGGTGACCAGGCGGTCAATTGTTGAGGTAGTAGACCTGGATTAACAGCAACCTCTGCATTTTAGATGATGATTAAAGTAAACCAAAAGGTACAGAAGATATTTATGCATACAGAAACCATTCAACAACAAAGTGAGAGTTGCTCTATGAAGGAATCCAATTGTTTGACTACAGCCTTAGGAGACAAAGAAGTTTTGAAGATTTTCATGAGGATGAAGAAGTTATACTGGACTCAGAATTAGCTACAAACTATCTAGGATATGGAAAGATGTTTATCTATTTGCAGTTCTTTTTTTTCTTCTTTTAGCGTAGATCCTCATTTATCGACCCCTACCTATTATCAACCACGTAAGCCTCAATTATCGACCGGTCAAAAGTACAGGACGAGCACGGATTCCCGTATTTTATTCCACTTCAGTTTGTATTGCAGCTCTGTGCACCTTCTTTTTCCTGGCCTTCTTCTTCGTATATCAATGTAAACAGAGTTGGACGTAGCCGTAGATGATATTCTAAGAATATCAGTATAATCTATCATTAGTAGTAGCTAGTTATTGGACCACAGCTTATTAGCTAGTTAGCTAGCTACAAAACTAGTTATTCGTTGTGCTTTACAGCTGTAGGCTTGGTAAAACTTAATGAAACTTAATGCTTGCATGCAATAATTTTTTATTTCAGTGATTTATAAGAAATGGAAAGAATTCAGCTGTAAGGAATCAATGTAATACCTCCACAACCTACATCTCAAAGTAGGCTCACCACATCTCTGTCTCAAGTACCTTCATCTCAAGTAGGCGTACTGCTGCATCCATCTCCAGCTGGCTCCCACAGCTCCTTTCAGTTCCACATCTCTACCTCTAGTTTTGTTGTGAATACAAGGACTCAAGTGTTTAAGCAAGAGAGCTAAACTCAGCCTTCAATATAATACAGATGTGTATGTTTTGAATCATATAAAGAAATAAGGGAATTAAAAGAGAGAGGCTACAGTGTATTTATAATTGGTTATAACCACACAAAAAAATTATGCCCTTATGTTTTCATGTACTACAAAAAATTGTGATGAAAGAATTTATTGCAATTGTGTGGTAAAGGGTTTCATATATGTAGGTATCGTCCAATTTGCGTGAAATTTTATTAGAAATGAGTTATGGGACGATTATTGCAGAGTGGCCAATAATCGTAGTATACGAATCAATCGAAGGTCAATAGTTGAAGGGTGTGGCTGATAATAGAGGTCCGACCACTGAGTACTTGACTTCTGCAAAAGAAGATAACAAAATACTAAGTATCCATAACAGATACAGTATAAGTAATAGTTATGCCATGGCCAACGAGGGGTTATGGAATATAACCGTCCGATCCCGAGGGCGAAGCCCGAGGGATAAGGGCAGTGATATTCCATAACCCCGATGTTGCCATGGCGTAACTGTTTTATACCATAGTTGCTGCTACTACTACTCTCTCATATCCACCTATATGGGACCAGCCCTACCACATATAACTCTCCTGCAGCTCTCATACCACAGGAATTTACCACAGCTAGCTGCTTTACTGCTTACTGCTGAGCAGCCCAGATAGAGTTAGATCTGGAGATAACAGCTGGCAGCTACAATGCTAAAGTAAACTTGCTAAAGTAAACTTGCTAAAGTAAACTTTCTGGCGTGCTTCAATTGAATTTTAATTGAATTTTAATTTTGGGCCGGAAACACGGAAGAATTCGCTTGACACCGCACCAGGAAAATATCATAGCCCCAGGAAAAATCACCGGGAAAATATCACTTTTAATCCATGGGTGTTACCGCAGCAACCATGGTATAAAATAGTTTAACTGCTTACTCAGCGGTATAGGAAGATGTTTCGGTAGGGGGGAGGGGGCTCCAAGGGCATGTTGTTGTTTTTTGTGGTTCAAAGTTCAAAAGTATTCATGTGAGAAATCACCTCGTTAGATTGTGCCCTAAATTATGGGGGGGAGGGGGGGGGGCTCCAGTCCCTAGAGCTCCCCTTCCTATGCTAGTCTCGCGTGCCAGACCCTTTACCAATCGCTATGCGGGAAAAGGGTCTGGTAGACTGACATTGAGCAGTTTGTTCTTGCTTAGTCAGCAAGTGGTTAACTGTGGTTCAATTAGTGTGGGTGTAAATTGTTAAATTGTTAAATATTGTAAGGCGCGTGAATTGTTCAGATCAGTAGGCAGAGCTCGTTGTGTATTGTTATGAAGAAATGTTGCTTATGCAAAACTATGCTGGGAAATGCTACGGGTTAAATTTAATAACACTGATATTGATTCTTGGCTAGCATTATTCACCTTTAAGCATGTCAAAAACCTAAGGTACCATGGCATATACAATGGCCCGTGCACAAAGCAACAACTGTATCTTACTGCTAAGCGAAACTTCCAACTGCAGATATCCTAAAAAGGCTAGTCCAAGTCACTGCTTAGCATTACTAATGGCATCATCTAAAGGAAGAGTTTTGACACGGCTGTTGGAGAGTTGTGCACAGAAGTACTACACGTGGAGCAGTCATACATCACATGATATTACGTCACCTATTGTTTGTGGTCTCCCCAATTAGCGAGGGGAACTGAACAAACTGCTCAATGTCAGTCTACCAGACCCTTTTCCCGTGTAGCGATTGGTAAAAGGTCTGGCTACATGAGACTATTCCTACGCCACTGTTACTTGATCTTGAGAAAGCTTGTAGATACCAACTTTTGCTGTGAGAGGCAAACTTTTGCCAAAAGTTGAGGACCTACGCTATAAACATTTTAAAGACAATGTTTAAATTTTAATAATAATAAAAACTTAACCCGACGTTTTGACTTCTTGACGAAGTCCTCTTCAGGGGTCAACTGAGGTCGAACTCTCTGTGGTGATGCAATAACACAATGTAAACAGCAAGATTTCTGGAGGATATGCTTACAGAAATCTTGCTGTTTGTTTACATTGTGTTGTTATATCGCCATGGAGAGTTCGACCTCAGTTGACTCCTGAAGAGGACTTTGGCAAGAAGTTGAAATGTCGGGTTAGTTTTAATTAACAATATTGGCTGTTAGAACGAGAAAAACTTTGCTATTATTATAATTATTTCAGCCGAGAATGGCTGAATCATGTTAAAAAAATGTTTTATTTCCCTGACAATTCAGCAGTGAAAGGGTTAATGCTAGTGAATCAAAGAGCTACACAGCCATCTCATGAATTGATTCTTATGTTATGTCCGCATCCCTACGATTTAAAAAAAAAAATCGAAAATCTAATAACAATAGGACTATGCTGGGAGCAATTTTGGTTGAAGAATCCACACTGATGTTCCTAAGATTGCTGATAAAAGCAACCCTAAATAGAACAATAAAAGCTTTTTTGTGTTCCAGGTAGCTAGCTGCTGATACCCCTGGAAGTGTCCTATTCATGTCAATCGCTGGAATGTTCCACGCTGCTGCCAAATAGAATCACTATTTATTTACATATAAAATCGCTTCAATTTGAAATTATATTGTAGAAGTGCAGAAACTCAATCATATGATTGCATAAAACAATGAATGTGTGTTAGTGTTGTTGCGTGAATGAATTTGAAATTATTTTGTATAAGTGCAGAAACTCAATCATAAAATGATTGTATGAAACAGTGAATGTACAATGCATTATTATTATATAAATTGCAAGTTAAAAACACAAAATTTTATGATTGAAAAAATCAGAAACATAGACAAAACCATTGACCACAAAAACTTTGAATGGGTACCACAATTGTTCTTCGTGTTCTTCCCCGATTGATGAGGTTGTGGATGAGGCTGTGGTGGTAAACACCACCACACTATGGTTTGCACAGTCGGTTAGGTAAACTTGCTGATCAAAGATAGAAATCCCCCAGGGAAATCGGATGTTTTTCTTGTCCAAACTGAAAGTTTGTAGTTGGACTCCATGTTTATCAAAAATGTGAATGCAGCAGTTGTCAGTATCTGTTGCGTAAATGTTCCCATGAGAGTCAGCACACATGTCACTGATTTTGTAAGTCAGCTCAGTGGAGTTGGTCAAGTTAAATTCTCTGTCGTACACACAGAGAGTATCTTGGTTTTCTCCTCTGTCTGTAGTAACGAGTTCATTGTCCAAGATGATCAAGACACCTCTTCCTGTGCCATTGATTAGCTCTACTTCATGCAATTGAGTGTTGTCGCCATTTCTGTCGCAAGTGAACATCCTGTTGCTAAGTTCGTCGATACCATAAATGTTGTCTTCTTTATCACAAGCAATAGCAAACAATTTCCGTAGTCCACAGTCGTGTACAATCACATTGTTGTGACCATCAGGAGCTAATTGGATGATTGCTTTGTGATTTTCAATGCACAAGATGTCACACTTGGAACTCACAGTCCCACCATAAGGTTTTACTATGTCATTCCAGACTTTTACTGGCTTCTTGAGGCTAGCTGGGCTGACTGTGGCTACAATGGGAAAAGGACTTCCCACTACGTGTTGCTCATCTACCAATATGGTCAGCCAATGACATCCACGAACTGTGGGTGTGAACTGAACTCCGTAGACGCCAGGTACCTTATCTTCATAAACAATGCAGTCAGTGACAATTCCACTTGGCAATTCTACTTCAGTGGCAATCTTGCCTTCTCTCTTGATTAGCTGGTCTTTGCCGATCCCTGTGATTAAAACTGCATTGAATGGTTGACTTATAAGAGTAGTTGGGTCCCAATCTACATAACACTTGAGCGGGTTCATTCTTGTGATGATTGATGTCTCTGTCTCACAGAGATGCCGCAGTGACTCTGTACTCGGCACTTCAACTCCTATGTCAGCCCTCTCGACTGGTTGTGAGAAATTGTTCAGCTTACCTTTATGTTCCTGTATTTCCCATTTGAATTTTATTGCCATTAAGCTGTGTATCTTCATGATGTCTGCATCAGGCAAATGATCGACACATTCTTTAATGAAGTTGGAATAATTCTGGACCTTTTTATCAGACTGAGATAATTCTTTTTCTTGATTAGAAAGTGTTTCTAATTTCCCATGTGTATCTATTTGAACTTTTTCTATGTACTGCTGCTCTGTACATGACAAGATGCGATGTAATTTTCTGAAAGAGTTGCGGAGAACACTAATGACTGATTGTTCTTGTTCCTTTATTTTGTATTTAGTGGCACTGATTCTGTTCAAGGATTCCTTACACTCTTCTTGGAGATCTCGAGTACAATTTATTTCCTGTAGCTTATTTCGTGCTGTTTGGGCTGCCTCTTCTAAATCTTTCAATTTATGATTTTTATGCTTTTCTTTCACAGATTGGCGGCATTGATGACAGATGGATTTTTCACATGTTTCGCAGTAATATTTTAAAGGAGCATTATGATCTGGACATTTCACAGATGGAGGCTTTATCACAGTTGATGTATCAAGATAAAGTGCATTATCACCAACACAAGGTGCTTTTCGACATACAATTCTAGAAATATTTTTGCAAAAAGCTTTATACCTGTGTGTGTATTCAGTGCAAACTGAACATTTAACTGTTGGAATTGTATCTTGGACAATTTGAAGTGGATTGTCATCACAAGTCTGCTCTGTAACAAAAACCAAAGAATTGCAAAGGTCCTGTATATCTTTATTGCATGCTACTTCAACCACTACTTCTTCCTGTGGCTTTGGCTTTAGGGCCTTTATTATTTCTTCTCGCTCACACATCGTTTCATTTATTCTTTTTTCAATAATATCATGCATGCTCATAAATTCGTCATCACTGGAGTGAGTAATGCATTGCTCGGTAAACTCCACTATGCCTGTTATCTCACTAGATGCACGAGATAATGTTTTTTCTTGCTCTGAAAGTTTCTGAATTTTTGTCTGAGCTAGTTCTTTGGCTCTGTCTATTAAGACCTGTTTCCTCTCCTGTAATAGTTTATACAGCTCATCGAAGCAAGCAGATAGCTGTTTGATGTTGGACTCTTCCCGAGCCGCAACATCAAGCTTGGCAGTATGAACTTCCATTAGAGCAGTATCTATTTTCAGAAATAGCTCTTTGATGGGTGTTAGCTCATTTGCTAATTTTTGTTTTGCTTTTGAAGTGATTTTGCAAGTCTTGTCATATTGGTGATGTTCATGTTTTTCTTTTTCTAGACTACACAGACGACATATACTGCATTCGCAATCATAACAGTAAAAATTCAAAGGATGGTTATGAATTTGGCACATAGCGGAAGACTCTTTCACAGGCAAAGACTCAGCCAAGTTTACCTTGAGGTCATCAAGGGAAGATAATCTGTGATCTAAGTGTTGCCTCAATCTGGAATGCATATTTGTACAATCTTCACAGATAAACTTTTCACATTGTAGACAAAATTTCTCTGCCTTTGTATCTGCAATGCACAATTCGCATTTAGCATCTTGGGCAGAGTTGAGTTTGCTCTGCACTCTCTCTGCTCCTGCCTGCAATCGGCTGATAAAACAAGCACTTTGGATTTCATTCACACCATCACTGGGCAAGGTTGTCTTATACTGACATTGTGTGCACACAATAGGCTCACCTGGACCAACTTCTTGCGCTAATATTTCGATACAGACTTTGCAGTAGCAGTGGAGGCATGGAAGGACCTTGGGCTCAGTTAAATGCTTCTCGCACTTGCTGCATTTAATTTTGCACACTAAATCTTCCCAACTCTCTCTAGCATCTTCATCCATGACGAGTAGCTACGTGAGAAGAGGCACAGAACCGAAAACGGAACGACAACTTGTTTTCGAACTGCAACGGACCGATAGGGGTGGGGCATTAACGATATTCATCAGAAACAGGTGGCGCTTCTATGATACGTAAACATTACAGAATTCCTAGTGCTTGGTCACCCTCCCCTTATTCAGTAAGGGAAATTAGTGGCACCCGCCGCTTAGTTTGAATTGAAGGGGGCCAAATTGGCACCCGGTACAAACGCGCATGCACAGAGAAACCATAGCAACTGTTAAAACTATTGCTATTTCTACATAATGCCCCACCAGGTAATTCTAAATAATACCTGCCTGTGGCTGGAAGCTCACTAACCGAAAGGCCGAGAAAATGAGTCGTTTCCTCAGGAACTTGGAGGTGAATGAAACAAGACTATTGGAGGAGCCCATCACCTACTAATTGGAAGCTTCAACCATTGGAGGGGAATGGATTAGAAGACAGATGTTGGGCCAGTTGTGGAAGTAAATGGTATGTATGTAATCAGATTCCATCTCTTTCTTGCTAAATCCTACAGTATAGTCATGCAATAATATTGGCCTACAGTTTTCTGTGCTGACAGCCAATAAATTCATACAGTAGGACTTCAGTTATTTGAACACGTTAGGGACTGAGAGGTGTTCAGAATCTGGAGTTTTCAGATAACTGAACACCATACAAATGCATTATAAAGCAGCACTAATGTTGGGGTGTGGTCAAGCAATCATGTATGTGCTACTATTAAATTTAGGGGGTTCTGTTAACTGAAATGGAGATGAAATGTTCAGATAATTGAAGTTCGGATAACTGAAGTTCTACTACATTTTATCCACAAACTTCTTGTTGAAGTCCTCTGGGGTCACAAGGGTCAAGTTCTCTGTGAAGATTTTATAAATAAATGGCAGGATAGTGGCACGTGTTCACTGTTTAATACATGCTTATAATTATGAGGAAGCTTTACATATCACAATTATTACTAGAAAACCTGAAGTTTTATAGACGCATTAGTTTCCAGTATGCTGGCTTTCTGTGGTGTGTGCAAATTGTCCTGCAGGTGTAATTATTATAGAAATATATACAACCAATTATCTTGCAGTTTTTTTTGTTTTTGTTTTTTTTGTGTTTTTGTTTTGTGTTTTTCTTTACATAAAATGATCATAGGGAGTTCTTGTTCCTGAAAAGTATCTTGATGAGATGTCGAAAGGTCAGGTTAAATTCTAAATATAAATACAAAGGCAAAGCTTTAGCTATTTTAATGCTTGAATGAAGTCAATAGCTTCGGCGGTTCAGTTTTAATGATTTTTTGTGACTGCCAATAGTTCGACTGCCATATGGTGGTTACACTGGTGAAAGTGTTAGTGATTATTCATGAATACTCACACTGTCGTCTTTGTCGCTTTTTTCGCTGACCCACCATCGTCATTGACAATGTTTTGATAACTCTTTACCAACCTAGCTCGGCTGATAAATTATTCATGAATTATACACATACAAAGTTATAAGCGTTGATTTAAGAGAACAAAATATATTAATTATGTGAAATGTCAGCAGACGACCCCCCAAAAATGCATACACCATTGTTGTTACTGACAGACAAGCGTAATACAAAAAGAGAAAACTACTTGGCAGGAATGACTGAAATCTCTGAGGTAATTGAAGAATTTTTTGAGACTTTCAAAATATAAATTACAGAATTCAAATAATTCAGTCTCCATTGTGGTTTCAGTACTCTATATTCAGCTCATGTAAGTCTGTATGTGGACCAACTGGAAATTCAACAACCTTATCTGTTCTGGAACAATGAGTGGATCAAAACCTTTACGAATAAGCCAAAGAATGCTTTCTACAAATAGTAGAATTTCTTCTGATACATTAAGTAGCAATAGGTCATATGGGTCTTTCAAATGATTATATTCCTACAAGTATAATCTAGTTGTGGCTTCAGATCTTTAGCGACAATAGAGTCACCGAATTTAAAATATGAACCAATTAAATTTTAATTGATGGGAATTAATTCTTTACATATGAATATATAGGTCCATATAAATATATATGGTAAATCTTTTAATATCTGATTTAGTATACAGTAATACATGTGCCATTTGGAACTAATACTTTACAATCATGTCCTAAATGTAGAGGTACGTGTACTTTTAAGACACCATTGTGAGTGTATGTATGTACCTTTGTTCCATTCCAGACCAGTATGCAGCATCTCATAGTTCTCTGCCAGTTTTGATCCCTGGAATTCTTCCAGCTACTAATATTCCAGCAGATGACGGGAAGTTTTGTAGATTAGGAGTCCTGAGTCCTACAATTGTAAGTGAGGGGTGTGGTCTATTGGGGTATCCTGAAGTTATTCGTTACTTATATAGCTATATTTACAAAGTCAGAAAATGAGACTCATAAGCACAAATCCAATGCTTATACTTAATTTCAAATAGTGCACATCTTATAGTTCAGCTTGAGTGGGCTTTTTTCCCCCATATTTTAAAGGACATAATAAGATTATGTAATCAAAATCTCTGGAAAGTTTTAGGGCTCCAAGAGGTTTTACAAGAACTGGAAAGTTCTGTGCTCTTTGGAATCATTTTTAAACTAGCTACATCATAGCTATTATTTGCTGTGTACTATAGCGACAGCTTTTTTCAAGACCTAGATTACGAAATAGGCTAAAACGGGCATAACCAAGAGAGTTGTGGAATTATTTGTCAAATTCAAGCAGAATGATAAAAAAAATCATGTTGTAATTTTCCTGCTACTGTCACTATTTGTGTTATTAGATTGTTTGAGTAATTATGTTGGTTATTTCTTGAAAAGAAATTGATGCTTGGAGGAAGGGGGAAGGGTATCCTGATTCTCCCCTTCCCCCCACCCTTCCCCTCCCTTCCACTCTGTGAAACCCTGGATTCATAATCCAAACCCTCATGATAGAGTGAACATTAAAGATAATGATATTCTGTATACTGTAAGTGTATTTCATGCATGCTTTTTAACTGTAACGTTTGATTTGATTTTTTTTTTTTTTTTTTTTTTTTTGGTTTTGTTTTGTTTTGGTGCTCAGTGGTTGCTGTCAATTCAAATTAATGCTTACTTATGGTAAATGTCTGTTGCTCTTCATAAATTTTTTCACTGGTTCATGGTTGATTAAAAAAAAAATCAGCTTATTTAAGGGTGCTCGCACATAGCAACGCCTGGGCGCCTTTAGTAGCGCACTCCAGCTGAATAGTAGCGCGTTATCTACCACTAATTTGTTGCGCTCTGTAACAAATTAGCGCCCATGAAATGCAGCTGTGCCTCACTCACCACTATGCGGGTACTGATAGGGCGGGGCGGAGTCAACTTACAATAACAAATTCTCGCGCTCTAAAGTAATGGATCTAGAATCTTCTCTTGCATACTGCTCGGGAATGGACTAACTGCTATGGTTCAAATGTTGCCAGAGTTTAGGGCCACAAGGGGTTGACCCTATAACGTTGAGATATTTTTAATATACGGAATTTCACGGAAATAATCGACAATAGTTCACGTGGTAAGGTGAGTAAATAGAAAAGTAAAATAAAATTCAACAAAAACTCAACGTTATGGCATGCACGCAAGCGTAAGAAAATGATATACAAAAAATCGGCTTCTAAACTACGGCGGTAGCCGTGCAGTACTGCCAGGAAGTCCAAAATGGTGATGGGGGTATTTCTTGAGATGCGATCGACTTCCAGTCTTCATTCTTGGTAGGTACTTGCTGGCCTGCATAAATAAAATAATTCGGGTAAAAGCAGAAGTAAGTTTAACACGCCCTAGCAACCGTGGCCTATTTGGCGGGTTTTTTCGCGCTCAAAGAATGTGCCAGCACCCTTAACCAAGGCTAAACTTTGAGATACACCTCTTGGCATAATTTATCAGTTCTCACCTCTGAAATTTAGTGGCACACTGAAGTCAAAGTGCACTTGCCATTTAAATGTACCACAATTAATATTTTTTCAGCTGCTCTTGCCTATAGTCTACTATACTTTGTTAAGCTGTATAAGTTGAAATGGTCCATGTACTCGCATGTATAGCGCTAGAATAGTAGTGCAGCCATACAGTGGGTCTCGTAGTCACTATACACTCTTTGAAGTAAATTTCAAGTGCAGAAATAGCTACTAGTACATGTATATCCTAGATATCCCCCATGCAGAGCAGGGAAAAGCTTTACCTAACTTACGCAATTAGAGGTACAGGTGAAAATTGGAGTTGCACATACTATAATAAATAAGCAAAAATGTAAATAAATATCGTAAAATCTCCATTCCATTGCCTATAAAAATGTTTCACTTGCTTTGCTCACTTGCCAATAATAATAATAACTAGTGATGTGCCTGAGCACAAATGGCAAGCAAGCCTCAAACTACACTATTGTTAAATGATTGATTTTAACTTCTAACACTCAAGCTACTAAAAAAATAGTCGAGACATGTATGCAGTGAAGGGGGTTTCAATGCCATAGCAACCACTCAACACAACTGTTTGAATAAAATAAAAAAATGAAACAAATCACGTTATTCTAATGTTTTCTTTGTTAAGTTCTTTAGTTAGGTAGTAGCTCTAATGCACAACACTTTCACACCACTGGACATACCTACACAAGACTTAGCTACCTTTGTGGTTAGTCTAAGGCAAAAGAATTTTAAATACTGTTACGTAGGGCTTATAACTATAAAAAATAGTGCATTTAAGTTTTAACTGCACCCGCAGAAGAATTCTAAAAGGTAAACATTGAATTTCTAGGATGATACGGGTAATGATCGATAAACCAGAGAATTCCATTTACTGCAGTTTGGGACGGGGTCGACCACCAAACTAACACAAAAATGCCAGGGTCAAAGTACAAAAATGACATGCGTACGCCCAAACATATATAATTATATACTAGTGGTGTGCTTGAGCACAAATGGCGAGCGAGCCTGATAGTTAGGTAACATAAAATGTTACTATGTTTTAGCTTATTTCATGCAAACACTATAATAGCAGTTATGACATTTGATTTCAGCAAACAAATACAAAATCACTGTCTTACCTTATTAATGGTAACTTTTGTAGTATCAAACATCTGCCATTCTGATAATCTCAATCACCAGTAACTCTTGAACAAGCTCTCAGCTACGATAAAAAATAAACCAGTGTTATTATTTGTAATTTTAGCCAACAAATATGGAATTACTACTTACATCATTCTTGAGTATTGATAACTTCTGCAGTATCAAATTGAAGTTACTTTGACCATCTGAATTACCTTGAATTCTTGACAACAAGCTCTCACCTACAAAAACAAAAGACAATCAATTTTAGCACACAAATACAAATTACTTTCTTACCTCATTTTCTTGAGCAGTGGTAACTTTTGTAGTACCAAATTTGAGTCCTTCTGACTATTTGAATTTACCAGTCACTGTTGACAACAAGCTCTTAGCTATAAAAAAGAAAGGCCAGAGTTATTTTGCATATTAAGCTAACAAATATGGAATTGCGTACTTACCTCGGCATCCCTCGAGTAGTAGTAGCTTCCTTAGCATTAATACTTTATGTGCTTACATACGCTTTTCAGAAGTAGTGATAGCTCTCTTAGTACTGACTACAGGTGGCTCTTGACAACTAGTAACAAGCCGCACTTAGCCGGAAAAAAGGCGAAGTTTTGAATTTAAATCCGGTAAAGGGTCTTCACCGTCATAGTAACCGATCGAATCAACTTTTTGTTTCTTGAAAAGCAAGCGTTTTCGCAGGAATTTTCTCACACTTTGGAGCTTAATTATAAAGTAAGACTTGCTTAATGCTGTAGTTTCAGAATAAACTGGGGTCAAGCCTAAAAAGCCGTGTTTTTTGAAGAAAAAACGTTCCCCGCGCGCGCGTTTAAAGGGCATACGTACAATCCATACATACATACATACATATATATAATAACATATACCCGATTTTGCATTATCCACCCCTAATACTGTCTCGCTCGCTTCGCTCGCTCGCCAATAAACAAACATCCCATATTTTCAATTATGTTACCCCTGTGAATGTCTCACTCGCTATGCTCGCTCGCCAATAATAATAATAGTAATAATGACAACATTTATTTTAAAGCTAATAACTGTCAAGACATGGGTTAGCACAATGCAGAATGGCTGCAATATTTCTTTGTTGATTTCCTTATTTTTTATTTTTCCTTCATTTTATACTATCTTTTATGTGATTTGGCTGATAGGATTTATCAGAATTAACGTTGTTGGTGTAATGATTGTTGTGGGACCATCTCCTAGCAACCACACCTAAAATAACAATAAACAGACATATTCTCCTGATGTTCGTTTGTATGTGTGTATCTATGTCAGTGTTCCACTTTTGTGCACTTTTAATCTGAGTATGACCGAGCGTGTCACACACACTCATTGCATATTTTCTAATTGTGTTTCACCCGTGGGAGGCGAATGTATAAAAATGAGCCACCCATGGTTTCATTCAGATCCAATTAAACCTGGTGTACAAACCTGCAGTGTGACTTACTCTGTCTGAGGGTCTAGTTATAGCTTGTGAGCAGTGTGCAGTACAGTGTAGGTAACTAAGGATCCTGGTGGCAGTACTACTAACTTGGGTGTGGATAGCTTAACCCCTTCAGCATCCATCCCCACAATTGTGATACTTAAGTTTCTTTGTTTGCTATCAAACTCTTGTTTTCACAGAATTAGAATGATAGTTTTATTTATCATTTTTTCTTTCATCTAACAGAAATTTGAGAGGCCGGCACATTATGTAGCAGAATAAGAGAAGTAAAGGACTTTGATGAAGAGTGTACGTCCAACAGAATCCAGAGATTGGGTGAAAGACAGCACATCAAGCATTGTCATTTACTAAACTTGTCAGAACTGATTTATATTTTATTCAAGTTTTTGTGACAATTATGAATGAACAATTTTAATGTTCTACTCAGTTTTTACTCTGAGATACATGACATGTGCTATTACGCATCATCACTTAGCCTATGGTTGTAGCTAGCTACCTAGCCTTCAGTCATGGAATGACTCCTGTGCCTTGTAGCCTCACCATTATGATATCACTATTCACATTTTTTATGCACAGGGACTGGGACCCCAGTGAATACTAGTTTACATGCAGGACTTACCTCATCAGTAATACATCATGTTTTATCAACTGAAAGTTTTATTAATTATTTTATTCACATTGTGTTGTTATTATTATCATTGTATACTATTATGATGATGATGATAATTTTTTAATTTGACTAATACATTCATAACTATGTACTAGCTAGCTAGCTAATAAAATACCACCTTGCCTTCTGAGGTAAACAACTGTATGAACACAAGCACCTCGGCAGTTTGGTTGTTCCAACCCTTGTTCAGATTCCTATGTCACTTTCAAGCTACTACTGGGAGTTTACTGACTGCACATTGCAGAGAAGTGATTGTGAGAAACATGCTCATAGCTCCTAAAGTTTTCTAGCCTGTGGCAATAGAAACTATAGGAATACAGTCGAACCTCCGAACAACAGCCATGCATGGGGACGAACCCTTTGGCCTTTGTAGAGAGTTTGACCTTATTTCGGAGTTTTTTGGATTAGATGAAGATCTTGTGGACCGAGAATGAAAAGTAACGTGATTAAATACATTAAATGAATCAGACGGATTCTTAAGACATTTAAAAAAAATAATAGGTCTAGTAATTGTAGGTAGTACATTAGTGGTAAAATTATTGAGATGAATAAGTCTTAATTTGTAAGAAATATTAAAATGTATTTAGTTGCACGCCGTTGAACTCTTTCCAATAAGATAATGTCTTGTATTTTGTTGGGAAACCATAGCTGGGAACAGTAGGTCAGCTGAGATCTTACAAGTGATAGATGGAGGGACTTCTTAATGTTAATGGATGATGTGCAAGGAATTGTTTGCCAGAGACCGATAAGCTTTGCTGCATATTTCTTTGATGTGGACAGACCAAGATAAACTATAATTATATCAGAGATTAAAATACCTAATTCTTTCTGTTGAGTCACTGTTTTAATTGTATCATTATTGATGGTGTAATTGTTGTTAGTAGATGATGATAGGGAGACGTTCATGTATGCACATTTAGAAGTATTTAAAGTAAGTTTCCAAGATTGACACCATGACAATAAATTGTTAAGATCCTTTTGAAGAGCTAAATTCTCACTTGCAGAGTTTAGAGAGGCTATAAGTTTGGCATCATCAGCAAATAAAAACACAGACGAAAAAGAGCAGAGAGACGGTATGTCGTTAACATAAATAAGAAAAAGCAGAGGTCCAAGTACACTACCTTGAGGTACACCTGATTTGACAGGAAGTAAGTCAGATTTACACCCTTCAACCTCAACAAAATGCTTTCTATTTTGTAAGTAATCTTTGAAAAATAACCAAAGAGGACCAGTAATGCCAGTTAGCCAAAGTTTATACAGAAGTTCATTGTGGGGGACGTGCCCTGTATCTACCGCCTGTTCGGCCCACCTGTTTATGTCTGCCGAATGAGAGAACTAGTCAATGAATTATTAATAGAGGATCATCTGTAATGAATGTAAAATTAGTATTAGCATTCATTTAGTACACAAGTCATAAATTAGTAAGGCATGGCAAGCTAAAATTGAAAGGCTAGGCAAAATGGAGGCATCAATAAGTTGGGTGTGGCTAACTGGCCGTCCCAAGAAGTAAATTTTGTACAAGACATTACGTTTTGGGGCACACAACTTGGCCGTTGTCCGGAGTAGAGAGTCAACCGTTACTTGGAGTCAAAAAATTCATTTCATACATGCAGAAAATACTCCGTTCCCAACGGTCTGACCGTTGTTGAGAGTCTGACCGCTTCTCGGAGTCCCGTTGTAGGGAGGTTCGACTGTAATAGGCCTAAGCTCCCTCTCATTCTGGAGAGCTTCATGGAGTCGTCTGGATCATGAATGAAACCATACATACATAGTAGGAATAACTAAAGATATAGACAATGGTATACTCAGGAACTCTATCTAATGTACAACAGTGTATATCCAAGTGACTTTTACACTCCAAATGTATAATTCTTGTGTATAAACTGTGGTTTCATGAATGTTCAGCTTCACCCTCACAAGAGTTGAGCTCTCCCTCTGCTGTGTTGTGTGTGTTGAGTGTATGTTTGACAGTCCCCACTTATCTTGAACATTGTTGTGCATTCCACTATCACCCTCATTCCTGTAGCTATATAATTGTGGTGTGCATTCAAAGTATTATTATTGAAAAGAAAAGTGTAGAGAGTTCTGTTGGGTCTGTGGTAGCTAACAACCTGGACTTGACAAGTCGCAACTGAACCCCGAAACAATGAATGTAATTTGAAGTTGTTTACTTGGCATAAAAAATACAATAAATAAGTTCTGATGATCTATTGAAGTTTGGGTTAAGACAATGCTTGATGTGTTCTCCGTCACCATCGGACCTCTGGCTCCCGTCACATCTACACCTTTATCCAAGTCCTGTTTACTTCTGTATACTTCCACATAATGTGCTGGTCTCTCAAGTTTCTGGGGATAAATTTTTTTACAACAATAAAATATGAAAATAAAAATCTAGCTGCAAATGCAAACATAAAACCAAAAACAAAAAAACTGGTAAATCATTAACACAATAAATATTGTAAATAGATTACACTGGAATAAGTTAGTTTTGTTTTTTGTTTTCTTTCTTTCGTAGTGAGTGAGACCCACGGGCTAGAGACTATCTTTTCCAGCATCTCTCAGTGGCTGGTGCAGCGAGTAAACTGTGGCCCTGTCCTGGGACACCTAATCCTTAGTATTTATTTATTTATCTATTATTAATTTATTTGTTTTGTTTGACAATTTTATTGTTATTATTGATGTTATTATTTATTTATTTATTTATTTATTTATCTACTACTTCACAACGACAGAGTGGGTGGAGCTTTCAAAGTTCAGAAAAGCTTTCAACTTTAACAAATGCAGTTGTTCAACTCTGTAAAAGTCATTGACATGGCGCATTTTTACTTTATACTTACTCGTTCATTTGGTTGTCAGCTTTTTGTTTACCCATTGATTTTTACAAGTTAATTTTTTCCTATAAGTTAATTTTAGCAGTTCAATATTTCAGTTCTCTCATTCAGTTCATTTGTCAGTGTTAATGCTGGAAGCAAAACCGAACAATGAGATAAGCTGGTACTAATTAGAATTATGTATAAGGTGGCGTATATTTAGAAAGATACTATTTAACAGTTGTTATGGCTTCTGATGCAGTCGCTCTAAGTATTTCTACTAAAAGAAATCTCTTGGCATAAAGTTAGCAGTTAGTAAAGTACTGGAACCGGATGCACCAAAAAAAAAATATAAAAGAAACATACAAAAAAAAAAAAAAAAAAAAAATCACAAAAAAAACAAACAAACTAAATTAAAAATGATAAAAACTGTATTTCACACTCCTGAAAAATCCGAAGTCATTCATTTAAACGTAGAGTTTGTGTAAAAACAAACAAACAAAAAAACAAAAAAAACAAAAACAAAAAAACAACAACAAAAAAACAAAAAAAAAGAATAAGGCACAGTGTCACGTAAGTAATAAAAAGTTATGAGCACCATAACAAAAGGGGGAAAAATCATAAAAAAATAAAGGGATATAAAGAGAGGAAAAAGGAGAGTTTTGTTTATCATTGATGCAGCTGAATTCAACTGCATGATATCACAGCGTACTGTGTAGTACTGCTAGATACTACTGAGGGTCATCTTCAATCAACACATACTGTGGTGGTACACACACACACACACACATACACACACACACATACACATACACTGCAGTAATAGGAGTAAACTGATTCTACTATGTATACTACTCAATAGAAGTTAATGTAATTAAATGCAGTAAACTAGGGGAACAGGTTATTCCTTACGGTCATTGCCCACGCGGTGGGCACGTGCGAATCAGGTGCAGCACCGGGGTAAGCAATTGCCACGTGTCAGAGGTAGCATCAGTTATTGAGGTAGTGCGCGGGCACTAGGCAGTTAGGCAGCAGCTACTAAGTGTGTCATTCTTTGAGCTACTAATCAGTGCCTTCCCAGTCGGTCAAAGAGATGGATCCGCCTCCTCCAAGACCCCCTGGGTGTCCCTTCACCAAGGATCAGCAGGAGTGGCTACAGGGCAGAGGCCTCCCTGTAAGTCTACCACCAACTGGTGTGCCACCAGGGAGTGCTACTTTGTCGGGGGTCACTGGGCCAGTTACCTTAGAGGCGCCCTATCCAGCCCTAAATCCAGCCCTAATTCCGGGTTTGCCCCTGCCGTCTCTGACAGTTGGTGCCCCATCGTTCCCAACAGCGCTACCTGCAGCCATTCCCATCACTACCGCCCACAGGTAGGTAATGGGAGGAGGCCATATGTAGGCTAAAAGGGACAGGCAGTTTAATTAGGTAGGATTGATCATCAACTAGTTGTCTTACAATTACCCATGTAGTTGAGATCCCAGGTGTCCACAACAAACACCCAGTCCCCAACCCCACACACTGCACATTGCTGCAATCTCCTCGGTGCCCTGACAAGTTTCCCACGCTGCACGAACCCCTCAGTGACCTGGGCGGTGATCTCACACCATTTACCACCCACATCTACATAATCCCCTCAGCGCCCTGAGCGGCGATTTCACACCCCTACACGATCCCCTCAGTGACCTGAGCAGCGATCTCACACCATCTGTACCCACCCACTCCTACACGATCCCCTCAGTAACCTGAGCGGCGATCTCACACCATCTGTACCCACCCACTCCTACACGATCCCCTCAGTGACCTGAGCGGCGATCTCACACCATCCACTACCCACCCACTCCTACACGATCCCCTCAGTGACCTGAGCGGCGATCTCACACCATCCACTACCCACCCACTCCTACACGATCCCCTCAGTGACCTGAGCGGCGATCTCACACCATCCACTACCCACCCACTCCTACACGATCCCCTCAGTGACCTGAGCGGCGATCTCACACCATCTGCTACCCACCCACTCCTACACGATCCCCTCAGTGACCTGAGCAGCTATCTTACACCTCCTCACGACCCCCTCAGCGATCGAACGGCGATCTCGCACCCCCTACACAATCCCCTCAGTGTCCTAAGCGGCAATCTCACACCCTCTGCCACCCATCCACAGTTACACGATCCTCTCAGGGCACTGGGGGGCAATCCCACATTTAGACTACCTATTTCTGCATGACGTCCTTTGGACTCGGAGCTGTGGGTAGTCTCAGCGGCGCAATTGCATGCACATATTCACTTTTGTGGTTACAATGCAGGCCCACTCCCTCCATCCGTGCCACTTTTCAATTCGGCGCCCCAGGCCCAGCCCTCCCTAGAGGCAGCGGCAGCAATGGCAGCAAAGAACTTGGTACCTTCGGTTCCACAGTCTGGACAGCTTCTCTCAATCTCCATGCCAGGTCCCTACAACCCAGTGGCCATGGTACCCCTTAAGGTAGCCAAGAGGGTATTGAATTTGGAGTTCGTGGAGATGGCGGAGATCACTTCGGAAGAGCTGCATGATGGGGGAGGTGGCAAAGCTGGGGCCATTGCTCGACCTCCAGTCACTAGCATCTCTCTGTGGCTGGAGCGTTTTTCTGTGTATGCTGCGATACTGGCGAAACGCTTCCCGGACAAGGCCCCAGAACTCCTCGCGTATCAGGCGACAATTGTCCGGGCTGAAAGAAACTACGAGGGGAGGCAATGGGTCATCTATGATCGTCAATATCGGCGAGAGGCCCTGGCTAGGAGGGACCTGAATTGGTCCGTCCCCAATGTAAGGCTGTACAACGAGGCCTTTACTGGCCGTGCCAGGGCCATTCCGAGGTGCAGTCACTGCCTTGCAGACGACCACATGGCCTCCTCATGCCCGTCAAACCTAGCTCTACCTCTGGCAGGCATGGTCCCATCACCTTGGAAGGACCAGTCGGCCGCACCGGGTGCTGTCCCGGAGATATGTAGAAACTTTAATGAGGGGCGATGCAAGAAGCCATTTTGCAAGTACCAACATCTCTGTCTCAGCTGCCAGGACAGCCACCCATGGCTCAGCTGCCCAAAGAGACGCTCTCAGGGCAGAACACCAACGGCCAACCGGGGCCCAATGGGGCGCCAAGGACATCAGCGCTACTAATAGACTCAACTAGGGACCTTATATTAGGCATATAATGGTGTATACTATGTCAATTGTAATACATATATGAGTCGCATATGGACAAATCGATCAGAGAGTATGTGTAGGTAAGGGTTAGGTGGGCGAGAGAGGGATAGGAAGTAGGTGGACATTGTCTGTTCCCGGGAATAATGGCTATGTATGTTGGACTTGAGTCAAGTCATTGTCTCCACTAGGACGGGGAAGGGGGGGGGGGGGGGGTAGTTAAGGGAGTAGTCATAGGTATTTCCACCTTAATGGTGTGATGGCTATAGGCCACCTTAAAAGATTTTATTTACCTACCACCTGCTTGCGTAGGTTGGTCATATCTCTACGAGTACACGGCAGACCTACTATGTCTTGATGCCTGCAGACCGACAGTTGAGCATGATTGTCCGGCTCTCGGGGGTGTCCACGCCTCTACAGCACAGGGAGTGGGAAAAGGCGCTGTCCACTCATCCAGACCACGCCTTTGCCAACTACATCTGCCAAGGTCTGCAATATGGCTTCCGGATAGGGTTTTGCCATGGAGCACCCTTGCAATCGGCCACCAAGAACATGGAGTCGGCTAGATTGCACCCACAGGTAGTGACAGATTACCTGCAGAAGGAGTGCAGTCTGGGGAGAATGTTGGGCCCCTTTTCTGAGGCGGCACCACTACCTCGCCTTCATTTTAATCGGTTTAGGGTGATTCCAAAGGGCACAAACACAGGGAAATTCCGGCTCATTACAGACTTGTCCTTCCCCTCAGCCTGCAGTGTTAATGACGGTATCACCCCTGACTTATGCACGCTGGCGTACACCACAGTAGATGTGGTGGCGAGCCAGGCAGCAGTGTTGGGGGTTGGGGCTCAGCTGGCAAAAACCGACATTGAGGCTGCATATCGGCTGATTCCGGTTCACCCACAGGATCGGATACTCCAGGCTGTTCGGTGGAACAACCAAGTGTACATCGACCCCATGTTGCCGTTTGGGCTAAGATCCGCCCCTAAGATTTTTAATGCAGTGGCAGACGCGCTGCACTGGTATTTAGTTCGGTCAGGGATCCACTTCCTGTTCCACTACTTGGACGATTACATCATGGTTGCTCCACCCAACACTCAACTCTGCCAGCAATGGCTGTCTGTGTTCCTGGAGGAATGTGAGTGTCTGGGGGTGCCAATAGCACGTCAAAAGACGGAAGGACCAACGCCGAAGATTACATTCCTTGGCATTGAAATGGACACAGTAGCAGGGGAACTGCGTCTGCCCCAGGACAAGCTTGAGCGTCTCAAGGGGACATTGCAAGACTGGAGATCACGGAAGGCATGCACTCGCAAGGAATTGGAATCCTTGATTGGCCAGTTGAACCATGCATGCAAAGTAGTCAGGGGTGGTCGTTCATTCTTACGTCGGATGCTAGACTTGCTTCATGCAGTTCACTGCCCTCCATCCAGCAAGGTCCCCATCAGGCTGAGCCATGGGTTTAGAGCAGACCTGGCATGGTGGGAAGAGTTCATAGCTCAATGGAATGGCATCTCTTTCCTTTGTCCCCCTCCGTCTCTCCCAAAGACCCACATTTACACGGATGCGTCGGGCTCATGGGGTTGCGGAGCCTGGCACAATGACGCCTGGTTCCAATTGCAGTGGGACAGTCGGGCACAGTCTCTTTCGATTGCAGAGAAGGAGCTAGTCCCCATTATCCTTGCCTGCCAGGCTTGGGGAGGAGGATGGAAAGGCCTCTGTGTGATATGTCACTCAGACAACCAGGCAGTGGTGGCGGACCTGAGGTCACGTACTAGTAAGCATGAGGGAATGATGCACCTGTTGCGGTGCTTGGTGTTTGCAGAGGCTCAGGCTGGGTGTGCACTTCATTCAGTGTATATTGATACTAAGGCTAACCACTTAGCTGACAGCCTCTCACGTAACGATGTCCACCATTTTATGTCCAAGGTACCTTCGGCGGCTCCTACCCCACCAACCCCCTGCTGGACCTACTCCTCAACAAGGAGGCGGACTGGACATCACCAACGTGGCGGCAGCGTTTCAGAGGTATTTTCAGGCAGGATTGGCACCGTCAACAAAAAGGACTTACGGGGCAGCAATGAAACACTTCACCGAATTCTGTTCATCATGCAACATCTTGGACCCGTTTCCATTGACAGAACTTACGTTGTGTTTTTACGTGTCATTCCTGGCTGAGAAGGGATTGGCCCCCCAGACCACGAAGGCATTAACTGGCGGCTCTGCGGAATGCGCAGATCTCAATGGGCTTCCCAGACCCTCGAGACAAATCGTCTCTCCCACTGTTGAAGAGGGTACAAGCTGGAATCGGTAGGATCAGGCTGGAGAAGGGCAAGCAGGGGACCAAGGTATGGCTCCCTATCACCATTCAAATGCTGGCCAGAATACAGGACCAGCTGCAGTCGTCCGGGTCGGAGAACAAGGCCATGGTGTGGGTAGTGGCCTGCACGGCTTTCTTTGGGTTCTTCAGGCTGGGTGAGCTTCTTCCTTCATCAGCGGCTTCCTGGAAGGTCACAACTGATTTGGCGTGGGGCGATGTAGCAGTGGACAACCTCACAGAGCCTCGAATGGTCCAGGTTCATTTGAAGAAGACCAAGACAGACCAGAGTGGCGAGGGGGCAGATGTTGTGATGGGAGCCACGGGGGCAGCTGTGTGCCCAGTTAGCGCCATTGTGAGCTACCTTCATGTCAGGGGTTCAAGCTCAGGCCCTTTCTTCAAGGAGAGCTCGGGAAAGGCATTGGCTAAGCCTGCATTCGTCTCAGAACTGAGAGACCTGCTTCAGATGGCTGGCTACTCGCCAGGCCAGTATGCCGGTCACAGCTTCCGGATCGGGGCGGCTACGACAGCGGCGATGGCTGGGATGGAAGACTCCCAGATACAAACCCTGGGAAGATGGCACAGTGCAGCCTTCTTGCGCTATATCAGGACCCCAAAGCTCATCTGGCGGGAGCATCGAAGGTACTGGCAAGCTCGATTCGTGGGAGACAAGGGACGAAGTAGCATTCCGGCGAAGTTACCAACCATCACTACTTCAGCAGGCAATTTATTACATTAAACTAACTCATAGAGTAGCTGGTCCATGTCACGCACACATACATGTATGTGGTAGAGTGTCACCCTTGTCACATTTATATTTGGTAGTGTAAGTGTACCTCAGTGTTTGTATATCCTTTTCATGCTTGAGTCAGGCAGCAATGGTGGGGTCGGAGAGTGAACAGTCCCTTAATGGGATCAGCAGGAATCCACCCCTGCTATAAGATACCCACACTTGGATTGAGGTAAGCCATAACAATGTTTCCTCCCTACCTTATCCTAGTCCTAGGCTTTGGGAGGTATGCAGGCCGGCTACACCAACCTGCATCATCTTTGGGCCATAAGGTCCCAGCAGATGCTGGAGGGAATACTGCCGTGCATCAGGAGACCTTCCCCCCAAAGCCAGTGGAACCCCCAGCTCACGTGATGGTGTCTTGGAGCAATTAACAGCCAGCACGTGCGCTGGGGGGGCATGGCCAGCCCTACCTTGGGCAAAGATAGTTTGTTAGGGAATGCTACGAGATACTTGCCAATTGCCAGGTATGTGGTGACAATAGTTAAATAGAAGTTAATGTAATTAAATGCAGTTAACTAGGGGAACAGGTTATTCCTTACGGTCATTGCCCACGCGGTGGGCACGTGCGAATCAGGTGCAGCACCGCTCGTATTGGCGACGCGGGTAAGCAATTGCCACGTGTCAGAGGTAGCATCAGTTATTGAGGTAGTGCGCGGGCACTAGGCAGTTAGGCAGCAGCTACTAAGTGTGTCATTCTCCCACCAAACCACCCCAATCTCCTCCACATAGTAGAGTGTGTCCGGGAGAACTGACAGGCAATTGTGAGAATAATTCCACCAACTCGATTGGTGTGATGTTAGGTCTGGCCATAAGGTCCCAGCAGATGCCGGAGGGAATACTGCCGTGCATCAGGAGACCTTCCCCCCAAAGCCAGGGGAACCCCCAGCTCACGTGATGGTGTCTTGGAGCAATTAACAGCCAGCACGTGCGCTGGGGGGGCATGGCCAGCCCTACCTTGGGCAAAGATAGTTTGTTAGGGAATGCTACGAGATACATGCCAATTGCCAGGTATGTGGTGACAATAGTTAATAAAAATAAAGAATAGTGAGCTATTCTCTTCGCACAGCTACTTTTTTGAATTTGAAAACAAGGAGCTAGAGGTCAAAGGGCATGCCGGGGACTCTCCCTTAATACTTGGACCTTCAGAAGGAATTCAGAAAGTAGTAAACAAGGCCACAGAGTTCATGTATGGAGAATTGCATTGAATTATAAATGGCTACAACAATAACATTATGGTTGTACAGTTACCACAATTTCAGGAAAAAAAGTTAAAAAAAAATTGGTTGAGTAAATAAACAGATTTTTTTAAACAACCATGAACCTGTAAAAAAATCATGATAAGTGATAGACATTCACCATCAGTAAACAGTAATTTGAATTGATAGCCATCATTGCATGCCAAAACAGAATCAAACAAACAAACACAAACACAATAAACAAAGAAAGAAAAAAAAGAATTCAAATATGTAAAACATGCTGGAAATACACTTACGGGGTATCAAACATCTTTTTACAAAGTTCACTCAATCTTACCCCATGCAAAGTCTCCTTCCCAAAGAATAGCCATTTAAAATAAAGCACCAAAGGTGCGAACTCTCAGCGCTACTTAAAATAGCTAGGTGTTACAAAAAATAATCTCAGACCAAAAGAATAATTTTATTGACTATTAATCAAGCATCAATATAGCTCGAGCAATGAAAACGGTACATGTAAATGCCATCTTCATAAGAGACAACTTCGCGAGCTTCCAAGCAGAATAAAGTAAGCTACTGCTGGCCATAATAAATTAATTGCTCACGTGACACAATGATAGGGAGCATTACCCACAAAAGTTAGTACCTATGTAGCTACATGGAGCTGAAAGCTTCACATTTTTTCAAAAATCAGCTTGAAATTAAAAAAAAAGTGTCACAATGAGAGGTTTAAATAGTCGTTCTGAGTAAGTTCACACCTAAATCAATGATTAATTGTCAGTAATTTCCAAAATCAGAGTGTGACAACAGACAGGACGACTACTAACCCTCACGGTCATGCACGCTGAGGGATGATAGCATAATGACAATTGCAGTAACATTAAAGCATAATCTTGTGAATTATTCTTCAAGCCTGACCAAATAATAAAATCTTACATGAAACCCTAGTTCAACTAAAGCTATGCTAATGGTGTGCAATATTTGGAACCTAGTATTTTGTGTCCAAATACTAGGTTCCAAATATTGTTTCTACATACAATATACTATTCCAAAAATGTCGCGAGATCCTGAAGTTCATCCAGTAGCACACTATTCATAAAAGGTCCCAACCCTTACTCTGGGTTTTCTACACTGTACTCTTTTTCTTTATTACTTCTAATCACTAACAAACTGTCTCACCAAAGCCGTCCCTCTAAATGTTTCACGATGCTGTTTTAGTTTTTCTTGTGCTAATTGAAAAATCATGGTAAATTCCAGGTGATTTGGTATACAATCAATGAAACTTCTAGTGTGTGTGTGTGTGTGTGTGTGTGTGTGTGTGTGTGTGTGTGTGTTTGTTCCACCCTACATATCTTCACAATGATATTTTTAGGTTTATTTCACCTGTATTGCCGAGCACATTACCCTTGAACGGTCAAGTTAAACACTTTTTGGGTTTTACAGTTACCTACCCCAGAGACGTTCGCAGTTAGATTTACAAACTTAGCAGAGTTAATTTTTTTAGTGGTGGTGGTAAAATATCTTTGTTCATGCACCGTTTGCCACAGCTATGTGTCTTATGTAACAGATTTGTTCTTGAAAATTCACTGCCAAGTAGTCCAGTCACTCAGAGAATACAATGTAATGCTATAACTACTAGAGCTCTGGTACAATAGAGCATTTTGAATGGAGCTGGAAAGGTGGTTAGCTTAAATAAAATCCTTTGGTTTAGCAATTCTTACCCATATCATCCTAGGAATCTTGATTGCTTACCCCTTGAAAATCTTTTGTCAAGTCGCGAAGAGAATACAATGTAAGTCTTGTGCTGGTATACCCAGTGAACAAATATGTATGTGTGTATAAAAGTGTGGCATGTTGCTAAAGAATAGCACAAATTAATAATCTAAACAAAAACAACAACAGTTAACTAACAAATGAATATGAGAATCTAGCATTCATTTCAGCCGGACCAGCTCGCTTGCCATTTGTGCTGAGCACATCATTAGTATATTCAATAACTTAAACCAACATTTTGACTACAAAGACTACTAAAGTCAAAATCTCTGTCTTGATTTTATTGTATACATACACACATACATAAACAGCAAGATAATTAGTGGCGCATGCTTATTGTGTAAATCCTGCATGACAACTTGGACAGACAGCCAGCAAACTGAAGCTCTAAACTGATGTCTTCACTAAACCTGAGGTTTTCTGGTTTTATTGGGACATGTAAAGCTTTCTTATATTGGGATATATTAAACAGTGAGCATGTGCCACCAGGTATCTTTTTATTTATTGATAGAGAGCTCGACAGTGAGAATTTCAAAAGTAGGTATGATTACTGTACCCATTTGTAAGTTCTAATTTTAAATGGTTGTTTGCTTTTATGTCCAAGTGGCTATGTTAGCTATACAATATAGACTATATAATTACATTAAAAAGTTATTAATTTGACTTGGTTCATTAAACTTCAAAACTGTCTCAGTCACTGACAAGAGGGTGTGGTTAAGTGGGTGTGGTTAAGTGGCTGCATCAATCTGATTTGGCTTCCTACACCTCTGGGTTTAATTGTACACCAGTCTGATTTTAATACACAAAAAAAATTGTCCGATGTCTTCGTGGATGTCTCCGAGTGAATGCCTTCACGATCTGGACGAGTTGGTGGTCTTGCCACTCCTGGACGAATCCGCAGAAAGGAATTCCACTTGGTAGGTGCCCGATGTCTTGGGGGACGTGTAGATTAAGGATCTTCAAGGACTGTCGTCGCTGTGAAGAATCCCACCGCTGCCACCAAATGTGGGCTTGCTCAGGAGAGTTGTCACTCTGCTTGGCTTGCTCGCACCTGACGACAGCAAAATAGTTGCTGCCACCAGAGTCAAGGTCCTCTCTAGCTACCCAAGGCGAACCACTGACCAATCCTCAGGCTAGGTCTTGCCACAATGACACAAAACTCAGCTTTAAATACAACACAGAAACCACACCTACAAGTTACACGAAAGGCTGCAAAGTTCCTGCTCTGCTACAGACATGCACACATGCATACAACATTCCTACATTTATTAACACAACTGACACAAATAAATTATGACCACACATGACTACACAATCAACTGCTGTTCTCATGATACAGCATAAACAATTAATGTTCACACACACACACACACACACACACACACACACACACACACACACGTTCCTTGTTCTTCCTTCTTCATGTGGGTGTGCCCACAGTGGGGAAAGAGTAAAGTTGAATTCTTGGGTCATTTTATTGGTGGAGGAAAGGTCGCAGTGCCAGAATCGAGAATAGAGGCAATGAAAATTTTCATACGACCAGTGATCAGGAGAGATCTGAGAGCCTTCCTGGGGACTGTGGGCTATTACCGACGGTTCATACAACACTTTGGTGAATATGCTGCATTGCTCACCCCATCCACATCCTCAAAGGCACCTGGCAAAGTTGTGTGGACTCCGGAGATGGTAGAAGCTTTTCGTAAGTTATGTGTATCATTGTGTGAATTTTCTGTTTCAAATGTTCCTGTGTCTTCGGATGTGTTTGTGTTACACACCGATGTAAGTGGTCGTGGTGTGGGTGCTGTTTTAAATATTATTAGGGATGATCGTGAAGTACCAGTGGCTTTCTACAGCAAACAACTGAGGGGAGCAGAGGTGCGCTATTCAGCTACTGAACTTGAGGCACTGGCAGTAGTGAAGGCTGTAACTCATTTTTTACCATACTTTTATGGACGCCACTTCACAGTTGTGACAGACCACCTGGCCCTGACCTCTCTCATGAAGTCTAGGATCCTCAACAGACGTTTACAGGGATTTGCTTTAAAATTGATGGAATATAGTTTTGATATTATTTACAGGCCTGGCCCCGACAATGATAATGCTGACGGCTTAAGCAGACAAGCCTGGCCAGATGAGGATGAAGCAGCTGTGGTCGTTCCTGGTTTCCATTCGAGCCCGGGCACGAATCTGAGCATGGGGGGATGTGGGAACGCCCACCAACCTGAGCAAGCCAGAGGTGCCCCTTAAATCAGGAGGTGTCCTTAACACAGAAGAGAACAATAGACTTAGTTGTGTGTGTATGTGTGTGCATAGTCAACAAGTGTTGTAGTCATCAAGTTACACTTCATTCATGAACTTATTAGTAACTTCAGTTTTGTATAGCTTAATTAACATCACTTTTGTAAGAGTGTGTGTGTGGCATGGTTTTATATACCTTGGCCTTGCCTCATGCAACTCAGAGTTGTGCATTGCCAGATTTTGTTGAGATAGATTAACCTCTGTATCAAACACTTCTACAATCCTACTAGGACTAGGCTTAGGGCCGCCTAACTAAGGAGGGTAGAGCGTTAGCAGCAGGCCTCCATACTCAGCTCAGTCCATTGAGCAAGCCCCTCTATGGTGGCAGCGGGAAAGAGCTACTTACCCCCGACTAGTCCCACACTTCTTCAATGAGAGAACAACGTGTCGAGGCCAAAACAATTCAACATAATGACCACAAGGCAGAAAGAAGGGAGAGAGAGAGGGATAGAGAAGAGAAGACAACAAGCACTGGAAGAACACATTTTTATTGTACACACCAAATATAAAGATGATCTAAGAACAAGTCTGTCACTGCTAGTACTTGGCTTTGACTGCTCATTGGTGTCTTTGGCAATCTGATCAGGCTTACAGTAATTACGGCGGCAGTCCTGGTGTACCTTTTTACCACGTACAGTGTGAATACTGTCTTTCCTCAATTTACTGGCTTTGTTGATAGCTAGACTACCCTTTTCTCCAAGAGTTGATACAGATGAGTCTACAGGATGTGTGCAAATAGCGCAACATTGAGACACCTCCATGGCTGAAAAATATAAATCAACCACTGAACAACTGCGAGTAAACAAATAAGAAGCAACATACCTCCTATAGCTTGATTCAATATGTCAATATGTAGTAGATCCAAAAGAGCCAGTAAGCTCTAAATAGAGCCAGTTTTGCTTTCCCATTAAGAAAGCGTTCTAATTTATAATGGCATATAAAGAATGAAGAAGAGTAGTAACCTCAGCTGAGATTTGAAAGGGATACCTCAAACAGTTGTGACAGAAAATATAACAAAAAAGAGTGTCAAAATTTGTTTTTCATGACCTTACCTCCAAAGGATTCCTTAGGACTTTATGTTTATGTTAGTGAGGACATATTAATAACATGAAATAAGTTCAGTTTGCTTTCTTTAGTATGAGCTTGATCCAAAATTTTGTCTAAAATGACATTGACACAATCAAGTAGAAAAAACAATGGTAGATTTCATAGTGCATCATTGAATGATCCCAGCAATTCATTTATATAATGGTCTAAGAGAAATGATTTTGGTACCAAAATATAGCTCATTTAAAGAGCTTTTTAATGATGTTAACTTGAGACAATAGTTACTGTAATAAGTGAGTAGTGTGAACATTATTTGGAGCTGATGGTGTACTTGGGTTCAGCCTAACTGCATACTGCACACTGCACAGGGATTACAACTGAGGATTTGGGAGGAAGTTTGGAGAAGAATCTTCGCCATTTCATCACCTAGATAGAACCATGTTATTATAATCAACAAATAATTTCTATAACTATTGTTGCAACTAAGCTTATAGCTACTATCTGACCATAATTAAGTTTCCTAATGGTCCAAAGAATGTTTTGCAAGGTTTACTTTTTTTTACATACGAGGTATTTTGCCGAAAAAAAAAAAAGTACAGGATTCTTGTCTATTATTAAAGCTAACTTTACTAACACTGAACCTGTATATAGGTCTTACTTCAATACAGGCCTCTCAACTCACATGATTTGTGGTTTTGTGCATGTGGCACACAATTTCAAGAGCTTTCTGACTATAGGGGTTGAAGGCCCTCACGCTTGACTCCACTACAAGAGGAGTAACTAGAATTTTAGATGTCTAAAGAAACTGAACAATTTTTATTTCAGAAGGGACCCTAATTAGCTCACCACTTTTAGAATCGTTGGGGATATCATGTTTACAAGAAAATTCACAAGCTGGTTATATATATTTTTTTAACTTGAAGGTCAAACTCAGCTGTTTAGCCATGAATTGTCAGAAATTTTTTTGCCAAAAGTGGGCATGGTTGCAATAGTTTATCAGCCACTGCTCCCACTCCCCTCCTATCTCTACCTTCCTATGCCACTGCAATGCTTATACAATTCAATGTTCACACACATTATAGATAAAAAATTTTTTTGTTGTTGTATTAAAAATTTGGAATAGAGTAGCTTCATATAGCTAGTTAGTACCTGCATGGTGTGATCCTGCTGCTTACATCTACTTGTGTCCGTGTATGATTGAATATATGTTTCAGTTTCCTGCTTCTTTTGGCTGAAATAAGTCGACCAAAACACGGTGTTGACTGCACTTTATGAGCAGACTGATTACTCTGTTCAATCAGTGCCGAGAGCAGAGAAGGACATGTGGGACAAACGAATCGTTCTCGTCTTGTTGTGGACGTACTTATCCTTCACCATATTTTTCATTTCTGATATTATCACGAAAGTGTACACAGATGTCAGTTTACCTTACATAGTTATCACAGCATTCAGTCTCCCTGTAGCAGGTTTGGCATCTGACATCTGTTTGGGACGTTACAGAATTATTCGCTGCAGTCTGTGGACAATGTGGCTGTCACTTGTGGTCCTCAGTGCATGCATAAGTCTCAACATGTATGTAACGATCGAGTCTCAGGTCTACAAGATTGCAGTGAAAATAGTGGTCGGATTTTTAGTACTTGGAATGAGTGGGATATCCGCAAACATACTGCAGTTTGGAGTAGATCAACTTACTGATGCTTCATCTTCTGATATTAGTTCTTACATCAACTGGTACACTTGGGTTTTTAGCTTTGCTGGTATGATAGCCACTTTCACTCAGTACTGTTTCTGTGGAGACTACTTCAATCCTGCCACCAGTTTCTTTCTTCTTCCTCTCCTGTGCACTGTATCCATTGTTTGTGACATTTTCTTCAACAAGTGGTTAGTAAAGGAACCCATAGCAAAAAATCCATTCATACTTATATACCATGTTTTGAAATATGCAATTCAAAACAAGCATCCATATCTAAGAAGTGCATTTACATATTGGGAAGATAAGCCCTACTCCAGAATAGACCTAGGAAAAGCCAAGTATGGAGGTCCTTTCACTACAGAACAAGTAGAGAATGTAAAAACATTCTTTCGACTGGTTGCAATTATAATAACTGGAATTCCACTAGCAGTACTGATGCTTTTACTTTATCAAATAAATTATACTGTGAAATTCAACTTCCTAGAAGTGGTTGGCTGTAGAGACGGATTTGGTGCACAGTATATGGCAAGGTGTTACAAAGAAATAGCAGTGCAACACTCATCCTCGACAATAATCACCATTTCAATCCCGATTTTGGAATTTGGTATACTCCCGCTGCTTCACAAATGCAGCTGCTACTACAGAGTGAAGATTATGCATAAACTGATGTGTGGTATATTCCTTCTTCTGTTCAGTGAACTACTGTGTCTTGGTAGGGGAATTACAGATTATTATACTCTCAACAATAGTACTATGTCATCACCATGCTTCTTAGACAGTCCACAAGTAGATGTTCACAATGGTTTCTTTTGGTGGAACTTTACCAAGTACCCCCTTGTAGCTATTGCCGTATATTTTTGGGTCAAATCCTGGATTGAACTGATGTGTGCTCAGTCTCCTTATGCTATGAGAGGACTTCTTATTGGAATACTACTACTAAGTGAGGTCATTTGTTTTGGGTTAGCTACTGGAGCACTTGAGCTTGTAATAATGTTCAGTTCTCCTGATACAATGTGTGGCATTTGGTTCCATACAACTATTATAATTCTCATCCTTGTAACAGTCTTCATACAACTCACTGTCATGAAGTGCTATGTTTTACGTAAAAGGGACGACATTTTAAACAATGAACAGATTTTTGCTGAAAATTATTTTGAAAAATACCTGTCCATAACTTCAACTATTTGATATGTGAAAATGTGAAAAGATTTTATTGACCTCTCCCTTAAACACACACACACACAGATATAGTGCTTTGAAAAGAACAAATTGAAAACAGTAACACTAGCTACGTATTCACGTTAATTTATACCTAAAATACAATTGATTTTTATATTATAATTTTGTTTCATTTGTTATAGATATATGTAACTTACAATAGATTTGGATTTTGATAAAATAATTTTGATATGTGAAATTTGAAAATAATTTATTGACCTCTCCCTTAAACACACACACAAAGTTATAGTGCTTTGAAAAGAACAAATTAAGAACAATACCACTATGCATTCACTTTACTTTATACCTAAAATACAATTGATTTTTACATTATAATGTCATGTCTCATTTGTTATAGATATACATATTATGTAACTTACAATAGATTTGAATTTTGATAAAATAATTTTGCTTTCTCTTTGAGAACATTACATACACTTCCCTTTTTCAGCTCTTCTCACGCTTCTCAGTACGGTTGGGGGAAGGGGGTCTGGGTTGCGAGACAACTTTGCTGCACACCATTGTCTCTGTAAAAATGACACGGTGACAGGTGACCACATTTTGCACAGGGTACACCGAGAGCCGTGATTTGCACACGGAGAGCGGACGTTACGCACGCATTTTTGTTTGTTAGGTTTTCGTGCGGCCTGCCAAATTAATTACACACGACAACCGCAGTTGTGGGGTTTGTGCCATCCTATTATAAAAGAAGTAGGGAGTCGGCATTTCAGTCAACTCAACCATTTTTACTGGGCGTTTCTTCTCTGCACTTTATCCCATCAAACTTATTCTTCATTGCAATACTGAAAATTGAATATGGCTGATTCAGGTAACTCTTTAAAGAATGATCCTAATCCTATGTATAACAAAGCAATTGTTTCTTTTGTGTTTCAGTTTCAAGCTTCTCCAACACAGATGTTGAAATGGAACAGCAGCTACAGTGCTGCAAATGTGTATGTGAGAGCTGTCAGTGCCTTCCAAAGCAGTGTGAATGCAGTACCTGCCAATGCCTGCAAGACTGCTGTTCTGCCTCTCAACTAACCTGCAAATGTCAAGATCCCTGTCCTTGTAATCAGACTGAAGGAGGATGCCAGGAGTCTAGTTGTTGTCAATGCAGCAAGTGTGAATCTGGAACTTGCGAGTGTAAAATCTCCTGTTCCTGTAGTCAAGCTGAAGGATGCAAAAGAGACTTCTGCAAATGTACATCTGGAACATGTGAATGCAAATTTTCTGATTTATGAAGACTCTAGCTAGCTAGCTTCAAGTTGAACTTTATTGTTATTTATTTGGTGTATCTGTTTTTATTCAATCACTATCAAGAATGTCAATATAAATATACATATTTTACATGCCTTAATATTAATAATTTATTTAAAATATGTGAGGAGGATGGCCTGGGCTGACATTGCTGGATGCAATTCATACACCTTTGCTTACAACTTTTGTACCTTTAATAGAGGCTTCTCAACGGACTAGTGCAAGTCTCCAATGCTTGATAGGGAGAGTCTGCCTGGTGATAATAAATTGTAGACACAAGGGATCAGATTGAAGGGAATCTCTTAATGAATGTTCAGTAAGGAGGTGTGGACACGAGATTTCTCAGCAGTGGTGACACATACATAGGTTAGTAATGCCATAGCCATAGCAATTATCCTTTAGCAACTTAGGCAAAGAGTGGAATTCACAATTATAGTTACAAGTGAAGCGACTTGAAAGACACAGGAGGAATTTTATGGGCCTACATTTTGATATTACTAAGAAAATTCAGAAAATGATTCAGAGCTACATTTCTTCACATGTTTGCTTCAGCTACAAGATGTAAATAATTAGTGCACTTTAAGACCAATTAGCTATTTTTCATATGTGGAAGCATCTGTATACACACACTGACAGCAAAAAAAAAAAACCCACCACATTCATGCCACGACACTGACCTGACGTGTAACGGTCGGGTAAAGGGGTATCAACAAAAGGCCCTTGGTTTTGCACACGGACTTTGCACACGGACATCGTCAAAATTGCACACGGCCCGGAAACCCATATAGATTGCTCACGGGGTGCGTGCGTTACCCTCTATGACCACGAACACCCGATTGCACACGAAACACACGGTTGCACACGGCGAGGCCAACCGTTTGCACGCGGACACGACCACGAAATGGTCAGAATCGCGTTTGCTATAAAAGAAGTTGAGTGTCGGCTTTTTAGTATACCGTCTTCGCTGCCCCGTGTTATCTTAATCTCTAAGAACTTGCACCTTCATTGCTACAGTACAGAAAAGTGAAAATGGCAACTTCAAGTAAATCCTGCTTCTCCAACACAGATGTTGAAATGGACCAGCAGTTACAGTGCTGCAAATGTGTATATGAGGGTTGCTCAAGTGAGAGCTGTCAGTGCCTTCCAAAGCAATGTGAATGCAGTACCTGCCAATGCCTGCAAGACTGCTGTTCTGCCTCTCAACTAACCTGCAAATGTCAAGATCCCTGTCCTTGTAATCAGACTGAAGGATGCCAGGAGTCTAGTTGTTGTCAATGCAGCAAGTGTGAATCTGGAACTTGCGAGTGTAAAATCTCCTGTTCCTGTAGTCAAGCTGAAGGATGCAAAACAGACTTCTCATGTGAATGCAAAGTCCTCTGCAAATGTACATCTGGAACATGTGAATGCAAATGTTCTGGTTTATGAACTATTGCAGCAACAACTGGAACTTCACTGTGTTATTTAATTTGTGTATTTGAACTTGTGTAACTTGTATATTTTTTATATCACTATGACTTTCCCCATTATTATATGGTATTGTTTCTTTAAAAATATAATAAATAGCTATTGATGAACATGATTCTTTAGTTACACTTTTATACACAAAGGAGGTTTCTACACAAACAACCAAGTCGATGGGCAAGGACTGGACACATGGGATCGGAAGGAGGCCCAGGAAGTTCCTCTGACAATGACAGCACATACAGTTGTTATTAACTACATGACCTGAGATCATTACCAGCTAGGCTTTAATAAAATGCACACCACAAATGACAGCAGTGTGCCAAAAGAATGAAGCAATTCTGAGGGCAAAATGGGCTGGAGAAAAGAGGTTAATTACATTTAGCAAGATGGGATTTGAAGGAGTAGATAAACAATTCTCAGTTACAAGCATGAAGTTAACAAGTTTTGAAAGTTGATATCTATAGTGCTTGATAGGCAAAACATTTCTGATTTGCTCAGCAGCAATAATCTTTTAAAAATTGCCTGTAAATAATTTTATGTTATTTAATAATTATTACTAAAGAAAAGTTCTTGGAAAGCAAAATAATTTTAAGAGCAAAATGGTAAACTGGAAAATAAATAGAGGCCCCCCCCCCCCCCCCAAAAAAAAAAAGATTGTAGCAAAAATAGGAAACAGAAAATTTGTCAAAGCTTATGCCAGCTCCATTGCTCATTTTCACCAAGTTTGTTAAATCTACTTTGTGGGATCCTAGCCTCTTCCAATCTCTGATCAACTCCCTGCTAATGGATTAGAATTGGGTGCTCATTACTGTAACATGAAAATTGAATCTGACTGACAAATTATGAATGACAATATAAGTGTTCAGTATCTATCCCAAAAGAAACAGTCACACACTAAGATGGCAATCCTCCACTACCACCTGAAGTGAGAATACGCCCTGTTGGAATCAGCCAATCTGTGTAAGTCTTGCTTCTTCTTGATAGCAGCCCCCTGAAGTAAGATATGATTAAAAATGATAATTCAGAGACCTGCACACACCTTAAAATTTAACATTGAGGTCCTTTCAACGCACCTGGTGGTTGTAACCGTCCAAAAAGTCTATGGCTAACTTCTTGGCAGTACCAAGCCCACGATCCTTTTGCCGCACAGACTGAATTATCCATCTGCATGCCATGAATGTCCTACGATGGGCAGAAATGGAACAAGGGACCTGAAAACGCACAGGTACATACATAAAACAAAGGAAGAGTTCAAACACACCAGGAATAGTTTTAGTAATAGTTTCAGGGAGACTTCAATTAAACCAAAGAGTCTTCAACCACACCAGGGCAAGTTAAATTACACCAAAGTTAAACATGAGTTATAATACCATCCAACCAGAACTCTACTATTATCTCAGAATTCCATTACACGTATTTCATTTTAAATTCCACATCCTCACATGATAACCTTTTCCTCCTTTCCTCACAGTCTGTGTAGCAATTGTTGGTTTGACGTTCTCAACAGCCTGGTGAAAGATAACCATAGGATCCAGCACAATCTTCTCACCTCCACCTGATGCTGTAGCTCTGTGGGCAACCAAAAACATCAAATTAAACTAGCAATCCACATACAGAGAGAAAGTGGTGAAATAGAGAACTTTACAATGGTACAAATTTTAAGGCAAAAATGTCTTCATTCCTTACTTAGCCAGCTGTGTCTTTTTGACTAGTCCAAGAGCCTGCAAAAGAAATGAAAATCATATACATAACTGGAATTTATTACCACTGATGTTATCAGCAAAAATACTATATAAAAACTGGTGAATCAATTAACTATCTACTTGTGCATGATAAAGTATTGTTAATTACAATGTTTTTTACGTTATAAATTCTATAAATTCATTTTTACAGCTCCGGTTAAATTGCTCACTTCTGTACAAGATAGATGGATAGACAGTTGTCATAGTTATCATACAACTAATTTTGCTACATATAGATATTGCACATACCCCTTAATTTGCAGAGAAAAAAATTACTTACCTTTGTGAATACTTTGCTTGCCTGAGATTTTTTTCCATCTCGCATTAGCATGTTTATGAACTTCCTAACAAAAATGTGAGCCTCAAAGTACTGACATGCCAATACAGTCGTACTTACAGCGCCAAAGGATCGTAAAACACGGATAGGTTTTCGTGAGAACTCGGAGGATCTGGAAAGGTGTCGCCTTGCACCACTGAAGCAGCATCCTCACTGATTCTGTTTTCTCCATATGCCGCATTCAAATCCGCAGAATCCTGTGCAAGTCTCGCCACAGGTGCCCCGGGAACATTTTTACGAATCCTTCTCCCCCAAACCTCAGGCAATTCTCGAAACTGTTTTTTTCTGCTGGAGTAAAAGCGAACCAGTGCTCCACTGCATATACAAACAGGTTTAATTCGCTCACAATTTGAAGGGGTACTTAGTTTACCCTAAAGTTTCCGGAGGTATTTGGCAGCATCTTTTGCGAGCCAAAGTTCTGCTGATATGAAGAGCCATTTTATCTCAACAGACTGGCGACTTCTGAGTTTCTAACTTAGACCCTTTACCAATTCTTGCGTGGTAAAAGGTCGTTAAATGTATTATTTTGGTAAAATTAATTATTGCATCTATTCAAGGATGTCATAAAAATGATACATAGTGCACATAAAACACTAGTTTCTAATTGCATCTTGTGGAGTGAAGTTGATAGCCTGTCAAACTTGAAAGTCTCTCATTTTCCTGCAACAAAATCAATAAGTATTGAAGTCAAATCATCATTAAAGTAGCTACACACAGCTGTTTAGCACAAGTCACTAACCACTTAGAGAAGAAGAAGTGTGTTATGATGAGGATAACAGCAGACAGAATGAGTATGGCTCCCATGACCAGATAAGCTGTCCCCAGAAAATGGTTTCTTCCTCCGAGCCATGAAACTTCCGACATTACGATAGACTTTCTACCATTAAATGGACCGACTGGAAAATCTTTGATGGACACAGGTGGGTTAAGGAATTCATGTGTGATTGACAAAATCAAACATGCCTATCATGTACGCATTACGTCATTGAGTTGTAACCAATATAAATAAAATAAAAAATTTTAAATCCAAAGTGAAAAAAATATTTTTGCCAGGTTTTTTTTATTATTAGACCCTATAGAAGAGGTATTAACAATGTACCCATTAGCATAAGCAGATGTATACCAGTATCCAGTATCTATGTTCAAATAGCAAGCATGTCAATTGCTTTCTCTACCAAGCAAGTGTTAGATCCAAAACCAGCTCTAAAAACAGAAGCACTAAAAAAAAAAAAAAAATTGTTTTTTTTACCAACTCATGGAGCATGATAAGGATACTGTATGTGAGGGTAATGACATAATCACCAGCAGGCAGTGATGAGGACCGCACCTCATCCACCAATGGTCTTCCATACAGCTTCTTGAACCATGGGAAGGCAGCCACCCTGTACCAGACCATCAAGCTTTCATTCTGCAGACCCCTTCCTATCTCCGAGAGGTCACGGGGCCAGTTAGGCGGCATGATGGTGCCGTCCAGCTGTAACTCGGAAATGTTGAAAGATCTGCCAGGATTCCTGAACCGGATGGATCGGTCCGTGGGCCATGCTATGTTGGTACGGTCCAGGGTAACTGTGGTGACGTTGTTCTCACTAATGAAGGTGTCGAAGGAATCTGAGACAAAACAAAGCAGGAGCTTTACAACTTTTATTACAGTAAGTTTCAATAAAACAATACTTCTGACAAACGTATCTATAATATGTGACATTGCATGCATGCACAGTTTCAGCTAGCCATCATTGTTGGTGAAGGTAAAACTTTCTGGCAAGTTGCACCATCTCTTTTAAAACTAGTGGGAACCAGATTTTTAAACTGAACATCATGCTCACAGCACAAGCAAGATATTATCTTCAATCACATGATCACGGTAGGCCTATAATGAAGGGGTAGCAATAATTGAAGCTTCACAACCTAATGTTAACTTGCCCATTCTGGAAAGTGATGAATTTAAAACAAAGATAACACTTTCAACGCTTTCAAACGCTGCGATATTGGAGATCTGTTGTTGAGACAGAAAAAACAAGTACAGTACAGTAACCTTCCAGCGCATGCACAATGCTGGGATAACTACAAGGGCTGAGGGAAGAGTATGCAGATCTGCACTAACAGTGTCTAGACCAAACTCACCATTGAAGAAGCTGTTTCCAATGAGGCCACAAGGCACAACTGGTATATTGGTTACTGTCGAATTCACATTGATTCGTACAATTGGACGGCAATCTGAACTAGGTCCTTTGAAGCTAGAACCACGGAGTTGATTCACATCCAAGGAGTTCAAATACCGCCTGTGGTTCTGGTAGAAGTTGTCTAGACCGTAGTAGAAGTTCCACGGAGAACGGAGCTCCTGGTCAAGTCTGAAGGTCACGGAACAGTGGCAGTCAGGTCTGTAACGCCGCTCAAAGTTTGATAGGGAAGAAATGTTGAGCAAGTACTCCTCACATGTGTCAAACTCTCGCACAGATGGATCATCCGTTGCTAGGGGAGCGCAGTCCTCGTAGTAGACTCTGAATTCTCTCAACTACAATAACAGTAAAATATATATTTTCTGGGAAGATACGGAAAAGGGAGGAGGGAAGCAGCAAGGATGCTCTTAAAACACATTTCTAGAACACATTGAAAGAATTTAAGGTTTTTACAGCTATTTATGAAAAACCAAAGTGAGATAAGAGGGAAAAGGAAATGAAAGGGAAGATAAAGAAGAGAAAGGAAAGACAGCCACTGAGCCACCAATTCAGTACATGAAGTGCACCATTAATAGAACACTGTGGCAATAGCTACTGGCAAACAATACATGCTCTGAACAATCAGAAATACACTGGGAACAAAAGAACAAATGCTAGCAACAACTCTGGGTATGGAAAAGCAATAACATGAGCTTTATTACTGTGCCCTGTGACTAAAGACCGAACTACATAACTCCTGCAGTTCAGGGCATCTAGCTCATCGGAACTTGCCGCACACCTATTGAAAAACTATACAGCGTTTTAAAAAAATACATACTGATTGTTTTAAGGTCTTCTGCAAGTGGTGTGATTGGTACATGCACAAGTGATGCCATGCGGGTATAGAATCCCAGTCAATCCCTGATCCCTGCTACTCAAGTGTTCAAGCTACGAGCAACATTAAGTTCCATAATTCAGAGGCTATGTGAGTATCTCCAGCAACAAATATATAAATAACTGAAATACACAAGTGCAAGGCCAGGCCAGTTCACATAAACAAAAAGATTGTCGGCATGTTAATACTAACTTACGCCCGATGAAAAAAGTGTGAAGACGATACCGATGATGATGAAGGCAATGCCAATGATCATGAAACCAAAGAAGACGCTGACTGCTGTGAAGACCGGCCTACAAGCAGGAATCTGCTGTTGTAGCCACTTGTTCTCTGCAACATGACAAGGGGGACATTATAGTGAGTGGAAGTCAATGAGACAATAGGGTACACCGCTACTTACACAGTGGTGTGGTAACAGAAAGGGTTGGACTCCCTAAACATTCCAAGAATGCTTTGTTTCTAAGGAGGGAAGCCAAACACTACCTCTAGATGTCTAACACCTCTAAATTGTCTCTGTGTAACCAAGGAACTGATAGCTTCCAATCAAGAAAAGGTCCCATACAAATACTTTTCGTAAGGAAAAAATTAAGAAGGTATTCGCACTTACTAAGGCCTTAAATAAAAATTGGTTCCTTGGGCTAGCTTCTACACACTCCGGATTAACTTACCTGGAGGTTTCCGAGTGTTGGAATCCGTTTTCCAAAACAAAAGCTTCTGTGAAATACTCTTGTCTTTCGACACTCCGGCATCACTCCCAGTGTGACTTTCTCTGTCCGACACGTCCTCTACCCGTGACTCTATAACTTCTACTTGAGCACTCTCCGCCATCACGTATAGTTCATACAAAGTGGACTTACAGTACACCTTCAAACAATACGCCCTCCTCGTCACCTCACCTCTCAACTACTTTTATTTTCCTTCCGTATTAAAACCCACTAAGAGGCGTGGTTCGTATTTGTAACCTTTGACCTTTCACTAATGTAATTGGACTGAAATTATTCTTTTTTTAGAGATGACTACACCTCTAAAGCCATGGGAGAGAACTGTGAGAAGCGCAGGGGGAACTTCTGCGTCAGATTCGTTACAAATTGGAGGATCTCTCAGCAATAGCAGTAGTGATAGGCCCACCTCCACTTCTCGCACTTCTACTACTGGAGGCACTGTACCTTCAGTCCCACCAAGAGTGGCTGGGGGAGGCAATGGTAAATGGCAGGGTTATAAATTAAGTTCACCACCACTATGCCACCATTTTGATTTGACTGGGACTGGTTCATTGTTGTTGTTGTCTTTGTTAGTATTTGACTCCCAAGTTCATGCTATGTATATTTAAATGATGTGCTTTAGCTGAAGACATTTCTAGATTCCTGTCAGTGAAATGCAAACAAGACCAATTTGTAGTGACTTGCTGCGCTTGAATATTTTCATACATTTTGAATTGGTGTGGACAACATTGCAGCTACTGGCATAAAATGGCAACATTAATTAGTTTTTGTCATTACAATAGAGGGTTTGAATCTATGACAAGCAAAGTGGTGGTATAACTGGGGAGGTGAGCTGTAATTGTTGGAATGCTATGTAGGTCATCACAGGGAATTGGTACATTGTAAGGCTGCTATGTAGGTCATCACAGGGAATTGGTACATTGTAAGGCTGGTTCTACCTGTCGAAACCTATGCCATAAGATCACCTCATGGTAGTATTTTCATCACTGCCAAAATTCTGGCAAATAGGTCTCATGAAATTTTTACTATCAGCAACACTTAAAAGTGCTAATAAGGAATGATGTGAAGTCAGTTGTATTTTTGTTTTTGTTTTGTTTTGTTTCTTCTCATTGTCAGTTTTATTTCTTTTCATTGTTATTGTTGTTACGAATTTAGGCAACGGTAGAATTGAAGCAATAAGTTTATGGAGGGAAAGCTTTGCTTCAAGGATATTTCCATTTAGAATAATCCACTACTCTGTATATTAGTTTAACTCTATGTTGTTAAATTAATAGTGTTGAAAGTTATTTGAGACAATGATCATGATTATTTTTGCTTGTTTATATTTAGGTGGTTACTTCTCATCACAACCTTATGTACCAAGTAAGTTGGCATTCAATTATTATCAAACTAAAGTGCACTTGATGTTTATAAGACTTCATGCTACTTCAAGAGGTCATTTATATTGATTGTTGAAGTACATAATTACTTGTAGGATTTGGTTTTGCTGGTCTATTGGGTTATGGGTGTATAACTGGTGGATTGGGTGTATAACTGGTGGATTGGGTGTATAACTGGTGGATTGGGTGTATAACTGGTGGATTGGGTGTATAACTGGTGGATTGGGATAATTGGTGGTTTGGGTGTATAACTGGTGGATTGGGTGTATAACTGGTGGATTGGGTGTATAACTGGTGGTTTAGGATAATTGGTGGTTTGGGTGTATAACTGGTGGATTGGGTGTATAACTGGTGGTTTGGGATAATTGGTGGTTTGGGTGTATAACTGGTGGATTGGGTGTACAACTGGTGGATTGGGTGTACAACTGGTGGATTGGGTGTGTAACTGGTGGATTGGGTGTGTAACTGATGGTTTGGGTGTATAACTGGTGGATTGGGTGTACAACTGGTGGATTGGGTGTGTAACTGGTGGATTGGATGTATAACTGGTGGTTTGGGTGTACAACTGGTGGATTGGGTGTACAACTGGTGGATTGGGTGTGTAACTGGTGGATTGGGTGTGTAACTGATGGTTTGGGTGTATAACTGGTGGATTGGGTGTGTAACTGGTGGATTGGATGTATAACTGGTGGTTTGGGTGTATAACTGGTGGTTTGGGTATATAACTGGTGGATTAGGTTTGGTGTATAACTGGTGGATTGGGTGTGTAACTGGTGGATTGGGTGTATAACTGGTAGATTGGGTGTGTAACTGGTGGATTGGGTGTGTAACTGGTGGTTTGGGTGTATAACTGGTGGTTTGGGTATATAACTGGTGGATTAGGTTTGGTGTATAACTGGTGGATTGGGTGTGTAACTGGTGGATTGGGTGTGTAACTGGTGGATTGGGTGTGTAACTGGTGGATTGGGTGTACAACTGGTGGATTGGATGTATAACTGGTGGATTGGGTGTATAACTGGTGGATTGGGTGTATAACTGGTGGATTGGGTGTATAACTGGTGGTTTGGAATAATTGGTGGTTTGGGTGTATAACTAGTGGATTGGGTGTACAACTGGTGAATTGGGTGTACAACTGGTGGATTGGGTGTGTAACTGGTGAATTGGGTGTATAACTGGTGGATTGGGTGTGTAACTGGTGGATTGGGTGTGTAACTGGTGGATTGGGTGTATAACTGGTGGTTTGGGTGTGTAACTGGTGGATTGGGTGTGTAACTGGTGGATTGGGTGTGTAACTGGTGGATTGGGTGTGTAACTGGTGGATTGGGTGTGTAACTGGTGAATTGGGTGTATAACTGGTGGATTGGGTGTGTGACTGGTGGATTTGACTATTAGAAATTAGTTATAGTAGTTGCCATTTGAGTCCAGTACTTATATCTTTAAACTGGTGAAAGGAGATAAGAAACTAGTATGACAGAAGCAGACTGGTTATATAATTGTACATTTTCATCTCTCCAACTTCATCACTCCGCTGTGACTGTTTGTCGTACCAAGTTGTTTCAGCTAAAGCAATTGGAATTAATTGATTTGATTTTTCTTGGCTAGCTTACGTGTGATCATTGTATTATTATTATTATTATTATTATTATTATTATTATTACTATTACTACTACTACTACTACTATGATTACCACTACTATTATTATTGGCGAGCGAAGCGAGCAAGACACTGTCAGGGGTAACACAATTGAAAATCAGGGATATTTGTTTGTTATATATGTGTGGACATACATATGTCATTTTGTACTTTGACCCTTGCGTATTTTGTGTTAGCTCTGTGTTTGACCCTGTCCCCAATTTCACCAAACAGAATCCTCTGGTTTATACCTTATCGTCCTAGAAATTGAATTGTTTACCGCTTTGAATTCTTTTGCGGTGCAGTTAAATGCTAAAACTTGTTTCTATTCGAGTTATTGGCGATGGTAAGTTAATACGCTATTTGTTAAAAGCCCTATGCAACAGTATTTACTTGAAAATGCATTGTCCACTAGACTAACCACGAAGGTAGTTCGGCGTAGCCAGACCCTTTACCGAACCGCTACGCTGGGAATGGGTCTGGGGACATGACCATGCCAAATTTGTTCTGCTGCACATATATTGCGGCGGTCAATTACCGTTAGCAAATTACCGGGAATAGCCCTCCTCAACCACAAATAGAAATTCCTGTGTGTGTCAGCCACCCTTTCCAACGCTAGGTTTAGCGATCATGACTAATTTGCGGTAGAAATTCAGGTATAAAGGAGGTGGGGCACTCACCACTTCCACATTCCTCCAGAACAAATTTGGTACGGCCATGTCCCCAGACCCTCCGCACGCTACGTGGGTCTGGCTACGCCAGACTACCACGAAGGTAAGTCTTGTGTTTAGTTGTGTGAAAGTGTTTAGCTAAAGAATATCACAAATAAATAAGTGATTTATTTTGTTTTGTTTTTGTTTTGCTGTTTTCTTTTTTCAATCCAAACAGTTGCGGGGAGTGGTTACTATGGCATTGAAACCCCTTTACCATATATACGTTGTTGTTTTGTTTTGTTTTTAATTCGACTATTTTATTAGTAGCTTGAGTGTTAGAAGTTAAAATCAAATGTTTAACAATAGTGAAGTTTTAGGCTCGCTCGCCATTTGTGCTCAAGAACATCACTAGTTATGACTATTACTACTACTACTACTACTACTACTTGTTCTGGCAGGTTTTGCAGGCAGCTATGGTGGACTAGGAGGTTACAATAGCTATGGTTACGGTTACAGACCACCCTATGGAGGTATGGGCATGTACGGTGGTGGCTATGGAGCTAACAATCTCGACTCTCCATTTGTGAGGCAGGCAGAGGTTAGTGCTTAACACGTGCATGCACACACACACACAAACACATAAACACACATAATCATATCATATTTAGATAAAAAGATTAAAATTTTTGAGAGGTCGTCTTGTTTATTAAAATGATGGGCATATGTACGTACCTGGTGAACTACTAGTTGTATTCCTTTATTATTGTAACTGCTAAGCTACAGCTGATAAAGGTGTGTTTTGTTTGTTGGTTTAGGAGAGAACACGGGCAGCATTCCAATCAGTGGAGTCAGTAGTAGGGGCTTTCTCATCTGTGAGTATGTATTACACACACTACATACATACATACATACAGACAGACAGACAGACAGACAGACAGACAGACATATTGTGTGTAGTATGAATTATATACCGAAGCACACACTGTGTTCATCATTTTGTTATCATGCACATTCAGATATCAGCCATGCTGGAGTCGACCTACATGGCTCTCCACAGCTGCTTCAGGTGAGATGGGACATGTTATGTCTCCAAGTGCAAATGTGGGTGGGGCATGAAGTAGTTTCGAGGTGATGATTAATCTACATGAAAGTCAACTAAATTAACATGTTATTATTAGTGGTGTGCTTGAGCACAAATGGCGAGCGAGCCTAAAGACTATACTATTTTTATATGAATGATTTTGACTTCTAACACTGAAGCTACTGAAAATAAGGTCCAGTTTTTTAATTTCGCATACACGGTAAAGGGATTTCAGTGCCATAGTAACAACTCTCTGCAACTGCTTGAATTGAAGGGGAAAAAACAACAACAAAACAATACACGTTATTAAAAGTTTTTTTGTGATATTCTGTAGACTAAGTAGGGGTCGAACAAACAAGGCTTGACAAAACTGGACATGCACCTACACAGACTTACTTCGCGGTAGTCTAGTGGCAATGATTTTCAAGTAATACTGTTGCCACGCTTTAAACCACGACAAAGAGCGCATTGAATTACCAAGCCACTCTAACTCGATAGAAAATGGAGCTCCCATAAGTTTTTCGGAGTTTAACTGCACCCTCAAAAGAATTCAAAACGGTAAACAATTCAATTTCTAGGGTGATACGGGTACTGATCGATAAACCAGAGGATTCTGTTTAGTGCAATTTGGGACGGGGTCGACCACATAACTAACACAAAAACGCGAGGGTCAAAGTACAAAATGACATACGTACGTCCAAACATATATACAAATAACAAATAAATAAACAAACATCCCCGATTTTTTTCATTTTTACCCCTTTAAGTATCTCGCTCGCTCACCAATTACTAGTTAAAGGCAGTTAGTTTATTGTTGTTTTGTTGTTGTTTTTATGGTACAAGTCTACCACACAGCTTTGGCTACCAGTTGTTTGTTTGTTTCTTGTCCATGCAGAGCTGTTCTTGGTGTGGCCCAGCACTTCACAAGCTTAAGGTGGGCATATTCGCGCGCGCACACACACACACCAATTACTGATTTTACTTTGTGTGTGGTTTGATACGTACGACAGGAACCATGTTTGGGGTATAATTTCAGCAGTAGCCATCCTACACAGACTGAGGCACTGGCTAAAGAAACTCCTGAGGTTTCTCCGACTCTCAAGAAGTGGAGAAAGGGTAGGCTAAAGGTGGTGTGAGATATTAGTGTCCTAAGAAATAGATTTCAACTTCATAGGAGGAGCTTTGGGAGGAGATGGCTTCTTCCAATGAAACGCCATCGTTGTTGGGGCAGCCTGGATTATCCCAAGAAAATAGGCAAGTCTTCTAATTCATTGTTTGTTGTGCCACCAAAAGTGGTAGTTTTCAATCTGGTGAAGTTGAAAAATAAATGTCTTGTAGCCGTAATGGTTTATCTCATTTACATTATTTGCTTTCAGTATCCTTTATGAAGTCTGTTACACATTTGGATACTGAAAAGCCACCATCTACTAACCAAAATGAAAATAAAAACGACATTAGAAAAATACATAGTAATTTTAAACTAATAACAAACAAAAATGAAATAATTACATCTAATATTTTGTGTTATGTTGAATCTTAACTGGTTTGATAATTCAAATGAATCTAATTGTTTGATTGTATATACAGTGTAGTAGTGGCTTGACTTTAAGGCATTAATAAACGATAGCAAAGGTTTTAATGGTAGTAGTACAGGAATGGGGTGCACTGATTACAACAGTTGTAGTGTTGACCATGGGGAAAACATTTTCAAACACTGTACCAAACAAGATGTTCCCATTGTTGTAAGAGGGAATAAAAACATACATCAAAATGCTCTTGTTCATTGGAGTCTCCTGGAGTTTTAAACTATTGCATGAAACATTCTGGTATAGGGCTTTCAGCTCTATAGCAACAATTCCATTGATTTGTACTTGGGGTTGATGCTATATTTACAGTTGTAAAGTATTTGACACTTTGTTACGTTTTCCTCCATAACCATACCAGCAGAAGCTATGTAAAATATTATATGTGTGGAACATTAGTAAAGGTTTTGTATTAGTAAAGATTGTATGGCATTACAGAGCTGGTTAACATTGAAGCCAAAGTTCATCACCCATTTTCTTTTCATAGTGGTGATCTTTGTCTATAGGTGCTGGTTTGTTTGTTTTTGTTTTGTTTGTTTGTTTGTTTTTTGTTTTTGTTTTTGTTAGAAGTTGATAGTCTGTACTAACGAGTCCTAATTGTACTATCATGTTATTCTGCACAGGGTGTGGCCCACTATCCTTTTCTTTGCTATCATATTTGGCATCCCATGGCTTCTATGGAAACTCACTTCTGCATTAGGTATGATGCTACGCTCAGTATTTGGTTCCTATGGTGCAATGCTCTGTGTGTGTGTGTGTGTGTGTGTGTGTGTGTGTGTGTGTGGTGTTAATACGTATGTGTATATGTTTGTAGCCAGTGTTCAGGCCCAGTCCAGCAATGAATGGTATGGCAGATAGTGAATTAATTGAATCCACTGAGTGCATAACTTGTATTTTAATAGGCATGAAGAAGGCCAAGGAGAACAATCTAAGGTGACTGCCCGAGCTCTTTATGATTTCACGCCTCAGAGGGACGACGAATTAGGTTTTACTGCCGGAGATGAACTGGTATGTACACATGTGTGGGTGTGTAGTTTTTTGTTTTGGCTTTTTGTTGTTTTAAAGAGCACAATCAAAACAAACTATTCACCAAGCTGTTTATACATGTACTCACATGTTTGGTTGTGTTGTTTTGCCATAAGCTTGCTGGGTGTGTTAGTCATAACTTTTTCTTTTACCTTTCTTTCCTGTCTTTTTTTTTTTTTTTTTTTTTTTTTTTTTTTTTTTTTTTTTTTTTTTTTTTTTTTTTTTTTTTTTTTTTTTCCCTGTTGATAGGTACTGGCTCCTAGGCAACTGCAAAGTGGGTGGGTACTGGCTGGCAAAGACAGAAAATCAGGGTATATGAAAGACTCGTATATTTAAATACGCTATTCACTGACTTGCTCTTCCTTTAGGTTGGTTCCAGTCAACTATGTTCAAATCCAACCTGCAGCAGTTAGATCTGGACCAAGTAGTCGTCCTGATTCTAATTCAGGAACTCCACCATTGGGCCATGATGAGAACATTCCAGCACAGACAAGAACTCAGTTACTCAGGGCAGAAGAAACATTACTAAACGACTAATGAATAGTTTGTGGTGTGTGTGTGTGTATATATTATATTTATAGATTCTATACTTGATATCTTTACAATAGTACTTTAGGTTCTTGTCCTGTGAGATAACTCACGACTTCTAACGATTGTTATCTCACCCTGTGTTTCACATTCTCATTACCATACAATAGGTTGGTAGTTAGTAGCAACTATCCAGGTGGCAGAAGCACTAGAAGTGGTAGAGCTTAACGACGAGGAAGTACAGAGTGAAATTAAGAAACCAACACCGTGAAGAAGACAAGAAGTGATTTAAACATTTGTTGCAAGTAGTGTGCAACTTTAGAGGATTAGATGTATTCTCTCTCTTTCACAGGCTTTGTTAAACAATACAGAATTGAAAACATTTGGTCACTACCAGGAATTGAACCCTGAACCGCTTGATTAACTGCTATGCTACAGTCTCACTCTCAACAGACCAATGAAAATTCTCTTTTTTTCCCCAAAGATTCCTTTGTGAAAGAGAGAAAATACATCTAATGAGTAAAAGAAGGCTGAGAAAGAAATTGTGAACGTTAGGGAAATGTTGAAATGCCCAACTCCTGCTATGGAAATAAATCGTTTACTAAGTCACTTTTATGTGTAATAGAATGAACATTTATTATAATACAAACTAACACAGTGAAGATGATTACACGCATTAGAGTGTGGTTATGGTGGTGACATGTTTCACAATGATAGCTGTATGGCTAGTTCTCTGAAGTAGTTGTACATTACAAAGAATTCATTGGCAGGACGGTCATGACAGGATTCAGAGATCGATGAACATGCACTGCAGAACATGGTGTGTCTATTTATAGCCGATTGCAACATCACAAGGAGCATAATGCTTAGAATATTATTTTTACCATAATTATGGGCGCAAGGGGCGGGGTAGTATACAAAGCGACGTTGATGCGACGGTGTCGCGACAGTTTGCGGTGTGTCGGGGTAGCGCAGCTCTATGGCCGTGTCTCGTCAAAAGCAGTACTATAAACTAGTAAAAAATATCAGTAGTTTTACAAATGGTCAAGTCCATATTCCGAATGAAGACGTGGTGGCTGCGGACTCCCTAACAGCCTTATCCCTGACGTTCTCCCCAAAGAGCGGTCTCTACCGAGGAGGTAGCTTTGGTTTCAGGTTAGATCTTCGCGGATTCCCGGAGAAAGCCCCAGGAGTGCTGTGTATAACAAAAATATATCACCCCAATATTGATATATCAGGAGAAGTCTGTCTAAATCTCTTGGACGACATGTGGAGCAGCAGTATAACTCTGGAAGATGTGGTTCAGGGAATTTTATTTCTTTTTTATAATCCTAACTTGGAGGACCCACTGAATGACCTATTATTTGATGGTACTGAGGCTTTCGAAGATTTCAAGATAAATGTTCGTGAAAGTTTGAAGGGAGGTTGTGTTGATGGCTTCGAATTTGATAGGAATCTACCCGATGATTTTGTTGACAATGAAGATGTTGAGGAGGACAGTAACAAAACAGGAAATACAGTTGAGAAGTGCACAAGTGAAGATACCGAAAAGGAAGATGTTATTGAAAACTCCATGACAATGCTATTTGCAGAAGGCGATGCCAATTTGGATAACACTACTGGGAGTACCAACACAATAGAAAATGTTTCTCAACATGGCAACAACAATTCTCGGTCTGATCTAAGTAATCACACTGAGGAAATGAATGTCTCACCTGCCCCTAGTCGTCTAACTGTAACGAGTATTATTAACTACCTAGTTGGTATTTTTAGCAATACAAGGATTTTCTTAAGAACTAAGAGTACACTGTGGTCTCTGTGGACCTATAGAACTATTTTTATATTTAGATAGTAATCATTGTGTTTTATCTGTTTGTCAATTCATGTCACATTATTCAAAATATTATTTCAATATTCACACAACTATCAATCTAAGTGACATTAAGTAGCTATATAACCTGGTTTAGAAAATAAAGAAACATTTAAGAATTACCAACTTGTTATCAATACTTGTTTGTTTGTTTTGTTTTTTTAAGAAAAAGAATATAAAAGGGCAAAGCAATAAAAAGTACTGCTATGAAAATGAAATACTGAGTAGGGTAATAGGTTGCAATAAAGTTATCCGGCACTGCTGATAGTCCCCAAGATGACACACAGTTCCCTCTTACTGCTATAGATAACCTCCGGAGTATGTAGGAGCAAGCAAGGACAAATAACACAAAACAGTAAACAATTAATTAGCACTTTCATTCATTTGATAAACATGTATTCACACTTCATTTACACACACATTCACACATTATCTTTACTTAGATACCCCCCTTGGACTGAGCTATAGTATATAGTGGACTGACCCAGCTTCAGTTGTTGTAACTGCAGTTATGGATCAAGTCACTCTGCTTCAACTCTTCTAGCCACTAGAGCTGGGACCTTACTTCATTGCAACGCATCTCTTCTTTGCATATTGTAACTACTCGACTTCTATTCATTTACTTATCATAGTGTCATCATCTCATTCTTCATTTCGATATAATAACAAAACCTATCAACTTCGATTGTCTGGGATGTTGTCTGACTTCACTCTAGACTAGCATATAGTGGAACACTAGCCAGGAAGCGACACTCCCGGTGAAGTGCTCGGTACATTCAAGGGCGAGTTGTGCTACAAATACTGAGCAACCAGCCGCTACACTTAATTGTGCACTAGACGATTCAAGGTAACTGGTGGAATTGGAGTCCCCTGACTCACTGGTCAGGTGACCTCCCAGTGACTTCAGGAAGGAAAGGGAGCTTGGGCCTATTACTCTGGAGGTTTCTATTGCCACTGGCTGAAAGAGGTGGTGGGGTGCTACATATTGATATTTTTCCAGCTTTCATTCCTCTGCTCTAGCTGCTACGTCACCAGTTTTTAGCAGTTGCTTGGCCCCTACATGAAGTAGCATCCCAAACAAGTGGACGACCAGACTTTCATGGCACCAAGGTCATCCCCTCTTCCAATCGGTTCTCAGGAGACCAAGTGGCTCCAGCCTTGAAGGAGTTCCAGCTGCTGTCAGGAATTGGTGGATAATGTCATTGATGGTTGCATGTCTCACATGTCGACCTTCACTTGATTTACAGCCGAGACCATGCAACTCATGAAGGCACCTCAGCACCACAATGTGACAAATGTGATGATGATAAGGTTTAAACAGGATGAGGGAGACTCTTTTTATTCTTAAAATAATTACGCTGAACTACATTTCACAATTTTGAAATTAAAATAATAATTATTTTTAATTATATATTGGGTGTATCAACAAGCTATAACTAGCTACTTGGCATGCAAGTTATTTGTACATTTTCCTTGACCACAAGATTCCAATATTTTTTAAATGTACAATGAGAAGATATTTAAGGATACCTTTAGATTAATGCTTTGGTTTTCAATTACAGCTTTTCTACTAGAATATCACTTCTTATTTATTTATTTATTTATTTTAAGCAGACTTGAATTTTAGTTTTTGTAGCTATTGGTTAAATTGCTCATTAGTTTTGGTCTTAGAGTGTCCAGGCCCCAGAGCCTGGAGGAAGAGAGGTGACAGCCCGAGCTCTTTATAATTTCATACTTCAGAGACGACAAACTAGGTTTTTCTGCTGGAGATGAACTGGTATGTACACATGTGTAGAGAGTTTATTGTTTGTTTGTTTGTTTTTGTTGTTGTTTGTGAGGGCACAATAAAAAAACTATCTCAAAGTTATTTATACATGTACTCACAGGTTTGTGTTGTTTGATTGTGCTATGAGCATGTCAGTGTGTTCGACAAACTTTTTGCTACCTTTTTTTTCCTTCTTCCTGTTTGTAGGTGCTGGCTCCCCGGCAACTGCAAAGTGGGGTTGGCAAAGACAGAAAATCAGGGTATATGAAAGACTCGTACATTTAAATACGCTATTCACTGACTTGCTCTTCCTTTAGGTTGGTTCCAGTCAACTATGTTCAAATCCAACCTGCAGCAGTTAGATCTGGACCAAGTAGTCGTCCTGATTCTAATTCAGGAACTCCATTGGGCGATGATGAGAACATTCCAGCACAGACAAGAACTCAATTGCTCAGGGCAGAACAAACATTACTAAACGACTAATGAAGTAGTTTGTTGGTATGTGTGTGTATATATTATATATATATAATATCTATACTAGATATCTTTACAATAGTATCTTTAATTTCTTGACCTGTTGAGATAACTCAAGACGTCTAATGGTTGTTATCTCACTCTGTATCGCACACTCTCAGTGTTTCTCACTCTGTATCGCACACTCTCAGTGTTACTGTAGGATAGGTTAGTAGTTAGTAGCAACTATCCAGGTGGTAGAGGCACTAAAACTGGTAGAGCTTGACAACGAGGAAGTACAAAACAAAATAAGGCGACCAACACCGTGAAGAAGACAAGGAGTGACTTAAACAATTGTTGCAAGTGGTGTGTGACTTTAGGGGACTGTTGAAATGTCCAACTCCTGCTATGGAAATAAATCGTTTACTAAATCACTTTTTTGTGTAATAGAATAAACATTTATCTAAGTAAAAACTAACACAGTGAAGATTATTACACTCATTAGAGTGTGGATATGGTGAAATGTTTCACTTTATTTAACTCTCAAATATGTACAGTAGTTGGTTTGGGTTCAATTTTACCTTGGAAGCTTGAGAAAGGAAAAGCCTTGTGATTTTTTTTTTTAGAATCACCTGAAGTGATAACTGTGTGGCTGGTTCCTCCCTGATCAAGCGGTACATTCAAATTACTAATTGGCAGTTGTAGGGAGGGTCGGGACTTGATTCAAAGATGGATGAACTGCACTGCAGAACATTTACCATGGTATGTGTGTGTGTGTGTGTGTGTGTGTGTGTGTGTACATGCATGATACGACAATGGTCAATAGAGAAGTGCCCTGACTCCAGCAGCATCAGTAAACATGTGCATATTCATGACATTCCTTAGAGAGTCCTTAAAGAGAGGGATGAAATGTTTAAAAGGGAAATTCCCAGTGTTTCTATTTATAGCCGATTGCACCATCACGGAGCGTAACGCGAAGAATGTTTTTAGTATTATTTGTGCGTGGGCGCGGGGCGGGGGTGTAGTATATAAAGCGACGATGACGGGACGACGATGACGGGACGACGGTGACGAGACAAAAGTGCTGGAACAGACAGCGGTGTGGTCGGGAAGCTATGGCCGTGTCTCTTCCAAAGCAGTACTGTAAACTCGTAAAAAATATCAGTAGTTTTACTGATAGTCAAGTCCATATTCAGAAAGAAGCCGCGGTGGATGTAGACTCTCTAACAACCTTATCTCTGACGTTCTCTCCAAATAGCGGTCTCTACCGAGGAGGTAGCTTTGGTTTCAGGTTAGATCTTCGCGGATTCCCGGATAATGCCCCAGAAGTGATTTGTGAAACCAGCATCTATCACCCCAATATTGACATGTCAGGAGAAGTCTGTCTAAATCTCTTGGACGACATGTGGAGCAGCAGCGTTACTCTGGAAGATGTGGTTCAGGGAATTCTGTTTCTTTTTTACAATCCTAACTTGGAGGACCCA
>WLWD01000385.1_pt1 | contig 250735 bp, 158 predicted proteins | sample 6712731 | NCBI WGS metagenome assembly WLWD01 (sample SAMN12718690, study PRJNA576275) | sponge metagenome | isolation source: marine sponge | host: Mycale hentscheli | place: New Zealand: South Island, Marlborough, Capsize Point | collected 2014-11-01 | reverse complement strand
TCCCCCTCCCCCCAGGTCTTGCCTTGTCATTGCCTGCTCTATAAACTGAACACTTCAAGGATACGATTGATTAATAAGGCTCTCCAAGAATCTACTAGACTGTTTTCAGACTCAGCTAACAATGCCTCGTAGGGTACTGTCACCATTTTTTCCTGTATATATAATACCTAACACTCTTAAGCTGTATGCATGTTCATAATACTTTGCTAAAAAAAAAGTCTATCTTACTCGTTTGATGGCATCTTTGGAGGAGGCATTACTTTAACACGCTTCTTACTTGCACACATGACTATAATTGTGAGGATGAAGACTGCATTACTCAGTACTGATGCTGCTAGTAGTGATAGTACAATAGATGAAGTGGCACTGTCACTTATTCTCTGAGCAACATCCTGGCGTTGACCATCACCAGACACATTGTAATACTGCTCATTGTAGCAAATCTGACTGATTTTGGAAGACCTCATTATGACATCACCATTTTCACAAGCTGCAAATACATCATAATAACAAAGAGATTTGTACTGATGAATTTTTTTTTACAAATCTATTTCTAGCTTCCTATTAGAGCATGTATTTCAAATTGACGATACTTTCCAACATTGAGATTAGTAAAATTGGTCAGGCCATGGCCTGACTGGCCTGACTGGCCTGACCGGTTCCTACACCCCTGGTCAGGAATGATCCATTATCCAGAAAATATCATTATACTCATAATCTAAAATAACTAAGTTGCTATCATCGGATTTTTTTTGTGTGTAAGTAGACAATGGAATGAATACATTATGTTTACCTCGGGATGTTCAGGTGCTGTGAATATCACCTCATTGGTGTACGAGCAGTCATCCCACATGCTGGTCTGCACATCTTCTGGTAGACCAGCTACATCTGTCACATGGACCAAAAATGGAGGTCCTTTGAGTAAAGCTGATCAAACTATGTTCCGCCAGTCTCAGCTTGTGGTGGATTCTCTGGACTCTGTGTATGAGAATCGGCTAGATCTTCTCAACAAGTCTTCATCCCATTCCGGTTCCTATACCTGCACTATAGCTAATGATGGTGGCGGAGAGGCAACTGCAACTCTGGAAGTGGAAGGTCAGTGAATTCTTCCATTAATTCATAAATGAAATGTATTCATCAAACTTCATATAAGGAAGAGCTATTTAGAGCACTATAACTTTTACCTGTGCTCCATAGTGTTCTCTCAACAAAGTTGAATAAATTAAGTGAGACATTCAGATCAGATAAAGTGAAGTTTTCAAATTATAAATATTATTTACTTGGATGGCTTTCCTTTACATAATCTAATAATGCAATCCTAGAAGAATTATTTATGAATTTTCGTAGCTCAAATATGTAGTATATTGAGTATTCACCATTTTACCAGACAGTACATTCTTACTAATGGCTTATTATATCTTTAACTTTTCATCGATTACTACTCTGCCATAATATCATTTTGCCAAATTTATGAGGAGAAACTGGACAGTAGAGGGAATAGCTTAGACAACCTTTTTTCATAAAATGAACAAATGACTGGATTTGGTTGATATGGTTTTATAAAGGTAGTGTCATTAAGCAATAAATCATACCATTTATTTTCACATAAAGCCTAATAATTTAAAATAAACACATAGCTATAGGTTTGAAATGAATCTGTCATAGAAGTGCCTCTAGGCCACGCATATTTCCTGCTGATTGTCAATGTTCTCTATTTCCAGTGTCCCCTGAAAATAAACTGCAGAAATATCTAGTTAAGCTTGAATAGTGGTTGAGAGCAGAGAAGCTAAAATACTACCTTGATTTGTCAGTGTTTATAACCCAAAAATATGCTTGACCTGAATTTTTGAAAACAAGCAATTTTGATAACACTGCTGGTTTTTACTAAGTAGATGTTGGAACTTGAAAGTGAAGTAGCGAAGAGAAAGCATTACTTTATCATATCATTATGTTTATAAACTTAAATTTCCCCCAATGTGTAAAAGTTTTGTTCATGTGCTGTCTTAATCGAATGTGTGTGCTAACCATACTTGTGGAGACATCAGTGGAATGGTGAACAGAACAGTGCCTTGTGGTATTACACTTCAAATTTCCATTCTACATCGTATTGATAAGTTGCAATTCCAATCATTGTTGTCACTAAGTTTAGCAAACCAGAGACACTCAATTAGTGGTTTCTGCAGTCTGTGGATTTGTTGCCTGAATAAATGAATACAGCTCATGTAGGAAATTATTTGAAAGAAAATGTTTCATTTAACACACAAAACTCACTGGCCCACATGTTCACATTTTGAATCGAATTTATTATTTATTTGTGTCCCTCTAGTTTGCCGGGAGAATGAGTTGAGGTTGAGACTTGGCGAGGATCAAGTTACTTCCTCAGTCCAAGTCTGCGAGGGAGACAGCTGGTGCCAAAGTATTGAAGCTCCTCTGCGCATCCCAGCAACCACTCATGCCCCCAGGAATGTTCGGGTCACATCTCAGATGAATATGAATGGATTTTTTGTTATCTGGGAGTTGGGAACTTCTTCAACAGAAATGAGACTGCTGAGTCACGAAGTGACTTGCTCAAGTCAGGACAGAAAGCTGACCATTTCTGCAACTGCTGATGGTCCAGCTACCTCAGTGTCTGTACCAGTGCAGCCTAGTCCAGGCATGCTCCTAGAGTGCTGTGTCGTGGCTATGGCTAGAAGATCTTCAACCATCGGAGCACTAGTTGCTGAGGAATGTGCCACTTTAGGAGATGGAGTTTCTTCAATGTCCCCTGGAGGAGACTGTTTCTTCGACTATGGATGGAGGAGAGGTGTTGGCAGCAAGCAGCGACCAGACATTGCTGATTGTTCTGTCTGGAGTAGTGGGAATTCTGTTCCTGGTGGTCGTCATGGTGATGGTGGTCCTAGTTTCCATAATCGTGGTCAATGCCAGGAACAAGATAAAAAAGGCTTTGTGGAAGAAATACGGATCAATAAACAGTGAGTGTAAGAAAGGAGGGGTGAAGGCGGGATTCTGTTAGACCTTTGTTTGGTTCAATTTTTTTGATTGGAGGTGAGATTGGGACAGGGAGAGGCTGGTTTGTAGTATTTTTTTTCTCTCAATACATACGGTACACTTACTGCAAATTGTTCCAGCCACAGGGAACTAGATATTTGTTACTTCATTGAACTGTATTGAAACATTCATGCACTATACTTAGCCATATTATCTATTCATGTGGCACTGCATAGCATCCAATGATCTATAGTGTCACATTTTAGGCCAGTTGCAGTGGCAAAGAAAGTGGGGAGACTCTAGGGGCTTGAACCCCCCTCCCCCCCATAATTTTTGAGTATAACTTAAAAATGTGATTTCTTGCATAAACACCTACAAACCACAAAAAACATGCCCTGGAGCCCATCTATTCCGAAATATTTTCTTACATCACTGACTAGTCACTATGCTATAAAAATAGTCTGGCAGAGTATCCTTCTAGTTATAATAATTTAACTTGGGCATGCATGTATACTGAACTTTAAATCTTATTTAAAGAAATTAGGAACTGACGAATTGTATCTGGTGCTTTCATGTGATCCTTCGAGCTGGGAACCTGGCTGTCTGAGTGCTGGGAACCTGGCTGTGAGAGCTGGGAACCTGGCTGTCTGAGTGCTGGGAACCTGGCTGTCTGAGTGCTGGGAACCTGGCTGTCTGAGTGCTGGGAACCTGGCTGTCTGAGTGCTGGGAACCTGGCTGTCTGAGTGCTGGGAACCTGGCTGTTTGAGTGCTGGGAACCTGGCTGTCTGAGTGCTGGGAACCTGGCTGTGAGAGCTGGGAACCTGGCTGTCTGAGTGCTGGGAACCTGGCTGTCTGAGTGCTGGGAACCTGGTTGTCTGAGAGCTGGATTTAGTTGTCTTGTACAGTATACAACTCCACTTCCAACTAATTGAAGAGTATCTTATTATAGGATGCTATTAAAAACCCTTCTGATATAAAATTGAGTCAGATGCCAGGCATACTTGTGACACACTCTCACATGTAAACAACATACCAGCTACCCAAGCCAAATGAAGGGCTTTGTGTTCTCAAAATTGATAATGTTCAGCTCTTGTAACTGGTGAAATAGGAAAACTTGCATGTTCATGTTACAAGTAGTGATTCTGCCCTCCACATTCATTCCAGAATAGCTTGCTATGGTTACAATTCTTATCATAGTTTAGAGTTGGGGACTGACTATCTCAAATAGACTTGCACGGGTATAAACAAAAACACCCAGCTATCCTTCACAGGAGACTCAATTGAGCTACCAGTGAATGTGTATGACTGAAGATGTAACATGTTGAACATTGAACTCCTAGCGGTCTCATTAGTTATATGCATAGCTATGTGGACATTATCTACCTATGAAAGTGCAATAAAGCTCACCATGATGCTATAAAACATGCTTAGTGTTAATGTCACTCTTGCAATATATATTACATATATTATATGAACAGACAAAAATGTTAATCCCCAGTAAATTTCGCTCTTCTGTTGTAATTTCCCTTTGTTGCGTGCACTAGTACTGGAATGGCTATCGGCAATAAGTCAAAAATTTAGCAATGGTAACTCTGACATAAAATAATTAAGCCATGGCAACTCTCAGAATTAATGCTAGAAAATTGCCCTCTCATTTGGGCTTTGCCCTTGAGATCGTGATGATTATCTGTGATAATTCCTCAAATATGTCATTTACATATAACATATGAATGAGTATATAAATAAATATAACACAAAGCATGGGATATACCGTGTACCTGTATAAATGTCCTAATATGTTAGCAGTGTATCTATGTATTTTATATAATAGAAAGGTGCTTTCTAGTAGTTCCTAGTGATCAAGAGATATTTTGTTATAAAAGTTCGAGATTATAGCTAATAGCAATGCTAGCGACAGCTGTATTGAGTCTTTTCAAATTTAAAGTATGTGCATGTATAGTTTGGGAGAAGTACTAACTGGAAGACATAAATGTTATGAAAATACAGAAATAGGAAAAAAATTAGAAGTTAAATTATATAGCTATATTACCATGTGATGAAAAGTGGCATTAAGAATGAAAGCTAGTAGTAGATAGCAGCTTACGCGGAGCTGACAGTTTTGTATTTTCTCAGAAATCAGCTCAAAATTACAAAAAGTAGCATGATAAAAGGTCTTTCACAGACCTGAACAGCATGTTCGTTCTTGGAAGACAGATACAATCATGGAGTCCCTTATCAAACTCTTTAACTTTTATAATATTCATATCCTGAACTGAATTGGCTGTACCGTTATGCTCAACTCTATATATGTGCTGTAAACTTGTGTGCAAAGAGAAAAGTATATTTTTCCTGGTCCTTCAAACTTTCCTAGCTCTGAGATTTATGACCCTAGAACAGTCTCAAATTTGAGTAAGTTCATACCTAATTCAATGGTTAATTGTCAATAACCTCCAAAATTATAGCTTGATGAGAAAATAAGACAACTACTATTCTCTCTTGCACATGTGTCCTGAGAGTATAAACAATTACATTTCCTAAAATTATAGTTCATCAAATGCCAAATTTGAAAGATACTTTTGTTTGTTGTATTCTCCAGGATTCACCAAGATAACTATGAAGATAGAGCAGGAAATGATAGAGTAGAGAAGAAGGGTAATGGAGATAAAGTTGAATATGCGGAACCTTATGCAATATCATCAAATACAGCATACAATATTGTACACATACCTTCCAGGACTACTGAGAGCCAACTCAATATACCTACTGCTTCTAATACTGCAGTATACATGGAGGTTATCTCGAACTAAACTAACATTTATACAGACATAATATTTCATTCAATAAAATACGAGTTAAATCATGCTTTGTTAAAGTCATATTTTAGTAGTCATGTAATTTCAATCATAATATCTTTCCTATATCTGAAAGTGAACTGGACAGTTATTTTTCTTTCGGTGATTTGAGACAATTCAATACTATAGCTATTGATAAAACTTTTCAGGTATAGCTAATAAATGTTGATGTCATGTGATAAATACATTGCTGCCTTTATTTTTATTTTGTTGTTGTTGTGTTTTTTCCCCCATCTATTGAGTTAATAGCAAATTTTCTCATTCTAATAAAGCCAATAATGTTAATTAAACTTAACCCACCAGCCGACGTTTCGACTTCTTGCTGAAGTCCTCCTCATGGTCAACTGAGGTAGAACTCTCAGTGGTGATAAGTTTTAATCAACATAATATTGGCTATTAGAACGAGAAAATTTGCTATTATTATAATTATTTCAAGCCAAGAATGACTGAATCCACTGAGTATCATTTTCTTTAAACTTTACTGTGCCTCCAGCCTTCAGTGGTTAATTTCAGTAACTTATAAATGTGCTGCTGCAATATTTTTGGTAGAGTTTAGTTTCATTAATTATCCAGAAAAAAAACCCTCATAGCTAATTAATTGGTCAGACCATAGGCATGTTAAAAAAAGAAACATTACTTGTTCAATGGTTTTTTAACAGACGTACACATCATATTCTGTTGCACATACCTACATCTTATCACTTGTTTTGAACATAATTTTTTTAAATGTTGAGATAATCCAAATTGTGTTATATTTCTTATGGCGTCTACTCCACTTTGATCAATTGATCAACATGAACTATTTGTATGAAGAAACAGTTTTTTTAATAGTATACCATTTAAGAAAAAGACTTAATTAGCACCTAAACATTACCAAGGTCAAACCCAGGATGAGTCCTGATTTTTTTAAACATTGCATTGGGAATGTCATATCATAAAATGCACACACATAAAAATGCTTAGCAGTTCCACTAAACATGTCATGGCAAAAGACAGTCTCTGCTGAAGGATAACCTGATTTGTCTGTAGCATAATGCTAAGTGTGAATGCACTTTGACTTGTTATCAGTGTACCATAATAAGAGAAAACACTTTGACCCCAAGAGTGCTTACTAAACAATCTAGCTATATCATTGGAATTCAAGAATAGCGGTTGTGGTAAACTATAATAATCTTATTGATTAAATTATCACTATTTTTTATTGTAGCTCATAGAAAACTTATTGTTTCTTAATCTCATTACTAATGATTAAATTGCTACCAAAGCAATATCACTAATTAACCCCTGCCCAAAACTACATAAGTGCTAGCCATACCCTTCCATTGGCATAACCTTAATTAATGGTATTCCGTACACATAATATCGAAGATATTCATTTAAGGGGGGGAATAAGACATTTTTGTTGGGAAAAAAAAATTTTTTTTTTTTAATTTTTTTATTGTAGATACAGGCTTACTGGATGTGGATCCCAAGTTTCAAGACCATTGGACAATTCTACAGCTTATAATGATTTTTTTTATACACACTAGTTCATTGTTTCAGTTATTGAATCACCCGGGAAAGAACCGTTCACTTTATTTCTTACCGTTACTTTCTATCGATCGACTATTTCTTTGTTTACTGTCAAACCTACGCTTTTTATAGTTCAAAATGAAGCACACAGGAAGTGCTCAGTGACTATAGCAACAAGCAATTACGTAGTAGAAGTAGGCGGGAGTGCGCACGGCCGATGTTTTTTTTTTTGCTTGATTGGAACTTGAACTTGTGTCCGCATGGCTCTCTCTTATTCTCGTTGTTTCTTGAAACTACGCCTAGGAGAACTTGTAGAAAGCGCCCTAAAGGGTTCCTTGGCACTCAGTGGCAACAACAGTCACCTACTAAACGAAGAAGGATGGATTCAGAGGCTACCCGTCCCTCGGTGAGTAAGACTAAATTATTTAGCTCACCACCTAGGTCTATAGGGTTTACTTCTGAAAGCTCTAGTGCTCTATTGCGCCCAAGAAATAGTAAATCCTCAAGTCCATTGTCAGACAATAGTTCTGTAGCTCTCCCTGATGCTGGTTCAACTGAAGCAGATAAATATTATATACTGGGCATTAGGCTAATGAGAATGGCTAATGAGAATGGCGGTGGTGAGTCTAGGAATGACATGGCAGAAGCAAATGAACTTGACAATGCAGAGTCAGATCAAAATGATGATGCAGAGTCAAGTGAAAATGATGATGCCAAGTCAAGTGGTTCAGAGGAGGAATCCTCTGAGTCAGATTCTGAGGCTAGTTGCAGTCATGATGATCAGACTGACTCTGACGGGGTTGGTATCGGCAGTGACGTCCCATCCAACGATTGGACCGAGCCCCCATCAGATGTTACTGTAACGTTTAATGGAACTTTGTCTAACCAATATATCAAGATAACTTCTAAAACCTGAATTTAGGTCTGAATATTCACTGTATGCAATATTATGCTTTCTTGCAGGCATTGTCAGCTGTTATTACAAGTGTCGTGTTTAACCTCAATTATCTCAAAACTACATTTTCCCAAAGTGGTCATACTTCGGTACATCATAACTTACTCTCACTATTTTTTTATTTTTATGTTTATATATCATCTTAAAGCTCATATTCTACTCTTTAAAATGAACTGATACTTTTTTTTTTAAATTTTTTTTTCTTTAGTTATGCAAGTTTTTCTTTAAAAAAATGAATTTTTGGACTTTTTTGGACAAAAACAATTATAAAAAAAAAAATAAGGAGAAATTCCAAAAAGTATCAATACAATTATGAGATAAAAGTATACTGAATGTGTGAAAAAAGTTTGGAGTGTTGAGGATCATGTCTGATGGGGGTTACATCGTACCTAGTAGGTAAAGGGTGAGTGGACGATGAAACCGATCACTTTGGGTGGGTGGGGCCAAGTTGATATATCTGTAGTTCATCTTGAAGATGATGCTTTACTCATCATTTTATGACTTGAAGTATGAAAAAATACACATGGATGACTGAGTTATGACCAAATAAGTAAAACACCCCAAAAATGCCCTATCCCCCCCTTAGAACGAGAAAATTTGCTATTATTATAATTATTTCAAGCCAAGAATGACTGAATCCACTGAGTATCATTTTCTTTAAACTTTACTGTGCCTCCAGCCTTCAGTGGTTAATTTCAGTAACTTATAAATGTGCTGCTGCAATATTTTTGGTAGAGTTTAGTTTCATTAATTATCCAGAAAAAAAACCCTCATAGCTAATTAATTGGTCAGACCATAGGCATGTTAAAAAAAGAAACATTACTTGTTCAATGGTTTTTTAACAGACGTACACATCATATTCTGTTGCACATACCTACATCTTATCACTTGTTTTGAACATAATTTTTTTAAATGTTGAGATAATCCAAATTGTGTTATATTTCTTATGGCGTCTACTCCACTTTGATCAATTGATCAACATGAACTATTTGTATGAAGAAACAGTTTTTTTAATAGTATACCATTTAAGAAAAAGACTTAATTAGCACCTAAACATTACCAAGGTCAAACCCAGGATGAGTCCTGATTTTTTTAAACATTGCATTGGGAATGTCATATCATAAAATGCACACACATAAAAATGCTTAGCAGTTCCACTAAACATGTCATGGCAAAAGACAGTCTCTGCTGAAGGATAACCTGATTTGTCTGTAGCATAATGCTAAGTGTGAATGCACTTTGACTTGTTATCAGTGTACCATAATAAGAGAAAACACTTTGACCCCAAGAGTGCTTACTAAACAATCTAGCTATATCATTGGAATTCAAGAATAGCGGTTGTGGTAAACTATAATAATCTTATTGATTAAATTATCACTATTTTTTATTGTAGCTCATAGAAAACTTATTGTTTCTTAATCTCATTACTAATGATTAAATTGCTACCAAAGCAATATCACTAATTAACCCCTGCCCAAAACTACATAAGTGCTAGCCATACCCTTCCATTGGCATAACCTTAATTAATGGTATTCCGTACACATAATATCGAAGATATTCATTAAGGGCATACAGACATATATACATAATATTGAAGACATAAATGAATGCTTAATGACACAAGAAAGGCTTAGTGAAACTACAAAGGCCACTCGATCATTAATCACTAAATATAACACCAGGAATGTTCAGGCCACACGTTGAGAGGAGTTTGGGTTTAGCACTCACTCTTATCCTAATACTACTGCGGTATCAGCAATGTGACCATCTATGCCAAGTTTTGTGCACATCATGCTATATTTGCCCTTCACATCTATTCTGAATATATGTCCCAGCAGTTACTTCTGTACTATCCAGATGCCATGAAAGGCTGACCTAGACAAGTGGTTGTGGTACATTGAGCAACTGCATAGTCAGCCATTTTCCTTTTATATGAGGATAATATTCCCACATAATCCCCTATTCTAATGTAACTGCATTACTTCTGTTAATTTTGAAGAATCACCAGAGCACATGGATCAGTCACATCCAAACATGTGGGCTTTGGGGCAAGAATTTTAAAAATATATTATTAAGATGAAACTGGAAAATGAAGGTGGATATCACAATGAGAAGGTTAGGGTTTTTATTGTAATACCTTATTAAGAATGTTGGTGTATTGCTTTTCAGTATGCTCAGGAAAAATACACATTACATCCAGCATGCATGAGGCTTCTAGCCAGACAGAGATTAGCTCTAAGAGATCATGATGAAGGTAACAGCCAAAAGCCTGATGCAGTAAAACAACACGAGTATTAGTTGTCCATGTTTAAAATAGCTGTTCAATTTTATTACTCCCAGTTCCAATTCATATGATAGTAAAACATCGATGCCATAAATAAAGCAGACACTTGAAAATGCATATTATTTTAATGACCTGACCAACACAATTTCCCCCCCCCCCCCGAGTGACTTGTGAACAATGTACAATGAGCATCTTTCATATTCTATTGGGCTAATTTTTGTGTTTGTTTTTTTATTGCAGAAAGTTTTTTTGTTTTTTTGCACATTTGCCTTTCAGTCATACTCTGAATGACATTTTCAGACCATTATTATCTTTTCCTATGATATATGAATAATCAGCATTCTTCTATCACACTTCACCACCACCTGTGTCTATTAATTTTGCTATAGCATTTCTAACAAATAATTTATTTTTTTCTAATTATGTCTGGTATACTGTACTACCTATTGGTTAATGTATATAGCTAGGCTTAGCACACGAAGCAGACTGATAGGAAAAAGTTAGATACTTATATTTCTTTATGAATTTCAAAGAATGACTTATAATCACAATGAACAAGCTAGATACTCAAACCATGGTGTTCATAATACCATTAGCTATCGATGAGTTGTTAATTTGAAAGAGCAGAGTGTTAACACTGGGACACAACACTACCCTCCTCCCCCCCATGCCCCATCCCCCCATCTGCCCCATCTGCCCCATCCCACCCCCCAACAATGTCCATTGACAAATGTAATACTGGAATGTTGATAATCTGGACTTTCAGAAGCACATGATATTGTGTGATTAAATGTCTTTATTCTCTAAGATAGCAGAATCCTGGAGACATAAGCAACTAAGAATTTAAAATGTTCAAAGTCGAGCATGTGATGCATACTTTTAATGCTCTTTTCACATGAGAGTGTCCAATTAGGACAAACAATGCATTGATATAGCTATAGAGAAAAAGTTCAATAATGATTATTATAATGTAATATTGACTTTTCAAAACTAGAGTAAGCACTACTTGCTTTAGCTAATTACAAGAATACTAATTGAATGTTTCAAACTAACTACAGCATAAATATATAACTATAACTAAACTCTATAAAGTGTTTTGAGTTCAAAAGTTCTTCCCAATCATCCACTTAACATCCTTTTTTCTTCTTCCATATTGTGAAGGTTTCATGTGCACAGCCATCATACTTGCTAACTGGAGGAGGGAAGGATTTTCCAAGGCAGCCTTTCTTTACTGTCTGATGAAACCCTTGAGAAACCCAGGCATTTCCCCTCACATAATACAAGGAAATTTCATCGTCAGAGTTAACCATGGCACGTCTTTTCTTGCCCTTTGCATAGATCCTGAATACTTCTCCCCAGCAACCATTCCACTTATTTTGTTGGCTAAACCCATAACGACGGGTGGGTTGGCCAGGGCATGGGGCTTTCCCACATTTATTTCCGGCACAACCCAGCCATCTTCCTGACTCACGAGGGTAGTATAATCCCACCAAATCATGAACTCGAACAGCCCCAGGCCCTGATGCCCTGTAAATTCTGAAGACTTCTCCCGGACATCTATACCAGTCATTCCTATCCATATGCACACGAGGACAAGTGCTCCGTCCACAGGATCCTTTAAAACAGGAAAAGTACTGGTTCTTTACAAATGTCTGCAGGGCAATAGTGTTTCCTGATGCGATAACTCCTGAAACAATAGACAACATCATGTTATTCAAAGTCATAAAGTTGTATATTTTAAACATACCTTTGCTGTTTTGCCTTCTCACTCTCATGCCATATGTAGTTGCTTTCTCCTGTTCCAAATAGGCATTAATTTCCTTTTGGTACTCAGCCATATCCATCAAATTACTGTCCTGATCAGCTGCAATCTCATCACTTTGGTCTTCAGCTGCAATGGCAGGGTCTTCATCATCAGCTACAACAAGAAATAGTTGTTTGTAAGGCAAAGAGAATATGGCAACAAATTAATGCACACTTACAACTGTCTTCATCTTCCTCCTTACTGAGGGCCATGCTGTCAGCTTCCACTGTATCTCCCTCCTCGACTTGCTCATTGGTAGTCTTTTGCTCTTCTGCTGGAACAGAATGTGCCATGCCAATGGCTAAGAAGGCAAGTCCCAGAACCCACACTATTTTCATGGTGAAGGGTAGCAGGTGGTTGTTGCAGTATGTGTGTACCCTTATTATTCTGCTGGTCTTTAGAAAATCCTGCACTAACCTGAGAACAGTGTAAAATAATCATCTTTTTATATTCTATTGGGCTAATTTTTGTTGTTTTAAGTGCAGGAAGTTTATTGTTTTGGACATTTGCCTTTCAGTTTTACTCCGAACGACATATTCAGAACGATATTTTCTGTTTTTATGATTTGGGCTCAAAATTTGTGAAACCATTACAAAAATACAACATTCCTTGTACAGATGGATTGTACTTAAGAGAATAACAACAGTATAAGTTGCTGATCACTTGCTGGAGGTGTGACTTTCCTTATTAATCAGCTTACAAACTATGCCAAGCCAAATGCGAGGCATGATAATTTTTGGAAAAAAAAAAAAATTAAGAGGTACAAATTTCAGCTAAGTTTGCACGATACTATAGCCCAACAAATGTAGTGGAACTACAGACAACAGTTAGTGATCTGGATAACCTCCTTGTTCTTCCTTTCCTAAATTCTTACATTATCGGCCAATTGAAACTTGGACAGATATAGTGTCATGCTGCAGTTGTGTGGTGGAAAGAGCATGTAAGTGACCTTTCCTGATCAAAATTGTGTAAAATGTTCCTATTAATTCAGCTCTCCTTAGCTGTAGCAGAACGTGTTTTACCATTAATTAAACAGTTTTATTGAGATTCAAATATTTTTGCTGGAAGATTTGAATGTTTCTCTATAATTCATAGTGACTAGTGAGGTCTGACAATATCACAGTTTCTTAATAGCTACCTGAACTTGTTATTGTAATCATACCTACAATTAGAATCATTTAAGAATAGCTAATAGCACCATTTTTTGGAGTAATAACATTTTTTAAATAAATAATAATTTTCCCCTTTATTATTCTTTTAAATGTTTATAATATTCTAGAATTATTCCACTGTGCAATTTTCTGTCTATTATTGCAGAAAAAAATGCTAGCATAATCTGGCAGGGCTTAATCACCAGTAGAATGACTCATATAGATAAAATAAAACAATTGAAAGATGAGTAGCTGGCATGATTTTATTGTAAAAATTATATACATCAAAACTTGCAATGATGTTTCATATGGAAAAATATAAATTTACTATTCAATCAATTAATGTTCCACCACATTTAAAAGTTTACATTAAATTTTAGTTTGAATACCACAAAAAACATCCATTATATAATATTGGAATCTGTCTGTATATGGCTGTGTATTTGGACACTGGAGTCTCAAGCAGTGGTAATAGCTACAGAGTAAAATCAAGCAGGCAAGTGTATATTATAGCTATGTGGCTGAGAAGCAGTGATGGTTCGGGGTTAAACAGTTGAAGCAGCATCCAGTGTGAGAGAGATGGAGTGTATTTGTTTTCAGTGGAAGACAAACATTCATGATTCATATGGAGTGAACAGGGTACATGTATGATAAGCCTAAAGTCATCTAGACTCACTCAGCTGAACATGTCAATGGAGTAAATTGCCCTTTGTGTTTTATTTTTGTGATCAATAATATGCATTCTTTTTTTATTTATTCAAGTCACTTTACTATCTATTTGATGTGATATAATCACATCGTGAATTTTTTTCAGTTTAAAAAACAACAATCTTCATGCAATACAATTATTCTAATCTTCAATAGTAAATAAACAAATCCAGAATGACCTGCTTTTTCATTTTCAGGAAAACAAGAGTAAACATGCTGTGTGCGGGAGAGTTTTGTATATAGACTTATTCAATAGCACTACACTCCTCCTTTGAAGGTACATGTCTCTGCTCACATTGGTTGCCATAGCCATTGATCAGCTCTAAATTTAAAAAAAAATGCCATTTCAAATAATATTAAGGATTGGCTTTGCTTTGTCAATTGACACGGTATATTTTACTTTACACCTACACCCCATGTGTTAACATGTTCAAAGCATTCCCTAAGCATTACATAGCTACAATTGTATGGCTTCAAAATTAATATTATAATGTGACACAATTATTACATTTGGTAACGTAAAATTTCCGCTAAGTCATACTAAGAACAGAATGAATCTTCAGTCATTTAATGTTGAACTGCATTCTGTAGTCTTATTATATTTCTACCCTTAGTACAGTTGCTATATTTTAGAAATAATAAATAGAATGTATTCAAACTCAAGAAGTATTTATTTATGCCGGTATATACATGTAGATAAATATGTTGGGTATGTTGGAGAAATGCAATTAGCTCCCTCCCTATTCTCATCACACGCTTCTTTCACCATTAACTGTCATGCTCAATGTGTCCTTCATCCCCTCCACTCCTTAAAGTACACTTTCAGTTCACTATTACAGCATCCACGCCTCACATAAGGAATGGTCAGTTATTTAATTGTTCATACCTGACAAAGAACGTTTTTCATCTCCTGTTTACTTTATAATAATATTGAGCAACATTTGAAGCCAAGAATCAAATAACTATATATATAGCTGAAGCACCTAACGACATCAACACTCTGAAGGTATGTTTATCTGTAGCTATTCATACACACGATCTCCTCAAATTCTTAAGTTTATGTTTACTTGAGTGACATTTGAAGCCAATAATCAAACAACTAGCTCTCGTGGAGCTGAATACAGCAACACTCTGAAAGTATGTTTATCTAAAGCTATGCAAACAATCACCTCAAACCACTCCAACCCACCCCCAATATTTATATTTATGGACAAAAGCCATATATGTGAAAGTGTACACTTTCAATGCATAATAATGGCTGCTTTATAAAGTGTTCAAACTGCCATGTAATTCAGCAAATTATTTCATTCACATGACCTTCCACCAATCAGATAAACTGTAGTTCCTGTGGATGAGTGCAGACAATACCATCTACTACAAGGAAGACCATTTCCTATTAATTCCACAGGCACAATTTACGATTTATGTAAGACTTTTACAGAGTTAATCATCTTAGCATGATAAAGTTGAATCATTTCTGAAAATTATTAGAGCTCCACCTACTTTGTGGAAGAGACGTAACCCGTTCAGTTAAGCTGATAATTTACATATCTGTCTCCTTTTCTTGAATAATTGGACAGATTATGCCAAAAAAAATTTTTTTTTGCGGTATTTGTATTACATACAACCTTTATTAGATAAATAAAATTTGTGCTCATGAGTGATATATCAGACTAGTTAAAATCAGTATAAAACAAAAGAAACAATTAATTATGTGAGAAGTGTTGCATTGCTTTATTGTCTTGGTAGATCATAGATTAAGTTCTCACTCTTTGGTGACACAGCCATAAGTTCATATTGGTTCCCTTGTTGAGTAGGTATAGAGTCTTGGTCTATGGGTTGACTGTCCTTGTCCATGTATACTACATTATACTGCATGCTTGATACCTCTGGATCACGATCTCCGTACAGCACATTCTGGAACTCATGCTCCTCTTCCTGGTCATTGTTATGCTCCGTGATACTAGTGCTGCAAAAAGAAAGTAAAAAATAATATTGTTGGGGCTACTTTGAGCTGCTAACCACAGTATAAACAACAACAACAACAACAACAACAACAACAACAACAACATGACTTACGGCTCATATGAAGCATTATTTTGCATGTGCACGACTGAATTCATTTGCTTCCTTTTCAGTATTATTAAAACAACCAAAATGACAGCAATTACCACCAGCACCATGATTCCCAGCAGAGCTGCTAATACTGCCACTACAATGGAGTTGCTTCCATCACTAAATCGCAGGACAGTTTGGCCCGGAGGGGTGTTTTTTGTGGTAAAGTCTGAAATTTCATTGGTGGATTGCGGACATTCTGTAGTTGGATTGGTGGTGGCATCTGTTTCTGCTATTTTGAAAAATTCTCCATTTCTACATATTTCACTGATTTCTCCAGTATTTGGCATGAACAAGGCTTCTCCATCGTTGCAGGCTGTATAGCAAACATTATTATTTGTCAATGGTTACATGATAACTGATTTCATAATTAATGAGTATTATATTACAAGACCAAAGTCAGTCTGTAGGCATTACTTTCTTAGCATTGGGAAAAAAGTGAGATTGTATAAATAGATAAATGAGAGAGTGGGTGGGTGTGAGTGGGTGGGTGGATGGGTGGATGGGTGTGAGTGAGTGGGTGGGTGGATGGGTGTGAGTGAGTGAGTGGGTGGGTGGATGAGTGGGTGTGAGTGAGTGAGTGGGTGGGTGGGTGGATGTGAGTGAGTGAGGTTTTTTTTCTTCATCACTTCATTTATTTCGTCACTGTAGCAATGTGTGTGTGTGAGACCAGGTGATGTGTGTGTGTGAGACCAGGTGATTGTGCATGACTGTAATCAGGTCACTCCTCATCCCTCATTTGTACGTATTTGTATTCAGAAATGAAGAATTTGAAAAAGTTTTGTTGAGTGAGTGAGTGAGAGAGTGAGTGAGTGAGGGAGGGATCGGAGGGAGAGACTGAGTGAATAAATAACTAACTTAATTGATTAATTAATATAATTAGCTTTATAATTCCATTATTCACTACTCATAATAATAATACCTGTTATCCTCATTTAATTCCTATACTCTTTCTTTAATTCAATTTATTTTAATTGAATTTCATTTTTTCACTTTTTAAGTTCTACTTACAATTTTTACTGTAGAAGCAAATGAAAACTGAGAAAAAGTTTATATTTACTCTCAAGAAAACGTACTTGGAAGCAATTGAAACCTCAATAAAATGTAATTTACCCCTCAAAGATAAAGGTATTCCTTTGAATGTGAGCACTAATCATAAGATGACTTGTCAGAGTTGAAGCGTCTGAAAACTTATAGACTTGTATACATTGTACTACTTATTTTAAGTTAAAATTTACATTTGTATGAGTAATAGCACGGGTAACCATGTTATTCGGGATTAATAGCAAGAGTAAGCTGAGTGAAATAGCACGAGGTGAACCCAAGTGCTCTTTCAATTATTACAAGATGGAAATTTTTTCAACAGATTAGGAGGAGCCGTAGATGGACAAAGTTCCAGAGGAAGCTAATCCTGAAATGCGGAGATAGTGAATGAACAATACAGTGCTAAAGATTTTAAAAATAAGCTGGCCTACTACTATTAGCAAATGATAGCACGTTAACTTGTGCTATTAGGACCAATAGCACTTGTAAAGCAATTGAAATAGCACAAGGTGGTTGTGCTACTAATCCCGAATAGTATGGTTGGTTACCCATGCTATTATTCATACTAACAATTACTTTTCAATTCTAATAGTACGGCGCGTAAATTGCCCATTAAAAATGTATGGGAAAAATCGCTGTTCAATTGAAATCGCATGGGGAAAGTGAAATAGTGTGTAACTAATTGAATTACCTCGGTATCTAAGTGGAAACTAAGTGAAATACCTCGGTAGCTAAGTGAAATAGTACGGGTAAGTGCGCACGCGTGCAGTGTTAACCTTGGAAACGTACAGCTCGAGTTGTTTTTAGTTGGAGACGATGTCATTCTTTACCACAGAACCTCTACCCGTATTAGACGGAATGTTTTTCAACGGATCAGAAGGAGCCGCACGTTGAAAACGAAGTTCCAGCGGAAGCTAATCCTGAAATAAGGAGATAGTGAGTGAACGATATAATATAGCTACAATTGCAAATGACTTTTTAAAAAGCTAGCCTACTATTAGCGAGTGATAGCACGGGTAACCTGTGCTATTAGGGATCAATAGCATTCGTAAAGCAATTGAAATAGCACTCGGCTTCGCCTCATACTATTTCAATCACGTTACTCGTGCTATTAATCCCGAATAGCACGGTTACCCAAGCTATTACTCATACAAATAGATTTACAAATTTCTTTGTGTCGTTCTTGTTATTTACAGCAGGCTTGCTTGCTCACCACTTCCCATATTGTACCTCTAGTTTATTGACACCTTTTTAGGTACTTGATGTATACACAGACACCTGCTAGTGGCATAGCCATAGGAAGTGTGAGGGGCTCTAGCCCTTCTTAATAGAATGGGGAAGGGGGCTAAGTTCAGACCAAATGTATTGATAAAAAGAATAAAAACAAAATTTGACCTTTTGTACATAGATACATTCACAAATTAGTACAATTATTTAGATAGCAGCAAAGCAGCATGAATTATGTGTGTAGCTGGACTCCTTGTATTCACACAACATACAGGCCCGTAGCGAGAGGTTCGCATTGGGGGGTTCGGCTTTTAAGACGCAAAAAGCCACACCTACTTTTGTTTCCTCATTAATTCTTCTACAATACTAAAAAACAAAAGATAAGTGCACTAAAGCTTATAATTTGTTATTCTACTTCAAAACTATAATTCATTAAACAATGTTGATATTCGAGAGAAAAGCGGTAACCAGGCTTCTATCCACTACGGTGAGCTGTATATAAACAGTGCAACATTAATATGCCGTATTCGTACTTAGTACGTAAACTGTCTGTTCGAAATGCATTGGAAAAATCGCTATAACTAAGTGAAATAGCACGGAACAAAGTGAAATGTCACGGTAGCTTAAGTAAGAGTATAAGTGCGCAAACATGCAGCTCTAGCCTTGGAAATGTACAGTTGTAGTAGGCCAGTTTTTTTTAATCATTTGCTGTGTAGCTACACTAGATAGTGGACTTACTATCTGTATATCTGAGGTTTAACTTTCTCAGACACTTCCGAAGGCTCGAAGACTCCCTTTCTAATCAGCTGAAAAAAATCCGTTGCTTGTTAATATTGAATCGCACGCTTACCGGTGCTATTATTCATACTAAAGTGCATTACGTTACACTTTATAAAGAATGTAACGTAGCAAGCTTTACTCATGCTGATATGAGAGCGAAATTTTGTATCCATGGAGCTGAATGTTTATTAGGTCACTTAGACTCAGACTAGCCAGAAACAGCAGAGAATTCAAGCGCAGGTTCAGCACGATTGAATAGACGATGATATTCCAGAAGTTATATGTGGGGTGTGGCTAAAATATTTACTTCTGGTCACTCTAAAGGGGGTTCGACCGAACCCCTCAAACCCCCCCTGGCTACGGGTATGACATACAACCTTTAGTAAGTTCTTTGTTTAACTCTGACAATTCTTATTATACTTAAACTATTCGAAGGATCTTTTCAGCACTCTATAGACCAAATAATAATAGTTAGGCACCGTCTCGGACGAAATTACCATTTTTAGAGTCCTGAAGTCCCTCCTAGGCTGTAGCAGCCCAAGCACAGTGAGGGTGCTATTTAGGGCCTGAGGGACCCTAAAAATGGTAGTTCACAATGGCTGTGCAGCACTTAACTAATTTAGAAAGTAGCAACAGCTCCAAACGTGATTGGAGAGACCCTAACCTCAATTGGAGGGACACTAAGTGTCCCTGCCCTCAAGGTGGGGACACTAAGTTAATAGTGTCCCTCTTGTAAGGACCTAAGCAGTTTAGAGTTCTTCTTCATAATACAAAAACTCCAACAGCTATGTTATAAGATCAAGTATGCATGACTGAAAAAAAAACAAAAAAAAAACAACATTTAAATAACAGCTTTGTCTTTTCATGTGCATAAATGGTTATGGAAGAGTTGAACTTATTTTTATAGGTACAGAAAATATGTATAAGTAATTATTTTAATGCATCAGCTTCCCCCCTCCCCCCCCCCCACAACTTTTGTGACCTTAGCTATACACAACGCACTGAAAGTAAAACTTTGTCCACACCTTACCTGATACTCTTAATACAGCTGAGTCCATTCCCTTAATGTTTGAGACTTGACATCGGTACAGTCCATATGTCTGATTAGAACTTAACTTGATGGTTAACTTGCTATCATAAGTTGCCAGGCCTGTGTCTAGGATAATTTGAGATTGTTCATAGCTACTGCCATCCACAGGAAGAGTTACGTTGTCTCTGCTCCATAACACGGACGTAGCAGGTCCTCCCGTCGAGACACATGACAATGTTTGTGACATTCTTTCATATGTGAAAGACAAAATGGAAGCTCTTCCTATTACTAATGAACATGTCAAATTATCAATCAAGCAAAGGAAGTTGACGTCATATATAACTTCAAGCTATTGCTGCTACCAGCCTATATTTTTTCAATCTATTAATGTGCACAGTCTATTTAATAGCATACTTTACAAAACTAAATGACTTGTACTTCAAAAGTGGAATTGCTAACAGAGAGGTCCCTGTCATTATGTCTCACATTCTAATTGATTTACTCCTTATTTCATTTTAAGCTTTTAATATTTCCCTTTCTGTTTTTCAAACTCAACCCTCCTTCCTCCCCTTCTTCACAACACACACATACAACTCTCATCCCTAATATTAATTCCTCATTCTTTCACAATTCAATTTTTCCATTCCATACTAATTTGACAAGCTGCAAGATTCAACCTTACCAAGTCCTTGTAGATATATTCCTATATATAGAAATGCAGTTGTAGAAGCTTCTTCCAAAATGGAACAATGGAATACTCCATTAATGAAGCTTGAAGAAGGTCTGTACAAGTTCACAGTTTGAGCTGCTGTTGGAATATGATGCTGATAATTATCAAGGATGCTCAAGTTCACTCCATTCGGTATTCTCCAACCAAATCCATCAGAGCAACATGGAGAATAGTTAGTCAAGCAATAGACAGATGCATTATAGATGTGATTGGAAACTGCTGGGCCAACGTCTTGCAGGGAGATGATGCTATTGTTAGGGTACCTTCTACCGTTTAAAACAAGAGTTGGTGGACCTAAAATTTAGAGAAACACAAGGACATGACATAATGGTAAAGTGCAATACAAACTGGAGTGCTTGCAATGACAGCACTGATAGCTGTTCTAGCAACTCACTGAACACTATATTTCTTGCTAATCAGTCATGATTTTCTACATACTAAATTTGCTATCAAAGAAATGTTCTATTGTATACATACCACATTATTACATCCAACAATTGTTAATCATTAATAGTGTTTCATAATACGGTGATCAATAGACCATATCTAGTGCATTTCTCAATCGTGGTCACATAAAAGGCAAGCAGTCTCTTTCCCTAGATAGCTGCTCACCTTGCCAACAAGTTGACACTGAAACCAACACCTTGAGCTATCCTCTCACTACTGTAATTAGTGTGAACAAAACATAATGCTGAGCTAATAGTCTCATTCGAATGCTATTTAGTGACTTGAGTCATTCAGGTTTAGTGGAATGCTTATTAATCAACTGTTCCATATTAGGAAGTAGTAGTGTACAATGAATATGGCTATAATTCTAAGCCATAGCTTAAATATATTATAACAGAATGACATCTTCATGCTTACCTCTATATCTACAGCGTACACCAACATCAGAAGTGTGACCACAAGTTGCCGTTTGACTTGACCTACAATCTTGCAGTCTTGACTCATCCCCAGTGCATGTGACTTCATAAAGAAATATGTCAGCAAGACCACTTCCAAAGACAGTAAAAACATAATTTTGAGTTAAAGCTGAAGCACCTAGAATCACATGGGTCATGAAGATCAACAAAAGTAAATTATCACATTGTTTCCAGACCTTCCCCAGAGAATCCGAGTTGCCTGCACACCACAGCAGCATCACGATGTTCCCACTGAGAGGCACACACAGTACCCCATCGTCCGTTACGGCAGATCTCAACACGTCCTTCCAACGGTATAGCTGTTGTGCCAGCAATTAATATGATGTCCCCACTTATGCAAGAGTGTACTAGGTGAATAAATATATGTAGATGAACACACAGATATGATTATTATTTGGTTGATTGTTAAATTTTTATGCAATCAGAGTTACAAAGCCAAGTGGGATGAATAATGAGATACACCTGGGCTAGAACTCTCATATATCCATCTACACATAGAAAATACTAAATTCCAATTTTTTATAGAAGAAAATGAAACATGAGAAACGAAGGACGTGTATTTGTAGGTCTTCACACATGAAATGTTGTGCTCAGGCACGTAAAGTGGTAAACAAATAGCCAAGAAAAAGACTTCAAGCAGCTATGCTAGCCAGCATTGTATGGCATAAATGTTTCTACCCAATAGTAATGAAGTTCATCATTTCATCATGTGCTCTACTTAGCTATGTGTCACATGCACTTGTAGTATTATAATATATTATATTATACCAATAGTTAGGTGCTGCCTCTGAGAATTTTAGGGTCTTTAAGATTCTGGCTATAGCACCCCGAATACAGTCAGGGACCTGAGATAACCTAAGCATGTGGACGCAAACATCATAGTCTCTTGCATAAACAGCAAGCCACGCAATCTCAGTCTGTTGCTGCTTACTCTAGCTCATCTGCTCCAACTGCTGCTTCCTCATTGTATCAACAGCAAAATTCGCCCTTTGTTTCGTTTGCTTACATGCCGGCTACTGCTTTAGCTACTGTTTCGGTCCCTGGTAGACAGTGTAAGGCTAGAATTCTTATGGACTCTGGCTCAGGGATCACTCTGATAACTTCACGAATAGCACCCCGAATATAGTCAGGGTGCTACTGGGGCCTGAGATAACTTAAGCATGTTAACTTAAAACATAGCAAAAGTACCTAGCAACAACAATTGGAGAGCCAGCTTTCTTTCTTCTACACAGCCTCCTAGATATTGTCCCCACTTGAAGGATATTAGAACATTGCTGGTATAAGTTTTGTAATGTGACAAAGTCGCTTTAAGCCCCTATGTTCTTCTGGGAGGGTCACTGTAAATAGTGTTCCCCTTTGAGGACATATATACTATATGTAGTTTCCCTATGTTCTATGTTGTTAGGAATGGTCACTATGTTAAATTAGTTATGCAATGCTCATATGCTTATCCATTGTGTTTATGGTCCATCACGTCCCAAGTAGCTTCCTCACTATGCTCATAGTGCTCTAGAGTATTCAAGACCTTGTTCTCTTGGTAGTCAACTCTGTCAATAAAACTACACCAGCTATGTTCTAAACAAATAACCAAACACTTTGAATGCTCAAGATGTGTCTTACTTAATGAGGAGTATTTGAGTCTGGCTAAACGAGATCTCCAATAACATTCATAATTAGAAAGAACTTTGTGTAAAATGACGTAGTGTTAAAAAATGATAGATTATGTGCAAAAATGTTATTATGCCTGCCAGCTAGACATGTGTGAATTACATGTGCAGTTATGTCACTGAGTATAGAGCATATTCTGTATTGCATACTTGTCCGTAAAGAAATAGAATCGCATGAAAATAATATCTTGCTTGAGGCAAATTAATGAAATATTTTGGAGGAGAAGACTAATTTTTCATGCCATGAATTGATTCTGAAAGGTGTGTTAGCTGATAAGTCTTACTGAAGTGATAATGCTCATTGTGGAGTTCTTGCCGACAGGTTGTGTGCAAGATAAGCTGTGCTTGTTTTTGTTGCAGCTCAGTTTCTTTGTAAACACGTACCTGTCTGGTGAGTAGAAGCGAATAGATTGGAAAATGCAGTTTTAATTTATCAGCAATAAAATGCTGTTATTCTTTTTGTGTGTGTACATTAAAAATTGAGTAGCTAACTACAGCTATGGTGGCCCATATGCAGCTACTATGAAATGACTATAATCATATAAGGATAGTACTAAGAGCTTGGTCTCCATATTGAGTCTTGTATGATGCATGAATAACATTTAAAATGTTATGAATAATTTAACAAAGCTTTAGTGGAGGATACACAAACACTCCCAGGTAGTGGTTTGACTTCAACAACATAATATTTTTAGCAAGTCGATTCACTTTTAGTCTACTGTGGAACCAAATATCAGATTCTGAGTAACCTGTTACTACATGTATACTCCATTAAGAAGCTAGCAAGATGGCCCCAGTAAATAAATATGAGATTTTTGTATTCCACTTGGTATAATGTCTTCAAGCTTATTTCGTTGTTGTGGCCACATCCAGCACCAGCTCATACGTTTTACTCATAAGCAGCATCAATTGCTTTATTTATCTGTCCGTGTAAGCAAGTCAATTAAAAACAAACAAACAAACTCGAGTAACCTACAATTTATTTTAAACGATTTAAGTCCACTTTTATACGTAGCTAGATACAGGACTTCACCACATTTGAACATACTTGGTTGAATCCGGAGGGTGATGCAAAAAATTAAGGCAACAATAACCTTTGACATTTCCCGAGTCATTAGACGTTTCTTCCCGGTAAACATCGCGAACTAACTACGCTTAGAGGGGGGAGACGAAGTACGCATTGTCGACCGTTTACCAAATACTAAGAAGCCGGTATTTGCTGGGTCTGGCTCGCGAGACTCGTAGTTGCGATGCGGTCTTAGTGCTGGGGAGGAACGGATAGAGCGCGGTGGGTGGCCGCCTGACCATAGACAAAATATTTCTAACACTACTGCATCCTATGACTCTAAATTCTAACTCTCGCATTCATTAGGTATTTAATTACTCATTAATAACAGGGGCGTAGGAAGATGGTTTGGAATAAGGGGGCCCCAAGGCACTTCAGCTAGACCACATCCATAAATAATTTTATCGTACTAGCTACAGATGAAGAAAAAAAACTTTGAGCTGCACCAATTTTCGCATAAAATAATTTGAAATTTCTCACCTTTAGTTTATTTACTGAGGTCAAAATTTTACGTTACGTTGAAGGCAAAGTTCACTTGCCATAAGCGATACTAAAGTAGTTTTTAATCCAAGCACACAAGCAGTTGATAAGGTCAATCTGTACTCATCATTATGCGCTAGAAAAGTTTTGATAGTGGCTCTCATAGTAATTTTGGCTATGAATTGTTGGCTGATATAGTAATAAGAAATTCATGCGTTTAAGTCTGCTCCAAGAATAGCCTTCTTTTCAGTTTTCAGCAAGGCACAGAAGTCGTTACCAAATGGTAGGCAAATTCGTCACTCAGTTCATTTATTTCTTCAAGACTCTAAATTAACTTATAATCTGGAGACAAGGAGGGGGAAGGGAAGGGGGGGGGGGACTGGCCCCTGTGCCCCTCCTTTGTTCCTACGCCAGTGAATATTCTCACCATTATCTTACATCTAGTTGTGCTTTTATGTTGTGCTTCCTCCATAACCATTTTTATTATAGCCACTTTTTTTGTGGTGAAGATTGATATAATGATTCTGAGCGCTGCACTAACCATGTCTTTGTAGCCATATTGCTATCTATTTTGTTTATTTGGGATTCTTTTCCCAGTAATTATATTGGTGCTAGTAAGGTTTTTAATACGCATTTAATGGAAGAGTTCAAATGATAAGTTTTAAAAATTTTAAGGATATTTCTGTAGCTAGCATCCATAAGAACAAACTTTGCATTAGATCAATATGCTATAAGTTTGCTTTAATCACAATCAATTTTAACAGTTAAAGTGTCCATTAATTGTAATTTACATTACTGCTATGAAAAATTGCTACAAGTAGTGTAACTCTTTCTCACTCTCTCTCTCTCTTTCTCTCTCTCTATATATATAAATCTTGTAATCAAAAACAGTTATCAAGACAACTAACTAGTTAATACTGAAAAAAAAAAAAATAACAGCACAAATTATTAGCAAAACACATATAAGCTAACAACAGAGTTGTATTCTATATTATAATAACTGAAAGCTGTAGAAACAATGTTATTTTAAAATATTGAATAACTCCTGCGATTGTAGCGTACATCGTGACTCTGGCCCTCCCCGTACCCTTGGGGTATCTGCTCCATCGTGTGGCCAGTCAGATCCTCCTGCTGGACAGTTTCATCAGTCATTGGATTCTGGACCATGATGGTGATGCTGTCACCTGTGGGTACATTTTCCTCTTGGACTTGTAAGTCATAGCTGCATTGAGGGAAAATTAATTTTTTAACATGTTTAACAGTATTTCTCCATATTTCCAGCTAATGAAAATAAGCTAGGAGTTTTACTCTATAGGCAGCAAAGAGTGTAGTCACAAGTTGAATAGGTTACATATTTACCCATTGCCACATAAGTTCGTGGTATAGCAAGATAGCTAGATCAATCCTCACTTTTTTTTACCTTAATACATGACACATTCCAATATACAGTGCTATCAAATACCACCTATCCTCATAGTTAACTATCTATACACTTAAGCAACATTTCCCCACAGTTCTACATATCTATTTATTTTAAGACCAGTAAAAAAAAGTCATGATTAAATAACTTACTTGTTGCACGCAGGATTTCTGTGTGTAGCTAAATATCTGTTCTGCTTGCTTCTCCTGGCCATTAAGAGTACTAAAGTAGCCAGAATGATCGCAAAAAGTGACAAAACTCCAACTAGTCCTCCCAGCACTGCAGTGACTGAGGGACTGCTCCCACTATTTAGCTGCTGTTTTCCTCCACTTGCGGGAAAACCAGTTACTATTTTTTCAGAGAGGGATGCTTGCAAGAGGTTATGGTGAGATTTTGAGATATTATAAAATGTTCCGTTGCTGCATATTTGAATGATGTCTCTATTTGCTGACTCAGCGAGTACATCTCCATCATTGCAAACTATATTAACAGTCAAATTTCATGCACAATTACCACACTTTAAATCACTTTACAATACTAGGAAGCTAGTTACAAATTGTTAGCCCAGATGTGAAGTGCATTATTAAAGTCTATAAAGTGGGTTTTGAACATACTTATTAAATTTTACTGAATTGTTTCACTTACCTGATACCCTTAGTTCACCTGATGCCATCCCTTTTACATTCCTAACTTCACATCTATACAGCCCATATATATGGTCTCTAGATCTGATATCTAATTTGTTCTCGTAGGTTGCCAGCCCTGTATTCACTATAAATTGAGACTGTTTAAAGAACACTCCATTCGCTTTCAGCAGACCGTTGTCTTTGCTCCACAATACTGTAGTTGCAGGTCCTCCAGTGGACGTACATGTCAACATTTGTGCGTCTTTATTGTATTTGAGGGATATTATAGATGGCGTACCAATAACTGCAGGAGGACAATTAAAAATTGCATTTTAATGACTTTCTTTTATTTTTTTTAGTCCTAGTTAGCCATGTTGAAACTTAATATCCCTATTCTTCTCTAAGAATGTTGAGAATAAGAATGGTTAGAGTTATGGCTCATTTAACATAATATTGAAAAATGTATTGAACAAATTTCTCACTTGATATACTAAAAAAAGCCTGCTAATAACACTTTTTGCTGTAATTCAGAGGCTATATCAGAAATGTAGAGTGGGACTATGGGATTATGATGCCCACTAAAAGAGAACTCACTTATTCCTCGCTGATAGATTCCAACGTACAGGAACACAGCAACGGAGTACTGGTCCAAAATACTGCAATAGAACACGCCACTTACATAACTTGATTTAGGCCGATACAAATTCACAGTTTGTGTTGGTGTGCTATAATATTCGTAGTTACGTTGGATACTTGTATCTAATCCTTCAGGAATGTGCCAAGAAACTTCTGTTAAGCCACTGCAGCATCGTGTGAGATTGGTCAAGCAATACACTGATGCATTATATTCGTGATCACCAGGTCCTATATCTTGCAAGTCAATGATGCTGTTGTTTGGGTATCGTCTGCCGTTAAACACTATTATTGGTGGACCTAAGGATATAAAAATAATTTATTAATAAAATTTGCTCCTGTCCAATTAACTACCAGTAGCTGTGTGCAAAAAAAAAAAAAAAAAAAGATTGTGGTAAAAACATAAAAGGAAAAGGAAAGAATGACTCACAGTATAATAAAGTACAGCTATTACAATTATAACAGACGGTTTCCCTCAATGTTATCCACCTTTTTCCTTTCTGGAATGTATCGATGATTTATAATAATATGGTATTCAAGTATAATGACCGTTGTTTCAAATTACTTGTAGCTATCATACCTGCATAGCTGCATCTCACACCTACATCGTTGCTATGGTCACACAGTGGCACTGAACTAGAATTGCAATGTCTGAGCTGTAATTCGTGGCCGGCACATGTGACATTGTACAATGATATTTGTGATATTCCTCGACCAATAACACTTGAAATGTAATCATTTGGCAAAGCCATGGAGTAACCTGTATGAATGCATTTAAAATTTTTCAAATGAAAATGTAGCTATGCATGAAGTGAACCTGTTGTAAATCCGAGTTGCCTGCACACTACTTCGGCGTCACCGTCATCCCAGTGAGTGTCACATACTGTACCCCAATTCCCATCACGACAGATCTCCACACGGCCTTCAAGTGGTACAGAACTGGAACCAGCCACGAGGGTTAAGTCCCCTTCTTCACATGAACACACTGTGTCTATATGTGTTGCGTGTGTATGTGAGTGTGTTAATGTGGTCATTATTAAAAAATTCTATCTTGCAACATTTTAACAGTGTTGTCTTTGCCAGAGTTGGTTCACGCTTTTTGACACCACCAAAATACTTATAATATAGAACATGTACTAACGGAAACTGTAAATTTTGATGTAGTTTAGTTCTTGTTAACACCTCACCTAGTATATTCATAATGAATAAAACAACAATGAGTTAATCTGTATATCTTGTCAGTGCCTAACTGCATTGGCCCCTTAGAATGGAAATGGTTGACAGTTGAATACATAGCTAGTAACCAATTAGTTTGTTGTTGTTGTTGTTGTTGTTGTTTAATTACATTATGACCTAGCTACATTATTCTGTAGCTCTTGGTGGTAGGTATTTCTGTAGGTTATTCGTGGGCTCCACCCTGATAATCCAGTAATCAAATATAATTACATGTTTATAGTGATATTTTTTTTAGGCATTGAGTAGTTCCCTGTGTTTATGGATTAATTAAATAGCGAATAGTTGGAGAAAAATAAAACTTTTTGCTTTATTTTTTTACTTACCCAATGGAATTGCAATTAAGATAGCGACTCGTAGCAGTGACATACTAACAGTCTAGTCTAAACTTGTCTCCACTTCTGTTTCGGCACACACGCCTATTCGCGCTAATGTTGGTTCTCACCAGATACGTACCTGGACGGAATAGTTCATAGCCGCACACTCAATACTGTTTAATTTCGCGACCACGAGCCCGCTGCGGTTTGATATAAACGGAGTTTCTACATCTCTTACCTGCTCTACAGTAGCAGCTTTCTTTTTTTGTTTTTTGGGGGTTTTTTTTGCTCTTCTTCTTGAGCCCCCAGTCTTCATTGTTTGTATCCTCATCACCAGTAAAAGTAAGGCTAAAAGCTTATAGATAAATACTTAGCTACAGCTCACACAAAGTATTATTGATGAATTCGTCCCTTTTCCTTACGACTAAAATTATTAAATGGGCAGCAATTGTCACCAGCATCGTGGTCCCTTGCGAAGATGCTAAAACTGCTTAAAAATCCCAAAGAAATTTTTTTAAATTGTACATACATTAGAAATTTCACTTTGGAAATTTCACCTTCGCTGTGTTAGGTAAAGGGTCTGGATAAAATCTGAGTGAGGGTAGAAACTAATAAATCACCTAAGTTAGCTATCTCTCAATGACTTTACCTTGCAACGCTATAAGAAAGTCTGTCCACGTATTTACGCATGTTTGGTAAAGGGTCTCGTGAGACTATGTAGAGTGTAATGATCGCCATTTACCAAACTTGTACTCCATTCATGATTCATTGATGCAGAAATATTTGAGGACATTGTAATTTTCAAGAGCTACACTTAATACCTCTCTACAAAGCTTGGGGCAAGTCCTATGAACTATGATCAGTTTGGCTATTATTTCTCTTGTTTTCCAGCTAGATCATTTTGTTCCATTCATGTTGGCTGTTTCAGAGTAAAGAAGTTCCATTGTACATCAAAATACAAATCAGTGGATGCTTTAGCACACTTAAACTTTCCCCTATCATCATTAAATTGACCATTCCCCAGCCAAATATATTAATTCATTCCGGTCATGTATTATGTTTTGTTTATAAATTCAATAATAAATAAATTGCAGCTCATCCTTCCTTCAGATGAATGGTGTGCATCTGATGTGCAGTTTTGATGATGAGTAATTGTCTGTTGGTTCAAGGGTTGTACAACATGGTTGATAAAAAAGCTATAATTAATGCTGTAACTTTGAATACATGCCTTGATCATCGTCCATGTTGTCCATTGGATTGCTCGTGGACTCATCCTGCTGTGATGCCTCGTCTTCTTGCCCTTCCATAGGAGAGGAGTCTTTCTTTCGGAGATGTCGAGGGACTATCATGGAATAAGTGGGAACAGGCGCTTTCACCTCAGTCGACACTATTCTTCTTCCTGTCACGGCCGAAGTAGAGTTCCTTCGCACCATGACATCCCTTGAAGGAGAGCATCTGTTTACGCTAAATGATGTCCTTCTAAACTTCAAGTCTTCTATGCTGGTATACATTGGGTTTTGAACATTTCCTCTTGCCGGTACTGGGGAGTGTTCGGGTGGTAATGGTTGAGACTTCCTGACCTCCACTAAGTGTCCTTGTGTGGTGTTAGACGACTCCACGGAATCATATATTGGGTTTTTGGTTTCTTTGCAGTCTAAACTGGTGCCAATGCCATTCCTGTTTAATTATAAATAAGCAATCATACAAAAAAAAAGAAGACATACTTACGATCTGAGTAAAAAGAGAATGTAGCACCAAAGGTGTGAACCCTCAGTGCTACTTACACTACAGCTATTACAAAATCATCTCAGACCAAAAGAATTATTTATTGGCTACTATTCCAATATCAATATAGCTCAAGCAATTAAAATGGTACATGCAAACGCTGTCTTCATTAGAGAAGAAGCTAAATTGGCCAGAGACACTCACAGTATATATTTTCAATGTGAAGCTCCACTTCCAGCTCTCAGTTAATTACTAGGCATAAAGCAAAAACTACTGCAGGAAGCAAGAAATTTTTTGCTCACATGATTACAATGCGATGATAGGGTGTTACCTAAATCTAGTAGCTACGCGGAGCTGACAGGAGCTGACAGCTCCACATTTTCTCAAAAAATCAGCCAAAAAAAAAAAAAAAAAGTAGCACAATAAAAGGTCTTAAATAGTCATTCTGAGCAAATTCACACCTAAATCAACGGTTAATGGTCAGCAATCTCCAAAATCAGAGCGTGACAGACAGACAGACAGGATGACTACTATAAACCTCTCGCGCATGTGCACTGAGGGTTAATTAGATTAAGGCTGAAGTTCTACCTAAAACTCTGTAGCAGTACCTGATCTACAAGCTATGCTTTATGTTTGCACAATAATATCAAGGCCTAATTATGCCACACAAAGCACAAACACACACATACAATCACACTCTGTTGAACAGGTATGGAAGGCCGACCTACAATGGATGGACAGAGAAAGTCTAGGCAGAGCTAGCAGGCTGCCTATAAGTGAAATGATACAGGAAAGCATGAGTGGTTAATCTATGAATATAATTATAAAGTAATTTGTATGTGTGAATAGCTTGCTAATTGTTATGAGTACGTTGCTAATTAGCTAAATAGTTCTGTGTGCCTTCGGTGACTATAGCAGTCCCGAACATCTGTCATGGTAACATGAAAGCTCCAAAGAGCTAGACCACTTCGATCGGATAATATATTTTAAATACCGTTGCTATATTGTTGTCAGGTGTAATAACTTGGCAAGTGTGCAATAACACTTGCCCGGTATTTAAAATAGTTAAAGCATGAGCGCTTAGTGCCTAGTACATTTATCGCACTCAGTCCTCGGGCCTACGGCCCTCGGGCTGTCGTGCAATAAATCAACTAGAAACTAAGCGCTCATGCTTTAACTATAACTTATATTTATTAACATATCTATTCCCCTATAATCAGCACTCACTATAGAGTTCATTCCACATTCCCCCAAGACAATAAATACTTCTAGGTACACTTTCACTCTGCTGAAGTAACACACACACTTAGGATTACAAATGAGATGCACAATTATCCCTGGAGTGTGAACTGCTCACCACAAACAACATTCCTAACCTTTCATATATAGCTGGACACATGCCGGTGGCAATGTCACTGCCAAATGTCAGTGACTGGTGAGGCTCCCACTTATGGTACCTTTTAAACAAGGTATCTATGGTAGATGGAGACACTGCCAAAGGTCAAAATATGGCAGTCACTACATTACGGGATTAGAAATCCTATGAGACAAGATAAACTATACATTTCCTGTCAGGAAGCATTGGCAAGCGATACTTGTAAAACTAAAAGTTTAGTCTGCGAGAACGGAAAATACATGCTAGCTTTTCAAAACAAATATGAGAGTTGCATAACATTGTATTTGTGAAGAATTCCTAAGGCTCTAGATGTACACTAGGGAACTCAGTCTCCAACACTTCATTTTCAAGTCTATACAGCCTTTTACTGGTATAGAGAGGGGGGGGGGGGGGGGGGGGGGGGGGGGGGGGGGCTCCAGCCCCCTTTCCTACACCACTGTATATTACTTTACTCAGACTATAATAATTTCACAAATTAAGTTTGTGCTACCACTATTTGTCATTAACAGCATGCAACAGAAGAATGCAGACAGCAAAGTACAGGGGAAACTCACTGATAAAATCACTACAGCTATGAGGCAATGAATGCAGACAGCTATGGTTCATTTAATAATAAGGTAAACATAAAACTTCTCAAATTTCACTTTCAAGGTTGGCATCTCTGTGCGCTAGTCTAGAACAAATAAACAATACACTGACACGTACAGTGCTTACTGACTTTACTCTAATTGCCATATTATAACTGACCATATAATACGTTGAACATGAATATAACTGTCACATATTTCACCGTATTCAACAATTATTGCTATCACTTGCGAATCCCCTAGCTAGCAAGTTTTGTATCCATTATTTTTTACCAGTGATGAAGTGGGTGTGGCATGTAGTTTGTATGTATATGTGGCATGTTCTCCCTCCCTTACCTGGCCTCCAATTAAAATGTTTATTGTAAAGAGGTTAAAAAAAAACAACTCCGCCTTCCCTCCCCTCCTTTCTTTCACTCACTGTTCACTGATCCGCATTTCTTCCACAGAGTCTCCCTTCATCTTGTTCCTGGCGTTGACCACGATTATGGCAACCAGGACAACCATCACCACGACGACCACCAGGAACAGAACTCCCACTACTCCAGACAGAACAATCAGCAATGTCTGGTCACTGCTTGCTGCCAACACCTCGCCTCCATCCATGGTCGAAGAAACAGTCTCCTCAGAGGCCATTGAATAAACTCCATCTCCTAATAATCCAGTGGCACATTCCTCAGCAACTAGTGCTCCGATGGTTGAAGATCTTCTAGCCACAGCCAGGACACAGCACTCTAGGAGCATGCCCGGACTAGGCTGCACTGGTACAGACACTGAGGTAGCTGGGCCATCAGCAGTTGCAGAAATGGTCAGCTTTCTGTCCTGACTTGAGCAAGTCACTTCGTGACTCAGCACGCTCACTTCTGATGAGGAAGTTCCCAACTCCCAGGTGACAGAAAATCCACTCATCTGAGATGTGACCCGAACATTCCTGGGGGCATGAGTGGTTGCCGGGATGCGCAGAGGAGTTTCAATACTTTGCCTCCAGCTGTCTCCCTCGCAGACTTGGACTGAGGATGTAACTTGATCCTCGCCAAGTCTCAACCTCAACTCATTCTCCCGGCAAACTAGAGGGACACAAATAATAAAAAGATTTAATTCCACACATTCTGACGTACAGATGAAACCACATAGCATACAGTGACACTCATAAAGAAGCCCTCCCTTGCCTGACACAATTGATTAAGTTGTTAGTCACTGAATACCACTGGTTGCCATTTGATGACATAAAACATAGTAGGGAGTTCAGTCTCTCCTCAAATTGTAAATTATAAATTCCATAGGTAGGTACAATCATGTCATGAAGTGTTCCTCTAGGAAAATGTGGCTATACAACCAGGACAATTTATTATTATGATGTGACCCAGGGAATACCTTGTAAGAGCCAGTCATGATATAATTGCTTAACCCTTTCACCGCAGAGTTTAGGATGACCATTTAGGTAACATGAAAATGTAATGTTTTATTTTATTTCTAATTATTTTTCTGCACAGACATTCAGCATGAAATATATTTTAAAACAAGTACAGAAAAAAACTGTTTACTATGATGCAAAAAAGAAAATAATTTTATTAGTCTGCACAAAGAGTAGCTAACAATTCGGACTTACAGTTACTCATGGTACTAACTGAAACTCAATTTCTAATGGTCTCAGAGCTTCTACGGGTTCAGACACAGTACACGGCTTATTCATCTTATATTTGATGGATCCTGAGCTTCTGAAGCCCGTACTATGAAAATATTTCGAATGGACAGACAACTCAAAGGTTAGTGTTCTAGCAGCCATATGTTTAAAAAAAACTAAATACCTGTGCTATCATTTTGATTTGATTTTTATTACAGGAAGTACTGTGTCAGAGCAACATATCAACAAAAAAATGGAAGCGTTATATTGGATATTTGATTTTTTTTAAATACGGAGAACAGCCGACCAAATTCAGAACGCCATATGGTGTGTATGGCAGTGAAAGGCGTCAGTATTTTTCATTACTCGATGCAGGGCTGTAGGCAGCAAATTTGAAGGTGAAAAAAATCAGTGAAACCACACCCATTTAGTGTTCATGAGCTATATTAATGTTTATTTATTTTTTAAGTCCAAAAGATGGGACTACATCTTGAAATGGCTTAGTGTTACACCCATTACTATACAATGGCTGTAGTGGGGGCGAGGTTTCTTTCAGCCCTGAGATGTGTACGGGAAAGACTGCATCATTAGAGTAATGTTAGTTATCACATACCAGTTATATTTTATTACTTGGGCAAGAGTTGAATTCTGTCAATATTATAGGCTGTAACCTAATCGGGCCACCTTTCCTAAGCTATATTGGAATCTAATTTTCAAATATTCTTCAAATAAAACATCGCTTAATTAGAACAAAGACGGAAACATTCCAAAATAAGGCTTGTAAAATTTTTTAATTTAAACACCAAAAGTTTGAATAATAAAAGTGAGAAGCACAGAAGTCTCCAGTGCTATAAGAATTTTCTGTGAGGTACACAGATACCTCTTCAATCACAAGATGTGGTTAATTCAGCAACACAATGACTGACAGACTGACAAACTGAGTACTACCAGCAGGGTTTCATACAGGATTTATTTGGGAAGAGGGAGAGGGGAATATTCTAGTGAATTTGTGCTGTAATAAATGACGGAATGTTTTCCCAGATGACTTTTGATATCTATAACTACGTCTTTAATTCAATTTGCCATAGACGTATGTGTACCCTTTTCTACTAATGTGCCTGAGCGTGCTATGAAGTTCCATGGCAATCTTCAGCTAAGTTTGCTTTGCTGAGTTCAATGAAAATCATTGTGTAGTCATTATTATTATTATTATTATTATTATGCTGTTGCCGTTTTTTTCTTTTGTATTGTCATTTTATTATCACTGTATTACTATTATTATTATTATTGTTGTTGTTGTTATTACTCTTATTATTGTTGTTGTTGTTGTTATTGTTTGACTCCACAACAAATAAATGGTTTCAGCGTTGCTCACTGTTAGGACTCTATAGTTACGTAAAATACAAACACAGTCGCAGCTCTGACAGTGCTACTGATACATCTTCACTATACCAAAATAGCTAAGCCTCCATGAAATTCAAGCAGCTATACCTCACTATTGTAAGCTTTGCATTTCCCACTGTTTGCCAGTCAAGTTATGTTTATTACAGCTGCTATTGCAAACACAATAAAGTGCAAGAACAGCACAAGGTAAAAAAGGCACATTTACTAGAAGAGATGTTTGCACAGCTGTTACACACAGTGCATATACATTCACAAACTAGGTAAGGATCACTACAGCACTGCTGATGTGTGTATCACAAGTAGAGTTGTACACATGCGTCCTATTACAGTTACCTTCCAGTGCATGACCTTCAACTAATACAGCTTCTCAACAACACTTCATGGGGAATTTATAAGTCATTGTTTTTGCAATAGTTAGAATTCTTTTTTTTTTTAACAGTAGTTAACTTTCAAATTCTAACATCAGCTCGTGATTATAGTAGAAGCTAGAGGTCAGAGGGCCTGCCTATCTCTCTTCTTTTTTGTACCTAGAGCTTTGATGAATTCAGCATGAGGTACTATGCCATCGATTTCTCATACGGAAAATTGCATTGAATTATGAATGTGACGTACCTCTACATTTAACTAGTAATGTAATTGAAATAGCAGTGTTTATTAAGCCTATGTAAATTACAATGTTTTTACTATCAACATCGGTTGTTACGTGGTTGTTATTGTTTTCAGATGCTGTTGTTGACCTTAGGTGCATTAAAGTCTGAGTTGTCAGATGTATAATTAACACTTCGAGTGTAAATTAGTTCCTCGTTCTTTTATGTAAATTCTCAGCTCTCAACTGGAATTTAAATAAAGACATTTCAATTTAGCGCCAAAGTCTCACAAAACACTGGAAGTAGATGTATCATGATGGATTTATAAAAACAACAACTACAACAACAACAACAAAAAACAACAACCTGGAACAACAATAGTGTGATAGATTCAGTCTTAACTGTACACATGTCTTTATTAACAACCTAATGTTCTTTAAATCTCTGGTCTAGCCAACAGAAGGTAAACCAGTTTTTCACAAGTGCACAATCAACTACAAGTGGATGCTACATAAAGTAGGTAGGATCCAGTAATAGTATTCACATTGAAATCTCTCATATGAGAGAGCAATATATGTGAGTGATAACTCATGTTAATATCGACTTGTTACCCTACGAAATTTCAGCAAATATAGTTTGCAGTAACCACAATGAAGTACTAGTGCACTCTGGATGGTGAACCAAACCTAGCAAACAATATTTCAATTGCAACGAGAGAAAAAAACAGTGGTACTATTTATTGGTAGGTTTGCCTCGTAAATGATGGTTCACCATTGTTAATGCATATTGACAAACTTAGTCATTGTTGTGTTAGTTTGTTTTCTTATTTCTCAGTCTTGTGATAGTAACAAACATTAGTGAAATTTCGCAAATGGTTGAAGTACAAATGAGACATTAAGTGTGAATAAACAACTAGTACAAACACAGGGTCATATTAGTACTGAGAAATCCAATACACTGAGAATATTAGGTCGCATTATGGCCCCACCCACTTCACGTCGGGTAAAAAGTCATTAAAAATTTGCTTTTTTTTTTTTTAAAGCATTTACCTTCTCAGTGCACGACTCTACATCCCTGACTTCAAAAGCGAGAACACTCTTTAGTGTAATGATAGGTACAAGAATTCACTGACCTTCCATTTCCAGAGTTGCAGTTGCCTCTCCGCCACCATCATTAGCTACAGTGCAGGTATAGGAACCGGAATGGGATGAAGACTTGTTGAGCAGATTGAGCCGATTCTCATACACAGAGTCCAGAGAATCCACCACAAGCTGAGACTGGCGGAACATAGTCTGATCTGCTTCACTCAAGGGAACTCCATCTTTGGTCCATGTGACAGATGTAGCAGGTCCACCAGAAGATGTGCAGACCAGCATGTGGGATGACTGCTGGTACACCAATGAGGTGATATTCACAGCACCTGAACATCCCGAGGTAAACATATTCATTCCTTGCTCACTACTCTACTCAAAGTATGTAATCTCACGCAAGACAATGGCTGCTACAGTTCCTAGTTATTCTAGCATGTCAGATTGTGAGTAATGGGCCTGCGCATAGTGAGTCATTTCTTACTATAGCTTAGCTATGTATAAATATTGCATCGATCATACTGTATTATATTTAAATGTGTATGTTAACGAGTGCTTGAATTGGAGTTTCGCATTGAAATTATTAACTTGGTGTACTATAATTTCTATTTTTAATTCCTATGCTTCAAGTAAATCATTCTACCTTCAATAAAAATCACACATACACAGTAGACATTGACAATTCACCTTCCCCCAATGTAGGATAGATGCCCACAAACAGCATCTGTGTCACATTCTCCGCATCCGGCACCTCACAGCGATAAAGTCCCTCTTCGAATGAGCCAGCCATGCTGGATCTGTGCAGACGTATAGTCTGGCCATTGCTCCAGCTCTGGTAGATCTGCTCACCTCCTGGTAGTGATGAATTGACAGGGACTGAACTCGGAAGGAACCAGCCACCAGCACGAGTGGCGTTACAGCAAGAGGGGAGAGTGGAGACACAGGAGATGGGATCAGAAGTGTTCAAGTTTTCAAGAGACAAGAGACTGTTATTTGCAAGAATCTGTCCTCTGTAGACAAGAGCCACAACTACAGTACATAAAAATGGATATTTTTAAGTTACATCTTATATTGGTTGTGTTGAAGTAATTGCTCACTATTGTTTTGGCATCTTACACCAGCATCTTCATGGTGAAAACATTGATTTGTACTCCTGCATCTGAACAAGCTACTTTCATTACCACTGCACTGCAAGTCAGTCAGAGCAATAAGACCACTACCTTGGCCAAAGCTTGCTTCTGCTAATGCAGTGGCACCTGAAAACATTATATTACTTATCTCATACATAGACTGCTGTACTAATCAGCTATAGCTTCAAATAACCTGTTGCAGAATACCCAAGCTGTCCACAGACTACATCAGCATCCATGTTGTCCCAATTGTCGTCGCAAACAGTCGCCCACCGGTCATTTAGACAGACTTCCACCCTGCCTTCCAAATAGGAGCTACCGCCGACTAACCTGACCTCGTCGTGGCTACACTCTCTTGCAATTGCTAAAATTACAATCAATATTCATTATGCTCATCAGCTAGCTCGTTTCCAAACAACTATATTTTTTTTACGAGTTGCATACCCTTCCATATAGTACAAAACAGTAAAAGAGCGACTGCTGCTAAGAGAAATGAATACCGATTCATCTTTCAATTCCAACTCCACACGCCTAGACGATGAAGAACTTCCAGTAAAGCAGAGAATTTTCTCACTTCCGCAATTGCTTGAATCAAAGCTTCCGTGGTAATTCATTCATTCATTCATAACCGCGCCTCGCGCGCGCGCTGGAAACCTGATCATCAGCACTGGTCGTATGTGTGTTGTACAAATCAAATATCACCTCAGTGTGAATATACATGTATTCATTTGTGATTGCATTTTAAAAGAATGATGGAAGTATATGAATGGTGTGAGTTATCTAGGCTCCTTCTGATCCATTGCAGTCATGACAATCCCTGCTGTTGCCACAGTGGGTGTGGTCACCAACCTGGAGCTGCCTGAGCCAATCTTCTCATTCGTCTACAACAGAAACATACAACAGTAAATGCCAATACACTACATAATATGTAGTTATACATATATGTTTCAACTCCTATTCCCACTGGGTATCATGGCATCTTGTGTGTTTATGGAGGAGTTTCTGAGCCCTCCAGTGCCAATGGCTACTTCATTGCATGCTTCAGGGCCACATTTGGTGGGCAAAAGTCCTTTACACTTGTAAAGATTTCCAATTTATTCCCATTAACACAGCTTTACATGGCTTCCTAGAGAGCAGCAGAAATACAGTGAACAATTTCCTTTGAATACTAGCAAGAGACATCTCAGCCCCACACTGGGTGGGTATAGGCAAGGTCAAAGACACATAATCATGACATTATTCAAAGGCTAGTAAGAAAAGGTAGAGGGTATTGATTTTGATGAGTGTGTTCACACCCTTGGTGCTGTATTATATTTGGGGCCTGCATCTACGATTATATTATCTTTTTTGTTAGTTTCTTCTACTTTTTTTTTTAACTCAGCCAGATAATGCTAGTAAAGATGCAGTCAGGTGTGAAGTCATACACACACCCACACTAGAAAACTATCTAGATGTCATACACTAGACTCTTCTGTAATTGTTGCGGCAACTGACGTGGTCTTATAAAATTAATGCCTCAACTGATTACGTACCTAAAACAAAACAAACTTCAAAAGAACATTTCACAAAGGTACTCTTAAAACTAGTTTCATCATTTATTTTGTAAATTCATAAAGTCTACTTTCACAATTCCAATACTACATATCACACACGCACACACATCACACACACGCACACACATCACACACACATCACACACACACATCATACATGTGCATTGTATACCTCACTTACTCATACAGACTTATTCAATATGAAAACATTCCAACATGAAACCTAAAATGCCAGACAGAACAACCAGCGCTAGTCTAGCATCCTGGCACAATTGAATGATCTTTGTTAGCCAAATATCATCCTCACATGTTAGATACTCCAGTGACTGGCAATTAATGAGGCCATGCCACACCCAACTACTTGAAGAATATCACATTATGGTTGTCTGATCCCAAAATACAAATAAAATTTCATGTCTTTTCTAGCTATCTGTGCTCTGATAATGTATGTTTGGCTTGAATTGAATATTTGACCTTGAGTATGTGGCATTCAAAACAAACATGTATACAATTTTATACCATCAGCAATTTGTACCACGGTACATTCAAACTGTCCAATCAAGTTGCTCAATTAGCAGTGAATATATTTCATATCCATCTCTTATAGGAGTTGAATAAGTGAAGCATCCAATCAAAAATTAGTTCTCATATGTGTCCTATAGCCTAGACCCATGGTGTAAGTCGGTTGCACCAACTCCATTTGGTCAGTACAGGATTATCCTTGGGCTTTGGCCCTCAATTGTATGAATCCTGTACCAACCTCCACGTCATGGTGTAATTAATAAACCCATGCTTTCCCACAAATTTTGGGCCACGAGGCACAAACAATGAACTATATATGTGAGGTAAGTAGAGTGCTCCTTAAATACACATGCTTCTAATTAATTATTCCCCAGTAATGACTTATATGTTAATTAAAACTTACCCAATGTTTCGACTTCTTGCTGAATTGACCCCTGAATAGGACTTCAGCAAGGAGTCAAGTTTTAATTAACATAAGAATTTTGCTATTATTAATAATAAAGAAGCTCCAAAGGTGCAACCCCTCAGCGCTACTATACATAAGCTATTACAAAATCATTTCTCAAACCAAAAGAATAATATATTTGGCTATTCCTAATCGAGTATCAATACAGCTCAAGCAATGAAAACGATAGATGAAAAAAAAAGCCCGAAATTTAATAATAATAATAATAATAATAAACGATGGCGATGAACAGCAAAAACAATCTTAACAAAACAATAATAATACTTTAATCCGATGCTTCAATTTCTTGCCTACATCCTTTTTAGAGGTCACTAAGGTCAGACTCATCCGTTGTGATTTAATAAATCAATAACAAGACAACTGGTGGCACAAAATCACCCAGCTTGTGGGGTAAATTCTAGAAAATACTTGAATTTAGAAATACTTAAGTTAGCACACAGCGTAGACAACCAGCATCCTGTAAGCTCTAATGCAGATATTAATTATTCACCAAATGAAACTTTATTTATCTACATAAGTAATTCCCTACACAGAATGGCTTAATTTAAGCCATTCTGACTATCTGAATTACCAGTAACTCACGACGACAAGCACTCAGCTACAAAATAAAAGGCAGCTAACCAGTACAGAATTACTTACCTCAGTAATTTTTGCTTCTGATTCAAGTTAAGCCATCCTGACTATCCAATTTAGCAGTAGCTCTTGACAACAAACACTCTGCCACTAGAAATTGGCCAATTTTTTTTTTTTTTTTTAATTTTGTTTGGTAGCAGGTTTAGGCACTCACTGCAACTTTTTGCAACAAAAAAAAGCATTTCTACAAAAATATCACACAGGACATGCTTTTTGCTGCAGTACTGGAGATAGGCCTTAAATAGTGTTTTTAGGATAAAAAGGCACCCACATGCACCTTTAAGGTACCACGTACCATCCATACGTATACATGTATATGCACCTATACCATACTAGTGGTGCGCTCGAATAGCGCAAATGCATAGCGAGCGAGTAAATATAATGAGTATAGGTAAAGATGATTTGTGAAGGAAATCGCTAAATAATAGCAATGATTAGGCATGAAGAGTTAACAATAACCGAATTACCTGAATAAACTTCGAAAGCAGTGGCAAAGAAGCGCAGCTTGACAAAGACTTCACAATTGTTTCAAGAAGAGAGTAGCTATAAACTTTTTGGTTGAAACAAAGTTGCGTAAGGCAGTGCAGCAGGATTCTCCGTGCTCGTTAATTGAAAATACTGGAACTGTGAACGCTTTACCTAACTTACGTAATTAGAAGCGCGGGCGAAATATTTTGACGTACGCATACATACCTATATATATATATCTGAAATTTCAATTGAACACGACTGAGAGTCAGCTTCGCTCGCTTCGCTCGCTCGCTGAATTATTCTGATTTTCAATTATTCACCATTAATACTGTGTCACTTGCTTTGCTTGCTCTCCAATAATAATAATAAATAATAATACTTATATGAAAATAATGGACGGTGAAATATTAAAAAAAAAAAATTTTTTTTACACAAGATTATTTTCACTTTCAGAGATAGCACACACAATTGCCATCCTTCAGAAAATTTTGGACAAACATTATTAAAAAAAAAAAACACTAGAGAGTGAGGTAAAAAAGGTAAATAAGCCTCACAATGGATTACACCAGTAAACTCACAGACTGTAGAAGGAACTTTAATAACTTCAGGTGCTGCTAAGTTTTGTGCAAGTTTTTATTCATGCTTAGTTTGGTATTCAAATAAAAAAAGTGGCTGAGTTCATATAAATGCATTAAAACAAACAAGAACCTATACAGAAGCAGCTGGGTTGTATCACACTCATTTCTGCCCTTGCGGTGTATACTAATTTACATACCATTAGTGGGAGTGTCGACACGATCTCTTCTGTCTAGCATTAATTAAAAATTTCAACAGAGACTACAGAATACATACCACATGATGTGTGTTTGTATGATGGCTTTAAAAATTAGCAACCAAATACCTCATAAGTTAACTAATCAGTATTGGATAGTTGTGACATAGAAACCTGCGGATTTAACAATACAGGCCTGACTACTACAAACAGAAGCCCTCAGGCTAGGTGTCGGTTGGAAATCATTGAAGGAAAGAAGAACTATTGTGCTAATCAAAGTCATAAATCACATGTGGACAGTGATCAATAAAATCACACTGTATGGTATGGGACTTGTGACAAACAACCAGTGAAAAAACAACTTTCTGCCAGTTATGTGAACACTGACAAATACAAGCTGTGAATGCGAAACAGTTGTGACACTTCAAAGAATCAAAGTTAATAGCATGAAGGTTTTGATCACAATAATAATTACAAAGCTTACATCAAGAGCCACTCATCTCACAGATTAGTTTTAGTTTCATATATCTCACTTCGAGATACTGTATGCATGCACCAACTGTGAATTTCACTGCTTCTAGAAATCTAACAGAATTACAAGAATAGCGTAATGTTACGTGACCCAGCCGGAGGATGTCAGTCTATACGAAGAAACTCGACACCACATGCGTAGACCTATTAAAACTAGCCTGTTCAATGCAGTTAGATCATAGTTGTGTAAAATAGTATTACCAATTCATTTGGCTATACAGTGTACTCAATTGAATGTTTAACTATATGGAACCACTGCCTTCAATATGGATGCAACCCCTGTAATTATAAGTGGGTGATTATTACAAATCTTACCTCGTGTTTCTATCCTGGTCTCGCATTTTCTTCTCCATTTCTGCATCCGTGAGCACCTGGATATTGGGTCCCCATTGCTCTGCGTCAGCTAGCTGACGAACGGGGAATTTAATTGGAGGTAGTGGAGCCTCGCTGTATTGAATACGATCAACAAATAAAATATTTCACAAGAAACATAGTCACTAATTAATGAAAAAAGTTTCAATAAAAAAAAAGTATCACCAAATACTTTAAAACAGTACAAATACAAGAATAAATGTTTTAAAAAAGAAGAAAAAAGCTTGTTTCAAGAAGCATTTAAAAAGTCCACATCATTCACTAGCAGGGGAAATAAACAACAAAAGAGTACAAGTAAAACACTTTCAGGATGTTTTCCCAATCATTCAATTTCAGGGGGGGAAAAAACAGTAACAGCTAATCTATGAGTTATTTTCCAAATTATTCTATATCTATTCAAAGCAGAACTACATACTGTAGAATAAACCATCACATCTCTTATCTGAACGTGTGTATGTGCATGTGTGAGCGTGCATACGAGATGTCCAAGTACCTGAAAGCATAAGTCTTGGCATGCCAGCTAAGTTGCCCTCGAATAGAGTAGGCTATCGTCGTGGCAAACTCTCCCCCAAGACCCAGGTCCGCACACAAGTCACGAGCAAACGCTTCAGGGCTATTGAGAGGATTGGACAGGTCCCATTCAAACTGGTCCACCAGGGAGATGTTGCCCACGTGGATGTTCAGCTACAGGTGTATATATAAGATATCATTATAAAACAACCATATAACTACCTCCTCTTTAGGTACAAATAGGTTTCTACCATTACAGTGGGAGGTCTCCTACATTACTGAAAGTCCACTAAATTCTCACAATTAAAATATCTTTTAATTATTTATTACTTCTATGTAAGCCTTATTGGCGTTGTCAAAAATTCTAACCAAATTAGTCAGACTTTTTTCAGCAGAGACCTGACTGCAACAATACCTGGAGTTAGAGCAATGTGTTAAAGTCATGTGATTGAGTCAGTTGCAGAGGACCACGTGGCTGTGATATACTTGACTTGTGGTCTGACCAGTATACATGTTCAACAAGCTAACAAACAAGTAGTTCAAATCTGAGGAGTACGATGAACCAGAGTTACAAGAACTGACTACCTCCCACAGGGGTGTCGGAACGGGTGCAACCGTGGCCGCACCAATAGTGTAACTTAAAGGGGGTGTGTCTATTAATTTCTTCTACTCTTTACTGGATCTCAGGCCGTTGTGTAACTTGGGCGGTCGAAATCGAGCAGTCGAAATGACTTCTGCTGGGATTAATAATATAGCTAAATATCGAGCCTTTTGGAAGGTTTTTAGGAAACTCTAAACAAGCCTGGCTTGTTTACTTCCAAAGTGATATTTTTGACAAATAGTTCAGAGGTTTTTCCAGCATTGTTGGTCTGCAAAATGGCTATTTTGGAGTTTCCCCATTTAGTTATTCGTCACACATACTTGAAAACATTTGAAGAAAATAAAGCCATGACTGCCACAAAAGGCAGGCATTTGAAGTTCTAATTATGTGGGATTCAGTTGTTGTTGTTTTTTTGTTGTTGTTGTTATTATGATGTTTGCTTTATAAGTCCCAGTAGTTATATTAGCTATACAATATAGACACTCTACATAATATAATTTTAATTTTATTTTACAAATAATGTATTTGACACGAACCTTCTGATTGTTTTGTAATTATAATTAAAAAAATGGCTTGTACTGAATTGCTTGGTTGTGATCACAGTGGCATTAGAAAGTCATTGAATATTCGGAGCATACTTAAAATCTTTGGTTCATTTGATTAAAAAAATTCTATAATTGTCATTTCTATTAATCAAATTCATTACTGAGTAGGTGTAATATGTGGCTAAGTGGGTGTGGTTATAATGACCACACCGATTCTCCTACTCCTTTGTCTCAAAATTGGCAATTATGTAACTTAAAGATGTGGTCATTTGTGGGTAGTAATCTTATGTACCTATATTATTATTCACTTGATACAGGAGAATATCGGCGAGTCTGTTGGCTTAGTATTCACACAAGTAGCTCAGGCACAAGTGTAAATATGGCCAACCAATGAATGACACTAGAACTTGGGGACATATTAACCCAACGTAATAACCAAGTACACAGATAAGAAAATACTGCCCTAGGCAAACTATTGCTTACTTTAATGCACTTTCTATGGGACAACAGTTATTGGACTCAGTTTAGTACACTATAAAAAATAATATTAGCTATTATGTAGATAAAAAACTGAACTACTTGGTGACTTCATTTTATAGAATATCCCTTTTGATTAATGCATGCTTGTATGACTGATAGTAACTGATTTGATTTGGTCCATCAACCTGTCCAGACCTCTTTGATTGGGACCATTAAAAAAGAAAATATGAAAACATTGAAAATTGGTTAAAAGGGAGAGGCGAGTACCAATATTAGGTCACCAACTCGTCACTACCAAATACTTCAGATCAGTTTCTGAAGATTAAATCAGCACTTCCTATTTCAAAGGTCTTGCAATCTTTAGATATCCAAATTATACTTTTACATTTCATTTTAGTCAAAACAACTTGAGCAACTTAGGGTTCTGAAAAGGGAAGATCACATGAAATCAGAAGGGGAGCACCAGTTATGCACTATCATCGACTATGAGAACCATCACAGCTTCATGTAAAGGTATCGTGGCAGTTAATGTCATAATAGTACGGCGCGTAAGTTGCCCATTCAAAAATGTATGGGGAAAATCGCTGTTCAATTGAAATTGCATGGGGAAAGTGAAATAGCGCGTAACTAATTGAAATACCTTGGTAACTAAGTGGAAGCTAAGTGAAATACCTCGGTAGCTAAGTGAAATAGTACGGGTAAGTGCGCACGCGTGCAGTGTTAACCTTGGAAACGTACAGTTCGAGTAGTTTTTAGTTGGAGACGATGTCCTTCTTTACCACAGAACCTCTACCCGTATTAGACGGAATGTTTTACAACAGATTAGGAGGAGCCGCACGTTGAAAAGAAAGTTCCAGTGGAAGCTAATCCTGAAATAAGGAGAGATAGTGAGTGAACAATATAATATAGCTACAATTGCAAATGACTTTTTAAAAGCTGGCCTACTATTAGCGAGTGATAGCACGGGTAACCTGTACTATTAGGAATCAATAGCACTTGTAAAGCAATTGAAATAGCACTAGGCTTCACCTCGTACTATTTCAATCACGTTACTCATGCTATTAATCCCAAATAGCACGGTTACCCATGCTATTACTCATACTAATACTAAAAAAATAAAAAAAATAAAAAATAATAAATAAATAAATAAATAAAAATAATAATAATAACAACAATGAAGCACTAAAGGTGCAAACCCTCAGCATTACTATACACTTATGTAGCTAGCCATACAAAATCATTTCTCAGACCAAAACAATAGCTTATTTGGCTATTCCTAATCAGGTATCAAAATAGCTTGAGCAATGAAAACAGTAAATGTAAATGCTTGTCTTCATAAGAGAAGAGGCTAAAAATACGAGAGATACTCATCGGTATATACTTTAAACGCAAAACTCCAATTCCAGCATGCTTTTAACTTTTCAGCATAAAGTAAAACTACCACGAGAAGCAAAAAATAAACTGTGTGATTACGACGTGATGATAGGGTATTACCCACAAAAGCTAGTACTTAGGCAGACCTGATAGCTTTATGTTTTTCAAACATCAGCCAGAACAAAAAAGTAGCTCAAAAAGTCCTTAATTGTCATTTTTAAATTGTCAGTAATTTTCAAAATCAGAGCACAAACAGACAAAACGACTACTTTAAACCCTCTCACGAATGTGCACTGAGGGTTACCAAAGCAGGCTAGCCAGCCTTGGGAAGACCTAAACTCATGAATGTTTACTGTGACTAAGAGCTAAATATGAAAGCCACTGCTTATCTTCGTGTACAATTAGACTTTAGTGACATCAAAAAGGAAAGCACTTTGACTTTGAGGTGACATATTCGTGTGCACTAAACTGTACACTCGGGCCTCAAAGCAATGGTTAGAAAAAAATTTAATGTACTTTTTAGGGTCAAATTCCTAGTAACTTTAACTTATAGTGGTACTAGTGGTATTAAAAGCACACATATTATGGAATAATAATATCGAAGTCACAGTAAGTTGTTGTGACCCGCCACACGAGTATATCCCATCACAAAACAAGTGAACCACAATATTACATGTGGGTGGCAGCAACTATATTTTAATACCAGTGATGCTTAATTGATTCAGAGTCCAGTGTAACTTCATCCTCATGCAAATCTTCACAACTACGTCTTTTAAAGCTGTAGACAAATGTCTGGTTTTCTTCAAGAAGCTGTCCAGGCCGGACCTGGACACCCTATCATGGACTTATCTGTGCTAACCATGTGTGTTTGTGTTTGTGCATCACCCTTATGACTATGTGTATATTATATGTAATTGTCACCTCATTATCACCTCATTCACCCACCCACCATTATCATAGTGTATATATTACCTCCCTCTGTCTTTTGTTTATTAATTCTTTTTTCTTTTTTCCTCATCTCACTGGGATTGTAAGTGTTTGAGTTGTTGAATGAATTATAAAAAGTGAACTGTTGGAAGTTTGGGAAGGGAGTCTGGTCCTTCGAGAAGAGATTTGCCTATTTGTGTATGTTGGAGTTACGCCCGACTAAACAAAAGCAACTTCCTGCCTACTGCTGAAAGCTCCCTGAAGGAACACACATCTTCTCCAACCTTCTGGTCTACCAGAATCACAATATAAACTGCAGAAGTCACTGTTAATTAGGTCTACTACCTCATCAATTGACTTCCCGGTTACCATTGTAAAGTAAGCCAAACTCCTACCCCTAATGCAGAACCTTAGAGATACCGTGACATGGAGTTCGAAGTTTCTTTATAATTATTGAGCTGACTTCTGGAAGCTATAGCATTTGAACGGGGCAATGCAAACAAGAATGAACAATGACTGTCTTGGGGTGTTTTCACTACTTCAAAACTTCGTATGGCAGTTATGGCAGTGAAGGGGGAAACTGTTAGGTCCCTCCCAATAGAGTGCACGCTATAGGGCACTAGACATAACGGCAGCCCCTAGCAATTAATCAAACTCGATTAACGGCCGATCTCTGTCTAGTATTCCCTCCACACTCCTATCTACTCTCCCTAGCCACACCCATCTACAATTCCTAGCCCACCGCACACACGTCCATTCCTATCTCCGCCGGCACTCCTCCACAGACTGACCTTGATGATGACTCTCCTATCTTCCTCATCCTCTGGTATCATATCCACAGTGAACTGGTCACATTGCTGTCTGATGGAGGAAGCAATGGGCTGCACAAACTGAGAGGTGGGCAACTCCAAGTCATCGCACAATACCTCAGCAAACTGCTCCGGAGTAATCAAAGTTTCTATACACATAATAACAACAACAACAACAACATTAATTATTACCCAGGCCATAGAAGAGTTGAAGTACATGCAGCACACTACACATGCTACTAAACAAGGGAATCAGAGACTTAATCTATTGGCACTTTGAAATTACTGTCCTGCTTTCCAAACAAAACCCTTTTTTTAAGATTGTTTTACTCAGTACAGTTATCTTAGCTCAATTTTCACATTGATAATGAAGATATGATTCCTTGAACAACATCGTGTCTTGGTGCTGGCACTGAGTTGGCCATGTGCTAACCTGAAATGGCTCCAGAGGTAAATGTTTATAGCTCACCATTCTTATTCCAAGTAAAAGTGTCTCTGAGTTTCTGGCCTTCTATATCAATGTCCAGTCGGATGGGGACCAGCACTTCAGGAATCTGGGCCGCCTCGTACAGAGCTGATGGATTCTTGTCATCAAAACTGTGAGAATAGAAAGCTGTCATCATGTGTGTACGTATGCAGTGCACCAACTGTAGTCATGACAACATCTGTAGCAATGGGCAGCTACAGATGCTTATAGCTGAAGGCAAAAAATAATAATAATGCAGTTTCACTTAGCTTGTGAAGGTAGTCATGGCACAGGATAAGTCCACCCAACCGCAATCACTTAGCAAGATATCAATAATAATCAACAATATCACTTACATAGAAATCGGCTATATTATTAATAAGTACCTAAAACTCAGCTTCTGTGTGTATTAAAGGTGTGCTTCCGCACAAATAGCGAGCAGGTCAATGAGATTATTCTGCCATATTATTATGTTCAACCTATTTATTTAATTTTTGTACGTTTCAGTGCTAGGTGTGAAAACAGAGCAAGTGTCTATGGCGACTCCTTATTGAGCAGACCACACAGCTAGCTATCGTGACACCAGATTCATTCCATACCAGATTCATTCCATACCATCCTGCATCATTGGGATTTGATACTATACTTATTATGAAATTTACCACAAAAGAATTACATAAATTGGTTTGTGAAAATTATTTTTAAGATAATACAATGAAAGTGAAGGCACTACAACCAATACTAGGACTTTTTTAACTTCATAACTTTAAGATTAGAAAAAACAAAAACAATAGGCAATAAAAGTCAAACAGAGAGTAACTGATATCTCTTGCATCTAGCAGTGGTGCACGACAGCTACCACAAGTAATAATTTGTTATAGAAACAGTCCTCATCAAAGGATATCATTTAATGACACATTTAGCATCAGATTTATTCCATACCACTCATTCCATACCATCCTGTATCATAGGGATTTGACACCAGATCCATTCCGTACCATACTCATTCCATACCATCCTGTATCATAGGGATTTGACACCAGATCCATTCCGTACCATACTCATTCCATACCATCCTGTATCATAGGGATTTGACACCAGATCCATTCCGTACCATACTCATTCCATACCATCCTGTATCATAGGGATTTGACACCAGATCCATTCCATACCACACTCATTCCATACCATCCTGTATCATAGGGATTTGACACCAGATCCATTCCATACCATACTTATTTCATACCATCCTGTATCATAGGGATTTGACACCAGATCCATTTCATACCACACTCATTCCATACCATCCTGTATCATAGGGATTTGACACCAGACCCATTCCATATCATCCTGTATCATAGGGATTTGACACCAGACCCAATCCATACCACATTCATTCCATACCATTGTTCTGTATCATAGGGATTTGACACCAGACCCATTCCATACCATTGTTCTGTATCATAGGGATTCAACACCAGACCCATTCCATACCCATCCAGTATCATAGGAATTTGACACCACACTAATTTCATAACAGATTTATTCCTTCTGTAATCAGAGATGTAACACCCATACTATCTTAGCATATGTGACCGTCTATAGGAAAACCAGGCACAACGCGGCACCCTTCGAAAAAAAAATTTTTTTCACTTACGGAGTTATCGGCGTCCAGATATTGAGCTCTCCAAGTTTTATCGTCGTAGCTTAAGTCGTTCCCGCTATAATAGACCTAACCGTTCCCTTCCGTCCGCTAGAAACAATACATTTTTAAGAAATCGATCGATCTTTTCTCGATATTTACGCACGCCGCGTTGTGCCCGGTTTTCCCGTAGACGGTCACATATTATATACCATAAGTTTTCTCATTATTAAAAATGATCAGGTAAAAGTTATCACACTAGCTAGAGTCCAGTCTTCAAGCATTGTCTTGTATGTCCGCTACAAAATTTACACCCTCAATACCTCCACCTCCATGTCACAATTAAGATGGATTGGTGCAAGTATGCAGCATATATAGCTATAGAACTTCTGCAGTTCAAGCCAGTGAGCCAACGAATCCAGCACACCATTAACAAAGGAATTTTTGTTGTGCGAAATAGCTACATTAAAATGTAACACATTTTTCCTTGGCTAGAGGTATTGCTTTTAGAGTCAACAGATATCAAAAAGTTGTATCAACAATAGTTTTGGCAATACTTAATTATAATAAACTTACCAAGTTGGGAAGCTCTTTACTTTCTTCCCATTAGTTTTACACCGAGAAATAGGTGTGGCACATGGAACTGCGTCCAGGTGGAAAGAACTACTAGGGAGCTGAGAGACCCACGTGTTTTTCTTGGACAACCTACTATTACCAGATGGAGTGTTAGACAGTCCCTTATCATTGGCATAAGCTCTAGTGGAGTCATATCCCATAGAAGACCTGTACTTGTCATCATTGCCAGACAAAAGTTCCTCTACTTCTGTTACTTTCACAATCTGCACATTGGTCGATATATTGTTATAACCATAGCCAATTTGCATTCCAGCCTGCCTCCGCTCATCTCCTGTCATTTTTCGCTTCCACAGACCAGGATATTTCTTGTAAAGGTCGCCACGGAAGAGTCGGAGGTAATTGCCAACTTCTGAACCAAGCATATACGCATCTTCGCCGTCACTGAGCTTAAAAGTTTTAGGCTTCGGTCCGTAAGTTTTTAAATTGCTGCACATCTTTCTAGATGTGCTTTCACCGTCTGTATTGGACATGTGGAGACGTATGTGTGGAGTACAAGTTTCTAGCCTTAAACTTTGAAATAAAGCACACCTTTCTAAATAATGCGCTGCTTTTATTGGTAAACGGAAACCATGGCAGCATTGTCGTAGTTGTTCTTGTTAGCAGTTTACTACTCGTATGCTCAGCTGGTCTGGCCTAAGCCTCTCAGCTTTTTTGGTTAAAATAGTAGGAGTGTATTGAACTGTCTTAGTAGCTAGTGCCATTGGTAAGTAATGGCACTACCAACTCTTCGTCCATATTTTACTGGAGTCAGAAGGTCCGCCCAGGCTGAAAGGAAGATCATACAAAGAAGAAACCATGAAGAGGACTTCAGGCAAACATGGGAAAAGAACTCTAAATTTTTCTCCCAGTCTGGTATGAGAGTCAACAAGCTGGAGGCATGGAGCTCTCCTCAGTCTGCAAGGAGCAGGTATTAGTGGGCTGTTGTACTGGCATAAGTGTAGGTTTTAATTACAAAGTCTGTGCAAAGAATAAATTATGTGCTTCATCGGCGCGAAAGATTGCATGAAATTGCACATGAAAGAAAAGGCTGTAATGATGATTGCAATACATTGATACTCCATTACAACCAAGTTTGGTGTATCTGATAAGAAATACATCTCATGCCCACCAGACTGGATACCAATAATATAACTGGAGTAACATAGGTGCTATTAGCTATTAGTAAAATGAAATATCTGAAGGTAAGGTGTGGTCATATTCTTAGTGCACTTAGTAGCAATTATTACCTAATTGTAAGGTGCGGTTAAAGTCTTCACATCTCTCTGAGAAAATTGTCACATAAGTAATATCCTACTGTGAACTCTTTAGCATGGAGGCGTATGAACGTAGAACAAGTAGCGAAGAAAAGAAAAGGAAATTATTGGAAAGAAGAGATAAGCTGGCATCTTTACTATCAGAAGAAAATGAAGGCTATGAGGTATGATGTCATACATACATACATACATGTGACACATGTTCATTTATTATGTGTTCAATTTGTGATAATGTGTAGTTGGAGTTAAAGGGATATTCACCGGATCAGTTGGCCACTATGAGGGAAAGGTAGGCTAATTAGTGTCAATTCTTTTTTAAATATATACATATCCATTAACTTGGTTAACTCAGAGCTGAGCAGTTAAAGAGCCAGAGGTTAGAGACTGAAAGAAAGGTGAGTTTCTCAACTGTTTAACTAGGATTACAATACAGCAATTTTATTTAGTGGTACAATGAAGAGGCAATTTTCATGTTGTTGTTGTTTTTTTGTTTCTGTTCACTTCTAATTAATTGTCAGGTAGCAGAAGAAAAGTTAGAAGAACACAAAAGACTGAACTGTCCAGAGTTGCGGAGGCTAGAGTCCAGGCAGATGCAGAGAATGGTACAGAACGAATGGAAAACACAGCAGGAGAGAAAGGAGCAGGCAAGCATGCATATCAGACTATGATAACTATAGCTCCAGCCAGATGGGTGGCCTGTGTGGGATTCAAGTATTTGCTCTCCATGTGTTAATGATATTCTTTTTTCTTTCTTTTTTCTTTTTTTTCTTTCCATTTCTACAGGAACAAGAGTCTGCTAGACTGGAGGAGGAAAGGTAAATTTGTACATTGTTAACAGACTTAGGCTGACATCAGAAGGTATGACCAGGTATGATATTTGATCACAAAAATGAGCTGTCTGATAGTAATGTAAACTTGCACTTGGGTTATTCAGTTACTCTTTCACTTTGTGTGAGTGGTATGTATTTTTTAAGGTGGTGGTTGAATGGTTGGGTACACAAAGAATGCTAAATGTTTTGCTTATAATGATGATAATAGGTGTTATATTTTAAATGAATATTTCGTGTGACCTTCCATACCACAGGTATGCCATGGCAATGGAGGAGGCAAGACTAGCTTCCCTCAAACTTCAGGAAGAAGAAGAGGAGCGCAAAAGAATGTGTGTTGGCTTTATTATAATGAAGTATGAAATTATTAATCTTTTCCACAGTATGGAGGAGGACCATGTGAGAGCACTTCAGCAACAGATGGAGGAGATGAAGCTGAGGGAAGAAGAAGTGAGAGAATAGTTGGGACCTGCAATAGGTGGCCGGTATATGAGTAAAGAATGGAAGGTTGTGTATAGAGTCTGCCATGATTTTCTCACTCAACACTAAATTCTAGAGTATTAACACTGTGCAAGTTCATCCCACGAGTATAATGTGCTATACTTGTATTGAGCATGTTACTATACATAGATTTGCATTATGGGATATATTATCTGTTGCAGGCAGCTGTGTTAAAACGTCAGGAAAGCCTACTGTTGAGGGAACAGATGGAGCTAGAAAAAACTGTGAGTTCTAAATGATCCATTCTCTCTGAGCACCACAGTTTTACTAGTTGATGTTGGATTGTGCAGGAGGAAGAGAGACGTCGCCTCACAGGCGCACAGAAGAAAGCAAACTTTGGGTATATGACCATGCAATTATAGGCTTATTCACACATGTGTATATGTCCTCCATGCATTCATGTGGTATTAAATAAACTTTTACCTGGTATAGGCGAGTTCTATTACGGCAGCACAAGGCACAAATGAAACGAAAATCTACTCAAATTCAAGAAGCTTTGGTATGTCTTTATAAATTATATATAGTTGACTTAACTGAGAAAAATTGTTTTGATTTACCCTGACCATGGCAGGAGTTGGACATGAAGATCTTAGAGAATTTGGCAGAACAGGTACAGGAAAAGAATCTTTTCCTACTATGTATATTATCACCACAATGACTTGTTCATGTACACATGTAGGAGCGTGAAGAAGTTTCACTGAAGACGGCTAGACGGCAGGAAGCCCAAGCAGACATTGACTGGATGAAACAGGTTAGTTCATAGAGTGGGAGATAAGGTAGTTGTAAAGCACTCTAATGTTTGCACTACAACTAAGTGGATTACACTTACCTCATTTCAAACTACTGAATGTATAGCTAGGTACTGACATGCTATCTTCCTTAGTGTGACACTTTCTAATCTAACCAATGAATTTTTTTTTTTTTTTTGTATATATTCATGGCATGGTGCTACTCTTTGCATAAATGATGATTTAAAATTTTAGTGTGACAACTAGTTTCCTTTTTGAGAATAATATTTTCACTTTCACTTTTGCGGTTACTGTTTTTGTGGTTGATTTTTTGGTGTTGTTTTTTTTTGTAGTTTGTAGGCCAAGTTTATTTACAATATAAGAAAGCTTGAATTAGAACTGGTGAAGTCGTATTAAAATACATTACCTGGTGATGATTAAATCAGCACGGAACTTTTAATTGTATCTTATTTGTGATCACACAACTTGAGTGAACCACACAGTATCTGGTCTGCACTGTATTTGGTATAGGTGATAGCAGATCAAATGGAATTGGAGAGACAAAGGGATCAGGAACTGGAGCTCCTTTATCAGTTAGTCAATAAAAAGTTAAGGTAATAATACATTGTAATTGGCAAGATATTTTCTATAGAGAAGAAGCAGCTCGCATGTGGGGAAAGAGAGAGGATGAGTGGGAAAAAGAGAGACAAGCTAGAGAAAGACTCATGAATGAGGTGAGTGATTGGCTGGGGTGTTTAATTTGTAGGAGGGAGTACATTGTATGGTGATTTTGCATACTAGAATGCATTAAGCAGTGTTCTCTCTAGGACTTTTATGAGTAGTGCCACACCACTTGGTTTGCATGATGCATCACTTGTATACTTGTATAAAGACATTATGTACCACTGGGTTTACTGTTGTTGTTTCTTTCTTTCCTTTTCACTAACACGCATACCACCACATATTAACGCCCACCCATAACCCCATAATGTACATCCAACAATGTGCATTTAATTTTATTTTTTTATTTTTTTGCACCACTTGGATTGAAAATCCTAGAGAGAGAACACTGCATGTAAGATGTGAGCATTTTGTTTGTTTGTCATCTTCTGTGTAGGTTCTTGGTGAGCGTCAAAAACAGATTCAACTCAAGTTAGAAACTGTCAAGGAGCAACAGGCAAGTCTGACATTATTTGCATAATGCTAATAATAATTAATAATAATAATATAATAATAATAATAATAATAATAATAATATACATAATGATGATGAATGTCTCAAGAAACTTAAAATAATTAATTGGATCACACTATAACCTCACCATTTACATAAAAGAAGTGACATACCAAATCAATATAATATGAACATGCTGTATATTAAAAGTTTCCATAGCTTGACCTGAGAGAATCTTGCTTGCCAATAATCACAATAATGATGATGATGATGATGATGATGATGATGATGATGATGATGATGATGATGATGATGATGATGATGATATGATGATGATGATGATGATGATGATGACGATGACGATGACGACGACGACGACTAGCAATTACCTTGCTACATGATGGCACTTGATGTACAACTTTTGCAAATTAAGAATGCAGAGTAAGCACATGGTAAATTAACCATTGTTATTATCCTGTACCACTTGACGTCAATTTCCCTCTCCTACTGCTCTCTTCCCATATCAGCTTTTCTTGTCCCCATCCTTTCCTCTCTTCAGCTCTTTCTTCTATCCATGATTTAGGCTTTGTGAAACCCTTTTGGAACTTTGCAGTCCTTTCCTCACCGATTTGACCTGCTTTTAGCTGTAACAGTTGCCATTTCCTTAATCGCCTTACTTATCGCCTTCTAATGTAATGACACTTTACCCAATTAGGTATTGACAATGTTTTACCAACCCGGCTCACCTAATGAATTATTTATGGACACACACGTCTGACACACACGTCTGACACACAAGTGTATATTGTTATTAATTACATTATTATTATTACTATTATTGTTATTATTATTATTATTATTATTATTATTATTATTATTATTATTATTATAAAATGTGCATGGAATGGCTTATAGGCGGAGTCTATTCAGAGACGTGAGGAGCTGCTTGAACAAATACAGCTAACTCATCAATTAACTACTAGAGAAACTCATCAGAAGGAAAGAGAAAAAGAGGAGAGAATAAAGGAATTAGAGCACCAGGTAATTTTAATGAAAATATACATGCTAGGTAATATTACATATCATATGATATTTGTTAATGTTTGTTAGGTTACTGAAAAGAAACTACAAACCCACAGAGATATGGAATTGGATGATTTAGAAATAGCCAGGCAAAGGTAATTAGTTTTCAAAGCTTACTATCGTTCAATAAATCAAAATCTTTTACCAGTAGAAATTGCAAAAAATAATAATAATAATAATAATAATATTAAAAAGGGGACAACTACTCGTACTAGCTAATAGAAATATGAAGAAAAAATAAAATTTTGATAGAATATATCACACTTATTATGAATAGTAAGTTACAAACTTTTTCTTTCATACGATAACATTGAACAGTAGAATTAGTTGTGATCAGGCACTTATTCCACAACATGAATTAAACGGTCAATAACTAGCATGATTTTATATAGTAACTATGAATTACACAACCCGATTGAATTTATATTAGGTTAACTCGCACATGCTGTTCATGCACAAGCACACTTATGGGAGTGTAGAGTGCTGTGTTTGTTGGTCTCACTGATTGTCTGTATCAAGCAAATTATAAATACTTAACACTATCTTTCTAACTTAATTGGTGAGGTATATAGATAAGTACTTTTTAGTGACAATAAAATGTTCACAGGGCAGCAGAATCTGAGTATACCCAGTATGTGAAGGAACAAGAGGAGCAGATAGAGACTCAGAGATACAGTCCCAAGGTAGGCCCAAATACCTGACCCAGTGCCAGTTGTATTGAATATATCTACTCTGTGTTCATTTGTTTTAGTTTCATGGCAGAAGAAAAGCTGCATGGTATTAGAACTACTTCATCACAGACAAGAACTGCCTATTACTACTCTTTTACATTCAATCAATGTTTAGATGCTTCTTTAAGAATGTTTATTCTCTCAGCCTTTTTAAAATAATGTGTGTTTTTTACAACTTAAAACTCTATGTTCCATCTAACAGACAAACAAACAAAAATTCCTATTTTCAAACAAAGTTATCTGTGAAATTTTTTTTGCTACTCTTTCTTTCTGCTGTAAGACTCTATAAATTGAAAACTTACAGCATATGAACACTGAATCTAAGCTAATTTTTATGTAATTCTTTGCTGTATCTATTGAGAATGAAAAAGGATCTATGTTGTAGGTTAAAAAAAGATAGTAAGCATTTGGAAAATTTACTGAAAGAAAACACACTCGGACAAGAAGCTAGTAAAAGAAACAGGTATTGTAGCTAAATATAGGAGGTTGGAAGGGAGTGCATAAGCTACCAAAATAGGTCAAGGGAAAATATAAATATTTATACACACTTATCATAATTTGCTTATTGTTTTTACTTATTTTAGTTAAAACCAGTTAAATAGATAATAAAGATAATTAGAACATAGCTACTGTAGTTTTTGTATTGTGACGAGGGACTTTAAACCTCTTAGAACATAGCTACTGTAGTTTTTGTATTGTGACGAGGGACTTTAAACCTCTTAGAACATAGCTACTGTAGTTTTTGTACTTTGTATTGTGACAGAGTGCCCCGCCTTCAGGGCAGGGCTTCTAGTTGCTAGGTCTAAATTAGGGTCCCTCAGAGGCCCTAAGTGTAGCGCCCTGGCTGCGCTCGGGACGCTACAATCAATAGTCAGGTGGCTTAGGGTCATTATGTAAGTTTACCAGTTTCCATTGGACAAAAGCATAAAATTTTGTATGGTTGTTCCTTAGGGCCTACTAAAGAATTTTAGCCTAGGAGCCCTCATGAAACGCGTTCGTAAAGCAAGATGGCTGCCAATCAAAAATAATATCAGACAACTGTTTGGAGTTTGGTGAATCAAAGTAATAACAAGTGTGAAAAATTGTCACTTATAGGGAAAACACTCACAATTAAAGTGTGAAGTAGTAAAAACTAAGCCATTACATAGCCATCCTTTGGTGTCTGGTTCATGCAACTATGCTATGTGGAGTATTACATGGAGTTAGATTGGAAACGATGTGTCATTTGTCGGCAGGATTAATGACACATGACGATGACCAATGTACAAGTAGTTGCGAAAATGTGGAGAAGGATTTTTAGGCAACATAGCTGAGCTGAGGGACCTGATGCCCTTCCTGCATGTGTTTCTTTTGGTGGCAGTACAAGTGCATTCGATTTTGTTGTCAAGTGCATCTTGGCACAAATCTCATCATTTAAAGTTTAATAGTTCCAAACAGAACAAAGCAAGGAAACATAACTCCAAGAGTGTAGATGACTACAATGAAGAGAGACCACCCAGCAAGTGTAGTAAAAGTTAACAACTGCATTTTTTTTTGTGAAAAACGTCTGAAGAAAGTAATCTCCACAAGTTTCTACTTTTGCTGCCGATAGCAACATACGATGAATAATAAGTGTTACAGGACTCTCAGCTTCTGGTTCATACTGGTGGTGGAGGCCTTATAGCAAAGGTAGCTAAATATCACTTTAAGTGCCTTACGAGTTTGAGAAACCATTACAGAAGTCGATCAGAGAAGAGAAGGTCCAAACTGGGGAAAATAATATAAACCTTTCCAGAGTATTTGTGGAGTTGGTTAGCTACATTGGGAAAGCCTTTAGTTCTGGAACTTCAATGTTCAAATGTCAGTATTCCCTCTAGGTCAGTATTCCCTCTAGGTCAGTCGTTTTCATGATTTTGATATCTCTAAGGGGTACAATAAAATCAAGTTGAAGGAACGGCTGTTGGAACAATTCCCAGAAGCTGGCAGAAATACCATAATCACATTCAATAAGGCTGTCCAAGATATGCTTAGGGAGGCTTTACAGAAGGGGACGTTTTCTGAAGATGCTACCATTTTAGCCAAGGCTGCTACAATAATTATTGATCAGCCCTTTCAAGTTCAATGGTTCCTTTCCATCTAAATGGTCTAAATGTTCACCACATGGCTTGGAGCAAGAAACTCATTGAACAACTTATCACATGTGAATTTGTATTTCATATGACAAAGTTTACAAATTGAAAGTATGATAGCCGCAGCAGTATCTGAACAATAAAAAGAAGGAGTTGTGGCCCCGGCCTGTCTTACGGATAGATTATTTAATGTTGGTGCTCTGGATAATTCTGACCATAACCCCAACTCAACAACTGCAGTAAAGTCATTTTATGGAATTGGAATCAGCCTTTTTCAGTTTCCTATAGTGCAAACCCTGGAGAAAATAGACCTCAGTTATGAATATCACTTTCTGGAAGCAAGCAGCATTACCAGAGCCTAAACATTAACATAGTAAGTAAATACCAGGCTGGAATATGGACTTCTTGCACTCAACCCCACCAAGTAATTTCAAATCCAAGTGAATTTGGTCAAAAATTGCTGCTGCACGGTGTTGAGAACTGGTCTGGTTTAGCATACCAGAAGTTTTTTTAAGTGTGCCTGCAAAGGAGATTACAGTAGATATAATTGTGCCAAAGTTAATGTATGCTGCTCACCACTGTGTAGTTGCTAATGCAGCCATGAATATTCAATTATTATCAATCTATGTTTTAAACTTGAAATTTAACATGTTAACTAGCTATACAATAATTCTTGCATAATAATATTGCTCCTAAAAACAGAATATTTAAAGCATAAATAACAATAAATGCTCTGGCGGCCATTTTTAATTAGTGGGCTTAATTAAAATTTTTGGGTGGGGCTCCTAGGCTAATAATATTTATGAAGTTGAAAGAAAAATTCATGCAAAATTTGATCCTTTTGTCCGCCAAAAAACGGTAATTTCACTAAGCCACCAGACTACAAGGGCCTTCACCCTAAATACAGTAGTTCCCTCTGAAGCAGCACCTATTATTTATTGTGGTTAGAGCCTTTAGGCTGTTACAACACATAATCGGTAAAGGGTAAATGGGATGGCCAGGGTAAGGCAGGGCCTGTAACGCCAAATCGGGTCCTACCCAAAATCGGTCCCCCGGACTGAAATTGGCTGCTAAACCCTGTCCGGGACCAGAATTGGCTGCTGAATTCAGTCCGGGCGGACTAAATATGGCTGCCAAATGTGGTCCGCTTTGCCAAATTTAGTCCCACCTAAAAAAAACAATATTGTGTGGTAAATTGGAGGTGGTGAGGTATATCAGTATAGTTATAGACGGCTCTTTAGTACTTCTTGTTGATGAGTTTACTCTCTAGCTAACTTGATAATCTTCTAGCGCCTGAAGTATAAGTAAGAAAGAAGAATAGGAAAGAAAAACCTATAGGTAACTTACCTCGTAAGGGAAAAAATTAGGTTACATAATTATTTTTAAGTAACAGTTGGTAGTTTGATTTCTGACAATTTCTCTTACCATCAGTAGCTATATACTGCTCTTTCAGTACTTCTTGTTGACATATTTTCCTCAGAAAAAGGGCTCAATTAACTATGTTTAAGCTCTAACTATAGTGTTATTCCCAATATTCTTTGACATTGGGATTGTTAATACTTGGAATTGTTCCCAGAAATTTCAGAGCCATCACAGTGTGCAATCTACTATCTCATTGGAAAATTCCGTAATGTATATTTGTTTGATTCATAAATTGCACACATTTTTGTGTAGTGTAGTTACCTTCCCCTGGCTATTTAGAGTTGGGAAGGGGGCTATGTGTGAGATCTTACCACAAGCTATTTGGAATCTTTTGATGTATTTGTGTTGTGTCTATGTGTTATCTTAGCTCCTCCCTATCAACACTTTGGTTTTGTTTCAATTCTTATATCTGTGTACTTCTTGTTTTTGACAGTTGGGTGTGCCTGTGTATTGAGATCTTTTTAATGAAACTTTGAACCAGTAGTTTGCTGATGATTACAACAAGGCCAACCTCAATATTTAGTATTTAGGCCTATCTATTACACTACACCAATCACATTCTAAGTCATCATGATAAGGAAAAGTCATACATATTATTTATATTGAAAATATGTGTATGAGCTTTGGCTCTGCATGTGAATGTGTGTGGTTGTTATGAGTGTGTATGTGATATTAATATAAGATATAAAGAATACTTCAATGATGAATAAAGTACTACTTTTTGTCTTTAAGCATGTTCTCTACTTCCTGAAATTTCACATCATCTGCACATGTCATAGAGCCAATTGGACTCAAATATGATGTTATCAACTACTTTTACACAGGCACAGTGGAACCATTCTTTGCAGTTGGAACAAAGGATCATTTTCCCACCACTGTCCGGCTTTCTGCAGATGCAGTATATTCTGACCTTTTTTTCTATTATAGATGTGGCTTGCTGACGCGACTTTTTGTGAGGAAAAGGAGTTAATTCTTTATCCTGAAATGCTTTTAATAAATGCTGCCTCATTATGCTCTGCTCAAACTTCATTTTAGCAGGATTGAATTCATTGCAGAGAGCACAAGCTGAAGCTATTGCAAATAAGCCACAGTCATTTGACCCTATTTGATATTGCATTTTTACATGCTTCAAAACAATGTGTTTATGATCCTGTAAATGTAGCAAGTCTGCCACAACCATCTGCAGTTCCTTTGTAAGTAGCAAGTTCATGCTGTCAAAAATAAAAACTGAACCAGGTTCACAATCAATGGTCGAAATTGTTATCCAGTGGTTCCCAGCGTGATTCAGTATCTGAACAAATGGTTTTTTCATTATTTCAAAAGAGCCTGTTAACTGAAGTATAGGATTCTGTAATCCACTTATATGAGGATGTTGTTGCTTTAGAAGTTCCTCAGCTGCAAATATCACCCTGTCATTTAGCCATTCACTTGATCTAATACAAGATCGATCACTACTGTAAAGTTGTGTACTCCCTATGGTCATCCAGCAATCTACTTTTGTGCACGTAGAACTATTGTCATCCAACACATCTATTGTGCCTGTAGTAGCAACAATCATGGAGGTATTGCAGCAGGTCTTCGAGGGATGGCAGGTAGATGAGTAGGCAATACAATTTCTCTTGCATGGACATGCTTTTGTTGCACATCTTGTTCTACAGGAGCACCAAGTAGTTATGGGTGTCTCATCTTCAAGAATATTTAACAGTAAGCAATTATTTTTAGCTTTATAACAAACTTTACCATTACTCTGTTTTGCTTTAGTACTGCTGGACTCCTCTTTTGTGGATTTCCTACTTGCCTCATCCTTTTCCGCTACTACAGGTCAACACATGAATGCAGGGTTAACCTCAAATTTTAATGTTTACCTTTCTTCTGATGCTGTGCTTTGGAAGCAGGGTTGTTGTTTTTTGTGGGCTCTGTGCCTGCTTTCTCTAATAAGCAATTTTTTATCAGGTAAAAGTAACATAACTAAGTTTATTATTTTACTTCAATAATAGTTTTACCTTCCAGGTGTTGTTCTTCGTAATTGCTGGAGTTGCCTTCAATGAATTTCAAGCATGGCCTTTGCTGTGACACTGCTGTTTGATATGGAAAGATCTACCCAAATATTTGTTGATGTGGTAAACATACCTGTTTGTTGGCTTTGAGACAGAGCTAATTGTGATGTTAACCCAGGGCAAGTGTTACCAAAAGTTTTATTTGAGTACATCACACATTTAGCCTAAGAAACACATTAGAATTTGATTAGGGGTATGTTTACATTCATGTGAAATTTTATACCTGGCTACTGCTTAGCTTGAACATATCCTTAAGCAATGCTGTAATTAGTTCAGGAAATATCACGTCAGCAGCATAGGAGAAAAACTAAAACACGTTTGATGTCATTCATTTGATCATGAAACACAACCCTTGCCTATCTGTCATTTCTAGGAAGAATAAATTATCTAGCTACATACCTGTAAATCTTTTCGGAAATACTTTTGCATTACATAATCAATTATTCCTTCAAACTGTTCTGATGAAATGCAGGAAATTAGATTGCTTGCATCCTTCAATTGTGCTATAGTGGACATAATATGGAGTGATAGTTTCATATATCTTAGGTAGTCCTATACTTTAAACTTACCTCTAGCTTTGCATGATAGAGAATTAAATGATTGAAGTGTGACAACCTTAATATGAATGACAGTAATATATAATATAATGACAAAAACAATAATATTAATTTAATAACTAGTGTGTTTGAGCACAAATATGGCGTGAGCCTGTCTAGTTAGGTTGCATAAAACTACAGTATTGTTTCATATATTCTAGCTTCTACTCCTGTAGTTCATAATGACAACAGAGTATGTAGCAGTTGACTATAAACTTTAGCAAACAAATTACTTTCTTACCTTTATCTCAGAAGTTGTTAGGTAAGCCATTGTGACTTCTGTTGCCAGTGGCTTTTGGCGAGAAGCACCTAACTCAGCAACAAAAATAGGCCAAAGGCAGAGTTTTAAAAAGTTTAGACTGGTAAAGGATTTCAATGCCATGGCAACCACTCGCCCCAGGTTATGGTGACTTGAAAAAACAAGAATGCTAAGGAAATAACCGTACAATAACATCCTCCGAACAAAATACTATAGTCACAATTGAGGTTGTAATGACTTGAATGTTCTAAAATTGTATCGAAGTAAATAGTGATAACAAAATTAAAAAACTAGAAAGATTTACAACAAAACCATTTTAATTAAGAATTGATGGTTACTAACACGTATGTGGCTAACCTCTACTAAAGTCATAATGTTATGTCCATACTGTACGAACCTTTCTAATTTTTTGGAGTGAAGACAACTTTGCTGTCAGTTCATTAGGAGGAAATTTTTTTATCTCATCTATGTAGTGGTGAGGCTGAAGGGTTTTTTCGGGTGGAGTATGACCTGAAGTACAAATTGTATTAACTGTTAATATACATTTCCAAACCTACAGTGTAAAGTGTTAATACTTAGATAATACTTCATGGTTAAAATGGTGTTATAGCAATATAATTTATTGAATCCTACTTTAGTGACTCACAAGAGTCCTCATGATAAGTGTAGCAACTTGTAGTGGTTTCCAAAATTGTACTAGATGCTTTCTTTTCCTACAAAAATAGTAACAGACATATACAATTTTAGCCCTTGACTGTTTATATCATGAGGAAAGTCCATTAAATCTTTTGAAAGTAAGGAATGCTTTGTCTATGAAATGAGAGAGCGTTTAGCACAGATTCTACACATGAGTTCACATACTATTTGTTGTAGACTTGGTGTACTCAAGGATACTGGTTCCAATTCTGAAAGTGGACTCATCTCTTTTAAATCATCATCCTCAGAAAGTGAACATTGAGGCTATAGAAGTGGGATGACAGGTATGTAGATTTCTTAACATAGAGGCTAACAAACATACCGCTCTGATAGGACTTGAAATACAAGAGGATAATGGGGATAACTCCTTTTGAGAACTCAAAGGCTACACAATTTCAATTAGGTGTATATTACTAATTAATGATGAATTCAAAACTTCATTTACCGGTGGACTAATTGTTTTTCTCCTTTTCATTTTAGGTCTTGCAATGTCTTCTGATTCATCAGAATCAGAGAGAGGGGGCTCCAGTTCAGATGAAGAACTGCTTTGCTGTTATACACAATACATGCATAATATGCTATACCTCTTGATTACAATTACCTTGGAGGTTGACTTGTATTCTTTTAAATGGGCTCCATTCACTCTAGCTACTATATTATTGCGATTTGATATATCTTGAAGACGAAAAAGACCACGACCAAGACTACAAACAACTTTGAAAGGTCCAACTCATTTTGGATCAAGTTTACCACCTCTCCTATGTCTCCTCCTGAAATCCTTCTTGAGGACTAGAGCACCATTCCTAAAATTGTGTGGATTTGAATGCTTCTGATCATAAATTCTCTTCTGACGGGATTGGGCATGAACTATATTGGCTTTTGCTTTTTCAAGAATGCTAGTTCTCTTCCTTGTGTTGGTGAGGATCAGATCTAATATAATAACATTCGCTAAATTTCATTACAATTATTGATTACACATACCATCAGTTACTTCTGGAAGGTTTTCATATTGGCATGATGCATCTTCAGTTATATCAATTGGGAGTACTGGACTTCTGGAGAACATCAACTCAAAGGGTGTGAACTTTGTAGATTCGTGTTGAGCTGTGTTGTAGGCATATATACATGTGTCAATGTAATCCTCCCAGGTCTCTTTTTCTTCCTGAACATATTTTACTAATATGCACTGTAGAGTTTGATTGAACCTTTCAACCAGACCGTTAGCCTAAATTCAAGTTATAACATAAATATTAGCAATAATAATAGTTATAATACCAGTACAAAGTGCAAGTAACCTGGGGGTGGTAAGGTGTAGTCAGGCGATAGTCGATTTTTAGTAAACTCATGAGTTCACGATTCAATGAATTATTGAACTCTGATCCTTGATCTGAAGTCACTACCTTACAAATTCCCATTCTCATAAATACCTATAATAGTATATTCAATAAATTATAAGCTTCAAGAATTCATCATAGTGCATACATTTGACTACCTTGAACAATGCCGCAGCTACATTTTCTGCATATTTATTTTTCATAGGTATTGCCTCAACAAATTTTGTAAAATAATCTGTTATAGTCAGGATGTATTTGTTTCCTTGATGTGATGCAGTAGAAATGGGGCCAATGAAGTCCATACCAATGTGGTACCATGGTGACACAACTGGTACAGGATGGAGCTCTGGGGTAGATTGGCTTAATTTGCCATGAATCTTTTGGCATAGATCACAATTACTAACCTGGATGAATCATAATTAATAAATAACAACACTCTTTGTCATTAAGTGACCAACGTTCTCTTCTGTATGAGTTATTTATTTACTTACCAATTTATTGACATCATTGACCATTCCCTGCCACATAAACCGCTCACTAACTCTTCCCAAATTTTTTTTTGTGCCTAAGTGTCCAGAAGTGGGGTCATTGTGGCATGATGCCAGAATTCTGGATCTCTCGTCCAAATCAGTAATGTAACGAACCTAAGTTGTGGAAGTCATTAAGAACTTAACTCCTTTTTTATTTTAAATAGTAACATTTAACTGGATCAGTAACATTTAACTAGAGCTTTTTTTTAATGTACTGAACAGTCCTTGGTTAATCAGGTCTCTATAGCTATAGATGATGTATTTTGGTGTGGAAAATATATAGCTATTATCTCCAAAAAGCATGCCTATTAGAAACTCTGGAAGCCAGTTACCTAAAATGCTAGATATTTAGCTATCTGTTGCAAATTATACAATTGTAAATATTGTTTGAAACTTGGTAAATATCTTCATGCCTATACAAACTGAAGCATCTCCCTTTTAATTATAGTCATCATCCAATAATGGTTTCAGGTGGTTTTGGTTTAGAGATTGCAATACTAAAAAATATTTTGATCTTAGTTTTAGTTTTTTTGCCTTTGAAGATTTTGTTAATTATTAGTTATTCTACAATATTATGTAGTAGTTTGATAATATCAATTGACTTGTAGTTTTGGTTAATTTATGTAGTCTCAAATTCTTCAACAATGAGACTCGTAAAATAAAAATAACTAGTTTATGTAGTTTCCTAAATATTTTCAAAAATAGAATAGCTATTTCAATGAAAAAATAGTTAAATAAAGTATGATATTATTATATAGTTTAGAGAATAGCTAGCTAGCTATTTACTTATATCAGTGACACGATTCGAGGTGAATTGTTTACAATAAAAATTGCTTAGTTTTAGTTTTTGTCATCCACAAAATTTGAATAGAATACTGTGTCATCTAAAAATATTTAGTTGTAGTTTATGTACTGTAGCTACATCTTAGTTTTAGTTCTTATCAAAATGAAACACCCCATGAAAAGTAACGGGTTTCAGTTTTTATTTTAGTCAACACTACATGTTTTAGCTCTAATTTTAAATGATATTGAATAAAATCCTTTACTATATGTATAAACTAATCTGCTACATCTGCAAAATACATTCTAGCTAATCATAGTCCCATATATGAATATTTTATAGTTAACTAGCTACTACAAAACATTTTTGACTTTTTTCCACGAAAGATAAAAATTTTATGCTGTACCTGAAGTAGCTACACCTTTTCAAGTATCTTCTCAAACTTGCTACTACAATGGCAACAGTGTGTAGATATGTGATTTTGTTACCTCTATAATGAAGTACTTGTGGTACTAAAAATGTAATGAATGCCTAAACACAAATGGCTATTTAGAAACTCTCTTACGATAGGACATGCGAAAATAGCTAATTGTAGAGTTTCGAATTAAAAATTGAAGTAGCTAGTAGCTACATGTAAAAGTAAGTTATATGCTGAGACTGAGAGATTAACAATCTACTGGTTAAATTCTGCAATGACTGTCCAGACAACACATACACACACACACACGCTGAATATAACTAGCCATTGATCTGTGTTGTTTTGTGACTATAAATCATTCTTTCCATCTTTCTTACAATATACCACTTCACCCTCTTCAGTAATAGCCAATTTCTCAGCCTTTCTTCGTATTACCCTCTTCCCATTATTCGAAACACCTGCACAAACCCGTCCATTTGAATTGCGCAGTTGGCAGCATATAACTGAATACCTACCTGCAGGATATTCCCTAGTCCGGATATACCTAAGCGCATCCTTGACCAGAAGTACATCCTTATCGGCGTCAAAATCAACCACAGGATTGGAATCCGCCATTGAGGCTATAATTCAAATTTTGGTTTAACTGGAGCGCACCCGGGCGGACCGAAATTAGCAGGGCGGACCAATTTTGGCTGCCAATTTCAGTCCGGCCGGACCGTATTTGGCGGGGGACCAAATTTCGCGTGACAGGCCTCGGAAACCCTGCAAACAAGTACATATAACGTTGCCCATAAAAAGATATAACAAATTAACAATGCAATCATCAGTTTCAGCTGACCGAAGAAGCTGGGAAAGCTTAAAAGATCATATTCGCGACAAGGATTTTGGCTCTCTCCTTTACGTACGTCTTTCTCCACCGTATCGTTACACAGGTTTTAAATAGAGTGCGTACCTTAGGTAAAGCGATACATTGGAGGGCCCGAGAAGATTCCAGACTGGCTGAAGGGATGTGCAATGCTAAATTTTCCTTGGACTTTAACAAATGAAAGTTTTAATGATCATTTTCAACTTCGTATTGCTTATTACTTGCTGTACTGGTCGCTAGTGAGAGAAAGACTCACTAATAATATTCACTCTCGACTACTTTTAGAAGTAAGAATATATACTATGTTTATTTGCAACAACAGACACCAGTGAGTGAGTGAGTGAGTGCCTTACATTTGTAGGAAGTGATTCATTTACAGACTACTGTGCTAGACAGACAAGATGATATTGGGTAAAGGGTTTTAAGACACTAGGTCAACATGGGGCAAACTAGTCTCGCAGGGCCAGACCTTTTACCAAACTCAAAGCGAGAAATGGGTCTGGTTAAATGGGGGGGGGGGTGCACTGTACAGGACTTACGAATTCCTGGGGGAAATGTGGTGTTAATCATGACACCAAATTACCACAAAATACTAATTAGAAGTGTTGTGCTTATTGCTCTGCTCTCACAATTTGCTTCTATCTTGGAGAAAGAAGCTAAAAGAAGTTGGGAGTGACCTTGGATGAAGTATTGGAGATCCATAGAGACATATACTTGTGTAGGCTTTGTGATATGACATTTTTGAAGATGTCAGAACTTCGTCAGAAGATAGCAGAATTGGAATATCTTCTCTTCTTCGCCTGACCAGAAGATATGTCACTTCTGCGTAAGCAACAACTCACCATAGTTAAACGGAGCCACAGCGAACATGTGAGAGTAGAGCAATAAGCGCAGCACTTCTAATTTGCGTTTTTGTGGTAATTTGGTGCTATGATTAATTCGTGGGTCCTATACAGCGCACCCCTACTCACTTGACCAGACCATTTCCTCGCTTTGCTTTTGGTAAAGGGTCTGGCCCCACGAGACTAGGGGCGAACCACTATGTCTTACTGTTTCATTATCACAGGACAGACCTTTTACTGATAATAGCCAACAGCTTCTTGTAGAGGGCATTAAAATTGTATATTGGTTGGCTAACAATTTGGGTGTTATGAGTGAAGGGGTTTGTTTGGATAAATGGTAGTCAGGCAGGAGGTGAATGGGAGTAGTTCTCTCTGACCTTCAGAATCCTCCCTGATATCCCAACTAAACAATTACCCACTATAGTACCAAGATAGATAACACAATGAGTTTTCATCGAAGCTTGAACCATGAGGAAGGCTAAAGTGTAGGACTGAATATAGGAACACTGTAAATTAATGTCTTATTCTAGACAGTATATAAAGTTATAAAAAAAATTACTTTCTAGTGGTGTTTTTTTCTTCTGGAAATGTTCATTCATATATTCATGCACTATGAGTCAGCTCCATCACATAATTTACTTCAGCATGTACGTATTCAGGTATTTTACTTTACGGACTACGCTCCCCTCCTCCTTATTCTCGAAGACTTCATGCCACAGCTGGATGCTTTCTTTGTGAGCCACGAGGACCTTCTGCTCAAGTGTGTCAGTCTCTGTCACCAGAGTGAAGGCGATAGCTCTCACACGGAGAGTGATAAATATGCTGAAGCGTTCCGGGATTTCTTGAGTACAAAGGCAGCTGCTGAGTTGGCGGATCAGCCGGGCCTCGTGAGGGAGGATGTGGATGAGAAGTATGTGGAGGCCATGGAGATGAGCTGCCTGGTGAAACAACGCTTGCTGGATGTCTGCCATAGCTGGAATACGGTGACCCAGAGGGCACTTTGTGACCATGACAAATATAAAAGTACTTGTTAATTTTTAATTTGTATAGTGTTGAAGTGTTAACAGTAGGTTGCTAGTCGTGTGGGTGAACAATATGTGTTTCAGGTTTTGCGGATGAGCAGTATTCAGGTATTGTCCAGACCTTGGAGATTCTTGATCGTCTCTGTCAAGTAATTCTCTTGAGTCTGAGCAAACAGGAAGACCAGCAGGACAGACCCAAGTTTGTGCAGTTGTGTGCCCATCTGGATCTTTCAGAAAAGGTATGAGCTGTTGTAGTGTGTATCATGGGAGGATGGAACTTCATTGTTGTTGTATGGTGTGTATTTTTGTTGTGGCTGTTGTTTGTACTGGTACATAGGAGCAGATAGCATTACAATTTATCTTTGTACACAATGTTGGAGTTTTATTTAACAAGGTAAGTGTTTATGGCAGTTGCTGTGAAGGGGTGTGGTCGATGGGTGTAGCTTTACTTTCATGTATGTAGCTTTACTTTGATGTACTTGTTGCTGTGGGTGTGGTCGATGGGTGTAGCTTTACTCTCATACACAGTTTGCTGTGGGTGTGGCTTTACTCTCATACACAGTTTGCTGTGGGTGTGGCTTTACTCTCATACACAGTTTGCTGTGGGTGTGGCTTTACTCTCGTGCGCTTGTTGCTATGGGTGTGGCTTTACTCTCATGCGCTTGTTGTGGGTGTGGTTAATGGGTGTGGTTTTACTCTTATTCACTTGCATGTATTGCTGTGGGTAGTAATAATATTGAATAAATTATGTCTTATTTCATTGTGATTGGAACTTACTCATGGAATACACTAACACATGTACAAACAATACAATGAGGGTGCCGATGTCAAGTTCTCTCATTTGAACTGGTGAAGTGATGACCTTTACCAACTATGCTTTTAATCAAAGTACAGTAGAACTCAGAGTTACGTACCCCTTGGGAAATGAGGTGTACGTAACTCTGAATATGACATGATTTAACTTTGTACTAAAATATTTAAATGACTAAAATATTATGAATACAGTATTTCAGATTTATCCATTACTAAAGGACCATTTAATGGTGTACCGTTGAGTTATTTTTCTGAGTAAACCAGAATGCACGACATTATAAAAATCATTATCTCTTCTGACAATGCACCTCTTCTTCAGGCCACTAGGGTCAGCTGATTCAGCTGAACACTTTTCTATAATCTTCCTGTCTATTTAGAAGTCTGAAATTGTGGACTTTTCTAAGCCAAACTCCTGAACAACTCCAGCTAAAGATAGCAACTCTTGCCAATTTTCTGCAGTTCAATAAAAAATAAATTAATAAATAAAAAAATAAAATATAAAAACCCGTGATGACGACCCGTACCCACCATGAGGTCTCTTCGCAGTTCGCCGGTTAATTCGGTTGTCTGATGTTCGGATCTATGAGGTTCTACTGTATTGAGTCATACACAAACACACACACGCACACACATGAATATGATGATAATGGATAGATACTGTTACTGTAGCTTCAGGGCAGATTCTCCAGTTGTGGGCGCAAGTCACTTGATAACTCCAAGCAAACACCCATGTACCTGTCTGCAGCTTCTTTTGCCTCCATGTCCAGCAAAGAAATGTGTGAGCTGATCCACGTATTTGTGTGTGTGTGTATGTGTGTGTGGTTGGTGGTAAAATACATGTGTGATGGGACACGTATATCTTATGTACATTGCAGTGGAATTTTTTGATACTGAGCGTGCTCATTTGAAGCAGGAGCTCCTGCAACCAGAGGATGAGTTCTCAACAATCCAAACTTCCTATCTCATCATCCTACCTAACAGCGTCCTCAAGGCGTGGTAAGACTCCTCCATTAGTTCATCAGTTAGCGGGACATGCAGAGTGGAGGACAAAGTGTGTATAAAATGTCACTGCTTTGCATGTGTGCTTGTATGTACTCTCAGCTGTGGGTGTGCCCTGGGGGCGGAGGATCGCTACAAGATAGACAAGACGGCCATGGGAGAGATTATGAACAGCAGCAAGACCTCGGCCGGAACAGTAGCCGTGGGCAAGACTTCAGCAAGTGACACGAGTATTGAAGCAAGTAGTAAGGCAAGGACAGAGAAGGAGAAAGAAGATAAGGAGGAGGAGTTAGGAGAAGATGGCGGAGAGGAGACTATAGAGATGTTGGAAGTGGAACTTGAAGATATTCTGCGTAGTTGTGTTGATGTCGCTACAGCTAAGACCGACTTAAGCACCCACCCACTCTCAGGTGACTTGTTGATACTGTTGTTGTAGTTATCATTCTAATATTTGTTGTTGTTGTTGTTGTTGTTGTTGTTGTTGTTGTTGTTGTTGTGGGTATTGTTGGGTGGTAACGGTTAATCATGGGGCAATCTTTAAATTCTTATTCTGGTAATTTCCTATCTTATTATACTTTTATTGTTTCAGTCGTACTCTAATTAATCACTCCTGCCATGTCTATACCTGCATGTATGTTGGTCTATGTTACACATGGTATAACATGTGCTCCCTGTAATCACACATGTGTGTGAACTTGCTCTTCTTCGTTGCCAGATGTCCAGCCGTACACGACCGACTTGGAGTACCTGGAGGATCACTTCCTGCTGATAGAGACGCTGGGTAAGGCGCAGAAGATGGAGGAGGAGGATGACCTGCTCTACCGCAGCGACCAGCGCAAGCCTGAGGCCGTCATCAGGGAGATGAGGGCCAAGTCTCGCAGCCTCAGGGCAAAGATCAACCAGAAGATGGAAGTCACCATCAAGATGGAAGGTACAGACTATGATTCCTACTCCCCTAATTAGAGTGGTAATAACATTATTTATACCGATAATTATTTTATGGTATTTGGTAGAGCTATTGATAAGTTTCCACCTGAACTAATGATATATAATCATTAGACAATTTTCACTGAGTCTATTTATTATAATTACGTATATCCAAGTTATGTACTATTGTTGGTGGTTTATCTTTCCTGAAAGGACATGTTTGTTTCTGTGTTAGGTTGGCTGCCTAGGCTAGAGAGGTTGGCAGAGTTGAGGAAATTGGACCAATTTGAAAAGAACATTTTATTACTCCTTATTGGCTCCATGGTGTCGAAGAATCTCAGGAATACAGGTGCTCTCTAATTCTAATTGGCTGTTGTGGTGCATCCCAATTGAAAATGTATTCTCTTATATTTGTCCTCTTTCTTTCTTATTACACTCCATCCTATTTTTTTAAACACTTATTATTTATTCTTAATTTATTCATTTTGTATTTGTTATATTATGTTATTTATGGTCTAGGGAGTTCCAAGTCAGTGTTTGGTCACAGTTTGAGCATCGGATCAATCATTGGTGTATTCTGTGAAGGACTCAAAGAACAGATTGAATCTAGAACTTACTTCTACAAGAACTCCAAATTGGTAAGGGGTGATGCTGCTGTTTGATTCTGTATGTAGTTGCCTGGTAACTCATTTACTCCAATGACTAGCTACATAGCTGTAGATTGGTACATATCAATGTATTATGCATGTATGAAAATTTTAATTTTATTTTATTTGTTATTATTATTATTATTATTTTTTTTTTTTTTTTTTTTTTTATTTATTTTTTTTTTTTTTGCCAGACATTAGACTTTTACGTTTATGTCATCATGTGTAGGTGTCGGAGGGTTTGGTCCACATATCGGACCCGCCCCTTCACTCACGCGGCAACTTCCTCGACTCTGTGGTGGCGTTAGACCGCAGACTCCTCGACTACATTGTTGGCCTGGATACGGAGATCAACGAGCTAGTGGATGGAAGTGTACGTATATACATACATGCACATGTTGACGTAATACATGTGCAGGACATGCTTAGAAGTGTTGTGAGGACATGTGACTATAAATAATGAATATGGATTACTGTTGTGTAGTTGTTGCTGTGTAGAATGGAAAATGAATTCAGAGTATCAAAATTCCTTGTAGACTCCGTGCTTAGCCTTTTTAATTTGATCTTGCTCTACCATTAACTACCAGGCAGGGCATGAACTTTGGTCTGTCTGTCTTGATATTGATAGCATTTGAACTAATAAAAAAGAAATTAAATCTAGGTTTGCTTTTTCTCTTAAAAGTTAGCACATTTTTTTTTTTTTCAGTATGGTGTGTGTATGAGTGGGAGTGTCTGAACAAATATTTGGAGTGGGTGATTTGAAATTTTGCCAATCATTTCTTTCAGGATCTGTACACACCCACTGTGAAATTGAGTGATGTGGCTCTCCCTGACAACCACAAGCAGCTGCTTCTAAACACTTTCCTATCGTTTGAACAGTTTCAAAAGGTACACTCAAGCAAATTACCTTTCATTTATTAACTTCTGTTCGTGTGATGTCCTCCTCCAGACTTGTAAAGAGCTAGGCTTGAATGCAAAAGGCAGCAGTAAAGGCCTCTGCCTTCTTTTCTATGGACCATCTGGCACAGGTAAAGATTTAATATAAATTTGTGTATTATTTATTGTTTTATTTTGCTTGTGAAGTAATCATCAGATGAACCAATTCTAATTAAAGTACATAATAACTTGCAGAAATGATTTTTTTTATTCTCATTAAGGTAAAACAATGACAGCCAATGCAGTGGCAGATCATCTCAAGAAAAAAGTTTTATTGATTACGTTATCCCTCATAGTTGATAAAGATCTCACTAAGGTAAAGGATCATCATACATAAAGATATAAAACAGTCTACCAATGTGTCTATATACCATTTACAGGAACTGTTGAGATTCTTGTTTCGAGAGGCCAAGATTCACAACGCCATTTTGTTCTTTGACGAGTGTGAGTGCTTGTTCGAATCTCGCAACTCTCGGCCCAACCCGAGTCTGGGGATACTATTAACTGAGGTAGGTACATACGGTACACACAGAATCGAATGTGAAAAAGAAGGAAAAAAATTCTTGGGACTAGAGGGAAAGGGTCAGGATATGTTTAAATTTGTACAATAATTGCTAATAATAAGTTAAAAGCTAGTTGTTGTGTGTTTGTTTTTTGTTGTTTTTTTTGTTGTTGTTTTTTGTTGTTTTTTCTCATGTTTCTCAGATAGAGCAGTATTGTGGAGTCATCATTCTCGCCACCAACCGACATCAGGACTTGGACGAGGCCATGCACAGGAGGTGGGTGTGGCTTTTGAACTCTGGCTAACTGAGTGTCGATGGTTATTCATTTAAGTCATCTTCATGTTTAGGATCCAGCTAGCTCTGCCTTTCTCCGTTCCAGACCACAGTTTGCGAGAGGACATCTGGAAATCTCACGTCCCAGGTGATTGGTAAAGGGTAGATGGTAGTCACTATCAGTTTCTCTGGTCCCTGTTGTATGATGTCATTTTGCATCACACACCACAACACACATACACACATGCATAGTGCCTATCAATTTTTAGAACAGTGTGGTCATCTGATAGTATAGATGATTATTTTAAATTTTATTCTCGTATATGTTTAGATTCAATTTAACCTGCTCCTCCCCTAAATAATTTTAGTGGGTTCTGATAATAGTATTTGGCTTTTATATTGTAAATGAATATAAGTTGTTGTCATTTCATATATTGTATGGTATCATTAGCTATATTCTTGGCTATGATTTGTATTGGATGAACCAGCTGTACATAGTATAGTATTGGAATATTCTTAGGACGTTTCAATCTGTGAACCTAGCTCAGCAAGGTGATGGACATAATGTCAAAAAAAAAAAAAAAAGGAATAAAAAAAAAGAAAAAAAAAGAACCCTCAACATAATACGATGTAAACCTAAAGGATTTATTATTCTAGATTAATGTATAAGAGTTGCTAGTATTTATCTTGATGTTATGGTAGTTACATTCTATTATGGCCGAGTGCTATTCTTTGTCTTGTTACCTGTTCCAGTAGCTAAGCATTGTGTCCCATTACTCCGGGCATGTGCTGTGCAGTTCCTGTGTAGTTATAATTCAATCCATTCCATATCCCGTATTGTGTCTCTCTCACAGAAGCCATTGCCTGCAAGTCTATCACCTGGTCCAAGCTAGCCATCAGCCACGAGCTCACCGGCGGCCTCATCTGCAATGCAGTCCTGTCTGCTCTCTCTCTTGCCCTGAAAGAATCCAGTGACCCGGATCAGAGGCCAGTGCTGACAGAGGCGTTGCTCCACCAGGGCGCCAAACTCCAGCTCAGGGGGCTGCTGGAAATGGTGGACTTTGAGCGTCGCATCATTCCCACGTTTGGGCTGCGAGACCTGGTCCTAGAAGAAGACATGAGGGACCAGCTGAAGATGGTGGTCAGAACGGGCAAGACGCACAAACTTGTCACCTCTCAGTGGGGGTTCGGGGGGCCGGAAAATGTGGCAAGTGAGACTGGGATTTCCTTGCTCATCTGTGGACCTCCTGGTGCAGGAAAGACAGCTATTGCTAAGGCTCTGGCTTATGAACTCGGACAACCCATCAAGGCAAGTAAATGAGGGAGAGTATAGCGGGGACGTAGATAATTTTTTAAAGTGACCTATTTGAAATATGTCAGACCAAAGCACAGTTTAATCTGACACCATGGCTGGTTGATCTGACATTAGTTATGTAGCTGTGTTAAAGTTTTTTTGTTTTTTGTTTTTGTGCAGACTAAGCGAGAATTACATTAAATCCTCTAAAGAACATTTGACAACAAATTTAGTGACACACCAGCTAATGCAGTATTGAATTTTATGAAATTATCTCTTATTTAGATTCTTCACACTAACTGTCACATATCAAAATTTCTAGTCCAATTATTGAGTCACTTTTGGAATGACTTACTGCATTGCTCTTGTGCCTTCATATCTTTTTTCAAGATTTCTTGGTAATTATTTTTCAAGTTGAATCTCTCCATCGAAGCTCCATGACTGTGTCTGCAGAGAAGCTAGTTCCTTCTTGTGCCTTGACTGGGGTGCACCGTGTAGTAATAGGAGAATCAGAAACACTAGGCCGCTATGCTGTAGTTTCATGGGCCGGACCCTTTACCCGGTAAGAAAAAGGTCTGGCTCACATGACTAACTGTGCTAAAAGTGCAATATTTTTAGTAAACTTATCTCGTGGAGGCAAAATCTTTACCTGTCGTTTGACTCAAGAGATTGATCGGCAGGAATGTGGACTGATGAAGTAAATGGATGACCATTCCAGATTTTTGTTCAGATTTTGGCCAGTGACTGACTGCTATTTTCTTTATTGGTATAGGATAATGAGCAAAATATGTTCATTTTGTTGTTGTTATTTATTTTATTTTTTTTGTTACTACATGTTTTTATATATTTTTATTGTGACTGTGAATGGTAGGAGGCGACCTGTACGGAGCTCTTGTCTCACACTGTCAACATTCAGTCCCGGACAACACGCAGCATTGCAAACTTCTTCAAAGAGGCGGAGAGGAGCAACGCCATCATCTTGCTGGATGGAGCCGAGATCTTGCTCTCTAGCTATTCAAGTCAGTCACAGATGTGAAGTAGCAGTTCAGTAGCTGTCATGCTAGTAGTTGTGTGTGTGTGTGTACATATTTATGTGTACATAGTGTGTGTACATGTGTGTGTACATGTGTGTGCATGTATTTGTGTGTGCATGTATGTGTGTGATTAGTAGTAATCTTGAGTGAACCACTTGGGATTGGTTGAGGTCAGTACACAGCAACAACGGCAACAAGATAAGGGCAGGCATTAGTCCCTGCTAGGATGGCCTGTGCCCCCTTGAAATCCTTCAGTGCTAGCATTTTGATTAAATTTTCATGAAAACACTGTAATTTCGCATGGCAGTGACCCCCCCCCCCCCCCCCCCCCCCCCCCCCCAACCCTTCCTCCCCCCCTTCTCCACACACACACACACACACACACACGCATGCACACACATGCTTTAAGATTCATTTCTGGTGTGCAACATGAAGGGTTTCTTTTTGCGTATGTTTTATTTTTCTTATGAAGTAATTTATTCTTGTAGGTAACTTGACGAGTGGTCTGGTAGGTTGTGAGCACATCACTCTAGTTCACCAGGTGGAGCACTTCACAGGTGTCATCATTCTCACCAGCAGACAGGAAATGGCACGTCTGGACCTCCACAGGCTACCCAGACTCAAGTATGTGCATACATGGATCATAGAATATAGCTGGTGTAGTTTTAGTATTGTGGCAAAGGGACTCTAAATCACTTAGGTCCTGAGAGTTAGTGCCCCCACCTTTAGTGTAGGGCTTTTTTTTGTGTAGAGTCTCTCCAATTGTGTTGGAACGGGCGCTATGTTCAAAATTCATGTGGCAGTGCACATCACCATCAATGTCGTTGTGAAGAACAGTTTGGTTCTAAGTTGTGCTGCGCAGTTATGTATCGTGAACTACAGTATTTAGGATCCCTCAGGCTGCAAGTGTAGTGCTCTCGCTGTGCTTGGGATGCTACAGCCTAAAGCTTCAGGACCCTAAAAGCGATAGTTCCCTCTGAGGCCATATAGAGCTTGCAGGAGTTGAATCTAGCATGGGTTGACTACGAGAGAAAGATCTGTCAGATTGTATGATGTATTGTCTATCTGTCTACAGACATAATGTTGAGTGTTGCATATTATAATATGGATTCTTTTATGTAGTTAAAGCATATTTTGGTATGCTTAAATTTTTGTTTTGTTTTGGTGTGCTAAAATTTTTGTTTTGTTTTGTTGAGTAATCTAGTTTTAAAGAGGTCAGACTTTCATGCAGATATATTATATGCATGTTTAAATATAGACAATTAATTAACTTTCTCATAATAGAATAAATTTCTTTTTTGGACATGTTTCAGTCCATGGAGCTTCTTCAGTCAAACTGAGAAAGCACAAGATGATTAACATATGTAGCTGATGCAATGTAGATAAGTGAAAGTATTTAAATTGTGTTAAATTCGTAGATAGATTCTAATGCTTCTTTGTGAGCTGTTGTTTGAAAGCCAACACCCTTGCAGCTCCCCAGTCTATGATACTTGTTGTTTCTTGCATGAACTGCTAATCCATTCTTGATGTCTCTAGTCCTGACAACATACTGGTGTTCCTTTATTCTAATATCTAAGGATCGTCCTGTCTCACCTACCTACACACTGCTACAGTTTGTGCAGGGAACTTTATAGACTACTCCTTTCTTGCAGTTGTCTGGTGTGGTGGCCTTCACTTTCATTAACCATGGGCGTAGGAGGCAATTTTAAGGTGTAGAGGCCAATCAAGATGTCACATTAGCTAACCATGCCTAAGTTTGACAGAATCTTACAAAACGCTGACTTTTATCTTAACCTGTTTAGATAGACACTTTGTTACAGTGAATGTAGTAGAAGGTAAAATCTTTATGCATCTTCCAAACTGAATCCTAGTAGAACTCACACTAGAGTCATGGATATCAAATTTGACTATTCCATCTTTCCAGTTAAAAAAAAAACCCTTAGGAAGGAAAACAGAATTAACATTACTCATTGAAGCTTCCCTTTCTTACTGGTTCTAACAATGATGCACCATTGTCTGGTCTTCACTGGAGCCCACTGTTGTCTTCCAATCTTACTGTTGTCTTCCAATCTTTTTAAAGTACAGGTCTAGCATCCCCTCGGTAAGCCATTTCAGACTTAAGTTTTTGCTCTTGGGTTTATATATATATATATATATTATATTTATTGTGTACTGAATCGGCCTATTGAGTGCCTTTACGTAGAAAATGTATTGAATTGGAAATTATTGTGTGCCCACAATATTCCGCAGTAAAGGGGAAGTCCGGAGTTATTGTGTTGGGTTATTGCATCTCCCTAAGCTACATTTTTACACTTATTGTGTCCCCTGAGGGTCTGCTAATTCTATAATACCATTCTGTGCCAATTACATTAATTTGGTTAAATAAAATAGCTTCATATGAATGCAGAGACTTTCTATTACTAGCTATGAGAGTGCTCGGTTCATACAGACTACCGCTTGCACTCCGCAAGAAGTCTGTCTAATTCTTTGGGTGAAATATTCTCAATTTTTTGCTTTTCATTTATCCCTTTACACAAATGATAGCTACCATGCTCTCAAGTCGGGTAATGTTTTATTTTGAGTATTATAGTTTTTTTGCTCTTCTATAAACTTCCGTAATTCCTCATCGTCAAGACTAACTGATTGTTCGCCCTCAATGCTACAAGATGGCGGTACTTCTTGCCTTTCACATTCCCTTTCTACTCCACCTCGAATATTAGAGAAAATATTTCAATTACTTCATCAGAATAAAAAAAAAATCAAAAGACTTCTTGGCAGCATCCATTACATTAGCCACTCGGTTTCTATGCCATTCGCGCATGACCAGTACACAATAAATTGATTAATCATTGGATACCACAGGAATATCACTCGTCTGTTGGTGGCATTTACACTTGTGCCTGCGGCACTCGTGTAAACGCTAGCCGACAGACTTGTGATATTCTGCTGTATTCAATGATTACTTATTACATGAGTCAGAGTGTGACATGGCAAAACATTTTATGAGCAGGCTAATTTATTTCACAGCCAGAGGCTGAGTGAAAATCTGCCACTGGAACCTGTGGTTGTTTAATCATTCAGTTTAATACCACAGAACTGCCCATAATGAGATCCCCACAAGCTCTCTATTCAATGCGAGGCCAGCTCCAAATTTCTACACAGATCAATTAACTTAGCGCCAAAAATCTACCAGTTACCGCGAAGCATGTGGACAAACGGGTCCCAGAGCTATAACTGTAGTGTACTAGTCTGAAACTGTCACACATCCTTCTATTGTACTTGCAGGGTAAAGAATGAGGCTGTACTTATGAAGCCATTGGAGCAGCTTGAAACTCTGTCTCAACCGTGACCAACTCCATCCTGACTGGTACCAGCTCCGACTATTCCACCAACCTTCTATTCAGACTCGGCTACATATAGACTCCATCATCATCAATTCAGATGTTTCTGTCTGGGTTGCTACTGCTACATTCTTCAGCCCTGTGGCCTACAAGTCTGAATCTTGTGCTGAACTACCCCGCTCCCACTAATGAGCAACCAACTTCAAGCAACATTGGGAATACGCCGTCACTTCTGCTCTAGAAACTAACCATTTCCAAAGTCACAACTGCCAACTCACGACTAATTATTGTATTTCTTATTTTATTTTTACAACTTTGCTCTTTTTAGAGCTACAACAAGTAAATTGCGCGTTCATGGAGCTTAACGTTTTGGAAAGGGGGGGGCAGGGTGAAATTGCAAATCGGTTGTCAACTTGTAAGTAAAAATCGATATTTCGTGGAACTGGATCACTGGCGCACAATTAGCATACCCCCCTTAGAATAAAGTTGCAGGAGAGTTTGTTTTGTTGTTGTTGTTGTTGTTTTAAGAATAATGCTTAGGAATAACAGTTTAGGAATAACACTGAATAGTAGCTGGTGGGCAGAGCTGTATCTCAGCCCCAGGCAGGTCTTCATTCTTCATTCTTCAAATTTGGCTTGCTGGAGTCCTCAGTTAAGGGTTCCCCAAACCCCCAGCTGTTTTTTAGCAGCTGCTCTAACCAGGTAGGATAGGCTACTTAGAAAGATAGCTGTAAAAACCCTGAAAAGTGTTGAACTGACCCAGTTGCTAGAGTACAAGGGTAATGTGCTTGCATATTTCACTCTCAAGCTTTATTTTCATTGCCTTTGGCCTACTCATGAAATGTAAAAAGTACTATTTATATATTATATTAGATATATTTAGTTGATGCCTTTCTATCTCATTGCAACTTCTATGGTCTCTGAGCATGATGGGAGAATTTAAACTTTCTCAGAGATGAGGTTGATGGAAGGTCACCAATGAATATCATTGTACATTCCATTAATCAATGAATTTCGTTTCTTATTCTCGTGGGACCTTGCAAAGGTCACAAATAATGTCTGTCAGTGAAGGTTACAAGTGTAAGTTTGTAGACTCTGTGTTTGAAGATTTATACTGTAAGAAGTGTACTCTGGTGGCTAGGAGACTGACTATTGCTACCTGCTGTGGAGAGAGTTTCTGTCAAACCTGCATAGTAGACACTCGGGAACAAGGACAGCCTTGCCCAGTGTGTGGAGAGAATGGATTCACAACTTTTGAGTTTATAAAAAATCAGAAGAGAATCCATAATCTCAAAGTCTACTGCAGCATGAAGGAGAGGGGGTGTGTCTGGTCTGAGACACTGGACCAGTTGGACACTCACTTGGACCCTCACCTGGACAACTGCCAGTATGTGGACACGAAGTGTCCCCTCAACTGCCTCCAGGCCATCCCCAAGAACAAAGTGGAGCAGCATGTGGCTCAAGAGTGTTCTGAAAGACCACATATCTGCCAGCACTGTGGCTTCAAAGGCACTTACGAGAAGGTTATAGACATACATTTGCCAGAGTGCCTATATGTCCCCTTGCAGTGTCCTAACATGTGTGGGGTGAGTTGTGAGCGTGAAGTGATGGAAGACCACATGAAAATATGTCGTCTGCAAGAGGTAGATTGCGAATTCAACCATGTGGGGTGCGACAGTCGATTTTTTAGAGAGGACCAGGACGAACACACCCGATTGAATAGCCACAAACACCTCATCTTGACAGCAACTCTAACTGTAGAGTCTAAAAAGCAACTCGTGGAAGTGTTACTGGAGCAAGACAGGATGCACAAGGAGAAGGAGAATAATTTGATGAAGAAAATAGAGGAACAAAAGAAGAAGCTAGTAGAACAAGAGACAAAGTTAATGGAACTAGAAACAAAACTTGAAGGGCAAGAAAAGAAACTGGTAGACCAAGAGAAGAAGCTAGTGGAACAAAATAAGAACTTAGTGGAACAAGACAAGAAAGTATGGGAACAGGAGAAGTTGCTAACAAGACAAGAAAAGAACCTAAGTGAAAAACAAATAAAGCTGGGGGAACACGAGAAGAATCTACGAGAACAGGAGAACAAATTAGGAGAGCAAGATAATGAACTGGGAAAGCTCATGAAGAAGCTAGGAGAACAGAAGAAGACACTAGGAGAACAGGAGGAGAAACTAGGGGAACAAGGGAAAGAAGTGGGAAAACAAGGGAGGGAACTGGGGGAACAGAGGAAGGAAATAAATGAAGTTACCCAGTCACTTCATGAAGTAATTACCAAAGTCAATTATTTGGCAAGTTTGACCAGCTATAATTGGAAAGCTGCAATAAAAGAGTTTAGTATTGAGAGTCAAAAGCCATTGAATCACCTTAGTCCTTGGAAGAGTTCAGCCATGTATACACATGCATTTGGTTACAAGTTCTGTGTAGGTGTGAGCTTTAGTGATAAAAGTTTTTTAGGGAAAATCATTTCTGTGGATTTTTTCTCTATGCCTGGGAAGTTTGACGATCAACTAAAATGGCCTGTTAATGCGAAGATAACTATGGAAGTCATTAACCAAGAAAACAGGCGTAATGATGAAACAGTTGAAACAATCGTTTGGAATAGACCTGCTACACCATGCAATTATATAAAGAGTTTAAGGAAGCTTACAGATGTTGGCCTAAAAGGATTTATAGTCAATGATACTGTTTATTTTCATGTATCAAATATTGAATTGTTGTAATGTAAATTTTTTGTCCATGTTCTCAGCAAATGTTGTGTAAAGCTATAGTTTCATGTGACGAGTTGGAGAATTCTGGCCCTATATGGGCGTGCTACATTAAGTCACTAATTATATAGCTCAAACACTTTTGTTGTTTGATCAAGTTACTGAATGAATTGGTGAGGCATTCTTTCTTAGTTGCTATATCTAGTGGAACATAATAAGAAATTAATTGAACAAGACAAAGTATAGGAAACAAGAGAGAATAGGAAGACAAGGAAAGAACCTAGGTGAGAAGCAAATGAAGCTAGAGGAACATGAGAAGAAGTTACGAGAACAGGAGAAGAAATTAGGGGAATAATGGAATGAATTTGGAAGAGGAAAAAACTGGACAACTGGATTAGAAGTTGGGGGAACGAAGATAGAATTAAAATTAAATCGGTCACTTCTGAAAGTAATTGCCAACGTCTGGGTAGTTTGACTAGCTATAATCTAGGAACCCATCCACCAGGATGTCTGTCTCCATTTCCAGGGAACAGTGGTGCTTGTCACCGGAAATGCCCCTGGCACAAGTTGTTGCACACTCCAAAGTAAAGCAGCTTCCCAATATACTTTCCCAGAACAAAGCCAACTCCAGAGTTAGCATTGTATGAATGCTAATGGGATCTCTTACTCAATGTTGTGCGTCTTTCAGAACTTCTATGTTGTTGTTGTTCAAAAGTGCTGTCATAGTCACGAGTTTGTTTTGTAGTTTGTTTGTGTGTGTGCGTGCGCCTGAGTATAAAGGCACACGCACGCATGCGTTACTGTGCCATTTCCATGAGACAAGTTGTGCGTAAAACCATTACTCTGTTGGGACGTGAAGGGTAGCTAGCTCAGTGGTTAGAAGCCTGACTAGTTGCTTTAAGCGAGTGGACTGACTGGTGGCAGTGTACCTTATCATGAAGGACACTGGAACTTACCTTGGATCGGCGAGTTAACAACCCGTACCCAGGCCAGGTGCTCCTTTGCCCACAGGGACAGATGTCAACTGGTGGTGGCCACAGTAACCTAGAGGAAACCTAGCCCTAGCCTGGGAGTGCCAGTCATGACAAAAAGCACCTTCATTGCGGCTGAGAATGTCATTGGAGAAGTGTGGAAACGGGAGTTGCTGCAGTCCATGGCTGAAGCAGGCAAAGAGGAGAAACGGCTAGCAATAGAGTGAGGAGAGTATCACAAAGGGGTTCCTGCAATCACAGTGATAGTGGGTGGTGGCTGGATAAAGTTCTAATACAAGCACAACACGGAGAGCTATTACAATGCTGATAAACAAAAGGTAAGTAATTATGTTTCAGGTTTTCTCTAGTCTTCTCTCTTTCTTTCTCCTTCTTTCCTCAAGTCTCCTCCCCCACAGTCCCTATATTGCTGCTTGATTAGTTTCCCACTTACACTCACCAAAAAACAATAGGAATACTTAAATAATATAGTAATTATAGATTTAAACACCATTTTAGTTATATAATATAATACATTTAGTTCCTTCTGCTAGATTATTTACTGCCCTGTTGTAACCTTTTGGATGTTTGACTGTCTTCGATGTCTCCAGCGGGACAGTGTGCTCACAAGTGTAACACTCTCCTCTTTTGTGAAGACAGACATCAGATCATTTCAGCTCTTACTTGTTAGATTAATTGATCCATCACATATTGCAGCATGTCTGTCCACTATTTCTGCATACTCCTTCAGGTCTTCTGCTTCCCTGCATCACAATACCTTGGGAGTTCTCTTCACCAGTGCTTCCCAGTTGAATTCTCTCCTCCACAAGCTTTCTTGATGGCTGCTTCTTCTTTACATATGCTCTCCAGCTTTTGTGCTAACTATATTTCTAATTTCTCTGGTTCTTGTTACCCATTCTCTCTGATTCACTGCACAATTACCTACATGGCATCTATACAGTTGATGTGTGGGCGATTTCCTGCAGTTGCGGTAATTTTCACATTATTTTCTCTAGGTTTAGTAGTATGGTGAGTTCTGATGGACTTATGAGTCCCCAGCAGCCAAAACAGGCCAACAGAGTGTAATCTAGTTACCCGTCGAAAAGTTTCGCCCTGGAGTAAGTCATAATTTGAAAGTTGTGGCTCCAGGTAGTTGACTGATTGCGATCGACGGAAGATAGTATGGCCAGTTTTAGTTTAATTTGTGGACTCCTTTGTTAAAATTTCTTTGACAGTTCCTGAGTAAATTTCTGCTAGGGGAACTGGTAAATTGAATATTTGCCTGGCTCTTTTCTCTGTTGTAGACTCTGGAGAGTTCGCTGTAAGTTTTTACATATTTAAATTATATAGCTGACATTGTCATTTCATCAATCATTTATAATTATAGTGATTTTAATTTCTTGTGAATTACAGCAGAAAATAAAACATGAATGATACAAAATTGGTGTTTTAAACATTTATGAATATTTATGAGGCCACCCTATACCAGAACCTCATTTTTGCCCCAACTTTGATAGTTATTATGACCATTATCTGATGGACTTATTAATTAACACTATGGGTTATATGAATTGCAGTGATATACACTTAAGATTAGTTAAATTATACCCTTTTGTTATTTCAGTGTATTTAGCTGCTAACTCAATCGGAATGCTGGCAAAGTTTATTAGTGTACACATTTTTCAAATGTAGAAACTGGTAGATGCTGAGCATATACAATGTGACACTTTTGTGAAGTTAAATTCTTAACAATGGTATAATTGCAAGTCTGCGTATTTTACTATTTTATCTCGCTCGCTCTGACTACGGCAGTTCGGAAAGGAAGCCCGAGTTGTAAGTTGAGGCCTAGCTGTGTAGCCAGTAAGGGGACCGAAAATGGAGGACTTTGCTGTCCTTGTCGTCTGCCTTGTACACGGCTCGCTGTCGGGATGGCAACCTTGTGGCAGTAACTTTCGTGGATGTTGGATTATTGAGTAGAGAACTCGGTCTTAGCTTAGGTCCGAATAATCAGCTAGCTGGGATGGGTGGGTAATTACAACTTCGCTGGTTCGATAATTTCAAGACTAGGAACAATAACTGAGAACTAAAATGAAAGAATACAATACTTATAACAAACGGTTGGCATGGGCGTGAATCGCGAGCGGTCAGCGAGGCTTTACAAAAATAAAGTGCATGTGTAGTGTAGTTTCTTCTGAATGTTCGTTGAGGCTCTGTTAGGCCCGCACCTATATATGTATAATGTTGTGAATTGATTATTCCTGTCTATTTTGTGATGTGTGAAATACCTAATTAGATTGATAACTATTTGTTTCAGACATGTGTTAGACTTGCCCTCTCCTTCTGTCCAACTCAGAGAAGAACTATGGAAATGTTTAATACCAAAGAGAGCACCTTTCTCTGTTGACATCAGTTATGTAGAGCTTGCACAGAGGTAAGGATGTAACTACACTAGTGGTGTGCTTGTGCATAAATATCGAGCGAGCCTGCCTAGTTAGGCTACATAAAACTACAGTATTGTGTACATGGTGTATTTTACTTGAAGAAACTTCTATTTTTATAATGACTAAAATGGATTTTGTATATAGCAATTGACCATTAATTTTAGCAAACTAATACAGAATTACTTTCTTTCCTCAATTTCTTGAGTAGTCCATTCTGACTGTCTGAATTACCAGTCACTCTTGACAAGTTCTCAGCTACAAACAAAGAAAGGCCAGAGTTATTTTTGTAATTATAGCTAACAAATATAGAATTACGCACTTACCTCAGCTCCCCCCCCCTCCCCCTGCATAATGGTAGCTTCCTTAGCATCTATTTTAAGCTATTCTGACTACCAGTGACTCTTGATACCAAACAAGTGACAGAAGTTTTGAAATTATATCTGGTAAAGGGTTTTCAGTCATAGTAACCAGTCGCGGAAAACATTTTGTGACTTGAAAAACAAGTGTTTCACTGGAATTTGGAGCCTAATTTTAAAGTAAGACTTTCTTAATGCTGTAGTATCAAAAGAAACTGGGGTCAAGCCATCCATACATACACATATATAACACATACCCAATTTTCAGTTGTCCACCCCTAACAGTATCTCGCTTGCTCGATAATAAGTATTACTTAGCCTAGATGCATTTCATTCTTCTTAAAATGATTGTGTCCTTCATGGAAAATTTTATCTATGTACAAGGTAACCCAAAAAAATATCCTTGTACCCCCTGCAAATGTATGTTTGTGTGTATGCATGTGGTATGTATGTACATAAAAATATGCTGCATGCATGTGTTATGTTTCAAATCTCTAGTATAAAATGAAGGTCATACTTACGATGCTAAGTTAGAACTCCATGTCCAATAAGTGACCCAATAACTAAGAGTAATTTCTAAATAGCAAATGATAACTAATTGTGGCGTTATCTGAACTACCATTAGTACGTACCTGTAGATTCATTCCTATATACTTTGTCTCTGTTCACCACTGTGTATTGTCAACATTTTCCATCTTTCAGTAGTTGAAGGCAAACTCTGTGAATGTTGTAATATAGCTACAGCAAATTTTCAGTCTACTTTTAGATACTCTTGCTCATTGATTATTGTGTTTTAAGCTAAGTAGAGATCAACACATCCTTTAAAGTTTTATTGCGGATGGCTCATGATTCAACAATAATTTCTTATCCTAGGTTTTCCTTTAATGGAGGACAGATAGCCAATTGTATCTGCCAGGCTGCCGAGCTGTGTGCTGCTGCCACGCCTCCAATTATCTCTCATCAAAGTCTAGTAGCTGCTGCTGAATTTGAAGTCAAGAGAATGTGTAATAACAGTTTTGTTTCCACTATTTTTAATTAGTGTTCCCTCTACCAATCAGTCTTAACTCAAATCAACTCACAGTGTGCAATTAATTTTTTTCCTCTCATTATGTTATTACGTGATGTGAAGAGATTGAAATAACAAATTGTAAACTTGTCTCAAAATGCCACAATTAAATTTGAAGCAGACCACTGCTGTAATAATTGCAATTATATTCCATTAATTCAATATATTTTGTATTATTATTATTATTATTATTATTATTATTTATAAACATTGGTGGATGCATCAGGTACAAAATGTACCATCATGACAAAACTAACTAGTTTGTGATAGCTATTTGATATGGCGTTGGATCACATTCAATCTGCGATAGCTTTTACTTGATTCTATCAGAAGTATTAATTGGTGAATAAGTCCATGAGACCTATTGCTCTGTCTATGTTGGTGTTGGCTATATTCATAAAATGCTTTCAGAGATCATTTCTATTGGATACAACAAACACAAAGAACATCACCTACCTGTCTATTGAGTTCTCAACTGGTGCACATGTGACATGAAATGTTAGGGTTTGGTTTTTTGCCTTCTGGTGCTGGCAGGTCTCAAATTAATAATGTGGATATTTAGAAAAGGGGATTTTTGGGTGTCAGATGTTTTATAGGTGTGTCCATCTAAGTATTAGTCTAATGCCACGATAGTTTAAAAAAAATCCTTGAGGCAGTCATGTATGGGAAAATCATTGAACATTAAACGAGTTTTTAATGAAGGTTCAGTTTCTACAAGCAGTGTTTAATCATTTAAAATTATTAAACTGCTAGTAGCAATTAGGTTCTTTGTTGCCTAGTAAATGATGAGAAGCTGCATCTAGATTATTGGGTATTAATTGGAGATTACTTTGCTATTGCTCAGAGCAAACGGTTTTACATGATCCTTATAGAAAGTTGCAGTTGGGGAAGATGAAGCTACCTAAATTAGAATTACCTCGATTTAGGTGAATTCTTTAAAGTTAATTCTATATTAATAACTTTCACAGTATTTAAATATTTCTGGTGTTAAATTTTCAATCAAGACATTTCTGCTTCATGGAATATTCTTCAGTTGATACACAAAAATGCACAAAAACATTTGAAAGTATAAAAACAGGATTATTTGTTTGATGCTGAAATGTGAAACTCAAGGGATGAATGGTGAAGGTGCTAAGACATTACGTTAGCTGAATACAAAACAAAAGTGAAAAAAGGCAATTGAGTGTTATAAATCTATGAAAAAAGAAAAATGGAGGGAAAAATCAAGAGTAATAAAATAATATAATTGAGGTTTTGTGTCTAACTTTTGTGCCAGCTCGTTCCTACTGGACACTGTACTACCCTGAAATATCACAGTGAGCAACATGCCACCACTTACCCCATGAACTGAACACTATTTGCCGCCTGCTTGGTCCATATAATATTATGTAGATATATTACTGAAGAAATGCAGACTTGGTGTTTGAAAATTTATTCAGAAAGAGGTGTACTATGATGGCTAGAGAAGACTGGTGCGATATTTTGGCAGTCAAAGAGTATTTTTAGTAGTCTTTTTATTCAATCTCTGTAAGTTTATGTTGAACGTTACAAGCTTGAAGGAATAAATAGATGAAGCTGCACTAAGAAGAATGGATATAATAGTTCATTGTGTTTCTAATTGCATTGACAAGAGCTATGCCAGCCACTTTGGGGGAACCCAAAGGACTCCAAGCTGAAGATAAGGGAGACCTAAGTGTGAGCTGGAGAACTGTGAGTACTGCTCATTTTGAATGTGACGGCAATATTGCAGCTGTTCAGCCTATGGAGCACAATGTCATGATGAGTGTAGAAGGGAAGTTCTGTTATCCTCTTGAACTTCTCTCTCCTACAAGGAAAAATACACTCATATTTAGCAGCTTGGCTGCTGTCAAGCATAACACAAGTACACAACTCTATCCACTAGCCAATGAATATCCACTAGCAAATGAATTTCATTAGTGGTCTAGTCTCATGTGACCTTGTAGAAATAGGTGTGGTCACTATATTAAAAACAACAACAATGGCTATCAGTGCGAGTGAAGGCTACAAGTGTGAGTTTATAGACTCTGTGTTTGAAGATTTTTACTGTAAGAAGTGTACTCTGGTGGCTAGGAGACTGACTATTGCTACCTGCTGTGGAGAGAGTTTCTGTCAAACCTGCATAGCAGACACTCAGGAACAAGGACAGCCTTGCCCAGTGTGTGGAGAGAATGAATTCACAACTTTTGAGTTCATCAAAAATCAAAAGAGGATCAGCAATCTCAAAGTCTACTGCAGCATGAAGGAGAGGGGGTGTGTCTGGTCTGGGACACTGGACCAGTTGGACAGTCACTTGGACCCTCACCTGGACAACTGCCAGTATGTGGACACGAATTGTCCCCTCAATTGCCTACAGGCCATCCCCAAGAACAAGGTGAAGCAGCATGTGGCTCAAGAGTGTACTAAAAGACCTCATGTCTGCCAGCATTGTGGCTTCAAAGGCACTTACGAGAAGGTTATAGACATACATTTGCCAGAGTGCCTATATGTCCCCTTGCAGTGTCCTAACATGTGTGGGGTGAGTTGTGAGCGTGAAGTGATGGAAGACCACATGAAGATATGTCGTCTGCAAGAGGTAGATTGCGAATTCAATCATGTGGGGTGTGACAGTCGATTTGTTAGAGAGGACCAGGACGAACACACCCGACTGAATAGCCACAAACACCTCATCTTGACAGCAACTCTAACTGTAGAGTCTAAAAAGCAACTCGTGGAGATGTTAGTGAAGCAAGACAGGACACACAAGGAAGAGGAGGACAAATTGAAGAAGAAGATAGAGGAACAAAAGAATACGCTAGGGGAACAAGAAATAAAGTTGAGGGACCAAGAGAATAAACTAGTGGAACAAGAGAAGAAAATATGTGAACAAGAAAAATGTCTTGTAAAACAAGAAAAGAACCTAGGTGAAAAACAAATGAAACTAGTGGAACATGAAAAGAAATTGCAAGAACTGGAGAAGAAGCTAGGAGAACAGGGGAAAGAACTTGGAGAGTACAAGAAGAAAATGGACAAACAGGACATAAAACTTGGGGAGCAGGAGAAGGAAGTAAATCAGTCACTTCTGGATGTAATTTCCAAAGTCTCTTATTTGGGTGGTTTGACTCTCTATAATCAGAAATTAAAAGTAAGAAAGTTTAGTATGGAGAGTCAAAAGCAATTTGATCACCCAAGTACTTGGAAGAGTTCAGCCATGCACACACATGTGTTTGGCTACAAGTTCTGCATAGGAGTGTGCTTGGGTATGAATAGATTTGGGCAATACAGTACTGTTGTGAATTTTTTCTCTATGCCTGGGGATTTTGACGATCAACTAAAATGGCCTGCTAATGTGAAGATTACTCTAGAAGCTATCAACCAAAAAAATGCACGCAATCTAAAGAACACTGAAACGATGACATGGAATAGACCTGCAGCATCATTTAATACTATCTGCAGACGAATGATGATCCTTCGGAAATTCAATATTGAAAATCTTTTAGTCGATGATACTCTTGTTCTTCGTGTATCAAATATTGAATTGTTGTAGTGTGTTGTTACTTTCTGTTACTGTTGCTGTTATTTGTTTTTGTTTACATGATCTCTGTGGTGTCACACCACCCCACATTAACTAATTGAATAGTCATTATTTTGTCTGTACCATTAGCTACATCCATTTATCTATTACTGTTTTCAAAATTAACTTATTCACATTATATCTTCTCGTGTTAAGTATAGACTAAACAACTAACTCACATTACATCTTTTCATGTTATGCATAGACTAAATACACACCACTCACTATTCACCTATACATATGGCATTCATTCACTTCCCCTTTTCCTCAGTTCTCAGTTTGTAGCAGCATAACTTGAAAGATCTCCTTAAAACTCTGACTACATTGAGAAACTGGGGTTAGGGCCTTGTAGCTATACCGTGGGTTGGAGGATTCAAGAAACTAGCTTTGTTGTGTGACTTAGCTTGCTGGGTGCTGGCCTGAAACTCTGGTGCCAGTGCAACTGCGTCTCTTAGGCTAACAGCGACCTGATCCCACCACAATCTCATGACAGATGATGTTGTAGCTATGGTATAGTCACATGTGACAAGCAGAGAATCCCGGCTTAACCCTTTCACTGTCGGATTTATTTAGACATTTTGAAAAAAATTATATAAAATCCGGACTTTAATATGGTCCATAGCAACCATAGAAAAAAATTGTCTGTATAAAATATACATTACAGAAAAATGTTTATGTTGCCTGGCAACCAATGTGTGGTAATTACCACTTGTAAACCACTACATGATATAATTCTCTTGAAAGCCAAGGCAATGAATAATGTTATTTTGAACTACTCCAGACTGGTTCAAGCCAGTCCATGGATTCTTTTACTGTACAGCTACTTCATGGGACAAAACTAAACAACTAAGGTTTCATATTTAGTCCGGGCTCAATTTCATGAACATATTTTGATAATTCCTGTATAAAAATTGTATTAGACGTATCTTTCTAATCATTATTCTTCAAACAGGTTATTATTTCTATAATAGACCAGTAAAATCAGTAATGTTGATGTGAAATCAGGACTTTAATATGGTCCATAGCAACCATAGAAAAAAATTGTCTATATAAAATATACATTACAGAAAAATGTTTATGTTGCCTGGCAACCAATGTGTGGTAATTACCACTTGTAAACCACTACATGATATAATTCTCTTGAAAGCCAGAGCAATGAATAATGTTATTTTGAAGGGTTCAAGCCAAGTCCAGACTGGTTCAAGCCAGTCCATGGATTCTTTTACTGTACAGCTATTTCATGGGACAAAACTAAACAACTAAGGTTTCATATTTAGTCCGGGCTCAATTTCATGAACATATTTTGATAATTCCTGTATAAAAATTGTATTAGACGTATCTTTCTAATCATTATTCTTCAAACAGGTTATTATTTCTATAATAGACCAGTAATCAGTAATGTTAATGTGAATTTGAGGTGATGTGTGTTTATAAAATATAGAGCATGAATAACCATGAAGTACAAAAATGTGAATAAACTATCAAATATTGTCATTATAAAATACAGATTTTAAAAATATGGGCAGTTAGTTTCATGAAGTGAAGTCTACAAGGGTGTGATACTTTTTGAAACAGTTTCTTTCAGATGATACACATAAATGCACTTTGCAGTACTCACATTGAACACGAAACTCATGGCGATTCCCAATAACAGTAAGCTTATTTGTTCTTATAATGGCTGAACATACAGCACAATCCCCCCTTTCTATCTGCATGCTTAGGCCAGTGACCTAAATTTACATTCAGTCTATCTAGCTGAAGATGCTCAACAGATCATGGATGACCAGCACTACGACATCTTGTAGAGAAACTACCAATGAGCTGTTTTGCTAGCTCAAGCCTAATACCACGACTGGAATTATACTGGTCCACTAATTTTCCACTCATTAGTACTCCAGGCATTAGTAACATTATGCCTAAAACTAAATTTGAACAGTTATTCAGGTTTTTTCACTTGAATGACAATAGCAAGCAGGCTCCATATGGTCATAATGGAGATAAATTATTCAAAGTTCGGAAATTATGCTAAATAGAGGTGATTCAGTCGTCAGTGAGCTCACTATTAGAGGTTTCACTGCAGATATAGTAGTGAGGCATTCTGTCATAATTTTTCATTTTTCTCCACTGGTCTCAGTTTAGCTCACGTGCTGGCTTGTCTCTAAGATCCAGTGGCAGCGTGATCCTGTCACAAGTGTGATTTTAATTAAATTTTGGTATAATATAGCTATGTGGGAAGCATTTAATTATGTAAACTTTATAACTATTGTTGTGAATAATTGGTCCAGTCACATCACTTGCTAAGTAAACTTCTAATGTGGTGTGTGTTAGTTGTTTGCAGCTAACATGGATGTAGCTAAGTATTTCTTTAGGTTAGAGATTGATGAAGGGTTTAAATGCAGAATCAGACGAGTCTTGGACTGATTACATTTATTTCCAGTATAGTCATAATTGTTTGAACCAGTGGTTTCTGTATGCCAAGAATTATGGATTCTTTAAAACCAGGCTGAAATATTTTGAGGAGTCTACTGTAAGAAGTGTGTACTCTGGTGGCTAGGTACCTGTTGTGGAGAGAGTTTCTGTCAAACCTGCATAGCAGACACTCGAGAACAAGGACATCCTTGCCCAGTATATGGAGAGAATGAATTCACAACTTTTGAGTCTATCAAAAATCAAAAGAGAATCAATAATTTCTAAGTCTACTGCAGCATGAAGGAGAGGGTGTGTGTCTGGTCTGGGACACTGGATCAGTTAGACAGTCACTTGGACCCTCACTTAGACAACTGCCAGTATGTGGACTCAAATTGTCCCCTCAACTGCCTACAGGCCATGCCCAAAGAACAAGGTGAAGCAGCATGTGGCTCAAGAGTGCTAGGTCTGCCAGCACTGTGGCTTCAAAGGCACTTATGAGAACACAACAGACATACACTTGCCAGAGTGCCTATATGTCCCCTTGCAGTGTCCTAACATGTGTGGGGTGAGTTGTGAGCGTGAAGTGATGGAATACCCCACATGAAGATATGTCCTCTCAAAGAGGTCAAGTATGAATTGAGTAGTGTGGGGTGTTAGGATCTATTGATTAGAGAGGACCAAGATGAGCACTACAGAGAGCACATCCACAAACACCTCACCTTGAAAAGAAACTCATGGAAATGTTATTGGAGCAAGACAGGACACACAAGGAAAAAGAGGACAGATTGATGAAAAAGATAGAGGAACAACCCGAGAAGCTAGAAGAACAACAGAATCAGCTTATGGAACAAGAAAAGAAGCTTGTGGACCTAGAGAGAAGAAACTATTGGAATAAAATAGGAAATTAGTGGAACAAGACAAGAAAGTATTAGAACAAGAGAAATCGCTAGGAAGACAAGAAAAGAACCTAAGTGACGACAGAATAAAGATAGAGGAGCATGAGAAGAAGTTAGGAGAACAGGAGAAGCAACTAGAAGACCAAGAGAGGAAATCGGAGGAACAGGAGAAGAAACTTGGCGAACAGGATGAAATACTGGGGGAACAGAAGAAGGAAATAAGTGACATTACCCAATCACTCCAGGAAGTATGCGCCAAAATCTCACATTTGGCTGGTTTGACCAGCTATAATAGGAAATTTGAAGTTAAAAGGTTTAGTATGGAGAGCCAAAAGCCATTTGATCACCCTAGGGCTTGGAAGAGTTCAGCCATATACACACATGTGTTTGGCTACAAGTTCTGCATAGGAGTGAGTGCTAGGGGTCAGATATTTTGGGGGAGCACTGCTCTGCATTTTTTCTCTGTGCCTGGGGAGTTTGACGATCAACTAAATTGGCCTGCTACTGTGAAGATTACTGTAATTGTAATCAACCAGAGAGAAAAATTAAGAAAAAGATCGTTGAAACAATTATCTGGAATAGACCTGTTGCACCATACAATTTTGTAAAGTGTCTAATAGAGCTTTTAGAATACGAACTTCGAGATTTTTTAGTCAATGATGTTCTTTATTTTCATGTGTCAAATATTGAATTGTTCATTAGAAGTATTCTCTCTCTTTCACAGGCTTTTTAAACAATACAGAATTAAAAATATTTAGTCGCCACCCAGGACCGCTTGTATAGCGCACAAGCAATCTGCCACTAAGCTAGTCTGGCGTAGCCAGACCCTTTACCAGACGCTACGCGGGGGAAGGGTCTGGTGGATTGCGCACACCATTTTCGTATCCTTTCCTCCGGAATCCGGAGGAAATACTTTGTCTGTACTTCTTATGGAGCACCTGTGGTTAAGAAAGTGGAGCCAAATTTCGCGCGTTACTTTTTAGCAACTTCTGCATGCAGATGCAATGGAGAAATGCTACGGATGTGGAAAAGATGTTTCTATAGCTAAGGAGAGAAAGCAGAGGCGATTACTTGGTAGTTCTGCTGCAGAAAGAGTTGTGAAGAGTTTAATATTCTTTTTTCAATTGGAAGGTTTGAAAGTAGACTCTGAAACCCTCAGAAGAGGATACATTTGCAGGCCTTGCATGAGGCTCATAGAGAAGTTTGTTGTATTGCATGAAGAAGTAGCAGGCAATGTAAGAAAAGTATTACCACTTTTGTGTATGAGTGCTGGAGGAACAGCTATTCCACGTCAGTACCCTGCATCAGCTGAAGCACTAATCTCTGTCTCCTCAGCATTGTTGATGCCACAGAGTACCAGTGTACCTCGAGACTTTAGCTTTGCACCCATAACCTCTATATCTTCCAGTAATTTGCTAGTCTCGCCTGCCTTATCCCACTCCATACTCTCAACCACAACAGCACTCAGCTCTATACTCCCTACCTCCTCACATTTGCCTTCTATATCCTCAACATCTTTGCCTCTCAGTTGTTGTAGTCCCTGTTTGTCCATGTCCATCACTACTAACTCCTTAGCTTACAGCAGCTCAGCAAATTTACCAGGCATGACTCCCAACATTGCATTTTCTACATCAAGTTTACGTTCTGCAGTCCTTCCACCCATGAGTCTAGCACCTTTTGTGGTATCCTCACCAGACAGTTCTAGTGTTATGTCCATGACATCTCTTCCTCAGTGTTCTCCATCACTTTCAGGACAAGTTTCAACTTTTGTATCGGAAACTGTTTCAACACCCTCGAGGCATGTAGTGTCTGCACCCAAGAAGCTGAGAACTGCACCACCCACTGCTTCAGGTTCACCTGCAATTACGGTAAGTCGCTGAATATTTTGTAATTATAATTCATAGTGCAATCCTATTTACAGGCTACTATACACTACAAGTCTAAGCCATTGTCATATCATGTGACTCCCAGAAGAAGGCACATTTGTAAATCCTTAGTTCGAAGAAACTACCAGTCATTTGCTACGAAGTGTGTGCAGAATGTTGTGAGCAGAAAGGCATTGGTGAAGACTATAGGACGTATGCTGAACAAAGAAGTGGCAGCATTGTGTTCCCTGAAGTTTGATTCCATTTTAAGGACAAAGTGTAAGGAATCCATGCTAAAATTCAAGTTTGGAACCATCATAAAGGAGTTACAAAGCCAGGCACCCACTCTTCTAATTCTTCTTCAAAACTGCTTGAAGACAAGAACTCCACGTGCAAATCGAAAATCCACAATAGCTATGATTACTGCTATGATATGCAAGCACCGAGACTCCAAGTGTTCCCTCCTTCACAGAATAGTATCACTCATTATGTATGCAGGGCACTCAGCTAAGCAGGTATGCATTTGATGTCTTTAGCATACGTTTATTAAACACGTGTGGTTTAAACTAATTAGGTGTACCAGCGCCTTCAGAAAGTTGGTCTTTGCTTGTCTCATTGTTGTACTGTAAAGCTTGTGGAACACTTGGGAGACCACTTTGACGGGAAGGTGAAGGAATGGCAGGGAGTGGCTGAAGGAAAACTCAGCACATCACAGGTAATTATAAATAATAGTAAATTAAAGGTGCTGAAAGCAGTTAACCTCATGACTAAAATCTTCTGCTCTTTCTGAAGACCAGAACTCCTTACTTTAGGCTCAAAACATGTGTGTGTAAGGTTAGCTAACAGAATAAATGTGTCAGTTCTAGTGTTGTACACCAACATTGGTTAAAATCAGCAGTTCTCTTGGTATAATTAATAGCTATATTGCAATATATTCTACCATCATCTTTTGCAGACAAAAGACCCTATGGTAACTAGTATACCTTTTTCTGGTACTGAGGTTTCTCCATCATGCAGTCCCATCTTGCTTGTTCCCTCACCACTGCCATCCCCCTCTACTCCCTCATCAGACAACATATCCTTGTCTCCACTACCAACAAATCAGGATTGTTCTGCTAGTGTACCTGATTTTATGTCGGAATCTTCTGATGAAAATTCTGACGAGGGAGACATGTACTCTTCCAGCCAGGAAGATGGACCATCAGAAGTGGTAGATGTGATACCAGTAGATGCTAGTGAAAAATCTTCTTCGGAAGATGCTGCAGCAGGTAAATCAGTCAACACAGGATATAAAATTGTGTTTGATAACATTGACAAAAACGTGAATCCAAGACATATGCGGAGTGACAATCAGACGAGATCATTGCATTATGTGCAATCATATGCAGTGAAGGACAGAATAAACTATGATGGCATCTCCGATGAGCTCCCTACAGAAGTCAATGTGTTTGATATTCTCCCTACTGGAGAAGACTATAAATGTTTGAAAGAGAGCTTTGCAATTCTCGTATCACGAGTGATTGTGAACTTTATTCCTTTTTTCACTTCAGACTACAAAAACCTCCCAATCAAGCATATCCCTCATGAGCACTCTGTAGAGATGGCAACCAAATCTGAAATAGTAAGCCTGTTATATGCACTATTGTAACATGGCTTTGTTATTCAATACATACATGTGGAATTTTGCATATACATTTATACTCTTCGATTAGAACTTGCACCTCCAATAGAACATATATAATTGCATACTTGACATAAAGTACATAATACAAGATGAATTAGTAGAAAAGCATACTAATTGATAATTGTGATCATGGCAGTAAATAAATGTTAATCTGGCCTTGAAAGAAAGACTAGTACTGTGTTATAATCAAGGTAATGCTGTTACTCACTTAACATTAATATTGCAGGTCCCTCTTGGCATTCTCTTGAAGAGCGAGATGAATTATGAGGACATGACTGAGATTCTGGAACACTACCACACCTATGTCCCCTCAAAGAATTGTGAGGTGGTGATTCCTCAAGAAAACTCTGCATTGCAAGACAAGCAGTTTCTTACTACTCTGGTTGGAGGAGACTACCTTTCTGTGGCACGAGCCAGGGGTGCTCAAGTCATACGATCTACGTCAGAGTTGACAAAGGATACGCTGAATGGATTATTGCCCGTTGCAGAAGATTGGCATGCAAAAGTATGCTTGATAGAGGTGGGTGATCTGTAGGTAATTCTATGGAATGTAGCATAATGAAGTGTCTAGAAAGCAAATATTGGTTGATAAAAGTATTCTTGCTCATTTGTATTGTTGCGGATAGTGCAGTCTATTTAAGACAACCTGGTTGATTAGCAGAAAATGATCATTGTGTGGTTTGCCTGGTCTGTGTGTGACGACATTTTTAGTCACTTGCTAGACTTGACTTGTTTATTTCTGAATAATTCATGTATTCCTTCAAATATAAATAAAGTTACCAAAGAACAAAATATATTCTATGTTACCATGAAAATGGTTAATTTTAAACTTTTCTTCAAGCTTTGGAAAGCAACTGAGTAATTAGGTAACAATTAAAATGTCAATTTTGCCATTGTGTTTGCTAAATGTCCACAAATATTCCTTAAAAAAAAAAGCAGTTTCTGGGTGATTCGTTGAGAATGATACTGTAGCATTTGCCATTGGCTGTTGTAGCTTAATGGCATAGGTGTAGGAACCATAGCGGCTGTAGCGGCTATGGCCACTACACTTTTTTCAACTGAAGTCATCAGGAAATGGTTACCACATCACTTGGTCCTATTAGTGCATGCATGCCATTTTTGCAGCTGATACTCGTTGGTCGGAAGAAAATGAGCAGAGCTCCTCTAGCTCTGTAGCGGGCAGTATAGATCTTATTTGAACCTCATCAGCCTACGGCGTTTCCATTTCCAAAGCGGGAGTTTGGAAAGAAATCTATTGTGAGGAGAGGTTTCAGCCCTCTTGGTTTGCTAGGCGCCCTTGGACTTACACTACATGGAAGCAACAGATTGTGTAATCTGCATCATTTGTGCTAGAGCCATGTCAGGCTTGGAAAGCATGGTCTTTATGTAATGTTAGTGTGTTTGTGTGTGTGTCTGTCATGCACACAAGCACACACACACACACACACACCACACACACTCATATGTGTGCCAGAAAATCAAGGACTGGTCTAAATGCCCCTGAATAGCAAGAGGTGGACCTTATAGTGAGAGGTGGCCAGCTGATTCAACCCATGAAAAGATGCACTTAGTAACAATGGTATGCCTCACAGTGTCAACGATATGTTGAAAGTAAACAGTTACACACCAACAAATGGACTTGCAGAGGGGGAATTACATTTTTGATCTTGCACAAACTAATGAATTCATAAAATCAAGAAGATCCATCTCACACAGATCAAGCAATGGGCCTATCTTGCAAGGTTACCCTTGGTGTATGCATGAGTTACTAGGTATTCAAAGTTCTCACATTAATTATACTTAATTATCACTCACGAGGAATCTTGCCGATAATTGCCCGTATCTTATAAGATGACTAACATTCAGCATTAAGCTAAATAAAGTAAATTCATTGACAATCCATAGAATTTGAAATGCTGTTTCTTTATACATAATAAATTCACAGACATGACGTTCTGATTTCTGACAAAAATTGTTTTGATAGTTGTTGTTGTTTTTAATTAGTTCAGGTTAATTCCTTTTAATCGGAACTGTAAAGGAAATCAGATGACTGAGGTTGTAGTAATATGCCTTGCTGAAGTTATCTAATATCCAAGTACTCCAATCACTCATTTTAGTAAACAATACTGACAAACGCACATCACTTGCACATTATGGTAAACACACACATGCATGCACAAAATAAGAAAGTGTTTCTGGATAAAGACATAGCTAGTATAACACTTCAATTAATTAATTCAATCAGCAAGAGTTGTGTACTCATATTTCACTCTCTCTCTCTCTCTCACACACACACACACATTGCCAGCATGTTTCAATTGTTCAATTAACACTCACAGACACATATCATAATCACTCCTACCACCCAACTTGAGTAAAATCCTTTATGATATACTTGCAGACCTGGCATAATGAGGCCCCCAAGAAATATTTTATTCTAATAATGTACTGAACTGGGCCATTATTATTATATATTTTTTTTACTACTTTTTTAATACTAAACCAACAAACACGTGATATCAAATCAATAATATTTTGGCAGCCAAAATGGGTTGGTTATTAAAGGCTACAATTCACTTGTCAATGACATATGAAGAAATACACGTCTACCTTGTACATGCACACGCACCCACTGATACTCACATACTGGTTGTGTTTGTTGCTGTTTTTTATTGCTTTTTTTTTTTTTACTTGGTAGTAAATTTTGAATGAAACATTTTGTGTTCTGTGATGTGAATAAACTTACTCATCTTTATTAAATTAAATTAGTTTCCAGTTCCACAATTTTCACACGCACAAAAATTAATTAATTTATATGATTGAGATGCGCCATGCCTGTTAAATCTTGTCTTATTAGGTGATGTGGAGGAGGCTGTATGACACAAAATCAGGAATGGAGAGGGGTACTCTTTATCAACTTAGAAATTTAATCAACAGAAGGAATGTGAAAAAAGAGGTAAAGAGTGACGTCAATGCAATCGAAGACTTTATTGAAGTTGTAACGACTGGGTACATAGTCAGTGCAGTCATGACACATCTCGGTATGTCCCATATTAATGACATACCCAGTGATTCTATCATATTCCATGACTTATGGATGGAGGACGACTCAGTTAGAAAGTCAGCACTGATGAATATTGCATCTTCTGTCGTGGAAAAGCACGTTGACTTAGCTGCAGAATTTTGTGACCAACCACATGCGAGTGATGATGGCAATGACACTTTAGTTGATGATGACAAACAGAATAGTGATGGCGATGATGGTGGTAGAAAGGGGTGATGTTAAGGATGATAATGTTGAAGATCACAGTGCTGTTAGTTCAATATGTGATTACTCACGGGAAGTTTTGAGCTTGGGCTTATTTTATCTTTATTTTAAGGATTCAGTCAGGGAAGGAGATGGGACACGCGTAATGCTGGCATGGAAGTATTTTATGCTCATATTTAAGGCCACTAAACACAAAAATTATGCCTTGGAAGCACTCACCATGCTCACACAATATTTTGTGATTCTGCCACCAAATTTAGCAGAGCAACTTAAATGGAGTCGCTTTGTGAATGTGCATGGGTATTCAGGGTGTAACATCAGTGCTGACCTGCATATGGAGCATATGAACAGAGTTGTAAAAACTGTTATATCTGGATTAGGTGCAAACAAAACTGAAAAGGCCATCATTAGGGCAGGAAAGAGTGTGGGGTTACTTAGTGACATTTTGGCTGCATACGACGATGAGGCAGGAGTGTCTTTGATTAGTGGCAAGCACGCTGAAAAGTCAGTTGTGAAGGACTTGCATCTAATTGTAGAACAACTGATGGAGTCTGATGTGTTTGAGAATGGATCACGCACTCACAAGTCATTTTCGAACTTAAAACCCAACATTATAAGAAGTTTACTCCAAACAGACCTAAAGAAATGGATTATCTGCAATTTTTCTAAACATACTATGACTTAATTTTAAATTCTCAACTAGCTATATTTATTTTAATCTTTATTTCTCAACTAGTTCTAAGATCATCATCGTTTAATTACTTTTATGATTAAAATGATTTTGTAAGCTATTTTGATATGAAAAAGGGAAAGATAAATGAATTAATGTTCGCATCACAACTTCCACAGTTACAGTTCCTCTGACAGATGTCACAACACTTGCACCCTTTAGACTTAAAGCTGCAGTCATGAAAGTCCTCAAATAAAAACGATCTTCTACAATGTACGTTCTTCTCCATGCAGTAGTCAATCATGTGCTGCGTGGTATACCTTGTGCTTAAATCTGATGATGTCTTCCAAATTGTAGCACATGATAATAGGCCATCTCTTCCTGCTCGGCCACTTTCCTGCACATACATCTCGACATCACTAGGAACCCCCCAGTGTATGACATGCCGCACATCTGGACAGTCAATTCCCATAGCAAATGCTATTGTAGCAATCACAACACGTAAGGATGATTGCTTGGTAAATTGTTCAATAATTTTATCCTTCACACTTTCATGAGTACAGTGAGTGTACATATCCACTACTCGGTTAACAATGTAATTTGGAGCTCCTATCGGATCAGTGAAATATTCTCCCAAACTACGTTTAAAAAACTGATATATCGAAATTACATTATTATATGTCTTACAAAATATTATTACTCTTCCCATATTTCTTCTTTCTATCTTCAGCTTCTCAACAATACATTTAAATACTTCACAGATTGCATTATCTCCTCTGGGCTTTTCCATCACTGCATATAAAATATTTTCTCTAGCTGGAGGAACATAAATGATTTCCGGCATTTGCATACTTAAACTATTAATTATAAATTTTCTTGTAGAAGTTGTTGCTGTTGCTGTTAATGCCATAACCCTAACTGTCTCTGGTATAATGCTTCGAACTTCGTTTAGATGTGAAAATTCTGTCCTAAATTTCTCTCCCCTAATTGAAAATATAGTACACATAAATAAATAACTAAAAAATACTTGTAATAAAAACTGGGCTGATTAGAGCAAGCTGTAATTATTGACATTAAACATACCATTTCTTTATGCAGTGGGCTTCATCCACAATAAACCCAACCAATTTCAAGTGGTAAATTCTAGATGATAGAATTTGCCTCCACTCAGTTCCAAAAAAAAGTGCCTCAGGAGATATAAAAACAATTTGATAGTCGCCTTTCTCTATTCCTTGCCTAACAGCAGTAGTCATGGATTCCTTGTCTGAGACGTGTGTAGCTCTGATACCCATTTTTTGGATTGTTCCAACTTGATCCTTCATTAGAGCTATCAAAGGTGACACCACCAAAATAATCGAATTTCCACAAGTATCATCTCCTCTCAGAACATCAAACAAATTTGGTAATAAAATATAACACAATGATTTTCCAAAACCAGTGGGCAAAGAAACAAACACATCTTTCCCAGATGCAAACTTCTGCAAGGTTCTCTTCTGTTCTGGCTTCAGTATGAAGCCTAGAGCAGATGAAACTTTTTCTATCGCTAAGTCAACGCTGCATTGAAAAGGAGTCACAGCTTCCATGATGTTGCACCCGAAAATAGTTACGCGCATTCTGGTGGGTTGTTATAAACATATTCATCGAGAGCGGAAATTACTTCGGTAGATACGAGAATGGTGTGCGCAATCCACCAGACCCTTCCCCCCGCGTAGCGTCTGGTAAAGGGTCTGGCTTGCGAGACTACCACTAAGCTACGACAACCACCCGGCAAACAAACACTCCAATTCTGTTTTTATACTTTTAAGGGTTACTGCTATGCTACAGTCTCACTCTCAACAGACCAACGAAATTTATCTTTTTTCAAAGATTCGTATTATTCGTTTAATTTTTTCCTCATCTAATTTACCACTTCACAATTTCTGTGAAAGAGAGAGAATACATCAAATGAGTAAATAAAAGCTGAGAAAGAAATTATTGAATTGTTGTAATGTTACCTTTTTTTGCACATGATCCCAGCAGATGTTGTATAGCTAATAGTATAATCACATGCCACAAGCTGGAGAGATCTAGGTATATGTGAGTGTGACAAAGAGTGGTGATAGCTACCTATTGTTAGTTTAATGACCAATACTAGCTAAATGGAGCGGTGATGAAACCTTTCATAAAATGGTTCATCTAGTCATTGATCTTGTGTCTTTCATTAGTAGAAACTGAGAACAGCAACTTACAACACGAATATATATACAGTTCTTCCCTCTGCTGGTACCTCTACTATTCTTGGGCAGTTTGTAAATTGAGCAACTTAGGTGCTAAAAGTGTCTATTCCACCCACTATAAGTGCTGTTTCATTTGCTTCTATTCAACTCTACTGAGAATTGAGCAGTTTTAGTCTGAATTCTGTCAGCTACAAACTTTTGTGCAAACACTCTTATTTCCAGGAGATGTTCAACCTCACACAGCTGACAATCAAATCCCAACCCATCTAGATTGGACCCCAACATTTTGGTTATGTACTGGTATCATTGCAAATATGGAAAGGTCTGCTAAGAAATGCAAGTTCTCATGTTCATACACACAGTCAAATCAGCACATTGATTGCTGACGGCAACCTGTGACTTTGGCCAACACACTTCACAGGTAGCTAGCTATGTCCTGCCAGATTGCTAGCATTTTTTTCTGGAATAATAGACATGAAATTGCATACTGGAATATTTTTAGAGTAATATCAGCTTTAATAAAAGAATGATCAAGGGAAAATGAGAATAATCATTTCGTGTAATCCATGATTATCAATAGTGTTTTTTTCCTTCCCTTTTTTATGAAATGATCTTTGTTGTTGATTAAAGCAGCTGGGTTCATGTTAGTCACTCTGTTATTGTACTCCAAAATGGGAAAAGTTTGAAGTACTGGTAGTGCTATCAGCTAAGGCTCAGAGTCAGCAAGTCATCTGAAGGATCATTCTAGATGGTTGCTAATCTCGAGCAACTCAGCTACATCAAAATTGACAAGAAATTGTAAATCATTCAAGACCAACCAACCTATGAATTTGAAGGGAAATCCACTGCTGAGTGTATCACAATTCTTTAATTCCCTAATCCACATCCCCAAATGTCTCATCAGGTTTCTTATTGAATTTTATTTAGTTGCAGCAAAGCATGTCTCCTCCGGATCCATTCATTGAATATTTTTTCGGAGACATTAAAAGTTTACACTGAAAATTTTTAGCAAACTTTGTTGAATCCTCTATATTGAGCAATTCAGTATAGCTGTAAGAGAGACTGATACTTTAAATGCACCAACTTCATACAGCTAGTTACTGCAACCGCCACTAGTTAACTTATTTCTATTTGGAATAATAAGAGAATTATAAGAAAATTTATGGAATAATATATTATTCTTTTGGAATAATACCATACTTTTAGAGTAAAGAAATGAATATGTTCTAAAATTTTCGAGCATAACCTGACTGGTCCTAATCCTCAGTGTAATAGCTAGACATAAAGAAATTTCCTTATAATATATTGGGTTCATGCCTTTAGGGTTCCTCATCTAGATATACAGCCAGTCGAGATTTCTCAATTTTTTCGAAAGATTTGCTTTTAGAATGTTCTGGGGGACATTCATTAGTAGAGGATCGGGAAGGTATTCACCATTGCAGTTGATTAGGCGCATGCCCGAGCGAACGCTGACGTCGTTTTGTGCTGGCGTCCTAGCATTTTCCCGACGCAGTCGGGGGTTTGTAGGTAATACGGTGTGTGGAAGTTGCTCGGGGAAGCGAACGTACTTACTAGTGAGTATTCTGAAGTACAAAAATAGCTACAGCTTAATCTGAGTAAGTTGAATGGTATATTGGAGACCAAATTGAATTATTTATGTATCTTGAAACAGAATTTCATGGCGGCGGTGGAGCCAAAGTATTCCTATTATCCCAAGCTTGATACCTGGGAGGAATCTAGAAGATTCTTGAAACTAACAAGAATCCAGGAATACCAAGAAGGGTAAGTCACCTTCATAGCTACCATTAATACTATTGGAGGAAAAGATGTATCTAGCTAGTGTTGTTATATCTACAGATATGGAAATATTCGGGACAAATACAAGGATGACTGGGATAGTGAAGATGAAGACCTTCTGGCTGAAGTATTGTCTGATCTCAACTTCTTCTCAGCTGAGAAAAGAACTTCAGCATCCTCCAAGGGAGAGGTTTGTTTTATCATGTGTAACTATACATATATTTATCCTTCAGTTTAGCATATCATTGAGTGCATTGTGTTTATTCTCAGTTTTCAGGTGGTTGCAACTTACAGGACATGGAAAATGTCAAGGTATAATATCAGTTATGCTTACAATTTAACCATTATATAAATATGGTATTTTGTGTGTATAGCCTGGAGGAGCTAAGATAACCCTCATTCAAGAAGATAAAATGGTGAGATACAACTAGTAGCTAAATAAAGAATATTCAATATGTCTGTATTAATTTTAGGTGTCTCCCTCAATGGTGCGTTCTGCCTCGGAATATTTATTCTTGCCCCCTCAGGATAGTTTTCATGAGGAAACATTCCAGGAATGTTATGCAAAAAAGAATGAGGAGGAGCTACATGTTCGAGATGAAATGGAAGTCACAAGGTCAGAGAAAACTAGCAGACTCAATATGAGTGAAGCTACTCCATCATGTCTTGGAGACAAGGTAGATCAGTGTACTGTGTACACACTTGAACAAGATGCGAGGGAAATGAAAGGCACAAGGGAAGAGAAGAACTTAAGAGAAGCAAAGGATGGAGTAGAGTTGATGGACAATGTAATCGCAGAAAATAGTGTGACAGAAACGAGAAATGTAAGGGAAGACAAAGATGATAGGGAAGAGAAGGATGAGAGGGAAGAGAAGGATGAGAGGGAAGAGAAAGATGAGAGGGAAGAGAAGGATGAGATGGAAGAGAAGGATGAGATGGAAGAGAAGGATGAGATGGAAGAGAAGGATGAGAGGGAAGAGAAAGATGAGAGGGAAGAGAAGGATGAGATAGAAGAGAAGGATGAGATGGAAGAGAAGGATGAGAGGGAAGAGAAGAATGAGAGGGAAGAGGAAGAGGGTAGGGAAGAGAAGGATGAGAAGGAAGTAAAGGATAAGAGGAAAGAGAAGGATGAGAGAAAAGAGAAGGATGAGAGGAAAGAGAAGGATGAGAGGAAAGAGAAGGATGAGAAGAAAGAAAAGGATGAGAGGAAAGAGAAAGATGAGAAGAAAGAAAAGGACATGTGGGAAATGAAAGCTGTGAGGAAAGAGAATTTTAATACAGAGAAAAATGTTAGTGGAAAAGAGGACATAAGGGAAGAGAGGAACACAAAGGAAATTGAACAAAGGAGGGAAAATACTGACAACAGAAATGCAGTGGGAGATGCCATATGGACAAGAACCAGTGAGACAGGAGTCACAAGGAAGGCATGGAAAGTGCCAGTTACGAGTATAACTAGGACCGGAGATGCTACTAAGAATATGCAAGCAAAGGATGCATTGCTGATATGCAGTGGAAAGAAGGACAACAGGTCTAGGAAGGTTAAAAGTGAAAGTAACATAACACAAGAAAGGAAGGAAAAGAAGACTTCAAAAGATGAGAAGAAAACTGAATCAACACATACATTAATACAAAGAATAAAAGCAATGAAAGTTAAAAAATCAACAGAAATTGTAAATTCAACCAAAGAAGAAAAACTTGCTCATCTCAAGGAAGCGAATATCAAAGAACCAAAGACAGAGAAAACAAACAAGATGGAGGAATCACCCAAGATTGAAGCCGCTAGATCAGGAAATGAGGACAAAAACAACAATGTAGACAAGGAACTGTGGAATGCAATAGTATGTGGATTAAGAAAGAAGACAAGAAACTTAAAACTACTGCTGGATAAACTATGGCATGTGATCTCCATTGTCGGACAAAACACTGAAATATTTTTAAATAATATTAACTCTTTCAATGTCAGCTTTGGAATCTAAAACAGTTGTCAATAAATTTAATGACATTGAAAAGAATTAAAGTAAATAAAATATAATTGCTGTCAGTTTGCTGTTTGGAGTTAAGTGTAACAATAATCGCCTCAAGTTTTGCCTGCTATATTAGCCAGGCAGTTCCAGGTATTATCAATTTACTGACCTACTGTACATGTATTTCTCAAGCATTGTGACTGCATTAATTCACCTGGAGACAATTTAAACAAATATTTGCTTGAAACCTGTGACCTTTAGGCTCTGCCAGATTATGCTAGCATTTTTTCTGGAATAATAGCTAGACACGAAATTGCATAGTGGAATAATTCTAGAATAATAAAAGCATTTAATATTATTATTTGATTATAACAGCTGGGTTAGTGTTGGCCACTCTGTTATTATACTTATACTTTCAAAATGTGAAAATTTGATATACTGGGAGTGAAGTCAGCTCAGGCTCAGAGTAAGTCATCTCGAGAATCATGCTAAATGGTTTCTGTTCTTGAGCAAGTCAACTATCATATTGGATCACAATTGACAAAAAATGTAAATTATACCAATTATGAATTTGAAGAGAAGAGAGAAGGTGCATCCACTGCTGAGCATATAATTCCCTAATTCACTTTTTACTCCAAATGTCTTGTTAGGTTTCCCATAATTGAAAAAAAATTTCAGCTGCAGCAGAGCATTTTCTCCATTCATTGAACATTTTTACGGGGACATTCATTATTTTCACTGAAAAATTAAACAGCGATATTAAATCCTCTATGTTAAGTAATTCAATATAGTAGTAAGAGAGACTGATACTTTTACTCATTCATTTCATAATGTACCAACTTGATATATATATATATATAGCTACTGCAATCATCACTATTTCACTCATTTCTAATTAGAATAATATGAGAATAGTAAGAAAATTTATGGAATAAAATATTATTCTTTTGGAATAATAACACATTTTTTTAGAATAAAAAAATAGAATACATATAAATTATAAAAGTTTTGAGCATAAATCCAGCAGGCCCTATTCACAGACATTCACATGGCTTCAATCATTGTACTTGGTAACTGCCTTAAATATTTCCGCCTTGAATATTTTAGGTATAGTCATCAATAAATTTATGAGATATGAAGCGAGTCTTTACAGTAGTTTTCTTGAAGCCTTTCATGCAAATGGCTGCTGGCAACCTTTTCCCACCATAGGCTTGAATTTTGATTCCTTTTCTTTTCTTTTCTTTTCTTTTGTGCAATATCTGGTGACTGGAACTTCTTTAGTCTTTAGTCTTTGTGGTGAAGTCAGTGGGAGTCTAGCAAGAATTAATTTGATAGAACAGTAAATGAAACTGCTATTTTGGTAGGTTTTCAGCACATGGTCATGTTGGCATCAGAGAAGCTATAACGTGATAGCAGAGCCATTTCTTACTTCCCCTTAAAAATGTTAGTAACTTAAGGACATAATATTCATATTTACCTGAGGTTTGCACAGCAGGTTACAATCCCTTCTGGCTGCTGCTGGAAGAGAGTTGTAAAGAGCTTAATTTATTTCTCGCCAAGACTATCTGTGCTAGTAGCAGTTGTCATGAGTGGATTGTCACAGAGGAAGTTTGGAGTTAGATAAGAAACCAAAATATTCTTTCTGAGTTATAGCAGAGCATGCAATACCTTAGGTGTAGCAGTGGCACGATGCAGGACACAAGGAGGCCAATACATGCTCAAGCATGAACCTAGCTATAAAGACTGATTCTTTTACTTTTTTAATTCCATGCTATTGTTTCTGATTTTTTCCAAACTTTTTAAGTCATCTTTATTATACCACACAGCAAGTGTTTATTTATGATACAATTTAAATGCATTATCTTTTAAACGTAAAAGTTCGAGGTTGGTAAAGGGTTTAATCCCGCAAAAACTAACCCTGTTTGCCGCATAGATTTTACAGGAGAATGTGGGAGGAGCTGAATGCGGTGTCCTCATAGGAACATGAAGCTTTGGAGTCTGCTGGTACTACTTACCTTAAAATGGTGCACAGCTCAGCCAATTCCACCTCCTCGGCTGTCTGAAAACTTCGTGGGTCAAGTAAGCTGCCGCAGCGTAGGGGGAAGGAATATTTTATGATGCAATTTATGTTTATTGCAGTCGAAGATATTTAGAAGTGGACAAGTGGAATTTATAGAAGGAGCAGGTAAGCTGGTGTTATAGCTAGACTTTATTCACCTGTACAGTGTGATTTTAACAAAGCTGACTTTCAATGAGATGTACTTAAGTTGGTAAAATTGATGCAGTGGTGGAGAATTAGATGGGGTAGCTCCCCCACCTCCTCCTCACTCCCCACTTTCAAAAGTAGGGAGGTAATGCCCCCCACATAGCAAAAGAGTTTGAGTGAAATTTTTGGTTATCTTAGTAAGGACCAAATTTGTTAATATTGCCATCTTAAACAAGTTTTTTTGTTGTTGTTGTTGTTGTTTTTGTTTTTATGTTGTTGTTGTTGTTTTTGCCCAACAGGTTTCATGAACCCAATTTTTGTGCTTTCACAGAGTATATAAAAAGACCTTATTGCCCCCTTACTCCAGCTATATAGTTTTACCCCGCCTCGCCCCCTCCATTGGTTTGTAGCGGTCGCTAATCTCCACTCCTGTATGGGTTGGTTTTGTCAAATTTAAAGATGATATATGATACATATGGCTCCGTGAAATGTAACTGATACTTGCTCATTAAATACGATGGAAAATTAGTGGCATCATAGCAAATTATGCGCTTACTATCATACTATGTGAAGTTAATTAGTTCTATTTATACATGTGTAAGAGAATGACTGGCTGACTGACCGACTGACCAACTGACTGACACTGACGGATAGATGGATAAACAGACGGAGTTGACTGACTGACTTACTGAAGATCACTGAATATGAAATATAAAAGTTCATAATATAGTTTTGTATATTTTCCACTATTTCATGGTCTCATGCATGCCATGTAGTGCCTCGTGGAATAGCCGACCCTTTACCTTCATGGGGAAGGAAAGGGTCTGGGGGACATAGTAGTACCAAATCTGTTTAAGCCGCCCAATTTCAGGCAGCGGTCAATTAAAATGTTTGAGGACAGATTGGCTCAATTAAAATAGCTATTAACTGGGCACCCACGCGTTGAAATTGGATGCAATTTTGTGCAAGATGTAGAAAGGAGGTTTTTGACACGGTGGTTGTTGCAGTGACACAACTTTGGATGACTTGCAGTTGAAGGCTATAACTTCCTTTGTTGCCGGGGAAGATGTTTTTGCAATACTAGATATGGAAAAGTCCTTACTCTGCCTGGTTTGATCACCTCCACCAACTTCAGGAGTCACAAATAATCAATAGAGGCTGTTGTTTCTCCACTCAGTGCCATTGGAGGATCAGGGTTTATTTTGTGTACTGTATTAGCATACCACGCATGTGGTTCTAGCTAGCTCCATGGGCATCCAGAAGTTTGTCTGTTACTGCAGTTCACTGTAACACTAAAATTTCAGTGAAAGTTAAATTACCACCTAATATTCAGCTGTGTGCGGAGTTTAGCTAAAACACGTAAAACCTAAATTGCGTGGTTTATTATTAATGATCAAAACCCAAGAAAGCATGGGTGTCAATGCTCTTGGGCCCACATTCTTTCAGAACAGATTTAGTATATCCATGTCCCCAGAACCTTTCCTTCCCCACGCCCCCAATAATAGAAGGTAAAGGGTCGGCTATGCCAGATGTACACAAAATAACATTTTTGGGGGATTCAACAATAGCTTAAATGAATTCAAAGCACTGTTTCCAACAGGTTATTGTCATTTCTATCTATCTTTATGTAGAGGTTTGGGCACACAGTATTGATCAAAAGAAGGTTATGGTAAAGGATGACTTTGTGTACAGAACACATTCAGTATATAGACAGCACATTCGTCTGTTTGACAGACTAGTGGAGTACACCATCACTCTGTAAGTACAGAGAGAAAGGAAGCATCAGTAGTACTATGTTGGCCAGTTGTCTTTTATTTTTTCCATTAATGTGCGTCAAAATAATAATAATAATAATAATAATAATAATAATAATAATTAATAATAATGATAATAATTATATAATAATAATTCAGTCATTGTCAGCTGAAATATTTATAATAATAGTAAATTTTCTCATTCTAATAGCCAATTGTGTTAATTAAAACTTAACCCTAATTGTATTAATTGCAAATTTTCTCGTTCTAAACTTTTAAATAACATAATATTGTGTTAAAACGATAAAATTTGCTATAATAATAATAATAATAATAATGATAATAATACTAATAATAATAACAATAACAATTATTATTATTATTATTATTATTATTATTATTATTATTATTATTATTATTATTATTATTATTACTATTTTTTACAATAATCAAGTTCTAACCCTTCATACAAACTAGATAGAAACTTTCTCACCTAAAGGGGTCTTTCCTTTGCTTTTCTTCCAGACCCCTTTAGGTGAAAATTTTCTATCTAATTACTATTATTATTACTATTACTATTATTATTACTATTACTATTATTATTACTATTACTATTATTATTACTATTACTATTATTATTACTATTACTATTATTATTGTCATCATTTGTTATTATCACCATTATTGCTACTACTACTACAATGACTGCTACTTCAGGAGTAATCCTAACACAGTTGAGAGCTGTACTTCATCAAAGATATCAGAAAATGCAGATTTGCCACATGCTTGGGATTGGCTGCAGCAGGCCCATTACGAAGAATACATTGAACGAGGAACTAACTCTACCTATCCCTCCTGGAAACTGCATGTGAGGAAGTCTGCCATTAGTGTGCATGAAAGTTTAACTTTATTCTGTTCCTCCACCTACCCATGTCTCCCCCTTGCCAGCCAATTTTTGTTGTTGTTTTGTTTTTGTTTTTTGTTTTTGTTGTTGTTGTTGTTGTTGTTTTCTTTTCTTCTCTTTTCTTTTTTTAGCTTTGGCCTCTTTTACACCATAACTATTCTATATTATCATTTTCACTTAATGTTTGGCTGAATGGGAAAGTTGAATTTTGGTTATCACATAAAACCACATATGCACTAATAAAACAAGCAAACAACAAAGGCAGACCAACCTACACTGAACTGTGGGAGTGTGAACTTCATTTCCACTAATGAAACAAGCAAATAACAAAGGCAGACCAACCTACACTGAACTGTGGGAGTGTGAACTTCATTTGTTTCATTCAAATCTGTTGTGGATATTTTTTCTCGTACAGGATCGATCCAGCTTGTGGTGAAGAATGCTCAGGAGGAACCAGTGCTCCCATATCTCTTGATTGATGTCTTGAATGCTGGAGATGTGCAGGAGAAGCAGTTCATTGAGTATCATGTTGGTGTTCCAGATGAAAACATTTTCACTGTGCCACCTGAATGCTTCCAGAAAATTTGAATATTTTGTTGTTATGAATTGAATTTAACTTTTTTTGAGTGTTTGTTCATAGCAGAAATGATTCTGAATTGCTCATAATATATTGCGCTCTGCTGTGGGTCTGACTAAAACACGGACCGGACCGGACCGGACCCACGGACCGGACTAAATCCGCGAAAAATTCGCACACGACGAGCACGCATGCCTGGACTCCATGTAAAATTTGTCTATAATAGAGCTATAGTACTTTCTTGTTTCTCTTTCAGTGTCAATGAGTTGAAGAGAAAGATTTATTACTTAGCAAAGATAAGCCCAAACAGCATTCATTCATTGTTGTCAGCATCAACATACCATTTTTGTAAACATTGCCGTTATTTACTAGCATTCCATTGTTGTTTTGCATATTATCATATAATTATAATTGTTCTTGTTGTTACCATTGCCATAATAATATTATTAACAATAACAACAAAAACTAAAAATAATAATAAAAATGATAACAACAATAAAATAATAACGATAATAATAATAAAATTGTGGGGCACCTTTGAGTTTGAGGATGAGGATGTAGGCTTTATAGCTACTCGGACTGCCCTCAGAAATGCATAACTGCCACCAGAGTCGATCTATATTATAGCTGATACTGCACCCTCAGCAGTAACTAAATCAAATACTCCTCCAATGCTCAGATGTATAAAAAGGAGCAATGCTCAGATGTATATAAAGGAGCAATTAATTAATAGCATGCATAAGATGTGTGAAGGTAACTACAACCAAAGACTTATTGGAGATATGATGGGATAGTTAAATATTGTATGGCCGTCCATCCACAAGTGTAACATAAAAAGAAACGAGGCACTGACTGTGCTCATTGGGTGAGAACACACTAGCTAAGAGAACAGTTAGGTAAGTTACAGGTGTGATTATGCAATGTGTGATATGATAATATCTCTTTATTCTTCATCCTCTTGTGGGCAGCCCCACAATTATAGTAACAATAATTATTATTATCATGCACTGACTCAGGTACTCCCATAGAGATTAATACAAATCAAACTACCCCAATATTTTACCATTACATCCCCTTTGGCATTCTAAAAGTGTTATTGCATCCCCTTGGGGTTAATTTTAATTTTCTGCTTTCATAATAAAATTTTCATAGTAAATAAAAATACATCATTTCGACATATCTATATGTGTTATTCTTTTATCTATTAGTGAATTATCACTATTATTATTGCGTGTCTTTAGATGCTATGGACATTGTGAAACTTGGTATCTGTGTTGCTGTAGGGAAGCCAATATTGATTGACAACCAGTGAGTGTTGGTCCAGCAAGCAGGGACTGAGTTGTCAAGTCTTGATTTGCAGTACCACTTGATGAAATACTAGAAATTGAAGGCTCAGGCTACCTGTATGAGCTCAAGACATACATTGTTCGCAATGAAAGTGTTTATAAACATGACTCCAAAGTCTGTTTTTTTTCTCTCCATGAATATGTAATGTCATCCCCAAAAAGTGGTCAGGCACAGGACCAAAACTGGAATTTCCTGTACTTTGATAAGTGCAGGATTTCTAACTGAAATATCGCTCTACATGTTCACTACTATAAATATCATATTTCCTTCAGAATTTATGATACATAAGGACATGTGATACAGCCAGCTGAGTTTCCTGCTGGAGAAAATGTGGCCTGTCCCACAGTTTTCTGTGAGTTGAGGAAATTTGATACAGCCAGCTGAGTTTCCTGCTGAAGAACATGTGGCCTGTCCCACAGTTTTCTGTGAGTGAGGAAATTTGATACAGCCAGCTGAGTTTCCTGCTGAAGAACATGTGGCCTGTCCCACAGTTTTCTGTGAGTTGAGGAAATTTGATACAGCCAGCTGAGTTTCCTGCTGAAGAAAATGTGGCCTGTCCCACAGTTTTCTGTGAGTTGAGGAAATTTGATACAGCCAGCTGAGTTTCCTGCTGAAGAACATGTGGCCTGTCCCACAGTTTTCTGTGAGTAGAGGAAATTTGATACAGCCAGCTGAGTTTCCTGCTGAAGAACATGTGGCCTGTCCCACAGTTTTCTGTGAGTAGAGGAAATTTGATACAGCCAGCTGAGTTTCCTGCTGAAGAACATGTGGCCTGTCCCACAGTTTTCTGTGAGTAGAGGAAATTTGATACAGCCAGCTGAGTTTCCTGCTGAAGAACATGTGGCCTGTCCCACAGTTTTCTGTGAGTTGAGGAAATTTGATACAGCCAGCTGAGTTTCCTGCTGAAGAACATGTGGCCTGTCCCACAGTTTTCTGTGAGTAGAGGAAATTTGATACAGCCAGCTGAGTTTCCTGCTGAAGAACATGTGGCCTGTCCCACAGTTTTCTGTGAGTTGAAGAAATTTGATACAGCCAGCTAAGTTTACTGCTGGAGAAAATGTGGCCTGTCCCACAGTTTTCTGTGAGTTGAGGAAATTTGATACAGCCAGCTGAGTTTCCTGCTGGAGAAAATGTGGCCTGTCCTGCAGTTTTCAGAAAACTTGACTGTTGGCCTTTTCACCATGAAAACATGAAATTTGGAATTTCCATAGCTATTTCATGGAACATGAAACATCGACTGTAGCTGAAATTTCATGATGTCAGAAATTTCAAACGTTAAATAATGAGGCTTGTGTTTTCATTTCACATCTATAGCTAAACTTTGTTCAACAGCTGTTATTTGAATAAAAAAATTCTTTCTAATTAGCTATTTATTACTTAGTCATTTGTTTCCTTGTTTCATTATTATTTGTTTATGCATTTTTTAATTTAAGTAAAGTAAATAAATTGATAGACAAGCAAGCACACAAACAACTAAATAAATAATAAGTAAATAAATAAAACATTAAATAAATTGAAATTATTAGAGCCTTCACTAACAAAACTTTGGCAAAAATAAAGGAATGAATATGATATCCTGATTTTATGATGGTCTATAAAATTATTTATATATATTCATTTATATTTATTTATGCTTTTATTTATTTGTTATTGCTTATTTATGTTTCTATTTATTTGTTTATTTTTATTTTTTATTTATTTTTTATTCTATATATAATTATTTATTATTTATTTATTTATTTATTATTCTATATATAATTATTTATTATTTATTTATTTATTTTTTATTTATTATTAATCTTTATGTAAATATTTACTTATATTTATTTATTATTTATTTATTTATTTACTTATTTATTTAATATTATAATTTTCATTTTATTATTTGTTGTGTAAATGTTTGTTAGATTATTATGTATGTTGATTAAACCAAAGGAATAGGTGCAACTGACAAAATTAGTGTTGTATTAAAAGTGACCCATACCAAATATCATGAAATAGGTATGGTGTCACCAAAGCAATAAGTGCAACTGACAAAATTAGTGTTGTATTGAAAGTGACCCATACCAAATATCATGAAATAGGTACGGTGTCACCAAAGGAATAGGTGCAACTGACAAAATTAGCGATCCGTAACAAAAACACGTTACTAACTACAGTTTCTCTCTCGGAGCGACAGAAGATTGAATTGGCGGCGAATATGAGGATGGGAATCTGCGGAGAGCATAACCACTGAAATAGTTGGTAAGTTACAGTTAGCGTGTATTTTGTTCTCGTAATGATAACTTTTGGAAGTGACTAAACTCTAGAGTGCTCCTAGACCCCTTTTTCTATAAGCAGCACGGGTGACTCAATGAGAATTTTAATGAAGATGGTATTACTACATAACAATCAAAAGTTAATTGGTTGTGGTAAGAATCGAGTACGTCTTGTGTAGTAATCCCTTTACCAACTACAATAAGTCTTAAATGCACTAAGCCATACAGGAAGCCAATGCTGCATGAAATAAGACTTAATTAAGTTGTAGCAATAGCTCAGTGCTATTAAAAGTAAGCCAGGTTTTTATTTTTATTATGATTTTTTTTCATATGAAGGTGAACTGTGGTGTGCACCTTTTGGAAGTACCCCCACCTACCACCATCACCACCCATGGTATGTTTGTGTTGAAAGCCAATATAATGGTGAAGTGCTAAATACGATCACATAACCAATACAATGTATATGTTTAATAAGTAGCTAACATTTACTTTTTCAGTTCAGATTTGATATGTATTCTAATTATCTGTAGTTGTATTATCATCCTATGTTGCATATAGGGTAGTTGGTTTATATATCAATTAGCTGGTCAATTAATTCAGAACATGCACAGGTGCCCTAATATCTTAGTCTGCACCTAATTATAAACGTTTGGTACACTTTATGTTACTCCTGGTCCATGATCAGTGTTTACTTGTTTGTTAAAATCTACGTCGCTATAGGATATTGAACTGTACCGCCAGTTGTCTATTTCTCTGTTCAGTATTACTATCAGTTGTCCTATAGGACTAAGGTCGGACCAATAGAAGAGTCCTACGGGATGTATGCCAAAATTAAATTAACCATTTCATTGTCCATAGCGCTATATGACACTTTTGGTTGGCCATTCTCTGTTACTCTCAGCACGCATGCATGAGAGGGTTATAGTAGTCGTCTTGCTAATAAATTGATTATCTAAGGAACATTCCCATTTTTTGTTTATACATTTCTCTGACATAGTACTTCCTGTATTAAAAAAAATCAAAATGAGAGCACTGGTATTTTTAAAACTTTGTTTTAATATGGCTGCTGAAATGCTTACCAATCAATTATCTGTCAACCCCATTGTGGGGCTTTGAATCTCAGAATGAGTGCTGTTCAGCGTGTGATGGGATAGACAATGGATACACATGCATCCATAGGAGGGACAGGTGGACATCTTGTGGAATGCCCCATGAGATCGTGGGATGGGATGGACAGAGGGACACACTCGAAAGGTGGACATCCCATGGATTGTCCCACGATCCCATGGGACTGTGGGATGGGATGGACATTTTACAGCATTTCTGGACCCCTATGCAACAACTAGAAGGTGAATAAGCTGTGCACTCTGTTTGAACCTTGTACCAGTTCTGAACCATCAGAAATTGAGCATATGGTTATTGTATTTAACTGTAAGTCTGAGGTTTTAGTTTTACTCTGTACATGTGCATAATATACATAGTTTGTCACTACTTGCTTTAGAAATTCACCTCTTGCTGAATATGAATAGAATTCATACATTTTCATATTACCAAACTGGTCGCCATAAATCTGACCGTGAAAGGGCCTCATTTGTGAAACTACACATGTGATTAAAACACCACAACATGTTAGCTCGGCTATGTAACCGCCAGGAGGCGTTTCTCAGCCTAAAGTATTAAATTTCGTTAAAATTTTGCCCCCTCCCCCCAACACCTCCTCATATTGTCCTTGCATATGGTTGTCTTAGTTAATCAGATGTCAGGAGGTTTGTTGTTGTTTTATTTTGTTTATGTTTTTGGTTGTAATTCAACAGTCATATAAATTAAGTTAAATGTAGAGGTCGCATTTATAATTCAATGCTATTCTCTGTATGCCAAATCTGTGGCCTCGTTTACCACATTCTAAACTCTTTCCAGAGGTCTGGGTATAAAAAGGAGTATCCCGGCATGCCCTTTGACCTCTAGCTCCTTCTATTCAAATTTTAAAAAGTAGCCACGCAAAGAGAAACCTCCATCATAGCTCACTATCCTTTCAATTCAATCCATACCATGGTTAAAATGAGTGCCCCAACTCGAACTGCTATATGTAATCATTGTTGTGAGTGATATAATAGAATAATCAAGTCTAGCTCCTGTCAATGTCGTGTGTATGTGTATTGAAGTATTTATTAATTGAAGATGAGCCGTCAGGATAGTATCTACAGTACTCTTGACTGCACGCTGTACATCCTGTGCAGTTAAATTTGAGTGTGTCAATGGCAAACAGTACTCTTCTTCTTTCTCTATTTATAGCCTGCCATTTGTTTGTTTGTTTGTTTGTTTCCATCTGTTAAGGTCCTCATGACTTATTTCTTTCTATTGCTGTTGTTCCCAGTTTTTGTATGCGAAGTAACTGTAGTGCAAACTATAATAGTCTCTGGGAAGTTGGTGACAAAATCGGGCAGGCGCCATTTTCCACTAATCGCGAAATACATCCCCAGCTACACCCTTCCTCCCATCTGCCCCCTTCCTCTCCTCTGTTTTTTATTTGAATGAGTAGACAAACTCTAGAATTATAGTTCTAGTCACCTTTTTTTCCCTTCATTGTTGTGAAGCAGTCTGCCATATTATTATTATTATTATTATTATTATTATTACCATCAACCTTATCATCCTTTTTATTAGGTACTGAACAGAGCCTGATAACTGTTGCCACATAGAAAATGCATTAAAGTAAACAGGATGTGGCTTAGGGCAATATTTTTCCATATCACCTGTGTTCATAGTTATTACGTTGGGTTATTACATCCCCCTAGGTAAATTTCTTGTTACCAAGGTATTCGCCCATGAGCAGTACCTAATAAATTTATTATCCATTGGATACCCGAGAATATCACTCGTCTGATTGGCGGTATTTACGCTCGTGCCTGCGGCACTCGCGTAAATACTAAGCCAACAGACTCGTGATATTCTCCTGTATCAAATGAATAATATATATTTATTAGGCAATTGCTGTGTCATAAAGCCATCTGAAGCAGCTGTGGCATCATCTAATTTGATCAATGAACTCACCAAATACTTAGACCCGGTAAGTTCTATAATAGCATAGACCAATGTTGGCATGTGGGTGGGGTATGTGGGCGTAGCATGTCGGTTACCCCTTCCCCCCCATAAGTTTGGGGCAGTATCTCATGAAATGAATTCTCACATGAACAATTTTTAACCACAAAAAATCATGCCTTTGGAGCCCCCCCCCCTCCCCCCCCACATACTGAAACATCTTCTTATACCACTGTTATGGTATTATAATGTAGATCTGTATAGCTGATCCATTTTAATATAATGTTGTGTTGTTTTATTGTTGTTCGTTTTCTTCTTCAAGTAGTGAGCTAAGTCACGTATTAAAACACAATTTATGCAATCATTAACCCTCTGCGTGCATGTGCGAGAGGGTTATAGTAGTCATCTTGTTTGTCTGTCTGTCACGCTCAGATTTTGGAGATTACTGACAATTAACAGTTGATGTAGGTATGAACTTACTCAGGACAAGATTTAGGACCTTTTATTGTGCTACTTTTTTTTTATTTCGGGCTAGTTGTTGAGAAAACGTGAAGCTTTCAGCACTGCGCAGGTACCAGCTTTTGTGGGTAACGCCCCTTAGCGTCACGCCATAATCACGTGAGCAAATAATTTCTTGCAGCCAGCATTACTTTATGCTCAAGGAAGTTAACGGAATTGAAAGAAGTGAAGTTTCACATTGAAAATGTATACCGATGAGTGTTTCTGGCTAGTTTAGCTTCTTCTCTTATGAAGACAGTGTTAGCCATGTACCATTTTCGGATTGCTCGAGCTATATTGATGCCTCATTAAAATAACTAACAGATTGCTTGTTCTTTTGGAAGGAGATTATAGTGTAATAGCTAGGTAGTGTTTAATAGCGCTGAGGGTTCGCACCTTTGGTGCTTCAATCACTTATTAGCCATAGGAATGATACAATAATTTTAAATATTCGTACTGTCACATGATGTCACATGACTTTTGTAGGATTGCTATGTAGTAGTGCCTGGTAAGGTGGATGTTGGGCAGGCATTATTGAAGGAGAGATTATACTACATCTTCTACACTGGGTCCGCTCAAGTGGGTAAGATTGTCATGAAGCATGCCGCTGAGAACCTCACACCTGTCACCTTGGAACTGGGAGGGAAGAGGTATGTATTGGAAAGTATAAAATACAACCAGGGTAAAAGAGGATGTTGATTAGGTTCACGTAATAGATTGTGATTTAATTTTGCTCAAGTATCTGAAGAATGCAAAGAGCAAATGTCCACACAGTTTATTTCTATAGATGTCACATGATCGTGAATGTCATTATAGAATTTTATTGTGTTCATCCAGTAAATAACTCAGTGCGTATATTTAATGGTTGTTCAAGCTCCTAGATTCCATATGTAGCTGGAAGATCTTTCAACTGATGCTGTTCCAAGGAAGGACGAGGAGTGTGTTCAAAAGTTTAAATGTTTCTGAAAAAATCCCCATATACCTCTGAAGTTTAACAGTGGACAAAGCAGCTCATATTAGCATTAACCCCCTCCAAACTTGAGGACCCGCCCCTCCCCTCTCTGTGGCTTGTTTAGCCACACGCTATCCTAAATAGGAATAAAAAAGTTTCCCCCCCCAGAAAAAAATCCTGTATGAAGCCCTGATGAAGAACCTCAATTAAATGCTCGAAGTATCCAACATGCTCTTGACAGCAAATCAATATTAGTTGGGGAATAATATTGTACTGGACTGTTGTGATCGCCCTTGATATGTAACTCAATTAGTCAGCAGGTAAATAGAAATAGCGAAGGTTGATTTAACCAGATGATTGAATATTTGATCCTTTAGGTTTCCTTTGCAGTGAGAAAAAACTAGCAAGTTCTACCATTTCTGTAATTAAGCTTTGATATGATTATGATTTAACCTTGTGGTTCAATGCATTGAGTCTGAGTAGCAGATTTCACCCTTTGGTGATGTCAGAGCTATAGTTTAGCTTTGTTGGTCGATTAGAACTATTCCCGCTCGTATCGTGTTCACACATACACACTCACAAACGCACACACAAAATAAGTATATTCATTATTATAACTAGCACTGACAATTATGCTTGTGGTTGGTCAGTAGACAAGTTTTGCCTGCCCAGTGAGAGCAAAAATTATGCTTTGATGTTGTTATTTTGTTGCTGTTGTTGTTGATTGGGACTTGCTCTACACCAACTTTTTATTTAAATTTTTTCTATTAAGTTCAGCATGCAGCTATAAATTCACTCGGCTAGTATCAATCCTTCATATAGTTCCCGTGTCAATGCAATAAAACAAACAAGCAAACAACAACAACAACCCTGTTCACACCATTTATAAGCACCATCCATTATGCAATCAATAACAATATTATGTAAATAGGTGCAGTAACTCGTGAATATTTATAAGCCTCGATTATCCATAACTTCCGTTTATCTGAAAGTAATTTTTTCGGATAATGGATAAGTGGAAATGTCAGATGGACACTGTATGAAACACACGTACCAGAAAACATAGACGTAATAGTCATTCACCCATGTGTAGACATAAAGAACAAGAACATCACATATATACTTTGTTTGATCTGGTTTATAAATGCATTTACAGGTAGTTTTAACTTTACAACTTGCTTGATTGTAGAGTTGGTAATCATCATGCAGGGGTGGGGGAAGCAAATGGATTTTGGCCAGGCCATGTAGTATTTACTGCAGCTAATAAACAACACAATTATATATTATTATAATAAATCATGATTACAACAAAAACAAAGCTACTACAATAAAATCATGACTTGAATTATTCGAACAGTCCAAAATGTTTGCGTCGATCATCATTGGAAGTAATAAACTCATTTAGGATCTCTTTCTGGTTAACAGAGTCTGTTAGGTGCTTATGTATATGTAAAACCATGATGTTGTTTACTCGCTGCTGAGTCATTGTTGTACGAAGGTATGTCTTTATTCTTCGAAGAGCAGATGCACTTCTTTCTGATACTGTAAAGGAAGTGAAGCCTATGTCTGATGCACTTGATCATAGTCTCGAAATCTGTAAACTTATAAAATTTTCACCCAGAAGGGGACGCCTTTTTAAGAAATTAAAAGAGGAATTATCACCCCATGTTCCAGGTTTGCGCACACTTTGTCCAACACGCTGGACAGTACGTGGAAATTCACTCGAAAGTATTCGTAGGAATTATACTACATTGTTTGCTCTGTGGGAAGAAGCTATTGATATTGTTAAACTATCAGATATGAAGGCTCGAATTAATGGAGTGGCAGCAAAAATGAAGGAGTTTCGTTTCTTATTTTGCCTCATTCTTGCAGAACGTCTACTCAGACATTCTAATAACCTTAGCAAAAGTATGCAAGCCACATACATGCCAGCTGTTGAAGCAAAACAACTTAGTGAATTGTGCATTAAAGTGCTTCAGAAAATGAGAGATGACAGTGCTTTTGATCTATTTTGGGAGTACTGTTTAACTCTTCAGAAAGAATTACAAGTCAATGACCCAGTGCTGGAGCGTCCACACAAGAGGCCCAGGCGGTATGAAGATGGTGCTGCTGATGCACATTTTCATGATGATCCCAAGACTTACTATCGTGCTATATACTTCCAATGTATTGATGCAGCCATCTCTACTATCAGTCACCGGTTTCAACAAAAAGATTATTCAGTGTATGCAAACCTGGAGCAATTGTTAGTTAAAACATGTATGAAGATGGACTATTCAGAGAAGTACAAGACAGTAACACAGTTTTATGGTTCTGACTTTTGTGAACCTGATCTGAAAACACATGGATTGAAAATGCCTGTGAATATCTGAAAAAGTTAGCGAATCTTTATGAATTTTGATCTCCATACTGCCCAAGACCTCTAGTGTCTGAGACTGCCAGATTCAGACTATGACTATAGCAATGCAAGTAAAGTGCTTTTGGTTCAATAGCTTTAATTTCTTCAGCTGTCTTTTTCATATTGGCAGCGCCATCAAAGCATTGTCCCCGGCATATTGATAATCGCAAATTCATTCGTAGAATAGTGTCTTTCAGAACACTAACTATTGTAGCAGTTTGAATGTCGGGAACACTATGCAAGCCAATAAAATCTTCATGTACTTCAAAATTCACATCAACCCATCTAAGGCATATGATAACTTGCTCCTTATTAGATGCATCAATAACTTCATCAGATTCTAAAGTAAAGTAACCTGATTCTCTGATGCCGGCAGCAATCGATCGTAGATGGCCTAATGACAGAATCTTAAGCAATTCATTTTGTATGTGGTGATCGGTGTACTTCCGAATTTTACGCTGCATATGTTCAAGTATGGTGGGATCATCATTTGAACGTAGCAGTAATAGTTGGTGGAAATTAGAATTCACTTCAGCACCACTAACTTCTTGGCCTGATTCCAATACAACCCACGTTCCTCTAAATGATAACCCTTGCCGAGCAAGAAAAATAACATTTTGTAACACCTTTTGAAGATAAGCACGATTTTTTTCTTTCTCTTTTTTAATCTCACTCAATAATAATAGCTCACCAACATCTCCCATAGATTTTGAGGTAATCTCGATGCTATGCCTATGGACTTGACTGTTTTCATGCTTTGAAAACCCACCATGTTTTCCACTCACGTCTTTCCTGTTTGTATATCCTCGAGATAAAAAGGCTTCTTCACCCTTGCTAGCACAGGTCTTTAGCATCCCAAGTCTTTTGGCTTTTAGGCAAGTGAAGCAAAAGACACAGTCATTTGCTTGGTCATAATGGATCCATGGCCATCTCTTGTACCATGATGACTGGAAAGCACGGAATACTGGTGATTTCAGTCCAAACTTTCTTCTAGGATATGAAGGGAAAACTGGCTGGTTTGGATTTTCTCCAAGACTGACAGTTTCTGATGACTTTGTACTACTAGTAGCCTCTACAGATACCATTTTAAGAGCAGCTGCAACTACAGCAGTTATGCTGGCACAGGAGTCATTAGACAGAAAAGTGTAAAAGTAATGAGGCCACGCCCAGTGACATGGTGTGCAGATCTGTATGAAAGGGATGCAAAATATTGGCCAGGCCATGGCCTGGCCTGTCCCCCCCAGTTCCCCCAGGCCTGTCATGGAAGCTTATTAGTAATGAGCTAACTGTAATAGATTAAAGGAATAAGAATGAAAATATTCAGCATGGAGTAGCTATCTCACAGAATTTCATTAAGATATGTGTGACTATGAACTGACAATTATGTGGTGGGTATTTTCTCTAATTAAAGCACTCCATCTTCATCATTCACATTTTAACTTTGCTTTTTGCTTACTAAAATTTAAAATATTTCAAGGGGGGGAGGGGCAAAATGCCTTCAAGGGGGGAGGGGGCAAACACCCCCTGGCCCCCCCTAAATGAACCCCTGAATACCCACATGCTAAATATAATGACCCTTTTTGTTCTAAAAGTGGGTATAGTAACTACTGAGTATAAGAATTTCTGAACCACATGAACGTTCAATATTCTAATGAATGCTCCAATGTGCCCATGTGTAGTTTTTGAAGCACATCCAATTGAAACCAGTATTACTTCGATGCACATGTCTTCCTCCCACTTTTACGTCAACTTCCCCCTCCCACTCCAGAAAGAGAAAATTGAGTCAATTTGATATTTTTTTTTTTTTGATCCATTTGTAATTTACAGCATGTTTCAACACTGCATCATGGAGAAGGGCGACTGTAATTGGAGAGGGTGGGGGGGAGGGGGGGAAGGACTCGGTTTGTTGAGAGGGAAAATTTCAGTTTCCCCCCTCCATCCTTCTGTATCACACTCTGCTATATGAGAGTATTTATACTGATCAGTGCTTAATCAATCACATGCATGATTTTACAACTCACTTTAGTCTAATTACTATAATTATTACTCTATATGAAACCCAGACAACTATAAACACATGATTATCAGTCTTTTTGTTTACTTGTTTGTTTTTGTTTTGTTATTTTAGATTTAGTGGACGTCAAGCGAAGTTTCTCTAGGAGAAGATGGCATGATAAGGTCATTCATTATGAAATCTACAGAAAATTTCCTGCTCAGCTGTGCAAATTGACGCCTACAAATGTGTTCTTTCTGGTCCGAGAACACTGCACTTCTAACTTTGACGACGGATAGCAGAATGTCTGATCATAATGCTGGAAAAAATATTTTTAGTTTTTTTGTGTGACTATTAATTTATACATTCATCATGTTCATAATTTGTATCCTTGAAAGAGAATATTGCACCTTCGTTTCATTGTACACTCACCTACTCCTTTTAATTTCTGAATTATATCATGGCGTATTCATCCTTTCATATAGTTTATGTATTCATTTTTGTTTTCTTAAAATTTGAGACTTTATTATTAAAAGCTAGCTATTGAAATGAATATTTCTGCTAAAAGTTGAATATGAAACTAGCATCAAAAGTATTGACTTGTGTCATAAGCTTCATGTACAATATTTTTGTGGTCTGTCGACGTCTGATGGCAAAGGTCAGAAGTTATAACCTTGGTTTCATGGAACAGTGGTAGACATCAGAATGGAATAAAATTTCCCCTGATACTTTCATATCTGGTAATACAAAAAAGCATGCTCTGAAAGCCAGTCAAGTAGCAGTCTAAGCGATGAAGAAGTGAGCTAAGTAATAGATCCAATTAGCAAGCCTCCATTGTTATTTTTAACTAACTAGTTATAGAAATGTCTGTCACAGTTAGTCCCTCTACCCTTCATTACAGAATTTGAAAGAAAAGTATTTTTAGCCACCGGACAAAAGCAACTTAAATATTGTGTGTGTGTGTGTGTGGCTGTTACAGTTACAGCAAGGAAATGTAGAAGGGCATTTTCAAATTTGCTTCACTTGGGAAGCACAAGCTATATTGAATAATAACCCAAAAAATATCTTCTCTGTAGATGAGTGACTGGAAAACTTCAGTTCACTTTAGTGCAATGTTTAGTGTCTGTTATACAGTTTTCACATACAATGTTACAGTTGGTAGGGATAAAGTCTGGATGTCGTATCAATAACTTATAGATACCATTGTTATAAATCACTGCATTGTTTGTATTATCTATTATCTAGTCCAGTTACAAGATTATGAATTTTTGAAGTCTCAGAGTATGTAGCTATAAAGTTCTAGATCCACTGGTATAGCTATACCATTCTGATGAAAATAGTTTTATTTAAGAGGCTTGACGAGCTACAGTGGTCTGTCATATTGATTAGGTAGGCTCAGGCGTTAGATACTGCATGACATAATGTGGCGGTGGTGTAGGGTGGGGTTAACGTGAAATACTATTTTGAATGAGTTGGGTAAGTGTTAGTCGTGTAGGTTTAAACTAACATTTTAGTTAAGTTAAATTCAAGTGTTGTACATTAAGGCAGTCAATAGCAGAGTAACCTTACAAATATTCTGTGGAATATGTGAGAGAAGTCCCTCACCCTCATCAAACTCCTCTCACAAGGAGTCGAGAACTGTTTTATCAACTTAATTACTTAATTGGTGGAGTGGCCTTGATTGGTGTTCCCTGGCTATGTTTCCATGTAATGTTACCAGTAACAGCGTTTGGCTGCTTAGTGATTTGATTTCTATGTCATGCACATCATGATACTGGGCACGTGCACAGTTTTCTATATTATGGCTTTGCACATGTCCAGGGAGTTAGTCTGCATTCATTGGGTTTTTAATAAGTTAACCTCAGACAACCTGGTGCTATCTAACTGTGCCTTAAGAGGCCAATAGCTAGCTATACCTAATCTTCTGTGACAAGCAGATTCTGGTGGCAGCAACAAACACTTTGTTGCCTCCACTGTTAGTTGGCGGAAAACCACCCATTCCAGTCACAAGTGGTGGCAGCGGTGGGATTCCTTGTTGCGGCAAGTACAAGACAGGAGTCCCCGTACCTAGGAACTTTGACAGCAGTCAACTCGACCGGTTCGAACTTCCATCACAAACCAGTGCAACTGAGAAGTCACAAGAGCAAGCAGCAGCAACGCAGCGCAGTTCGACAGAAGTGACTAGAAGAACGGAAAGAGCAGGAGTCAACAGCAAGAGGCGGCTCCACTCGACCTGTAGCAAGGACATTGTCTCCCTACATCTTTTTGAGTTTTGTAGAGTTGTATCCCCTTGTAATTTTAATTTTTGTAAGTGTCATTATTCTTTTTTCTTGTTTTCGTATCACAGCCAATTCCGTGGGACGAACCCAACCACTGTATGCAGGCATTGGCTAAGGAGGTGGCAGGAAGAAACTCAGTGACTGTGAACAAGACAAGAAGGCTCCCGAAAATACCAAAGACCAAAGACAAAGGCTATTACCCAACAAGACAAGCCAAGACTTGCACCAAGAATTCACCTCACCGTACCAGATCATACACAGCATCTGCAGCAGCGGAAGAGGAAGCTGGTGAGTGGAGTGTGGCGGCAGAAGAGTCCATAGGTGTTGATTGGGCATTAGGCAAAGGTGCTAATAGAATGAGCGAAGGTGAGAGCCAGGGCAATAACACTATGACAGAAGCAAGTAGGGGAAGCTCAGACATGAGCATGGCTCAGATGTTCATGGCAATGATGCAAGAGCAGCAGAGGCAGAGAGAAGAGGATAGGAGGAGAGAGGAAGAAAGAGAAGAGAGGAGGCTGCAGGAAATGAGGCAATTTGAGGAAGCCCGCATGAAGCAGGAGGCGGAGCGAGCCAGGGAACTGATAGAGCTAGAGAGAGCAAAGATGGAGGCTGACAGGGCCAGAGCAGAGATGGACAGGGAAAGTAGAAGAGAGAGACTACAGGCGGAGGAAACCCGCCGTGAGGAGTATGAGAAAGCCAGAGCAGAGGCTGACAGAGAGAGAAGGGAAGCTGAGGCAGCTCGCCGGGAAGTGGAGAAAAAGGAGAGACAGAAAGCAGAGGAGTTGAAAGAGAGACTGTTAGGATTGGGGGCGTACAAGGAAGGTGAAGACTTGTCCTCATTTCTCAATCAGTTTGAGTATGTTATGAGAGAGAGCGAGGTAGACAGGAAAGATTGGGGTGCTAAGTTACTGAACAGGTTAACACCTAAACTGAATGAAGGTGTTAGGCCCAGATTAGAAATGGGAGCAGAGTATGATGAGTTGAGGAGTTACTTGATGAACTCAGTGGGAGCTACGGTAGCAGCTTATGGTCATAGGCTATTTGCAGTTAACCTAGACAGTATAAGGAAGCTAGATTCCACTCATCTTGTAGATCATCTCACTAAGATTTGCACAGGCCTGTTCCAGGAAGCAAAAACTGTTGAGGAAGCCACTTTCACCTTAGTCAAGGCTTTACTCAGAGAGCATCTTCCTCAGAACGGGAAAGTGTTCCTGGAGACCACCGACACCAGTAGCATGGCTGAGTTGAGAAGGTCTGTGGATGCTTGGATGTCCACTAGGGCAATAGGGGACCTCACTAGAGTCCCAGGTTCTAGCAGCAACACTAGCAGCAAGACAGATAAGGTAGAGAAATCTCACAGAGATGCACATAAGTCAGGCAAGACTGATAGCAAGGAAAGAGACCATTGTACAGTGTGTGGCAGGAAGGGCCACAAGAGTGAGAACTGTTGGTATAGGCCTGGGAGTGGCACGCACAACTCCAGTGCGGCACCCAGACCACTAACTTGTTTTCTGTGTCATCGTGAAGGGCACAAGAGTACTGAGTGCCCAGACAAAGGCAAAGGCCCAGAAGCACTCAAAGGGGTTAAGAAAGAGCACAGCAGTGTAAGTGCTAGAAGGGCAGCAGTAACATGGTCACAAGGAAGGAGGAGTAATGTAGTTGAAGGAGAGTTGAATGGAGAAAGGTGTGACATACTGATTGACAGCGGAGCGGAAGTGGGAGTAGCTCCAGTCAGATGGGTTAAGAGGCAGGACTTTACTGGTGAGAAAGTATGGGCGAATGGTGCAAGAAAAGGATTGAAAGAGGTAGCCTGGGTTGAGTTTAAGTTCGGAGGGAAAGTGTTCAGGAGGAAGGCAATGGTAGATATGGACAGATGCCACCCACCAGAATGCTGGTTCCCACTCAATCTCAAGGATGCGCAGGAAGTAACTTACATTGCCGGACTGTTCCAGGAGCCAGAGATCCAAACTGCGAAAGTTAATCAGGTGACCACCAGGGGACAGGCCAAACAGGAAGCCAGTCTCAAGAATGATGAAGGTGTGGTGACAAAGCCACTAGACAAGTCCCCAGCAAGGAGGAGCCAGAAGCAAGGAGGTGGCGCCCCAGCAAAGGAGCAGACCACAACCAGAAAGACGGAAGCAAATTCTGGAAGCAGAGTACCAGAAGCAGGCAAGGCTGCAAGTTCCAAGAAAGGAGCACGTAGAAGCAAGAAGAGGCAGTCAGCTGCCCAGGAAGCAGTAGGAGGAGCAACACCTCCATCAGTGGAAGTGACGACCCAGTACCCAGCAGAGGAGGAGTCAGTGCCTGAAGCAAGGGAAGAGTCCGGAAGTCCAGCAGTAGACCAGACTGCAGCTGAGACTGTCACTGAAGAGGAAGAAGAAGCAGAGCCAGCCCAGGAACTGCCAAAGCAAGCAAGTTGTAAGGCGGGGGTCGTGGTAGTGGAGGAAACCAGCAATGATAGTAATGAGAGTAGAGGTAGTAGTGAAGAGGTAGAAAGTAAAAGGGTGGAAGATAGTTGGGAGAAGTTAGTTGAGGCATGGAAGCCAATAGAAGAAGGAGAAGAGAGAAGTGCTTTTATAAAGGAGGTCGAGCGAGATGAAAGTTTATTAGCAGTGAAAGAGTTTGCACTTAGAGGTGAGAAAGGCTATAAATGGAGAGGAGGTGTGTTGGTTCAAACTAGGTTAGTGGATTGGGAAGAGTTTGCAGATGTGGTGTTGGTGCCAAGGAGTTACAGGAAGAGGCTGATGGAGATTGGGCATGACAGGTGTGGACATTTTGGGAGTGAAAAGGTGCTTGGGATTATTAGGAGGAGGTTTAGTTGGCCTGGGATGGTTAAGGATGTACAAGACTATTGCCAGAGCTGTGAGACTTGTAAGAGACACTCCAATTATGGTCCTAGGAGAGCTCCCATGATGCCCCGCCCTGTGCTCACAGAACCCTTTGAGAGTGTGGCACTTGACATAGTTGGACCACTAGAGAAAGGCAAGGGAGGCTGTCAATACCTCCTTACCTGCATTTGCCTGGCAAGTAAGTGGCCGGATGCAGTGCCCCTAAGAGTAATCACCACCAAGTCAGTAGCTCATGCAATGTGGGAGGTGTTCTCCAGGATTGGCATACCCCAACAGATCCTAACAGATTGTGGGGCCCAGTTCATGGCCAAAGCCATGAAGGAGTTATGCACACTGATGGGCGTGGACAAGCTCAAGACCACACCCTACCACCCCGAATCAAATGGAAGCATCGAGCGGATGCATAGGACTCTGAAGTCCATTATCAGGAAGACGATTGAAAGCAGGAAGGACTGGGTCCAGCAAGTGCCCTATGCTCTGTTCTCACTCAGAAGCCTGCCACTGGAGGGTCACGGATTCACTCCTTTTGACCTGGTGCACGGCTTCCGGCAGAGAACACCTCTGGAAGCTGTGTACCACAATCTGGTGGAGCAGCAAGGAGGACAGCAGCAGCAACAGTTGTTGGTGAGCGAGTGGGTAGATAGAATGGCAAGTACAATGGAAGCCATGAGAGATACAGCAGCACTAGGTGCAGCTAAGTGTGCAGAGCAGCGCAAGAAGCAGCACGACAAGAGCACTAGGCTCAGGAGCTTCAGTAGAGGGGACCTAGTCTGGTATAGGATCCCTGGGATGCACAATAAATTGGGAGAGAGTTGGGATGGCCCGTTTGAGGTTGTAGAAAGGAAAGGGGATGTGACGTACAAAATCAAGAGGAAAGGCAAAGTTAGGGGTGAGAAGGTTATACATGTGAATAATTTAATGAGGTATTGTGTAAGGAAGGATGTGTGCAGGATAGATGTAGTTTTGGATGAGGAAGAGGAAGGGAAGGAGGCAGGTGCTAAGTTGAGCGGTGAATGTGTTGGGTACAATGTGAGAGATATTGAGGACTTAGTTGAGGAGTTTGATGGTGTGTTCTGTGGTGAGACAGGAACAACAGATGTGGTGAAACTAAGAATGGACACCAAGGATGCCCAGCCCATTGCACAGCCCCCTTACTCTGTCCCCCTCAGCATGAGGGAAGATGTGAGAGCAGAGCTAAAGGCTTTGGAGGAAGCAGGGATTATCCAACGCTCTGACTCTTCATGGGCATCACCATTGGTGCCTGTGAAAAAGAAGAATGGCAAGGTTCGACTCTGTGTCGACTACCGGAAGGTGAATGCCATAACCACCCCTGAACCCTACTACATGCCTGGGTTTGAAGAAATGGTAAGCAAGATTGGGGAGGCAAGAGTGCTCTCTAAACTGGACTTGGTGAAGGGGTTTCACCAAGTTGAGGTCCATCCCGATGACATAGCCAAGACAGCATTCATTTGCCCCTGGGGAAAATGGGAGTATAGGAGAATGCCCTTTGGCTTATGTAACGCTCCAGCCACCTTTCAGAAGCTGATGAATAGGGTTTTGAGTGGCTGTGAAGAGTTCTGTAACGTCTACATTGACGATATTTTGGTGGGTTCATCTAATTGGCTGGAGCACTTAGCTCATTTGAGGATAGTTTTTAACAAGCTGGAGACAGCAGGCCTCACTTGCCAGGTAACCAAGTGTGACTTTGGGAAGAAGCATTTGGAGTTTTTGGGGCACAGGATTGGTGATGGCGAGATGTGTGTGCCCGAGCACAGAGTTACGGCATTGGTGGAGTACAGTAAACCTTCCACCAAGAAGCAGTTGCGAGCATTTCTGGGGACAGTCAACTTTTATAGGAAGTACATTCCAAAGATACACCAGTGGACGTCCAAGCTGACGCCTGCCACCTCTGACGCCATGCCAGCATCGGTCAAGTGGGAGAAGCCCATGGAGGAGGCATTCAGTTATTTATGTAAGTCTCTAGTTAGTCATGTTTCTTTATGTATTCCCACCTGTAATGATGAGTTTGTAGTGGAGACAGATGCTAGTGCTACAGGTGTGGGTGGAGTTCTGTCCGTCAGAAGGAAACAGAAGCTACATCCTGTAGCGTACTACTCCAGTCAGCTCCAGGGAGCTGAGAAAAACTATGCAGCCCAAGATCTGGAGGGGCTAGCTTTGGTGAAGACGATTCGTCACTTCAGTTTCTTCCTCTATGGGAGGCCATTTGAAGTCATCACAGATCACAAGTCCCTAACATCCATCACAACGGGACCACAGAGAAACAAGAGGATTTTAAGGTGGGCCTTGGAGCTTACTAACTATATGTTCTCTGTAGTTTACAGAAAAGGAGCAGAGAACACGGTGGCAGACTGGCTGAGCCGCCAATGTGGAGAAGATCAAGAGATGAATCAGCCAGCACAGCAGCTGTCAGCAACAAGAGCAGCACAGACAGCTGAAACAAGGGGGGGAAGATGTGAGAGAAGTCCCTCACCCTCATCAAACTCCTCTCACAAGGAGTCGAGAACTGTTTTATCAACTTAATTACTTAATTGGTGGAGTGGCCTTGATTGGTGTTCCCTGGCTATGTTTCCATGTAATGTTACCAGTAACAGCGTTTGGCTGCTTAGTGATTTGATTTCTATGTCATGCACATCATGATACTGGGCACGTGCACAGTTTTCTATATTATGGCTTTGCACATGTCCAGGGAGTTAGTCTGCATTCATTGGGTTTTTAATAAGTTAACCTCAGACAACCTGGTGCTATCTAACTGTGCCTTAAGAGGCCAATAGCTAGCTATACCTAATCTTCTGTGACAAGCAGATTCTGGTGGCAGCAACAAACACTTTGTTGCCTCCACTGTTAGTTGGCGGAAAACCACCCATTCCAGTCACAGAATACACAATTGAACTGTTGTTGAAAACTTGTGCTAGCCATTAGTATTTGTAGTAGTCACATGACAGATCAGCGGTGTTGGAAGATGTTTAGTAAAGGAGGCTCCAAGGGCATTGGGATTGGGGGTTTAAAATTGTGAATGTGTCCTACGCCACTGCTGATATCAATCACGGTGGCATTGCCCCTATAGCCTCCTCTACACACTGCCCAGATTGTGTCACAAATAATATTTTAGCTACTATCGGTTATTATGACCATGTGAATAAAACACTCAGGTTTACTGGAGTGACTGGCAAGTTGAAGGTCTTGCCGTAGTTGACTTCAGACAAGCTGGCTCATAATCAACCTGCAAAGCAAGAATTACTGGCAAGTTTTTGTTCTTGACAAAGTCCTCAGTATAGATGGAATCAAGTAAGTATCAAGTTGTGGTGTAATATTATGTGACCGTCTATGTAGTCTCATTTGAGTATTCACCATTTTTGAGATATTGTTCAAAATATTGTATGATGATGCCCAGTGCATACCTGATTTAGGTGATATTTGTGACCTTCCAGTTGTTGCTGTGTGGTGTGCAGGGTGCATGGGGGAGGGGAGACAATGGACAGGATATGACCTTTGAATGGGAAGTGATAGGGGGCTAGTTTCATTAAATGTCCAGGTGGAGGAGATAGGGCAAGAGTGATATGCATCTGAATAGGTGCAGGATGTGGACTCTTGTCACATGGTAATAGACACATGTATCAGCTGGTGATGTTTGTGTGTTCTATTGGAACTGTAGTTCCTTGGACTTTCTAAGCCAGAGAGCTTGTAGGCTGTGGTTTATGCTTTTATCACTTGCATTCATCAGTGATGTCCACCAGTTGTATTACTAATTTCTTTCATGATTAGTTCTCATGTAGCCACAAGATAGTTGATGCTAGACATTAGGAGCACTCTAGTTCTGCAACATTTACAATCAAGTTGCATAGCTCCTTATCACCAGATGAAGAGCAACAGTTTGATTAATAATAATAAATAATATGTGACTGTCTATGGGAAATTGGCTCGCCTACGTCTGAAAATACAATCCTCCAAGTTTGAAAAAAGTCCACGCTCTAACCGTTCCGAGATAATACACTATACATCTCCATTACGCAAGCTATAAACTTTTCAATAAAATCAAGATTTTTAGCCTCTTAGTCGTTGCTAAGGCGTGGCAGCAATGATTCTGAATTCTACCGCACTCTCCGCATACTATAGGTTTTTACCGCGCACATTGCGTAGAAACATCAATGAGGAGGTATTCTCTCAACAACACTGCCGGTGGAAAAAAGGTTAGTGAGCTTGTCTTTCTAAGAAGATAGTTAGTATCTTGCTATGCTGAAGACTGGGTGGTGATTTTTTAGCTAGCTAGTTTCCTATTCTCGTTGTAGTTGTAGGTAGCCCTTATAATAGTTGTTCTTTTTTTTCTTTTCCTCTCTTTCTTTTTAGCTTTGATAATGCTAGTGCTGCAATATGCTATGACAACTGGGGATCTGGTGTTCCTGAAATGTGAAGAAAGGTAATTGTTAACTAGTTAGATTGTCTACTTTTTGTTGCTGTAGTTGCTAGTAACCTTTTTTCCTTCCATTTCCTAGATTTCATGGTGCTTGGGCTGCTGCTATCTGTACTGAGGTTCTGGTGTTCTTGATTAAAGAAGAGAATAATGGTAAGTCTCTAGTCATGCACTGCTGTTATCATTGTACATTCACGTACTAATACTAACACTGCATTCACGAAGTAGTACTGCACATGAAGTGCTAACACTGTGCACACACATAGTACTAACACTTTGCACACACATAGTGCTAGCACTGCACGCACATAGTGCTAGCACTGTGCACACACATAGTACTAACACTGTGCACACACATAGTGCTAACACTGTGCATGCACATAGTGCTAGCACTGTACATGCACATAGTGCTAGCACTGTGCATGCACATAGTGCTAGCACTGCACGCACATAGTGCTAGCACTGCACACACATAGTACTATTACTGTGCACACACATAGTACTAACACTGTGCACACACAGTACTATTACTGTGCACGCACATAGTGCTAGCACTGTGCACGCACATAGTACTATTACTGTGCATGCACATAGTGCTAGCACTGTGCACACACATAGCACTAACACTGTGCACATACATAGTGCTAGCACTATGCATGCACGTAGTACTATTACTGTGCACACACATAGTGCTAACATCAAACACTGTGCACGCACTAGTATTACCACTGTGTGCTCACACGCACTAGTAATACCATTGTGTGCACGCACTAGTATTACTACTGTGTACACACACACATACTAGTAATACCACAGTGTGCAGGCACTAGTAATACCACTGTGTACACACACTAGTATTACCACTATGTGCACACACGTATTAGTAATACCACACTGTGTGCCCGCACTAGTATTACCACTGTGTGCTCACACGCACTAGTATTACCACTGTGTACACACGCACTAGTATTATCACTGTGTGCCCGCACTAGTAATACCACAGTGTGCACGCACTAGTATTACCACTGTGTACACACGCACTAGTATTATCACTGTGTGCACGCACTAGTATTACCACTGTGTACACACGCACTAGTATTACCACTGTGTGCACACACTTACTAGTAATACCACAGTGTGCACGCACTAGTATTACCACTGTGTGCTCACACGCACTAGTATTATCACTGTGTGCCCGCACTAGTAATACCACAGTGTGCACGCACTAGTATTACCACTGTGTACACACGCACTAGTATTATCACTGTGTGCACGCACTAGTATTACCACTGTGTACACACGCACTAGTATTACCACTGTGTGCACACACTTACTAGTAATACCACAGTGTGCACGCACTAGTATTACCACTGTGTACACACGCACTAGTATTATCACTGTGTGCCCGCACTAGTATTACCACTGTGTGCTCACACGCACTAGTATTACCACTGTGTACACACGCACTAGTATTATCACTGTGTGCCCGCACTAGTAATACCACTGTGTACACACGCACTAGTATTACCACTGTGTGCACACACTTACTAGTAATACCACAGTGTGCACGCACTAGTATTACCACTGTGTACACACGCACTAGTATTATCACTGTGTGCACGCACTAGTATTACCACTGTGTACACACGCACTAGTATTACCACTGTGTGCACACACTTACTAGTAATACCACAGTGTGCACGCACTAGTATTACCACTGTGTACACACGCACTAGTATTATCACTGTGTGCACGCACTAGTATTACCACTGTGTACACACGCACTAGTATTACCACTGTGTGCACACACTTACTAGTAATACCACAGTGTGCCCGCACTAGTATTACCACTGTGTACACACGCACTAGTATTACCACTGTGTACACACACTATAGTATGTCCAAGTTGAGTTGGCCGCAAGAAAAACTTGAATAACTTTAGAACGGAAGCAGCTACGCATTCGGGGTTTTCACCATTGGAAAGCTCGCGCCGAAGCGGTTACAAGTATTCCCTCAGTAAACTCCAAAACCGGAGAGAAAGTGCTATTCCAAAACTCAATACAAAAGTCTATGGGAATAGAGAAAACGTACTAGTGTTTGTTTGTTCTAGTGTTTGTTCGTACTAGTGTTTGTTCATACTAGTGTTTGTTCGTACTAGTGTTTGTTCGTACTAGTGTTTGTTCGTTCTAGTGTTTGTTTGTTCTAGTGTTTGTTCGTACTAGTGTTTGTTCGTACTAGTGTTTGTTCGTACTAGTGTTTGTTCGTACTAGTGTTTGTTCATACTAGTGTTTGTTCATACTAGTGTTTTTCTACTAGTGTTTGTTCGTTCTTAGTGTTGTTAGTTCTAGTGTTTGTTGTTCTAGTGTTTGTTGTATAGTGTTTGTTCATATAGTGTTCTTCGTTACTAGTGTTTGTTCGTTCTGTGTTGTTCGTTCGTGTTTGTTCGTTCTAGTGTTGTTCGTTCTATGTTTTGTTCATACTAGTGTTTGTTCGTACTAGTGTTTTTCCGTTCTAGTGTTTGTTCATTCTAGTGTTTGTTTGTTCTACTGTTTGTTCGTACTAGTGTTTGTTCGTTCTAGTGTTTGCTCGTTCTAGTGTTTGCTCGTTCTAGTGTTTGTTCCTACTAGTGTTTGTTCGTACTAGTGTTTTTCCGTTCTAGTGTTCGTTCTAGTGTTTGTTTGTTCTACTGTTTGTTCGTACTAGTGTTTGTTCATACTAGTGTTTGTTCGTACTAGTGTTTTTTCGTTCTAGTGTGTGTTCATACTAGTGTTTGTTCGTACTAGTGTTTGTTCGTTCTAGTGTTTGTTCATACTAGTGTTTGTTCGTACTAGTGTTTGTTCGTTCTAGTGTTTGTTTATACTAGTGTTTGTTCGTACTAGTGTTTGTTCATACTAGTGTTTGTTCGTTCTAGTGTTTGTTTGTTCTAGTGTTTGTTCGTTCTAGTGTTTGTTCATTCTAGTGCTTGTTTGTTCTAGTGTTAGTTCGTAATAGCTTTCTGCATTATTACTCCTTTTTCTCCGTTTCTTCTCTTTCGTGTTTTTCTAGGCAATGAATGCCCGGGATCAGCCTGTTATTGGGGTTCTTGCTGCTATACATTGATATTCTAGCTTGAATCTTGATACTGTTGGCATAGTAGCTACAGGTAAGTTGCAATTGTATGTATCATGACGTAATTATGATTAGTTAATAAGAACTTTAATAAAAAATTAGTTGGCTCTACTTTTTCGGCTTTTTTTTGGGTGGGGGTGAGGATGGTGGAGAGAGAGAAGGAGATGTGGATGGTAAAAGTGTGGAGTCATGGTTGTGAGGTGTCTGAGTATGAGGTGGAGGACAGACAATGTCTTTACATGCATCTGGGACAAAGTCCCGGATTTTATCATGCAGGTACTTCTGCCTCTCCTGTGGCAGTCCTGGTGGCTCAATCACTTCGGGTAGCTGTTCGGGACGGAGCTTCCAGTCTTTGTGGTTTTCGTGAGGAGGGTGAGCGTCTTCTCCTCAGCATCACATCGCATCTTCACAATCACTTTGCCTGGTGTACCTGAGGAGAAAATCGGGTGGTGGAATGACGTAATGCCATCAAAGGCTCCCCTCTTGAAGTAAGGCTGGAAGTGTTCTTGTATTGAGGGGTCTGAAGCCTGGACGTCAGAGTCTGAGGGATCCAGGGGGTCATATAAGTTGAATTTATCCTCAAAAAGAGGAGGAATAGACTCGGACTCAGAGACATCACTAGAACCTTTAAAAATGTATTATTATTATTATTTTTTTAATGTAAGCCCTAGGCTGTTGCATGAATATACCTTCTTCTGAGTAGCCAATAAAGTAGCCATCAAATTCTTCATCACCTAAAAAAGTAAAAGAGTTATGATTTATGAGTAATTTTGTTGATTGGGTACTGACAGTCTGGGGGTTGGTCTTCACTTCCTGGAGCCATGAATTCGCTAATGAGCTCCTCTAAGGCTTCACCATCGGCTCCACCCATCATGTTCAGGCCATCGCGGTGGCAGAGATTCAAAGCTCTGGCTAGGTTCTTCACTCATGGTCTGTCTCTAGCTCTATCTAAACTGCACGTTCCTCTGAGCTGTATTTTCCCGCCTTCACGGCACGGCATTTTGGCGCGAGTTTCACTTGCACTAAAACTAGAGCTTAGCAACGATCCGGGTACTCGTTCTGCAGCAAGTTGATACGGTGACTTCTCGGGCTTATCAGTTCCAGAGCGCGCCTGTCCTTCAAACTTGATCAGTATCTATAAAAATAGGTTATCATTCCATATATGCATTAAAAATATTTTGGTAAAAAATTGACAGAAACCATAAAATTGTTAATTGTCCAATTTGGTGCTTGCCGCGTTGTGCCCGATTTTCCAGTAGGCAGTCACATATGAAGGGGTACAAATTTAACTTATGATGTAGTCACTGCTATTTTATTTATTCAATATTTAATATAGTTGACTTCTATAAGAAAAAAATTTAATTGCATATAGCAAGTATGAGGTAGTTAGTGGAGCAGTGGGTATGACCTGCATAATAAATTTTGAAGCAGTGGCTGCATCACCCAGGCAGATGCTGTTGAGAAACAAGGTATTTAGTTAGTTTCGACTTGAAGTAAACGAACACTTATTCCATAAATTGAGGAGGCTGTTACCATGTTATGTTTGATTTTTGGTTCACTAATTGTTTTTACACCTTCAAAAGAGACTGAGCTGATCTTTGCATTGGTTGCAGTGTGTACGTGTGTTGCAAAGTTCACCAATTTAATATTGACTGATCATTCCGTATGTGACAGTCCCTTATTACTCCACAAGTCTGTGTATTTACCAATTATTAGTATTGGCTGATTATTCCATATAGCTATGACAGTCCTTTATTACCCCTCGAGTCTGTGTAAGGTTACCCTTTACCAATTATTAATTACAGTTGAACCTCTAGAAAGGTGCTTGGGGGCGTCAATTTTGGCCCTTGCACGGTGTTTGGTTGCTTTTTGAGTCCATTTTCAATGATAAAAATCAGTTCCATTCCAACCATGTTGACTATTGTAGAAAGCCGACTTGCTTTTCGGAGTCCCTTTGTAGAGAGATTCTACTTTATTAATATTGGCTGATTATTCCGTATATGACAGTTCTTTATTACCCCTCGAGTCTGTGTATGACTACCCTTTACCAATTATTAATATTGACTGATCATTCCGTATATGACAGTCCTTTATTACTCCACAAGTCTGTGTATGACTACCCTTTACCAATTATTAGTATTGGCTGATTATTCCGTATAGCTATGACAGTTCTTTATTACCCCTCGAGTCTGTGTATGACTACCCTTTACCAATTATTACTATTGGCTGATTATTCCGTATATAACATAAGAGTCTGTGTAAGACTACCCTTTACCAATTATAAGTGTTGGCGGGGTACTTTTTATATGACAGTCCTTTATTACCCCTCGAGTCTGTGTAAGGTTATCCTTTACCAATTATTAATTACAGTTGAACCTCTAGAAAGGTGCTTGGGGGCATCAATTTTGGCCCTTGCACAGTGTTTGGTTGCTTTTGGAGTCCGCAAAAAATCAGTTATATTCCAACCATGTTGACTATTATGGAGAGTCGACTTGCTTTTCGGAGTCCCTTTGTAGAGAGATTCTACTTTATTAATATTGGCTGATTATTCCATGTATGACAGTCCTTTATTACTCCTAGTCTGTGTAAGACTACCCTTTACCAATTATTAGTATTGGCTAATTATTCCGTATATGACAGTCCTTTATTACCCCACGAGTCTGTCTATGACTATCCTTTACCGATTATTAGTATTGGCTAATTATTCTGTATGTGACAGTTCTTTATTACCCCTCGAGTCTGTGTATGACTACCCTTTACCAATTATTAGTATTGGCTAATTATTCCGTATATGACAGTCCTTTATTATCCCACAAGTCTGTGCATGACTACCCTTTACCAATTATTAGTAGTGGCTGATTATTCAGTATATGACAGTTTTTTATTACTCCACGAGTCTGTGTATGACTACCCTTTACCAATTATTAGTATTGGCTAATTATTCCGTATATGACAGTCCTTTATTATCCCACAAGTCTGTGCATGACTACCCTTTACCAATTATTAGTAGTGGCTGATTATTCCGTATATGACAGTCTTTTATTACCCGAGTCTGTGTATGACTACCCTTTACCAATTATTAGTATTGGCTAATTATTCTGTATATGACAGTCCTTTATTCCCACGAGTCTGTGTATGACTACCCTTTACCAATTATTACTATTGGCTAATTATTCCGTATATTATGACAGTCCTTTATAACCCCACAAGTCTGTGCATGACTACCCTTTACCAATCATAAGTAGTGGCTAATTATTCCGTATATGACAGTCCTTTATTACTCCACGAGTCTGTGTAAGACTATCCTTTACCAATTATTAGTAGTCGCTGATTCCGTATATGACAGTCCTTTATCTCCACGAGTTTGTGTATGACTACACTTTACCAATTATTAGTAGTGGCTGATTATTCAGTATATGACAGTTTTTTGTTATTCTATATGTGGGTCTATTCATTAAGAATTTTGTATCACTTGAAAACATTTTGTGTATTTTGGATTTTAGTCGGAGACCCGTAAAACTTACAAAATGCTGATTGACGAAGAAGAAGAATTTACAGGATTTTGTTTTGGAGAGATGTAAGTTTTGTTATTAGTTTTTCATTCAAATAGTGTATGGTTAAAATATCCAGGTATGATTGGCGGAGCAAGGAAAGTAGGACTGTCACCAATAGATTGGTAGCGGAAGTGAAGGGCCTCAACTCTGACTTCCAATCTTTTGAAATAAGAGGTCAGTATTATTACTATAATATATAAAAGTGATATAAAATATATTCAATTTTGTGTACAGAAGCAGCGTACACATATTTAAAAAATCTTGGCCAGCAGAGGTCGCTCTCTGATCGAGGAAAGGCAGATATGAAGAGAAAATGTAGGAGGAGAACTGAAAGAATAAGAAGGGTAAATACAACTAAGAAAATAAGTAGCATACAATGATGTCATCCAAAATTAGCTAATTTAGTTCGTTTTTAAGCATGGTAATTTTAATTTGGTTTTATGGTTTGTTTTGTTATAGAAACTGCAGGAGAGAAAGAGTGTGTTCATAAAAAGAAAATACAATGATGCGGACCGAAAGAAATGGCTGTTGGTGCTGGAGGCCAATATGATGTCGAGTGAGGAGAGTGGGGACGAGGATGAGCTGTACGTGAAACCTTTAACTTGGAGAGCAGATCGCGTCAACAAGTTTTTGATGGACGTAGATGACGAGTTCCACTCCAGCAAGTCTGCCCAAGCAAAAAGGCAGACGAAACAGAGGATACTTGCTGATAAGTCTTCCCAGAGACCGATTCCGCCAGATCTTCCTGCTTGGGTAATTTCTGAGCAATAAGACTGAACATTAGCAGATTATTATGATGACAAATTTAAAAAAAAATTCTTGATGATATCTTTTATTGCAGTTTAGCTAATTATGAATCCACATGAAATGCCACGTGATCCTAGAGTGTCCTGTACCTGACATTGCACATGAAATGCCATTTGATTCTGAAGTGTCCTGTACCTGATATTGGCATGAAATGCCACCTGATCCCGAAGTGTCCTGTACCTGATATTGGCATGAAATGCCACCTGATCCCGAAGTGTCCTGTACCTGATATTGGCATGAAATGCCATCTGATCCCGAAGTGTCCTGTACCTGATATTGCGCATGAAATGCCATCTGATCCTGAAGTGTCCTGTACCTGATATTAAGGTGAAATGTCATGTGATCATTAACTGTCATGTACCTGGGATTCTACATGAAATGCCACATGACCATAAACTGTCAGGTACCTGGGATTCTACATGAAATGCCACATGACCATAAACTGTCAGGTACCTGGGATTCTACATGAAATGCCACGTGATCCTTAAGTGTCAAATACCTGGTATTTAGTACTATCATCTACCTGAAATTCTATCTGCAATATCATATTTCTTTTATCCATGAAATGAATAGTCTATATGGCATTATCACCACATTTCAACCACAACTTTGTTATAACTATAGTGTCACTACAACATCACTATGACATTACTGTGGTATTACTATGGTATCACCATGACCTTACTATAGTATCAGTATGAATATCACTATGGTATTGTCTTAATTATACTAGTGAATGGTGGGACATGATACTAACACTATATCTCTACTTACAAAGCTGCCTCTTCGAATTTCCTAGACCTCACCAAGTAGTAGATATAACTAATACTAATTTCCTGTAAAAAAAAAAGAAAAAAAAAAGTAAACAATATTATAGTAACACACTTTTATGGTAATTGTATTGATTGCTTGGAATTCCATTTCTTCTTATGCAAAATTAAATATTATGGAAAAAAATTAATAAACAAATTAATTAACTATAATCATAATAAAAACAACAAAAACCAGAACAACAATAGCAACAACAACAATAACAACAACAACAATAATAACAACAACAATCATCATAAATTAACGAATACATGAACAGACAAATAAACGAACACAAACGTCCATACTTTGATTTTCTCTGCCGGCACTTGTCGAGAAACTTCTGGATTTTCAGCATACCTCATAGCTCCCTATAGCAACAATCAAAGACCACACCCACTCCTTCACATCTGATACACTACATAACTAATTCATGAACACTCTCCAGTGCTCTGGACTGATAGTCAGCTGAACTAGGATAATCAAAGTATGTATTGGACTGTAGGCAGCAGGATATTGAAATAACTAAAGGTCTGTTTTAGCAAACACAAACTAAATACACATATACATTTACTTAAAGTATTTATTTGATAATAACAACAACAACAATAATAATAGTAATAATAATAATAATAATAATAATAATTTTTGTCTGTTTAAGAGCCAATTATATGTAATTAAAGTGAAGCTAAAAAGCAAGTATCACGACACACTCACCTCAAAATCTTTCTTGTGAACCAGCAGCCATTCTATGTGGTCTTCTGGTCCTCGTTTCTGCACACATACGTACATACATGCAAGTAAAAAACAAACAAACAACATAACAATACGATAAAAACTACTCTTTCATAAAATTACTCACGCAAATCAAATTAAATTGTTGCAGTTAGAGAGTAACACTACTGATACTAGAGCCAAATGTTTTTCAATACAATAAAAGGTGTGATGTTATTTTGAAATATCACAGCAAAAGAAAACTGAAATAATGATCTGATTGGTCACGACGATCTCTTCGCAACGTCACTGAAGTTTTAACCTGCTAGGCGATATCACGACGAAATTCCTGGGCAACGCTATTTCACTACAGAAAAGAAAGCAGAACAGGAATGGGCAATTTCTTTCGATGAAAAAATAACTGAAGATTACGATTTCTTTCTTAACTGCAGAAATAAACTGTTATCTTTGGCTATAGCATTAACTCATGATAGCACGGAAAACTGTGGTATTGGATAAATAGCTTTCTTGAGGTGAAAATTTTCACTCTGCCTTACCTCGTGAAATGGTTATCAGATCACTTGCGCTATTATCCCCAAAACCAGTTTTCCATGCTTATATCTCCAAATCCAGTTTAAATCACTACGATCATACAATTAATCAGCTAATACATGATACAGTACTAAGACTACCAATGAACTGTCCATCATCGAGACATCTCATGATAGGACTCGATGTAAAATACTGAATATTTAACAATCAATGAATCTTATGTTGTCAAAATTTCTCACCTCCGCCAAGATAATATCCACTGGAGTGGTGATGTAGAGTCTGTCATCTCCTAGGACACAGTCTACACGGCAACCAATAAACAATAGGATCAATCGCTACTATCTTCACCTGCACCACGAGAATGTCAGGTTGGTGTGGTTCAATTAGAAAGTTAATTATAAATTGGATATTAAAGAATAGTCAGTCATTCCTGCAACGATTTGGGCAGACACACAGCTGAATTGATCTGACATTATCTCAGTGACCATACACCATAATGGACCATACACGAAGAGAACTATCTCACTAAACAAATAAATTAAAAAATTACACTACATATGCAGGGGTTTTAGGCTTCGTAGGGGGCATTCTTACCCCCCCCCCCCCCCCCGAAAATAGTTTGCATTCCCTATGAAAATTATTGACCTTCACGGTGACATTTGGCACAAAGTTTCATAAATATCATGGAAATGAGAAATCCCAAGAAATTAAAAAAAGAAAAAAATAATAAAAAGAAAAAGAAAGAAAGAAATGTTGATTAACCCTCTCAAATCTGATTCTAAAAATACCTTGTGTATGTTACTGTAATATTGGAATTTCCTAGGAATTAGCATAACAACTTTGATTCCTTTTGATTAAACTTTAACTTCATCAAGTTCATGCATTATCTATTTACTCTCTCCCAAAAAACTACATCCAAAAATGGAGGATCAAATACGTACATGATTCTGCACATGCTCAGTGCAAATCAGTCGGTAGAAATACGTATTACTCTGTTTGATTTACATGATAAAACAAAAATCCTGTTGAATATACTGTATATTGGGAAATAAACAAGAAAACAAACAAACAAAAAGCAACAACAAAGGTTGTAAACTTTTCAAGTATATAACTCAATTATATGAAATTCATTGATTAAATCTTAGCCAGGTTTGGAAGATTCAGGAGAAAGAGAAAAATAGGAATAACACAGAGACAAACTTTCTTCTACACATGTACTTCACCCCCTACCCCCCTCCCCCCCAAATCTCACCCTGGCCCCTCTCCCTTAATCTTATCCCTGGCCCCTCCCCCTAATCTCACCCCTGGCCCCTCCCCCACTTGAAGCATTACACTGACCGAGGTGATACTCTTCGCACTTGCAGTACTTGTAGCCTCGGGGCAGTAGCTTGTCGCGAGCATCGTGTTCAGGTACGTTAAAGACCTTCATTTCTGGGATGTACTCCCCAGGAGAAACTACGATCAAGTGAGGGGGCGGGACTGTGCCCTGATCCTGCAAGACAACACACGAAAGATTCAGTGAGACAATTAAACAAGTTACAGCATAACGTACATTCATCCCTTTACCATACAGGAAACGCTCAAAGTATATTTTTAGACCAAGTGTATTATCCCTCTTCTTTCAACATGCTTATTATGATCACATGATCAATATACATATTATGCATGTAAGTAGGAAGGACAGTCGGCAAGGATCATCAGCTCACCTCACACTGATTGGTGAATGAAATATTAATGTACTGAGCTGGAATGAATATACAAAAAACCACTACCAGATATTCAGACAAAACTATGGCCCAGATTATCAGCTCTTACAGACCTACTACAGAGCTCCTTAAAATCTCTCAGCTAGCTCTTAAACTGCCCCCCCCCCCTAAAAGGGAGAGAGGGGGGGGGGGGGAGGGTTATTACAACCAAACTTACGTAGGTCACCACCCCAAGTTACTAACCTAATATATCTGGATAATATTGGTTCCAACGTTACTGTTTATTAAAAATGTCAGTGCTATGTGTATATGAGTATAAATCATAGAACTGCTGTGATGCTAATAGTCCACAATTTTGTAGAACTGAAATGATAAATAGACTTGAACTTAGAGTAGTATCTATTTATAGAAATTAAATTGTTGGAACACCATAATAGTAGAGCTGCTAAGCAATTATAATGTGCACTTTTCGATAAAAGTATGAAACTTTATACATCAATTCTACACATAATGGACTTCATTTTCTGAAGTAGAACCACTTTGGATTTGACCTCTAAGTACATTAAGATGCCAAATTGGTGTTAAAAAATATCATTTTTCTCTATTGAATCATGATCTATTACTGTAATTCATCCATTTGTGGTATCATTTGAAGTGTCTTCTACTAAGGAATATTTTGAAATTTGAATCAAGTTCATAGCTAGTATGGTTCAATAGTTATGACCACTTTTATACTTTACAATACGTGATTAATTAACATGTTAACACATGTAGCCTGTCATGCCTTGCCACACGCACTACTCTAGGTGGTTGCCAGTACACATTCGAGATATGACCTTGCTATCAGAGAATCATCCCAGAATCTATGCTGAATTCTGTGCAGGAAAATTTGTTGTTCATAAAACTTGCAAAAAGTTCTCAGCCATGTCAACTGATCAATGCCATGAGCAGAACAATGCTGTCATCAAAGAATCAGGTGGGGCTGTAGGACTTTTGATGAACCCAGGAGCTTTACGACGGTGGACAGTGGCAGGTCCAGAAATTGTAAGGATGGTTAATGAATTTGAAGCACTACAGTCTCGTAATCAGACCACTGATCATCGCCACCATGAACAACACCGTGGAGTCCAGACTTCCTTCTTCAACGAAGTGAAGTCTTTGGTTGCTGTGATTGAAGAAATGGGCAATCCATTTTTGGAGCAAAGCCAAGATCTCTTGGTTCTAGACACAAGGGATATTCTACACCCATCTGTAGGAGAATCGGTGAGGAAAGCTGAAGAACTTGGTGAGAAACAGTACAACACCTTTGTTGATGAGAGACTTGTTAAACGTGAGGTGCCTATTACAGATGTAATCCACAAAAACAAGTTGGTTTTGCTTAGTCACCCACCACCAAAGCCCTCAAAGCAAAAGATGCAAGTTACAGCTTTGAAAAATGACTGTAACCTCTTTTCACGTCTCTACATTTCGTGTCAAACAAGATCAGGGGACTTAGAGACTTTCTTCATGCATGAGAACCAGGCTACTCCACCATCGCTATCATTGGGAGGAAAGCTTCGCCTTGGTAACAAAGCTGACCTTCTCAGCTGCCTTGGATTAGAGGAAGTGCAGTCCACATGCACACCTGCTGTAGATGCCAAATTGCTTGATGGTGCAGCAGTAGTTCAGATGCTCAATCCTGGCATGGCACAGACTTTTCAACAATATTCAGAACTAGTATTTCTTCCTTATATCTCTAATCAGCTAACAACTGCCAGGCGGGTAGATATAGTGTGGGATGTATACATTCCAGACAGCTTGAAAGGCTCTACCAGGCAAAAGAGAGGAAAGGGTGTTCGAAGACGAGTGGCCCCAAGTACTCAAATCCCTAAGAACTGGAAAGATTTCCTTCGTGTGGATGAAAACAAAACAGAACTGTTCAAATTTTTATCACAGCAAGCTATACATTTACCAATTGATGAAGGAAAAGTTATTTATGCAACTGATGGAAGCAATGTACATACTACCATGGCTAATGCTGTCTTGACAAACCTCTCTCCTTGCTTACATGAAGAAGCAGACACCCGCCTTTTAATGCATGCAGCAGATACAGTCATGAAAGGTCACAGAAAGTTGTGTGTGCGCACGGTAGATACCGATGTTATCGTGATTGCAATTGCAATGTTCAGCCAAATCAATCCTGATGAGCTTTGGCTAGCTTTTGGCGTGGGCTCCAACTTCCGCTACATTCCTGTACATGAAGTTGTTAGTGGAATGGACCCCAGGAATTGTGCTGTCTTACCGGTTTTTCATGCATTCACAGGATGCGATACTGTCTCATCTTTTGGCGGAAGAGGAAAGAAGAGTGCTTGGAAAATCTGGCAAGTTTTTCCTGACATCACTGAAGCATTCGAACACCTCCTATTGATGGAAGAAATCAATGATTCCATGATGTCTGTGTTGGAACAATTTGTAGTGCTTTTGTACGACAAAACAAGTGATCAAGGTAGTGTCAACGATGCCAGGAAGCAACTATTTACACAGAAATCACGCAGCATGGAGAACATACCACCAACGAAGGGTTCCCTTGTACAGCATATCAAACGTGCAAGTTATCAAGCGAATTGCTGGAACAGAGCCCTATATCTAGATCCACGTCTTCCATGTCCAATAGACTGGGGGTGGCAGAAAGATGACGCAGGATGGCAGCCTTTATGGACTAATCTGCCAGAAGCTTCTGAGTCTTGTCGTGAGCTTACTCGCTGTGGGTGTAAAAAAGGATGCAGAGGGAGGTGCAAGTGCCTAAAGGCAGCATTGAAGTGTATATACTCTTCTTTGTGCATGTTCAGGAACTTGTGAAAACGGAACGCGTTAAAAACCAACAATTCTACTTAACATAACTTTTGAACAGATCAAGATATGAACATTGTGGAAGTGCCAAATTCTTTCTTACATCGAGACCTTTAATTTGATACCTATATTGAGTATATTTGAATAATATTTGATGATAGAAGCAATTTTAACCCATTTATCACACACTAATTTACGCCTAGAGGTCGCCAAAGGTCAATTCAAAGGTGGTTCTACCTCCAGAAAATAAGCTCATTATATAATAAAACCACATACAAAATTTCATGCTTTTATCACTAAGTGCACATAACCTTTGATTTTCTTAGCTTAACCGCTCTACTATAATAACAATAACAAAAATAACAATAACAACAATATTATTATTATTATTGTCTATATAATAATATGCTTGTGTGTCAGTAACAACGACGGTGGCAGACGGTGTGTATTCATGAATAATTCGTGAGCTTAAACAGTTTGTTAAATCGTCATCTTCACGTGAATGTGTGTACTTGGTAATACGTCAAGCGCCACTGTGTGGCGGGGTACTTACTAGTTATTATTATTAGATGTATTCTATTGAAGTGATGATGATGATGATTATTATTATTATTATAGTAAAAAAAAGCTAATTTACCTCAACCGTAAACACACACACATGCACTCACACGTACACTCTCACACACACACACACACACACACTTACCACAGCAGACTTCTGGTCAATATTGCCACTATATCCCAATACAACCTGCAACCAAGATAAAGTTATTCTTCAATTCATCGCACTGTCAAAGAACAACAGCTATTCAAGCACCCAATGGATGATGAGTAAAGCAACGGTACACACTCACCAGTTTCCAGTCATTTTCTTGCACCCAAATAGGCACGACCCCACACACTAGGAAGTTGGGAAACGTATTCTGTGCAGCTGTGCAGGACACAAAACAACAACAGAGAACTAAACAGAGAGATATCACAGGTTACTAAAACAATGCACATACATGCTCCATCACACATGTGCACACACGTACACACATGTGATGGCTACAGGTACAAGTCCTCCTGCCATTCTTTCATTTCCTCGTTTGTCTCATGTGTCATGAGTATGGTATTTTGCAGATTTCATTAGACTAAATGGTAGGGCGGGGCACTTTCACTGAGGTTGGGGGACAATTATATTTAGAACGGAAAACTCAGCTGTAGTAGGGGACAATTCTAATGCCCCCCTCCCCCACCTCCCTAATCAATCACTGATTGTCATGCTTTTCCAACTACTACATAGTCCGAGATCACATCTGTTAGAACTGGTGGGTAAGTAGAGATCACTGGGAAAGTGGTGCTGATGATTCATTTACCACACTGGCATACACTCACTGATGGCCATGATCTTCCTCCTCAAATCTCCCACGACAGCCTCACTCATTTCTCCCTCTCGAACCTTCGCAATCTACCAAACATTTGAGAACAGATATGTGTAAACAACAACCACTAAGAAGACAACAATGAAGTCTAGCTATAGGATATGCACCACACCAGTGGCAAGTATTGGTATATAACATACATAAAGAAACCGTACAATAATGTATTGTGAATGAACCAGCGACAATAGGTAATGGTCACCATCGACATATTGAAACGTGTGTGGGAAATAACTTCCAACAGAATCTATATACTTAATTTTTTAAAATTCAATTTTACAGAAAAAGGAACTATTAAATGTTTGAATTTTTTAAAACTGAGTTTGAAGGAAAGTGGAGGCATCTGCGAGTTACACGTCACTATTACTAGCTATAGATCAGCTGAGTAATGTTTTTACAGATCATGCTGCAGTAAACAGATATGAAATCATCAATGACTCCAGACTTCCGGAACAAACAATAGAAAGTGTACAATTCAGTTGTGGGAAAGTGACTAAGTGGAAAATCTGGGACAGTCCTGGAGCTATCGGAACAGGTGGCAAGTATGTATGCCTACAATCAAGCCAATTCACTTCTTATTAGACAACCCTTTACCATGTATCCGCACAACAAATGGTCTAATCACAGCGACCCTTTTCCGAAACTGCACTTAAAGTGACAGAGTTATTACACATTAATTTGTTCCATCACTAATGAATGCACCTTACCTGCTATTTCTGTTGATTATTAGAGTGTGTGTGCGTGAGTGTGTGTGTGCTGTGTGTGTGTATGTGCGTACATGTGTGTGCGTATGTGTGTACATGTGTGCATGTGCATGTGCATGTGTGTGCGTGAGTGCGTGTGCTGTGTGTGTACATGTGTGCGCGTGCGTGTCTGTTGTGTGCATGTGTGTGCGTGAGTGCGTGTGTGCTGTGTGTGCGTACATGTGTGCGTGTGTGTGTGTGTGTGTGTGTGTGTGTGAGCAGTGTACATACCTTGACTAGGTGACCTCTTCCCACTAGCAATATCTCTGGAGATTGCCAGTAAAGGCAGCAAGGAACATCATATCTACAAACACATGAACACCCACACATATGAACACTCACACACATACACATGCACCAACACACACCCACACACGAACACTCACACACACACACACATACACACGTACCAACACACACCCACACACGAACACTCACACACACACACATACACACGTACTAACACACACCCACACACGAACACTCACACACACGTACCAACACACACACACACACACACACGAACACTCACACTCACACACATACACCCACACACACCCACGCACTCACACACACACACCCACACACGAACACTCACACACATATGCATTATATGCAGCCAACAGGCTTACACAGTTCACTCACACTCACATTTCTTCTTCAAAGGATATACTGGTGATCATTTCTTTAGTTGAAGTGTCAAATACTAACACAGCCTAATAGGAAAAATAACAACAAAATGTGTCACATGCTGTATTACTGCTAGGAATTGGATGCCAGTCAATGAAGCTAGAATACTGTAGTCTAATACAGTATGTACATATTTAGATGATATCCTCTACCCACATTAATCTTAATGACATACATAAAAGAGATCAAACACAAAATTAAATTCGGGAGAATTCCCCCCCCCCCCCCCCATTAAAAATGAATCCAACCACGTACAAAGCTACACTACAGTATCTCTGTATAAACAACAGTAATTCCTACCTCACATAACAAAGAGGTAATTTTTACCAGAAGGTGGCTAAAGCTTGGCTGATATTATAGGCCCTTCTCTCCTAGAAAAACTTTCCCCCCCTCTAGAAATTCATTTTGACTATGTAACATGAAATAAACATACTTCATAGCGTGTTCATAAGTGTACTGTAAGACTCTTTCTTACACCGCATAATCTAATACAATATGTCTGTACAGGGCAGCATACAGAAAGACAACTCTAAGTGGGGGAGAGGGGGAGAGAGGGGAACAACGTTATTAGATACTAGGTGCAGTGAGAGTAAATAGAGACACATTCTGTTATATAGAGTCCTTGCAGTACGGCAAACATGTAAGAGTAGGCTGATCATAAAGTTACATAGTCAAAACTTTAGTATGTACTAAATAAAATGATTTCTAAAGGGGGAAAAGGCTTTTCTAGGGGAGGTGAATGACCCGTTTGCCCTGCCCCTTTAATACGGCTCTGTTATTTCCTCTCACTGCCCCTCCTAAAATCTAAGAAAGTTGCTTTTGCTCCTGTTAGAGTCCTAGATTCATTTCTGCATACAGTCCTGCTTATAATGTCCATTACTTATGGACATAATTTTTTTTCCCGTCAATAAATTGCTTAAATAAATTTGCATTTTAGGTTAGACAGTGCAGTGTTGGTTTGTACATTAAGATTTTGTGCATACATCCTCCATCACCTTCTCTCTCTCTCTCACCTTCTGGTTGGCCCAGGCTATCAAGTTCTTCTTCCACTTGATGGTGGATATCTGACCTCCTCCTCCATGGATGTCATGTGTCTTACTACCCAACCAACGCCTCTCTTCAATCATTACAAGCTAAACACACATACACATACACACAAACACACACACAAACAAACACACATACACACACATACTATTATCACTGATACAAAACCTAATCACACCCAACAAGCATACACTATACATAAATTCATTCACGTATCACCAGAGTTTCCATCGTGAAAGAAACCAATCTAACTGCACACATGACCAGCATTTCCATACATTATTCACATCATCACATTTCCTCTTCATTTCTTTCCTCATTCTAACATGAGCATTAAGAAAGAATAGCTGCCTGTGCACGTGGTGACAGGAAAACTAAAATGATGCAATGGCTATGGATGCATTGAGCACTTTTACAATATCCAGGAGTCACTTCAGGGAACAAATACTTGTATATTTTAATTTAATGCTACCCAAACAATAACATCAACAACAACATAAAAAAGTGGGGAATCCCCCCCCCCCCCCAAACCTCAGCTAAGGCACCAGAAATAATATTAAAAAAACAAAACAAAAACACTTGGAGTATTAGGGAAACCCAGATTGCTTTTCATACTATCTATCCCACTCACTTCCCGCCACTTACCCGCTCACTTCCCGCCACTTACCCGCTCACTTCCCACCACTATCACGTGATTAGTACTCTTGCTGAACTGGGGGTGGAGAGCCAATGCCTACAAAAAGATAAACACAAACCATAACTTATGCACCAAAACTACGTTCAACAGTATATTATACATGACTCCGTATCACTTGCAGAAAATGAGAAATTAATTATAAAGTGAAAGGATGAAAGAACATTAATTAGCAGAGGTTCCTTCCAACGAAGCACAGTCACCATCCTACTCGTTACGAAGTTAAAATGATTGCTAGCAATCGTCATGTATCTATTAGAATTCGGAACATGAAGAAAAAAAGGATAATTCTTTAGATATTTCAATACAGCTTCAGAATCCCTGGCATCTGCATCTGCAGAATGTGTGTGTTGCTCTGGATTTAAACAAAAAAAAATGGACATATCATCTCTCTGATTGGGCAAAGGGTCACTATGAATCAAAGACGTGATAATGGTTTGCCAGATAAAAAGAATATGAGTATTCAATGTAAAAAAAAAAAGAGTAAAGAGTTAAAAATTAGATGGTAAAGGGTGAAAAGCTAAATTAATGACACAATTATAATGGTATCAAAACTACACCTTTCCATAAATAACACGCCACATCATTCATTTACCTTCACTGGCTTGTCAAACACGGAAACATTGTTGTATTTGGTGGAGAAGAGTCCCATGATGATCACCTGCCAGGCAACACAAACAGCAAACAATAGCCTGACAACAACACACCAAGTCAACTACACAAGTCAGCACTAGCTAGCATATAATGCACTCATGTATATACCACATGTATGCGTGTGACCATTCACAGGATGAACACGATATCAGCTGATGGAGACACAAGTTAGTCATAAAGAAATTTTATTTTATTTCTTAGAACCATTTGGTTCTAAGCATCTCGGCAATAGTGTGAATATATGTATGTATGTAATTTTAAGATCATCAGAGAGAACTTGAAAGTATGTCTAGGAAACATCATGACAATGTAATTCAGGATGACGTACAGGCATAGCCCACAGACACCCCCACACTCTTAAGTGCCATATATTTCAAGCATGCCAAGTGAAGAAAAGTTCCTTTGAACTTGTTTCATGAGTAGAAACCCCAAATTTTTCAAAAACACTATAATATTTATAGAACATTTGGGGGTGGGAGGAATGTATAAACCAGAATTTCAGTTGGAAGCAGAGTTCATATAGTCAAATATTAAGGAGTGTCCTTTTATAAACCTTATAACATTAGGGACACTTCGCATCTTATTTTCGTATGTTCTCCTTCTGTAATCAAATTAAATGTACTGTCGACAACGGCTCTTTTGTAATTGAAGCCGCAATCACTTTCATATACTTGACTTCAACTCCTATTACGTATATAAAGTATAGTGTGACCTGAAACTGTACGCATGCACAAATACTCACCCATGCAAATACACACACGCACAATTGCACAATAGTGTTTAGCACACGCTCACACCACATGAGAGTACACACCTACACATGTATACACAACACACACACACACAACACTGTGGAGCCAGGGCCTGGTGCCGATAGGGTGACCAAAGAACAGTGAACTTAATTTATCATGAACTGAATGTGCTCATTTGATTTATGTAACGTGATATTTGGCGGTTTAAAAGTTGTGTTTTTTGCCAAGTTGTACTTTAGTCGACCGCATAGTCTTGTGTGTGTGTTTGTCTTGTGTTTGTATGTCTTCTATCTGTTTACTTATCATGACAAATACTCCAGCCTCCTTGTGGACTCCTGTGGCAACGTAACTAACTGCATCCAGGGGAAATCTACTAGCTACGCTCTCTCTAGGACACCATCCGACCATCACACGCATCCCGCCCACAAACACGCATGCTCATACACACTTAACACATTGTATAACAGTGATACACACATACAAACTTTCACACATACAAATCTGCACACAAGCACATATAGTGGAAGTGGACACACACACACACACTCAAACACACACACACACTCTAACACACACTCACACACATAAACACACACTCTCACTCAAACACACACACACACAACTACAGTACTAAATACCTTCTTATCATCGGAGCAGCTGGCCATGTACTCCCCGTCTTCATCCACAGCTATCTGGTTGATGACACTAGCATGCTACATATTATAGATATTACAATACCATGTGAAGGTAAAAGGTGACATTAAAAAAAACAACTCAACCATTAGATCTAAGAATATTTCCTATGTATCTCCAACCTGGCTATAACTTTTTGCAATTTTTGTGTTCAATGTCATGCCATCGTCAGAATACCAAACTACACCTTACCAGATGGTACATTCTCTCTTTAAGAAGAGTTCCCGTGTGGTCCAAGAGCTTAATGGAACCATCCACAGTACCCAGGGCTATGAACTAAAAACAACAACACACATACACACACAGACTAAAAAATGAGGTACCAACAAACTTACTACACTAAATGCCTTTTAATCCTTTAATTATACGTACTACACTACACTAGGAACAACTCTTTCATCAGTCTTTCCACTGATACTATACTTAGCCAATCAATACCATAATCCACTCATTAAAAAAAAAAAGAAAAAAAAAAGAAAAAAAAGAAATCAGGCTAATGTGCCCGTACCGGTTTAATATATATTTTTTTAAAGGAAGTATAATGCCTACTTCACATACAAAAAAAGAGATGATGGTTTAACCTAAAATAGATTTTTTTTTTAATTCGGAGAACGCGGACCTGTTCTCGCCCGCATATATGTGGTTGACGTCGAAAGAGAAGACTTCATCATATGGTAATGTTTTCGTTCCACTTTTATCTCATCAAATCTTGCTTCCATATATTTAAAACATGGCACAATTGAATATCTGTTGTCATTTTTTTTTTTTTTTCATAAAGGCCAATCAACCCATATTACACAGAATAAGGAAATAATACTGTAGCTATAGAGCCAGTAACAGTTGTTGTTAGTGCAGCATGCAGTAGGTGAAGTAATAAAATCATGCAATTAGCTATAATATACAGCTACACTACTTTATGCAGTATTGCATTTAGCATGGAAGAAAAAAAAAAAGCGAGTGCTTGGCCTTTTCTATTTAATACACACCTAGTGTAATAATCGTGTACCTCACCTTAGAGTGAACTGCAATGCAACATATGTGGCCCTTAAGGCCTTCTAGAGTTCCCTCGCCGCTAGACACCACCTCCTTGGCGAAACGTTTGTACTTCAAGACTGGTTCGTCCTCGTCGGACTCACTCGAATCTCCGTCTTCTTCTCCTTCATCACTATCCGTAGATCCAGAGCCGGAATTACTACCGTCATCGTCCGAATCTTCCGCACTGCTCTCGTCGTAAGCTTCTTGTTCTTCTCTAACTCTGTGATGATCCATTTAATTTTTGTTTTGGAAAATGATAGTGGAGGCGTGGCTGTCCGAAGCCCCGAAGCAACCGTTTGGGGGCGGAGCTAGCTATCACTGGGTAAAGAGTCGTTCCTACTGCGAACCTGAGCTTGGAGTCTTTAAAGGGTCGACAACGCCACGAATCCATGGGAGCATTTACTTCACTTCCAGTATAGGACAAATGCTATAAAGCTACATGTGGCAGACTCATGTCCATGTAATGTCCTATGTATTTCCAATTCATTATTAATATTCTAATTTCTATCAGGCCCCTGCTGTGCTATTTACATAACTAATATATATATATATATATATAATATATACAATCATAGCTACATACATATAAAATGACTTTTGCCCCCCATCTATTCCTTCCACTATTCCACTATTATAAATATTTTCTAAGGTCACAAGATTATAATAGACAGGAATAAAACAAAGTTTGTTTTTAAAACCACACATAAAAATGAACTACAAAGAATTTTATTAAATATACAAGTTTTATGGTTTAGGTTCCTCTTGTTCAGGCCCTCCATCAGGCGTCTCCTCTTTAGACGTCTCTGACTCTGACTCCTCACACTCTTCTGGCATCACACATTTATTGTCTGTGGACTTCAACATTCCCTGAGGACAGAAACAGCCTGAGGGGAAGAGATATGAAGCTCAATACAATTATAGAAGGTGGGAAATTTACAAACTCTAAATTTCTGTAAATATTAATGCTAGATTATTTTAGGCAATTGTTTAGCGCCTTATCCACTTGGTGGATGTGCAATTTAAATGCTAGCCATATGCTCCATGCCTATATTTTTGTTTTGTTTTTTCATGCATATTGGTTATTTCTCAAACTACAAGTGCAGTCAGCATTGCCTTCCATATTTCATCTTATGGTTATATGAATAGAATCTTCATGAATTGCCAACCATCCCAGTTTTACTGGGACATCCCATTTTTCTGTGCATGTCTCATGGCCTACTCAATCTTGACTGTCCCCTTTTATTGTGGACTCGCTATCAAACCAATATTATAGTGGCCAATTCTCCAGGTTTTGTCGGTAATTTTCGGATCCCGTCAGTTTATAAAAACTATATTAAGACTAGCTTTATAGCAGCTTGGTAGTGGAAATATATTCCAATAGTACTATAGTATTAATTGATTGATTGTTTATGTGGAGATTATCATAGCTAGCTTATATGAAGACTTCACTCTGCAATACACAATCCTATTACTTGCCTTGTACACATTGGAATGTACAGAATTGAGGAGATGGATTATCACAAGTGGGTGCACAGGCACTACCACAGGTCTTGTATGTCATCCCTTCAGGGCAGCTTGTGGATCTCCCAGTAGGTCTGGGACCGATTCCCTCTGGCTTGGGCCTGTCAGGTCTAGGACTACCAGTTGGTCTGGGACCAGTTCCCTCTGGCTTGGGCCTGTCAGGTCTAGGACTACCAGTTGGTCTGGGACCAGTTCCCTCTGGCTTGGGCCTGTCAGGTCTAGGTCTACCAGTTGGTTTGGGACCAGTTCCCTCTGGCTTGGGCCTGTCAGGTCTAGGACTACCAGTTGGTCTGGGACCAGTTCCCTCTGGCTTGGGCCTGTCAGGTCTAGGTCTACCAGTTGGTCTGGGACCAGTTCCCTCTGGCTTGGGCCTGTCAGGTCTAGGTCTACCAGTTGGTCTGGGACCAGTTCCCTCTGGCTTGGGCCTGTTAGGTCTAGGTCTACCAGTTGGTCTGGGACCAGTTCCCTCTGGCTTGGGCCTGTCAGGTCTAGGTCTACCAGTTGGTTTGGGACCAGTTCCCTCTGCTTAGCCGCGCCTGGCAGTTCTAGTCTACCAGTGTGTTTGGACGACAGTTCCCTATGGACTGGCCTATCAGGTACTAGGACACAAGTTGGCTCTGCGAACCAGTTCCTCTGCTTGGAGCCTGTAAGCGTTAGCCGTCTACAGCTTGGGTCTGGCACCAGTTCCTACTGGGGGCTTGGGCCTGTCAGGTCTAGGTCTACCAGTGGGTTTGGGACCAGTTCCCTCTGGCTTGGGCCTGTCAGGTCTAGGACTACCAGTTGGTCTGGGACCAGTTCCCTCTGGCTTGGGCCTGTCAGGTCTAGGTCTACCAGTTGGTCTGGGACCAGTTCCCTCTGGCTTGGGCCTGTCAGGTCTAGGTCTACCAGTTGGTTTGGGACCAGTTCCCTCTGGCTTGGGCCTGTCTAGGTCTAGGTCTACCAGTTGGTCTGGGACCAGTTCCCTCTGGCTTGGGCCTGTCAGGTCTAGGTCTACCAGTTGGTCTGGGACCAGTTCCCTCTGGCTTGGGCCTGTTAGGTCTAGGTCTACCAGTTGGTCTGGGACCAGTTCCCTCTGGCTTGGGCCTGTCAGGTCTAGGTCTACCAGTTGGTCTGGGACCAGTTCCCTCTGGCTTGGGCCTGTCAGGTCTAGGTCTACCAGTTGGTCTGGGACCAGTTCCTTTGGGTTTAGATATATCAGGTCTTGATCTTTGAGTGGGTTTTGTCTTATCCTCTTCTTCTTCTTCACTTGAATCATCACATTCATTTGGTCTGACACATTTGTTTCCTGCTTTAAGCATTCTTGGTGGGCAGAAGCATCCTGTCATAAAAATAAAAATAAAAGAATTGGTAACTTCCTTGTGAAGTACCAGCTAAAGGTGATACACAATGTTCTAGTATTCACATTCAAGTAGTGTTGCTATATCATAACCATACAAAAAGATGAATTGTTATTATACTAGCTACTATGCATACTTTATACCTACAAATTTTCAACATCTCTCCTTGACACAGCTTGCTGGAGTGAGTTATCAATCTGAATCAAACTCTACATTTTTTACGACTATTCCTCAAGCAAAATGCAATGGTCACATTTTTATAATACATAACTAGTTAAAATATATATTAGGGCTAGCACCTATAGTGCAGCTAATGTGACCATTTTCATTGTTACTCCCTGCTGTGTCTCTTTTTTGTGCTTGGCTACTCTGATAAGTCAAATTGCTTCTTTTATTATCTCGACCAGACTGCTTTCCATAGTTTGTGCATAATTCCTACATTTTTTATATTTCATTTGAATATTATTGTGAAATACAATTATAAACACTCAAGGCCGACATTGTGTCAATATTTTTATGCATTCTTGTTTCACATCTGAGAAATGTCATACAAGTCAAGGTTTTTTATTTCTCACAATGAAGCCAATTTTATAATTTATTATGAGCCACATCACATGACATTCCTACACAGATATTCCACTAGAGCTTTTTTTTTTGTGGATATTAATACAGCTAGCTTACATGAAGACTTCACTCTGCAATACACAATCCTTATACTTGCCTTGTACGCATTGGAATGTACAGAATTGAGGAGATGGATTATCACAAGTGGGTTCACAGGCACTACCACAGTTCTTGTATGTCATCCCTTCAGGGCAGCTTGTGGATCTCCCAGTAGGTCTGGGACCGGTTCCCTCTGGCTTAGATGTGTCGGGTTTAGGTCGTCGAGTAGACTTAGTCTTGTCATCTTCAGTTTCTTCATCATCACATTCACTAGGTCTGACACACCTGTCCCCCTTTTCTAGCATCCCAGGTGGACAGAAGCACCCTACCATTACAAACAACAACAACAACAACAACAACAACAACAACAACAACAACGTAATGGCTATACCAGATCTATCAGCTGTAAATTTTAACTGATTTGGCATGGGAAGTTGTTGAAGCCTAAAAATTATAGGAGCTAATGCACTGTGAAACGACCGCCAAGTTTGCTCCATGATAATTTATTAAAACAAGTTCGTGATACATATTTTAATTTCAATGGACCAATTTGACACATAATAATAACAAACAATGTCACATGACCAAAGGGTTTTAGCTCCCATCTTACTGTACCTACTAATTACATACATATTATGTAATTCAATTACTTCACTATGTGAATAACAAAGCATCAGGAGTTTTTACAAGGAGCTCACCTGGTTCAGTGCATGCCAAGAAGCAGAATGGTTGTGGATTATCGCAAGTTGGTGGACAAGGATTGCCGCATTCCAAGCGTATCTTTCCAGGAGGACATGTTTTGGTTGTGGGCGTCTTCTCCTTACCAGTCTTCTCTTCTGAACCGTCGGATATTTCTTCACCAGTTTTCTCTTCAGATTTGTCTTCAGAAGCATCACATTCCTCTGCCTTCACACATTCATTGCCCTTCTCTAACGTACCCTCAGGGCAGAAGCAGCCTTTAAAAAAAAAAACATCCCAAATTAGGTAAATTGTTGCCAATAACTGTCACCTCCATTCCTTACCTCTTCTGCATTCGCTGGAACATATTACAAATGAGTTTCTATTCTCACAAGAGTCTGGGCATGCAGAACCACACTGCTGAAACACTTTTCCCTCTGGACACATCACCGGGCAGTCATCTGGGCAAGCTAATGAAAGAAATTTTTTTTGACACGGTCATATTCCTAAGGCATGTACCTTATGTATATAATAATATGCTTGTGTGTCAGTAATGACTACGATGACGGTGAATGACGGTGTGTGTATTCATGAATAATTCATGAGCTTTGTACAGTTTGGTAAAGCATCGCCAACTATTAGTAGGAAAAGTATCGCCAACTATTAGTAGGTAAAGTATCGCCAACTATTAGTAGGAAAAGTATCGCCAACTATTAGTAGGTAACGTATTGTCGACTATTAGTAGGTAAAGTATCGCCAACTATTGGTAGGTAAAATATCGCCAACTATTGGTAGGTAAAATATCACCAACTATTAGTAGTAAAGTGTCATCACATTCAGTAGAAAGTGCTGGTTAATTCTAAAAAGCGTGTGCAATAGACGAAGGAAGGCGGCACAGGTTTCAAATTGGAAGGCAAAAGTACAAAAGAGAGAGCAAAAGGCGACTAAAAAGCGGTTGGAATCGGCGAGGTAAGGCGGCGTAGGTTTAAAATGGAAGGGAAGAGAAGGCAAAAATATGTAAAAAGTGGGTGGAATCAATGAGTAAAGATGGGGGTTAGTTTCCAAAAAGAAGGCGAAAGTACGAAATAGAAGACAAGAGTTTCTCAAAGTATGACAGAAATACAGAAGCAGGAGCGATAGACAAAAGGACTTCATGACTCAAGAAGAAGAGCTGAAGAAAGGAGAGGTGGGATATAAGAAAAGTTCAGATAGTTTAGAAGGAAAAAAAAAGAGCTGAAGAGGGAGACTTATGTAACCTTAACCCATGGTAGAAGATGATCACTAAGCAAGATAACTTGTGCTACTGCATTCTTACTTTGCAATACAACGTCAAGTGCCACTATGTGGTAGGGTACTTGCTATATATATTTCTTATGTTATATATTATGTATCTTTATTGAATATTCAAACCTTCATATAAAGTTCAAGTTTTTCATGCAAGAACAAACATTGTCACCTTAGTAAACTAATTCAGTCTATATATTATATACTCAAAATACTTCAATTTGTGAGCTCCAACATGCAGTAAACAATTCAACTGAAAAAAATTAAATTATAATCATTTGCATTATAAGGAGGTAAACTATAAAGCTTTCTTCATACAATAACTTACTGCAGTATTTGTAGTTTGTTTTCTCTATTTGTTCTCCTTTTCCCACTCTGCACTGGCTCTCGAGTGTCTTCAGACGTGCATTCTTGTATAGTAACCTGATCGTTTTGGGTCCTTGACGTAGAGTGACCTTCTTTGGTGTCAGCGTCCTCCCTTCGATGAGGGCTTTTGAGTCCCATTTCTTCAAAGTAAGGATGGATTTTTTTCCTTCAAATCCTGTGCATCCGTTGCTACAGTTGCATTCCATCATTGCCGTCATAGAAACTTTACTAGATTTTTCTAGAAAATAGTGTAGGCAGCACATGAATTTAGTACATAATTTACTATTCCAGTACTATTCCTAGAAGAGAGTATTATAGCTAGCAGTTTTCTACTGATGTTTACAACTTTTATTCTCTAAAGTTAGTAACCTACTGGGAGCATAAAATATTTTCTTAAACTACCATTACACTCAAAACAATAATGGTGTTATTTCAGTTCTATCTAAGACAATGATAGCATTTTAATTTCTGTTTTTGCTTATTATGAATTCACTTTCTTGAACTGAGGAGCTATTTACAGAGTTTAGTAAGGAATCAGTCCAATTTTTTCTAATTGTCTGAAAAAAATAATTTAAATATATAATATATATATATATATATATATATATACTAGTGATGTGCTTGAGCACAAATGGCGAGCGAGCCTAAAGACTATACTATTGTTATATGAATGATTTTGACTTCTAACACTGAAGTTACTGAAAAAAAGGTCCAGTTTTAAATTTAGCATACAGGGTAAAGGGATTTCAGTGCCATAGTAACAACTCTCTGCAACTGCTTGGAAGGAAAAACAAAACAAAACAAAATAATACACGTTATTTAAAAGTTTTCTTTGTGGTATTCTTTAGCTAAGTAGTGGTTGTAACACACAATGCTTTGACACAACTGGACATGCACCTACACAGACTTACCTTCGCAGTAGTCTAGTGGACAATGTATTTTCAAGTAAATACTGTTGCGCACGACTTATAACCATGACAAAGAACGCATTGACTTACAGCCGCCACTAACTCGAATAGTCCCTTAAGTTTTCAAGTTTTAACTGCACCCGCAAAAGAATTCAAAACGGTAAACAATTCAATTTCTAGGGTGATACGGGTACTGATCGATAAACCAGAGGATTCTGTTTAGTGCAATTTGGGACGGGGTCGACAACCGAACTAACACAAAAACGCGAGGGTCAAAGTACAAAATGACATACGTACGTCCAAACATATATACAAATAAATAAATAAATAAACATCCCCGATTTTCGATTGTGTTACCCCTGTAAGTGTCTCGCTCGCTACGCTCGCTCGCCAATAATGTATATATTTATTCCACCCTAGATGTCTTCACAATGATACTTTTAGGTACATGACGCGTGACATAACCCACGATATTTCACGCTGTTATTTCACGCTGTAGCTGTATTGCGCAAGCTCATGCTGTGAGTTACCCTACCTCTAGTACGAACTACGGTAGTGAAGATATCTAGTGTGGAATAAACCACTTACTACACTTGTCAGAGTGATATGGCGAGATATTTTACTCTCAGGCTTTATTTTCACTCGCCTCTGGCTCGTGAAAATAAATTAGCCTGCTTGTGAAATATCTCGCCATATCACACTCTGACTCGTGTAATAAGTATATATTATATTATTATATATATTATATATATAGTACTTATTACATGAGTCAGAGTGTGATATGGTGAAATATTTCACTGAGCAGGCTAATTTGTGAGTGAAAATAAAGCCTGAGAGTGAAATATCTAGCCATATCACTCTGATGAGTAATAAGTGGTTTATTTCACACTAGATATCTTCACTGGAGTAGTTTTTTTTTTAGGGGCTCCCCACAACCCCAGCTGATATTATAAAAACTTGTAGCCAGGTCCAGTTGCTATAACTACTCTGGTTGCTGGTTGCGCAATATAGCCATGAGATAACACTTTGTGATATCGTGAGATATCTAAAAAAATATCATTGTGAAGATATCTAGCTTGGAATAAATACATTTATTCCACCCTAGATATCTTCACAATGATATTTTTAGGTACATGACCCTGAAATAACTCAAGATATTTCAAGTTGTTATTTCACTCTATTACTCAAGCTCATTACTCCTGTAGTCAATAGTTTCCAATTTTCTCAGTTTACAGCTACTTTCCTCTGGTGTACCCTGCTCTTTGCCCTGCTCAACAGGGTTAGAGCAGCTGCTAAAATATCAGCTGCTCTAGAACAAAGAATAATTCATAAACTACACATTATTATTAGACAACCAACTACATAGTAGTAATCCATTTAAAGAGTTCCATCAGGTTTCTTAGAGTTGCCATCTGCTCGAACAAAGACCTCAAATTTCTGCACACCAAACAAGTTGTAATTGTCAGCAAAAAAAATAAATAAATAAATTAATTTATTATGTCATCTTTCATGTGACTTCTTTTATTGAAAAATAGTCATTAAATAAAATATCTTGGCGTGAAAAGGAACACATTGCTTGACTACAGCTAGAATGCACAGAAAAATGTCTACTATTTATTCCCTCGGCTAAACCTACAACAGATGACCCTCTACTCCTTTCGTCAAGGTCACCGCTTGCCACACACAATTCTGTTGACACTACTCCTACTCTACCTGACCACATCAAGCCATATGAGCCCATAGAAACACTGACTACTCATGTATTTGATACCATATTGTGACTTGCTACAAATGTGGGTATGTCAACTACATTCCCATAGGAGAAGTCTCTTAGAGTTGCCATCTGCTCGAACAAAGATCTCAAATTTCTGCACACCAAACAAGTTGTAATTGTCAGCAAAAAAATAATAATAATAAATTAATTTATTATGTCATCTTTCATGTAACCTGATGGAACTCTTTAAATGGATTAAGATTATATACTACTATGTAGTTAGTTGTCTAATATGTGTAGTTTATGAATTATTCATATGTAAATGCAAGTAAAATATGCCCTATAACTTATTAAAGATATAGCTAGTGAAGAAAACACACCAATTATATAAACTTATTGAACAAATTTCAAACATTTTGTAATCTTGTCATAGATTTTCATTTTAAACACTTGTGGCACATACTTAAGTTCACCACTAATTACAAGGTTACTTCAAAACAATATTTTACCAAAAGCTTTGGAGTATCACATTTTTCCTTTGCTTTTTTTTTCCAGACCCCTTTAAGTGAGAAAGTTTCAATCTATGTTTATAACTATTGCTACAATTAAAAGGCTATTTTCAGCTAAAGTGCCAGATTTCTTAGCTATGTTAAGCATATGGACAGATTATTTGCTTCAATAAATATCCCAAAACTAATAAAGCGGGTGTGACCTTGTGGTAGATAACGCGTGAATAAAGGCGCCCACGCATTGCTATGTGCCAGCACCCTCCCCGCTGAATTATCAGGGCAATTAAAAAATTTTTTTTACTTTGTCTAAAAAAATTTGCAAATATATAAAAGTTTCCATATCTCCTACTAAACTATGTGTATCTAATTCTTAGTTCAGTATAACTATTTCATTCTCATTCCCTTCACACAGCAACTCTCTCTTTCTTGTTGAATGACTTCTATAGGAAAATAAATTAGCCTGCTTGTGAAATATTTCGCCATTCACACTCTGACTCATGTAATAAGTATTATATATATAATCCTATAACACTCATTTTCTAAACTTTTCTGAAGCCTTACATTAATTGCTTACTTCAAACTGATTATATTTCAACAAAAAAAAAATCTTTTATTGAAAAATAGTCATCAAATAAAATATCTTGGCGTGAAAAGGAACACGTTGCCTGACTACAGCTAGAATGCACAGAAGAATGTCTACTATATTCCCTCGGCTAAACCTACAACAGATGACCCTCTACTTCTTTTGTCAAGGTCACCTGCCACACACAATTCTGTTGACACTACTCCTACTCTACCTGACCACATCAAGCCATATGAGTCCATAGAAACACTGACTACTCATGTATTTGATACCACATTGTGACTTGCTACAAATGTGGGTATGTCAACTACATTCCCATAGGAGAAGTCACATGGAAGATGACATAATAAATTAATTTATTATAATTATTTTTTTGCTGACAATTACAACTTGTTTGGTGTGCAGAAATTTGAGATCTTTGTTCGAGCAGATGGCAACTCTAAGAAACCTGATGGAATTCTTTAAATGGATTAAGTTTATTTACTACTATGTAGTTAGTTGTCTAATATGTGTAGTTTATGAATTATTCATATGTAAATGCAAGTAAAATATGCCCTATAACTTATTAAAGATATAGCTAGTGAAGAAAACACACCAATTATATAAACTTATCGAACAAATTTCAAACATTTTGTAATCTTGTCATAGATTTTCATTTTAAACACTTGTGGCACGTTAAGAAACAAATAAACATACTTAAGTTCACCACTAATTACAAGGTTACTTCAAAACAATATTTTACCAAAAGCTTTGGAGTATCACATTTTTCCTTTGCTTTTTTTTCCAGACCCCTTTAAGTGAGAAAGTTTCAATCTATGTTTATAACTATTGCTACAATTAAAAGGCTATTTTCAGCTAAAGTGCCAGATTTCTTAGCTATGTTAAGCATATGGACAGATTATTTGCTTCAATAAATATCCCAAAACTAATAAAGCGGGTGTGACCTTGTGGTAGATAACGCGTGAATAAAGGCGCCCACGCATTGCAATGTGCCAGCACCCTCCCCGCTGAATTATCAGGGCAATTAAAAAAATTTTTTTACTTTGTCTAAAAAAATTTGCAAATATATAAAAGTTTCCATATCTCCTACTAAACTATGTGTATCTAATTCTTAGTTCAGTATAACTATTTCATTCTCATTCCCTTCACACAGCAACTCTCTCTTTCTTGTTGAATGACTTCTATAGGAAAATAAATTAGCCTGCTTGTGAAATATTTCGCCATTCACACTCTGACTCATGTAATAAGTATTATATATATAATCCTATAACACTCATTTTCTAAACTTTTCTGAAGCCTTACATTAATTGCTTACTTCAAACTGATTATATTTCAACAAAAAAAAATCTTTTATTGAAAAATAGTCATCAAATAAAATATCTTGGCGTGAAAAGGAACACGTTGCCTGACTACAGCTAGAATGCACAGAAGAATGTCTACTATATTCCCTCGGCTAAACCTACAACAGATGACCCTCTACTTCTTTTGTCAAGGTCACCTGCCACACACAATTCTGTTGACACTACTCCTACTCTACCTGACCACATCAAGCCATATGAGTCCATAGAAACACTGACTACTCATGTATTTGATACCACATTGTGACTTGCTACAAATGTGGGTATGTCAACTACATTCCCATAGGAGAAGTCACATGGAAGATGACATAATAAATTAATTTATTATAATTATTTTTTTTGCTGACAATTACAACTTGTTTGGTGTGCAGAAATTTGAGATCTTTGTTCGAGCAGATGGCAACTCTAAGAAACCTGATGGAATTCTTTAAATGGATTAAGTTTATTTACTACTATGTAATTAGTTGTCTAATATGTGTAGTTTATGAATTATTCATATGTAAATGCAAGTAAAATATGCCCTATTAACTTATTAACGATATAGTGAAGAAAACACACCAATTATATAAACTTATCAAACAAATTTCAAACATTTTGTAATCTTGTCATAGATTTTCATTTTAAACACTTGTGGCATGTTAAGAAACAAAATAAACATACTTAAGTTCACCACTAATTACAAGGTTACTTCAAAACAATATTTTACCAAAAGCTTTGGAGTATCACATTTTTCCTTTGCTTTTTTTTCCCCAGACCCCTTTAAGTGAGAAAGTTTCAATCTATGTTTATAACTACTGAAATTTGAGAGATTGCAGGCACACATAAGCAAATAAGAAATAATACGACACTACTTCTATAGTATCCAATAGTGTCTGGGACATAAGGTCTTCGCTAAAATGCTCGCTAAAAGTTTGGTGTTCCTTTATCTGAACAAAAAGTGCAGGAAATACTCTCCACAGGACAGTCTACTAGAAAAAATCACCTGGTTTGCTACCAAATAAAGACTGGTGTAGTTCATTGCAAATTACCCCTCACACAATCCCCTTATTCTGGAAAGTTTTTTTCCCTATCAAAGTAGATAAATGTGGGTGAGAAATGGCTAAGTTAGCTACCAGTAGCCACAAGAAGGCAATTGAGATTTCAGAAGAAAAATTTCTTGTGAAATGCTTGTCATCAGGACACCTTTCAGATAACCGCAACAAGACATGCATCAATTAATGAATGTATGTTTAATTCAGTTTTCCCTAACTCTTTGTCACAAATAATGACATTTACAAAAGAACCTCTGAGAAAGGACCAACCTCTGAGAAGAGACCAAAAGTCCCGTCCCCAATGTGGTCACTATTCCGAGGTTTTACTGTACACACCTTTAAGTAAGTCTTTATGTAGACAATTGCAGTACTCTTGAATACCATTACAATGTCAAAGATTACCTCTAATAACTTAATCTTTGTAAATAACTAATTTGGTTGTATTTGTTTGTTTGTTGTTACTACTAGCAATAGTGCATTGAACACATTCCAGTTATAGCTAGTATGTCAAATTCAACAGGTCACTAATTGGAAGGTTAAACTAAAACTTATATAGGACCAGTAGAGAACAAGAATGGCTAAAGCAGAGAATAGTATATAGCTAAAATAATAGCTAGTTCATGCTTTTTTTTTTCCCTTTTTACATTCATTTTTTTTAGCCTGAAAAATATAGCCTATATAACTACACAACAGCAACTCAAATGAATTACCTTTATCAACACAATTATCTACTGTCACTTCAGTAATGCTGCAATTTGCTGCTGGATAGTTGTCTATGACCATTCTTTTGAGACTTGCTACACTGATGTCGGAACATCTACACATGTCTGCTGGCCTCAGCACTGCTTCCACTACACGGTTCAGTGTAGGTTCACCCAGACAGTATTGAGTGACTTCATGTCCACCTGAACAACACAGACAGTCATACATTATCACTTTTATACTATTTCTCTTCAGTGTTGCTTCTTTTGTTTGTTTTGTGTTGTTGTTTATGTCGTTACTCGTGTCCTCCATTTATTTATTTTGTTGTTTGTTGTTGTTGGAAGTTTTGTTAACCAAAATTTCTCATATCATAGATTTACATTCAGCTGATATAATTTAACTAAGCTAGATAACCAGTTGTTGAATCAGTTTTGCGCAACCAGCTATAACAAAACGCTTTCATTATCTAGTGGTGATTGCATAGCCGCCTTCTTACCGGACGACAGTCCAAGGAAACAAGCCACCACCGCGCAAAACGCCAGGCTCCTCATGTCTGTCCGTCACGGCACTACTCGAAGAAAGAGCCGTTCGGTAGACCCACAGCTGCAAAGGAGCAATCGATGTCTCTCTTATAGGATAAACAAAGCTACTGAGCATGCGCACACGAAAATTAATGTGCTTGAGCACATTGTGAGCGAGCTATTTTTATATGAATGATTTTGACTTCTAACACTGAAGCTACTGAAAATAAGGTCCATTTTTTAAATTTCGCATACACGGTAAAGGGATTTCAGTGTCATAGTAACAACTCTCTGCAACTGCTTGAATTGAAGGGAAAAAGCAACAACAAAACAATACACGTTCAACTGCTTGAATTGAAGGAAAAAACAACAACAAAACAATACACGTTATTTAAACGTTTTCTTTGTGATATTCTTTAGCTAAGTAGTGGTTGTAACACACAATGCTTTGACACAACTGGACATGCACCTACACAGACTTAACTTCGCGGTAGTCGAGTGGACAATGTATTTTCAAGTAAATACTGTTGCGCACGGTTTATAACCATGACAAAGAGCGCATTGACTTATAACCACCGCCACTAACTCGAATAGAAATGGAAGTCCCTTAAGTTTTCAAGTTTTAACTGCACCTGCAAAAGAATTCAAAACGGTAAACAATAATTTAATCCACATCCTGAAGATCATTCAAATTTCACTTAAGAAATTATTTGTTTAGTATAAATAGCTAGCTTGTATTATAGTATCATATCATCCTCTTGTCTACTGGTCACTTTGCTTTTTTGTGTGGGTGGCCTTGATATTAGCAACTTGCTAGTTGGCTTGCCATGTGGTTACCCACAGAATGCATAGAGAAAAAAAAAAAGAAAAAAAAAAGAAAAAAAATTTCTAGGGTGATACAGGTACTGATCAATAAACCAGAGGATTCTGTTTAGTGCAATTTGGGACAGGGTCGACCACATAACTAACACAAAAACGCGAGCGTCAAAGTACAAAATTACATACGTACGCCAAACATATAAACAAACATCCCCGATTTTCAATTGTGTTACCCCTGTAAGTGTTGCCAATAATGCACATACAATACTATATTGGGCTGGTATAGTATTAAAAAGTATTCCAAGAGAAGCTTCTATTGCAAAACTGCGACAAAGAACTACTCATAACTTGAAAATACTCTTTCAACTTTGTGTTGACTGATGGAGGTACATCAGGATGAACAGTTTGTAAATGTTCCATACAAATGCTGTTTTTGTCAGCTTGATAACAATAATTGCTATTTTTATCGAAAAAGAAAGAACTCTTATTAAAGAGAGGCTTCAGTTCCAAGCATGTTTCAAGGAGTCTGAATTCAGAGTAAGGATTACTTGTTAAAATGTTTCCGTCAACGAAGCAAGTTTTTGATGAACCAAACGCATTAAACCAGTGCTTCACATAAGTCACATAATAACTCTTCTTTACGAAAGGCTGACCTTCACTGATTGCACCATTACTAGCAACTACAATTTTGTGGAATGGTTTTAGTGGTGTTTTACTCTTCCTTTGACGTTTCATATCCCAGTTCATATACTCGTCTAGGGCTCTCTCTATGGGGTCCTTCAACACAACCACAAACTTGAGTTCTTGCAGGCCAATATTCAAGGCTTTTGCAAAACTTTTAATTCGTTTTGGAACCAGCACATTATATATGTAATCCGGACTCTTTTCAATTACAAAGCCATTAAATGGAGGACGAGGAAAAGAACGTAAATACAAAGTGATATTTTTGAAATAATTCTTTGTAAAAAACCTCCTCTCTAAGTCCAAGCCAACAAGATCTGGTCTCGTCTTCAAAATGTCAAATAGTAATTTAGTCGGAGCTTTCCCCACTCCAATAATCATTATTCTTGGGAATCGATCCCTGAGACGATTCAGACTATTCCTTGTAGATAACCCAACACTGGACTGGTGAGGAGTACCATGAGGAAATAAGGTATGAAATGTTTTCGGAATCCCCTGAGTAGCCACTCTCTCCTTGCCTTCCATCAATGATGAAACTGCTATGTGTTTAGCATCCATCAAATTTATTCCTAAAGAATATCTATGAATGAAGCTGTCGGGAGTAGTTCTTTTTTCAGCCCAAGTAATCCCTGCTTTTGTCTTGGGCATATAGTTCACTATATCGAGTCTTGGAAGTTGTGCTTCCCTTATTTTCTCTCCGTATTCTGTATTTCTAATGTCTTTACCATTCGTAGAACGCCACAAAGTAATCAAAAAAGTGGCTGAAACTGAGACAAGCACGCAAATTAATAATGGCTTCTTAATCTGTCTTCCCATAGCTATAAGGTAAAAGGTCATCATTTTACTGCGCGTTTAATTTTCTGCACGAGTGCATGGAGAACCACGCGCAATGTCAGAAAATTTTAGGCCACAATTAAATAGCTATTTGATAGCTATTCAACTTGTAAGTTGACAGTTTGCTACAGACACATACATAAGGTTCAGTCATTTTCGTTATAATATAGCAGTTTTTCTTGGGTTTTAACAGCCAATAATATTATATTTATGATTCAGTCATTCTCGGCTGAAATAATTATAATAATACTCGTTCTAACAGCCAATATTGTTAATTAAAACTTAACCAGACGTTTCGACTAAATTGACCACTGAAGAGGACTTCTGGCAAGAAGTAGAAACGTCGGGTTAAGTTATATTGGCTGTTAGAACTGAGAAAATCTGCTAGTGATAGCTAAAATGGAAGTTATAATAAAAATAAGCAAATACTTCAGTGTCATTTATATATCCATCCCACATACAATGTATCAATAGCAACCGTGTAATTATGTCAATCTTTATCTGTAGCCCCTGTAATAAAAGCTACATGTTGCCATGTCAGGACTGAGGGAAAGGGGAAGTTAAAGTTTGGCACATGATTGATGTAGCCAGTCTGCCGGTACAAATGGTTTTACAAACCCATATCCATTAGTTACACGTAGCTATGTGATGTCATTAAGCAACTCATATTAGTTACAGGAAATTTGAACAGAAGTAGTACATTGAATGTGAATTGGTGGAAAAACAATAGCTGAGAATAAAATATATGAGGTAAATTATGTAGAGGTGAATTAAACATGCTTTTTGTATTGGATTTACATAGGAAACTGTTGTTGTGATTAGATAATTCAATCCTTTCACTTTCATCACTTTTCAGTGGCTCTAAATGAGATAGAGAATCCAGTGCGGCGAGGTCCATGCTTGGGTCCTGCTATGAACCTGAACCGAGCCACATTTGAAGTTGTCTTTATGGTGGACGGCAGAGACAAGTGGCATAATGGCCCGTGCGTGTGTGCCTTCTGGCTAATACCGTCATCAATATAGAGCTGATCTTTAGGACATTCTGGCATCCTACCTGCCACGCTAAAATGTTTGAATACAATTTCAATAGCTTTTTGGCAGTCAGGTATCTCGACGATCCATTCACAGCTTTCGTTGATATTGTACGTGACTGGATAGTTTGGAGAATTAATGGTTCCACTGGTGGCCTTCAAGTGACCACCACAATGTGGTAAAGTCGGAACTGTAATAGATGGGCATTGGAAAGCACACTTGTATGAGGCACCAAAGCCTTTATTGTAGCTGCTGTGAGTATTGCCAGCATGAAATTTTACCACAGCGATGTTGGACTTGGTTGAAACCGTTTGGGGTGCACTGTAATGGCAAAACTTTCCTAGGATCTTGCCTTGTGAACTGCCTTCGTGGACTTGAACCCAGTCAAAGTTACACTCGGGCATGTGTCCAGCTATTCTGAATGGATGGGGTTTGAAGTTTATTTCAATAGAGTGATTACTGGGACAGTGTATAATCCATTGGTAGTCAACATTTTGAGGATAAGCATTAGGCCAATTGGGAGAAGAAAAATCTCCATTTAGTGCAGTGAGGTTTGTCATGATGGTAACTAATGTTGGTGCTTCCGTAGTGGGTGGGTCAGTAGGGGCGGCTGTAACTGGTGTTGGTGCTTCCGTAGTGGGTGGGTCAGTAGGGGCGACTGTAACTGTTGTTGGTGCCTCCGTGGTGGGTGGGTCAGTAGGGGCGACTGTAACTGTTGTTGGTGCTTCCGTAGTAGGGGCGACTGTAACTGGTGTTGGCACTTCTGTTGTGGGTGTGTCGGCGGGAATGTCAGTGGAAATGGGTGTGGTAATAGTGGTAGGTGTGGAAGGTGGTGGTTCAGTAGAAGGCTGGGTAGAAGGAGGAAGTTGAGTTGAAGTCACCGATTCTTTTGATGTGGTCAATTCAGTTGTAGTTTGAAATAAATCTTCAAGGAAACAGAACACAATGCATTCAAAAAATATCACAGTTGTTGTTGTTGTTTTTATAGAATTTTTTTTAAAGCCAGGTATAGCTTGCTAGTTAAAACATTGTGTATAGCTTACCTGGCAGATTTGTGGTTGGTGTGGAATCAATGCAAAATTCGCTTGAAGGGATACACTTATAATTACCCCCATAGTTTACGCAGACATGATCCTTCTCCATGCACAAAGATTGATTCAAGGCACACTCATTGATGTCTAAGACAAGCAAAACAGACAGATTAGTGTAAGATAGTTTCACTTCAGATCAAAGGAATACAAAAACATATGTATATAAATCCCAAAATCTTTTAAACCAAATTTCCCACAAAAAAAAGGAGACAACAATAACACAAGGTAATAACAACACATGGCTTGTGACCCCAAACTATTAACATGACTTTCATTTAAATGAACCTGCAGAGGAATTCCATGGATCCTAACAATCCCACTTGTGTTCTAACCACTTCTCTCTCACCTATAAACAAAGTAATCATCATTTTTTAACTCTATCCAACTGAATTAGATAGTGCCATTTCTTTCAACTAGAATAATTCAAATTCGTTGGCTTAGTATTGAATAGGAATGATAAAAAAAGTGATATTCTTGGGTATAACAATGAATAATTGTATTTTCATTGTGTAATGCGCATATCAAATGCATAATGAATAAAGCTATACACAGGACCAAAACTGGAATTTCCTGTACTTTGATAAGTGCAGGATTTCTAACTGAAATATCGCTCTACATGTTCACTACTATAAATATCATATTTCCTTCAGAATTTATGATACATATGGACATGTGATACAGCCAGCTGAGTTTCCTGCTGGAGAAAATGTGGCCTGTCCACCAGTTTTCTGTGAGTGTAGGAAATTTGATACAGCCAGCTGAGTTTCCTGCTGAAGAAAATGTGGCCTGTCCCACAGTTTTCTGTGAGTTGAGGAAATTTGATACAGCCAGCTGAGTTTCCTGCTGAAGAACATGTGGCCTGTCCCACAGTTTTCTGTGAGTAGAGGAAATTTGATACAGCCAGCTGAGTTTCCTGCTGAAGAACATGTGGCCTGTCCCACAGTTTTCTGTGAGTAGAGGAAATTTGATACAGCCAGCTGAGTTTCCTGCTGAAGAACATGTGGCCTGTCCTCCAGTTTTCTGTGAGTTGAAGAAATTTGATACAGCCAGCTGGGTTTCCTGCTGGAGAAAATGTGGCCTGTCCCACAGTTTTCTGTGAGTAGAGGAAACTTGATACAGCCAGCTGAGTTTCCTGCTGAAGAACATGTGGCCTGTCCCACAGTTTTCTGTGAGTTGAGGAAATTTGATACAGCCAGCTGAGTTTCCTGCTGGAGAAAATGTGGCCTGTCCTCCAGTTTTCAGAAAACTTGACTGTTGGCCTTTTCACCACGAAAACATGAAATTTGGAATTTCCATAGCTATTTCATGGAACATGAAACATCGACTGTAGCTGAAATTTCATGATGTCAGAAATTTCAAACGTTAAATAATGAGGCTTGTGTTTTCATTTCACATCTATAGCTAAACTTTGTTCAACAGCTGTTATTTGAATTAAAAAATTCTTTCTAATTAGCTATTTATTACTTAGTCATTTGTTTCCTTGTTTCATTATTATTTGTTTATGCATTTTTTTATTTAAGTAAAGTAAATAAATTGATAGACAAGCAAGCACACAAACAACTAAATAAATAATAAGTAAATAAATAAAACATTAAATAAATTGAAATTATTAGAGCCTTCACTAACAAAACTTTGGCAAAAATAAAGGAATGAATATGATATCCTGATTTTATGATGGTCTATAAAATTATTTATATATATTCATTTATATTTATTTATGCTTTTATTTATTTGTATATTTATTTTATATATTGCTTATTTATGTTTCTATTTATTTGTTTATTTATTTTTTATTTATTTATTTATTTATTTTTTATTCTATATATAATTATTATTATTTATTTATTTATTTATTTATTATTCTATATATAATTATTTATTATTTATTTATTTCTTTTTTATTTATTATTAATCTTTATGTAAATATTTACTTATATATATATTTATTTATTATTTATTTATTTATTTACTTATTTATTTAATATTATAATTTTCATTTTATTATTTGTTGTGTAAATGTTTGTTAGATTATTATGTATGTTGATTAAACCAAAGGAATAGGTGCAACTGACAAAATTAGTGTTGTATTAAAAGTGACCCATACCAACATGAAATAGGTATGGTGTCACCAAAGCAATAAGTGCAACTGACAAAATTAGTGTTGTATTGAAAGTGACCCATACCAAATATCATGAAATAGGTACGGTGTCACCAAAGGAATAGGTGCAACTGACAAAATTAGCGATCCGTAACAAAAACACGTTACTAACTACAGTTTCTCTCTCGGAGCGACAGAAGATTGAATTGGCGGCGAATATGAGGATGGGAATTTGCGGAGAGCTTAACCACTGAAATAGTTGGTAAGTTACAGTTAGCGTGTATTTTCTTCTCGTAATGATAACTTTTGGAAGTGACTAAACTCTAGAGTGCTCCTAGACCCCTTTCTCTATAAGCAGCACGGGTGACTTAATGAGAATTTTAATGAAGATGGTATTACTCTACATAACAATCAAAAGTTAATTGGTTGTGGTAAGAATCGAGTAAGTCTTGTGTAGTAAACCCTTTACCAACTACAATAAGTCTTAAATGCACTAAGCCATGCGAGGAAGCCAATGCTGCATGAAATAAGACTTAATTAAGTTGTAGCAATAGCTCAGTGCTATTAAAAGTAAGCCAGGTTTTTATTTTTATTATGATTTTTTTCATATGAAGGTGAACTGTGGTGTGCACCTTTTGGAAGTACCCCCACCTACCACCATCACCACCCATGGTGCATGTTTGTGTTGAAAGCCAATATAATGTTGAAGTGCTAAATACGATCACATAACCAATACAATGTATATGTTTAATAAGTAGCTAACATTTACTTTTTCAGTTCGAGATTTGATATGTATTCTAATTATCTGTAGTTGTATTATCACCCTATGTTGCATATGGGGTAGTTGGTTTATATATCAATTAGCTGGTCAATTAATTCAGAACATGCACAGGTGCCCTAATATCTTAGTCTGCACCTAATTATAAACGTTTGGTACACTTTATGTTACTCCTGGTCCATGATCAGTGTTTACTTGTTTGTTAAAATCTACGTTGCTATAGGATATTGAACTGTACCGCCAGTTGTCTATTTCTCTGTTCAGTATTACTATCAGTTGTCCTATAGGACTAAGGTCGGACCAATAGAAGAGTCCTACGGGATGTATGCCAAAATTAAATTAACCATTTTATTGTCCATAGCGCTATATGACACTTTTGGTTGGCCATTCTCTGTTACTCTCAGCATGCATGCATGAGAGGGTTATAGTAGTCGTCTTGTTAATAAATTGATTATCTAAGGAACATTCCCATTTTTTGTTTATACATTTCTCTGACATAGTACTTCCTGTATTAAAAAAATCAAAATGAGAGCACTGGTATTTTTAAAACTTTGTTTTAATATGGCTGCTGAAATGCTTACCAATCAATTATCTGTCAACCCCATTGTGGGGCTTTGAATCTCAGAATGAGTGCTGTTCAGCGTATGATGGGATAGACAATGGATACACATGCATCCATAGGAGGGACAGGTGGACATCTTGTGGAATGCCCCATGAGATCGTGGGATGGGATGGACAGAGGGACACACTCGAAAGGTGGACATCCCATGGATTGTCCCATGATCCCATGGGACTGTGGGATGGGATGGACATTTTACAGCATTTCTGGACCCCTATGCAACAACTAGAAGGTGAATAAGCTGTGCACTCTGTTTGAACCTTGTACCAGTTCTGAACCATCAGAAATTGAGCATATGGTTATTGTATTTAACTGTAAGTCTGAGGTTTTAGTTTTACTCTGTACATGTGCATAATATAGTTTGTCACTACTTGCTTTAGAAATTCACCTCTTGCTGAATAGAATTCATACATTTTCATATTACCAAACTGGTCGCCATAAATCTGACCGTGAAAGGGCCTCATTTGTGAAACTACACATGTGATTAAAACACCACAACATGTTAGCTCGGCTATGTAACCGCCAGGAGGCGTTTCTCAGCCTAAAGTATTAAATTTCGTTAAAATTTTGCCCCCTCCCCCCAACACCTCCTCATGTTGTCCTTGCATATGGTTGTCTTAGTTAATCAGATGTCAGGAGGTTTGTTGTTGTTTACTTTGTTTATGTTTTGGTTGTAATTTAACAGTCATATAAATTATGTTAAATGTAGAGGTCGCATTTATATTTCAATGCTATTCTCTGTACGCCAAATCTGTGGCCTCATTTACCACATTCTAAACTCTTTCCAGAGGTCTGGGTATGAAAAGGAGAATCCCGGCATGCCCTTTGACCTCTAGCTCCTTCTATTCAAATTTTTAAAAGTAGCCACGCAAAGAGAAACCTCCATCATAGCTCACTATCCTTTCAATTCAATCCATACCATGGTTAAAATGAGTGCCCCAACTCGAACTGCTATATGTAATCATTGTTGTGAGTGATATAATAGAATGATCAAGTCTAGCTCCTGTCAATGTCGTGTGTATGTGTATTGAAGTATTTATTAATTGAAGATGAGCCGTCAGTATCTACAGTACTCTTGACTGCACGCCTTCCCCCCCATAATTTTGGGGCAGTATCTCATGAAATGAATTCTCACATGAACAATTTTTAACCACAAAAAATCATGCCTTTGGAGCCCCCCCCCCCCCCACATACTGAAACATCTTCTTATACCACTGTTATGGTATTATAATGTAGATCTGTATAGCTGATCCATTTTAATATAATGTTGTGTTGTTTTATTGTTGTTCGTTTTCTTCTTCAAGTAGTGAGCTAAGTCACGTATTAAAACAAAATTTATGCAATCATTAACCCTCAGCGCGCATGTGCGAGAGGGTTATAGTAGTCATCTTGTTTGTCTGTCTGTCTGTCACGCTCAGATTTTGGAGATTACTGACAATTAACAGTTGATGTAGGTATGAACTTACTCAGGACAAGATTTAGGACCGTTTATTGTGCTACTTTTTTTTTATTTCGGGCTAGTTGTTCAGAAAACGTGAAGCTTTCAGCACTGTGCAGGTACCAGCTTTTGTGGGTAACGCCCCCTAGCGTCACGCCATAATCACGTGAGCAAATAATTTCTTGCAGCCAGCATTACTTTATGCTCAAGGAAGTTAACGGAATTGAAAGAAGTGAAGTTTCACATTGAAAATGTATACCGATGAGTGTTTCTGGCTAGTTTAGCTTCTTCTCTTATGAAGACAGTGTTAGCCATGTACCATTTTCGTTGCTCGAATTATATTGATGCCTCATTAAAATAACTAAAAGGTTGCTTGTTCTTTTGGAAGGAGATTATAGTGTAATAGCTAGGTAGTGTTTAGTAGCGCTGAGGGTTCGCACCTTTGGTGCTTCAATCACTTATTAGCCATAGGAATGATACAATAATGTTACATATTCATACTGTCACATGACGTCACATGACTTGTGGAATTGCTATGTAGTAGTGCCTAGTGAGGTGGATGTCGGGCAGGCATTATTGAAGTAGAGATTATACTACATTTTCTACACTGGGTCCGCTCAAGTGGGCAAGGTTGTCATGAAGCATGCCGCCGAGAACCTCACACCTGTCACCTTGGAACTGGGAGGGAAGAGGTATGTATTGGAAAGTGTAAAATACAGCCAGGTAAAAGAGGATGTCGATTAGGTTCATGTAATAGATTGTGATTTAATTTTGCTCAAGTATCTGAAGAATGCAAAGAGCAAATCTCCACACAGTTTATTTCTATAGATGTCACATGATCGTGAATGAATTTTATTGTGTTGCATCCAGTAAATAACTCAGTGCGTATATTTAATGGTTGTTCAAGCTCCTAGATTTCATATGTAGCTGGAAGATCTTTCAACTGATGCTGTTCCAAGGAAGGATGAGGAGTGTGTTCAAAAGTTTAAATGTTTCTGAAAAAATCCCCATATACCTCTGAAGTTTAACAGTGGACAAAGCAGCTCATATTAGCATTAATCCCCTCCAAACTCCGCACCTTCCCCTCTCTGTGGCTTGTTTAGCCACACGCTATCCTAAATAGGAATAAAAAAGTTCCCCCCCCCCCAGAAAAAAATCCTGTATGAAGCCCTGATGAAGAACCTCAATTAAATGCTCGAAGTATCCAACATGCTCTTGACAGCAAATCAATATTAGATGGGGAATAATATTGTACTGGACTGTTGTGATCGCCCTTGACTTGTAACTCAATTAGTCAGCAGGTAAATAGAAATAGCGAAGGTTGATTTAACCAGATGATTGAATATTTGATCCTTTAGGTTTCCTTTGCAGTGAGAAAAAACTAGCAAGTTCTACCATTTCTGTAATTAAGCTTTAATATGATTATGATTTAACCTTGTGATCCAATGCATTGAGTCTGAGTAGCAGATTTCACCCTTTGGTGATGTCAGAGCTATAGTTTAGCTTTGTTGGTCGATTAGAACTATTCCCGCTCGTATCGTGTTCACACATACACACTCACAAACGCACACTCACAAACGCACACACAAAATAATACATATAGTATATTCATTATTATAACTAGCACTGACAATTATGCTTGTGGTTGGTCAGTAGACAAGTTTTGCCTGCCCAGTGAGAGCAAAAATTATGCTTTGATGTTGTTATTTTGTTGCTGTTGTTGTTGATTGGGACTTGCTTTACACCAACTTTATATTTAAATTTTTTCTATTAAGTTCAGCATGCTGCTATAAATTCACTCGGCTAGTATCAATCCTTCTATAGTTCCCGTGTCAATGCAATAAAACAAACAAGCAAACAACAACAACAACCCTGTTCACACCATTTATAAGCACCATCCATTATGCAATCAATAACAATATTATGTAATTAGGTGCAGTAACTCGTGAATATTTATAAGCCTCGATTATCCTTAACTTCCGTTTATCTGAAAGTAATTTTTTCGGATAATGGATAAGTGGAAATGTCAGATGGACACTGTATGAAACACACGTACCAGAAAACATAGACGTAATAGTCATTCACCCATGTGTAGACATAAAGAACAAGAACAATATTTCCTATTTACAGTAAGTGTGGATTTCAGTATCTCACATTCTCACAGACTTCCTTTATAATCTGCTTTGTGCTTGGGGGATGGAATTAGTGGGATTGATTTATCATGTTGTTGTAGTCACATGAGTGGTACACTCAGAGTGTGTGTGTGAGGGAGGGGAGAGAGAGAGCGTGTCCCACATCTCCTTCAATACTATCACAAATCATGCATTCATCTTGTATTATTGTATCACTATCACAAGAATTTAACCTCGTGACTTACTCACTTGATTATTAAACAACTTCCGTCCTCCCCCTTTCCCTCCCCAACCACTCCCCCAATAGCTCGCCCGAACAGCTAGTACAATATTTTAAAGAGTATGAATGAACAACATTCAGTATGGAGTTACAACTATATCTCACTGAACTTTCATTATTAGCCCTCACCACGTGTGTGCAAAAGGATTATAGTAATTGTTCTGTCTGTTTGTCTGTCATGCTCAATTACTGACACTTAACTGTTAATTTAGGTATGAGCAAACTCAGAACAATCATTTAAGACCTTTTATGGTGCCACTTTTTGAAATTTTGGGCTGAGAAAAACGAAGCTGTCAACTCTGCATTCAGTACTAGTTTTTCCCCTATCATCACGTCAAATTTCTTGCTGTCCATCGTGGTTTGGCTTTGTACTTTAAAGTTAACGAGTGCTGGAATTGGAGTTCACATTGAAAATGGATACTGGTAAATGTCTCTGGCCTGTTAGCTTCTTCGCTTATGAAGACAGCTTTTACGTATACCATTTTCGTTGTTCAAGCTATAGTGATACCTAATTAGAATAGCCAATAAATCATTCTTTTGGTCCTAAGATGATTTTGTAAATAGCTTGCTAGTGTGTAGTGGCGCTGAGGGTTCACACTTATGGTGCTTCATTATGCCAGTGAACTAAAAACACTATTGCACAATCTAATTGTAAGCCATATATCATCTCACATATATACTTTGTTTGATCTGGTTTATAAATGCATTTACAGGTAGTTTTAACTTCACAAACTTGCTTGATTGTAGAGTTGGTCATCATCATGGAAGCTTATTAGTAATGAGCTAACTGTAATAGATTAAAGAAATAATAATGAAAATATTCAGCATGGAGTAGCTATCTCACAGAATTTCATTAAGGTATGTGTGACTGTGAACTGACAATTATGTGGTGGGTATTTTCTCTAATTAAAGCACTCCATCTTCATCATTCACATTTTAACTTAGCTTTTTGCTTACGAAAATGTATAATATTTCAAGGGGGGGGGGCGAACACCCCCTGGCCCCCCCTAAATGAACCCCTCAATACCCAATTGCTAAATATAATGACCCAATTTGTTCTGAAAGTGGGTATAGTAACTACTGAGTATGAGAATTTCTGAACCACATGAACGGTCAATATTCTCCCATACTAAACGTTCAATATTCTCCCATACTAAAAACGTTGCATAATGAATGCTCCAATGTGCCCATGTGTAGTTCTTGAAGCACAACCAATTGAAACCAGTATTACTTCGATGCACATGTCTTCCTCCCACTTTTACGTCAACTTCCCCCTCCCACTCCAGAAAGAGAAAATTGAGTCAATTTGATATTTTTTTTTTTTTGATCCATTTGTAATTTACAGCATGTTTCAACACTGCATCATGGAGAAGGGCGACTGTAATTGGAGAGGGTGGGGGGGAGGGGGGGAAGGACTCGGTTTGTTGAGAGGGAAAATTTCAGTTTCCCCCCTCCATCCTTCTGTATCACACTCTGCTATATGAGAGTATTTATACTGATCAGTGCTTAATCAATCACATGCATGATTTTACAACTCACTTTAGTCTAATTACTATAATTATTACTCTATATGAAACCCAGACAACTATAAACACATGATTATCAGTCTTTTTGTTTACTTGTTTGTTTTTGTTTTGTTATTTTAGATTTAGTGGACGTCAAGCGAAGTTTCTCTAGGAGAAGATGGCATGATAAGGTCATTCATTATGAAATCTACAGAAAATTTCCTGCTCAGCTGTGCAAATTGACGCCTACAAATGTCTTCTTTCTGGTCCGAGAACACTGCACTTCTAACTTTGACGACGGATAGCAGAATGTCTGATCATATTGCTGGAAAAAATATTTTTAGTTGTTTTGTGTGAATATTAATTTATACATTCATCATGTTCATAATTTGTATCCTGAAAGAGAATATTGCACCTTCGTTTCATTGTACACTCACCTACTCCTTTTAATTTCTGAATTATATCATGGCGTATTCATCATTTCATATAGTTTATTGCTAAAAGTTGAATATGAAAAAACTAGCATCAAAAGTATTGACTTGTGTCATAAGCTTCATGTACAATATTTTTGTGGTCTGATGGCAAAGGTCAGAAGTTATAACCTTGGTTTCATGGAACAGTGGTAGACATCAGAATGGAATAAAATTTCCCCTGATACTTTCATATCTGGTAATACAAAAAAGCATGCTCTGAAAGCCAGTCAAGTAGCAGTCTAAGCAATGAAGAAGTGAGCAAAGTAATAGATCCGATTAGCAAGCCTCCATTGTTATTTTTAACTAACTAGTTATAGAAATGTCGGTCACAGTTAGTCCCTCTACCCTTCATTACAGAATTTGAAGAAAAGTATTTCTAGCCACCAGACAAAAGCAACTTAAATTGTGTGTGTGTGTGTGTGTTGCTGTTACAGTTACAGCAAGGAAATGTAGAAGCAGTCTTAGAGTGGGCATTTTCAAATTTGCTTCACTTGGGAAGCACAAGCTATATTGAATAATAACCCAAAAAATATCTTCTCTGTAGATGATAGTGACTGGAAAACTTCAGTTCACTTTAGTGCAATGTTAGTGTCTGTTATACAGTTTTCACATTCAATGTTACAGTTGGTAGGGATAAAGTCTGGATGTCGTATCAGTAACTTATAGATACCATTATTATAAATCACTGCATTGTTTGTATTATCTATTATCTAGTCCAGTTACAAGATTATGAATTTTTGAAGTCTCAGAGTATGTAGCTATAAAGTTCTAGATCCACTGGTATAGCTATACCATTCTGATGAAAATAGTTTTGTTCATCATGCCATTTGAAGTATACAGATTGTGTATATTATCAGCAGAAACAGCAATATATTTTATTGCATATTATAGTTTAATAGAAGCAATGCATTTTGCAAAAATAATGAAGTAGCTATTCCTACTGAGGGTCAGATAACTATTTGGTGTGATGTATAAGGCCGCATTACTCGTCAGAAGATACCTGCAGGCCCGACACTCCTCAATTTTAGTGTTAAAACTTGCCAATTCGCACAATGATGGATTTGTTATTGTTTATACTTCTCTTATAACTATAGCAACGGAAAGGTACCGCCCAACAAGATTAGGTAAAACAACGGTCGTCATTATTTGTTCAGATCCAGTGCCCACGCAGCGCATGAAAGAAATATGATGGGAGAAGCTAAGAGGCTTGACGAGCTACAGTGGTCTGTCATATTGATTAGGTAGGCTCAGGCGTTAGATACTGCATGACTTAATGTGGCGGTGGTGTAGGGTGGGGTTAACGTGAAATACTAGTTTGAATGAGTTGCGTAAGTGTTAGTCGTGTAGGTTTAAACTAACATTTTAGTTAAGTTAAATTCAAGTGTTGTACATTCAGGCAGTCAATAGCAGAGTAACCTTACAAATATTCTGTGGAATACACAATTGAACTGTTGTTGAAAACTTGTGCTAGCCATTAGTATTTGTAGTAGTCACACGACAGATCAGCGGTGTTGGAAGATGTTTAGTAAAGGGGGCTCCAAGGGCATTGGGATTGGGGGTTTAAAATTGTGAATGTGTCCTACGCCACTGCTGATATCAATCACGGTGGCATTGCCCCTATAGCCTCCTCTACACACTGCCCAGATTGTGTCACAAATAATATTTTAGCTACTATCGCTTATTATGACTATGTGAATAAAACACTCAGGTTTACTGGAGTGACTGGCAAGTTGAAGGTCTTGCCGTAGTTGACTTCAGACAACCTGGCTCATAATCAACCTGTGAAAGCAAGAATTACTGGCAAGTGTTTGTTCTTGACAAAGTCCTCAGTATAGATGGAATCAAGTAAGTATCAAGTTGTGGTATATGTAGTCTCATTTGAGTATTCACCATTTTTGAGATATTGTTCAAAATATTTTATGATGATGCCCAGTGCATACCTGATTTAGGTGATATTTGTGACCTTCCAGTTGTTGCTGTGTGGTGTGCAGGGTGCATGGGGGAGGGGAGACAATGGACAGGATATGACCTTTGAATGGGAAGTGATAGGGGGCTAGTTTCATTAAATGTCCAGGTGGAGGAGATGGGGCAGGAGTGATATGCATCTGAATAGGTGCAGGATGTGGACTCTTGTCACATGGTAATAGACACATGTATCAGCTGATGATGTTTGTGTGTTCTATTGGAACTGTAGTTCCTTGGACTTTCTATGCCTTAGGACAGAGAGCTTGTAGGCTGTGGTTTATGCTTTTATCACTTGCATTCATCAGTGATGTCCAACAGTTGTATTACTAATTTCTTTCATGATTAGTTCTCATGTAGCCACAAGATAGTTGATGCTAGACATTAGGAGCACTCTAGTTCTGCAACATTTACAATCAAGTTGCATAGCTCCTTATCACCAGATGAAGAGCAACAGTTTGATTAATAATAATAAATAATAATATGTGACCGTCTATGGGAAATGGGCTCGCCTACGTCTGAAAATACAATCCTCCAAGTTTGAAAAAAGTCCACGCTCTAACCGTTCCCGAGATAATACACTATACATCTCCATTACGCAAGCTATAAACTTTTCAATAAAATCAAGATTTTTAGCCTCTTAGTCGTTGCTAAGGCGTGGCAGCAATGATTCTGAATTCTATCGCACTCTCCGCATACTATAGGTTTTTACCGCGCACATTGCGTAGAAACATCAATGAGGAGGTATTCTCTCAACAACACTGCCGGTGGAAAAAAGGTTAGTGAGCTTGTCTTTCTAAGAAGATAGTTAGTATCTTGCTATGCTGAAGACTGGGTGGTGATTTTTTAGCTAGCTAGTTTCCTATTCTCGTTGTAGTTGTAGGTAGCCCTTGTAATAGTTGTTCTTTTTTTTTTTTTTCCCTCTCTTTCTTTTTAGCTTTGATGATGCTAGTGCTGCAATATGCTATGACAACTGGGGATCTGGTGTTCCTGAAAAAAGAAGAAAGGTAATTGTTAACCGGTTAGATTGTCTACTTTTTGTTGCTGTAGTTGCTAGTAACCTTTTTTTCCTTCCATTTCCTAGATTTCATGGTGCTTGGGCTGCTGCTATCTGCACTGAGGTTCTGGTGTTCTTGATTAAAGAAGAGAATAATGGTAAGTCTCTAGTCATGCACTGCTGTTATCATTGTACATACACGTACTAATACTAACACTGCATTCACGAAGTAGTACTGCACATGAAGTGCTAACACTGTGCACACACATAGTACTAACACTTTGCACACACATAGTGCTAGCACTGTGCACACACATAGTACTAACACTGTGCACACACATAGTGCTAACACTGTGCACGCACATAGTGCTAGCACTGTGCATGCACATAGTGCTAGCACTGCACGCACATAGTGCTAGCACTGTGCACACACATAGTACTAACACTGTGCACACACATAGGGCTATTACTGTGCACACACATAGTACTAACACTGTGCACACACAGTACTATTACTGTGCACGCACATAGTGCTAGCACTGTGCACACACATAGTACTATTACTGTGCATGCACATAGTGCTAGCACTGTGCACACACATAGCACTAACACTGTGCACACACATAGTGCTAGCACTGTGCATGCACGTAGTACTAATACTGTGCACACACATAGTGCTAACATCAAACACTGTGCATGCACTAGTATTACCACTGTGTGCTCACACGCACTAGTAATACCATTGTGTGCACGCACTAGTATTACTACTGTGTACACACACACATACTAGTAATACCACAGTGTGCACGCACTAGTATTACCACTGTATACACGCACTAGTATTACCACTATGTGCACACACGTACTAGTAATACCACACTGTGTACATGCACTAGTAATACCACACTGTGTACACGCACTAGTAATACCACACTGTGTACATGCACTAGTATTACCACTGTGTACACACGCATACTAGTAATACCACTGTGTACACGCACTAGTAATACCACTGTGTACACGCACTAGTAATACCACTGTGTACACGCACTAGTATTATCACTGTGTACACGCACTGTGTGCTCACACGCACTAGTAATACCACTGTGTACACACACTAGTATTACCACTGTGTACACGTACTAGTATTACCACTGTGTACACGCACTAGTAATACCACTGTGTACACGCACTAGTATTACCACTGTGTACACACACTAGTAATACCACACTGTGTACATGCACTAGTATTACCACTGTGTACACACACTAGTAATATCACACTGTGTACACGCACTAGTATTACCACTGTGTGCACACACTTACTAGTAATATCACTGTGCACGCACTAGTATTACCACTGTGTACACGCACTAGTATTACCACTGTGTACACACATTAGTAATACCACACTGTGTACACGCACTAGTATTATCACTGTGTACACACACTAGTATTACCACTGTGTACACGCATTAGTATTACCACTGTGTACACACACTAGTAATACCACACTGTGTACACGCACTAGTATTAACACTGTGTACACACACTAGTAATACCACACTGTGTACACGCACTAGTATTACCACTGTGTGCACACATTAGTAATACCACACTGTACACGCACTAGTATTATCACTGTGCACGCACTAGTATTACCACTGTGTACACGCACTAGTAATACCACTGTGTACACACACTAGTAATACCACTGTGTACACGCACTAGTAATACCACTGTGTACACACACTAGTAATACCACACTGTGTACACGCACTAGTATTACCACTGTGTACACACACTAGTATTACCACTGTGTACACGCACTAGTATTACCACACTGTGTACACACTCTAGTAATACCACAATGTGTACACGCACTAGTATTACTACTGTGTACACACACTAGTATTACCACTGTGTACACGCACTAGTAATACCACTGTGTACACGCACTAGTATTACCACTGTGTACACGCACTAGTATTATCACTGTGTACACGCACTAGTAATACCACTGTGTACACGCACTAGTAATACCACTGTGTACACACACTAGTAATACCACACTGTGTACACGCACTAGTATTACCACTGTGTACACACACTAGTATTACCACTGTGTACACGCACTAGTATTACCACACTGTGTACACACTCTAGTAATACCACAATGTGTACACGCACTAGTATTACTACTGTGTACACACACTAGTATTACCACTGTGTACACGCACTAGTAATACCACTGTGTACACGCACTAGTATTACCACTGTGTACACGCACTAGTATTATCACTGTGTACACGCACTAGTAATACCACTGTGTACACGCACTAGTAATACCACTGTGTACACACACTAGTAATACCACACTGTGTACACGCACTAGTATTACCACTGTGTACACACACTAGTATTACCACTGTGTACACGCACTAGTATTACCACTGTGTACACACACTAGTAATACCACACTGTGTACACGCACTAGTATTACCACTGTGTGCACACGCACTAGTAATACCACTGTGTGCACACGCACTAGTAATACCACTGTGTGCACACGCACTAGTGATACCTCTGTGTACACGCACTAGTGATACCACTGTGTACACGCACTAGTGATACCACTGTGTACACGCACTAGTGATACCACTGTGTACACGCACTAGTGATACCACTGTGTGCACACGCACTAGTGATACCACTGTGTACACGCACTAGTGATACCACTGTGTACACGCACTAGTGATACCACTGTGTACACGCACTAGTGACACCACTGTGTACACGCACTAGTGACACCACTGTGTACACGCACTAGTGACACCACTGTGTACACACACTAGTATAACCACTGTGTACACGCACTAGTATTACCACTGTGTACACGCACTAGTATTACCACTGTGTACACGCACTGGTATTACCACACTGTGTACACGCACTAGTAATACCACACTGTGTACACGCACTAGTATTACCACTGTGTGCACACACATACTAGTAATATCACTGTGTACACGCACTAGTATTACCACTGTGTACACACACATACTAGTAATATCACTGTACACGCACTAGTGATACCACTGTGTGCACACGCACTAGTAATACCACTGTGTGCACACGCACTAGTGATACCACTGTGTACACGCACTAGTGATACCACTGTGTACACGCATTAGTGATACCACTGTGTACACGCACTAGTGATACCACTGTGTACACGCACTAGTGATACCACTGTGTACACGCACTAGTGATACCACTGTGTACACGCACTAGTGATACCACTGTGTGCACACACACTAGTGATACCACTGTGTACACGCACTAGTGATACCACTGTGTACACGCACTAGTGATACCACTGTGTACACGCACTAGTGATACCACTGTGTACACGCACTAGTGATACCACTGTGTACACGCACTAGTGATACCACTGTGTACACGCACTAGTATTACCACTGTGTACACACACATACTAGTAATATCACTGTACACGCACTAGTGATACCACTGTGTGCACACGCACTAGTGATACCACTGTGTGCACACGCACTAGTGATACCACTGTGTACACGCACTAGTGATACCACTGTGTACACGCACTAGTGATACCACTGTGTACACGCACTAGTGATACCACTGTGTACACGCACTAGTGATACCACTGTGTACACGCACTAGTGATACCACTGTGTACACGCACTAGTGATACCACTGTGTACACGCACTAGTGATACCACTGTGTACACGCACTAGTACTGTGTACACGCACACACCACTGTGTACACGCACTAGTGATACCACTGTGTACACGCACTAGTGATACCACTGTGTGCACACGCACTAGTGATACCACTGTGTACACGCACTAGTGATACCACTGTGTACACGCACTAGTGATACCACTGTGTACACGCACTAGTGACACCACTGTGTACACGCACTAGTGACACCACTGTGTACACACACTAGTATAACCACTGTGTACACGCACTAGTATTACCACTGTGTACACGCACTAGTATTACCACTGTGTACACGCACTGGTATTACCACACTGTGTACACGCACTAGTAATACCACACTGTGTACACGCACTAGTATTACCACTGTGTGCACACACATACTAGTAATATCACTGTGTACACGCACTAGTATTACCACTGTGTACACACACATACTAGTAATATCACTGTACACGCACTAGTGATACCACTGTGTGCACACGCACTAGTAATACCACTGTGTGCACACGCACTAGTGATACCACACACGCACTAGTGATACCACTGTGTACACGCACTAGTGATACCACTGTGTACACGCACTAGTGATACCACTGTGTACACGCACTAGTGATACCACTGTGTACACGCACTAGTGATACCACTGTGTACACGCACTAGTGATACCACTGTGTACACGCACTAGTGATACCACTGTGTGCACTAGTACCACTGTGTACACGCACTAGTGATACCACTGTGTACACGCACTAGTGATACCACTGTGTGCACACGCACTAGTGATACCACTGTGTACACACTAGTGATACCACTGTGTACACGCACTAGTGATACCACTGTGTACACGCACTAGTGATACCACTGTGTACACGCACTAGTGATACCACTGTGTACACGCACTAGTGATACCACTGTGTACACGCACTAGTGATACCACTGTGTACACGCACTAGTGATACCACTGTGTACACGCACTAGTGTACTACTTAAATTCTATCATTTCATCAATTTTCATATACACATTATAAATAAATGAAACAATTGATAATTTTATTTAACAAGAAAGTCTGGTATCTTTAGCTACAAGTTAACAGTGCTGTACTGCTGAATCTTGTGAATATCAGAATATTTCTTGGGACACAGTAGGTAGAATCGACTGATTTTAATCCTGTCTCTTTAGAAGAACGCCCCACCAGTTTGTGTTTTCCATCTGCTGTACATTATCTGCCGTAAGAAACATAAATATAATTGAAAACAGACGAGATGAGTTGTACAATGCCAGAAAAACTTGCGGTCGTGCCAACTCAACTTGGACATACTATAGTATTACCAATGTGCACACACATACTAATAATATCACTGTATGCACGCACTAGTATATCACTGTGTGCACGCACTAATAATATCACTGTGTGCACGCACTAGTAATGCCACTGGTACACACATGCACTAGAATTACCACTGTGTGCACACACATACTGGTATTACCGTGTGCACACAGTGTTTGTTCGTACTAGTGTTTGTAGTGTTTGTTCGTACTAGTGTTTGTTCGTTCCAGTGTTTGTTCATACTAGTGTTTGTTCATACTAGTGTTTGTTCGTACTAGTGTTTGTAGTGTTTGTTCGTACTAGTGTTTGTTTGTTCTAGTGTTTGTTCATACTAGTGTTTGTTCATACTAGTGTTTGTTCGTACTAGTGTTTGTTCGTACTAGTGTTTGTTCGTACTAGTGTTTGTTCGTACTAGTGTTTGTTCGTACTAGTGTTTGTTCGTACTAGTGTTTGTTCGTTCTAGTGTTTGTTCATACTAGTGTTTGTTCATACTAGTGTTTGTTCGTTCTAGTGTTTGTTCATACTAGTGTTTGTTCATACTAGTGTTTGTTCGTACTAGTGTTTGTTCGTTCTAGTGTTTGTTTCTAGTGCTTGTTTGTTCTAGTGTTTGTTTGTTCTAGTGTTTGTTTGTTCTAGTGTTTGTTCGTACTAGTGTTTGTTCGTACAAGTGTTTGTTCGTACAAGTGTTTGTTCGTACTAGTGTTTGTTCGTACTAGTGTTTGTTTGTTCTAGTGTTTGTTCATACTAGTGTTTGTTCGTACTAGTGTTTGTTCGTTCTAGTGTTTGTTCATTCTAGTGTTTGTTCATTCTAGTGCTTGTTTGTTCTAGTGTTAGTTCGTAATAGCTTTCTGCGTTATTACTCCTTTTTCTCCGTTTCTTCTCTTTCGTGTTTTTCTAGGCAATGAATGCCCGGGATCAGCCTGTTATTGGGGTTCTTGCTGCTATACATTGATATTCTAGCTTGAATCTTGATACTGTTGGCATAGTAGCTGCACGTAAGTTGCAATTGTATGTATCATGACGTAATTATGATTAGTTAATAAGAACTTTAATAAAAAATTAGTTGGCTCTACTTTTTCGGTTTTTTTTGGGTGGGGGTGAGGATGGTGGAGAGAGAGAAGGAGATGTGGATGGTAAAAGTGTGGAGTCATGGTTGTGAGGTGTCTGAGTATGAGGTGGAGGACAGACAATGTCTTAACATGCATCTGGGACAAAGTCCCGGATTTTATCATGCAGGTACTTCTGCCTCTCCTGTGGCAGTCCTGGTGGCTCAATCACTTCGGGTAGCTGTTCGGGACAGGGCTTCCAGTCTTGGTGGTTCTTCATGAGGAGAGTGAGCGTCTTCTCCTCAGCATCACATCGCATCTTCACAACCACTTTGCCTGGTGTACCTGAGGAGAAAATCGGGTGGTGGAATGACGTAATGCCATCAAAGGCTCCCCTCTTGAAGTAAGGCTGGAAGTGTTCTTGTATTGAGGGGTCTGAAGCCTGGACGTCAGAGTCTGAGGGATCCAGGGGGTCATATAAGTTGAATTCATCCTCAAAAAGAGGAGGAATAGACTCGGACTCAGAGACATCACTAGAACCTTTAAAAATGTATTATTATTTTATTTTATTTTTTTAATTAGTAAAAATGTAAGCCCTAGGCTGTTGCATGAATATACGTTCTTCTGAGTAGCCAATAAAGTAGCCATCAAATTCTTCATCACCTAAAAAAGTAAAAGAGTTATGATTTATGAGTAATTTTGTTGATTGGGTACTGACAGTCTGGGGGTTGGTCTTCACTTCCTGGAGCCATGAATTCGCTAATGAGCTCCTCTAAGGCTTCACCATCAGCTCCACCCATCATGTCCAGGCCATCGCGGTGGCAGAGATTCAAAGCTCTGGCTAGGTTCTTCACTCATGGTCTGTCTCTAGCTCTATCTAAACTGCACGTTCCTCTGAGCTGTATTTTCCCGCCTTCACGGCGCGGCATTTTGGCGCGAGTTTCACTTGCACTAAAACTAGAGCTCAGCAACGATCCGGATACTCATTCTGCAGCAAGTTGATACGGTGACTTCTCGGGCTTATCAGTTCCAGAGCGCGCCTGTCCTTCAAACTTGATCAGTATCTATAAAAATAGGTTATCATTCCATATATGCATTAAAAATATTTTGGTAAAAAATTGACAGAAACCATAAAATTGTTAATTGTCCAATTTGGTGCTTGCCACGTTGTGCCCGATTTTCCAGTAGACAGTCACATATGAAGGGGTACAAATTTAACTTATGATGTAGTCACTGCTATTTTATTTATTTATTATTTAATATAGTTGACTTCTATAAGAAAAAAAATTTAATTGCATATAGCAAGTATGAGGTAGTTAGTGGAGCAGTGGGTGTGACCTGCATAATAAATTTTGAAGCAGTGGCTGCATCACCCAGGCAGATGCTGTTGAGAAACAAGGTATTTAGTTAGTTTCGACTTGAAGTAAACGAACACTTATTCCATAAATTGAGGAGGCTGTTACCATGTTATGTTTGATTTTTGGTTCACTAATTTTTTTTACACCTTCAAAAGAGACTGAGCTGATCTTTGCATTGGTTGCAGTGTGTACGTGTGTTGCAAAGTTCACCAATTTAATATTGACTGATCATTCCGTATGACAGTCCCTTATTACTCCACAAGTCTGTGTAAGACTACCCTTTACCAATTATTAGTATTGGCTGATTATTCCGTATAGCTATGACAGTCTTTTATTAACCCTCGAGTCTGTGTAAGGTTACCCTTTACCAATTATTAATTACAGTTGAACCTCTAGAAAGGTGCTTGGGGGCGTCAATTTTGGCCCTTGCACGGTGTTTGGTTGCTTTTTGAGTCCATTTTCAATGATAAAAATCAGTTCCATTCCAACCATGTTGACTATTGTGGAGAGCCGACTTGCTTTTCGGAGTCCCTTTGTAGAGAGATTCTACTTTATTAGTATTGGCTGATTATTCCGTATATGACAGTTCTTTATTACCCCTCGAGTCTGTGTATGACTACCCTTTACCAATTATTAATATTGACTGATCATTCCGTATATGACAGTCCTTTATTACTCCACGAGTCTGTCTATGACTACCCTTTACCAATTATTAGTATTGGCTAATTATTCTGTATGTGACAGTTCTTTATTACCCCTCGAGTCTGTGTATGACTATCCTTTACCAATTATTAATATTGACTGATCATTCCGTATATGACAGTCCTTTATTACTCCACAAGTCTCTGTAAGACTACCCTTTACCAATTATTAGTATTGGCTAATTATTCTGTATGTGACAGTTCTTTATTACCCCTCGAGTCTGTGTATGACTATCCTTTAATTATTAATATTGACTGATCATTCCGTATATGACAGTCCTTTATTACTCCACAAGTCTCTGTAAGACTACCCTTTACCAATTATTAGTATTGGCTGATTATTCCGTATAGCTATGACAGTCCTTTATTACTCCACGAGTCTGTGTATGACTACCCTTTACCAATTAGTAGTATTGGCTAATTATTCCGTATATGAGTCCTTTATTACCCCACAAGTCTGTCTATGACTACCCTTTACCAATTATTAGTATTGGCTAATTATTCTGTATGTGACAGTTCTTTATTACCCCTCGAGTCTGTGTATGACTACCTTTTACCAATTATTAATATTGACTGATCATTTCGTATATGACAGTCCTTTATTACTCCACAAGTCTGTGTATGACTACCCTTTACCAATTATTACTATTGGCTGATTATTCCGTATATAACATAAGAGTCTGTGTAAGACTACCCTTTACCAATTATAAGTATTGGCGGGGTACTTCTTATATGACAGTCCTTTATTACCCCTCGAGTCTGTGTAAGGCTACCCTTTACCAATTATTAATTACAGTTGAACCTCTAGAAAGGTGCTTGGGGGCATCAATTTTGGCCCTTGCACGGTGTTTGGTTGCTTTTAGAGTCCATTTTCAATGATAAAAATCAGTTCCATTCCAACCATGTTGACTATTGTGGAGAGTCGACTTGCTTTTCGGAGTCCCTTTGTAGAGAGATTCTACTTTATTAATATTGGCTGATTATTCCATATATGACAGTCCTTTATTACTCCACAAGTCTGTGTAAGACTACCCTTTACCAATTATTAGTATTGGCTAATTATTCCGTATATGACTGTTCTTTATTACCCCTCGAGTCTGTCTATGACTACCCTTTACCAATTATCAGTATAGGCTGATTATTCTCTTTATTACCCCACAAGTCTGTGTATGACTACCCTTTACCAATTATTAGTAGTGGCTGATTATTCCGTATATGACAGTCTTTTATTACCCGAGTCTGTGTATGACTACCCTTTACCAATTATTAGTATTGGCTGATTATTCCGTATATGACAGTCTTTTATTACCCGAGTCTGTGTATGACTACCCTTTACCAATTATTAGTATTGGCTAATTATTCTGTATATGACAGTCTTTTATTACCCGAGTCTGTGTATGACTACCCTTTACCAATTATTAGTATTGGCTGATTATTCCGTATATGACAGTCTTTTATTACCCGAGTCTGTGTATGACTACCCTTTACCAATTATTAGTATTGGCTAATTATTCTGTATATGACAGTCCTTTATTCCCACGAGTCTGTGTATGACTACCCTTTACCAATTATTACTATTGGCTAATTATTCCGTATATTATGACAGTCCTTTATAACCCCACAAGTCTGTGCATGACTACCCTTTACCAATCATAAGTAGTGGCTAATTATTCCGTATATGACAGTCCTTTATTACTCCACGAGTCTGTGTATGACTACCCTTTACCAATTATCAGTATAGGCTGATTATTCTCTTTATTACCCCACAAGTCTGTCTATGACTACCCTTTACCAATTATTAGTAGTGGCTGATTATTCCGTATATGACAGTCTTTTATTACCCGAGTCTGTGTATGACTACCCTTTACCAATTATTAGTATTGGCTGATTATTCCGTATATGACAGTCTTTTATTACCCGAGTCTGTGTATGACTACCCTTTACCAATTATTAGTATTGGCTAATTATTCTGTATATGACAGTCTTTTATTACCCGAGTCTGTGTATGACTACCCTTTACCAATTATTAGTATTGGCTGATTATTCCGTATATGACAGTCTTTTATTACCCGAGTCTGTGTATGACTACCCTTTACCAATTATTAGTATTGGCTAATTATTCTGTATATGACAGTCTTTTATTACCCGAGTCTGTGTATGACTACCCTTTACCAATTATTACTATTGGCTAATTATTCCGTATATTATGACAGTCCTTTATAACCCCACAAGTCTGTGCATGACTACCCTTTACCAATCATAAGTAGTGGCTAATTATTCCGTATATGACAGTCCTTTATTACTCCACGAGTCTGTGTAAGACTATCCTTTACCAATTATTAGTAGTCGCTGATTCCGTATATGACAGTCCTTTATCTCCACGAGTTTGTGTATGACTACACTTTACCAATTATTAGTAGTGGCTGATTATTCCGTATATGACAGTCCTTTTATTACTTCACAAGTCTGTGTATGACTACCCTTTACCAATTATTAGTATTGGCTAATTATTCTGTATATGACAGTCTTTTATTACCCGAGTCTGTGTATGACTACCCTTTACCAATTATTAGTATTGGCTGATTATTCCGTATATGACAGTCTTTTATTACCCGAGTCTGTGTATGACTACCCTTTACCAATTATTAGTATTGGCTGATTATTCCATATATGACAGTCTTTTATTACCCGAGTCTGTGTATGACTACCCTTTACCAATTATTAGTATTGGCTAATTATTCTGTATATGACAGTCCTTTATTCCCACGAGTCTGTGTATGACTACCCTTTACCAATTATTACTATTGGCTAATTATTCCGTATATTATGACAGTCCTTTATAACCCCACAAGTCTGTGCATGACTACCCTTTACCAATCATAAGTAGTGGCTAATTATTCCGTATATGACAGTCCTTTATTACTCCACGAGACTGTGTAAGACTATCCTTTACCAATTATTAGTAGTCGCTGATTCCGTATATGACAGTCCTTTATCTCCACGAGTTTGTGTATGACTACACTTTACCAATTATTAGTAGTGGCTGATTATTCAGTATATGACAGTTTTTTGTTATTCTATATGTGGGTCTATTCATTAAGAATTTTGTATCACTTGAAAACATTTTGTGTATTTTGGATTTTAGTCGGAGACCCGTAAAACTTACAAAATGCTGATTGACGAAGAAGAAGAATTTACAGGATTTTGTTTTGGAGAGATGTAAGTTTTGTTATTAGTTTTTCATTCAAATAGTGTATGGTTAAAATATCCAGGTATGATTGGCGGAGCGAGGAAAGTAGGACTGTCACCAATAGATTGGTAGCGGAAGTGAAGGGCCTCAACTCTGACTTCCAATCTTTTGAAATAAGAGGTCAGTATTATTACTATAATATATAAAAGTGATATAAAATATATTCAATTTTGTGTACAAAAGCAGCGTACACATATTTAAAAAATCTTGGCCAGCAAAGGTCGCTCTCTGATCGAGGAAAGGCAGATATGAAGAGAAAATGTAGGAGGAGAACTGAAAGAATAAGAAGGGTAAATACAACTAAGAAAATAAGTAGCATACAATGATGTCATCCAAAATTAGCTAATTTAGTTCATTTTTAAGCATGGTAATTTTAATTTGGTTTTATGGTTTGTTTTGTTATAGAAACTGCAGGAGAGAAAGAGTGTGTTCATAAAAAGAAAATACAATGATGCGGACCGAAAGAAATGGCTGTTGGTGCTGGAGGCCAATATGATGTCGAGTGAGGAGAGCGGGGACGAGGATGAGCTGTACGTGAAACCTTTAACTTGGAGAGCAGATCGCGTCAACAAGTTTTTGATGGACGTAGATGACGAGTTCCACTCCAGCAAGTCTGCCCAAGCAAAAAGGCAGACGAAACAGAGGATACTTGCTGATAAGTCTTCCCAGAGACCGATTCCGCCAGATCTTCCTGCTTGGGTAATTTCTGAGCAATAAGACTGAACATTAGCAGATTATTATGATGACAAATTTAAAAAAAAATTCTTGATGATATCTTTTATTGCAGTTTAGCTAATTATGAATCCACATGAAATGCCACGTGATCCTAGAGTGTCCTGTACCTGACATTGCACATGAAATGCCATTTGATTCTGAAGTGTCCTGTACCTGATATTGGCATGAAATGCCACCTGATCCCGAAGTGTCCTGTACCTGATATTGGCATGAAATGCCACCTGATCCCGAAGTGTCCTGTACCTGATATTGGCATGAAATGCCATCTGATCCCGAAGTGTCCTGTACCTGATATTGCGCATGAAATGCCATCTGATCCTGAAGTGTCCTGTACCTGATATTAAGGTGAAATGTCATGTGATCATTAACTGTCATGTACCTGGGATTCTACATGAAATGCCACATGACCATAAACTGTCAGGTACCTGGGATTCTACATGAAATGCCACATGACCATAAACTGTCAGGTACCTGGGATTCTACATGAAATGCCACGTGATCCTTAAGTGTCAAATACCTGGTATTTAGTACTATCATCTACCTGAAATTCTATCTGCAATATCATATTTCTTTTATCCATGAAATGAATAGTCTATATGGCATTATCACCACATTTCAACCACAAATACTGCAGCAGGAAATTCAACTTTTTGTCTAGTGAACTCTACTCCAGGACATGGCATTATTAATAATACTATCATTGTAATAAGCACAGTTTTCATTGGACTATTATTTATATTGATTGCTACTCTTACAATTGTTTTTATTATAATAAAATATAAAATGAAAACAAAAGGTAAGTTACAGCTTTATATTATTTTTATAAAAAGTTTTATGTCGCTATGTATACCTTGCAGATAAAGATTACACGAAGTAAGAATTTTACATCAAATGTAAAATATTATTAATATAAATGTTTGTGTTTTATCTATAATATTTTGAATTTCGGCTTAGTTTTTGAGAAAACGAGAGAAAAGGCAGAATACTGCGAGTGCTGCTATACGACCACACTCATTCAATCGTTTAGCTACCATTTAGAATCGCACGTGCTCAAATGAGCATACAAATTTTACTGAGCCCCGTTCAGATTTGTTGAAATGCTCAACTTCTTTTTTCCGGTGTTGGAAAGTTTGTGCTGCTGGAGGTGCTCTTATTTCACCAACTATAAGCATTGCCTGCTCTCAAAAAAATGTGTCCTAAGTGTTTGTGTAGCGTGCATGTCAGAAAGTCCAAATGTTCTTGTGGCTATTTTTTTCTACCAAGACAAGGTTAATACTAAAGCCAAAGAATGCCATGAAGTCCTCAGAAAGTCGTAAAAACCATATTGCTGATTATCAAGCTCGTAAAACAGCTTTAAAGTATGGATCAGTCCCAGGTGTGTATAAGGGAGATAGCAGGCCTATTTAAAATGCCCTAGCTAGAGAAGTTAAATTTATATTCATAAATAGAATAAAACTAATACTGTCACAAGTTAAAACATTAAGAACTTGGTTATTCGTCAATAGTGAGTTGTTGTTCTTTATTGCAAATTAATGCATTTTTAACTAACGCTGCGGATTAGCACTCTTTCTAGTTTCATGAATGCATACTACATATAATTAATTATTGTTATTGGTATCTAATAATAATAATTGAATCAACATTTGGAGTCAATATTATAGTTTTTATACCCATTATAGCAACTACAACAAAAATGAGGAGAAGGTGTAGGCAAATGATCATATACATCTAGATGTTCCATTATATGAGCAAGTCAGTTTAGACAAAGAAGTAATATCTACTGTAGCCTATTCAGCATATGGAATTCAGCAGAGAAAAATACTATAATTGAGTGAACTCACTAATGTACACTTATGGGGACCACACCCCACAACAGTATTATTAACTTATTGCTAGACATTTTTTTTGTATGTATGTTTGTATGTTGTTTGTGTGTTAGTTTCAGCAGTTGTAGCAGAAGCTGGATTTCATGTATCATTTTTGTGTTGCCTAGGTTACTTGTTACAATTTGTGTGCTCTCTCATTTGACTAGTTAGTTTAATACTTTATTATCCTCTTTGTGATTGGTCAGTTTTACATTCTATTTTCTTTTCTTGTGATCCCCATTGGCAGTCTATAAAACGGCTGACTAGGGACAGTCCTAGACACTGATTGAGACTCTCTGACACTCTCTCTCCTTTATCTTTATTTGGATTTATAAACTGATAAGGGAATTGGTTTAGCATTGTTGGGTGGACCTAGCCAAGATGCAGAGGGCCCAACAACACTAATAATGTATATAAGTATTAACCTTCATTTAAATTTGTGTATTATATATAGTACAAGTCACAGAAAATGTTTCCATTTTAATTGTCACATTTTTTTATTAACCATTTTTGATAAAAAATATATACAAGTACATACTGCTATTGTTATATTAATTTAATTGGAACTATAATTTTACTGCACAGTCTTATTTATTAAGTTCTTTTGAATTTCTCATATGTTGTTTCATTCACTGTGGCCCAATTGAAATTACACAATTACATAGTAATTTACAAATGAAAAGAAGCTATTTTGTGGTGGCAAAGTTTCAAAGGATAGTGGAAGTTTCAAAAAGACAATGCAAAAGTTTTGCAAACCACCATAATGCCACACGATAGAAGGCCAGAGAGACTTAGATGCAGGAGAGATAAACATTAGAAGACTAAAGAGGAAAGAGATGAATAAAGGAAAGGATAGGATAAGAATAGTAAATATTGTTCTCAGAATAAGAGCAGGAAAGGGAAAGTGATGTAACTTTAACTAGCTAAGTGGTAGAATGTGATAACAATAAAGAAAAAAGCCCTATTCTACTGCATTCTTAATTTGCAAAAGTTAGTTTATCAAACATCACTCTAAGGCTGGTTCTTGCTAGTTAATTAACAATCGAAAAGTTAATTGTGTTGATAATAGCTGTAGCAGCTAATTATAAGTTCATAAAAATTAATATAGATTGATTTTAAACTAGAAAAAGGTGATAGGTAAGTGAAAAAAAAATACAGTCTACATACCACTCAAATTTTTATCATAATCAGTTGTCACACTTAATGGTTGAAATGTCTCCAACCTTCATAAAACACCTGTTGGGGTGACATGCAGCCTTCAATAGACATAGAGTACCTGTTCCAGCTCTCTTGGCAATCATGGAGACATCGATTAATAAATATGAGGTAAGTGGATATAATGGAGACAGAGTATATCCACATTATCGAGAAGATCTAATATCTTTCCATTTTAAAAAAATAGCCCTTTCATTTCATCAACATCTAAATACAATTGAAAAAAACAATTAAATTTTATGTTTGAAATTTAAGAGAATTATAAAACAACTTTTCTGGATACCATTGTTACATGTAGTAGCCTCTAGAAATATTGTAAATTAAAGACTGACTCTGCAGATTCCTTATATGAAATTCCTAAGATAAAGTGGCAGTAGGGTCCTAGGATTATAGTGCACTAGCAATACTTGTGTTACATCACTGATTCTACTAGATTGGCCTGGGATAGCCATTCCTTCAAACTCTGTTAGAGCTATCCTTTTACAAAAATAACACTAGCTGCATGCAGTAAATATACCAATATTATTTTCTTATTCAATTTAGTATATTGGGCGCTCCAAAGCTCCTCTCTAGTCTGGCAAAGTGAGACCCTTTACCCAAGAAAAGAATAGAGGTTTGGTAAAATGTCTTGCTGTGCAAGACTTGCTCCTCCCCTTTCTACAATAATTGTATTCACTTGTTTTGATACTGCATTGTTCTTCTACAGCATTGTGAATTCCGCTCGTATACATCTGATATTCACTTCCGTTGAAACTGGAGGTAAAGGATTACGTGCAAAGTTCTACCGCTCGGATTAGATACAAGTGACCCGATGGAAAGATATACTATTTGTGTTGTGCTTCTTCTTCGGATCTTGGGTGATACACGCGCTCAATTTCGTAAGAGAGTGACTAGCTTACTACAATGCTGATGATATTATGTCTGATGAAAATATTATGATAAGGATATAATATTGCTGTAAATTCCTTGACAAAGTATATAGCTCTTATAAAATAATCCTGCATAATTCAGCAATCTTCTAAATGTTGGAAGTAGGGTAGGCTGTGGCACCGATTGAATATTTTCTTTTGTGCCTATGAATGCTTTCCTCTCTTCCAACTACCATAAATAGAAAGTTAGGTATGGTCCAGATTAAAACATCTTTAGTGTTGTGTTGTCCTATATTTTTATCATCCTTCATCATCATCTTTTAGAAACTACACTAAATCCACCACCTCCTACGTTAGAAGTATGTCCTGGTGAAAATTACACTTTGTCTTGCATAGAAAGGGGAACTGCGCGTATTGTTTGGAACTGGAATGATTTTATTTTGAGACAATATATAGCTGGATTAGATAACGATAATATTAATACCACAGATCTTCTGTTCAGTAATAACAAAGTGATGGTGTCAACTCATCTTTTATCTATTGATTCTTCACATGTACACTCTCAATTAGAGTTTACATTGTTTGAAAATGTTACGTTAGTTAATGTATGGTGCAACCGAGTGATGATAACTATAAAAAATGGAGGTAAGAGAGCACTATTTTATTTTGTTACTCTATCCTTGTTGATATACAATTTTAACAAGAGTTTCTTAGAATTCTCAATTTCATGAACAAATTTAAATGTCTCAACACAAGGTGTAAGCTCACAATTGTCTAACTTCATATACAGAATGCTCAACTGCTCTAGAAAATTTCAGAATTTTGGGACTTCATGTAGTATTAAACTCATCAATTTTAACTTTTGAATGGGAAGTATTTCCTGCATGTTTCATCTCAGCTGTTATAAGTAATAATAATTTCAGTCGAGATATCGATAATGGAAGACCTCTGGAGCTTGAGTCACCACTTAATGAACATCACAACATCGACTTAATGCTTCCATGTAGCGACGATCTATTTGCAAAAATCAATATTACAGAAGTTTCCAATACTACTAGGTTAATGACAATAAATATTGCAAAAATGCATTTAGCAGAAGGGGAAAACATTCATGTAATCAGTGCACAACAAATTCAGATACTCAATACTATGAATGGATTTGGCCAAAGAAAAGTTCAGGTAATTTGCAAACATGTACCAATAATTAAATAGTGAAAAATGAGGGGAAAATCCCACAATATGTCTGATTTAATATTAAAATGAACTCAATTATAATAATATTACCTAGCACAGAGTTGTTGGACTCAGCACTTAGTGTATGTTGCAATACGATCACCAGAACTGCGTAACAGAAGTGCAGACAGCCAAATTAGTAAATTGAATGGAAATGTGTGCAACTGAGTGAATGTGTAGGTTTGTGTGTGATTCTGTTATGTGCAAGTTTGTTCTGAAGGTGTGGTTATTTCACCACAGGTCCTGTGAAAAAAACAACAATATTTTTTTTGCAAAGGACTCAAAAGCCTTCTCTCATAGTGTCATGGAGTAATTGTTCACCTTCTACTATTGCATAGAAAAAGACCTTCAAAATGACACTTAAAATCAAATTGTGGAAAAGAGGGCAAAGTTTTTGTAGTATGGGGACATACTAGTTAGCTGCCACATAGTAATCTACTTACAATAACTGTTATTACAGTGTTTACAGACCAGGGAAAGTTATACCTATTGACTACTAAAAAACAAAAACTAGTTAAATAATAAGGACTATTGTTAAGACTAACTACAGTTTGCATGAACTATGAACCACTCTGGCACAGTCTATTGTCGTATATAAATCGATAAAGTGAGCAACAGGAGCAGAGTTTCGCTATCGAAATAATTTTTCAACTTTCTTAATAGATGGCTATATCTCCTTCATTGCCAGGAGACTGATGATGTTGTGTGTTGTTACAGTGCTAGCTATAAAATTTTATTAAAAAAATAAAAAAATAATATAGATGTTTTATGAAGAGAATAATATTATATACAATTACTTATTATTATTGAATTACACTTTCATATAAAGCTTTAGTAAGTAAAAAAACATTTTTTTTAAGTCACACCTTATTGTGGGCATGGTTTATGGCTTGACCAATGCAATTTGTTTCTTGGTATAATCTTCAGTGGCGCTTGATGTACTAACTGTTGAAAATTATTATTATCCTGTACCATTTGGTATAATTATATAAACTTTCCTTGACCCATGTGTATTCATTCACACACAACTTTTACTCATATCTCCTCTTGTCTTCTCTTTTCTTCTACTGAGTTTCTCTATCCTCCTTCTATCATGTAGAATCAGGTTTTGTACCTTTCTATTGAAGGCGATAATGCTTTACCAATTCATCTTGTGTCTATACTTTACCCATTCAGTTTCTATTTACCAACACTGATTAGCTAATGAATTATTCGTGAATAAAACTCGATCGTTGCTACTCTATCATATTCATAATAATTAATGTACACATTTTGACTGTATAACTGTTTAACCCTAATCCTAATAAGGACACTAGCTGCAATGTCTTCAGGGGCGGAACTAGGATTTATAGTGGGGGACCTATTTTCAGGTGGTAAAATATCTATAGAGCTAGTTATGGAAAAATGTTAGCTAATTGTATTTCCTATAAGACTATAATATTCAAATATTCATAGAATAAAGAAAAGGAGCAAATAGTAGGGGTTGGAGAATTGTGCACAAATTTGTATGCTATGCTAACAATGCTAATCATTTTAGCAATTAATCTACTTGAAACCTGCTGAAGGGACAGAGCTCAAAGGTAACCTCAACCACATTCACAACTATAAGAATCCCTGTACACATGACTAATCTGAATCCTGGTATGGCCACTTTTTGTATGTGAGTTGTTGATCTGCATCCTGATGGGCAACAGTGCTGAATCTGAAAGTATTATATTTCTTACAGTATCACTGTTAATAATGGGATGTATGGATAACTTAGTTTTGGTATTAAATACGAGGCACTGCCTGGACACCCAAGTTTAAAGCTTTATATTGTCTCCATAGTTAGTCATTACTACAAGATATTTGAAATGAAGAAACTGAAGGATATAAGCTATTGTTATGCTCACGTGGTATAATAATATGTATTAGTGTGGAAGTTATAAGGGCTCAAAGTGGGGAGTCCAGACAGTGCCTCCTGGTAAACACCTCAAAATTGGAATCTTCAAATAGAAAAATCAACAGAGGGTATTTAGTAAACTCAAAGATTAATTTATAAAGTCCCAAAGCTAGTCTACAGAATACATCTAATTGCTATTGCTAAAGGAAAATACAAACAAATCATATGTTTTTCCAAAAACTTGCTACCGCATTGTGCTCATAATTACACCAATCATGCTAGCATATGCAATAGTAGTCCGTCCAAGTTGAGTTGGCCTGAAAAAAAGCTGAATAACTTTTAAACGGAAACAGTTACACATCCGGGGCTTGCACCCTTAGAAAGCTTGCGCCAAAGCCGGAGAGATAGTGCTATTCCAAAACTCAATACAAAAGTCTATGGTAAAAGAAAAAACCACAGCTTTCCTGCTCAAAATACATCACGATTCAGTACCTTTTCTACTAATAAATGAGAAGGAAATGAAGCGACCAGTCGCCCGAGGCAGAGTAAAGTGAAGTAAAAAAACTTAAAACAAAACAAAACCAAAAAAAAAACATGATAAGTGATTAGGGGCAAAATGGTTATTCTTGATGACTCTTGCTTTTAGTGAGTGTCTATTCTTATCTCTGTTGTGACGAGGTCTATGAATGGACTTCTGAATGCGTGACCACTATGAGAAAATGAACTGGATTGAAGAACGTTGAAGGGCAAAGGAAATGATATACCTAAGCAAGTTCATAGTAAGGCTATAAGGCTGGTCCCACTTTGTGGCTAACTTGGATGCAAAAACTTGGTAGAAGCTCATTGCTTGTTTTGCAAGTCCTCCACAGGCCGACATTACTTTTGGAGTAAAAGAGGAGTACTCAAAATCTCGTACTCTTTTTGCATAGGCCTTCTTCTTCTCTCTCATGTTTAATGTAGTAGTTGGCTATTGTGGTGCTGCTGTTGGAGGCATCGTGTGGGTTAAAACACTGCCTGAAAAGTGTCCATTGACAACCATAACAGAATCGTAAATTAGTGTATAATGTGTTGATAACTAGTTTGTTAACCTCTACAGCCTTGTAATTTTTTTGTTAACTCTAATTACCAAGACAGTTTACGGATTTTGTTATGGTTGTAAATGGACACTTTTCACCCTGTGAAAACTCTCACATCTAGATATGTTTTCTCGAATCTGCTCCTCCAAAAACCATTCACAGCTATGTCCAGTCTGGCCGCAATTGTTTATGTGGCTGCTCTTCCTGTCTGTTTTCCTTTAGTCACTTCCAGCTGTTCGGGTTCCACGCAAACACCATTGCAGACCTCTGTCAGGAGTGTAGCAGAGATGTCTCTAATTTCGTTGTGCATGATAATGGGAAGCCTCCTTTTGGACAGAACAACATGTGTTCCACAGTAAAGACAATTCCACAAGTGCAGGGCATCCACAAAAGCTCCTTTGTGGAATGTAGAACAATGCTCCTAGGCAAGGATGTTAGCTAGCATGATGCACCTTTTTCTCTAGCAAAGTCCATAGCCTTCTGTTGAGGGGTTGTGAGAATTTGCCATAAATTGTTAGCCTTGGCTGTAACCTCCTCCTGTCATCTCCTTCTTACTTCTGCTTTAGCAGTCATTTCTCCCGCAAATGTTTTGTAGGGATATGTGTTGTCATTTGATTGATCCAGGAGTCTTAGTAGCTAGTGCACCTCCAAACAGGTGCGGAAAGTCTCGTTGGAGTTTTCTGTAGGCATCACTATCCCAATGCCCCCGAGTCTTGCTGAAAGTGTAAATAGTTGTAATTCTGTCTTACATGGCAATTGGTGGGCTGTTAGGCTTGGTAAAAGTACGTTCTTTATGATTTCATCTAGCAATCTGAGGTTCAGGTCAATGTTTGATAGAATTAAGACCACTGGCTGTGCAGTCCATGGGTGTAGGGGGAAAATGAGGCATGTGGCTGGGTTGAAGCAATTGCGGAAAGCAATTTGAGATTTTGTGACAACTACAGGACTTTTTGAGAGACATATTTTGTGGTGTATTATGATGATCCAAGTGGAGCTCCTAAATGTGGTCTTCCTTCACATGTGATCTGAACTGTTGTGTCAGCAAGTGCAGTCTTGGTTCACAACATAAATCCTTCCTTTACCACTAGCCAAGTCTTGGATGCGTATGCATGGTATCCTAAGCTAGGACCACTCAAGGCAACTTCGTTCCACCATGATCTCAGGTTATTGATTTTCCCCGTGGCAGGTGCACCATCAGAATACATGATTTGGTTCATGGAGCTTAGAGATTGTTAATGAGTGAAACTATTGCCAGTGCGTACATTGGCATCCCCATTGGATATCCTTGGGTTGTACCTTCCTGAGAATAGAGTATCATGTCACCCTCCATAAATAACTCAGTTTGTGCCCTGTAGCAGTTTGTTTGGATGTTGGCAACCACTGGGCTAGTTATTCTGGTGTTATGGAGTGTCAACATGCGGTTTAGGAGATGAAGGCATTGCTTGCATCTACCAGGAGGGCAGCTTCTGAGTATTCTGACTGAAAGCTACCTTGAACAGAGTGTATTTATGAAATCACTTGTTACGCACCTAGTAATGTCATTTGCCAAACCTTAGTAAATAGGTACGCTTAATCATGAAAATAATGAAACTAGTTCATGACAAAAAAAAATGAAATCACAAAGACATTTTAGCTAGTAATGAAAGTAGATTAATATAATTGTCAAATTCAGCCACGAAGCGAAGAAGCAAGAAGCAAGAGCAACTAAATTTTGTTCAGAGTTAATAGCTTGTTATGCTTTGGTATACTAAAAACTTAGTTCGCCATATTGCATAGGGACACAATTAGTACAAATTGTGACTCAGCACATCAATATGTAGAGGTGCATTCAAAACAAGAATGCAATTATTGTTGGAGTACAAGGAAAACAACGACAAACAAAAAGTGATAGTTACTATAATTGTATTTCCAGTTACAGGTAAAAAATACAGTAGCCTAAAATGTGGGCTCTTCTTGAAAAAAGGGAGCTCATATGACACCAGTCAAGCTAAATATGCACATGGATATATTATATGGGTGTGTGTGTGAAGAATATTCACCACCCAGCTTAATTAATGCAATTTTTGGTAACATACAGAAATAGCAAAAGCAAATTCTTAGATTCAAAGGGGGTCTTTATGAGAGTAATTATCAGATATTCAGACTCCTAAACAAAACTTTAAAATGTGCTGAACTCTTGTGATTTCATATTATGAAGTAAAAATAAAGACTGAATTTAAATAAATAAATTTGAAATAGCTAGGTGTTGTGTAGTAGTATACTGGGTTCTCACTTTTGCTACTTCATTATTTGACCGTATTATGCCAATAATACAACATATAGACCCAACAGATACTTCACTGGCGAGTACTCCTACAAATCGTGAAGACAATGCTACTACTCAGACTGGTATGCAATTAGCTAAAATCATAAAAGTATTGCATATTTTAATGTTGTTTTTATTTACAGAATTAATGAATAACTCTACTCCAGGACATGGCATTGATAATACTATCATTTTAATAAGTTCAGTTTTCATAGGACTATTATTTATATTGATTGCTGCATTCACAGTTGTTTTTATTTTAATAAAATACAAGATGAAAACAAAAGGTAAGTTTACTGCTTTATATTATTTATATATAGTTTTATGAATGTATACCTTGCAGATAAAGATTACACGAAGTAAGAATTTTACATCAAATGTAAATTAATATTAATATCAAGTATTGTATTTATCTATTTAGAGCAATGAATACAGAAGATAGCCCTCAGGTATTCTCTCTATTGTTTTTTTAAATAATCATGAATCATAATCATTCATATTTTTTAGAATGAATCTGAATATAATCACGTCAAGTTTTATCCTGCAACTGCTCATAATGAACAGGTATTTCAATAATTATTGCCTAAAAACATTGCATGTTTGATAATGAACCTTCAAGTTCAACATAATCATAAATTAATAATAACAAAGCAAGCAAAGCTAGTGAACTTACATGTGAATACAATTCTGAATCTGTTACTAATAGGCTAAGATGCCACAAACAAAAATGTCATTGTATTGTTGAGCTCCTATCATAACATTCAGTTTCTGGCAGCTTTGGTGACAAGAATGGTCGTTACCCCTCTAGTTATGTTGAATATGCAGAGTTATATGCCTGTACATGCAAAATATAAATGCCTTAAATATCATCTGCAATTTGTTTTAATTATACACTATTAAATTGTTCGCTAAATGTGTGCCCTCTCTGTATTAGCACTGCTGCTATTAAAAACAAGTTAGAACTGGCTGCTTGACAATGCCATACAAATTATACACTTACCAACTAATTATAACAGAAAAATATAAAAACAACATAATATTAGAAGTGATTTTTTGCTATAATTATTCAGCTATTTTTTATGTTTAAATGTATCTATTTCCTATAGTGTGACGAATACAGTACATTAAGTAGTGGACTTCATCATCATCTGCATAATATTCCAGGGCAGGATGTATATAATACAATTAGTTCATTAAATAAAGATGGTGGCGTAAGTAAATTATAGCCTTTATTTTAATTATTATAGCCAGTAACATTAATAAGTAAGGGAATAGCATGTTATATGGAGAATATCACTCAATATTGTGGTATTCAGGGATTGATAGCATGAATGACTCGAGAATATTTCACTAAGTTAATCGAGTGAAACTTCTTGTGTTAGTCTGAATCCTCAATTTTCTGTGCTAGTATAATATTTATTTATTTGATACAACAGAATAATTATGATGAGTCTATATATTCACCATGGTGTGTAGTTACACTTAAACCTACAGCATTGAATAAAAAGAATGTTCTTGAAACTATGACGATCAGAAGAATATAGGAAATAAATTTTGACCTATTAAATATGGCTATTTTGTGAAAAAATTATGTATCACATTAAATATGAACTGGCGGAGGGAAGCCGTGGTTGCTTCTAACGTTGTGAGTTAGAAACTTCTGGACTCCCTGAAGGGTTTGATATAGCAATCCATTCATATGCCAGAAGAACTTCTGCCAAAGTCTGAGTTTACACTCATTAAGCTTATGTGCTTTTATTGCAATACTTCCTATGGTGGCCAGCCATAGATGACTATTAGCCTACTGACTATGCTAGCTAAGCGAAACCCAACTCAACCAACAATACGCCAGAGCCGCTACAAACAAAGGATCTCACTACAATAAATAAGTTTAATTAACCGTCAGCTAGCAGAGAGATAGAACAAACTAAATGCAATAACAAAACTCAAGATCAAAAACTCAAAAAAAGACAAAAACTGATAAGTTATAAGCATGGCCATGATGAGTGTACATAGAGAGCAAGGGAAAGGAAATTTAATCAATACAATTAGGAATTAAGAGTTGAGGGAACAAGAAATTCAATCTATACAATTAAGGATGTGAATAGTGTAATTAGTGTAATGGAGTTAGTTCTGTCCTTTCCTACAACTCAGGATGAGCTAGCCAAGACAGACAATGATCAATAAATGACATCTCTGGACTTATTCAATTGAGCAATATCGAGGCAAAACTCTTGTGCCATTCTATTTAGCTGGGGAAAGAAAAGTATGAATAATGGTAGAATCAGAGTGAGATGATTTCTTTGACAAAAATATAATACAACGTATTGATTTGTTTACTGCAGAAATAATCATTATCTTTGGCTAGTGTTAACATTATTAAGTACCAAATACCTGTAACCAGTTAGAAAATGCATAAAAGTATAATAATGTGGCTTAAGGCAGTTTTTCCCTACCACTTGTGTTCATAGTCATCATGTAGGTTATTACATCCCCCTAGGTTATACAAGTGTCCGTATTCATGTAGTGTGAGTAGTACACAATAAATGTATTATTTATGGGATACAGACTAATCCCTCATCTGATTCGCCCTATTTACACTCCTGTGGCACTTGTGTAAATATTAAGCGAACATTATGTGTCCACTATAATCTCTAATCATTCAATAAAATAATAAGCCATGTGTTAAAATAGTTAAAATAAAATAGAGCGTTTGGCTAGTAGTTACGGCCATGAACTCATTTTCTGGCTTGAAAATAGTAGAGATTTTTTAAATTACCAGAAGTGTTATAACTATGAGCTTCCTTTATCTTAAATACTCTAATCTTTACTTCAGAGAAATTATATCTCTATGTGCCATTTTAATACTTCTACATTTTATTTCATCATGTTTCCTAAATAGTCTCATCCACCTTCACTACCATTTGAAGAGGTTACATACAGAAATATGAGACATTAACATATTTTGTATACTCTATAGCAAGTATGAATACCTTTGATCTAACACTTCTCATATCTAAACTTAACCCAACTTCTCTTATTTGTATCTGGTAACCATGAAGAATGAAGGACTATAAATCATTTTAAGGGTGCTAATGTCCATACTAAACTGTGCACTAAGAATTATCATCAATTAAAGGCTTGATTGTATCTGGATCTCCTAGAATCATTATCTGCCAAGTGCTGCTGTATTTGAACTTTATCAGTCTATCTCACTACCACAGTTGATTTATTATTGCACCACCTTAATATTTTAGCACGATCAATTAATTAAGCAATCAAATTTTATTCATGGAGCATCTTTCCATAACTAACAAATTCTATGAGTAAACAACATAAAATGGGTCACAATGATCAATAACTATTCGATCTCTTGTGTTATTTTTTTAATGGTCATCCATAAGTAATACAATGTCTCCTAATTTACCTGTTTAAATTTTACACCGTAATTATAGCTAATTAGGTTTAATCTAATGTTTTGTAGGTTAAAGATGATGAGGAATATGCCACTGTAAGATTTCAGTCTGAAGAGCACACTCAGGAATACAAAAAATTTGTAAGAGGCAGCATGAAAGATTGCATGTATTTTGTTAATAGCATCATACATAATATACTAAATAAGAGCATTTTTATGAATAATATTTTCCTCAAGCTAATATAAATTTGCTTTTTAGAAGAAAATAACACAGAAGCCACATTCTGCACTTGAAATTTCATCTTTGAACGTCAGCGCTGATGAAGATACCCTACATTCAGCAGGTAGAGATACGATTGATATATCAAACTGGAAGTTTACCAAATGAATATATATTAGAGTTGGTAGTTACTAATACAGTAAGACTATCTGAGCATTTGATAATTCTGGGAAATGCTCTATTGTCTATTAGTTGGGAGTGTCCTTTAATAGGTTACAAATAATTTAGATGACATAATGTAAACACTGTAAGCTGATTTTGAGGCAAATAGTAACAAATTCAATTGGATGGTGGAAATGCTATCATTGGTGTTTACAGATTCATAAAAAGCAATGTTGAAAGAATTTTGAATTATTACTTTGTATTTGTTGCATAATGAAGCCCAAGTTAGCTAGGTTGATAAAACTTAAAAAACAGTTTCAATGATGGCACTGACATTATAACAATCTGCACTAAAATTGTCAGTTATTTCAATTAATTATATTTCCGGTTTCCTTGTCTATCAACACTTTCAATGAATTTCAGATAAAGTGTTGAAAGATGAGGAAACTGGAAATGAAATTTAATGACTCGAATTGTATGAATTGTATCTGGGATCATTAATTTCTCACTCTTCATCCCAGAAGCCAAATAAAATTGATTTTCTTTAATTATGGCAGTAGCTAAATACCAACTGTGTTGTGTAGTTAGTATTAATATTGTGATAAAAGCATCTTGTTTTATTGGTTTTGCAAATAGAATTGAATTCATGAGCTTATCAGTTATGAAATTTAATAACAAGGGTCATAATATGAATATACTGTGTGCCCCCCTGTACCCCGTGAATCATTAATCTGGGGAGACTTTATTCCCCTGGCTCCCACTCTTCCACCACCCCTGATTTTGTTGTTAGTCGCTTTATTAGGCTAGTTTGTTCAGGTCACTCTAGTTCTATTCTTATTGCTTCGTTAATCTATTACTAGATACTCAGTTTGAATTTTGTGATTGCTTGCGTACCTATCACTCTCTACTAGTGCTCTTTGCTAACAAACTATTCAACAAAGAAATTCACTATAGTATATTGATAAGGGTTCTAGCTTAGTGGATAAAAAATCAAGACAAGTGCTTAAATGCGCCTGATTCCCTTATAATTCCCTGAGCCTTTTATTCAACAGCTTTTATCTATTGTCTCAAATTGAAGATGACTGTTCAGATACTACCAATACATTATTTGTATTGAATTTTTAGTCGGTGCACAGACCACGGTCCAGTATTGGACAAATATCCGCTTTTAGGGATGTCATTTAGGGAGATTTTAATGTATAGTATATAATATAAATATATACATGTACTAAACAGAAATTGCTAATATAATTAATAATTATGAGTTACAAACTACTAACATTATTTTCACTTTTTCGTATACAGATAAGCTATTGAATTTAGATACTCTCCTCATACAATTGCATGAAGTAGCTTGTAAGTGGGAGAGTTTGGGCAAGTATCTCAATTTCTCCATTAAAGACATACAATTAATGAAAGCTAAAGCAAGAAATGATTTTGATTGTCTGATTGAGTTATGTGACAATTGGATAAGAAGTCAAAAAGTGCCCACCTGGAAGAAAGTTGCTGGTGCTTTGAAGAATATTGGTGAACATGAATTACATGATGAATTCCTAAATATATATACAACCGGTAATTTGAATTGCTATTTATGATAACTCTATTTTTCCTTAATCTAAATAAGTAAATGTTTAGTTAATAGGAATTCAGCAAAAAAGCATAGTATTGATTTTAAGCTAGCTTGCATTTCTCAGGAAAAAAATACGATGAATTTGATTATGTAAAATTAGTCAAAACTTTTCTCCATTCTTTAATTTGTCACATTAGGAGTTTTACCAGAAAAGAAAGTGGAAGTACAAGACAATGAAATGGATTTAACTGTAGATAATCCTCCTCCAATACCTCCTCAGCATTTTTGAACTTACATTTGAATTCCATTTTATTATGCATTTTGTATTTGTTGTAATTATTGTTGTATCAATAGAGGCTAGCTAATGTCATTGAAAATTTTTTTTACAGTATATAGATTTTATCCGAAGATAACTTTTCCTCTTAGATAAATATTTCAACGCTGCAATATTAGCTATGTGAGCATAGTCGGGAGATGTAATTGACATTGTAAGACTTTTTTCACTGGGTAGTTTTTAAGAGAGTTTTAATAGTTCAAACAAAATTGCTAACTAAAACAACAAGTCAAAATAGTTATAATAAAAAAAATTAAGTTCAACAAACCAAGCAAAAGAAAAGAAGCAATATTGTATTGATTTAAAATTTAGAATAGTATGGATCCATTGTTGTGTTCTTTGGTGTGTTTTTTTTTATCTGCCAGGCTCTACTACAAGTTGGTGTATGACTTTCAACCGCAACAAATATTTTACATTGTCACAAGTCACTCTACTCATCACATGGTGCACATTCTGTTATAAAATAAATAAATCAATAATTTTTTACTTGGTAGATATGCAATGTATAGGCTAGAAATAATCCAAAACACCCTTATAATTAATAAAACTATATTGTTAGCAGTTAGAAATACTGAGTTGATAGCAGCTGATAGCTATAGTGGAAATTATGGTAAAGAATTTTCTAAACCAGTATGAATTTTATGCCTGATACTTAATTAACCATACAAATTGAAATAGTATTATTTTGAGAGACTATTTGGATCTTGAATAATATTTAGCATTAATACTACGAATCCTCTGTTGAATAATGACAATTATGATGGTGTCAATATGTCCTATATCTATTAATTCTATTAATGGGCATAATAAGGAACTTCAATTTTCTTTATTAAATTTGCTCTATGAAAATTATCCAAGATGTTGTTGTGAAAGTTTTTATTAAATTTTTGGATAAAAGACAAAATAGCAAATAAAATAAACATAGCTGTGTCTTTACTGAGAACAACTCAATCGAAACCTTTTTTGCATACACAATTATAGCTTATACTTCATTACATGATTGAAGTTACAATGTTTATGTGTTAGGTTGAAGCTGAACTTGATACTTGTGTTCATGTGTTTTTCTATTTAGCTATTGCTTAAAGTTTTAATTTACAGTAGCTCTGAATATTGACACCTCTTGTGCTGATTTCATTTTCTGTTTAGCACTTTCTAAGGTATTTTCCTAATATACCCTCAAAGCCACAAGTGTAAAGGATACAATACAAATCAGCAATTAATTTTCGTTCAGTCTGTTGTCAAGAATTTCAATGAAGGTAACCAGTCGACTAGTGGCTTTTATAGCAATATCAAACTGATGCTGTCCACGATTTAAGCTCTTGATTATTATTTCATTTTTTGTTTTCAAACTAGAATAACTCGTCCAATTTAGGTATTAAAAATAGGAATTAACAGTATCAAAAAATTGGATGCAGAATAAGGAGACAAAAGAGGGATAAAGAGTGAAGAAGAGATAGAGAAAGTGAACTACTCTTGCTCAAGTTAGCAAGTGTAGTTCAGTGTATAATACACATAGTAGATGTAGCATTCCATACATGACAAATGGAATTCATAACTAAGGTTTAACATGAGTTGATTACAGTAATAGGAACACTCTTTGTCATAAGTCATTATTTTGCATAACAATTATTCAAATAAACAAGTAAAATTTGGGAAAACATATTGGTTTATTTAGATTGTTAACAATACAAATAGTAACTGGTTTGAACAATTATTGTTCAAACCAGTTACTATTTTAGTTATCAGTCACACTTTTTCTCTTGCTATGTCGTTTGAATGATCAATGATAGTTTGTCTTCATTTGACTCTTTGTTTTGAGTAGAGTACTTAGCTAGCTAGCTACTTTGAGTAGGTCAGGGATAGGTTAAGCAATTATAGACTTTGGATTTTAGTATTCTGGAGACGTCCCTCTCTACCTACAAACTATTGACAGGAAAGAACTCTACAACAATACTTACAAATGTTTTATAATCAACACTTTCAGATTGCATTGTTTAAATAATTAAAATGATAACAGCAAAAAAACAGGAACTTAATTATTTTCTATAAATTTATATAATGTGATATCAGAATATGTACTATGCATGCTCGTATTATATATACATAATTTATATATGAGTAGTAATGAAATCCTAATCTAATTGGTTACTACAAAAACATGTGATATCATAATAACTGCCACATATGAACAAGTGCTTGCAAATAGTTTAGAGATTTAATTAGTTTGTTACAAAAATGATTTGATAGAGTATTAAAAAACGCTGTCTCAAATTGCACTAGTTAATGTACCAATATTATGTAAGATTTCATATCATGTTAAGCTAATTAAATGCTGAATCTAAATATATATCAAATCAATATAATTGTTTATGTGCATAATACATTTATAAATGATAATACTTAGCTGATAGATTGAAACTTTTTCACCTAAAGGGGTCTGGAAAAAAGCAAAGGAAAAATGTGAAAAAATCTTAGTTATCACATTTTTCCTTTGCTTTTTTCCAGACCCCTTTACGTGAGAAAGTTTCAATCTAGTTTGGAATGGTCAGAACTTGATAATTACTTATATATGAAATTTTGCCGTTCATAAAACTATTAACAATAACATCATTATTTTGCTAGTAGCTATCCTACTTCTCCTTAACTGGGATTGCAGGACTAGCAATAGTACTTATTACTTGTGATACATCACTAATGCTACTAGAATGGCCAGGGGTGGCCATTTCTTCAAACTGTCTTTGAGCTACCCTACTACAAAAATAACACTACAGCTGGGTGCAGCAAATATGCCTAGCATGTCACCAGCACATAATAGTACATGATCATAAATTGACCATAATATTATGCTATAGATATCAGTTATAAAAGTAAGCCCCTCCTTTATAAAGTAGACCCTTACTCACAAAGTAGATACTACTTTAATAGTAGATAGTTTAGGGGTACCTAATTTATAAAGTAAGTAATTGCTTATGAGGTAAGACTTGACTTTAAAATAACAGCACCATGGACCTTCCTCAAAAAAATTTTTTTGTTTTTTTTTGTTCAATTTAGTATATTATTGGGCGCTCCTCTCTAGTCTGCTATGCGAAACCCTTTACCCAAAGGTTTGGAAAAGGGTCTCGCTGCGAAAGACTGGCTCCTCCCCTTTCTACAAATCCGTATTCACTTTTTTTGAAGTATTGTTCTTCTACAACATTGTTAAATTCCGGTCGTATCCGTTTGATATTCACTTCCGTTGAAACTGGAGGTAAAGGATTGCAGTAGAGTTCTACGCTCAGATTAGATAAGTTTGACACGATGGAAAGGTATACTATTTGTGTTGTGTTTCTTCTTCGGATCTTGGGTGATACACGCGCTCTATTTCGTAAGAGAGTAACTAGCTTACTACAATGCTGATGTTTATATGTCTGATGAAAATTATTATGATAAGGATACAATATTATTGCTGTAAAATCAGTGACAAGTATATAGCTCTTAAAAAATCCTGCATAATTCAGCAATCTTCTAAATGTTGGAAGTAGGGTAGGTTGTTGCACTGATTGAATATTATCTTTTGTGCTTATGAATGCTTTCATCTCTTCAAGCTACCATATATGGAAAGTTAGGTATGGTCCAGATTAAATGAAAAAGATAAACATCTTTAGTGTTGTCTTTTATTATGCTTCATTTTATCATCCTTCATCATCATCTTTTAGAAACTACACTAAATCCACCACCTCCTACGTTAGAAGTATGTCCTGGTGAAAATTACACTTTGTCTTGCATAGAAAGGGGAACTGCTCGTATTGTTTGGAACTGGAATGATATTACTATGAGGGACTATACATCTGGATTAGATAACGATATTAATACCACAGATCTTCTGTTGAGTGATAACTATAAGATTGTGTCAACTCGTCTTATAGCTATTAATTCTTCACATGTATACTCTCAATTAGAGTTTACATTCTTTGAAAATGTTACGTCAGTTAATATATCGTGCAATGAAGTGATGTTACATATAAAAAGTAGAGGTAAGAGTGCATTATTAATTTTTTTACTTTACCTGTGTTCAAAAACAATTGTGATAAGAGTTAGAATACTCAATTTCAATGATTAAATTTAACTGTCTCAACATAAGGTGTAAGCTCAAAATTGTTTAACTTTATATTATACAGAATGCTCAATTATTCGAGAAAATTTCAGAATTTTGGGACTTCATGTATTATTAAACTCATCAATTTTAACTTTTGAATGGGAAGTATTTCCTGCATGTTTCATCTCAGCTGTTATAAGTAATAATAATTTTAGTCGAGATATTGATAATGGAAGACCTCTGGAGCTTGAGTCACCAAATGAACATCTCAACATTGACTTAGTGTTTCCATGTAACAACGATCTATTTGCAAGAATCAATATTACAGAAGTTTCCAATACTAGGAGGTTTATGACAATAAATATTGCAACAATGCATTTAGGGGAAAACATTCATGTAATAAGTGCACAACAAAATTCAGATACTCAATACTATGAATGGATTTGGCCAAAGAAAAGTTCAGGTAATTTGCAAACATGTACCAATAATGAGATAGTGAAGAGTGAGAGGAAAATCCCACAATATGTCTGATTTAGTATTAAAATGAACTAAAGATATGCATTATATTACCAAGCACAACATCATGGTACAATTTTTTGACTTAAAAGATTAGGTCCTGTGGTAGGTTAACTGGGGGATGACCAGAAATGAGTAGAAGGAAGGTGCCACTAGAGTTATGGCAGGCTGATTTGGGTCCCAGCCTCAGGTTATTAGGCCTCAGAGGGATTGTTGGACACAGCAATTAGTGTATGTTTCGATACTATAACCAGAACTGCGTAAAGGAAGTGAAGCAGGCCAGGATTTATATTAAACTGACAGAATGTGGCGTGAATGATTCAAAACATAAGGTGGTGTATAGAGGGACGAGGAAGTGAAGAGAAATAACATAAATGCATTAGTTACAGTGTTCAAGTTACAATTAGTGAATTGAATGGAAATGTGTGCAACAGAGTGAACTTGTAGGTTTGTGTGTGAGTCTGTTATGTGCAAGTTTGTTCTGAAGGTGTGGTTGTTTCACCATAAGTCCAGTTAAAAACAAAACAAAAACATCTTTTTTTGTAATAGACTCAAAATCCTTCTCTCATGGGAGTCTCAACATAGTGTCATGGAGTATTTGTTATTGCATAGAAGAAAACCTTCAATTGTCAGTTTCTGATCCATGTCAAAGTTAGTCATCTAAATTAACATCTAATATCAGTTTAGATGAGGAATTTGACATGGATCAGGCAAAATAATTAAAAATTAAATTACAATAAAACGGTCGCACCTTATCATTTTTATTTTTTGTGACAATATTTGGACCATCACTCAGGCAAGTAAAATAGGATTGTAAGGAAATTATTATTACTGAATGCAAAGAATTTTGCTAACTGAAGCATCATAAATGATTTATTATTGTATTGAAGATTATTATTGACACATAATATTATGAAAAATTAAATTTAGATTGCTTTATGCAGAACACGATATAATTACATATTAGGACTGTTTCTATGCATTAAAGTAGTTAGCTATATTTTTGTTCCCTCAGAAAATTTTGCTCAGTTATTCTTAGTCAAGATTGAGCTGATTTTTTTTCTGAGAAATAATGTAGTAGAGGTCTGATATATCTGGAGATTATCTCTGATGTGGGGTGTTGGAACTTAATCTTTATTCTCAAGTATTAGATTTTAATGAATTTTCATTTCTCATAGTGATGTACAACCAAAAATATCATCTTTCAGTTTCATTGTCATATATTGTATCAAAAAATGACAAAAAATGCATATTGCAGATGGGCACTATTGGACGGGTGAAATAGTAAACTGTTAAGGTTGGTATGTTTATAAGATAAATTCTGCACATTTTCGTTTGAAAACTTAAGCGTGTCATTTTTATTGAGTATTTAGTTGAGTAGAGCGTTAACCTTGGAAACGTACAGTTCCACGAGTGGTTGCTAGTTGAGGACAATGTCCATCTTTACCACAGAACCTCTACCCTAGACGGAATGTTTTACAACAAATTAGGAGGAGTCGTACGTTGAAAACAAAGTTCCAGCGAAAGCTAATCCTAAAATAAGGACATAGTGAATGAACAATACAGTGTAGCTACAATTGCAAAAGACTTTTTTTTAAAGATGGCCTACTATTAGCGAGTGATAGCACATGTAACCTGTGCTATTAGGGGTCAATATTACTCATACATATAGTACTTACTGCAGGAGTTAGAGTGGAATATAGTGAACTATTTCAAGAGCAGGCTAATTTATTTTCACAAGCCAGAGCAATGAAAAGAAAGCCTAAGAGTGAAATATCTTGCCACATCACTCTGACCAAGTGTAATAAGTGATTTATTCTACCCTGTGTATCTTCACTACTGTAGTTGGTACTAGGACTTTAATTCACAAGGGGTGGATCACTATTATTATATACATTTTTTGTATGCTTTGCTAACATTGCTAATCATTTTAGCAATTAATCTACTTGAAACATGCTTGTGGACAGAATTCAAAGGACAATACTATATTATAAAATAGATATATATATATATATAATATATATATAATATTGATCCCTATACACATCACTAATCTCAATCTTGATATGGCCACTGTTTATAATTATGTGAGTTATTGATCTGCATCCTGATGAATAACAGTGCTGGATCTGAAAGTATTTTATTTCTTACAGAAAGTGATATTGGAATCTTCAAATAGAATTACCAACATAGAGGGTATTTAATAAACTCAAAGATTATTTTAAAAAGTCCCAAAACCAATCCCTGGATGACTACATTGTTATAGTACAATAAAAGCAAATTATAATTGTTTTCCAAAAACTAGCTACCTGATTATGCTCATAATTACACCAATCATGGTAGCATATGATATAGTCTGTCCAAGTATTGTAGGCCAGAAAAAAACTTCAATAAATTTTGAATGGAGGCAGTTACCCATCTGGGGCATGTACCATTTCCTCAGTATACTCCAAAACTGGAGAAAAAGTGCTATTCCAGAACTTAATATTAAAATCTTTGGGAACCACAGGTCTCCCCGCCCTAAAGTGCCTGCTTTACCCTGCACGATTCCATTGATCATGCGGACGGTCTTCTTTAAGCATTTTGTAAACTGTTAGCGGCTTCTTCTCCGTTGGCCGAGTTTCTAGCTTTGTGTCATGATGAGCTTAAGTTGCTGAGTGTGGAAAAAGTATATGTGGAGTGTCCTGTTGTCACAGAAGGGTACAGGACCTTCTGACAGAATAATTCAGATTTATATAGCTATCATTTTGCTAGCAACTTCTAATACAGCCAAAGTTAATAAGCTTTTTTCCACTTTCATCTTGGATCACAAATATATTTTGTATTTGGGTCTATTCATATTCTGTTCATCTCATAAGTTTTCAACATATTAAATTTTATAAATAAATTGAATCGATAATTTAATTAACAAGAAAGTCTTAATAACTTTAGCTACTAACAATGCTATACTGCTGATTGTGAATTTCAAAATATTTCTAAGGACACAGTAGGTAGAATCGACAGTTATAGTTCCGCTTTGGTATACCACAAACTTGGTTTGCCATAAGGACACAAGTAGTAAAAATTCTGACTCAGCATATCAATAAGTAGAAGTCCGTTCAAAAGAAGATCACAATATAATTGTTGGAGTACAAGGAAAAACAACGATGAACAATAAGTAGCTAAAAATGAGGGCTCAATCTGAAAAATGGGGGCTAATACATGACACCAGTTCAGCCTTCCCTAAATCCACCCCTGGATATTTATATATATATATAATAAAACTATAGGTGTGAATAATCTTCTCCACCCAGCTTAATTTAATACAATTTTTTTTGTTACATACAGAAATTCAATCTAAAAGCAGCAAAAGTAACTTCTTAGATTCAAGGGGGGCTTTATTAGAGTATAATATCAGATATATTCAAAACCTCTTAAACAGAACTTTAAAATGTGCTGAACTCTGGTGATTTCATATTACAAAGTAAAAAGAAGACAATTTAAATAAATAATTTTGTAATAGCTAGGTATTGTGTAGTGGTGCCGGGTTCTCACTTTAGCTGCTTCATTCTTTGACTGTAATATGCCAAATAATATAATGTATAGACCCAACAGGTACTTCACTGGCGAGTGCTCCTACTACAAATCATGAAGACAATACAACTACTCAGACTGGTATGCGATTAGCTAAAATCATAAAAGTATTGCATATTTTAATGTTGTTTTCTATATACATGATTACTGAATAACTCTACTCCAGGACATGGCATTAATAATATTACTATCATTGTAATAAGCACAGTTTTCATTGGACTATTATTTATATTGATTGCTGCTGTTACAATAGTTTTTATTATAATAAAATATAAAATGAAAACAAAAGGTAAGTTACAGCTTTATATTATTTTTATAAAAAGTTTTATGTCGCTATGTATCCCTTGCAGATAAAGATTACACGAAGTAAGAATTTTACATCAAATGTAAAATATTATTAATATAAATGTTTGTGTTTTATCTATAATATATATTTTGAATTTTGGCTTAGTTTTTAAGAAAACGAGAGAAAAGGCAGACTACTGCGAGTGCTGCTATGCGACCACACTCATTCAATCGTTTAGCTACTATTTAGAATCACACATGCTCAAATGAGCGTACAAATTTTACTGAGCCCCGTTCAGATTTGTTGCAATGCTCAACTTCTTTTTTCCAGTGTTGGGAAGTTTGTGCTGCTGTAGGTGCTCTTTTTTCACCATCTATAAGCATTGCCTGCTCTCAAAAAATGTGTCCTAAGTGTTTGTGTAGCGTGCATGTCAGAAAGTCAAAATGTTCTTGTGGCTATTTTTTTTTCTAGTTTTATGAATGTATACTACATAAAATTTATTATTGTTATTGATATCTAATAATAATATTATTGAATCAACATTTCAAGTCAATTATAGTTTTTATACACACTATAGCAACTGCAACCAAAATGAGGAGAAGGTGAAGGCAAATGATTATATACATCAAGATGTTCCATTATATGAACAAGTTAGTTTTGACAAAGAAGTAATATCTACTGTAGCCAATTCAGCATACGGAATTCAGCAGAGAAAAATACTATAATTGAGTAAACTCACTAATGTACACTTATGGGGACTACACCCCACAACAGTATTATTAACTTATTGCCAGACATTTAATCTGTATGTATGTTTGTATGTTGTTTGAGTGTTAGTTTCAGCAGTTGTAGTAGCAGCTGAATTTTATGTATCATTTTTGTGTTGCCTAGTTTACTTGTTACAATTTGTGTGAATGTTTGCTCTCATTTGACTAGTTAGTTCAATACTTCATTATCCTCTTTGTGATTGGTCAGTTTTACATTCTATTTTCTTTTCTTGTGATCCATTGGCAGTCTATAAAAGTGCTGCCACACAATAGAAGGCCAGAGAGACTTAGATGCAGGAGAGATAAACAAAGGAAGACTAAAGAGGAAAGAGATGAGATAAGAATAGTAAAGAGTATTCACAGAATAAGAGCAGGAAAGGGAAAGTGATGTAACTTTAACTAGCTAAATGGTAGAATATGATAACAATGAAGAAAAAAAGCCCTATTCTACTGCATTCTTAATTTCCAAAAGTTAGTTTATCAAATTCTTGCTAGTTAATTAACAATCGAAAAGTTAATTGTCTTGATAATAGCTGTAGCTAATTATAAGTTCATAAAATAGATTGATTTTAAACAAGAAAAATGTGATAGGGTTGTACACAAAATACAGTCTACATACCACTCAAGAAGATCTAATATCTTTCCATTTTTAATTTCAGTGAAAACTGCACGAAAATAGCAGAATAAGCTGTCAGGCTGCTTAAAATTTGTCTAAGTGCAACATATTATTGTCATAATGATGCCGAATTATATCTGCAAGTGTTTGGTACAGCAATGGGATACACAGTTTCTGTAACTGTAGCTAATCTAGTAATGGAATATATCGAGGATAGGGCAATTTCTTGTTTTCATTCACCACCCCCTTCTTGGAAGAGATATGCTGATGATATCTTTACCACATTGCCTGAAATTAAAGATGACTCTGCAGATTCCTTATATGAAATTCCTAAAATAAAGTTGCTGTAGGGACCTAGGATTATAGTGCACTAGCAATAGTACTTAATAATTGTGTTACATCACTGATGCTACTAGATTGGCCTGGGAGAGCCATTTCTTCAAACTCTCTCAGAGCTATCTTTTTACAAAAATAACACAATAGCTGCATGCAGTAAATATACCAATAATATGTCATCCGCACATAAAATAGTCCTTGACCCTTGACTACAACTGACCAATGTATTAATACTAGAAATCAGTTCCTAAATAAAGCTCCTTAGGCCTTCACTTTACAAAGTAGATGTATAGCTACTGTACAAAGTAGGGTCTTAGTTTAGGGGTACCTACCTATAATGTAAGGTCCTACTTTTAAATGCCAACTATGGCCCTTCCTCAAAGTGACTTATTTTCTTCTTCAATTTAGTATATTGAGCGCTCCAACGCTCCTCTCTATGATACCCATTACCCAAAAAGAGAGGTTTGGTAAAATGTCTAGCTGTGCAAGACTTGCTCCTCCCCTTTCTACAAATTGTATTTACTTGTTTTGATACAGCATTGTTCTTCTACAACATTGTGAATTCCGCTCGTATCCATTTGATATTCACTTCCGTTGAAACGGTAGGTAGAAGATTACTTGTAGAGTTAGTTCTACCGCTCGGATTAGATGCAAGTGACGTGATGGAAAGATATACTATTTGTGTTGTGTTACTTCTTCGGATCTTGGGTGATACACGCGCTCTATTTCGTAAGAGAGTGACTAGCTTACTACAATGCTGATGATATTATGTCTGATAAAAATATTATGATAAGGGCATAATATTGCTGTAAAATCATTTTTTCTTTTGTGCTTATGAATGCTTTCCTCTCTTCAAGCTACCATAAATAGAAAGTTAAGTACGGTCCAGATTAAAAACATCTTTAGTGTTGTGTAGTCCTTTATTATGCTATATTTTTTATCATCCTTCATCATCATCTTTTAGAAACTACACTAAATCCACCACCTCCTACGTTAGAAGTATGTCCTGGTGAAAATTACACTTTGTCTTGCACAGAAAGTGGAACTGCGCGTATTCTTTGGAACTGGAATGATATTATCATGAGGGACTATACAGCTGGATTAGATGACAATATTAATACCACAGATCTTCTGTTGAGTAATAACAAAGTGATGGTGTCAACTCGTCTTTTATCTATTAATTCTTCTGTACACTCTGAATTAGAGTTTACATTATTTGAAAATGTTACGTTAGTTAATGTATGGTGCAACCGAGTGATGATAACTATAACAAATAGAGGTAAGAGTGCACTATTTTATTTTGTTACTCTATCCTTATTTTTTGTAAGAATTTCTTAGAATTCTCAATTTCATCAACAAATTTAACTGTCTCAACATAAGGTGTAAGCTAACAAATGTTAAACTTTATTATACAGAATGCTCAACTATTCGAGAAAATTTCAGAATTTCGGGACTTCATGTATTATTAAATTCATCAATTTTAACTTTTGAATGTGAAGTATTTCCTGCATGTTTCATCTCAGCTGTTATAAGTAATAATAATTTCAGTCGAGATATTGATAATGGAAGACCTCTGGAGCTTGAGTCACCAAATGAACATCACAACATTGACTTAATGCTTCCATGTAACAACGATCTATTTGCAAGAATCAATATTACAGAAGTTTCCAATACTAAGAGGTTTATGACAATATATATTGCAAAAAGACATTTAGCAGAAGGGGAAAACATTCATGTAATCAGTGCACAACAAAATTCAGATACTCAATACTATGAATGGATTTGGCCAAAGAAAAGTTCAGGTAATTTGCAAACATGTACCAATAATTAAATAGTGAAAAGTGAGGGGGAAATTCCACAATATGCTGATTTAATATTATTTAAATGAACTCAAGGTATGTAGTATATTACCTAGCACAGCATTATGGTAAAAAAAAAATGGGGATGACCAGAGACGAGTAGAAGGAAGATGCCACCAGAGTTCTGGCAGGCTGATTAGGATCCCAGCCTCTGGTTAAGCCTTAGAGGAGTTGTTGGACACAGCACTTAGTATATGTTGCAATACGATCACCAGAACTGAGTAACAGAAGTGCAGGCAGCCAAATTAGTGAATTGAATAAAATGTGTGCAACTGAGTGAACGTGTAGGTTTGTGTGTGATTCTGTTATGTACAAGTTTGTTCTGAGCTGCCATATTGTAATCTACTTACAATAACTGTAATTACAGTGTGTTTACAGACCAGGGGAAAGTGATACCTCTTGACTATTAAAAACAAAAAGTAGTTAAATCTAATAGGACTATCTTTAAGACTAACTAACACTGCCTGAAAAGTGTCCATTGACAACCAAAGCAAAATCGTAAATTAGCGTATAATTTGTTGATAACTAGTTTGTTAACCTCCACAGGCTTGTAAATTTTTTGTAAACTCTAATTACCAAGACAGTTTACGGATTTTGTTATGGTTGTAAATGGACTCTTTTCACCCTGTGTAAAGTTTAATCTTCTGGAATTGTGTACACTCTGGCTCATGTAATAAGTACTATACAATTATATTACTGGGGCGGAACTAGGATTTCTTGAGGGGGACCTATTTTCAAGGGGTTAAATATCTATAGCTAGTTATGGAAAAATGTTAGCTATAATTATTGTAATTCCTATAAGACTATATTCAAATATTCATAGAAAAAAGAAAAGGAGCAATAAGTAGGGGTTAGCTAATCGTGCACAAATTTGTATGCTATGCTAACAATGCTAATCATTTTAGCAATTAATCTACTTGAAACATGCTGAAGGGACAGAGTTCAAAGGTAACCTCAACCACATTCACAACTGTAAGAATCCCTGTACACATGACTAATCTGAATCCTGGTATGACCAATTTTTGTATGTGAGTTGTTGATCTGCATCCTGATGGGCAACAGTGCTGAATCTGAAAGTATTATATTTCTTACAGTGGGGTGTTTGGATAACTTAGTTTTATTAAATACGAGGCACAGCCTGGACACCCAAGTTCTTTATATTGCCTCCATAGTTAGTCATTACTACAAGATATTTGAAATGAGGATATAAGCTATTGTTATGCTAAAATGGTATAATATGTATTAGTGTGGAAGTTATAAGGGCTCAAAGTGGGGAGTCCAGATAGTGCCTCCAGGTAAACACCTCAAGATTGGAATCTTCAAATAGAAAAATCGACAGAGGGTATTTGTAAACTCAAAGATTCATTTATAAAATCCCAAAACTAGTCTACAGATTACATCTAATTGCTATTGCTAAAGTAAAATACAAACAAATCATATGTTTTTCCAAAAACTCGCTACCTCATTGTGCTCATAATTACACCAATCATGCTAGCATATGCAATAGTCCGTCCAAGTTGAGATAGCCAGAAAAAAAGCTGAATAATTTTTAAACGGAAACAGTTACACATCTGGGGCTTGCACCCTTAGAAAGCTTGCGCCAAAGCCGGAGAGAAATTGCTATTCCAAAACTCAATACAAAAGTCTATGGTAATAGAAAAAACCACAGCTTTCCTGCTCAAAATACATCATGATTCAGTACCTTTTCTACTAATAAATGAGAAGGAAATGAAGCGACCAGTCGCCCGAGGCAGAGTAAAGTGAAGTAAAAAAACTTAAAACAAAACAAAACAAAAAAACAACATGATAAGTGATTAGGGGCAAAATGGTTATTCTTGATGACTCTTGCTTTTAGTGAGTGTCTATTCTTATCTCTGTTGTGACGAGGTCTACGGATGAACTTCTGAATGCGTGACCCCTATGAGAAAATGAACTGGATTGAAGAACGGAGAAGGGCAAAGGAAATGATACACCTAAGCAAGTTCATAGTAAGGCTATAAGGCGGGTCCCACTTTGTGGCTAACTTGGAGGCAAAATCTTGGTAGAAGCTCATTGCATGTTTTGCAAGTCCTCCACAGGCCGACATTACTTTTGGAGTAAATAGGTACACTCAATCATGAAAAAAATGAAACTAATTCATGACAAAAAAATGAAATCACAAAGACATTTTAGCTAGTAATGAAGCAGATTTATATAATTGTCAAATTCAGCCATGATACGAAGAAGCAAGAAGCAAGAGCAACTAAATTCTGTTCAGAGTTAATAACTTGGTATGCTTTGGTATACTAAAAACTTAGTTCGCCATATTGCATAAGGACACAATTAGTACAAATTGTGTCTCAGCACATCAATATGTAGAGGTGCATTCAAAACAAGAATGCAATTATTGTTGGAGTACAAGGAAAACAACGACGAACAAAAAGTGATTGCTATTATAATTTTATTTCCAGTTACAGGTAAGAAATACAGGTAGCCTAATATGTGGGCTTATCTTGAAAAAAGGGGGCTCATATGACACCAGTCAAGCTCACCCTAAATATGCCCATATATATAATATGTGTGTGTGTTTGAAGAACCTTCACCACCCAGCTTAATTAATGCAATTTTTGGTTACATACAGAAATGAAATCTAAAAGAAGCAAAAGCAACTTCTTAGATTCAAAGGGGGGCTTTATGAAAGTAATTATCAGATATATTCAAAGACTCTTAAACAAAACTTTAAAATATGCTGAACTCTAGTGATTTCATATTATTATGAAGTAAAAACGAAGACTGAATTTAAATAAATAATTTTGAAATAGCTAGGTATTGTGTAGCAGTATACTGGGTTCTCACTTTTGCTGCTTCATTATTTGACCGTATTATGCCAATAATAAAACATATAGACCCAACAGATATTTCACTGGCGAGTACTCCTACAAATCGGGAAGACAATGCAACTACTCAGACTGGTATGCAATTAGCTAAAATCATAAAAGTATTGCATATTTTAATGTTGTTTTTATTTACAGGATTAATGAATAACTCTACTCCAGGACATGACATTAATATTACTATCATTTTAATAAGTTCAGTTTTCATAGGACTATTATTTATATTGATTGCTGCATTCACAGTTGTTTTTATTTTAATAAAATACAAGATGAAAACAAAAGGTAAGTTTACTGCTTTCATTTTATTTTATATAAAGTTTTATGAATGTATACCTTGCAGATAATAATTACACGAAGTAAGAATTTTACATCAAATGTAAATTAATATTAATATCAAGTATTGTATTTATCTATCTAGAGCAATGAATACAGAAGATAGCCCACAGGTATTCTCTCTATTGATTTTTAATAATCATGAATCATAATCATTCATATTTTTTAGAATGAATCTGAATATGATCACGTCAAGTTTTATCCTGCAACTGCTCATAATGAACAGGTATTTCAATAATTATTGCTTAAAAACATTGCATGTTTGATAATGAACCTTCAAGTTCAACATAATCATGAATTAATATTAACAAAGTAAGCATAGCTAGTGAACTTACATGTGAATACAATTCTGAATTTGTTACTAATAGGCTAAGATGCCACTAACAAATGTCATTGTATTGTTCAGCTTCTATCATAACATTCAGTTTCTGGCAGTTTGGTGACAAGTTTGGTGACAAGTTAGTTTTGATGAATATGCAGACTTATATACCTGTATATGCAAAATAAAAATACCTTAAATATCATCTGCAATTTGTTTTAATTAAATTATTCACTGAATGTGTGCCCTCTCTGTATTAGCACTGCTATTAAAAATGAGTTAGAACTGGTTTTTTGACAATGCCGTACAAGTTATACACTTACCAACTAATTATAACTGAAAAATGAAAAAAAACAACATATATTAGAAGTGATTTTTTGCTATAATTATTCAGCTATTTTTTATGTTGAAATGTATGTATTTCCTATAGTGTGATGAATACAGTAGATTAAATAGTGGACTTCATCATCATCTGCATAATGTTCCAGGGCAGGATGAATATAATACAATTAGTTCATTAATTAATCATGATGGTGGCGTAAGTAAATCATAGCCTTTATTATAATATTATAGCCAGTAACATTAATAAGTAAGGGAATATCATGTTATTATGGAGAATATAACTCAATATTGTGGTATTCAGGGATTGATAGCATGAAGGACTTGAGAAAATTTCACTATCTATATATTCACCATGGTGTGTAGTTACACTTAAACCTACAGCATTGAATAAAGAGAATGTTCTTGAAACTATGATGATCAGAAGAATTTACGAAATAATTTTTGACCGATTAAGTATGGCTATTATTATAATTTTGTGAAAAAAATATGTATCACATAAATATGAACCATATATGTCAGAAGAACTTACTGCCAAAGTCATCCCTCATCTGATTGGCCATATTATTTATACTACTGTGGCATAGGGCCATGAACTCATTTTCTGGCTTGAAAATTGCAGAGATTTTTTTAATTACCAGAAGTGTTAACTATGAGCTTTCTTTATCTGAAATACTCTAATCTTTACTCACTTACTTCAGAGAAATTATCTCTTTGTGCTATTTTAATGCTTCTACTTTTTATTTCATCATGTTTCCTAAATTAGTCCGATTCACCCTCATTACCATTTGAAGAGGTTACATACAGAAATATGAGACATTAACATATTTTGTATACTCTATAGCAAGTATGAATAACTTTGATCTTACACTTCTTATATCTAAACAAAACCCAACTTCTCTTAGTTGTATTAGGTAACCATGAAGAATAAAGGTCTACAAATCAATTAAGGGTGCTACTATCCATACTAAACAGTGCACTAAAAATTATCATCAATTAAAGGCTTGATTGTATCTGGCCCTCCTAGTATCATTATCTGTCAAGTGCTGCTGTATTTGAACTTTATCAGTCTATCTCACTACCACAGTTTATTTATTATTGCACCACCTTTGATGTTTTAGCAATCAAATTTACTTATGGAGTATCTTTCCGTAACTGAACAAATTCTATGAGTAAGCAACATAAAATGGGTCACAATGATCAATAGCTATTCCATCTCTTGCGTTATATTTTTAACGGTCACCCAAAGGCAGTACAATGTCCCCTAATTTACCTGTTTAAACTTTACACCTTAAATTTAGCTAATTAGGTTTAATCTAATTGTTTTTTTAGGTTAAAGATGATGCGGAATATGCCACTGTAAGATTTCAGTCTGAAGAACACACTCAGGAAGACAAAAAATCTGTAAGAGGCAGCTTGAAAGATTGCATATATTTTGTTAATAGCATCATACATAATATACTAAATAAGAGCATTTTTAGGAATAATATTTTCCTCAAGCTATTATAAATTTGATTTTTTAGAAGAAAATAACACAGAAGCCACATTCTACACTTGAAATTTCATCTTTGAACGTCAGCACTGATGAAGATACCCTATATTCTGCAGGTAGAAATACGATTGCTATATCAAACTGGAAGTTTACCAAATGAATAGAGATTACAGTTGGTAGTTACTAATACAGTAAGACTATCTGAGCAATTGATAATTCTGGGAAATGCTCTATTGTCTATTACTTGGGAGTGCCCTTTAATGGGTTACAAATAACTTAGATGACATATGTCAACACTGTAAGCTGATTTTGAGGCAAATAGTAACAAATTCTACTGGATGGTGGAATGCTATCAATGATGTAACATATTCATTAAAAGCAGTGTTGAAAGAATTTTGAATTATGACTTTGTATTTGTTGCTTAATGAAGCCCAAATTAGCAAGGTTGATAAAACTTAAAAAACAGTCTCAATGATGGCACTGACATTATAACAATCTGCACCAGTTATTTCATTTAAATATATTTCCAGTTTCCTTGTCTATCAACACTTTCATTGAGTTTCAGATAAAGTGTTGAAAGATGAGGAAGCTGGAAATGAAATTTAATGACTCGAATTGTATCTGGGATCATTAGCTAATTCTTCACTCTTCATCCCAGAAGCCAAATAAAATTGATTTTCCTTAATTATGGCAGTAGCTAAATACCAACTGTGTTGTGTAGTTAGTATTCATATTGTGATAAAAGCATCTTGTTTTATTGGTTTTGCAAATAGAATTGAATTCATGAGCTCATCAGTTATGAAATTCAATAACAAGGTGAAATAATATGAATATACACTGTGCTCCCCTGTACCCCGTGAATCATAAATCTGGGGAGACTTTATCCCCCTGGCTCCCACACTTCCATCACCACTGATTTTGTTGTTAGTCGCTTTATTAGGCTAGTTTGTGCAGTTCACTCTAGTCGTATTCTTATTTCTTTGTTAATCCATTACTAGATACTCAGTTTGAATTTCATGATTGCTTGCGTACCTATCACTCTCTACATATATAGAGCTCTAGCTAACAAACTATTAAACAAAGTTATTCACTATAATGTATTGATAAAAGGGTTCTAGCTTAATAGATAAAAGAATCAAGACAAGTGCTTATAAGAATTAATGTGCCTGCTTCCCTTATAATTGCCTTGTACATTATACAAAAAGTTGATTTTGAGCCTTTTATCTAACAGCTTTGTCTGTTGTCTAAAATTGAAGATGACTGTTATTCAGATGCTACCAATACATCATTCGTATTGAATTTTCAGTCGGTGCAAAGACCCCGGTACAGTATTGGGAAAATTTTAGGGATGTCATTTAGGAAGATTTTAATGTATAGTTTATAATATGTACTAAACGGAAATTGCTAATCAACTTAATAATTATGAGTTACAAACTACTAACATTATTTTCACTTTATCGTATACAGATAAGCTATTGAATTTAGATACTCTCCTCATACAATTGCGTGAAGTAGCTTGTAAGTGGGAGAGTTTGGGCAAGTATTTCAATTTCTCCATTGAAGACATACAATTAATGAAAGCTAAAGCAAGAAATGATTTTGATTGTCTCTTTGAGCTATGTGACAATTGGATAAGAAGTCAAAAAGTGCCCACCTGGAAGAAAGTTGCTGGTGCTCTGAAGAATATTGGTGAACATGAGTTACATGATGAATTACTAAATATATATACAACCGGTAATTTGAATTGCTATTTATGATAACTCTATTTTTCCTTTATCTAAATAAGTAAATGTTTAGTTAATAGGAATTCAGCAAAAATGCATAGTATTGATTTTAAGCTAGCTTTCATTTCCCAGAAAAAATACAATGAATATGATTATGTAAAATTAGTGAAACTTATCTCCATTCTTTATTAATTTGTCATAATAGGAGTTTTACCAGAAAAGAAAGTGGAAGTACAAGACAATGAAATGGATTTAACTGTAGATAATCCTCCTCCAATACCTCCTCAGCATTTTTGAACTTTACATTTTGAATTCCATTATATTATGCATTTTGTATTTGTTGTAATTATTGCTGTATCAATAGAGGCTAGCTAATGTCATTGAAATTTTTTTTAACAGTATATGGATTTTATCCAAAGATAACTTTTCCTCTGTAAGATAAAAATTTTGGTGCTGCAATATTAGCTATATTAATAATTGCGAACTAAAACTTAGCTACTGCTATACAACTAGTCAAAATAGTTATAATAAAAAAATTTTAAGTTCAACAAACCAAGCAAAAGAAAAGAAGCAACGTTGTATTGATTTAAAATTTAGAATAGTATGGATCTATTGTTGTGTTATTTGGTGCTGTTTTTTTATCTGCCAGGCTGTACTACAAGTTGGTATATGACTTTCAACCGCAACAAATATTTTCCATTGTCACAAGTCACTCTACTCATCACATGGTGCACATTCTGTTATAAATAATAAATAAATCAACAATTTTTTACTTGGTATTATATGCAATGTATAGGCTACAAATAATCCAAAACACCTCATAACTTATAAAACTATATTATTAGCAGTTAGAAATACTGAGTCGATAGCAGCTGATAGCTATAGTGGAAATTCTGGTAAAGAATTTTCTAAACGATTATGAAGTCTATGCCCGATACTTAATAAAAACCATACAAATTGAAATAGTATTATTATGAGAGACTATACAGTTGGATCTGGAATAATTTTTATTATTAATACTACGGATCCTCTGTTGAGTAATGACAATTATGATGGTGTCGATTTGTCCTATATCTATTAATTCTATTAATAGGCATAATAAGAAACTTAAATTTTCTTTATCAAAATTTGCTCTAAGAAAATTATCCAAGATGTTGTTGTGAAAGTTTTATATTATTTTTGGATAAAAGACAAAATAGGAAATAAGATAAACATTGTCGTGTCTTTACTGAGAACAGCTCAGTCGTAACCTCTTTTGCAATACACAAGTATAGCATATACTTCATTACATGATTGAAGTTACAATGTTTATGTGTTAGGTTGAAACAAAACTTGATAATTGTGTTAATGTGTTTCTATTTAGCTATTGCTTAAAGTTTATTTACAGTATCTCTTAATAATATTGACACCTCTTGTGCTGATCTCAATTTCTGTTTAGCACTGTCCAAGGTATTTTCCTAATAAACCCTCAAAGCCACAAGTGTAAAGGATACAATACAAATCAGCAATTAACTTTCGTTCAGTCTGTTGTCAAGAATTTCAGTGACGGTAACCTGTCTACTAGTGGCTTTTATAGCAATATCAAACTAATGCTGTCCACGATTTAAGCTCTTGATTATTATTTCATTTTTTGTCTTCAAACTAGAATAACTGGTCCAATTTAGGAATTAAAAATAGGAATTAACAGTATCAAAAAATTGGATGCAGAATAAGGAGACATAAGAGGGACAAAGAGTGAAGAAGAGATAGAGAAAGTGAACTACTCTTGCTCAAGTTAGCAAATGCATGGAAGGCTAAATCTATTATGTGTATTATACATGATAAATGGAATTCATAGCTAAGGTTTAACATGAGTTGACTACAGTAAAGGAACACTCTTTGTCATAAGTCATTATTTTGCATAATTTAACGATTGTTTTATTCAAATATAAACAAGTAAAATTTGGGAAAACATATTGTCTATATACTATTTAGATTGTGAACAATACAATTGTTCGTGATTCAACTGTTCACCATGATTACACTATTATCTAACCTCATCTCACACAATGGTTTTTGATCCACATGAACAGGTCAAACCAGTTACTATTCTAGTTGTCAGTCACACTTTTTCTCTTGCTATGTTGTTTGAATGATCAATGATAGTTTGTCTTCATTTGACTCTTTGTTTTGAGTAGAGTACTTAGCTAGCTAGTTACTTTGAGTAGGTCAGGGATAGGTTAAGCAATTATAGACTTTGGATTTTGGTATTCTGGAGACGTTCCTCTCTACCTACAAACTATTGACAGGAAAGAACTCTACAACAATACTTACAAATGTTTTATAATCAATACTTTCAAATTGCATTGTTTAAATAATTAAAATGATAACAGCAAAAAAACAGGAACTTAATTGTTTTCTATAAATTTATACAATGTGATATCAGAATATGTGCTATACATGCTCATATTTATGTATATAATTTATATATGAGTAGTAATGAAATCCTAATCTAATTGGTTACATAAAACATGTGATATCATAATAACTACCACACATGAACAAGTGCTTGCGATAGTATTGAAATCTAATTAGTTTGTTACAATGGTTTGATAGAGTATTAAAAAACACTGCCTCAAAATTGCACTAGTTAATGTACCATATTATGTAAGATTTCATATCATGTTAAGCTAATTAAATGCTGAATCTAAATATATTATATCAAATCAATATAATCGTATATGTGCATAATTTATTTATAAATGATAATACTAGCTGATAGATTGAAAATTTTTCGCCTAAAGGGGTCTGGAAAAAAGCAAAGGAAAAATGTGAAAAAATCTTAGTTATCACATTTTTCCTTTGCTTTTTTCCAGACCCCTTTACGTGAGAATGCTTCAATCTAGTTTATAGGAATGGTCAGAACTTGATAATTACTTATATATGAAATATTGCCGTTCATAAAACTATTAACAATAACATCATTATTTTGCTAGTAGCTATCCTACTTCTCCTTAACTGGGATTACAGGCACTAGCAATAGTACTTATTACTTGTGATACGTCACTAATGCTACTAGAGTGGACAGGGGTAGCCATTCTTCAAACGTTCTTTGAGCTACCCTACTACAAAAATAACACTACAGCTGTGTGCAGCAAATATGCCTAGCATGTCATCAGCACATAATAGTACATGATCATAAATTGACCATAATTATTATGCTATAAATCAGTTACTAAAGTAAGCTCCTCCTTTATAAAGTAGGTCCTTACTTACAAAGTAGATGATACTTCAAAAAGTAGGGCCATAGTTTAGGGGTACCTAATTTATAAACTAAGTAATTGCTTATAAGGTAAGGCCTGACTTTTAAATAAAAACTGTGGACCTTCCTCAAATGATTTTTTTTTTTTTTTGTGTCCAATTTTAGTATATTGGGTGCTCCAAAGCTCCTCTCTAGTCTGCTACACGAAACCCTTTACCCAAGAATAGAGGTTGGAAAAGGGTCTCGCTGCGCAAGACTGGCTCCTTCCCTTTCTACAAATCGTATTCACTGGTTCTGGTACAACATTGTTCTACTAAAACATTGTGAATTCCGGTCGTATCCGTTTGATATTCACTTCCGTTGAAACGGGAGGTACAGGATTTCGTGTGAAAGTTTGGGCAAGTATCTCAATTTCTCCACTGAAGACATACAATTAATGAAAGCTAAAGCAAGAAATGATTTTGATTTGAATTGCTCTTTATGATAACTCTATTATTCCTTAATCTAAATAAGTTAATGTTTAGTTAATAGAAATTCAACAAAAATCATTGTATTGATTTTAAGCTAGCTTGCATTTCTCAGAAAAATACAATGAAATTGATTATGTAAAATTAGTCAAAACTTATTTCCATTCTTTAATTTGTAATAATAGGAGTTTTACCAGAAAAGAAAGTGGAAGTACAAGACAATGAAATGGATTTAACTGTAGATAATCCTCCTCCAATACCTCCTCAGCATTTTTGAACTTTACATTTTGAATTCCATTTTATTATGCATTTTATATTAGTTGTAATTATTGTTGTATCAATAGAGGCTAGCTAATGTCGTTGAAAAATTTTAACAGTATATAGATTATATCCAAAGATAACTTTTCCTCTGTGAGATAAAAATTTCAGTGCTGCAATATTAGCTATATGAGCATAGTCGGGATATGTAATTGACATTGTAAGACTTTTTTCACTGGGTAGTTTTTAAGAGAGTTTTAATACTTCAAACAAAATTGCAAACTAAAATTTACTGCTACAACAAGTCAAAATAGTTATAATAAAATATTTAAGCTCAACATACCAAGCAAAAGAAAAGAAGCAACATTAAAATTTAGAATAGTAGTATGGATCTATTGTGGTGTTCTTTGGTGCTGGGCTAGGGCTAGGGCTAGGGCTAGGGCTAGGGCTAGGGCTAGGGCTAGGGTTAGGGTTAGGGGTAGGGTTAGGGTTAGGGTTAGGGTTAGGGGTAGGGTTAGGGTTAGGGTTAGGGATAGGGTTAGGGACTAGGAAGAAAGAAGTGATAAGGGTTGGGTAAATGGTCAGCACCGGTTCAAAGTCTTGGTCGTTAGGGTGTGTTAGATGGGTGAGGGAGTGGTCTGGGGTGTGAAGTGGGAGTGGTTTCCTTATGTGTACAGTCTGTATAGTAGAGTAGTTGCTTATGAGCATGTGTGTGTGGTCCGTATAGGGAGTGAGCATAGGTGTGAATTGGGTGTATATACACTGTATTTACTGTGTGGGCTTGTAGACTTAACTGGGCTTATGTAAATGGCCTAAATTTAGAGCGAGCAAAGGTGTGAAATGTAGAATGGGTGTGTCCTAATTATGTTTACTATATATGTGAGTGTGTGAACTAAACTGAGCGTACGTACGATGTCTAAATTTAAACTGAGCGTAGGGTAATTAGGTGGGTGTAATTTAACTTGCTGCGTAGCAGTCTGGAGGTGGTTTCTGGACGGGTAGGGTGGGAGTGGTCTCTGGCCGAGTCTGGTGGGAGTGGCTTCTGGCTGGGTGGGGCGGGGTGGTTTCTGGCGGGGTAGGGTGGGAGTGGCTTCTGGCGTAGTGGGGTGGGAGTGGTTTCTGGCGGAGTAGGGTTGTGGTGGCTTCTAACGGAGTAGGGTGGGAGTGGCTTCTAGTGGAGTAGGGTGGGAGTGGCTTCTGGCTGAGTTGGGTGGGAGTGGCTTTTGGTGGAGTAGGGTGGGAGTGGCTTCTGGCGGAGTGGGAGTGGCTTCTGGTGGTGTTGGGTGGGATTGACTTCTGTGGGAGTGGCGTCAGGGTCTTGCTGTGGAGTAGTTCCGGAGGCGTGGCTGGAGTAGGTGGGCGTTGATGTGGTCGCAGGCGCAAATAGTAACAATATTCAAATAGACTTTTTTTCAAAATTTTTTTATTCCAACAGTTTCGGCTAGGGGTGCCTTCATCAGGGAACGATGAGAGACATGGAAGTGGTGTTAATTATATGTGAGTGACTAGGTAAAAGAGTGCAGTGGTTGAGGTGGTGTGTATGAATATCATTAAGTCTGAGTGAAGTTTTAATTAGTTCTGGTACATAAGTGAGTGTTAGGGGTGGTACAGAGGTGTGAGTGTGGTATAAATGGGACATGTGCGTTAAAATTGAAAACATAATAAGTGATTAGTTCGCTGGTGGGTAAGGGGTGGCTGCTCGTACAAGTTTCTTGGAGAGGGTGGGTCTTGGAACGTTACATATCGAAGGGATGAATGGTAGGTCTTCTGTGCGTAGGGCTGTAAGGATGTGGGAAGTCTTGATGCCTGGGTGGAATGGGACTTTAAGTCTGGTGATTTCTGGGCGTACGGTATGGGTCTTGGGTCTCGTGTAGGTTAGGAGTTGTTGGCGGGATGTATAGTGGACTTCGGAAAGGGCTTTCTTGAGGAAGTGCTTGGGGTAGCCTCGGTGTGTGAAGTGTGAGATGAGTTCTGTGATGTGTCTGGTGTACGTATCTATGTCGCTTGAGTTTCTGATGGTGCGTTTGGCTTCTCCTATTACAATTCCTCTGAATATGTGGCGTGGGTGGCAGGAAGTGTAGTGGAGGTAGGTGTGGCTATGGCAGGGTTTACAGTATGGCGCGATGTCTAGGATGTTGCAGGTGCGGAATCTTTGGGCTTTGTGGATCTGGATGTCGAGGAAGGGTATGGTGATGTTGTTGATTTCTGCCGTGAATTTGATGGTCGGGTGTATTGTGTTGAGGTGTGTGATGAAGTGTTCCAGGCTGGTTCGGTCGTGTTCCCAGAAGAGGAGGAAAGAAGCAACATTAAAATTTAGAATAGTAGTATGGATCTATTGTGGTGTTCTTTGGTGCTGGGCTAGGGCTAGGGCTAGGGCTAGGGCTAGGGCTAGGGCTAGGGCTAGGGCTAGGGCTAGGGCTAGGGCTAGGGCTAGGGCTAGGGCTAGGGCTAGGGTTAGGGTTAGGGTTAGGGGTAGGGTTGGGGTTAGGGGTAGGGTTAGGGTTAGGGTTAGGGTTAGGGGTAGGGTTAGGGTTAGGGATAGGGTTAGGGACTAGGAAGAAAGAAGTGATAAGGGTTGGGTAAATGGTCAGCACCGGTTCAAAGTCTTGGTCGTAAGGGTGTGTTAGATGGGTGAGGGAGTGGTCTGGGGTGTGAAGTGGGAGTGGTTTCCTTACGTGTACAGTCTGTGTAGTAGAGTGGTTACTTATGAGCATGTGTGTGTGGTCCGTATAGGGAGTGAGCATAGGTGTGAATTGGGTGTATACAAACTGTATTTACTGTGTGTGGCCTTGTAGACTTAACTGGGCCTATGTGAGTGGCCTATATTTAGAGCGAGCAAAGGTGTGAAATGTAGAATGGGTGTGTCCTAATTATGTTTAGGGCTAGGGCTAGGGCTAGGGCTAGGGCTAGGGCTAGGGCTAGGGCTAGGGCTAGGGCTAGGGCTAGGGCTAGGGCTAGGGCTAGGGCTAGGGCTAGGGCTAGGGCTAGGGCTAGGGCTAGGGCTAGGGCTAGGGCTTACAGTAGCTCTGAATATTGACACCTCTTGTGCTGATCTCATTTTATGTTTAACACTTCCCAAGGTATTTTCCTAATAAACCCTCAAAGCCACAAGTGTAAAGGATACAATACAAATCAGCAATTAAATATCGTTCAGTCTGTTGTCAAGAATTTCAGTGAAGGTAACCAGTCGACAAGTGGCTTTTATAGCTGTCCACGATTTAAGCTCTTGATTATTATTTCATTTTTTGTTTTCAAACTAGAATAACTGGTCCAATTTTAAGTCATTATTTTGCATAAAAATAATTTAACGATTGTTTTATTCAAATATAAACAAGTAAAATTTGAGAAAACATATTGGCTATACTGTTTAGATTGTTAACAATACAATTGTTCATGATTCAACTGCTCACCATGATTACACTATTATCTAACCTCATCTCACACAATGGTTTTTGGTCCACATGAACAGGTCAAACCAGTAACTATTCTAGTTGTCAGTCACACATTTTCTCTAGCTATGTCGTTTGAATGATCAATGATAGTTTGTCTTCATTTGATTCTTTGTTTTGAGTATAGTACTTAGCTAGCTAGCTACTTTGAGTAGGTCAGGGATAGGTTAAGCAATTATAGACTTGGATTTGGTATTCTGGAGACGTCCCTCTCTACCTACAAACTATTGACAGGAAACAACTTTACAACAATACTTACAAATGTTTCATCTGTTAGAACTCTATGTACAACAATACTTTCAAATTGCATTGTTTAAATAACTAGTGATGTGCTTGAGCACAAATGGCGAGCGAGCCTAAAGACTATACTATTGTTATATGAATGATTTTGACTTCTAACACTGAAGTTACTGAAAATAAGGTCCAGTTTTTTAATTTAGCATACAGGGTAAAGGGATTTCAGTGCCATAGTAACAACTCTAACTGCTTAAAAGGAAAAACAAAACAAAACAATACACGTTATTTAAAAGTTTTCTTTGTGGTATTCTTTAGCTAAGTAGTGGTTGTAACACACAATGCTTTGACACAACTGGACATGCACCTACACAGACTTACCTTCGCAGTAGTCTAGTGGACAATGTATTTTCAAGTAAATACTGTTGCGCACGGCTTATAACCAAGACAAAGAACGCATTGACTTACCACCACCACTAACTCGAATAGTCCCTTAAGTTTTCAAGTTTGAACTGCACCCGCAAAAGAATTCAAAACGGTAAACAATTCAATTTCTAGGGTGATACGGGTACTGATCGATAAACCAGAGGATTCTATTTAGTGCAATTTGGGACGGGGTCGACAACCGAACTAACACAAAAACGCGAGGGTCAAAGTACAAAATGACATACGTACGTCCAAACATATATACAAACTAGTGGTGTGCTTGAGCACAAATGGCGAGCGAGCCTGATAGCTAGGTAACATAAAATGTTACTATTTTTAGCTTACTTCATGGAAACACTATAATAGCAGTTATGACATTTGATTTCAGTAAAAAAATACGAAATCACTCTCTTACCTGATTAATGGTAACTTTTGTAGTATCAAACATCAACCATTCTGATAATCTCAATCACCAGTAACTCTTGAACAAGCTCTCAGCTACGATAAAAAATAAACCAGTGTTATTATTTGTAATTTTAGCCATAGCTAACAAATATGGAATTGCGTACTTATCTCAGTTTCCCTCGAGAAGTAGTAGCTTCCATAGCATTAATACTACGGCATTCTGACTACCAACAGCTCTTGACAACCAACAACCGGTACTTCGTATCCCCCCATAAAACGGCGAAGTTTTGAAATTAAGTCTGGAAAAGGGTCTTCAATGCCATAGTAACCTGTCGAATCAACTTTTTGAGTCTTGAAAACAAGCGTTTTAGCAGGAATTTTCTCATACTTTGGAGCTTAAGTATAAAGTAAGGTTTGCTTAATGCTGTAGTTTCAGAATAAACTGGAGTCAAGCCTAAATAGCCGTGTTTTTAGGAGAAAAACGTTCTACGCGCGCGCGTTTAAAGAAGATACGTACCATCCATACATACATACATATATATATATAACATATACCCGATTTTGCATTATCCACCCCTAATACTGTCTCGCTCGCTACGCTCGCTCGCCAATAAATAAATAAACATCCCCGATTTTCGATTGTGTTACCCCTGTAAGTGTCTCGCTCGCTACGCTCGCTCGCCAATTAAAATGACAACAGCAAAATAACAGGAACTTAATTGTTTTCTATAAATTTATACAATGTGATCCCAGAATATGTACTATACATGCTCATATATATATATATATATATATATTATATATTAAATTTGAGTAGTAATGAAATCCTAATCTAATTGGTTACTACATAAAACATGTGATATCATAATAACTTCCACACATGAACAAGTGCTTGCGAATAGTATTGAAATCCAATTAGTTTGTTACAAATAAAATGTTTTGATAGAGTATTAAAAAACACTGCCTCAAAATTGCACTAGTTAATGTACCATATTATGTAAAGATTTCATATCATGTTAAGCTAATTAAATGCTGAATCTAAATATATATATAATCAATATAATTGTTTATGTGCATATTTATAAATGATAATACTTTGCTGATAGATTGAAACTTTTTCACCTAAAGGGGTCTGGAAAAAAGTAAAGGAATATAGTGAAAATATCTTAGTTATCACATTTTTCCTTTGCTTTTTCCAGACCCCTTTAAGTGAGAAAGTTTCAATCTAGTTTTTATGAAGGGTCAGAACCTGATAATTACTTTGCTTATATTATATGAAATATTGCCATTCATAAAACTATTAACAATAATGTCATTATTTTGCTAGTAGCTATCCTACTTCTCCTTAACTGGGATTACAGGCACTAGCAATAGTACTTATTGCTTGTGATACATCACTAATGCTACTAGAATGGACAGGGGTAGCCATTTCTTCAAACTTTCTTTGAGCTACCCTACTACAAAAATAACACTACAGCTGTGTGCAACAAATATGCCTATCATTGTCATCAGCACAAAGTGACCATAAATATTATGCTATAAAATCAGTTACTAAAGTAAGCTCCTCCTTAATACAGTAGGTCCTTACTTACAAAGTAGATGCTACTTTAAAAAGTAGGGCCATAGTTTAGGGATACCTAATTTATAAAGTAAGTAATTGCTTATAAGGTAAGGCCTGACTTTTAAATAACAACTATGGACCTTCCTCAAATAATTTTTTTTTGGTCCAATTTAGTATATTTGGCGCTCCAAAGCTCCTCTCTAGTCTGCTACGCGAAACCCTTTACCCAAGAATAGAGGTAGGAAAAGGGTCTCGCTGCGCAAGACTGGCTCCTCCCCTTTCTACAAATCGTATTCACTGGTTCTGGTACTGCATTATTAAACATTGTGAATTCCGGTCGTATCCGTTTGATATTCACTTCCGTTGAAACTGGAGGTAAAGGATTACTGTATGAGTTCTGCTGCTTAGATTAGATAAGTTTGACGCGATGGAAAGATATACTATTTATGTTGTGTTTCTCCTTCGGATCTGGGGTGGTGCACGAGCTCAATTTCGTAAGAGAGTAACTAACTTGCTACTGTACTGACGGTATTATGTCTGATGAAAATATTATGATAAGGATATATTATTGCTGTAAACTCATTGACAAAGTATTTATAGCTCTTAAAGTAATCCTGCATAATTCAGCAATCTTCTAAATGTTGGAAGTAGGGTAGGCTGTTGCACTAATTGAATATTATCTTTTGTGCTTATGAATGCTTTCCTGTCTTCAAGCTACCATAAATAGAACGTTAGCTACTGTCCACTTAAAATGAAGTAGATAATCATCTTTAGTATTGTGTTGTTCTTATGTTATTATTATGCTTTATTATTATCATCATTCATCATCATCTTTTAGAAACTACATTAAATCCACCACCTCCTATGTTAGAAGTATGCCCTGGTGATAAAAACACTTTGTCTTGCACAGAAGATGGAACGGCCTACATTATCTGGAACTGGAATGGTACTACTATGAGAGATTATATAGCTGGATCTCTAAGGAATTATAGTATTAATACTACAGATCCTCTGTTGAGTAATAACAATATGATGGTATCAACTCGTCTTATATCTATTAATTCTTCACATGTACACTCTCAATTAGAGTTTACATTGTTTGAAAATGTTACGTCAGTTAATGTATCGTGCAACCGAGTGATGTTACTTGTAAAAAATAGAGGTAAGACTGCACTATTGTAATTTGTTAATTTACCCATGTTTAAATACGATTTTGTTAGAGTTTCTTATAATACTAAATTTAATGAATTTAAGTCTCAGCATAAGGTGCAAACTCACCATTGTTTAACTCTTTTTACAGAATGTTCAATTATTGGAGAAAACTTCAGAATTTTGGGACTTAACATAGTATTAAACTCATCAATTTTAACTTTTGAATGGGAAATATCTCCTGCATGTTTCATATCAGCTGTTATAAATAATAATAATTTCAGTCAGGATATTGATAATGGAATACCTATAGAGCTTCAGTCTCCAAATGAACATCACAATATCGACTTAATTTTTCAATGTAACAACGATCTATTTGCAAGAATCAATATTACAGAAGTTACGGAAACAACACGATTTATGAATATTAATATTCCCAAAATGCATTTAGTAGAGGGGGAAAACATTCATGTGATTAATGCAATACAAAATTCTGATACTCAATACTACGAATGGATTTGGTCAAGTGAAAGTTCAGGTAATTTTTGTGAATAAGTACCTAGTAATAGAAAAGAGTGAGGGGAAAATCTCACAGTATGTCTGTTTTAGTAATTTTATTAAAAAAATAAAAAAAAATTTCACTTAGATCTCACATTATCCATATTTGTAAAAAATGGATCTTCATGAAATATCTTATAGAGATATTTTATGAAGATAATATGTGACCGTCTACAGGAAAACCGGGCACAATGCGGCGTGCGTAAATATCGAGAAAAGATCGATCGATTTCTTAAAAATGTATTGTTTCAAGCCGACTGAAGGGAACGGTTAGGTCTATTATAGCAGGAACGACTTAAGCTACGACGATAAAACTTGGAGAGCTCAATATCTGGTCGCCGACAACTCTGCAAGTGCAAAAAAAAATTTTTCGAAGGGTGCCGCGTTGTGCCTGGTTTTCCTATACATAGTTTCATCCAAAAACCGCCGAGGAATTTTAATGATATTCACGTACATGGGCGCGGTCTGGTCACGCCCACTGGGGGGAAAGCTAGCTAGAGCGGCTGTGGCAGTCATGGTGAAGAATTGCTGTGTGATTGGATGTACAAACTATGTAGGAAAGAAAGGAGGGCTCAGCTTTTTTAGGTGCTAGAAGTGGGAAGCTGCTATAAGAAGAGAAGGGTGGCATCCAGTCAAGTCTTCATCAAGAATATGATGCAATGAGCATTTTCTTAATGGTATGGAAGTAGTCAATAGTTCATAGTTCATAATTGTTGTTGTTGTTTTAGGACAACTAAATATCTGCCCTTCACTGTGTAAATAGATACACAATATTGAAAGGAACTTTGAGTTTGAGTCTCATCAAGCATAAAAATGATGAAAATGTGGCGAATATCGACAAATTGTTGACTGTTTATAGTGTATTAACGAATTTAGGTGAACCTGTAGTCAATGGATGTTTAAGCTATCAATATTTAACTGTACTATTATATTAATCACATAAGCATCACTTTGATTATACAATTACTCCATGTTTGTGTACCATATCAATTGTTATAAATCCAAATTTAATGTCCTGTTTTGGAGTCGATCATAGTTATACGTTAAATTCTAAATTTCATTTTTATCAGTTGGCATTTGCTTTGTATTAGCTAAGATATTGTAGAATGGAAAGCTTTCCATATTCTAGCTACAAACATACCAATGCAAACACAGACAGACACACAAACACACAATACATATTCATCTTTATAACATTATATGAAAATGATATCAGGAGTATAGATATAACTGAACTTTGTTGGTGGAAGCTGTCGCGCCACTCCATAATTACGACGTGGGCCTATCTTCATAGTGCAGACATTTAGTATTGCAGAAGTTGGAAGTAAAGTTTGAACCGTTTCAATGAACGCCTTCTTTTCATTGTAGTTTGGTGGAGAGACTATTGCTGATTTCTTGTGGGCAGGACTCTGCTGCTTTGATTCAGTTCCATACTTAGGAGTGACAAACTTGATGTCAACAATTCAAGCAGGCTCATGCTATAAAAATAAAGTATAAATAAAAGTTCTTCTAGAATAATAATAATAATCTTATAATATATTATTAATAAAATTTACTTTCTTGCTAAATATCTGGTTCCATCGACATAAACTTGAAGTTCCAGCAGTGTTTTCGAACTGCAGACTCCACCTTAAACATCACAGCAGCTACGTGGGAGCACCCTTCACTCAACCTACAAGAATTAATCCAGCATCATATTATTTAACCAACTGAAACTACAACTAGCTACTTACCCTGCCATACATTTACAATGAGCTGTTACAATAGTGCCATCTCCTCTCGCAGCTATTCAGGCATCATGGGGTTTGTCGTGAGATTTCATGCTGGGATTTACATATGCATGTAATATGCAAAGCTCAGGACCAATAATCCACACCTTTACATCATGTACAAATCTAGAATGCATGTATGTATATCAAGTATTACAGTGTCAAATTAAAAGCATCTATACAGTTCAAGTCCACTAACCCACTCTGAAAATAGTTGTATGCTTGTAAACTTTTCCACTGCATTAGCTCTTGCTTTGTGTATTGTGTACAAAATAACAAAAAATGTGTCCATATAAAACAGGAG